>Ga0316227_1000218_pt1 | contig 90936 bp, 64 predicted proteins | sample TBH18019metaG_FD_206012 | JGI IMG/M metagenome (GOLD analysis project Ga0316227, IMG submission 206012) | Freshwater microbial communities from Trout Bog Lake, Wisconsin, USA - TBH18019 | ecosystem: Environmental > Aquatic > Freshwater > Lake > Hypolimnion/Profundal zone | place: USA: Wisconsin... | reverse complement strand
CGAAGGCCAGAATACGGCCGGTGGACGCGAACGGTACTCCCAGGCACTGGCCCGCCATCTGGGCCCGTTGCTGCCGGCAGCGCGGTTTTGACATGTTTGGCGGAGGCGTTTAGAGTCCGCTGGCACATGGTATCAGCCCTCTGGCAGTCGCTGCCAAGGGTCGGGCATGGACATGGGGCGTTTTCTAACTTGCGGCATCGGCATGGCAGAGTCACAAATCCACCCACGCCCACGGTTCCCGAGCCAGTTTTTCGGCGCGCTGACCAGGCCCTCGGCGGCCGGCCTGCTGGGAACGCTTCTGGTGGCCATGCTGTGGTTCGCATGTTGCGCGTGCTTCCTGACGCGCCATCTTCTTGCCCACCATCCGCAATACCTGGCCGGCAGCGGCTTTATGGATGAGTCCACCTTTATCACCGCCGATGTCCTGAGGATATGCGAAGGGCCGCCGGAAGAACTGGGCGTGACCATCATCGGCAATTCCGCTGTCCGCGATGCCATCACCGACGAGGCGGATCTGTCTGAGCGCCTCAGCCGGAAGGCCGGACGCAATGTCAATGTTCATATACTGGCCGCCCCCAGACTCGACTTGTGGAACATGGTATGCGTGGGCGATGCCATCTGCGGGCACACCCATGGACTGGCGGTCCTGCAGATTTCCCCGTATGACCTGGCCACCAATCCCCGGACAATCCGAAAGCCCCTGCTGCTGGCGTTGGACTCCCCAGCCCTGGATGCGGAACTGCAAATCCACCACTATCGCCCGCGCCCGCATTGCGATAATTATTTTTTCTCCCAGTACCAGTTTTTCGCCGCCCGCGAGGAAGCGATCGCCAACCTATGGCAGCCGCCAGCGCCGCGCGAACTTCACCAGATGCGCATCAAGGGTTCGAGGGAACCGCTGCAAGGTTCGGAGTTGGCCGCCATACTTGACGCGCAACTTAACGGCTACGGAACCTGCGCCGAACAAAATATGCAAGTATATCAGCGTGCGATCAAGCATCTCAAGGACGATGGAGGCATAGGCGTAGTGTTGCTGGAAATGCCCACCAATCCCCGTACCATGGAGTCGATGTTCCACGATCCGCAAAGGCCGCGGCAGCGGGAGTTGTACGAAAATTATCTGCTGGACCGCCAGCGCCTGTCGCGCCAGGCCGGAATCCCCATCCTGGACCTGGCGGAAGAAGCGGGCCTGGAAGCCGGCGACTTCAAGGATTATACCCATTTGAATGGCCAGGAGGGCCACAGCCAGACCGACGCCCGCGAACGATACGCCCAGACTCTGGCCGGCCACCTGGCGGCATTGCTTGCGGCGGTGGTTCCCAGCGCCAAACCGGAGCCTAAACCATGACCTTCCCCCGGATCCTCGGCATAATCTGTCAGGCGCTGATATTAGGGACGCTGCTGTTTCTGGCCCTGATCAAACTCTCGGCCATCGTCACCGGCGCCCATATCTTCCAGTACCAGGGATTTTAGAAAGCCATTTAAGCCATGTCCGATGCGCTCGAAGCACAAAAACTCCTGCTCAAAATAGTGGTGGTACTGCTGCCGGCGCTGCTGGTGTATTGGTCATTGCCGCAGCGATGGCGCAGCGGCGTGCTGGCGCTAGCCTCGATGCTGTGCCTGGGGATGTGCTACTGGTGGGGCAACGTGCTGGTGCTGTTGGGACTGGCGCTGGCGGTATTTTACCTGGCGCCGCTGGCCGGCAGGAGAGGCCGCGGCGGATCAGCGGCCGGGGCGATGACCAGAGCCCAAGCGACGATCAGGCCCAGCGGCGCTGGAATGTCCGGACCCAGGGACGACGCCAGGCCGGAAGCGGCAGGTTCGCCACGCCACTGGATACTGTGGATGACGTTCGCGGTCCTGCTGGCCTACCTGGTGGCCTGCAAATACATCGCGCCCCGCCAGCACGCCCTGCTGTCCCCCTGGCTGGCGCCGATCGGCATCAGCTACTTCACCTTCAAATTCATTCATTACATGATCGAGGTCGCCCGCGGGAACATACGCGATCGATCGATCACGCAGTTCCTGGACTACATTTTCCTGTTCCCGATCTTCACCGCCGGCCCCATCGAACGCTTCGACCATTTTCTTTCCCAGCAGGACCGCCGCTGGTCCAGCGCGCATCTGGTGGAAGGTTCGTACCGGATCATTGGGGGCCTGATCAAGAAGTTTTTTTTCGCGGAACTGCTCCTGCACGAGCGCGCCATGCCGGTCCTCAACGGCGCCATGATCCTCAATCTCGGTTCCCAGAGAACCATGGAACTGTGGTACGCCGGGATTGCGGCGTATCTGTACTACTATGCGGACTTCGCGGGGTACTGCGACTTGGCAATCGGGGCCAGCCGGCTTTTCGGACTGAAGATCATGGAAAATTTTGACTGGCCCCTGCTGGCGCCCAACATCGCGGTTTTCTGGAAGCGTTGGCACATGACGCTGGCGGGGTGGTGCCAGTCGTACATATACATGCCACTGCTGGGATTGACGCGGCGTTCGAATCTGGCGGTCTACGCGACATTTGTGGTGATGGGACTATGGCACATGGCGTCGGCGCCGTGGATCATGTGGGGCATATTCCATGCCACCGGAGTGGTGGCCTACGCACACATCGCCCGCTGGCGGCGCAAACACCACTGGACCTGGGGCATGACGCCACTGAAAAATCCCTGGGCCGAAGGCCTGCGGCTGGCGCCGGGCATTGCCCTGACGATACTTTTTGTCAGCGCCGGGGAACTGCTGAGCTTCGGCCTGATGAGCGCGGGTGTGGATCACCATCGCCACCATTACGAGGCGCTGCGTTCGGCTTATGACGTGCTGCGTCTGGCGGCCAAGATGCTGTTCATTGATTTGCCAAACGGGAGCCACCAGTGACCGCGCCAGGACCAACACTCCTTGAGTCCTTCGATACCATATACGCCACGGACCTGGTCTATGGCCAGGATTGCTGGAAACTGTGCGGTGACGCTCACTGCTGCAATTTCGCCCGTTACAAATCGCAGATGTCCATCCTGGCCCGGCACGCACGCCAGGAAATCCCCCTGCTGCCCGGCGAATTCGCATACCTGGTCCACAAGAATTGCGGCGGGCGCTTCCACGCCGACCGGCGAATCATCGAGTATCCGCTGGCCGGCCAAAAGATGCGCTTGGAGTTTCTTGTGGGATCAAGCCATCCGTGCTGCTGCGAACACGATCTGCGCACCACCACCTGCCGGCTGTACCCGCTGCTGCCGGTGTTCGACGTGGATGGCAACCTGACCGGCATCGACCGGCGCTTCAGCATTTTTGAGGAAGTCGAGGCCATTGCCGGTCTGCCCCCGGCGTGCAAGATCGACGCCATACCCTTCGGGGAGTTGGAAAAATTCATTGCCATAGCCAAAGCCATCGGCCGCCACCCCAAAAGCGTATTTTATGTAAGCGCTTACCAACTGGCCAAACGTCACGCCGCCGACAACCTGGCCCGAGCGTATGCCGCGGCCAGGGGCAAGCCGGGTCTGGCCGGACTGGGCGTGCTGAAATTACTGGAAGGTCTGTTTGCGCTGGGCCAGTTGCTGGATCAGGCAAGATTGCGACCGGCGCTCGATGATTTGGCGGGACAATTCCGCCGCCGCCATGGCGACCGATTCGAGTTGGATTAAAGAAGAAATTTCCCCAAAGCAGACGCATCATGGATGTCGCTTAGTTCGCGCAGAAAACCAAATGCACGGGCGGCGGCGTAAACAACAACCGCTGCCGTACCACGTTGCCCGCGAGGGATTGTCGCGACGCCGAGGAGCCGGAGGCTTGCCCTGACGCGGCCGACTCATAATGATAGCGTACTATGAAACTCCAAAATATCCTGGTGCTGGCGTGCGCCATGTCGCTGCTGCCCTGTTGCCATCAAGTTGCTTGCGCCCAGACGACGCAATTGACTTTCGAGCAGTGGTGCCAAACCCTGTCGGCAGATGCATTGGCCCGGCGAAATGAGCGACTGGCAGGGTTGAAGACCAAACAAGATGTTCTGGCCTGGGCCGGCGATCTGCGTCACTGGTATCAGGAGCGGGTCGGGCCGATCGTGCCGCTGGATGGCCCGCAGAAGAAGGAATTCCATGGCCGGATTGATCGCGACGGCTACCATGTCGAGAAGTGGCTCTTCGAGACCATGCCGGGAACCTGGACTTCCGCCCACCTCTACGTGCCGGCCAAGCCCAATGCCGCGGGGGTTGGCATTGTGGCCCCGATCGGCCATTGGCACTCAGGCAAGTTCTGTAAAGACTACCAACGCCTCGGGGCGTTTATGGCCCATAATGGAGTGGCGGTACTGGTTTACGATCACCCCGGTCTCGGTGAGCGCCGGGAATTCTGGGACCCTGTCCGCGACGAGTCCCGCACCGGCAACAGCCCCACCTGCGAGCACGACCGCACCGGCCTGCCCATGGCCACGGCCGGCCTCCAGCCCAGCCGCTTCTACCTCACCGAAGCCATCCGGGCCCGCCAGTTCCTGGCCAGTTTCCCGTTCGTCAAGGCCGACAAGATCGGCTTCACCGGCGCCAGCGGCGGTGGGAGCATGAGCCGCCTGCTGGCCTGCTATCTGGATGATGCGGCGTTTTCCATTCCGGTAGTCATCATCCGTGACCAGTCCATCGGCGGCATGGGAGATGCCGAACAGGCCGTCTGGGGCGACGGAACTCGCGGTGTCAGCACGGTGGACCTCCTGGCAACCATGGTCCCCCGCCCGGTGATGATCGTCAGCGAGATCCCCACCGACGGCAGCAAGGATTCCTATGCCACGCTCCGAAAACTCTACGACCTGGCCGGCGCCCCGGCCGAGGCAACCGATTACTACGCCGAAGCCACCACGCATGGCTATCACACTTTCATGATCGAACGGGTCTTTGCCTTTCTCGCCCGGCAATACGATCTGGGCGCGCCCGACCCTGACACCTGGAGCAAGGTCAAAGCCCTGGACGCCTCCGAAAGCGACATCACCGCCGAGGGTCTGATCTACCAGGAACGAACGCAGATTACGCTATTGGATCGTATTCGCCTCATGCTCCCGACACCCAAGGGCTTGACGCTTGCCAAACTCCCTGAGGTGCTGGCCATCTCGGATTGGCAGCGCGCTCCGCTGGCCTACCGCACCAACGGAACTATCGGCCCCACGGTTCAGGTGACCGGGGCCAAACGGATGGCCGCCGGCCAACTGGGCCTGCTGGACCTGGACCCGCCGCCGACTCCCAAAAAGCCCTCCGTCCCGGTCCTGGCGGAGTTGCTTAAGCCGGTGCATCCCGCGACCAAGCCGGCGGCCGAGCCCGTCGAACTACCTCCAGTCGGCATGAGTGCGTTGTTTGACCTGCCGGATTGCGACGCCCAGCGCCTGCTGACCCACTTTGACCGTTCGCTGGTCGGCCTGAGGGTCCGGCAGATTCTCGATTTCGCAGCCGATCACCCGGAGGTGCAAACTCTCGAGGCCGAAGGCCCCACCTGGGCGGTGCCGCTTGCTTTCGCTGCGCCGCTGCTGCCGGATACCGTAAAGAAAGTCCAAGTTAAATATCTCCCAGCCAGTTTCCGCGCCATCGTGACCGCTGATCCCAACACCACGTCGCCCGGCCTCTATATTCAGGGCCTGCTGCTCTGGGGAGACGTAGACGACGTGGTTAAACTGGCTGGCCAGCGTCTGGCTGTCCAATATCGAATCGATGCCGACGGCCGGGTAATTGCCCCCTAGGCCAACGCATCGGTAGCATAGATTTCAGAACAAACCCAGATGGGATGTTGGCCAGCGGGGCACCGCGTTGTTTGGAGTAGTCAAATGAAGATTGTAACGATTGTGGTGTTTCTAATCATGGTTGGAGTAATCGGCGGAGGCGCCTGGTGGTACTGGCAGCACAGCGCCAAACCCACGGTATCATTGCGCCTGGCCCAGGTGAAACGCGGTGATGTGCTGGCGTCGATCCCCGCCAACGCCACCGCCGAGCCGGAGGAGGTAGTGGATGTGGGCGCCCAGGTCGCCGGTCTCATCGACCGCTTCGGCGTCGATCCCGCCAATCCCTCCAAGCCTGTGGATTACCGTACGCATGTGGAAGTGGGCACGGTACTGGCCCACATTGACGAGTCCCTATATACCAGCGACCTGGAAACAGCCCAGTCCGGGCTTGCCGTCGCCCAAGCCAACCTGGAGAAGGCCAAGGCCGACATGGGCCAGATGAAAGCCAAGCTTATTCAAGCCCAGCATGACTGGGATCGCGCCCAGAAACTTGGCCCCTCGCAGGCCATGGCCCAAAGCGATTACGACATGTACGAGGCCAACTACGGCGTGGCCAAGGCCAATATCGCCGACCAGGAGGCGGTTATTGCCCAATACGCCGCCGCCATCGGCGCCGCCAAGGCAACCTTGAAGAAGGCCGAGCAGAACATCGGCTACTGCACCATCGCCTCGCCCGTCAAAGGCGAAATAATCGACCGGCGCGTCAATGTCGGTCAGACGGTGGTATCCAGCCTGAGCGCCCCGAGCCTCTTTCTGATCGCCAAGGATCTCAAACGCATGCAGGTCTGGGCTTCGGTCAACGAGGCCGATATCGGCAACATTTATCCCGGCCAGCCAGTCACCTTCGCGGTTGATGCCTATTCCGGACGTATCTTCCACGGCGATGTCAGCAAGGTGCGTCTCAATGCCACCATGGTGCAGAACGTGGTGACCTACACCGTCGAGATCAACACGGAAAACGAAGATGGCAAGCTGCTGCCCTACATGACGTGCAACGTGCAGTTCGAATTGGCGCGACGGCAGGACGTATTGACGGTTCCGAGTACGGCATTGCGTTATCTGCCGCAAGCCCAGCTTGTGGCCCCGGAAGCACAAACAGAGTACACGAAAATTGCCCGCATGCGATCGCTGGCCGGTTCCGGAACGCCCCGGACCGCGGCCACGCGGCCTGGCAAGGGACCATCGTCGCGTCCAAGCTCCGGCAGCATGCACAGCGGAACCGTTTGGGTGGCCGATGGAACTGGGCTTGTCAAACCAGTCAAAGTGACGGTCGGCATCACCGACGGGATCAACACCGAGGTCCAGGGCGAGGGACTGACCGAAGGGCTGGAGGTTATCGTGGGCGAGATGTCCGCCGATGCACAGGCCGCCGGGGGCACCAATCCCTTCATGCCGCAGATGCCCGGGCGCGGTACGGGCACTGCCGTCAGAAGTCGCTGATGGCCTTCGACCGCTTGCCGCGCCGGCGCGGAGGAACCAGTATGGAATTTATCCGCTTAGTCAAACTGACCAAGACCTACCATCTGGGCGAGATGGATGTGCCCGTGCTTAAGGGCGTATCGATGAAGGTGGATAAGGGCGAAATGGTCGCCCTGATGGGCGTTTCCGGTTCCGGCAAATCCACGCTGATGAACATCCTCGGCTGCCTGGACCACCCGACCTCGGGACAGTATTTCCTGGAAGGCCAGGAAATTTCCCGTCTGACCGCCAATGAGCGGGCCATGATCCGCAATCGCAAGATCGGTTTCGTCTTCCAGAGCTTCAATCTGCTGGCGCGAACCAGCGCTCTGGAGAATGTGATGATGCCCCTGGCCTACACCGCCGGGCACTTGAGCGACAAGGAAACGCGACGGCGGGCCATTGAGGTACTGACGCGCGTGGGCCTGGGCGACCGGATGGATCACGAGCCCTCGCAGCTTTCCGGTGGCCAACAGCAGCGCGTGGCCATCGCCAGGGCCCTGGTCAACAAACCACCCCTGCTTTTTGCTGACGAACCCACGGGCAACCTGGATTCGCGCACTAGCGAGGAAATCCTGGCCATGTTCCAGCAGCTTAACGAGCAGGAAGGGATCACCATCATCCTGGTGACCCACGACGCCACCGTCGCCGGCCATGCCCGGCGCGCCATCCGCATCCGCGACGGCCTTATCGAAGCCGGAGCCTACACCGGATCGGAAGACGATCTGGTTGGGGCCGCCGGCGGGGAGGCCGTGCCATGAGAATCTATCGCACCACGCGCAACTCGGTCCGGGCCCTGCGGCGCAACATCATGCGCTCGATCCTGACCACGCTGGGTATCGTCATCGGCGTCGCCGCCGTCATCGTCATAATGGAGGTCGGCAATGGCACTTCCGCTCAGATGCAGAAACGCATCGCCAGCCTGGGCGCCAACAATCTCCAGGTCATCCCCGGCAGCGCCATGACCGGAGGGATCAACTATGGCGCTGGAAGCTCGATGACCCTTACGCCGCAGGACTGCGACGCCATCATCCGCGACTGCACCGCCGTCCGCGGCGCCGCGCCGCTGGTACGCGCCAACGGCACAGTGGTTTACGGCAACAACAACACCCTGCCGGCCACTATCTGGGGCACCACCGCCGACTACCTGGCCGTACGCCAGTGGGATCTGGACGAGGGGCTGTCCTTCACCGACCAGGACGTTCGCAACGCCGGGAATGTATGCCTGCTGGGCTTGACCACCGTGGCCCAACTCTTCGGCAGGGAAGACCCCATCGGCAAGGAAGTGCGGCTGGCCAACGTCAACCTGCGCGTCGTAGGGGTGCTGGGCCGCAAAGGCGCCAATATGTTCGGCCAGGATCAGGACGACGTCCTCATCGCCCCGTGGCGGACCATAAAGTTCCGCATCAATGCCTCCGGCCAAACCTCTCCTCAACCCCAGTATACCCAGAATTCGACCGCCACCATTTCCAACGCCACCGTCAACTCCCTGGCCAATCTTTACCCCAATACGGCGCCGCAACTGTACCCAGCGCAATCGCCCACGCAGCAAGCGGACACACCCCAGCCGGTGCGATTCACCACCGTCAACCAGATCATCTGTGCCGCCGGTTCCACCGCCGAGGTCCACCTGGCCATCGACCAGATTTCCGATCTTCTGCGCGAGCGACACCACCTCCGCAACGACCAGGATGACGACTTCACCATCCGCGATATGACCGAGGTCGTCAACGTCTTTGCCAGCAATGCCAAGACCATGGCCATCCTGCTGTTGATCGTCGCCTGCGTTTCGCTGGTGGTCGGTGGCGTGGGCATCATGAACATCATGCTGGTCTCGGTCACCGAGCGTACCCGGGAAATAGGCCTGCGCATGGCCGTGGGAGCCCGGGCCCGCGACATCCTGGTGCAATTCCTTCTTGAGGCCATCATGCTGTGCCTGGCCGGCGGAGCCATCGGCATCGTCTTCGGACGCAGCATTTCCATGGGCGTCGAACACTTCATGCACTGGCCGATAGCCGTCTCGTTCGTGGCCATCGCCATCTCCGTCATAGTCTCCGCTTCAGTTGGTTTGATTTTCGGCTTCTACCCGGCCTGGAAAGCCTCAAACCTCGATCCCATCGAGGCCCTCCGCTACGAATGACCGGATGAGGAATCGTTGCCGCGGCCCCACGAGCCACCTTTGGAAGAATCACAGGAACCGCTATGTCCGTTAAACCAGATACCGCTCCCGCAGGGCACGCCATGCGTGCGATTTTCTCCGCGTTCTGCGCCGCCACCGCCCTGATCTGCGCCGGCTGCGAAGTCGGCCCCGATTACAAACCGCCGGCCACGACCATGCCCGGCGCCTGGAGCCAGACAGCGCCGACCACTTCTCCCTACATACCGGCCGCCCCCCAGACGCAGTCCAGCGTTGTCGTGCCGGGCGCCGCCAATCTGAAAAACTGGTGGAAGTCATTCGGCGATCCGGAATTGAATTCTCTGGTCGAACGCGGCATAGCTGCCAACCTCGATATCCGTCAGGCCGCCGCCCGCCTGCGGCAGGCCCGCGCCCAGCGCGGCGTGGTCGCCTCGGCATTGGCGCCGACCGCCAACGTCACTGGCGCATACACGCGCAGTCATCCGCCCCCTGGCGCCAACACGGGTTCTTCATCCGATGCCAACCTCTTCCAGGCCGGCTTTGACGCCGCCTGGGAACTGGATTTCTTCGGTGGCGCGCGCCGCGGCGTAGAGGCTGCTGATTACAACATCGATGCCGCGGTCGCCGATCAGCAGGATGTCACTCTCACGCTGATTTCCGAAGTGGCCATGGATTATCTGCAACTGCGCGGCTATCAGCGCCAGATCGATATTGCCACACACAACATCGAGGTCGAGCGGAAATCAGCGGACCTGACGCACCTGCGTGTGGCCGGCGGAGTTCAGGGGGCGCTTGACGCCGCCAATGCCGATGCCCAGGTGGCCACTACCATCAGCCAGATTCCACCCCTGGAAAGCCAGGTCCAGCAGACCATCCATGCCCTTTGCCTGCTTCTGGCCCTGCAACCGGCAGCGTTGGAGAAAGAACTTGCGGCCACCCAGCCTATTCCCGTCGTGCCTCCGGAGGTCCCCATCGGACTGCCTTCGGAATTGCTGCGCCGCCGGCCCGACATTCGCCGCGCTGAACGGCAACTGGCCGCCGCCACCGCCAACATCGGGCAGGCCACCGCCGACCTATTCCCCCAGTTTTCGCTTACCGGCGCCCTGGGCCTGGAAAACAGCCAACTCAAAAATCTGCCGAGTTGGAACCCTAGCGGCTTCTGGTCCATCGGCCCCAGCGTGACCTGGCCGATCCTCGACGGCGGCCGCATCCGCGCCAACATCGAGGTGCAGAATGCCCTTCAAGAACAGGCGTTAGCTGTCTATCAGGCAGCAGTGCTAACATCGCTGCAGGATGTCGAGAATGCCCTGGTAGCCTATAACAAAGAGCAGCAGCATAGACGGGCCTTGATTGACGCGGTGGCCGCCAATCGCAAGGCCGTTCAGATCGCCAGCGATCTATATGTCGCGGGCATGACCAACTTCCTTAACGTGCTTATCGCCCAGACGGCACTGCTCGCCAGCGAGGATGCCCTGGCTCAAAGCGAGGTGACGGTGGCGACAGATCTTGTCGCGCTATACAAAGCCTTGGGGGGCGGATGGGATGTCCAGCCGGCAGAGCAAAAATGAGACATCGCCTGGTTATTACGGCTACCATTATGCCTCTCGATGAAGTGATCATCTGACTGCCTGCATACGGCAGCGTCTGACAGCCACACAATGCGATGTATGAGAAAAAAGGCGAGACCGAAGCCAAAAAAAACAGCGGAACTTAAGTGTCCGCTGTAGTACGATCATTCAGAAATAATTAGAGGTAGGGTCTCAGGAGAAGAACCGGGGAGCCATTAAGCACGTGATCATAAAGGCCGGAAATCACCGGTGGCAAAGCATAACCAGCGACATCATCAGAGCCAGTGACGCCAGAGTAACGAAAGTGTAGAACAACACCGGGGGACGGCAGCGTTTCTGGCCTTCGAGCCAATCGAGGCGATCGCGTTCGGCTTTACCCCAGCGCGGAGTTTCCTTGTCGGATCGGGAATGAACTACATTTGTTGACGCCACCGTGGGGTCGTCAGCTTGCTGTCTTAGCAGGCCAAACGTGCCGTTCATATTTCACCTCAAGGCGTTCGGTCTAACACACCAACGAAACGCATGTCAATCATCTAAAGGGCGTGCTAAGTAGTGGGTAACAGCGGCATAAGTCATTGTGACGCGGGCCACCATCGCCTACAGCGTGTTCCAATTTCGCTTGTAGAAACACACTCGCCATCATAATTATCGGTCGGCAGTATAACACGCATCTATAAAAAAGCAACCCGGCAGTAGCGATTTATTTTAAGAAATACCAACTCTAAGCATCGAATTCGCTGCAACCGAACTCAACAAAACCGGCCCGTAGTCCAGCGTGACTACGGACCGTTTATCTTTTTAAACGCCCTCCTCCGCAGTACCAGAAATGGACGGAAAGAACGCGGCCAGACGCCGCGCCTACGTCCCTTACAATACCGGGGGAAGAAAATCTGGCAAAGGAGAGCAGAATTAGTCGTTTACTGAGAAGGCGAGTGCGTTGTAACTTCTTTATTGTCAATAATTTGAGTTGTTATACAAGCTGCCTGGCCGACGCCATCATGGTCGCAAACCTCGCCGCCAACAGGACGAAAATCAGCCATCGCTATTGGAGTTGCCAGGCGCGCCAGTGCAAACTCGTGGGCCATGGACGCCGCTTGGACTGGGTTCGCACGGAGTTTCCGCAGGATGTGCCACACCGAGGAAGGATCATAACGCACGCCGAAAATACGCTCGATAAGCTGGACGATGCGTGCCAAGCTCAACTCTTTCACATCGCAATTCATACGCCGGGCCGTGGTTTCCAGAAGGTGGGGCAATTGCCGCCGCTGCTGCTCTGTAAGCTTGGATCTGCGACCAGGATGCTCGCGCGCGGCCAAGGCAGAAGAACCGCTGCGTTCCACAGTCTGCCGCCAGACAGTTACCGACCCAGCGGAGGCCCCCACGATACGAGCGACCTGCCGAACCCCGCATCCCTCGCTCAATAACTGTATCGCTCGGCGGCGCCGTTGCTCGAGCTCCAATGGAGTACCCTTGGGTCGCATGGCATTACCATTCCAGGGAACAAATCATCAGAACCGCATACGATGCATCAGCGACAACACTGGCGACGCAACAAACCCAAGCCAGCCAGACCACCCAGCAACGTCAAACCCATGCCAGCCGTGGCGGGCAGGGGAACAGCGCCATCACCGCTGCCACCACTTCCGCCATCATCGATGAAAGTTATCCCCGCCAGCGTCACGGTCGAGTCCCCTCCGCTGATCGCGTCTATATACAACGCGTTGTCGGAGTCCAAGCCTTGTAACGCATATACAACACGAGGAACCGCAGGTGCCGGAGGGATGGCAAAAACGCTGGTGTCGAAATTGACATGAACCGTACTCAAGGTGCCGTCTTCGCTCAATTGGCCTGTAATTGTGGCGGCCAGCGACGCATCTCCAGTCGATGGCAACGTCTCCCATATATCCATCTCAAAGCCGAACCCGGAGAAATCGTAGGTTCCTCCGTCTGCCTCGTTTAAATTGAAGAAACCAAGATCCGCCAAGGTCGGCTCGGTAATGTCGTAAGTTGTGATGGCATCAAAGTTAAACGTCAGCGTACCCCACGATCCCGCTCCATTTTGAACTGCCAAAGTCGACCACCCGCCAGATGAATAGGGATCAGTAGGATCATCCCAGGGAACAGTTGTCACGTTAGAGGAGACCACCGCCAAGCTCGAGCTGGTGCCACTGAAGAAGCCGGTGGTGTAGTACGTGACGCTATCGCCACGCGCTTGCTCCACTGCACCCATCAACAGCATAAAAGCAACGCAGGAAAGAAGGCCTAGTGGACGTTTCACGGGTATCCTCAGGTACGTGGCTAAAGAGGATCATATCTGACACACGTCAGACACACAGCGCGGTCATCGGAGCTGTTTGCTCAAAAAACCGGGCGCGACCCATCATCGGTGCAAATACCCGTCCCCACATAAGAATCGCATCTACTGCCTCAACCGAATTTATATCTTAGCTTGCAAACCTCAAATGTCAACCGAAATCTTTGGACATTTCCAACTTATCTATGATAAACAAATAAAACATCCAAATGGGATAAACCTATGGTTGCGTGGTCTTCAGGCGCTGGTTTATCATTTCAAACTGTCGTTGCACATCCACCGGCAACGATTTCACGTCAAATTCCCCAACATTAAGCATATCGGTCACAACTTTGGCCGAGTTTACAATATCCCCACCGTCAAGCAGGTATTGCGCCAGGCGTACCTGCCATTTGGCATTGTCCGGCTCGAGAGCCATGGCGGCGCGCATTTGTTCCACCGCGCCGGCAAAATTCCCGGTTTTTGCGTCAATGAGCGCCACCGTATCATGAAACGATGCCTGCTGCGGTTGCTTGGCCAAGGCGGCATTGCCCAATTCAGCCGCCTGCCGCAGATCGCCGCCACGTTTGACTATCAACATAGCCAGGTTGTTCTGGGCCATGCAAATGCTTGCATCCGCGGCAACGACTCGACGATAAAACGCTTCAGCGGCAGCCAGATCGTTGACGTGCTCCGCATGCGTTGCCGCGGCCAGGAGGACAAACACCGGAGCCTGCGGATCGGCGCCAAGCTGCGTGAAAATCGCATATCCCTTCCGAGCCAATACCTCGTCATTGAAGACCGACCCGAGCCGGTCATAGGCTTCAGCCAAAGCAGCCTGTTCCTCGACAGCATCGGCCTCAATCAACGGCGCCACCCGGTCCAGCCAGGCCGCTGCGGCCAGTTTCTCTCCGATATGTAAACCCACGTCTATCCATGCCTGCCGCCAGCCGGGGCTCTTTTGAACCAGCGGCCACAACAGATCGACAACCTGCTGCGAGGCCCCGGAATTGACCATGGCGCTGCTCCAGACCACGGCGACGTTTAGATATCTGTCCGGCTCGGCCGCCATACGCGGCAGATAAGGCTCCAGAGAGGCGATAGCCGCAGCAAACTGCTTCAAACCTATCCGGGCGCGGGCGATGGCCATATCGGCGCCGGTCACATCCCCGGTGGCGCGCTGCCGCCAGGCTTGAGCGGCATCGAGCATATCCTGGTATCTGCCGGCGGCGGAAAACAAAGCCACCGCCAGGCGCGGGGCCTCGATATCGGATGGGAAGGCAATCGTCGTTTGCTGAAGCAGGGTCGTCGCATCAGCAAGACGCCCCGCGTCCCAGTAGCAGCGGGCAAGTTGAATCCGCGCCGGCGGAAAATCCGGATGGTTCTGGGCAAACTCTTGCAGGCGTGTGATACAGCGTGCGATGTTACCGCCACGCCGGCCATCGATCACCATGCCGATTAGTTCTATCGCGGAGTCGGCGGCCTGAGGATTACGCAGGACAGAAACAACCAGATCGCGCAGGCCAGCCTGGCCACCGGCCTGGCGAAGGCACTCGGCGTTGTGTTTGAGGATCAACAGGCCGGCATCGGAAGGCATGGCGTCAAGACCATCAGCGACAACGGCCATCGCCTGGGTGATGTGCCCCATAGCCGCGTGACTGGCGGCCAGGGCGCGCCAAGTCACCGGATTAGCCGGGGCCAGTCTGGTGGCCTCGTGATACTGCTGGATGGCCCGGGGTAGATCGCCAAGTTGGATATAACAGCTTCCCCTGGCCAGTTCCTTCATGCCCGCCTCCATGGTCATGGAATCAAGCAGGCCCAGGGCCTGCTCAGCGGCATCGCGGCGTCCCTGGCATAGGCAGTAAGACACCGCAAACATCACCGTGGCCAAATCGGGTTTTTCCAGCAGCTTGGGAAGAAGGACATCAACCTTGTCGAACTGCTGCTGCTTCTGGTAGGTGATAGCCAGGAACAGATCGCGGTGAGCCGGTTCGCCATCGCCCGGCGCAGGCTCCAGAAGCCGAATGGCGCGGTCGGTCTGTCCCTCCTGGGCCAGGAGCATCGCCGTCTGAAGCCGCTGTTCGGGAAGGAGTTCGGGAGGAATGCGCTCCAACTCGTGGCGGACGCGTTCAAAGTCGCCGCGCGACTGGAGCAGCCCGGCGAGTTTTAAGGCCACGGTGATCGAAGCAGGATCGAGCTGGGCGGCGACGGACAACTCGCCAATCGCGGCGTCAAACCGCTTCATGTGGATCATGGCCTCGGCCAGAAGGGCATGCGGTTCGGGACTGCGAGGAAAGGCATGGATCAAGGTGGTCAGCTGCACGGAGGCCTGAATGCAATCGTTCTCGTCCCGCGGCGCTTCAACCATGAGGCGGGCCCGGGCCAATTGCCAGGCCACCGCCTTGTCGCCACCAAGCTGGCGCAGCCGGTCTATCACCCGCGGCATAATGTCCCAGTCGCGGCGCACCGCTATGGCGGAAGCCGCAGCTTGCTGCACGGATATGTCGGCGGGGTTTTCATCGGCCAGGGCTATCCACATTTCCCGGGCCGACGAATCTCCGGTCATGTCCAGGTATTGGGCCCGCGCCATGCGCCAGGGCAACGTCGTTTCCAGGCCTGACTGTCGGGCCAATTCATCGAACAGTTTGCGGCCCGCCGGCGCCTGCCCGCCCGCCGCCAGGTGGACGGCCCGGGCGTAAGCCAGGGTCGCCGTCAGCCCATGGGCCTGTTCGCTGATGGCAAAGCACTGTTCCTCCAGGCCCAGGGCAAAGCGGCGGCTGGTAGCCGACAAAGTCAGCAAAAATTGCTCGCTGGGCGGCGGCGCCATGGCCAGGGCGTCGCGGGCAACCTTAAGCGCCTCTTCCCGGTGTTTCTGCCTACAAAGCATTTGCACCTGGATATCCAGCGTTCGTTCATCACCGGGCATGACCTTCTGAATTTCACCAACGAGCCTGAGCAATTCATCGGCGCCGCCGGTGCGGCCGCTTTCGATGCCGGCCGCCCAGGCACGGGCCAGGGCTAACGCGGAAGCCCCGCTGCCAGGGTTGCGCCGAGCATTGCCGGCGGCGACGTCTATGGCGCCCTGAAGGCGGCCCTGGCTCATAAGCAGTTCAGCCAGGCGCACCGCCGGAAGGCTCCAGGTCATGCTCTGGGCTACGACCCGGCCCAAAGCCTCGACGGCCGCATCATCTTCGCCGAGGCGTGCGCAGGCCTCGCCCATGTAATAGACGAGGTAGAGGTTGTGGGGATCGCGGGCCAGCGCCTTCTGACACTGGGACCAGATAAGCTTGTCGTCGGCCGGAGCGGCGTCGATCAATTGCCCCAGGAGGATAAACCAGGCGGCAGCGGCCGGATCCTGGCGCTTGGCCAGCACGGCGCGGCAGGCCGCAGCCTCAGCAAGCTTGTTGACGCGGGCCAAGGCCATGGCCTTGAACGCAATGAGCGTGGGATCGGCCCGGAAATCTTGTTCATCAAAGCCACCCAGCAAATCCGCAACCTGGGGCCATTTTTCCTGCTCCCAGAGACGGCGGGCCAGAGCGTTGCGAATCTCGGGGCCGGAAGCGGAAACAGCCCAATCCTGAAGCAGGCGCAAGGAGTCATCGGTCAGCCCCAGGCTATCCAATTGGCTCAGAAGAAGAATGGCGTACTGGTCGGCCGGACGGGTATGGACGGCGGCGGCGCGGAGCCACTGGCCGGCCTGAGCGGTGCTCCCCACCTGGGCGTAGACGAAGCCTTCGAGCAGCTCAAAACGCCCGTCGCCGGGATGAGCCAGGCGCAGTCTTTCGGCATCGGCGACGATATCGGCGGAGGATTGTTCCAAGCGGCAGCGCAGCGACAGCCGCATCATCTGCGCCGGCAGGCTGTCGGGCTCGACAGTAACCCACTTGCGGGCAATGCCCAAGGCTTCATACGGCTGGCCCATGCGCTCCAGCACCTGAACCTTTAGTCCCAGCATGGGCGCGTCGCCGGGTGTACCGGCAAGAGCGACGTTGGCGGCGTCCAGAGCCTCGGGCTGACGGTCGAGCTTGAGATACATGTCCACCAGCCGCCGCTGATCGACCATGTTCCCGGGCCGGAGCCGGACCAGCGCCTTCAAGGCGACGGCAGCCAAGGACAAGTGCTCATTGTTGGGAAGTTGGACCTCTTGCCGCGAGATGGCATAGCATTCCAGGGCAGCGACATCGCTGGGCCTGCGATCCAGATATCGCTCCAGCAAAACCACGGCTTCTCGGTGCCGCCCGGACTGCGCTGCCGCAATTCCATTGCTTCGCCAGTGCATGACGCGGCGATAGACGATATACCTGGCCGCGCCGTACGCCATTATCAACGCGCATAGCAACAGCGCTGCAGCCAAGACGAGATTGGGACCTTTATGGCGTGCCATGGAAGCGTGAATGCGCCGTCACTTCCCCTGCCCCGGCTCCAGCCAAAACCCCGCCCGAAAATGCGGACGCCAACGCACGCCGACGACCCTGCATCATTCACCGCCGCTCATTTGTGCGGCGACACCGGAGCAGCGTGAAGGCGCTTCAACAGGGCATCGAGCCGTTGTTGCACGGCCTTATCGCGTATCAGAGCCGGGCTGATGGTATCGACCAGACGGTACGCTTCGGAAACCTGGCCGCCGTCAAACAGATATTCGGCCAGGCGCACACCTCGGGTGGGGTTATCGGGATCGAGTTTGAGGGCCAGGCGCATGGAGTTGATAGAGGCCGGCAAATCGCCGCAGCGGTGCTGGACCTGGGCCAGAGTGTCCTGAAAGGACGATGAACGCGGCTGGCGGGCGACGGCGGAGGAAGCCAGGGCCAGAGCCTCTTTGGGATCTCCGCCACGGGTGATTATGAGCATGGCCAGGTTATTCTGGGCAACCACCACGCCGGAATCGCGCTGCAAGGCCAGGCGGTAGCGTTTTTCGGCCAGGGCCAGGTCGCCGTTGGCTTCGGCGTAACGTCCGGCATCGGCCAGAGCGGACCCGCCGGCGGCGGGATCATCGACAACCTGACGGAAAATGAGCGCAGCGCGATCAATCATCGCGGGGTCGCCGAGGCGTTTCCCGGCGGACTCCCAGGCCTCGGCCAGCCCGGCCAGTTCGTCAGCGTGGCCGGCGGGGATGACACCCGTCAAACGATCCAGCCACGCGCCGGCTTGCTGTTTATCCACGTAGCCGGCGGCAAGCTGTGCCCAGCGCTGGCGCCAGAGAGGCGACTTGGCAACCAGCGGCCAGAGCATATCGGACGCTTCCGCAACCCGGCCGGCGCCGATCAAGGCCGTGGCGCTTTCGGCGAGGACCTGGGCCTGCAGCGTCTCGGCATCACCAGCGACCGCCTGAGTGGCGGCTGCGGCGCTGTGAATAGCCTGGGCAAGGTAAGGCTTGAGGGTAGCCAGGGCGGCATCGTAACGGGCCAGGCCAATCTGTGCCTGGGCGGCGGCCAGATCGGCGCCAAGCGGACTGCCCCACGACCGAGACCGCCAGATGCCCGCGGCGGCGAGCATGTCATCCCAGCGGGCGGCGGCGGCGGCGTATTGGCAAAGCGTAGCGGCGACCTGGGGATTAGCGGAGAAGCGGGCGGTGGCGGCCTGGGCGGCGGCCACGGCCTCGCCGGTGCGCCCGATCTCAAAGCAGGCCCGCGCCAAACGCAGATGGGTCGCCAAGTCATCGGGGAAACGATCGCGAAGCTGGTGGATGGCATCGACGAAATGTCCCATATCGCCGGTGCGGCTCAATTCCACCACGGCGCGAAGTTGCTCCAGCGCCGCGGTGGCATGGGTCGGGTCGTGGATGAATTCGCGCAGCGCCGGAAGCGATGCCTGGTCGGCGGCGACCGCCTTAAGCAGGTCCTTCTGTTGCTGGATGGCGGCCAGTTCCTTATCGGCGGGCACGGCGCGCAGGCCGTCATCGACCGCCGTCAGAACCTCGGCAATGTGGCCGCCGGCCGCCAGAAAATCGGCCAGAGTTCGCCAAGTGGAACTATTGGCCGGAGCCTGCTGGCAAGCGGCGCGGCAGTGTTTCACGGCCTCGCTCGCGTCGCCCCATCGGGAACAGTAGCCGCCGAGGACCAGCTCCTTGATCCCCGGTTCAAGCGTCAGGGAATCGAGAGCGGCAAGAGCCTTGGCGGCCTCTTGCGGCCTTCCCTGGGAAGCATAAAGGGCCGCGGCAAACTGGATGGTTGCCAGATCGGGCTTTTCCATGAGCTTCTTGACGACGGCTTCGGCCTTGTCAAGTTGGTTGGTTTGTCCGTAAAGGACGGCCAGCAGCAGATCGGGACGGGTGGCGCCATCCTGGGCGGAGGATTCTTCCAGGCGCTGAATCGCCTGATCGGCGCGACCCTGGCGCGCCATAAGCAGAGCGGTCTGACGGCGCTGCTGCACATTCTGGATATTGGAAGAAATGCCATCCAATACCTTCTGGGCCCGATCGGCATCGCCAGTGCCGCCGCGCGACTGGAGAAGTGCCGCCAGGCGAAGTGAAATGGAAACCGACTCCGGATCGAGTTGTTGGGCCATCGCAAGCTGGTCGATGGCGCCGTCGATGCGGTTCATGCGGACCAGGGCCTTGGACAACAGTACGCGGGGCTCGGGAAGAAGCGGATGCTTCTGAACTATGCCGTTAAGAAGCTTGGCGCCTTCAGTGTAGTCAGCCTCGCTGCGCGGCCAATCCACCATGAGGCGGCCGCGGGCCAGCTGCCAGGCCAGGCCATTCTCTCCATCCAAAGCTTTAAGACGATCGATGGTTCGCCCCATGAAATCCCAGTCGCCGCGGACGGCCAGGGCGGCGGCGGCGGCCTGCTGCGCCGCCGGCTCCTTGGGATAAGCATCGCCCAATTCCACCCAGGCGGACTTGGCGGCAGGGTCCTGGATAATGTCCAGGTACTGGGCGCGGGCCAGACGCCAGGGCAATTCGGCGGCCTTGCCGCTGCGCTGGGCGTTGCCGTCGAAAACCTTCAAGCCCTCCGCAGTCCGGCCGGCACCCGCTTCATGCAAGGCCCGGTAGTAGGCCAGAGAAGAGGTGATCCCGTGCGCCTTCTGGCAATCGGAAAAACACTCCTCCTCGATATGAAAGCCGAAACGCTCGCTGATGGCGGCCATGCTCAGGTAGAAAGCCTCGTCCGGCGCCGGCTGCCGGACTATCGACGATCGCGCCAGGGCCAGAGCCTGGTCCTTATGGCCCTCCTCGGCCAGCAATTGGATCTGGATGACCAGGCTGCGATCCTCGCCTGGCAGCTTGCTTTGCACATCGGAGACCAGCTTGGGCAACTTGTCGGTCAGAAACTCTTTCTCTTCGCGGCTGCATCGCCCACTCTCCAGGTATGCGGCCCCGGCCCGGGCCAGCATGACCACCGCCGAGGCATCGCGCGGATTGCGCCGCGCCGCCGTCTGGGACAACTCCCAGGCCTGCTGCGCCTGACCTCTGGCCAGCATTGATCCGGCCAGGCGAACCACCGGCGTACTCCAGGTAAGATCTTCCAGAACCACCCGGTTCCAGGCCTCCACCGCCAGATCATTCTCGCCCAGACGCCCCAGGACCTCGCCGTAGTAAAACCGCAGGTAAACATTGCCAGGCTCGCGAATCAACGCCGCCTCGCATTGAGAACGAATTTCTTTGTTCTCGACCGGGGCGGAATCAATAATCTGGCTCAGGATCGTCGTCCAGGCCCGGGCCACGGGATGGTTGCGCCCGGCCAGCGCCGCCCGCCAGGAGACGGCTTCCGGATTTTTCTTCAGGTTGACCAGGGCGATGGCATTCAACGCGATCAGCGTGGTGTCCATCCGGGGATCGGCTGGATTGGCTCCCCCCAGCGTGGCGCCGATCTTTTCCCATTCGCCGGCCTCCCAGTAGCGGCGAGCCAGAAGATTGCGGAATCCGAAGCCGGCGGCCCCGCCGGTCACCCAACTCTCGAGCAATGCCAGGGATTCCTTATTCAACTCCAGGCGGTCAAACTGGGTGACCAGCATTCCGGCGAAATCATCGCCGGGGCGCGTATCGGCCGCCGCCGCGTTGAGCCATTTCTCGGCATCCTGGCGCAACTGGGCGGCTTCCTGGCGAACCGCGGCCGCGCGATCGCTGGCAACGCCCCTGCCGCCAGCCCGCGCCGCTTCGGACCGGGCATTGTCGGACGCCAGGGCGCAAACGGCACCCATGACCAGTTCGTACTGCGCTTTGCCGGAAGGCAGTTTTTCCAGTTCAACCCGCAGGCCGCGGGCATCGTTGAGCACATCCTGGCGCGGATGCTCCATACGGAGGCGCAATTGCAGCCGGGCCATGTGCGAAGCCGCCCCCGGCGCCAGCGTCGTCCACTTATCGGCGACATCAAGGGCTTCGCGATACTGGCCCAGACGGGCCAGCACCTGGGTCTTGAGCTCCAGAGTATGATAGTCGCGGGGATCCTGGGCCAGAATAATGTTGGCGGTATCCAGAGCCTCCGGGCGCCGATCGATCTTCATGTACAACTCCAGGAGATGACGGCGATCTTGAAGCCGGTTGGGCTTCTCGCGCAGAAGGTCGCGCAGGGCGGAAATCGTCGCCGCTAGATGTCGTCCGCCGGGCAACTCGACCTGCTCGCGGGCAATGATGAATCGCTCCAGAGCTTCGACGTCGGCAGGCTGTCGCTGCAAATAGCGCGCCAGCAGATCCGCCGCCTTGGCGTTATCGCCCGCCAGGGCTGCGGCGATGCCCTGGGCCCGCCAACTCCGCGTCTGCCGCTCCCGGTGCATCCTATACCCGGCATAAGCCCCGGCCCCGCCGATGATCGCCAGAAGCAAAATGGCCAGCATAAGCTTCTTGCGGTTATTCTTTTTGAGCATCTTAGCCACGGTAATATCTCCATTTTGCCCGCTATCGCGAGGGGGCCGCGTCCGGTCCCAATGGGGCCAGAATCGCCTCGATCGTACTCCGGTATCCTTCCAGCAACTCCACCACCGCCTGGTCGCGCTTTTGCGGGGAAGCGGAGGCATCGAAGCAGATCTGTATCTGCCCGGCGCCCGCGGCCTGGCTGCCCACTGAGGCCAGCGACTTGGCCATGCTGTTCATGTCACGCAAAATCTTCCCGCCGGACAAGAGCAGGCAGTTGGCCACAATCAGCGTCCTGGTCTGCCCCATTTGTTCCATGGTAAACGAGTATTCCGTGCCGGTAAAGCACATGTCGCCGACCATCCAATCCCGCGGCCGCGAGGTCTGCAGCACCCAGCCTTCGGCAGGGTAGCAGCGCAAGGGAAAGTGGCCGGCCATGCTGTGGGCGGCGGAGCAGTGAACCAGAAGAAGAGTGGCCGACACGTTGGTCTCGACATTGGTGTATTGCCGGCTGAGAAGGACATTGGGCCGCAGCACGGCGTTGACCCGCGACGCCACCCGGTTTTCCTGGCAAACCCAGGCGCCGATATGGCTGGGAACCGCCTTGGCCTGGTCACGGATACGGGCCTGGTACGCTTCCACGCCGGCGGGTTTGTGCGTCAGGGCATACTGATGCGTTCCGGCAGCGGCCAGCAGCATTACCGCACACAACTTGTAGAACAGGGCCGCGCTCCAGAAAAAGCCTTTAGGCGCAGCCTCCCGAATCCCGAATCCCGAATCCCGAATTCCGATTTTGCTGGTGTACACGGGAATATCCAGCCATTTCAGAACCTGGAAAAACCCCAGCAGGCACGCAAAAGCCACGATGGTCATGATCCAGCCGGTGACATCGTGGAAATTCTCCGCGGCCTCGGCGGTGCGGTGGCCGAACATCCATACGGTGGGCACCAGGCGGATGACATTGGCAAAGATGGCGACCAGTGGGCTGGCCAAAAGGAAAACGGTCCTGACCCATCCCCGCAGCGGCAGCATGAACGCCACGACATAACAGACCAGGAATAGGCTCAACACCATGCGCATGCCATTGCACCCTTCGGCAACCGCGACTTCGACACCATTGATGCTCAGGGTGCTGCCATAGCGCTCGACGGCAATGCCGATGGCATCGCAGACCCATTGCGTGGCCCGGGCGGTGGCGTCCTGGAGCGGCACGGCGATGTGATACCGGCCATAAGGATCTATCGGCACCAGAAAGATGGTGGCCGCGAAGGCCGGCCAGAACCGCAAGAGCACATCCCAACCGACTGCCGTGGCAAAGGCCCCCACCGCCAGCAGCACCGCCGCCCCGCGCCAAAGGACCGGATCGGCCAGGTAGCCGAACCAATGGATCAGCCAAGCCGCCACGATGATCAGCAGCCCCACCCAGCCGCCACGAAGCCGGCAAAGCGGCTCTTGATCCCACCTGGCCCAAACCAACAAACCAATTATCAGAGGAGCCAGGAGAACATAACTGAGTTCCTCGTCCTTCAGGCCCATGTTGAGAATGTCGCGCCAGGCCTCGAAGGTGATGCCAATGGCGCATAAGGAGAGGGCGCTGGCGGCCAGCAGGTCGCGGACGCCCAGGGAACGGTGGTTGGTGGGGGAAGAAGACATGAATCGAGGTTCGGGGGTCGGGGTTCGGGGGTCGGGAAAAGATGGGAATATCATCTCACCTAAGCGTCTAACAACCTACTCCAGGGTACATTAACGTACAGGCAGATGGTCACGGTTTCGCCAGCGCGGCCGGGCACTCACAATGCTCGACCAACTGTTCGTACTCTGTGTCTTCGGCGGCTAACCCAGCTTTCATTGCCTCCTGATTGGCTAGTTGAATTATATCAGGCATCAGCACCCATTCCAGCCAAGCTCGAAATCACGGGCCTCGGCAACCGGACCGGCATAGCAGGCTTCGGCGGCGCGGGCGAAATTATACATTTCCCGCGCGGTTAGGTAGTGATAATGAAAACTCGGGTCCCCGGCGGCCCGCCGGGCCAGAGCCTGATGAAACCGAACCATCGGCTGGCCGAGCAACACGGCCTGGCTGGCTTCGGGAGCACCGTGGGTGTGGAGTTTGACAAAAAACCAGTCCGGGCGGCTGGGCGCCTGGACACGGGCCTTGAGCCACAGATCCAGTCGCTCCATCGTCGGGGGCTGATTGCTTTGAATGCAGCCATTTTCGATCCGCGGGGCGAGGCCGCAACTGCGATGGCGCCAATTGAGCAACAATGGCCCCTGAATCAACATGATTCCCCCGCCCGGCGCTGGCGCGGTCCCGAGGTCCACGCCATGATCCAGCGGCCTGGTTTCAGGCGGTCCACCCACGGCGTAGTAGATGCTGTTGATCTTGCGCGTTTGCGCCGGATCTGGAGCCGAAGGCATGGTGAAATCGGCGTAGCATCCGGTCTGGTTCAGAATTTCCAGTTCGTTATTTACGCCGCAGCATCGCCCATCGGGACGGGAGTTGCACAGGGCCCAATCGCCGTGAACAAAACCGTACATGATCCGCCCGGTGGTCCGATGCCGCGCCAGCAGTCCGTGCCGCCCTGCCAGGATCTCCCGGCCGGCCAGCAAACGCCGGCGCAGATTTTCGGCATTGTCGCGATCATGATGCAGATGAATTTCAACTTCGCCGAAACCCTTGCGGCATAAGCCGGCGATGGCCTCGACGTGATCGGCATCGTATTGCTCAATGGGGTAGAAGAACGTATGCCGCGGCGACCGTCCGTCGCTGTCGTGAAATTCGCCCAATACTCGGGGATACTCCGCCGCCCATCTGGCCACGCGCTCGCTAGCCCGGGCATCGGCAACTCCGCCATTATGCGGCTCGAAATGATCGGCAATGCACAGAAGCAGATGCCTGGGGCCGGCTGGAAGCGGCAGGGCACGCCGCTTGCGCTGACGAAGATACTCCCGCAACCACCGGTCCATGAAACGCCGGCGGTACATGGCGTATGGTACAGCCAGAGCGGCCAGGAAGAATACGAGTATGCTGATAAGCCAGATCATTCAAGTAAGAACGGCCCGCGCAACTAAGGAATGCCATTTAGCGACGCCGCTTCCGGCGGCGTTGGGCCGGCACTGGAGTATTTAGCCTTCGTCCAACTTCGCGCCGTCCCGCCACTGATCCATACCCAAAAAGCGCACCATGCCGCCGTGTTCAACAGGAGTATCGAAGCTGCCGACGACGCCATGGACCATTTAGCCGCCTTGCTCCAGCGCAGAGCCCCCGCCGCCATCACATAGCAGGCGACCTGCACAACGAATAGACCCTGATAGAAGGCTCCCGGGGCCAGCAGGCTGCACGCCAACATACCCAATAGGGCCCAGGGCACAACCAGCCGGAAAGCCTTGTGCGATAAAAACTGTGCCCATAATGGGTTGTGCCACGGCAAAAGTACCCGCGGCAGACGCTGCATCAGTTGAAAATTGCCCGCCAGGGTCCGCACCTTACGGCGGAACTCATGGCGGGATCCATCGGGCAGTCGGTCATAGGCGATGGCCCTCTGGTCGTGGACGACACGCCGTCCGGCCATGACCACTTTTAGCGGCCAGTAGACGTCATCCAGCACCAGACCCGCCGGCGGAGGGCAGAACAACTCCCGTCTTACTGCAGAGATCGATCCCGTGGCGCCCACACATGAATGCACGCGGCTTTCGGTGAGGCGCAGCCACTTTTCATATCGCCAGTAGAGTCCCACGCCCGCTATGGCGCCATCGGCGTTTTCCAGCACCAGGTCACCGCTTACGCCACCGATGCTCGCATCGGCGAAATTCCCCAGCAGGCACGAAAGAGCATCGTTCGCCCAGCGCTGCCGGGCATCTGCCAGAACAAGGATTCCATGCCGCGCCTCGGCACAACCGCGGGCCAGGGCCTGGGCCTTGCCGGCGTTGTTTTTCAATTCGATGACCCGCACCATCCCCATAGGCGCATCTGCGCCGACCCGGCGTGCTATGGCCACGGTAGCATCCACCGATCCATCGGATACCACGATGATTTCGCCTTGGCCAGAAAGGCGACTGACACTTTCGATCAGTTCGCGCAACCGCCGCTCGATATGAGCCTGTTCATTGTGTACGGCCAGAATAATGCTGGCCGCCGGCAATGGCGCGCCTGCGCCCCGTATGGCCCGCGGCCGAATCCGGGCCAACAGCGCCAGCAACAAGGGATAGCCGGCGTAGGTATAGACGACAAACGCCGCCAGCAGCCAGAAGATGATTTGCGCGACCCTCGGCCAATACATGCGGTTATCTCGTCAGGCAGTTCGGTCTTGCGGGCCACAACCGATCTCATCCAGCAGGGCGGCCAATTCCCTGGCCTGGTTGGGGCGGCTGAAACGTTCGCCCTGCCAGCCGCCGAATGCGAGGTTCGTGCCGCCAAATTTGCCGTTCACCGCGTTGCCCAGCGCTGCGGCGATACCGCCCACGTCGCGCGGCACGAACATGTCTTGGCATGGATAGTCGGCCAGGACATCCCAAAGTTCGCCCCTGGGGGCGATCGCCAGAATATAGCGCCTCGAGGCCATGTATTCGAAAAGCTTGGCGGGCATGACTCGATCGGCGCCGGGAACGTCGGACAAGAGCACGCACAAACCATCGGACGAGCGCAGGAGGTCAAGGGCGGCGTCGTGATCGAGATAAGTGTGCTGCACCAGCCGGCAGGGAAGTTCCTCAAGCCCCGCCAGCAGGGCCTGCTGGGCGGCGGTACGACGGCCGGCAAAAACCAGTTCCAGGCGAGCGGCCGTCCGGGGCGCAGCCGCCGCCAACTGACGTACTGCTTGTACCAGCGGCGCCACCGACGTCAATTGGAACAATGTCCCCACATAGGCCAGCCGGTAATGGTCAGCCGGTCGCGCCGAGGACGCATCTTCCGGCGGAAAATCATCCGGGTCAAAACCGTTGTATATCCAGGCAACACGGGCTTTGCTGTGGGCCTGGTCCCGAATGGCCTGGATGGAATTGGCGCTGGAACGAGTCGTCGCCAGCAAGGCCCCGGCACGGCGAACGGTGCACGTTTGCATCTTCCCCTGAACCATGCGCGACAGCGGTCCGGGGCGCCGGTTTTCCCAGTTGGCGTTGCTGATGCTCCATTCATCCCGATAATCCAGCACCAGCGGCAAGCCGGTCCGTCTGGCCAGGGAAGCCCCGATCAGGAACGCCGAAAATGGCGGAGCGGTGGCCACAATGGCGTCGTGGGGAATGCTCTTCAGCAGCCTTTGGCCCTCCGCTATCGCCTGCGGCAACCACAGAATCTGCGGGTCAGGCTGCAACAATACGTTGGCGGCCCGACGCACCACGCCGCGGACGGCTCGCAGAAGGCTGGGACGGGCATGGTCGGCGGGCCCCTGGCCGGCCGAGACGGCGGCCTTGACCGCGTACGATGGCTCATACGTACGGGCACGCCGTATGATGGTTTCCGGAGGCACATCCTCCAGCAGATGGTAATCTATCGTCGGCACCGATGGGTTGGCCACCGTCAGGACCGACACCTGCCACCCACAGGCCGGCAGGTACTTCACGAACTTCACAGCGCGCTGCACCCCGGCCCCGCCGACGGGAGGAAAGGCATAGGCGATGAAAAGGACGCGTTTCATGGGAGTTGGGAGTCGGGGGTCGGAGGTCGGAACCTCCACCGGGCGGATCACAGTCCCCAGATAAGAGATGGTGCCTTCAACCTTTTCCCTGACCATTTCTTGACAAACGGCGGCCAATCCAGGTATCCAGCGTCCCGAACTCCAGGCCGGCCTGGCGGGTTTGCTGGACGAAATCCGGCAGGGCATCGGCGGCGTAGGGAAGACGGTCGTGTAAGAGCATAATATCGCCGCCGTGCAGAGACAGGCCGCGCAGACGGGCCATCAGTTCGGCGGTATTGGCGCATGAATAGTCCTTGGGATCCACGTTCCACAGGGCGACGGTGAATCCATCGCACCACAAACGCCATAGCTTCCACATGGTGACCTTGCCATGGGGGGGGCGGAAACAGGCCAGCGCCCTGCCGCCGGCGGCATTGATCAGCACGAGCGAGCGCTGCGCACTGGCCACCGTCTCCTGTGCCGACATGAGATGGGCGCGGGTGTGAAGAAGACCATGACTGGCAACTTGATGGCCTTCGGCGACCATCCTCTTGATAATCTGCGGATATCGGGCAGCCATGCGGCCAACCACAAAAAACGTGGCCCGCACATTCAAGCGAAGCAAGGCATCCAGGACGCGCGGGGTATTTATCGGATGCGGGCCGTCATCGAAAGTCAGAGCTATCTGGCGGCTGCGCAGCGGACCGTGGACGGCGAACAGCCGTATGGGCAGAAGCGCCGCCATGGTGCGCCGGATCGCCTGGCGGATAGTGCTGGGGCCGCCGCCGGGCAAAACCGCCCCCTCCAGGGGACTGGGACGGCGAATCCACCAGGGTTGATCCACATCTTCCGCAGCCTTCACCAACGGTTGCAGTAAACCCACCAGGGCCTGGGCCGAACTCTCCCAGCTTAACGACGCCCCCGCTTCAACGGATCGCAGCGGATTCTTCAGCCGGTATTCCAGGGCCGCCGCCAACGCTTCCGCATTGCCTTCAGTAACCAGCATGTCCGTCGCCGGATTGGCGATCTCGGGAATACCGCCCACGCTGCTGGCCACAAACGGAGTTCCACAGGCGCGGGCCTCGCGCAGGACGTTGGGCAGCCCCTCCGACCAGCTTGGCAGGACCATAATATCAGCGGCGCGATACCAATCGGGCAGGACATCCTGCGCCTGGACACCGACGAACTGGATGCGATCTTCCAACCGCATGATGGCAACCTGGGTCTGCAACTCCCGCCGGAGCGGGCCATCGCCGACCAGGCACATGCGAAACGCCGCGCCCCGGTCGCGCAACAATGCGCAGGCGGCCAGAAGGACTTCCAGAGCCTTGACCGGCACCATACGTCCGACCCACAACATGACGGGATCGTCGGCCTTCAGGCCAAGTTTTTGCCGAGCCTGGCCGCGGTTGCCCGGGGAAAACCTCGCCAGATCCACGCCCTGTCGCCACAAGTATACCTTGGCGGGGTTGATCCTCATTTCCAGGGCCTTGTTGCGGAGGTGGTCGCTTACCGTAAGTACCGCATCCGCCTTTTCCAGCACATCGATGACACATGCCCGACGACCCGGTTCCCGCGGCAGCAACAACAAATCCGACCCCCCCACCAGCACCGCCGACGGCACGCCGGCGATTCGGGCCGCCCGCACCGCCGCCTCGCCGTCGGGATGAATCCAATACCCGACCACAATTTCGGGCAGTCCTGTTTCCATCACGTGCCAGACGGTCTTGCGAATCGACTGCCAATAGAACCACCCGTACGACTCGCGGAATAGCTTGGGAACGTAATGATAGGTGGGATGAAAGACCTCGATCCCCTCGACCCAGCGGGGCTTGGCACTGCTGAAGCGTCTGGCCTCGCTTCCCGTCGTGTAGTGTTCGACCCAGGGAATTGGCGAAATGACCTGCACCTGGTGACATGCCGAAAGCGCCCGCACCAGATTCAGGTTGAACACCCCGCGCGTGGGATTGCCGGGGTGGGGAAAATCGTTGCTGATGAAAAGAATGCGCATGGAACCTGCGTTTCAGACAATACGACCTAGCCAAAAATCCATGACAGGGAACATCTTGTCCTATTGCCCGGTTGTTGCCAACAGGCGCGGCTGACTGAGACAACGCTTCTCGACGGCAATATAGAAAATCCATCCCGCGCCAAGCGATAGCGCGGTGAGCGCAGGAATCACTATCAACAGAGTGGCCCATCCGCTCTGAAGACCACCCTCGTACATGGCACACCCAAGAACCTTGGTGAGCGGGTAATGAATCAGATACAAGCTGTAGCTTATCGTACCACACAGGGCCAGGAGCTTGCCCAGGCGCGATTCCATCAACGCCAAATCCCAGCGATGCGACAAGAGGAGAATAACCGCAAATGCCCCTCCCACGCTGACATTGTACAACCAATCCTTCTGGTAAGCGGTGCCGCGATGCGCTAAAACGCCGTAACGCAGCACGCACAGAGCCACTACAAAGATGGTCAGGGCGAGGGGGATCAGCCGCCGAGCGCGGTGCGAGGCATAGACATTACGATAGTAGATCAACGCTCCCATGGCGAAGAGAAGCCATTGCCCATCGAGAAATAGTCCGTTGAACCTGATCCACGGCAGCGTCATCGCCATGACGGAACTGGCAAGCGTGGCCAGCGTCACGCCGGCCAGAAAACGAAAGAAATGCCTCGGGGCCGCCAGCAGAACCAGGCCACAGAGGGCATAAAATTGCACCTCGTAGCATAGTGTCCAGGACAAGCCCACGACTTTGAGCTGCGGCCCGCCACCGACATGCGCCCGCCAGGTTTCGATCAGAGCGATATTGCCAATCCATTGCCACACGCCCAGCGTGGACGGATGCGGAATGATCCCGGCCTCGGGCAAATCTGCCCGCCCCAACCAGGGAGTCCGGTTAAGCCATGTGACGCTTACACCGATGACAATCGTCAGCACCAGAGCGGCCCAGTACGGGGGAAAGATTCGGCGGCAGCGACGGTAAGCAAATTGCGCCCATCCGCGGGGACGGCCACGAACACCATCGGCAGAGGCCGCGATACAGTAGCCGCTGATAACAAAGAACAGAGAGACTCCGATCCCCATCCGCCCAACCATATCCAATGCCAGAGCAGGCAGGCCGGAAAATCGCATCCCCGCCGCCACCGTCGCGTGTCTGGCATAGAGGGAGGCATGCAGCACCAGGACCATCAGGCAAGCCACGCCCCGCCAGATGTCCAGGCTTAGGTAGCGCGACCTTGATCCCATGGATGGCGTTCTGCGAAGCGCGACTGGCTCCTTGGGGCCATCCCGGCCGGCGGCCACACCTTCAGTGGAGCAGCAGCTTACTTCGGTAACAGCCGCCACGAATTTGCCTTGATCGCGTATCCCCGGTTTCTCACTCCTCTGTTGGAATCGCTCCTCGCCTGAACGATCTGGCCGCGGCCGGCGCTCATAAGTCCGATCATCAAGACGGCACTTGCCACGCCAGTCTGGTTAGTCCATGACCCGGACATGCCACAGTGAACGCAGAAATTCCCCGATGGATAGTTCCCGTCTGCGAAGCAGCCTTAAGCTCACGGGAATATCCCTGCAAAGACTCAGCCAACCAACCCAGGGGCGATACGTCTGGGATATTCCACCCCTAGTGCCACCGGCCACATTGATGGCATGGAGCGCCAAGTCCATTCCCGCAGCCTTAGGCAATCGTATTTGCGTCCAAATCCGAGTATTGACCTCAAGAACCACCGGCTCGCGGCCCGGTACTTTAAGCAGTTCCACTTCAAATAGCCCCCGCAGTTTCAAGGCCGCGCACAACCTCGACGCGAGATTCCAGGCTGATTGGTCCATGGGGACCGTCTCCACAGCAGTGCCGGCGCCCCACCGAACCTGGCGGAGCTTGCGCGCCAACAGCCCGCCAAGTATCTTACCATCGGCATCACATACTCCCGCCAACGACCACTGTATCGCTCCCAGGCTCAGCAGGTCGCTTTGGACAACGACGTTCAAGCCGGCGCTGTGGCAAGCGGCAACGTGCAAGTCTATCTGTTCCGGCGTCTGGGCCACCAGCAGTTTGACCCCACGGACGCGCTCGAAAGCAAACGTGTGATCCGGCTTCACCACCCACGGGCCGGGCACGGTTTGCGCAATTCCCGCAACCGTGGCGCCAACCGGTACAACCTGTGCCGCCGGGACCGGAATCCCATGCTCCACGGCCCAGCGTGCGAACGCTACCTTGTCAACTACCATCGCAATGATATCCGGTTTCGGCACGCTGAGAGTGCAGACTTCGGCAAGCCGGTCATAGCACCGGGCGATAGCCAGCAAGGCACGATCCGAGGTCGGAAACAGCACCGGACTGCCCAATTCTGCGACGCACCGCGCCATCCCGCACACTTCTTCCGTCCACCGGACAGCGTCATCCTGCGCTCCGTAGGGCGGACATCGCATGCACAGGTCGGCAGAGCAGCGTTTATGCGACTGATCGGAAACATGCGCAACCGGCACGCCGCTACTCTTAAACGCCCGGCACGCAGCCCGGGAGTCGCCAAGCAGCAGGGCGACGCGGGAACAGCGCCCATCCACTTCGGGTAAGCCGGCAGACCTACCATTGCCGGCTGTTACGAGCGGAGTCACAACCGGGGATTGGCCATTCATGCGTTGTTGCTCCCGCAAACACCAGAGGCCAGGGAAACACGCCGGTGGTACTCTTCGAGCGTCACGCCGATAAAACTTTCCGCCGCAGCGCTGAACACGGCATCCAGGTCCTGGTAGAGATCCTCAATGCTGCTGGCCGTGGAAAATGTCGGGCTGCCTCCAGGCATCAGTTCCGAGGAGTGAAAGGCCAGTTCAACACAGTCACGTTTCTCAAAAAGGGCGGTCGTCAGCAGACGCAGCAGATGTACACGATTCTTCCCGTTGGGTACGCATCGCACCGTGCCGGGATAGAAATGGTTGACCGCGCGCCACCCCATGGAACCCCCAAGGCCCATCAATGCCTTGGCATAGCGGACGGGCAAGGGATACCGGGGCGCCAATACCGTCAGCGGCGCTTCGAGCAGTGGCGACCTGCCCGGCCTGGCGATGTCGTCTAGATCGACAAAATACGGAGCTTGGGGAAAGGCGGTGTAATCAGACCCCCCGTGCCCGCCGGGATGCCCCATGTAACCGGCCCAGGATATATGCGGCGTAACCGAGCAGTCGACGCGATATCCATGTTCGACCAGAATCCGGGCATAGGTCTCATCGAATGCCCACCGTCCGGCCCGGTGGCTTACCATCTTGACTGCGAACACCTGCTCCAACACATCGGTCATGGCCTTGATCTTCTGCCGTATCTGTGACTCGGGATACTCAATCAAGTATGGGTGATGCCTGGCATCGTCATCGGTAAGCGGCACAATCGGGGGCGAGTTCCAGGCGTGCAGATGCATGCCGATTTCTCCCTGGCCGCGGGCAAGTACGTCTTTGCCAAAGTCCTGAAATGCCGGCGATGTCGCCATTTCCCAGTTGGCCAGGTACGTGGGTTTCAGGCCGTGGCGCTCACAAAGAGCCTGGAATCTGGATAGAAACCCGGCGTTTGCAGTCTTGACCGTCTGTGGCCGCGCCCAGAGGTTGTCTCCTTCGGTATCTATGGTTATGAGGAATGCTGGCTTCATAACGCGGCCTTTACGGACAACAATTCCAGAAAATCGCGGTGATACTCCGCTGCCATGCGCCCGATATCAAAGCGGTCCCGGACACGGCTTGTGGCCGCCTCGGCAATAACCCTGGCCTTGGCCCCATCCAGCAGCATAGCGCAAATCGCTGCGCTGAAAGCCGTCTCGTCCGCAGGGGCGACCAGAGTTCCGGTGCGCCCGTCTTCGATAAGTTCCGGCAAACCACCAACGCGCGTAGCCACGACTGGCGCCCCGGCCATCGATGCCTCCAACACGCACTGCGGCGTGCCCTCGGAATCGCTGGTCAGCGCAAAAACGTCCATAAGGTGCAGATAAGGGGCGCTGTCGGGTTGATATCCGACGAAATGCACGCGATCAGCAAGTCCAAGTTCGTCGGCCAGCATTCGCAGTTCTGCTGCCAACGGACCATCTCCCACGAGGAGCAGATGGACATCGGGAAGGCGTGCCAAGACGCTCTTGAATATCCGCAACAGACGGTCATAGCGTTTTATGCGGCTCAAACGGCCGACAGTTCCGATTACCGGCGCTCCCTGAGGAATGCCCAGCGACTGCCGCAGACCCGTGCTGGGACTGGCATTGGCGAAGTGGGCCGTGTCGATGCCATTAAGTATCACGCGAACCTTGTCCGCTGGAACAATCCGCTGCGCCATTACTTCATCGGCCATGTCTTTATTGAGACAATAGAATCGCGCGGCGAAGCGACCCGCCAACCGGCCCAGATGACGCGTGCGCGCTCGCCCGGCATAATTTTCTCTCCCGTGTTCGGTATGCACCACCAGCCGGACGCCGGCCCAGCGGGAAGCCGGCCCGGCATAGAAGAGGGTCCCGATCTGATGCGTATGCACCACCTGCGGCGCCAATTCGCGCAGCACGCCACGAAGGCGGGCTATGAGGCCCAGGCAGACGCCGGGGCGTTTGTCCATGCAAACAACCTGGGCACCCAGCGAACTGGCTTGCGGCGCCAGCACTCCGGGGCGCTCAAGACAGATAACCGAAACCCGCTGACCAAGTTTGTGGCCCTGGCTCACCTGGTTCACGACGTTGCGCTCCAGGCCGCCCACATCCAGGGACAGCAGCACGTGGGCCACGCTCAACGGTTCAAGGCTCGATGGAGTTTTTCCGTCGGCAATGCTCATTGGCCGCTCCAATGGACGGAAACTCGCACATAAATATAGAATATCACCAGGATGCCAAACCCGACCCCCGCCAACCAGCGGCCAAAACGCACATCAAACTCCAGGGCCGGCCACGCAAAACGCCTTTTGGCCAGGGCCACGTAGCTGGCGCCCATGGCGAAGATGCCATACGTCGGCCCTGCGTAGGGCTTGTTGCAACTCAACAAACCGACGGCATAGCCGACCGTCAGGGCCACGATCAGCGCCCGCAGCCCGCGCATGTCGCGGTCCCGCATTACCGTTGAAGACGGCTTCATCCGCACCATTTCCCGGATGGGAATCACCAAAGCGCCCATACAAAAGCTCCCCCCGACCAGACCCATTTCGATGTAGTACTGGAGAAGCGTGTTATGCAGCGCGGAATTGATGCGGTCGTTGATTTCATCCATGCCGATGCCGAAGATCGGCGCCTCGAAAAAGTAGGGGAACCCCTGGCCCCAGAGCTGTATGCGGCCCTGCCCCGAGCCTCCGGAAGTGTCGATATTGGTGATGCGGCTGGCGAACAGCACGAAGAGCACCGGCACAGCCACCACCGCCAGGGGCACGGCTTTGCGCACACCCACCCGCATTAACAAGAATGCGAGTAGCCCCGCCAGGAGGCCAAGAAATGCGCCTCGCGACGAAGTGCGAAACAGTGCATAACCAAAAACCCCCATCATGCCAACGCAGATCAGACGACCCAGGAAGGAACGCCACTCGATAACGAACCAGCCCGAAATGATCAGGCCGATGTCCATGAGCCGTGCCATGTCGTTGGGGTTGTCGAAAATCCCCACGCCGGTCAGCCGGCTGATGAACGCGTCGTTGCCCGTGATGGGATCGATTTGTCCTTCGATCCATTCGTGTGGCGGCACCAGGGCAGCTATGTCCAGAACTCCGTGATACGTCAGAATGGAAAAAGCTGCCAGAACCAGCGCGGAGAACGCCAGCCAACCCATGAATTGACGAATACGCGTCACCGAGGAGAGGTTGGCCACGCACAACAGGTAATAGAGCACCAGTTTAAGGAATACCGTCCCCCCGTAAATCGCCCCGGACACATACAGGTGCAACATCGGCTGCAAGACCGCAACGCCCAACAATCCCACCACGCACACGGTAATTGGTCGCGCACGCAGCGATGAAACGCGCAGCTGCCACACCACAGGCCCCAGAGACGCTGCCAACGCCAACACAATTAGTACTTCGTAGATGTGCAGGTCGCCCCACTCGGGGATCAACTCGGTCGGCCGGATATACAGAGCCGCATTTACGGCAATGAACAGAGCGAATGCGAATCGGGTGGTGGTCGGCGCCGCGTTACCCGGCGCTCCAGCCCGATCGAGCGCGGCCGTGTCGCCGGCACGAACCAGTTGCCGGCGCGCCGCCGGACGAGCTTGCGACAAATGAATGGTATGATTGGGTGTCACTAAATTCGTCGGCGCCTTAAATCCCGGAATGCATCCGGCGTAACCGCAACATCCGCATAACGAAAGCGCACAACAGGCGGCACCGGCAGAACGGCACGAGCCCCCGCTGGCGTGGCATGGAAAACGGCGACCAGGTGAAGGACCTCGCCAGTTCCGCTATAGCCCGGAAACGCTTCCCCGCTACATCATAGTTGTACGCGGATGATGCGAAATGCAGGGCATAGGCCTGGCGCCTAATCTTCCACCGGCCCTCCCAGGCATTCTCCGCATCAAGTTTTTGCAGACGCCGCAACCCGCCATCGCCGGAGAACCCCGCCTGCCGGCTCAGACTTCCCGGCACATCACGGTATCCGACCAGCGGCGATTGCAATATCCCTATGGATGCCTGGCGGGCGATGCGCACCCAGAGATCCCGGTCTTCAGATCCTCGAAGTTGCGGGTCGAATCCGCCCAGGGAATTCAGAAGGGCGCGTCGTACCATGACCGATGGGGTTCCAAATGCGGTGGTTATGGCTATATCGGTCCACTGGATGCGCCGCACCGGCCCAGACCGCGCGATACCGGGGAAAACGCTAGCCGGCCAGGTGAACGAGTTGGTCGCCAGCAGCGCCAGATCAGGATCTGCGATCAGTGCCGCAGTCTGCAACTCGAGTTTCCGCGGGTGCCACACATCATCCGCATCCAGGAAAGCGATCCAATCCCCCGTGGCCTGGGCGATCCCCCGGTTGCGGGCCGCCGAAGGGCCGGCGTTGGGCTGGAACACATACGCGACGCCGCGCCGGACATACGGCTCTAAGCGTTGGCGCGTATCATCCGCAGACCCGTCGTCGACAACAATGATCTGGGCGGGCGCAAGGGTTTGATTCAGAACACTGTCCAGAGCCTCCGTCACCAAACCGGCGCTGTTATAGCTGGGAACGACTACGCTGATGGAAATCTGGCTCATGCCGTGGGACCTTCGTTTTCTGCGCACAAACAATAGAGCGGCTACGCCATGACGTTATCCTCAGCAAACTACGGCGCACAGCCTCGACGCGGCGCCCATAGCGCCAGAACAAAAAACCGTATTGCCGCCTGCACGGCGCTTCTTACGACCAGCGACCAGCAGGCGCCGATCAGGCCCCAGCGCGCCACCAGAAAGACCGTCACGCACAGCCCGATGATAGTAATGCAAAAGGCGGCGTGGGCCTGGAGTTTTTCCAATCCCGATGCGTTGAGGGCACAGAAAGCGATGCAGGAAGTGCCCTCGAACGGCAACACCCACATGGTGATGCGGATCACCCGGCAGCAGATGGCGGCGTTCTTGGGAAACAGGATGTGGGCGATCCAGGGCGCGGCAAGCGTAGTCGCCAAGGCGATTGCCGCGCACAGCAGCAGGGCCAGGGCCAGGCCTCGGGCAATGACCGGGAATACCCTGGATCGATGGTGGGCGTAGGCCTTGGAGAGCAAGGGGTAAAACACGGCCGCCAGGGCATCCACGATTACATCCAGCCTCGTGGCCAGCAGGCTGCCTGCCGCAAAGTAGGCAAAGAGCACTGGCCCGCAAAGTTTGGGCAGCAGCAGGGCCACGGCGCTGGCATTGGCCGCGCCGACAATCTGCTGCAGAGCCATGAAACGGGACTCGCGGAGCATCCGGCCAAGATGGCGAACCCCGACTCGGCTGGGGCGGACGGGAAACCGGCGCTGGCGCAGGATGATCATGAACATGGCCGCCGTGACGGCCGGACCCACCAAATACCCGGCCGACATGCCGATGGCCCCAAAGCCGGCCCAGGCCACGAAAACCGACATGGCCGTAAGGGCCAGGCCGGCACAGAAATTCGTCAGAGCCACGGTAGGAAGTTGTTCCTGGCATTGGAAAAGATCGCTGAAAGTCGTAACGGGCGCACTCAGCAGAAGCCCAGCGCCGGCGATAACCGTGCAGATTACTATCGTCGGTGGGTAAGCCATCGCCATGGCCGCTCCGATGGCGACCGCCATGGCCACCGCCGCCATGATCAGGCGGGCCCCGAACTGATCGGCGGTTGCCGCGGGGGCGCTGCCGGGATCGCGGGCGATGGCCCGGACATAAGTCCCGCGCAGGCCCAGATTTCCCAGGACGGCCGCGGCCCCGACCAGCGAAGTGGCGGTGGCCCACTGGCCGTAAGCCGTCGGGCCCAGACTGCGGATTATGTAGGCCATCACCGGCAGGCTGATGGCGTTGAGCACCAGCGAGTGCCCTGAAAGACAGGCCGCACCGAACATGCCGCGCAGCAAGCCGCCGGGAGGCGCTGCCGCTGCGGTAGCGCCGCTGCCAGGGGCGACCGGGCAGGCTACAGATGCCGGTATTGCGTCCAAAGAACCATCCTTGCTCGTCGAAGGACAAAGCCCATCGATACCAGTACGATCAGGCTACTTGGGAAGTGTTGGCCGGTGGCGGACCGGCTTTGACTGGTTCCCGGAAGTACAAAGCTACCGGCGTACCAAAACCACATTTCTGGAAGACTTTTTGGGCGGGTATATTGGTCTTTTCTGTGTCGATGTAGTAGAGGCCTAAACCCCGAGAAATCAGTTCGTTAATCGCCAGTTGCAACGCCCGCGTGGCCAGTCCCTTGCTTCGTTGTTCCTTGCTAACCGTCCATATCGGCCCCACCACGACCGCCTGGGGTTCAATATTGTAGTATCTGCACGAACCGCGCGTACACCACCCCGCCGTAAGGACGTGCCTTCCCTTGGCGATCATGTACAGTGATCGCGTACCGGATGCCGCTTTGGCCAGGGCCTTGATAGCGCCAAGCCTTCCGCAACAGTCGACCATCCGCCGGAGTTGACACAGGCCGGCCCCTAACGAGCCCACAAAGACGAACTGAAGTTCATCCTCCAACGCCACCACGTACGGTTGGCTCCGCTGCAGGCGATACACCAGTTGATAACTCACGTGATCTGGAACGTCGAGAGTGACAATCATTTCCCCTCCTGGGCGGTATCGCCAGAAGACGGCGCCGCGGCAAGGCTTGATGGCTGGGCCGGAGAATCTCCCAGTTCCCAGTCCACGCGATGCGGCACAAAGCCAAATTTGCGTTTGAACCGGCGCAGCGTCTCCCCGGCGCCGAAATACGTCCCATAGGCGAAGAACTTCACCTGCGGATGGCTCTGGTAAAGATAGGCGGCAATCCCGATAAGCAGCAGAGGAACCGGCCCCAGCGACAGATGATCGGCGTGTCCCAGAATCTGCTCCACTTCGCAAATCTCGCCACCGATAAAACACCCCGCGTAACCGAGCATTTTACCTTCCCGGAACACGCCGAAATACGGGTAGTCATGCAACGGCGACGAGGAAGGAGGATCTTTGCAGGGAGTTATGGCTCCGGACCTTAAGTCTTGCGGCATCAGCCGGCCCTGGCGCACGTCCGTCGATTGACGCACCTCCCTGATCGCATCCAGGTGCTCGTTGAACGCGATACGCCGAAAAACACATCCTTCCCGAACCGCCTTTTTGTGGTTTCGCCGCGCCGATGCTTCTATCCCCATATAATATTTGTCGAAAGATTCGGGCAACCTGCACAAGGCCACCCCATACACGTTATGCCTGATCACCCAGTACTTGGGATGGCGGCCCATGGCCTGCGCGTATTCCCTGCGGGTCATATCGGCGTAATACGGGTCGGTCCGCACCGCGGCATCCAGCATGAGATTAATGCTGACTCGCGGCATCGCGCGAAACTCCCCGATCATTCGCCACAGGTTGGATAATTGCATGTTGAAAACGGCCGGATGCCGCGGTTCGAAAGTATGGGAATTAACGCCATCAGGTGGCGTCGCCAAGCCACGCACAACGTCCCCGCCAGCGAAAGACGGGTGGGCCTCAGCCACGCCGCTCCGTCACGAGTCTCTGGACAACTACAACTCGCTTAGCGACGACCGTAACTCTTCGACCAGCGAACGCAGGCGCCTTGGATTCAGGAACGTCCATACCGGGATATGGACCACGCAATCAGCCAGCCGGCGGCTGCCCGAATCGCCGTACGGAAAGGTGGCGGCCAGAGACTGAAAGAATGCCGGAATCGAATCCCAGGTGCGCAACAAGAAGACACCGCGGCGGTGCAATCTGGCAAGCAGTTCATTGCGTAATGCGCCATTGCTGACGACAAAGCTCAGAAAAGCTGCATTGGATCGGCCTGCGGCGACCTCGTTTATGAAGTCCACATGGTCCAAACCGGCCAGCGCCGAGCGTATGGACAGGGCCGCCTGGCGGCATTGAGCCACGTGATCCTCCAGACGCTGCGCGTAGCCAGCGAAACGCCGCAGGCACAGCTGGTTGGGAGTTCCAAATTGAGCCTCCCACTGGGGCATGATCTTGTCCCTGCGCGTCGCCGGGTAATCGCCACGGCGTCTCTTGAGCCGCTCATAAACCGCCCGCGCCGGCTTGAACATGGCAACACGCTGCCTCAGGGTGACCCCGGGAACCGGCCCCGGACGCATAGGGTACTGTTCCCCGGCCAGCAGAACCGACCCATGGTCATTACCAGGCACGATCTTGTACAACGAAAGCAGCGTCCAGTCGCCCTCATGGCCAACCGGTCGGCCGTTCACGATCGAGCCCAGTGCCCGGGCGCAGTCTTCGATGATGAATAGCTTCGGATACCGGTCCCGCAAGGCGCTGATTCCACAGAACGGATATCCGAAAGTATGGTCAACCAGGAGTACCGTATCCGCCTGGTCGCATTGCCTGAGAAATTCTTCGAGCCGGCCTGGCTCATAATGCAGCGTGCGCTGGTCAGAATCGATATGGATCGCCTGTTTGCCCGCTCCCATGACCGCCGCAGCCAAATCCGGGCACATGAAACCTGGAACAACAAACGTCTTTCTTGGCAGGTGCGGCAACGCCTCATGTAGCAGCGTCCACCCGCTGCGGCCCCAGTGGCGGCAGGAATACTCTGGGTATTCATCCCGGATGCGCCCGTCACAATACGCCAGCCAGTTATTCACGTCTTGCCCTTGCTCTGCGGTTGCTTGCGCGGATGAGTATTTGCATCGGCTCCCAGCGTCATGCCCGCGAACCTGTTGCCGCACGAACCGCCTACCTCCGATAGGCCTGGCGGATACGCCGCAACAAGCGTGCCCGCTGCAATGCTAGCCGACCAAGGGCAGACGCCTTATGGATTGCTCGCTGGGCAAAGATAAGGGATTGGAATCGCAACGTCCGCGGCATAAGCAGTACCGGGGCACTTTGCGTCTGCCTGGTGCAGAACAGCCGCTTGTACTCGGCGTGCCCGAACCCGAAATCCATCAGCCGCGGCGTGTCCCGGGCGATCATGTCCTCGATCATGCGCAGCAGCATTATCGTACCCGGAGAATACTTGGCGTGGGCCATGTCGTACCCCGTCTCTTCGTACCTATAGCATCCCTTCCATTGCACCCCAATCGCAAACGCCACCGGAGTTCCCTCGTGCTCCACCAGGTAGGAACGCAGGGCGCCTTTAGCCGCCAGGGCAGTGAAGAAATCCCTCTCCTGGGCGCTGTTTGTCACGCGCATGCCGCTGCGCTTGGCCAGCCAGGTGGCCTGTGCCACACTATGCGCTGCTTCCAGAAAACCCTCTACATCCTGGGCACGGGTAACGCACTTGACCGTATGCTCAAACCGGCGCGCTTCGCGCCGGATATTCCGCAGCGCCTTGGCCGCAAAATGGCCCCAGTATTCCTCCGGCTTTTCGGGAAATTCAATCCACCAGTGCGGCTGCGGCGCCAGCGGCTGATAAAGCATGACCTTCCCTCCGCTGGCGCTCGCCCCCCAAAGCTCTTCCCACAACTGGCAACCCACTTCCAGATCATCGAAATTCACAAAATCGCAGCCACCCGAAGCGACCAATTCTATCGCCGCTTCCACAAACGCCGGAATCGCCCCGGCTCCTTCCGCCCCGGCAATCCGGTTGCCCACCAGCGAATACCCCCGCAGCATGCGCCCCACCCACGTCTTTGCCGGTATCCGCACGCTCTTGGATTTCAGAACCGCCAGGGCACGCAGTTTGCCATCCTTTCGACCACCAGCCTCCCATCCCGCAAAAAACAACGGAGGCTTCGCCTTGCCATCGCCCGTCGCCGCCAGAACCTCCGGCTCGACATATACACTCCCCGCCGGGTCTTCGCCAAGACATGCAATCCAACTTCGGCGCAATCCTTCAACGCTGACGGTGGAAACCGCAGCCTCGTCCACAAAAGGCGCCCACGCATATTCCATGGCCGACATACGCCGTTCCCCCGATGCGGTAACCTGGACGTCGGCGGGCGATACTGGAGACGGGATCTCGGCCATCACGTGGATTGGGATCGTATGCGGCTGGGCGGGGGCACCTCACCGACCTCGGACAAGAAGCCCCAAGGGCGAAGATGAAAACAGAAACTGCCTGGCCGGGAAACAAGCCCCTCCTGCCAAACGCTGACCGCTAAACACTGGCCATCGCTCCCCGATACCACTTCAGCGTCTCTTCCAACCCGGTGCGGAAATCGACCAGCGGCTTGTATCCCAGAACTTTGGCGGTTTGCGTCAGGTCGGCCAGGGAATGTTTGACGTCCCCGGCGCGGTCGGACTCGTGAATGGCAGCCAGGTCCGGGCGATTGAAGAATTCCAGGGTGGCGGCGGCCAGAGCATTGACCGTGATGCGCAGACCGCAGGCTACGTTGAGCACGCGGCCTTCCAGAGGTGTGGGACAACGGGCGGCCAGGAGGTTGGCATGCACAGCGTTGGCCACAAAAGTGAAGTCGCGGGAGGCCTCCCCGTCGCCATAGATCATCGGCCGCTTGCCGGCCAGGATGGCCTTGGCAAAGGCGGCGATGACCGCGGCATAGGCGCTGTTGGCATTCTGGCGTGGGCCAAAAATGTTGAAATAGCGCAGACAGGCCCCGTCCAGGCCATAACTGGCCGAATAGGCCTGGATCAGCGCCTCGCAGGCCACCTTGGTGGCAGCGTAGGGGCTGCGCGGGCTGGTGGGCATGGTTTCGACCTTGGGCAAAGTGGGAGTGTCGCCATAGGCGCTGGAGCTGGCGGCGAACATGACCCGCTTGACCCCCGCAGCCCGGGCGGCCTCCAGCACGTTGAAGGTGCCGTTGGCATTCGCCTCCTGATACCGGCGCGGCTCCGCGACGCTCCGCGGCACCGAACCCAACGCCGCCTCGTGGTAAACCCAGCGGCATCCGGCAGTGCATTTGGCCAGCAGCGCCTGATCCAGAATCGAGCCTTCCACAAATTCCACCGGCCCGAAAGAAGCCAGATTCTCTCGGCATCCCCCGCTCAGGTCGTCCAGCACAATGACGCTGGCACCCAGAGCAACCAGGGCCTCGGCCAGATGCGAGCCGATAAAGCCGGCGCCTCCGGTGATGAGGATGCGTTGGCCGGAAAAGAAAGCGCCGTGAAGTGTTGACCAGTTTGGCATGGGTTTTCCCTGATGGATGTTATCGAGCATGGACAAACAACAAAAACTGAAGCCGCAAAGTCCGTTCAACGATGAACGGAAACATCGTGCCTAAGCTAATGGCCGCATGCTGCGCGGTGAATGGGAAAAATCAGTTCGCGGAACATGCCCTGCGGAATTCACATCGAGGATATGTACTATTGGATCGGTTCGTCGTCCGAGGCGTCTTCCGCGGTGGGGGAATCGGCTTGGCCGCCACTGGCTGCCCCGCCGGGTTCCTTGCGTTCGTTTCCCGGTTGGCGGCAACTGGAGGCCACCGCGTGGGCCAGCGGGCCTAGCCAGGCCAGGGAGCGCAGCCGCGTGGCCCGGGATTCGTCTACTACCGACGCCTCGCCGATGGCCAACGAACGGAGCGAGGTATCGCTGGTGCGGCCGATTTCGTAGAACTTGGCGCGGTTGAACACGAAACCGGCCAGGGGCACGCCCACGTCGCGCAGGCTGCTCATGGCCCGTTCCACCAGGCCGCGATGGCCTCCGCGCGAGATGGCGAAAACTACTGCATCCACCTGCTGCGCCAGCACCGAGGCCTCGACGCTCCCCAGCATCGGACCAGTATCCACCAGGATCACATCGTAAAGCTGGCGGGCCTGGTCCAGCAGAGGCTTGAGGGCCTCGGTCGAAATCGCATACGAATCGGCCAAGTCCGCCTGCCCAGCGGGCAGCAGGCGCAGGCCGCGAATCGTCTTGATGACGTAGGGCTTGATGTCGCCGTGGGCCAGGGCATCGCGCATGCCCCCGAAACGCTGGGCCTTGAAACACCCGGTCAGGCCCCGGCCAACCAGATCGCAATCCACCAGCAACGTCCTGAAACCGGAACTGGCGAACGAAATTCCCAGTGCCATGGTCAGGCTGGTCTTGCCCTCGCCGGCAGCGCTGCTGGTTATCATGTAGATTCTGGCCCCCTTGGCCGCCGGCTGTGAAGTCAGCCGCACGCGCACCTGGTGTACGCAGCGGGCGGCGGCCAACATGCTGTCGCGATCCGCTTCCTTGCCGATGTACGGCAGGATTCCCAGCAGCGGGGCCCGCTTGGCCACGTCGGTTTCCGGCTCGTCCGCATAGCGATACCTGCGGCGCAGGAAACCCAGCAGGAACAGCGCCCCCGTCGGCAGAACCAGCCCCACGCCGGCGCCGGCGGCGGTGTTGCGCTGCCGCGGATCTTTATCGGGAACCAGCGGCACCTCGCCGGTGCCCATGATGTTCAGTCTACCGCCAAGAGCCCCTTCCATCTTCAGGGATTCCAGGCGGTGGTTGATCAGCACCAACTCGGCATTGCTGGCATCCACATCGGTCTGCAGCCGTTGAATCCGCATGCGCTTGGCCCCCAGACGCAGCATTTCCGGTTTGGCCTCGGACAGAACCTTCAACAGATTGGTCTCGTTCACGTGCAGGTTCTCCGGTGACCGGTTGCCCACGTCCTGCGGCTGGGCCCGAATCTGCCGCAGCAGTTCGCCGTATTTGGTCATGCGCTCGCGGATATGCTCTAATTCATGGCGTACGATGATCACACTGACGTTGTTATCTCCCAATCCGCGCACCGCCAGCTTGTCGAGTTCGTCCTCCAACTCCGCTTGCCGCGTCTCAAAATAGAGCATCAGGTTATCGCTGGCCACCTGGTACTCCGTGGCCGCCGCCTGCGCCTTCATCTTGTCGGCGGTGGTTACCGGCTGCGTGGTCCCCGCGCCCGAGGCTTTCTCCTGGGCTTCGGCGTTGGCTATGTTCAACCTCAGGTCATTCAGTGACTGTTCGAGCTTGGCCACGCGCTCCGTCGCCTGAGTATAGAACGCATCGAGCTTATCGGTGCCGTATTCTTCGGCTATGGCGCCAATCTCATCCCGGAGTTGCTTGAGTTGGCCTTCCAAGGCGGTCTTGCGCTCCTCCAACAGGCCCGTCCGCTGCCGCTCCATTTGCCGATCCTGGTTGTTATACAGTTCGGCATAGGTGTTGATTATGGTGGTGACGGCATTGGCGGCCAGGTTGGGGTCGCTGTCGGTCACCGACACCTCGATGTACTCGCTGCGCGGCTTGATATCCACGACCAGATCCTTGGCGATGGCATCCGCATCCGGGGCCGTCTTGCCGCCGCTGCGCCAGACCGGATCCTGCATGGCCATGTCGATAACCCGGCGACTGCCGATCAACAGCTTCTGGGACTGCATAAAAGTGTCGAACATGCCCAGAAAACGGTTCTGGTCCGTTTCAACCATAACCGTGGGAAGGGCAGCGGCTATACGGATCAGCCCCTGGCTGCGGTAGGTGGGAGACTTGGACCGCCAACCGACATAAGCGCCGATACCGCCCAGCAAGAGCCCCAGCGTTATGGCCAGCAGGTAGCGGCCACGGAGGGCCCGGTGCAGGATGAGCACCGGGTTGGGAGTCACCGGCGCCTTGGGCGAAGCATCGACCATGGCCAGGCCCGCCCCGTCATTGCCGGGCTTACCCGTCAACTCATCCAGAGCGCTATCGCTGGTTGCTTGATTGTCCATGCTGCGCAAGGGTTGAAACAGTCAGGAGGTAGCTTGGTTGCCTGTGCAGTACCAGGGTGGCAACGACGGCTGGCGTCATCAAGAACGAGGAGTCTGGTCGGCTTCTTCGTGTTCCCGCTCAATGGCCATGCCGTGGGATCGTAACATCCCATGGCCGATTGCGGTAATCGCGGTAGCCATAAAATGTAACGGCGTACAGACCGCGATCTGCAAATCCAGCAACAGGGAAGCCTGGCGCACATAGTACAGGTCGTGAGCCAGCTTGAGTTTGGTGACCCGCAGTGTGTGATCTCCCGGATCATCAGGCGGAACAAGGAGTTGCGCTAATCCAGTAATGCCTGGCCGCATCTGGAATCGTCCCGGATATTCCGGAAGTTGCCGCTCAATCCTGCGAACGATTTCGGCCCGTTCCGGACGCGGACCAATAAGGCTCATCTCGCCCTTGAGTACGTTCCACAACTGCGGCAGTTCATCCAAATGCGTGGCGCGCAGAAAGCGGCCTACCAAGGTTACTCGGGCATCTCGCCGCTTGGCCCAAACAGCCCCGCTACCCGCTTCGGCATTGTGGATCATCGTACGTAACTTCAGAATATCAAAGACTTTACCATTATATCCCATCCGTTCCTGTCGATAAATCACCGGACCCCGGGAAGTAATCCTGACCAACAAAGCCAACAGGGCAATCACCGGCGACAACAGGAACAACAGCAAACCGGCCAGCAGCCAGTCGCCGACGACCTTGCAGACCATGTACCCTCTGTGCCGGGAAGAGATGTATTCAGAGCGTGCCGCGCCGGCATTCCGTGGCATTTCTTCCACAACTACGCTATTGACGAGAATCGCATTAGACATGACACCAGCTCCGCATTCGTAAACTCATGTCCATATCGCCGCGTGCACCACGCCCGCCGAAACCCGCCCGCGCACATGCAAAAAAAGACAGGCTCCGCCCCCGTGGACTGCGCGAGTCCTCTCCACACGGGGCGAACGAGATCGGTAATCGCCCGAAGGGCAACTGCCTTTGATGTTCATTCGAATAGCCATGTCTTATTTCGACCATTCAGGTAAATGAATTAACAATCTTGACATTTTTTCCTGCAAAACGGCCCAAAAACGCCCTGTCCATGCCATCACAGTGGCAAGACTCCGCCCCCGTGGACTGCGCAAGTCCTCTGAACTGAGGGGCTGGCAAAGCAAGACGCTGCCGGATTGAACAGTACACAACATATTGCCAACACTGGGTTGACGTGCAGTTCTAACCTTCCATACGTAGAAGGTCTAGAGTCTGTGCGATGGGGGATGCCCGTAAACTGCTGCTTATTATTAGCCCACGAAGTGCTCGGCGTCGAGCGTCGCAGCAAAATATCGGGTCGTTCCTCCGCGCCGTCTGGCTAAGTCCACCCGGCGTGACACATCTTGGTCATTGAACGACAGGCAACCGACGCCCGTGCAAACTCCACTAGATGAACCGCCTATTACATTTTGCCCTGCGGTTCGATTTGTATTCAATATATTACCGCAGACACGTCGATTGTCAACAAAAATGTTTGCATTGTGCGACTAAATTACTCATGGATGCTTTCAGGCCATCCGTAAACTATTTTTTTGCCGTAAATACTATGTGTCGAGCTATTTACAAGCAATTCACAAAGCTATATGACTTAAGTCCGTCAAATGAAATTGTCGATTTGTATAGTCAGTTCACGTACAGCGCCACATATATAATGTACATCTTGTGCTTCTATGGTTGAAGACACAACCAATCTGGCCTGTTTCGCCACCGACGCTACTGGGCTTTGGTTTGTCCTGCACACCAAGAGCCGCCAGGAAAAAATTGTGGCGGACAATCTAGCCCAATTCGATATTCCCCACTTCCTCCCTCTGATCAGCGAGGTCCGATATTACGGCAATCGCAAGTGCGCCGTTGAGGAACCAATGTTTCCCGGCTACGTCTTCCTGCGCGGAACTCTGGAACAGGCCTATCAAATTGATCGCACCAGGCGCATCGCCAACATTCTGCGTGTCGCCGACCAGGGAGGCCTTAACTGGGAATTGGCCAATCTTGCCGTGGCCATGCAACGACGCGCCGTCCTGCAACCCTATCCATACTTGAAAAGCGGAATCCGCGCTGAGGTGCGGGCCGGGCCCTTCCGCGGGCTCCAGGGGGTCATCGAGGGCAGGACCGGACTGACGCGGCTGATCCTCCAGGTGCGGATGCTCGGCCAGGGCGTCTGCATCGAGATCGACGGGGCCCTGCTTGAGCCGCTGGAAACCAATTCTCTTAATCCGCCGCAAAGCAAGAGGGCGGCGGGCTAGCGCCGGGGTTTGCCTCAAAGGCGTTAACACATGCGCCGCTGGCACATGCCGTTTCTTCTTCCCGCCCTCGCACGAACGCGCAGAACCTGCCCAGCTTGATAAGCGATAACAATTGCTGTAATTACAACAATCCCGCGGTACGCGTGTAAGTACAGTGGATATTGCTGCGACGTGCTCCGCGCATGTCGCCAAACGCCAATATGTGACAACCGCTTCGGCAAAGGAGACAGCACGTGAGAAGCAGGCTTTTCTACCCCGCCATGGCCATCCTTGTCCTGGTCCTTCAACAAACCGGCCAGGCCCTGATCAATCCGGATTTCACGCCCATTGACCTGGTCAAGGCATCGAACACCATCCTCTCCGCAAAAGTCAAAGACGCGGGCGAAACAATTCAGGCCACGATCTCCTCGGCCTTGAAAGGCAAGGCTCCCGCCAGTCTGAGCATCGATCTGACATCAGCGCCCAAGGAACAGGTCGATGCCGTGCGCAAACTGCTCAAGCAGGCCGAAGGCGAAGATACCCTGTTCTTTAACGGCAGCGACAACGACCGGCCTGCCGCCTTTCTCCACTTGCATAGCCAGTGGCTGCGCTTTTCCCGTGAGGGCGACAAATACGCCCTGGAAAACCTGGATACGAAATTGGAAGGCACCTGGAACGGCAGCACGGAAATGCTCCGCCGTTGCGTGCAGTACATTCTTTCCGACGAATCGGCCTCCGTCCCCGTGGCGGAAAACACCAATTGGGGCAAAGTCCTCGAGGTAGGCAAGGTTCCCGGCCCGGTGCGCGACATGGTCGCCGTTGACCTGGCCGGCGACGGCAAACTCCTCCTCTTCATTGCCAGCGAAAAGGGCGATTGCCTATTTAAGGGCGGCGATGAGACTTTTGAGAACGTGGCTCCCAAACTCAAGCTGGCCTCCGCCAGTCGTCTGGCCGCCTGGGGCAACTTTGGCGGCCAGGGGCATCTGGACCTGGCATCATACGACGGCAAGAGCCTGGCTATCTGGTCACGGGCCGCCGACGGCACGTTCAGCTCCGTCAAGGCCAGCGGCTCTTTCACCATTCCTGAGAATTGCCAGGGCATGGCCAGCCTGGCCGTTGCTTCGGCCAAAACTCCCGGCCTGCTCCTCAGCCCCGCCGGCGGACCACCGGTTCTTCTCAAGCCCACCGGCAATAATGCCTTCGAAGCGGTCACCCTGCCCGCCCCTCCCGCGGCTATGATCAAGGATTGGGGAGCTCCCCAGGCCTGCCTGGTCGCCGATTTCAGCGGTAATTCCTTCATCGACGTCATCCAGCCGTTCGAAAAAGGCGGCCTGCTCTATCGCGCCAACAAGGACGGGTCCTTTGATCCCCCGCAATCCTGCAATGTCAGTGGTTCCACCGCCGGCGGCAAAGCCATGGTCGGCGACTTCGATGCCGATGGCCTGCTGGACGTGGTCGTGGCCGGAGACGAGGGCATCCGCGTCTATCGCAATCTGGGCAACGGCTCGTTCATGGAAACCCTGGCCAGTTGCGGTGAGATCTCCTACAAGAGCCAGTCCGAGGCCAGTTGCTGCACCGTGGGCGACTTCAATAACGACTCGCGGCAGGATGTGGTCCTGAGCTATCACCAGGGACAGAATGTTCAGGTCTTCTTCAACCGCGGTTTCAGCAGTTTCGGCGAAGCCCCGAAAATGGAACTGACCCAGCCCCCGGCCGCGCTTCCCAACGTGGAGAAGGGCCAACAGGCGGTCCTGCTGGCCGATCTGCGCGGCACCAGCGCCCAGGATCTGCTGGTGGTCCTGAATGACGGCACCTTGTGGTGCGCCTACAACGATCTGGCCGATGCCGATCCGCTGTGCGTCAAGGTGAAACTGCCGCTGGACGCCGCGACATCTGGACCGGTCAACGTGATCCTGTACAAAGACGAACGCTGCCTTGGGGCCACGCCCGTCCGCGGCGGCCTGCCCGCTTTCCTGGGTATTCAGGACAAGGGCGCCTACATCCTCAAGTGGGCGTTCCCCGGCGGCAAGACCGTGACCAGAAAAATCAATGTCGAAAAACCCATGGAAGTGCGGCTCGACGAAGGCAAGTAGGAGGAATTGGAAGACGCCGGGCCGGGGACCCTGATCCTCCGGTCCCCGGCAAAGCGCCGAGTCAATCCGCATGGCGCCCGCCGTGGTGCTGTTGCTTCCAGATTCAATCGCGTGATAATGCCCTTTAGAGGAATGGAACTTATGAATGTCCGCTTGCGTGCAGTAACGGCGTTGGCCGTGCTGTATTTCTTATTGGGCTGGCCGGGCACCCCGGCCTGGGCCCAAACCACCCAGGCCTTTGCGGCCACCCAGCCGACCGAACTGATACGCAGCGGTCCCGTGCTCGGCTGCGCCGGCGCGGACTTCCTCACTGTCGCCTGCCGCACCTCCGAGGATGCCGTGGTAACCCTCGCCTTGGACAACCGAACCTTCAAATCCCAGCCCGGTACCACCCATTCGTTCAAGGTCTCCGGACTCAAAGCCGGCCAGGACTACGAATATTCCCTGCTGGCCCAAACCCCAGCGCATAAAACCATGCGCAGCGGCCCCTTTACCACCCACACTATCTCCGAAAAAAAATTCCGCTTCGCCATCTTCGGCGACAGCCGCTCCAATCCCGAGACCTGGGCCCAGGTCGCCCAGGTCGTGCGCAAAGCCAGGCCTGATTTCTGCGTCCTGGTCGGCGATTACGTCAGCGTCAGCGATATCGATACCTGGGACCAGGAATGTTTCGGACCGGCCCATGAACTGTTCGCCACCACGCCCTGCTTCTGCGCCCTGGGCAACCATGAGATCACCTCGCCGGTATACAGCCAGATGTTCATTTCCCCCTCCGGAACCGCCAACTGGAGCCAGCGTATCGGGCCGCTCTTTCTCATGGGCGTGAACGGCCGCCTGAAATTCGAAGAAGGCACCGACGAACGCCAATGGGTGCAAGACACCATGAATCAATCCGATTCCGCCCCTTTCTTCATCATGGTCAGCCACTATCCGGCCTGGACCAGCACCAGCTACGGCAAGTGGGTGGCGGGCCTTCGTGACGAGTGCGTGTCCCGCACCCGCAATTTCTTTCTCCCCCTGCTGGTCAAGCACCACGCCACCGCCTTGGTGAGCGGTCATGCCCACAGCTACGAGCGCTCCGAGCCTGGACCGGTGACCTGCATCGTCACCGCCGGCGGCGGCGCTCCCTTGCACGGCAAGGCCGCCAACGCCGACCTGCTCAATCCATGGTCCAAGGCCTTCGCCAAGGAATATCACTACACCCTCTTTACTATTGACAGCCAACAGTGTTCCATGAAAGCCATAAACCTCGACGGCGAGGTTCTGGACGAGACTCAGTGGAAGCCTCGCGTCGTTAAGTCCTGAAGTCCCGCCCCCTCACCGGGGCCACGAGAAAGTTCGCCATGTTTTCACCGCGTATCGCTAATAGTCTTGGTGTCGTACCCATCCTCATCGGCCCCATGCAGATGCTCCTGAGCATGCTGCCGGCCATTCTGCTGGCCCTGGGCAGCCTGCTGGTCAGTATCTTCAGCCCGCGCGGCGCCAAGCGCTTCGTCATGCTGCTCTGGCACCAGAAGATATTCACCATCTGCGCCGCCGGCGCCATCTACATGGCGTTCTGGGGACCCATTGACTGGAGCACCCTGCTGCGCCATGGCGGCGGCGCCGCCAAAACCGGCGTCGATTGGCCCGCATTCCGCGGCGGAGCCCAGCGCCTCGGCGCCGCCGCCGGCGCTATCGACCCCGTCATGCACAATCCTGTCTGGGACTACAAGAAATACCCCACCATACTCTCCACCCCCACCGTCGTCGGCGATCGCCTTTATGTTTCCACCGTTAAGTTGAGCATCTTCGACAAGTCCCAGGGCGAAGGCGCCATCGCCTGCCTCGATGCCCGCACCGGTGATGAACTGTGGCGCTACACCAAAAACTACCGCGCCACCTTCTCCTCGCCCGCGGTCGAAGGCGATTACCTCGTCTGCGGCGAAGGACTGCACTGGACCCACGATGCCCGCATGGTCTGCCTCGACCTCAAGCACCCCGGCACCAGGCTCTGGGAATATTCCACCCAGTACCACGTCGAGACCTCGCCCTGCATCTACAAGGGCCGCGCCTATTTCGGCGCCGGCCATGACGGCTACTACTGCCTCGACCTCAAGCCCGGCCCCGACGGCAAGGCCCACGTCGTCTGGCATCTGGGCGGCATGGGCAATACCGAGTTTCGCGGCTGCGAAAGCTGCCCGCTCGTCGTCGATGGCGTACTCTACGTAGGCCTCGGCAATGAGGGCGAAGCCATCCTGGCCGTGGATGCCGACACCGGCAAAGTCCTCTGGCGCATCCCCACCAATTACCCCGTTTTCGCCCCTCCCACTGTCGCCGATGGCAAGCTTTACATCGGCATGGGCAACGGCGACTTCATCAATGACGCCGAGGCCGTCCGTGACGAAAAGATCAAACGCATGCGCGCCGCCGGCAAATCCGAAGCCGACATCGCCGCCAAAGCCAAGCTCCTCGGCCCCATCGGCGAAGTCTGGTGCATTGACCTCAAGACTCACGAGGTTGAATGGAAATTCAAGACCGACCGCACCATCCTCGGCTGCCTGGCCTACCGCGATGGCAAGATCTATTTCGGATCCCGCGACGGAACCTTCTATTGCCTCTCCTGCAAGACCCATCAGGCCTTGCACAAGTTCAATGCCCACGAGCCGATTCTCTCCTCCTGCGCTGTCGGCTCCGATCACGTCTATTTCGTCACCAAGAACGGCCGCCTCTTCTGCCTCAACCGCGAAGACCTCTCCCCGCTCTGGGACATCATCCTGGGCGCCGGCGATACCTTCGCCAGTTCCCCCACCCTGGCCCTGGATCACCTCTATATCGGCACCCAGAACGACGGCCTGCGCTGCATCGGCCAAGCCGGCAAGCTCACGCCCATCTGGCATGATGGCGAGCGCGGCGGCGTAGCCCAGCGCGGCGCCTGGCCAGCCCGCGGCGTCCTGGATTGGCGCTATCCCGCCGATGATGCCGCCGACTTCCAGGTCAGCGCTCCCCTCATGGGCCTGGACGGATTTGTCTACGCCCCCGTGGTCCGCGCCGAGGGCGGCGCCTTGCTGAAACTCAAACCCAAACTGGAAAACAAGAAGAGCGACCGCCTCGTCTGGACTGCTTCCTTCGCCCGGCCCCTGACCATGGCCCCCGCCGGAGCCGGCGAGTTGATCTATTGCGTCGATGGCCGCCCCGCCGATCAGGCCCGGACCCTCCATGCCCTTAAGACCGCCGACGCCGTCGAAGCCTGGCATGTGGATCTCGCCTCCGGCGCTTGCGGGCGCTTCACTCTCGACCAGCGCCACCTGCTCATCTGGTCCGGACCCCGAACCCTCGCCTGCCTCGATCGCGTCACCGGCAAGGAACAATGGCATGCCGACCTCGGTTCCCCCATAGGCGCCCCGGCTCTGGCCAGCGGCATGGTCGTCGTCGCCACTGACGCCGGCCTCGCTGCCCTCGATGATGAACACGGCGGTATGCTCTGGCAGACCCCGCTCAAGGATGCCGGCTTTGGCCCGCTGTGCAGCGGCGACGCCGCCGTGATCGCCACCGCCGCCGGAATCGAAGTTCGCAGCCTCGAGGACGGCCAGGTCCGCTGGTCCGATGCCATCGGCCCCTGCGCCGCTTCCCCCGTCGCCGATGATCAGCGCGTGGCCGTCACGACCGCCGCCGGCGCCTTCACCGCCTATAACCTCGCCACCGGCGCCAAGCTCGCCGTGCTGCCCGATGTCGATGGCTCCATGTCCCCGCTGCTGCCCGCTTCGGAACTGGCCATGGTTCGCACCGCCCAGAACGATTTCGTCTGCGTCGAAACCGATCAATCCCATCAGCCCGCCCAAACCACGCGATTTTTCCGTTCCAGCGATCTGACAAATTATGGCCAGGTGGTCAGCCCCGTTGTCGTTCTCGACCAGAACGTCATCTTCGCCACCGCTAAAGGAGTGCTATGCCTTCAGCCCCCCAAGAGATAATCAGCTCCACTGCGGCCGCCACGGCGCCCGCCGGCAGCTACATACGCTTTTTTGGCGTCGACCAGGACCCGGCTCTGCCCGTCCTCGATGATGTCGGCGGCAAGGGTATCAACCTCTGCCGCATCGCCGCCGCCAAATTCCCCGTGCCACCCGGCTTTGTCCTCACCACCGCCGCCTATCGCCTCTTCGTCAGCGCCAACGGCCTCGGCGATCGCATCGCCGCCATGGCCGCCACCATCCGCAGCGGCGATGTCGATGAAATCGAAAAGGTGTCCGCCAGAATCCGCCAGTTGTTCGCCGAAAACGCCATGCCCCCGGCTCTGGCCACGGAACTGCGCGCTTCCTACCGCCGGCTCAAGGAATGCGGCAGCGAACGCGTCGCCGTACGCTCCTCCGCCACCGCCGAGGACCTTCCCGAAGCCAGTTTCGCCGGCCAGCAGGACACCTACCTCAACATCCGCGGCGAGGACGCCGTCCTCAAAGCCGTGCAATCCTGCTGGGGCAGCCTCTGGACCGCCCGCGCCGTCGCTTATCGCGCCAAGCAGGGCACCGCCATCGAAGGCCTGGCCATGGCCGTCGTCGTCCAGCAACTGGTCACCGCCGAAATCTCCGGCGTCATGTTCACCGCCAATCCCGTCACCGGCAACCATGATGACATCATCATCAACGCCACCTGGGGCCTGGGCGAGGCCATCGTCGGCGGCCAGGTGACCCCCGATACCATCGTCGTCGCCAAGGCCTCCGATCAGATCAAGGAGGTCGTGATCTCCGAAAAGACGGTCATCACCTCCATGACCGAAACCGGCACCGCCGAAATCGAAATCACCGACGATCGCCGCAAAGCCCGCGTCCTTTCCGATGCCCAGGCCCTGGAACTGGCCGGGATCGGCCGCCATATCGAAAAGTATTATGGCTCCCCTCAGGACATCGAATGGGCCTGGTCTGGCGGCCGCTTCGCCATGCTCCAGAGCCGCCCCATCCGCGGCCTCGACGTCCTCCAGGAAGCCGAGGTCGCCCGCCTCGAAGAGATCGATCGCCTCGCGAAACTCGCCGGCGACAAGCCCACCGCCTGGGTCATCCACAACCTCGCCGAAACTCTGGCCGCCCCCACCCCCCTCACCTGGGACGTCATCGCCCACTTCATGAGCGGTGACGGCGGCTTCGGCCAGATGTACCGCGATTTCGGCTACAAGCCCTCCGCCCAGGTCTGCCAGGATGGCTTCCTGGAACTGATCTGCGGCCGTATCTACGCCGATCCCCGGCGGCTTTCCCGCCTCTTCTGGGACGCCGCGCCCCTCGAATACGAACTTTCCGAGATCCTCGCCGACCGCAACGCCCTGGAACGCCCCCCCATGAAGCTCAACCTGAAGGACAGCGGCCAACTGCTGTTCGTTCAGCTCATGAAAATGCCCCTGATGCTCTGGCGATGCAGCCGCCGCAGCAAGAAGGCCCGCGCCATCGCCAAGGAGCGTTTTGACACGCAGATCCTGCCCGAGTACCTCAAATTCGTCGAGAGCGCCGGCCAACAGGAACTCTCGCAACTCAGCGTCGATCGGCTCTTGGCCGAATTCCAGCGCCGCCGCCAGATCGTCATGGTCGATTTCGCCAACGAATCCCTCAAACCCGGCTTCTTTGGCGGCCTGGCCCAGAACGAATTGCAGACCCTGCTCCAGCAGTTCATGGGCGAACAGGCCGGTGCCGACCTCACGGCCCAGTTGACCAGCGGCCTGGACGACGACCCCACCATCGAGCAGAACCTGCTCCTCTACCGCGTCGCCCAGGGCCAGGCCACCATGGAACAGTTCCTGGCCAAATTCGGCCATCGCGCCGTCAACGAGATGGAACTGGCCCAGCCGCGCTGGCGCCAGGAGCCCGAATACATTGAGAACATGCTTTCCGCCTATCGCATGCCCGGCCTCACGCCCCCGGAACATCGCCATGCCGAACAGATTCGCGTACGCCATCAACTGGAAGCCGACCTGCCCAAGGTCCTGGCCGAATACGGCGCTTCCTCGCAATTTGAACGCGTCCAGCCTCTGGTCGTCGAGGCCCAGGCTCTGCTCCCCTACCGCGAAATCGGCAAGTTCTACCTCATGATGGGCTACGGCCTCCTCCGCGACATCATCCTCGAGCTGGCCCGCCGCTGGAACCTGGGCCAGGACGTCTTCTTCCTCCACGTCGACGAGCTGGCCCGTTATGAAGCCGAACGGGCAACCCTCAAGCCACTTCTGGCTGCCCGCAAACTGCGCTGGCAGGCGTTCGCCAAACTGGTGCTCAGCGACGTCATCGACTCCACCAAGCTCGATACCCTGGGCCGGCCGCGCCCCCGCCAGAAGATCGAAGGCGCTCTTCAGCTCAAGGCCCAGCCCATCGCCCCGGGCGTATCCACCGGCCCCGCCCGCATCGTTTTCGACCCCGCCAAGGCCGGCGACATGGGCACGCGCTACATCCTAGTCTGTCCCTCTACCGATCCCGGCTGGACCCCGCTCTTCGTCAACGCCGCCGGTCTCATCGTCGAACGCGGCGGCGTACTCTCGCACGGGGCCATCGTTGCCCGCGACTTCGGCATTCCCGCCGTCGTCTGTGAAAACGCCACCCAATTGATTACCAACGGTCAGCGCATCGAAGTCAACGGCACTCACGGCGCCATCAATGCCGTTTAAGGAATGCAGCAATCATGGAGCAACTAATTAACCTCTTTACCCGTCTGGGAGACCTTCTTACTCTCCTCCTGGACTATCCGTTCGGATGGCTGCTGCGTCTTAACCATGACGTGGCTATCTTCCTCATTGCCTTGGGCACGTCGCTGATGATGACCCTGGCACGCCGCTGGTTCACCAACCAGGAACGCCTGCATCGCTGCAAAAACGATCTGGGGCGCCTCAAGGCCCTGAAAAAGATCGCCAAAAAGGCCAAGGACAAGCTGGCCGTCGAGAACAACGCCGGCACTGTCGGTCTGGTCAAGATGATCCAGATGGGCGCTGAAGGCCGGGCCCTGCTGTTCTCCATCGTCCCCGTCGCCCTTCTGGCCACCTGGGCCTGGCAGCGCATGGCCTACATTCCCGCCCCCGCCGACAAGCCTTTGGCGATCCGCGCCTATTTCGCGCCCTCCGCCCTCGACCGCCTCGCCTGGCTTTGTCCCGCCCCTGGCCTCCAGTTGGCCGACGGCAATTACGTCCAGCGCGTTCGTTCCATCGCCTCCGACCCCGCCAAGCCAGATTCCAAGGACCCCATGGCCGTCTGGAACATCAAGGCTTCCCCTTCCGTCCATGACCTGGACCTCTGCATCCAGATCGGCGATCAAGTGGTGCATCATCCCTGCCAGATCGGCCTGTCCACCTATGCCACCCCCATAGTCGAGCATACCGACGGACCCATTATCACCACCGAGGCCGTCTTGGTAGATCCCAAGTTCCTCGGCATTCTTCCCGGCTTCTCCCAGTATGGCTTCGGCTCCTGGCTTATCGCCTACGTCATTCTCGCTTCCATCTTCGTGCCGCTCTTGCGCAAGGTGCTGAAAGTCTACTGAGCTCGAGGGCGTTGCCGGCATGCCGACCACGCCCAGATCGACGTAGTATTCGCCTAGCTAGCGGAGTTTGATTGACCGTGGCAGCCGGCAGTTTCACCATTTGGCAACTCCCTCCGCAGACCCGCAGCCAGATGATGTCCTATGTGCTGCGTACCGTAAACGACAGCCTCATCGTCATTGACGGCGGCATGTCCGGCGACGCGGCATATCTGGCCCGATTCATCGCCGAACTAGGCGGCCGCGTGCGCGCCTGGTTCATCACCCATCATCATCACGACCATATTGACGCCGTCTCCGGCGTGCTCGAACAGGCTCAGCGCCCTGTCATTGACGTGCTTTACGAATCTGCTCCAGGCGAGGACTGGACCTCGCGCTACGATTCGCACTTCCTGCCGAATCTCCGCAGGTTTAACAGCGCCAGCCTTACCGCCGCTCTCAAGACCGAGGAATTGGCCCTGGGCCAGATGCTGGAGTTCGACGGCCTCCGCATCGAAATTCTTGGCATTAAGAATCCCGAGCTCCAAGACAACGGCCTCAACGATCAGAGCGTGGTCCTGCGCATGTCCGATTCTTGCAAGTCCGCCCTCTTTCTGGGCGACCTGGGCGTGGCGGCCGGCAACAAGCTGCTGGCCGGTCGCTATCGCGACCGTCTGCATGCGGACATCGTGCAGATGGCTCATCACGGCCAGGCGGGCGTCAGCGAAGAGTTCTACCACGCCGTTCGCCCAGCCTGTTGCCTGTGGCCCACCCCCCAATGGCTGTGGGATAACGACGCCGGCCAGGGAGTCGGCACCGGCCCATGGCTGACGCTTCAGGTGCGCCAATGGATGGCCACCCTTGGCGTTCACCAACATTTTATCGCCGCCCAAGGCCTGTGCCGAATCGACTGAGCCCCAGCCCGCCCTTCGCCTCTCGCCCCTCGGCCCTCGCCTCTCGCCCCTCGGCCCCCTTCACCTCACAATCCGCGGATCGGTAAACAGGTCCGTTTCATCCCGGCTGGTGCTGGAAAATTCCGAAATTACGGCCCCGGTATTGTCCGCCTGGAACCAATGCGGCATATTGGGCGCTATCGTGTATTGCTGTCCCGGGTTCAGTTCGATCTCCTTGAACACCGTGTAGTATTTTTCACTTCCCTCCGGCACTCGCGCCTGCGGTCTGGCCGTCGCCTGGCCTGGCACGTAAAGCCACACTCTCCCCCAGCGGCAGCGGAACGTTTCCATTTTTCCAGGCTTGCCTGCGATCGCCGGATGCCAATGTTCCGGGCATGTCTGCCGTGGCAGCACGATGATTTCCTTGGCGCAGTACCGGTCGGTATTCACATAGATCACCAGTTCCAACCCTGTCCGTTCCAGTTCCCCCAATCCAAACTCCGCCACCTCCATCTCTTCCCGTTCTGCTTGCGTCAGCACTATCGCCGCCTTCTCCAGCAGTTGGCAGGCCCGTTCCCGCGCTTCGCTGGCCGACAATTGTGTACTCATGGCTTATCTCCTGTAATTTTCACCGTTCTGCGTTCTCGTCTTGCGCTCTTCCCGACTCCCGCTCCTCTTCCGTCCGCCCCTCGACTCTCGCTCCTCGCCCCTCGACTCCCCACTCTCTCCCACCCTCCCTTTATTCTAGCCCGCACCTTCGCCAGCGTAACCACCCCGCTGGTCGCATCCGTCTTTTCCACACAGCACGCTCCCACCGCCACCGCGGTTGTCATCGCCTCTTCCGGTCCCATACCTTTGAGCAATGCCGCCAGCAATCCAGCTATCGTGCAATCCCCCGCCCCCGTCGTCCCCGCCACCTTCACCGCAAAACAGGGAGCGAGCATTTCCCGTCCCCTCCACGCCTCGATATCCGCCAGTATTCCCCCTCCCACCCTTGCCAGGCGCTTGGCGCTTGCGCTGGTTCGCAAATACATTCCCTGGTCACCCAGCTTGAATCCCACCACAGCCGCTCCCCACTCCAGCAGTTGTTCCGCCAGCCGATGCATCAATGCCCCATCCGCCCCGGACTTTTGCCCACCAGTTTCCCGCCGTCCCAGTTCCCGGCGATCCAGCATAAATAGCGTCTCCTCCAGGCTCGGCAGAAACAGATCGACATACGGCAGCGTCCTGCGCAGCAATCCCGGCCAGTCCACCTTCCCAGCCGACGCGGCCGGGTCTATGTGCGCCATATCCAGCGATGTGGCCAGCCCCATCCACTTTACCTTCTTAAACATCCTCGCCAGTTCTTTTCCCCCATCGATGCACATCCGCATCATCACCGGCGGATACCCAAAATGAAACAGCCTTTGCCCCTTGAGCCGATCGTACGGCACATCCCTGGCGACGAAGGTGTCATTGGCGCCTGGGCAGTGCAGAAACACCCGATCCACCGCCGGCGGATTGATCACTATGCTATAAGAGCTTGCCTGCCCAGGAATTACCATCACGCCCCTGGCCAGGTCCCTGCCTTGCCCTCCCAGCACTTCTAGGATTGATCGTCCTATCAGATCATCCCCCACCTTCCCCATCAATCGCACCGGCACTCCCAGCCGATGCAGTGCCACTCCCGTATTGGACACCGCCCCTCCAGCGGAGATCACCGCCGGCCCCACCTGCACCAGTTTCCCCGGCTGCAGCAGCTCCCCCAGTTCCCTCACCATCCTCGTCCCCGGCCACGACGGTATCACGTCCAGGCAAATATGCCCCGCCACCGTCACCTGCGGCATTGTCTTCATGTCCGATCCTCGCTCATGCTCCTTCTCCTTCTTCTTCGCCAACTTCCGCATGTGACTCATGGGATCATACCACATCGATCCCCCCGCGTTACAGCCCCGCATACATGACCCTTTCGTACTGTTCCAGATTCAGCATGTGCATGCTCTTAAATTTCTTCACTTCCGCCCATCAGGAACATCCAACCCTCGACCACCAACCACAGAGACCCAATGACCAAGAGAAATCACCACCATTTTTTATCCCCGGCACGCTGAATACCCGACGACCTTCTTCCCCCGCCTCCCTCTCTAGCGCCTCCGCACGCCTACCTCTTCTCTTTCTGGCCTTCACCGGCTCTTTCGCCGCCTCCACAACCGCGTACAATGCCGTCTGTGCCCGAACCGCCGGATACATCGCCATCGCTTGGCCGTGGCCTCTACGAACAGGTAATCAGCCGGCTTCTCGACGGTCGTCTGGCTCAAATCAATCTCCAATCGCATCATGTCGAGATTGAAGAACTCGAAGAGGGTGAAAGCCACGACGTTTTGGCCGAGTATCTGCACCAGCTGATCCGCCGCGTGCTGGCCGGCATTCGCCACGAGGATCGCGTAAGCCGGCAGGTGGACCTATCCAACCGTATCATCGACCTGCTCACCCACACCGCAAGCGGTCCCGATGTCGCACAGATGGCCGTGGCCGAGGGTGCGCGACGGCTGCTCGCCATCATCGAGAAGCAGCCTGCCGCAACAACGCTGCCGGAGCGACCGGACACGCCACTGTCCGTCGGATGCCTGCTCACAGGCACACGCCTAGATCCGAGTCTAGTGTCGCAACTGCGTAAGGAGATTCGCACCGTCGACCGCATCGATATTCTCTGCTCGTTTATCAAGTGGAGCGGCATCCGCATTCTGGAGGACGTGCTGCGCGAATTTGTGGTCAAGCCCATGGCGCAACTGAGGGTCATCACCACCAGCTACCTCGGCGCCACGGATCTCAAAGCCATCGACTTCCTGCAGGGACTTCAGAACACCTCGCTGAGAGTATCCTACGACACCCACCGCACAAGGCTGCACGCCAAGGCTTACCTGCTACAGCGTAACACCGGCTTCGGTTGCGCGTATGTTGGTTCGGCCAACTTGTCTCACGCGGCGCTCACTGATGGTCTGGAGTGGAACATAAAGATCAGCCAGTACGAATCACCCCATTTGTGGGCCAAGGTCACGGCGACATTCGATACCTACTGGAACGACCGGGAGTTTGCCCCTTACATGGCCGAAGACCGACCACGGCTGCAACTGGCGCTGGAGCAGGAACGGATGGGGGCCGGCCAGGAAGAGCAGATCGTCGCCCAGTTCGACCTGCGCCCCTACGCGTTTCAGCAGGAAATCCTCGACCAGCTTCAGATCGAACGAGATATTCAGGGTCGCAATAAGCACTTGGTCGTCGCCGCAACCGGCACGGGCAAAACTATCGTCTCGGCATTCGACTATCAGCAATGGTGCCGTAGTTTTGCCAGAAATGGCTCCGGTAGACGGCCGCGCCTCATGTTCGTAGCCCACCGTGAGGAAATCCTCAAGCAGAGTCTGGCCACATTCCGGGCGGTACTGCGTGAGCAGAACTTTGGAGACCTGCTGGTGGCCGGGGCTCGGCCCGAATCTTCCGACCACCTGTTCGTTTCAATCCAAAGCTTCAACTCCCAAGAGTTGTGGAAACTGCCAGCGGACTACTTTGACTACATCGTGGTGGACGAGTTCCATCACGCAGCAGCTCCGAGCTATAAACGGTTGTTGGCAACGATCCGACCGAAGGTACTACTTGGACTGACGGCCACGCCCGAACGGGCGGACGGTCTTGACGTGATGAAGTACTTTGGCGGGCACATTAGCGCAGAGATTCGTTTGCCCGATGCCATTGGCCGGAAACTGTTGTGTCCCTTCCAGTATTTTGGCGTGAGCGATAACGTTGACCTGAGTAGGCTGCGCTGGCAGCGTGGAGGATACCGCACCGACGAATTGGATCAGGTCTATACCGGCAACGATGCCCGCGCTCATCTGGTCATCGATAAGGTGCGCGAGAAACTTCTGGACCCGAGGCGGGCGCGGGGGCTGGGATTCTGTGTCAGCATCCAACATGCCCAGTTCATGGCGGCCAAGTTCCGCCAGTTTGGCGTCATGGCCGAGTCCCTGTCGGCGGATTCGACACGGGAGCAGCGACTTACCGTACAGGCTCGACTGCGGCGGCGCGAAATCAACTTCATTTTCGTGGTAGATCTGTACAACGAGGGGGTGGACATCCCAGAGGTGGATACAGTGCTGTTCCTGCGCCCAACCGAGAGCCTCACCGTATTCCTGCAGCAACTCGGCCGCGGCCTGCGCCTACACGAGGATAAAGACTGCCTGACAGTGCTGGACTTTATCGGCCAGGCGCACCGTAGCTACCGGTTTGACGTTCGCTACCGGGCACTGCTGGATGATCCCCAGCGATCGGTCGAGCAGCAGGTGGAACAAGGTTTCTCGCATCTGCCAGCCGGCTGCGTTATCCAACTGGAGCGGCTGGCACACCAACACATCTTGAACAATATCCGCCAGACACTCCGGCAAAATCGGATCTCGCTGGCACGTGAGGTTGCGGCGTATGCCCAGAACATCGGTAGGATTCCCACGTTGGCCCAGTTCATCGAGCATCACCGGCTAGACTTGGACGATATCTACCGCCGAAGAGTGAGTTGGTCACGTTTGTGCGTGGAAGCCGGATTGCGCGACCCGTTCATTGAGGCCGACGAGGAGCGGTTGACTCGGGGCCTACGCCGCCTTCAGCATATCAGCAGCGCCGGCGAGATTCGACGGCTGCTGGGGCTGCTTGTACCGGATGGAAATCAGTCCAACGAGGCTACCCTAGACGAGGAAACCCGGCGGATGCTACTGATGTTACACATCTCGCTCTGGACTGCGAGGGACCTGCCCGATTCACTAGCGGCTGGTGTTCAGCGTATAAACGACAACCCAGTGATGGCCTCTGAACTGCGGGAGCTGTTGGCCTTTAAGCTGAGCACAAGTGACGCGGTCGCCCCAGCGCTGGACCTGCCGTTCATCTGCCCGCTCACACTCCACGCCCAGTACACGCGGGATGAAATCCTGGTGGCACTTGGCCACTGGACGCTTGACCGTCGCCCGGACATGCGGGAGGGGGTATTGCACCTGCCCGCGATCAGTGCCGATGTGTTCCTGGTGACGCTGAACAAGACAGAAAGAGATTACTCGCCGACGACGATGTATGAGGACTATGCACTCAACGAGTTCCTTTTCCACTGGCAGACCCAGAGTACCACGTCCGCCGATTCACCAACTGGTCGGCGGTACATAGAGCATGCCCTGCGCAGCCACACGATCCTCCTCTGTGCCCGCGAGCACAAGCAGACCAACGCTCTCAGTACCCCATATTACTTCCTCGGTCCGGCGACCTACCAGAGCCACACCAGTAGCCGGCCCATGAGCATCGTCTGGCGACTGCACCACCCCATGCCCGCAAAGTTGCTGAGGCGAATGGCCAGACTGGCAGTTGGATAAGGGGGACGACAAGCCGCCGTCTGCCCCCAATGTGTCTATGTTTTGAACACATTGACCCTATGGTATTCAATCGCATCCAGGGCTGGCGGGAACCTCTTGGGAACAGTGATCGTGCGCCCCTCCGCCTCCACCAGCGAACACTGCAAGTCCGGATCTATCGCCACTTCCCTCAAACGCCTGAATACAACCACCCGCAGCATGGCGTCCAATGTTATCAACCCCCGATCAAACGCCCGGTCAAATAGCGCATTGAGGCACAAGCCGTTGGTGGGGTCCGCACGCCGTTTCACCGACTGGCTCCATGGGATGATGTGGCTGGCCACCAGTAACTCCCTGGCCGCCAAACCGCTGATCGCGCATCTCCCGCCACAACACCCGACCCGCCTCGCTGGCCCCCGACAGTCCCTTACGTTCGGTCAGCCGAAACTTAGGATCGAGGCTGGCAAAATTGCATGCCTTCATCGCCAATGCGCCCGGCGTCCTTCCGATCAGCCGTGTCAGTTCGATAATCTGGCCATTACGCCCGTGCCGCCTCCCCAACGCCGTGCCCATATACGCTCTCAGCGCTTCCTCTACGTTCTTTTACCCGACTCCCGAATTCCCGTCCCCGACCCGTAGTCTTCTCCCCACACTCCTATCCCCTCCTCAACCTCCCTGCATTTTCCCCCGCCACGAAGATTCCGTGGAGCCCAGCGCCGGCATCTGTGCCAATCAGTGTTCATCTGTGGCTACCTCTTCCTCTTACTTTCCTCTTCCCAGCGTCTCAGCGCCTTCTGCGCGAAACTCTCTTCGCCTTTTCTCTTCCCTTCTCTTCCTCGCCCCCCACGCCCCTCGCCTCTCGCCCCTCTCTCCCGTATAATTGCCTCACGAACCATGAACAAAACTCTCGACACTAAGCTCGCCGACATCCACCGCAACCCCGATTCCCAGGCCTTTATTCTCGCCGATGCCAAGGACCCCGACATGGCCCTGGGCATCGCCGCCACCGGCCGCGACTTCCAACGCCCCGGCGGACCCCCACGCTCCCTGGAGCAATTCCGTGAGCATATCCGCCAGAACGTCCGCCAGGGCCTCCTGGATATCATGCTCATGTCCGTCTCCATGAACGAATCCCTGGCCATCGACGAACGCCTATTCGAGCGTTCGGCCATGACCCCGGCTATCCGGGCCAACGACACCAGCGACATTCACCTCGCCCGCGGCGGCGCCTATTTCCGCCAGCCCGCCCGTCCCTTCCGCACCGCCACCATCGAGCACGCCCAGTATGGCCGTATCCCCCCCGCCCGCGGCGTACAACGCCCTGGCGCCAACCTCGGCCTCTACAGCCTCACCTTCAACAACGACACCGACCTGGATATCCAAACTCTGCAAGCCTACAAGGAATTCCGCATCGAAGCCGAGCAGAAGGGCTTCCGCCATTTCCTGGAAGTCTTCGACCCCAACGCCCCCGTCCATCCCATCGCCCCCGAAGCCCTCGGCGGCTTCATCAACGACCAGATCATCCGCGCCCTGGCCGGCGTGGCCTCGGCCGGCCGGCCCATCTTCCTCAAGATCGTTTATCACGGCCCCAAATACATGGAGGAGTTGGCTCACTACGATCGCCACCTCGTCCCTGGCATCCTCGGCGGCGGCGCCGGAACCACCTATGACGCCTTCAAACTTCTGGCCGAAGCCAAGAAATACGGCGCCAAGGCCGCCCTCTTCGGCCGCAAGATCAACATCGCCGAGCACCAGCTCAGTTTCATCCACGCCCTGCGCCAGGTCGCCGATGGCCAGTTCACCGCCGAAGAGGCCGTCAAGGCCTACCACGGGGCCCTGGAAAAACTCAAAATCCGCCCCCACCGCGATTTACAGGAGGACATGCGCCTCACCGACCCTGCCCTCAACTACCTGCAAGGCTCCCGCTAATCTCTGCGCAATAGAAAGGCTCATCATGAAAAACCCTGGCTATCGAACGTTCCTCATGGTTAATATGATGTGCGCGGCCATTCTTCTGCTGGGAGCAGGTTGCATCGAAGACGCCCCCCCCACGACCCGCCAGGCTGCACAGTCGTTCAATTCGAGCCTGCAGCTTCAGGTATGGGTGGCTACGGAGGCCGGGGGCAAGGAAAGGCAGATTGGCGTGACCCCGGCCCCGCAACCGCTGGAGATACCCCCCTGCGAAGAGTGGTGGATAAGGCCCATCGGCAACACCACCGTGGAGGCGGCGACATGGGAGGTGTCTGACAAGTCCATTCCCGGCTTGCAGCTATGGAACGCCACCGATGGCGATCTGGTATATCTGCGAAACCTGAGGGACTTGCGCTGGCTGGAACTTCGCGGCGCCAGGGTTACCGATGCGGGGCTTTTTCACCTGCGCGGATTGACGGCTTTGCAGACCGTGCGGCTCCACTTCACCAGCGTTACCGAAAAGGGACGGGCGGAATTAGCCAAAACCCTGCCGGGCTGCCAGGTAACCCGCTAAGACTCCCCGCCTGCAGTTGGCGTCAGTGCCATGGAATGCCGCGGGCATGCAACAATCGCCAGGGGAAAGTGTATTCAAGAGCACATAATGTAGCGCGTAAATCAGAAAGGAAAACTGGTATGAAACTGCGAGTAGTTCCGATCATTTGTTTGGTTGCCCTGGCTTTGTGTCTGAACTGCTCGCGCGGCTTGGCACTTGCCGCGGCTGCTGGTGGGCCTGCGATTGTGGCGACAAACCCCTCCGGCGTCATCACTGTGTTGAACGAGAACAGTCCCTGGCGGAAGTTCCACGTGCGGCGGACGCCGACCATCTGTGGTGCTGACGGCAAACAGCAGCAGGCCAATGTCTCCTGGTACGGCCAGAGCTTGAGCATCAAGCATTTCGGTCCCAAAGACGCGCCCTACTCCTCGCCGTTGCCACCCGCCAACTGGGCCGGCGCCGATTTCGATGATATCGGCTGGTCGCGCCCGTCGGCCATGCCCATGATCGCGGAACTTTGGGCAAGACCCGGGCAATACATTGATTACGAAGATGGCTTGCTTGCGTTTCGCGGCAAGTTCCAGGTCCAGAATCCCGCCCAGGTCAAGGACCTGGAGGTGTCGCTCAGCTATTACGGAGGCGCGGTCGTCTATATCAACGGTGCCGAAGTGGCCCGTGGCCAGTTGCCGGGAAACAAGCCCGACCTGGAGCAGTTGGCCGAGGCCTACCCCGATGAACTCCTGTTGCTGCCCGATGGCGCCAGGTTCGATGGCCGCATACCTCCGGCAAAACACGCCGAAATCCTGGCCAAACGCGAACGCAAGCTGTCCGGCGTCAAAATCCCCGCCACCTTGCTGCGCCAAGGCGTAAATGTACTGGCCATCGAAATTCATGCCGCTCCGGTTTCCGAAGCCCTCGTCAAGGCATCTGACCAATACCATGGTTGGCCGCCCATCGGACTGCAATCCATCCGCCTGACCATCTCCTCCCCCGGCTCGGTGACGCCGAACACCGGGGCGGTCGCGGGATTCCAACTGTGGACGGATCGGATCTACGAAACCTCGACGACTGCGGCGCTCGGCGACCCCTGTGAACCGTTCAAACAAATAACCGTGGCAGCGGCCCGCAATGGCGTGTTCTCGGGACGTTTCTATGTGCGCTCCGACCAGGCCATCCGCAACCTCAAGGTGACCGTGAGCGATCTGGCCGCCGCGGGAGGGCTCGGGATGATACCTGCCTCCGCCGTTCGCGTGCGCTGCGCCGCCCCGGCCGCTCCCGATAATTCCTACGTCAAAGGCAACCGCTTCGATGCCCTGTTGGATGAAATTCCCGCCGAGATCGCCGTTGCCAAAAACTCCGGCGCCGTGGCCCCGATCTGGCTTACCCTGCGCACCCCGCCCGATGCCAAGCCCGGCAATTACGCCGGAACCGTCAGTGTGGCGGCCGACGGGTTGCCTCCTGTCACCGTACAGTTCAAGGCCGCCGTCGCCGGATGGTCCGTCCCCGACCCCAAAGATTTCCGTGTTCACATCTTCGGACAGATGTCACCCGACAGTCTGGTCAAACGCTACAACGTGCCGCGCTGGGGCGAAAAGCATCTGGAACTGATCGCCAAGTCCATGTCCCTGATGGCCCAAATCAACTCGCGCCAGGCCCTGGTGGACATGACCATCAATTTCTACGGCGGCAACAAGGGCAGCGTGGACTGCAGTAACGAGGATTCGATGGTCCGCTGGATCAAGCAGGCGGACGGCTCCTACACCTACGACTTCAGCATCTTCGACAAGTATCTGGCCATGGTGGACAAGATCATAGGCAAACCCCTGCCGCTGCGCCTTAACTGTTGGAAGGAATGGCGCCTGATGAAGATGGACAAGGGAGCCGGCGCGGACAACTATAAAGTCTGGTTCCCCAACGGATGCCAGGTCAGCCTGCTGGACCCGGCGACGGGTAAACTGGGGACGCTGGATTCTCCCAGCCCTGATAAGCCGGAGTTCGTGGCCTTCTGGAAGCCGGTGCTGGACGAGATGCGGAAGAAAATTGAGGCTCGCGGCTGGTTCGATGTCACGGCCGTGGGGACCAACTCCTATTGCTTTGGGGTTGATCCGCAGTTGGCTGACGGCTACCAGAAGATCTGGCCGGATGGCGTATGGTACTACACCGCCCACAACGGCACCCAACCCAGCGCATTCTCGACCCTGGATAAAACTGTGAAAATGCCGGTCCGCTATGCGGATTGCGTCTGGACGGCGCCGCCGGTGGCTGTTCGCGGCTACACCCGGCTGCTCAATGCCAAGTGGGCTGGTTCCTATTGGGGCTTCACCTTCCGGGGCACGCGCGACTGGGATGAGATCGCCACCATCCGGGACATACCGTATCGTGAAATTCTCATGGGACTCAACGCCTGGGGTGACTTCGGCGTGGATTTCTTCCCGGTGAAAGGTGAAAACGGGCGTTTCTATACCGTGGGCAACGGACGTGGAACCGGTGGCCCGGACGATGGCGTCACCTCATTGCTGGCTCCGGGCCCAACTGGAGCTCTTGCCACCGAGCGTTATGAAATGGTTCGCGAAGGGCTGCAGGTTGCCGAAGCGGTTCTCTTCCTCCAAAAAGCCATAGAGGACAAGAAACTTACCGGCGACCTGGAAAAAACCGTGAACGCTTATCTGGATAGCCGCGACGGATTTGGCGTCAGAGGGGCGATGGCGATTATTGATCGTCAGGAATGGGATGGAAAACTGCTGAATTTGGCCAGCGAGGCGGCTGGCGCTATGTCGAAATGACCGCCACTGCGCCCTGCAATCCGGGCTGTGTTTGCAGGATATGTCGTTGCCGGGCTGCACGCAGTGCGTTTGTGACATCGAATAGCGCAGGACGACCTTTTTGAAAAGGAGCTATCATGAAACGGATCGTCTTGTCCATGCTGGCCGTGCTGGGGATTTCCGCATTGGCCTTTGGCGAAGATTTCTACCAATGGCGGGGACCGCAACGCAATGGCCTGACGAGCGGTGGCCCTGCCCTGGACATCCAGTGGGGCGCCGCCGGACCTGCCAGACTGTGGGAGAGCGAAGACATCCCCGGCACCCTGGAATCAGGATCCGGCTGCGTGAGCATTGCCGGAGGCAAGGCCTACGTCTATGTCCAGTGGAAGTATAAGGTTGACATCACCACGCGGACGTTGACCGAAAGCGAACTGCGCCAACTGGGCTGGAGCGATCACAAACCGTCCGAGGATATTCTCACGGCCATGGAGGAGGCCCGCAACGGCGCGGAACTGGATGCCCTGGCCGGCAATCCGCGTATGGAATGGTGCAAGAAATGGGCTGCCGAGCACATCACCGCCGCCACTGACAAACAGGCGATTTCCAATTACGTGATGGCCCGGCTGAACCAGGGCCGGAAGGCCCTGCCGCTGGACCTGTTGACCAGGCTGGAAACCATCAAGAACAAGGAATTCTCCGATCAGGCGGCCCTTGATGCATGGTTCACCGCCAACTTTGTTGTCGACGACTATAAGACCATGGTGCTCAAGCAGATCCCCACAGGCGCCAACAAGTCATGGGACACTCTGATCTGCTTAAACGCCGCCGATGGCAAGACGCTCTGGAAAAAGCAATACGATGGCGCTGCACCCAACGGCAACTACCCTTACGGGGCTTCCAGCACCCCCACCATCGTTGATGGCCGGTGCTACTTCTGTGGTTCCAAGAACGACATCTACTGCCTCGATGCCGCGACCGGCGGGGAAGTCTGGAAAATAGGCATGGCGGGAAAATACCCGGTGATCAATCACAGCTCGCCCCTGGTCACCAATGGCATGGTTATTGTGGCCGCCAGCCCACTGGTCGCCCTTGACCAGGCCAAAGGAACTATCCTATGGAAACAGCCGAAGGTGGACGGCCACGAGAACGCCCCGGTCCTCTGGCACAACGGCGACCGGACTTTGCTGCTGTGCAACACGCCCTACACCGCCGGCACCGTTTACTGCCTTGACCTCCAGAATGGCAATATCCTCTGGTCGGTCCCCGGTGGCGGCCGAAACACTCCGGCTATCGTCGGCGATCTCATGGTTACTTCCCTGACGGACGGCCATTTCATGGGCGACGCGACAAAATTTGCCCTGGTGGCCTACAAGCTGTCGGCGGACAAAGCCGAACAACTATGGTCCAAGCCCGGATATTCCCGCGGGGATGGAAGCCCGCTTATCTACGATGGCCACGTCTACACCTTCGCTTCGACGTTATGCGCCTGCCTCGAGTTGGCCACCGGCAGCGTCGCCTGGGAGCAGAAAGCCACCCACACTGATGTGCATTCGCCGGTGCTGGCCGACGGCAAAATCATCACCTCCGATGGCATCTCCATCAGGGTGATCCGGGCCACGCCTGAGAAGTACGACCTCCTGGGCAAGGTCAAGCTGCCGGTCAGTGAGTACGCCTCGCCGGCAGTCGCCGATGGCTGTCTCTACATGCGGATGCTCAAGAATGTGGCCTGCTACGACCTGACCCATCCGACCGCCACCACGTCGCCATCCAAATGAGATCGCTGACCAACCGTTCGCATCAGACTTGACGCGGAAAAAAGAATCGCGATCGATGCGGCCTGGCTGCCGCTGCCCCGGCTGATTTTCCCTGAGAAATGAATGGCGCTTAGCGCCTATAGTTACCACGTGCGCGGCAATCACGCCGGCTTTCGGGTGACGCCGTATGTCTGCATCAGGATGTACCGCGACCAGCAGTCTATGCGGATAAATCGACGATGTCAGAAATCCTAACCGACGAAATGCGCCTCCAGCCCCAGATCGAGTTGCTGGCCAGTCTCAGTGGTGTTGTTGAGGAGCAGCTAGCCTTGCTTTCCCCAATCGACCAGGCATGGCAGCCCAGCGATTTCCTCCCCGACCTGTCGACGCCTGATTGGCAGGATCAGCTTAACCGCTTCCGGGCCCCTGCCCTACAACTCGGCGACGACATTCTGGTGGTTCTGGTCGGCGACATGGTGACCGAAGAGGCTCTCCCCAACTACGCCATTTCGCTCAACCTCATCGCCCGGGATTATGCCGGCACCAGCGAAGGAGCCTGGGCCCGATGGATGCGCGGCTGGATCGCCGAAGAAAACCGCCATGGCGATCTTCTCCATGCCTATTTGCGCCTGACCGGACGCGTGGACATGCGCTCGGTCGAGGTCACCGTCCACAACCTGATCGCCCGGGGATTCAATCCCCGGGCCTATCCCGACCTGTATGCCGGATTGGTCTATACCTCGTTTCAGGAACGGGCCACGCGGATTTCCCATGCCAGGGTCGGCGCCCTGGCCGCCCGGCACGGCGATGAGAACCTGGCCAGGATCTGCCGCAAGATCGCCGGCGACGAATTCCGCCACGAGACCTTCTACACCAGGATGATGGGCCAGGTCATGCAGCTGGACCCAGATCGCGGCGTGCGCATCTTCAAGGACATGATCCGCCGCATCATCGCCATGCCCGGCCGCTTTATGTTCGACGGCAAGGACACGGACTTGTTCGAGCATTTTGCCGCTGTCGCCCAGCGCCTCGGCGTCTACACCGCTCACGACTACGCCCAAATCCTCAAGCATCTGGTAAGTACCTGGCAGGTCGGCCTCCTCGCCGTCTCCGGCGCTGCCGCCGCCGCACAGGAATACCTCTGCTCCATCGCCGAACGCCTCGAGTCCTTCGCCGCCTCCATCACCGAGAAGGCCTCCCTGCAACCGCCCGCCGCCTTCAGTTGGATCCACAATCGCCGGGCGTGAATCCAACCATCTCCGCCCCGCGGGAGTGTGCAAACCGGCGTATTCCGTGTTATTAAAGATCGAATAATGAGCGGTCTGTTCAAATTCGCCGGTAACGACTACCTGGGTTTGTCCACCAATCCCCGGGTGATCGCTGGACTATGCAAAGCCGCAGACGCCTACGGCGTCAGCTCCACCAGTTCCCGCTGGGCTCAGGGCTGGACGCCGCTTCACGAGGAATTGGAACAAGCCCTGCGCCAGTGGATGGCCTGCGAAGACGCCTGTATTTTCGGCGCCGCTTATCTGGGCGGAGCCATCTACTACAGCCAGATGGCCGCTCTCGGCCGCCGGGTCGTCTTCTGCGACGCCATGGCGCACTCCAACCAGTTTCTGGGTATGCGCAGCGCCGCCTTTGAGATCCGCACCTTCAAACATCTTGACATGCAGGACTTGGACCGCATCACTGCGGGCTATCACGGCCCCCCGGCGATCGTGGCTACCGATGGCGTATTCGGCATCAGCGGCGAAGTGGCGGATATCGCGGCCATGGCCGCCGTGGCCGGCCGCATCGGCGCCGAGGTGTTCGTGGATGATGCCCATGGCGTCGGCGTTCTTGGTCCTCACGGGCGCGGCGTTGTGGAACTGGCGGGATTGCCTCCGGGCGGAGCCATTACCGTCCTGGGCAGTATGAGCAAAGCCCTGGGCGCCAACGGCGGATTCCTGGCCGGACGCAAGGAACTGATCGAGCGTTTTAGGCGTTGCCCCGAAGCCTCGGGATCATCGCCCCTTCCACCCCCCATCGTCGGAGCCGCTTTGGCCGCTCTGGCCATCATCCGCGGCGACGGAGAACCCCGGCGACGAATGGAAGCCCATGCCGCTTATATGCGCCGGATTCTATCCCAGGCCGGCATTGCCCTGGCCGACAATCGTCACCCGATCCTCGGCATGTTGCTTGCTGATGCAGCCGACGCCATCGCCCTCGACCATCATTTTCGCCGGCACGGAATCTGGATTCCCTATTTTCAATACGCCTCCGAGCCTCGCCAGAACCTTCTCCGCGCCGCGGCGCGGGCCGTGTATACCGATGAACTCTTGGAATCTTTTGCCTCCGCCGTGCGCACGCGCCCGCCGAGGGAATAGCACCGCAACGCCGTTGGGGAAAAAAGATGCCCCACATCGCCGGTGCCATAAGCGGCAAGGCCATTCACCTCCCAGTGCTCAGAATCTCTTCTTTGCGACTCTCCCGGCTCTTATTGGCCGCTTCAAGTATTCGTATGACCTCCAGCATTTGCTCCGCTGAAACGCTGGTCTTTCCCTTGGGCAACGAGCCCATTATCTCCGCAATCAGGCAGGCATACATGGGTCTTACATTGCCTTCCGTAGCAACGTGGCGGAATCCCTGGGTGCGGTGCAGCGTGGCCCCGAAACTGTTGCATTCGTAGCGCGATCCTCGAATCGTCCCCACTCGTCCGTCGGCCCATGTTGCCACCAGTAGGTCCGTCTGTTCATTGGCGGTGACGCGTACGCTTTGACACCCCGCTCCCAACGCCGCCACCATCATGTCCACGCCGTGGATGCCATACCAGAACCATCCCGGTTGGGTCGGCTGGAATGTCAGCGGCCCGAAAATATCGATGCCTGTAAGGGCTCCGGCGGACCGATCGGCCAGGGCCGCCACGTAGTCATCGCAGAACCGCAAAGACGAACTACTGAACATCGCGATTCCGGCCTCATCCGCCAGCCTCACGATTTCTTGCGCCTCTGCCAGTTCAATAGCCAGTGGCTTATCAATGAATGTCGGACGTTTGAACGGCAGTATGCGCTTGAACTGCTCCAGGTGTACACGCCCATCGGCAGACTCCAGAAACACCATGTCTACAGCTTCCGCCACCGCTTCCGGTGTCGGGAGAATCGTCACGCCCATTTGGTCACGCAGTTCGGCCGTGAATCCCCCGACGCGGTCACGGCTCTTGGGCCAGTCCGGCGATCCGCCTGGAAACGCCGCCACCACCTTCCCGCCGGGAACGTGATAGGGGGCAGACTCATCATTCAGTAGTTGCGTAAAAGCCGTGACATGCGAAGTGTCCAATCCGACTATTCCGATGCGTAAAGCGTCCATATTCAACCTTTCCTATGGGCAGGGATGAGGTAATACATCATGTATTCGTCGGCATTTTAACATGCGTCGGCTGAATGTCATGTCGCGGGAATTTGTGAAACAATGATGGCCCAACGGCTTCGTCGCGACGCCTTGCATCCGGGCTCTTTCCGGCCCATCATGGGGCCAGTTGGTTTTCCGACACAACCTGGAACGTTCCGCATGCAACACGACCTGATCATCATCGGCGGCGGCGCCGCCGGCCTTACTGCGGCTATTTTCGCCGCCCAAGGCATTGCGGGACGCAGTATACTAATCCTCGACGCATCTACCTCCCTGGGCCAGAAGCTCCTCCTCTCCGGTGGCGGCCGGTGCAACATCACTCATGACGTGGTTCGTCCGGAGGACTACAACGGCGCGCGCAACATCATCAAGAACGTCCTGGCCGCCTTCGATGCCGCTGCCGCGGCCCGCTGGTTCGAGGGGCTGGGCGTACAACTCAAGCTGGAGGAACAGACCGGCAAGCTCTTCCCCGCCAGCGATTGTGCCCGCACCGTGCTGGCGGCACTGGTCGGCCGGGCCACCGAGTTGGGCGTGCAGGTCCAGACTTGCAGCCGGGTTACCGAGGCTACGGCCAAGGCCGATGGTTTTGAGCTGGTGACTGGCGCCGGACCATTTGCCTGCCGACGGCTGATCCTGGCCACCGGGGGCCGATCCCTGCCGCGCACCGGCAGCGACGGCTCGGGGCTGGCCCTGGCCAGACGCCTGGGCCATACCGTTACCCCCACCAGCCCCGGTCTGGTCCCGCTGGTGCTGGCCAGAGGCTTCTTTCACACCCGGCTCTCCGGCGTGACCCAGGAGGTCGAGCTTACGACCGTGGTTGGCCCCAAGCGTATCGACCAGCGTTCGGGCAACCTGCTCTGGACTCATTTTGGCATCAGCGGTCCGGCGGCGATGGATGCCAGCCGGCATTGGGTGGTGGCCCACGAAGGGGGACTGGTCCCCAGGCTCCTGGCCAATTTCTTCCCCGGCGACACCCGCGAAGACGCCGAAGCGTGGATCCTGAGCCAATGTTCGCTGCGTCCCCGGGCGGTGATCCGAACCTTACTGGCCAGCCGTCTGCCCGAGCGTCTGGGCACCGGCGTTTTGGGCCAGGCCGGCATCGACCCCAACACCCCTGGCGGTCAACTGACTCGCGAGGCGCGCAAGCTTCTTGCGGCGGCATTGACCAGCCTGGAACTTCCTGTGACAGGTCATCGTGGCTGGGACCAGGCCGAGGTAACCGCCGGCGGCGTGCCTCTGAACGAGATCGACTACCGGACCATGTCCAGCCGCAAGGCACCGGGTCTGTTTCTGGCCGGCGAAATCCTCGACTGTGACGGCCGGATTGGCGGCTTCAATTTCCAGTGGGCCTGGGCAACGGGTCATTTGGCGGGAAAGACGGCTGGCGGCGCGGCCGCGCCGTTGCCAGCAGAGTCCGGACTTCCCACCTCGAAGGCATAGGCTCAGCCAGTTCGACATGGGAATCACGGAAAATACCAACGAAAACATCCTTGCCAAACAGGAATTGACTGCTAATGCGTCTGGCGAACGACAAGTTATAGAGAGCAAAATAGACGTCAGGATGAATTAGCGATCATGTCCCTGATGGCATTAACCGTCGAGGAACTCCACTACCCGGCGACGACTGAATCGCCGGATCGCTTGTCGGAGCGGCGAATCACCTGCGGATAGATCCCCTCCATTATATAGCGGACAAGGCGCGCGAACTCCTCGCCGCCCAGCAGGCTCTGCTCCCTCAAGAGTTTTATGGCCTTGGCGTCGAGCAGCGTCTCAAGGTCGACTCCCTTCTCGGCGCAGTAGGCGGAAGCCTCGCGGGGGATGAACCGGTATTGCAGGAGTTCGTTGAAGGCGCGAATGAGGTCGTATTCAAAGAGCTCCTCGACCCCGGGGATAAGCCGCTTGATGAACGCTGCGATCGGCTCCTGGACATCGAGGTCGGCGCTGAACTGGTCGATATCGATGTCGCCGGCCACAAACTCGGGGCCGATATATTCCCAGTGCCTGCCGGTAGCGCCGTTCCATCGGTAATCGCCCATGATCTCGCCGTGGTAAGCGCCAGGCCTGGTCGGCAGCGACTGGCTGCCATCGCTGGCCAGCGCCCAGTAGAAATGAACCAGTTGTTCCGACGGATAGTTTGGGGTGGTGATAATGGTAAACAACTGCCTGGCGTAATCGTCCTTGTCAAACGATGGCGGGATGGCGGAACCACGCCTGGTGACCTGCCAGCCGTTGCTGGTATGCCAGATGTAGCTGTCGATCCATATTTCCCCTTCTTCGTTGCCGTCGCGTATCGGATACCGCCACCTGTCTGGGGTCATCAGCGGGAACACCTCCTCGAGGATGAGGCGCTTGAGCAGCCTTCCCTCGTAGGTTGCCGAGAGCTCTTGGAGCTGGGAGACCCGCAACTGATCGATGGATTGGACTTTATACCTGCTCAGGATGGCATCCACACATGCGATGGCCTGGGGGTCCTGCAGGAGGCTCTGCCAATCTTCGGCGGAGGGGATGCGATAAGGAACTATGCACCGGTTCAGCCAGTAGAGGCCGTCGCCGCGGTTCTTAATCTTGACCTTGACCTTCGGATCAGCCGGACGCGGCGCGCCTTTCTTGCGGCGATACCGCCTGATTATGCCGGAGATCAATGCGTCAACGGAGTTGGCGTCATCGCGGAATTCATCGGGGCGGTAGGCAACGGTAATCTTCCTGATGACCCTGTACGAGGCCTGGCGGCAAGAATTGTGCATGCAGGACAAGTAGTCGGTCAGCACGACCGCCGATCGCAGCATGTACATGGCCATCAGGTTGGAATGCCTGTTGAGCTGGAAGCGGAGCTTTCTAATCTGCCTGGTTTCCGGCCCGCGATACCAGGCGGCCCCGTGCGCAATTCGCGATGCGTCCAACTCCTTTCCCATGTCGTCCAGCAGTTCCCAGGCCTGGTCGAGCCTGCCCACGATCCAGAGAATGTTTTCGGTTCCGGGAATGCGGTGGAACTTTTCTACCATGAAGAGAATCTTCCTGAGGTTTCTGCCCATCATCCTGTCCAGCAGCTTGCGGGCCTCCTCCGCCTCGGCGGGGCTGGCGCGCAATCCCGCGGCGACGGGCTCGACCAGGCCCAGGCTTCCGGCAAGCACCCTTCTCTTCCTGCGGTCGGTTACGTAATCGGAAAAGACGCCCAGCGCCAGCCCGCCCGGCGCCCCAAACAGGTAAAAACAGTTGGCACGCAGGAAATCATACACGTGCGAGAAGTGCTGGGGAGTTATGCACTTCAGAACCGTCGCACAGAGCAGCACGCTCATCGTCGGAACAAACACGGCGAACCACAAAAGGACAGCGACGAGGCACAGCGTGTCCTTCTTGCGGACGAGGTGCCCGATGACCATCGAAACGAACGCTCCTATGATTATTCCTGACACCATGGTGCTTGGCCGCCTCCACGGCGGCGTAGCGCCGTCGGTATTTGTCCGACAGCCAATCGAACAACCGTTTCATCTGACGCTCTATGCTGCGGCTTCCAACTCCAGTGGGCCTGGGCGATGAGGCATCTGGCGGAGAAGGCAGTCGGCGGCGCCGCTGAGCCACCACCCGTTGCGCGATGCCACGGCGGCATTCGAAAATCCGGTTTCCTGCGATCAGTCGGTTGGCGTTTTCGGTGGAGGCGGCGCCATGAGCGGTTCAATCTGCGAGATGAGTCCGGCGAGGTGAACAGTAGCCACCGTCCAGATCAAGGCGTCGTCAATCTCGCCATATTAATGCGCCAGCCGGTGCCGCTGCGCCATGATCGGACGCCATGGGATATCAGGATGTGCCCGTTTGAACGATGCAGACATTCCGTGTGCGGCTTCGCCGATGATCTCGACCTGCCGCTCCACCGCCGATCGGAGAAGCAGGTCAGCTTCATAATCCGCAAAAGTCTTTCCTGTCACGAACGATTGCACGGCGCGCGCCGCCATCAGCATATCCAACAGCCAGGCGTTGTCCTCCATGGGATTGTCGTGATCACGCGGCATACACCACACGATAACTGTTCATTATGGTTTGATAGCGAAAAGGATTGCGAATTCTGCCTTTTTCAATAACATCGACACGACGACCGAAAATCGCTTCCAAGTCGTCCTGAATTTCTGGAGTATTCTCAAACGTAAACCCGTGCCCGCGCTTGAACTTCAGCATCACGTCGATGTCACTGGCCGGGCTGAAATCATCGCGCAATACTGATCCGAAGAGGCAGAACTCTTCGACCGCGTGCTTTTGGCAGAATGTTTGAATATGTTTCATGGGCACGTCGGCACGGATTGGAGCACTACTCATCTTGCTCATGCAGCTTATTCTACCCGCTGCCATTCAGTTGCGGCAAGCGGGAAGATGCTGGATGTTTTGCCGGTGAGGACCGATACTTGCGATGGAAATATCTACTTGCGTTAGACCCACAGGGCTGCTGCAAGGGTTGATACCAGCCCCGCCTAGGAACCGGAAACGGACTATGCGGGGCAGTTTTTTGGGCAGACCGTCGACTTTAAGCCACAGTGGTGCCTAATACCGATGCCTTATTGAGGCGAAGCCGTCGGCGACTCCTCCGTTTCCCATCCGCCCCCAGGCGTTCTTGCCCTGAGCGAACTGCGGGAAGTTCGGTTTTGCCATCAGGTTTATTTCCGATGTTCGACATGGTTGTCCTTCCGTTCGCTAATCCGTCCAGCGGTGCTGCAGAATCAAAGTAATATCCACTGCCCCACCGAAGAGTCTCGGCAATCTGCCGGTCGTATGATTCGATGATACTAGCGAGCGGGCACATTTTCGGGCGAGTTTTCCGGGTGTCGCCTGATTGTTGCCCCTGCTTTGATCGTGCGTCATTTCGAGCGTCCTTTGCTTGCTTTACTGAGTGTTGCGCAAATAAGATCGAGTTTTTATAGTATCAAACCAGCCTGTGTAAAGAACGACTGGATCAACTAACTCTTTCGACGCAGACGGCTGCGCACCGTCCGCGGCGCGCCAAACGTGGAGCAAACCGTGAACGAACGGAAACTAGGAAACATAAAAAACAGAATCGGATTGTATGCAACGGCGATGCGTGTGGTGCTGGCGATGCTGTGTGAAAGCGTTGCGGTGGCGGAGGGACCCAAGCCACCGGAGTCAAGACCCGCAGTTGCAGGCGTGGAAGTCACGCTCACGGGCGTGATGATGAGCAACGACATCTGCACGCGGACGGCGCCAGCCGATCGTGACGCGCAGCTGAAAGTTCCGGTCCTGCTGGCTTTGGATGGCACGGCCGAGGTGTCAGCCGCGTACAAGGAGATCATGAAGGATCTCATTGCCGGCAACAGCATCAACTACGATCAGGCCAAGACCATCGAAGAGGAAATGGATAAACGGTTGAAATACTATATCACACCCGGCGCGATCGTAGATGCGATAAAGGGCTGGAGCAGTAAAAGCAATGGCGGTGGGTGCACGCGAGCCGTGACTGGGATCGTCTCCGAAAAAGACGGGAAGAGATGGATCACCGCCAGCAAGATCGAACCTTTGAAGGCCGTCAAGGGCAATGTTCATGGAATCATTTATCCGGAAGGTTTTTTTGCGGCGGACACGCCCTTCCTGATGCCAGGCAAAGACCCGCTACTGCTAGAGATCACGGATAAACTGTCTATGAAATGCATATTGTTGCCGGCGGGCAAATACATGATCGGCAGTCCCTATTACCTGCAACCGCGGTGGGACGACGAAAAACCGCATAGCATGACATTGACCAAGCCTTTCTGGCTGGCGGAGTGTCCGGTGACGCAGGAGATGTGGGACTTGGTCATGACCAATAACCCCAGTACGGTGAAGAATCCGCAACTCCCGGTCCGAAACGTAACCTTTGCAACGGCCAGTGAGTTTTGCCGCATTCTGTCGGAGAAGGACAAGCGAAAAGTCCGTCTGCCCGGAGAAGGTGAATGGGAATGGGCTTGCCGTGTGGGCACTTCCAACCCGCCTTTCAGGCAGAAATACAACAGCCAGGATAGCAAAGGACCTGTGAAGGGGGAATGTCTGCCGGTGAAATCCAAACAGCCAAATTCATGGGGATTATATGACATGGTGAGCGGCTGTTGGGAAATGACACGGGACGAGGGGTATGCTCCTTTCCACTTCGATGATGCCGTTGACCCTGACTGGACAGTCACGACGGGCAAAAAGATCCAACGCATCGGCAAGGGTGGTCTTATGAACATTGACATACACGAAAACTGCGGCAACACGAACCGCGTAGATGCTGATTACGGCTCTTGCAGGTTTCGAATCCTCGTGGAAGCCACACCGGAAGAGATCGCGGAAATGGAGAAGATGACGAAGAAGTAGAATGACTATGCCTACCTTCAAGGTTCAACGTGAAAAAAAGCCCCTCACTTCAAGATGGGCGACCGTCATTACCTGTACGCTTACGTCAAGACGCTGGCGTCTTCCCCTCATCGGCACACGCAACAGGTCCACGACTATAAGGGATAGTCAAGAAACGAGTTAAGGAAAGACTGGCGGCAGGAATGATCTGCCGGACAGCAGGCAAGAACAGGTCCGCCAGGCGGCAACAGGGGCCGGTTGCTGGTCATCATGGTGGAGCGGTTCTCGTGGCGGCGCAGGCAGCGCCGTTTTGGCGAATCGTAATAAATGCTGCGGGTTTGTCGCCGATCCATTCCGCGCTGCTGGCTTTGTCGCGCAGGCTGGTGCACATACCGCGGTTATCAAGAACCAGCCGCGCCATTGCAGTTTCGAAGACGAATTCTTCAGCTTGTGCCGCCGCCAGCAGGAGGGAGCCCATCATCCAGGCGCAGGTCGCCATCAGAATGGGTTTATTAATATGCATCTTGGGTTGTCCTACTTGGCCGCTTCCTGCATCCTCTTCTGGCCAGCGGCAATGATGTCGGTTATTTCGAAACCAAGGCTTTGCCCAGCCGTTATCTTCTGCCGCGCCGAACGGATGGCGGCTTCTGCCCCGTCCGGAACCTTGCCCTTCCACCAATTCATCCGTTGGCTGTAGCACCAGACATACTCGTCGCTGGTCGTCAGTGCGTAATAGACGTTGTGCTCCAACCAGCTCAGGCGTTCCTGCCCTTTAAGATAAGTGCCCAGAAATTTCTCCGGCGGTTCACACAAACCAAGCAGTTGGTCAACGAAGAGAGACATCCCCGCCTGGAAATTGACCGCGTGCTTCGCGAGAAGCTCCGGCGGCACTAGAGTTAGCGAGCGTTGCTTCATGAGGTGATACCCGCGAAAAAATGATTCAGGGGTCGTGAAGTGATACGCTTGCTCGTAGCCATCAATGATCCGAGCTCCCGGAGCGGCTGCCTCCAACGCTCCATTGTAGAATGCGGAGAGCAATGCCCATCGATGCTTGGAAAGACTTAATTGGCGGTCCTTGAGGTCAGGTGTTTCAAGTATGTTGGCGAACAAGCTCTGGTGGTAAAAGGTCAGCAACCGCACTTCCGGCACCTCCGTCTGGATGGCGGCCATAAACTGAACCCCGCGTTTACGGACCTGGTCCTCGACCTCTGCAAAGCTATGGCCGGTGTTCGTACCGGTATAGGCCCACGGGTTGTCGCCATACGGCTCCGGGTCAAATACGATACCGACACAGCGCCCGATCTTTGCGGCCCTGGCGGTCAGGCGGAGGTTAGCGGTAATGCACTTCCACTGCTCATCGCTGAACCAATCCATCTTCCAATTGTTGGCCGCATAGAGGCAAAGGAAGTTATCTGTGAACGTTTTCCACTCTATGGCCGCCAGATCATCGAATTGCGGTTTGAGTTTCGCCTCGTCCCACGGCCGCAGGTCGAAGGCATGGTCCCACTCCCGCAGGTGCAAGATGATCCCGTCAAAAGGACTTTTCTCCATGTCACGGATTTCTTTCCGCACTTGATCGGGATAGGGCCGGTCCCACCCGTATTCGATCAGTTTCTTGACCGGGCTTTTTGGAGCGGTTGTCTGGGCAGGAATTGCGGCCGCTGGAACCAGCAGCAGGACAATCATCATTATCCACATCCTGCCGAACATGCTCATCATATATCCTCCATTTCCCACATGATTTTCCCCAACGCCGGGCCATCGGCAATCCCGGCTCGCTTCTCATTGCGGCAGCAGGCCGCTGACTATCTGCGAACCGCTGCAGAAGAATACCCGTCCCTTGTAAATTGCAAAACCCGCACTGATCCCACCGGGATACTTGGCCAATATCTTTGTCTGTTGTTTTTCGGTATCTATGGTGAATATGGCGCCGCCGTGCGTGATCCCGTAGAGTCGTCCGGCCGCATCCGGCCCCAGTGCGTTGTAGATGACTTTGCCTGCGCCCAGCCCATGCGCAGACGCGCTTACGATCTTCCGGGCCGATGGATCAAAGACAAACATTGACGTCCCTGCAAAACCGTACACCATGCCGTCCCCACCCACCGCTAAGGCATCGATGCTGCCCGTCTTGGCCACTGGGACCGCCTCGAACACCTTCTCACGTTTGGCGGGATCCCATAAGAATAATCTGGCCTCCGTCTGCGTCGCGTGGCTACCGCCCCCGCCTTCAATCGTCGTGCCACCAACGATCATCCCATCCGCCAATGCCACAAGGGCAACGACGCTCTGGTCCTCAATTAAATGGAGATATTGATCCACTTTGCCGGTTTTTGGATCCAGCACACACAGGGGGCCGCCCAGAAGGCCGTAGCCCGAGACCGCGCCGATGTACACCTTGTCGTCAGGTCCGGCGATCATCGCCTTTGGCCGCCAGCCGTCATTCTGTTTGGGGTAATTGATCAGCCATGGGTTGTCTGCCGGGTTGGTCTTCGGCGCAAATTGTCTATCGGGCCTATAAATCATCAGCGGAGCCAAGCCGCAGTAGGCGGCCCCGATCAATACGTCCTTGTATGTCAGAAATGAATAAAACTCGCCACTGCCCAGATGGCCTATCCGCTCCCAGCGATCACTGTCCGGGTCAGCTCGGAAAAAATGGATCGGCAGCATCGTGCTGCCGTAGAGTTGTCCATCCGGACCAATGCAAACGCGGAAGATGTCGAGCGGTTTCCCTTCATATGCCACCTCGGTGGCGGCCATCTGTCCGGTCTTGGGGTCGCCAAGCGTCACTTTGCCGTCGGCGTAATTCACGCTGTGGCCATCAGCCAGTTGCAACCGAACCCCAGATTTCTGCTCCTTGGCCGGTATAATCTCGGCTTTCCATCCCTCCAGCCGCAAAGCTCGCCCGCCGGCTTGTGCATACACCTTTCCATCGCCGCCGCGCCAGACCTTGCCGAATCCCGTGCCGCCACATTCTTCTGGCATTATGTCGCGGTGCTCGCCGGTCGCGATTTCGTAGGCAACCACGTGCTGCCGCTCCATACCTATTCCGGCATAGACGAATCCGTTGTCGTCGGCGGCCACGCCGCGCGCGTACATCTCTTTGAGGTCCATTCGGCCCAGATCTTCGCCTTTGCCGCTGTCCGGGTCGATTCGCACCAGCCTGGCTTGCGGGTAAGTGCAGCCGTAAAGTTTTTTGTCACTCCCTACGGCCAATTGCCAGATATAGCTCTCGGTCTTGCTTGGCCGACCAAGGTCCACCAGTTTGTGCTGCTTCCAGTCCAGCCGCAGAACATGGCCGCCTGGCTCAGTGCCAACGTAGACCTGCCCATCGGGGCCGCAGACTAATGCCCAGCCGCCACCTTCCGAAGCGACCGGACTGGTAAAGATCTCCGTCTTTCCTGTAAGCGGATCAATCGCGACGATGTCAAGTGGCACCCCTTCGTAGCAGTGCGAAGCATAGAGCCGCTCCGTTCCCGCCTCAGGGCCAGGCGCTACCACCTGGCTCAGGCAACCGCCGACGCCTGTAACCCGGGCGTGAAGGCAAAATGGACTTTCTTCGACTGTAGCGCCCATGGCTGCTAGAGCCACCAGCGCAATCATGATCATCTTCATGTCCAATCCTCCACAGGTGTCGCTGATATCATCAGCCCGAACCTTCGCCTTTCCAGCGCCACGGACCTCACCCTGATTATTAGATATTTACCGTACGGCGTATCGCCCGCGAGTGCCCCTGGCCAATCTTCCTGATTTGTCGCATTCTGCGCCAGCCTGTCATGCCTCATGGCTTGCCGTCCGTGCCTGCCGGCACCGTTGTCGCATTCCATACCGCTGCCGAAACATTACCCATGGAGTTGGGCACCAACTCGGCAACCGCCAGGCCGGATATGCGTCGGCCACCCGCCGTGCCGCTCACATCGCAGCTATACCAGGTGGCCCCAAGGAACCCTCCGGCCGTCCCGCCTGCGGGTTGGTGGCGCGGAGCTACGCAGGCCAGCGTCAAGTTCCAGTCCGGCCTGGGTGCCGCCAGCCGCCACCCGGTCGGAGTATCGGTGAGGGTGAATTTGTCCACATGTTCCCGCGTTCCGTCCACATGGCTGATTTCCAGTAGTGTCGAAACAATGGCGTGCGCCTCCTGGTCCCATATCCGATACATGATGGCCTCCTCATGGTTGTCCAATTGCAGCGCCCACCAGTCGTACGTGTATCGCTTCTTATCCGTGGGCGTGCCCAGCCATTGCCGATCCACCCACGCCACTCCCGACACCCTCTTCCCTTTTCCCCCCAGCGTCAGTTCGCCGGCCGCCTCTATTCGGGTTTGCGAGTAGTAACCGCTGTCTCCCTGGGGCTGCTTGACGTGGCCGCCTCCCACCGCCAGAGGCGGCTTGATCATCTTCAGGTGCAGGTCCGCCGAGCAGTCAATCTGCGCATCGTCCCAGGCGACATGAAAATCATATTCAAACGGCCGGTCCGCCCCCTTCCAGCGAAAGTAATCTCCCTTGAAGGTTTCCGCATCGGCATGGCCCTCGGCAAATTCTCTAAGCTTGGCCATGCTGGTGTGGTGGTAGGTCGTGTTGTGAGTGACATCGATCAGCGTCGATATCTCGTGCGGAAATCGGTTACCCAGTACCAATTCGACGGGGTCATAGGTGACAAACGTGGTGAATAGGAGGTAGCGCGTTCCATCCACCGCGGTCAGGTGGGCGTAGACCGCATACCACTCGACCAGCGTAATGGGCCGCTGAGAAAGCGGATGTTTGCCCTCATCTCTGGGAAACCAGAGTTGCTCAACCTGGTATGGATACGTGAATGACACCGGGGTGAACGATGAACCGGCCGGCGGATCGTCAACCACCACCACTCCGGCGCAGCCGTGCAGCCCCGCACACACCGCTAGCCATCCGGCTACGATGACCAGACGAACCAACACTGCCGGCATAAACGTCTTTCTGCACTCCTGCGACATTCAGAGTAAGTTTAACATGATGACCTGGTAATTCCAGACAGAGGCTAAGACCCCATTGAAGCCTTCGCAATCGGACAAGATTCCAAACACATCGGGCCCAGCAAAACAAACGTATTCGAGTAGCTTGGTGCTTGCACCTCAGTTGTGGAACATGCCTATCGGGTCGGTTCCAATGTAACCAACAGCAGAGCCCGCGGCTCGATGGTAAGCTGCAGTCCGGCGCCGCTGCCGCCAAGATCGGTTATTTTCTCAGAAACCACATCGCCATTGTGCCGAACGACGACTTTTGTCGCATTGCCTTCCAAGTACGTCGCATATTTCGACAGCGGCAACTTGAATGTCACCACGTCGTCGGCCACGTTGACAAAGCACAGTCCAACGCCGCCTTCCGGCGAGAGATGGGCACTTTGCGCCACTGTGGGCGTGACGAAATCCGTGCGCGTAGTTTCCGGGCCACCAGGCGTGCTGCACTGTTGAAGAAGATACAGGCTCTGTTGCGATTGGCGCATTTCGGAGAATTCCACGCCTGGCGGCGGCAGTACCCGTCCAAAGACTAGATACCGCCGAGCATAGGAATTACAGGCTTTATGGGCCTGCCGGGTGATTTCCCACGCACCGCCACTTTGAGCATCCTGGAAATACTTGCCCTTGGGGTCTGCGCCGAATAACGGTCCCGTAACATGCCCCAGCACGGCTGCCAGCCCGGCACACCAGCGGGTCGTCATCGGATCATCGGCCTGGAAGCCATCAAGCATGATCAGATATTCGTGGTAGATATAGTCGAACAGCGGAACGTTATTCTTGTAAAATTGAGGCCGGCCATTCCACCGCATGTTCTTGACTTGGGCGTTACGCAGATAGACGGTGTCAAGCACGGGAATAAGGTACTCGGCCGTTTCCTCCTTGTCCGTGCAGAAATCTGGATTGAGTTTGCGACCGGTGTTCCGCACCTCTTCGAAGATATTATAAGCCCCTTCGTAAATCCACACTCCCGCCCCCAGGGGATGTCCATGAGCCGAATTGAAACAGTCCATCCCGTGAACCACGCCGGTTTCCATTAGTTGGAACAAGTCCATGCCCCATGGAGCGGTTTTGCGGGCATCATCCACGAACACGCTGCGTCCATAGTCACTGGCCAGACATGCCCGTGGGTGGCCTGGAGGGATCACGCTGTCATGTAGTAATTCCTGCTCGCTCCAGACCAGCGTGTTCTTGTGGATATCCGTGTAAAACTCCTGTTTGTTAATCTCGTAATCCGGGCGGTGCGGGCCGCCATCCTTGGCCATCACCCAGCCAAACGGCTCAATACATGGTCGCAGCCCCAACGAGTTCTCGCGGCGAATTTCCGCGGCAAATACATCGTCTCCCATCCATGCCGGCCAACGTTCATTGTAAAACCCCTGCCAGAAACCGCCCTTGTCGAAATCAACGAAATGGACAATGGCGTTGTCGTAAAGGTCGGGATATGCGCGTTTGAATTGCTCCAAAACTTCAGGTACATCCTTCCAAGCAATGCGGCCGACCTTGCCCGCATAAGGATGTTCGAGCACCATGCGCAAATACACTGGGTGCCGCGTCACCCACTCCGGCGTATCCTTGCCTTTAGCCAGGGTTCCCTGTGTACACCAGCGCTGCTGCGTGGCCCAATCCCGGTAGATCTCCGCCGCCGCCGTCCAGTCGCCGTGAAAGACACCGACTACCGTGTCATAATCTATGGTGAAATCGCGACCAAATTCATAGGGATGGATATGCTCGATGCTCAGCCGCATGGTGGCGTCATCCACACCCTCAATGGCCAACTTCTTGACGTTGGGGTGTGGATCGTGTGTGGCCAGATAAAACCCCGCCTGCGAATCATAACACGCCATCATTTGCACAACGTCCGGCACCAAATCCGTCCCGAGAACGATGGGCCAGTGGGGCCGCGTTGTTCCCGGCTTGCCGCTCTTTATAGCCCGTGCGGCCAGCACCTGGCGCAGATAACGGAACTCTTCCGGCAAATTCCAGAAGCGCTGCGAATATGTGGCCCGCGGGAAAATCACGCAGGTGTCGTCGGGTTGACTGCCCAGTACCTGCGGCGTAGCGAACCCCGGGAAGTCCGCCCCGATAATCGCCAGAAGAGAATGGTTCTCCACCTCCAATCGCCAATAACTCAAGGCCCCTCGGGCCGGCACGCGAACCCCCACCCGGACAATCAGGCTGGGCTCCGTATGGGTGAATGTCAAGCTCACCTCATTCCCCGCGGAGCGCGTTTGCGCCAAGTCCATCTTTTGAGCCTCAGTGCTGGACACCGTAGTTTTTTTCCCCGCCTTGTCCGTCAGCGTCAGGGAGTAAAGAGGGACGGCCCGGCCTTTATTAGCTACAAAGTTTTTGCCCGATGCGACATCCATGAACTGGCGTATGGCCCCAAGAGCGTCGCTGTCCAGACGCACAATAATCGTGTCATTTCTCAACTCAACGAGGTCGCCAAATGCCGAATCTTGCCAGATAATCGAGCCGCAAAGGATACAACCCAAAACCAAAGCACGTCTAGTCATCCTGGCCTCCCATGTGGCTGCTGGCTGCGTGACCGTCGCGGGCTGATTTTTGTCATTTTCTCTCATGTCGTGATGTTACCGGGCATCTATGACTCCGAAATGCTAGCTCCAGGCGATGCCCACTGCGCGGACGTCTTCCGAAGTCATGGCCTCTCGGGCTGCGTTGCTGGCAGGCTAAGCATTTCAGCAAGCAGTGGTTGCATCGACTCAGCCCAGATCTGGTAGCCCTTGGCCGATAAGTGCACGTAATCCGGCATGATGTCTTTGGACAGCGTCCCGTCTCCTTGCAAAAATCTCTCGCCGCTGTCCAGAAAGCGGACCAACGTGCCATCATCCAGTTTGGCGATGATCGTGTTGATGGCCTTGATCTTGTCGCGGGTCGCCACCCGCCTGGCAACCTTCGCCGGTTGCGTAGCGAACTTGATTTCTATCGTGCAGAACGACCGGGCCGGCAAGGTCACCCTGACGTATTTCTCATTTTCCTCATAGTTCTCGTTGATGACCATCTGTGAAGGTTTGCCAACCGCGGTAATCACTCCAACGTCCGCCCGCCAGCCGCGCCATCCATGGCCATCCAGGGGTACGCTCAGGAGCGTGTCGGTATCGCTCCGGTTGCTCAGCAGTACCGAATAGCCACTACGAGCCTTCCGCCCGCTCTCGTCCTCGGCTATTGCGTGGCCCACAACCGCAGCATGAACATCCGCTGTCGCCCCGGCCACCGCCAACACATCCTTGCCATATCGCATATTCTCCGTGACGGCTTTCCACACTTCGTACCACGGCCTGGGTTCCCATTGTTTGTCCCGGTACTTCCACATCCCAGTTGCCATCAAGTTATCGCCGTCTCCGTAATAGACATCAAACGCAGACCAGGCGATGCCAGCGCTCACCCCACTGTTGAGCACCCCGATGGCGTAGTCGCCCATGTGCAACGCATATTCCGAGGTATCGATCAACTTATGCGCGTACATCTTACCGCCAGCCATGCCCATCTCGGTAAGCAGAACAGGTTTGCCCGGGCCCTTCGCGTCGATCTTGTCAACGACTGGCTGAAACCGTCCGAGGTTATGCAACAGAAGTTGTTGCCCGTCTTTGCGAACCTCCTTCTCTTCGGCATAACGATGGAAATCATACGCATCGACCACATCGGAAATTTTGGCGGACGCTTGGTCGAACCAGTCCCAGTGCCCTTGCGTCGTGTCCGGACCCATCAGCTTGACCTTTCCCCGAATGCCAGCCGCCTTCAACGCCGCATCAACATTATGGTACATCCGCGAATACTTCTCGATATCCTTGATCTCGCGATCCGGCTCGTTCCCGATTACCAGATACTTAATGCAGGTGAACTTTCGGTTTTCGAGCAAGTATTTCAGATACGTCGCGACTCCCTTGCCAAAGGCCGGATCGTCGTACCCTGCGATCCATTTGCAGTCCCACATCGCCGCCCAGTCGGTCAGGATCACATCGATATTGTTTGTCTGGCAGAACGCCAAGTAAGCCAACACTGCTTTGGCCTGCGGACTCTCATAATCAAACTTGTCGGGTGCCTCTTTGGCAAACCAGCCTAAATGCGTCATCATCCGCACGATGGGCATGTGCATATCCGCCAACCGCTCGGTAATCAGCTTCCAATCCTTGTCCGTCACGCCACGTTTGCGATTGTTGGCATTTAATGCCATCGGATCCAGTTCGACGCCGAAGCCGAGAAACCCTGTGGTGATTACCGTGGCGTCGTCAATTCGCAGCGTCACCTGTTCGGGTTGGCTGGCCGGCGGCCTCGCCAGAGATCCCGCCTCCGTCCCGACCTGCGCCACACAGCCGAAGCAAAGCAGGCCAGCGGACAAGCCAAGTACGGCGATTGTTCCCACCCGGCGCAGACTGCCAAATGACCGTGACACGCATATCAACGATGATGTTGCCATTCCGATCCTCCAGTGTGATTATTAAGCATGGCAGCAGGCATATACCGGCAAACGCTGGCTGACGGTTGCCTTGTTACCACCCTTACAATGGTATTCAGCAAGAGTTCTCACAGCTCAGCCGAAGGGCAGATCAGGCACACCGCCCAAAGAACCGCCGTACGGCGGCACCTCGGAACAGCGTCAGCCTCAATCGGCAAATTGAAACGCATAAAGTTTTGCAGCCCGTGCGACGAAGCGCAGTTGCACAGGCTTGGCGGCGTGTGCCGACACATCCGTCTTGCCATGCCACGTCACGTCCACACTGACGTTATTTCCGCAGATTGGGTCACAGTCCGTCACCGAGAAGCCGGGAATCGGCTTGCCCTCCGCATCGCACAGTTCGACGCGCAGTACGCCCGCAGCCGATGCGTCCACATTCAGCTGCAGCCGATTGCCCTGAAAACGGAACGCAGGCGTGGCCAATGTTCCACCGCCGTAGGCGAAGTCGGCCGATATAAACCCATCGAGCCGTTGGACGGCAAGTCGGATACCGCCCATATCCCGTAGTTCTTTGAGGCCCACATACTCACCGTGGCTATGTTCAAACCCGGTGTAATACTGGTAGATTTCCGGCCCGCGCCGGATCATGCCAAGACACAGGTAAAGCGAACCGCCCTCCGGCCCGCCACGCACACCCAACGGGATGTAAGGCAAACGGATGGGACGCTCGAAAGCGACGCCATCGCGACTAACGGCCAGTTGGATATCGACCAGTCCGTCGTTTCCATACTTGGCCGAAGATCGTGGAAAGTGCCCGTAGACCGATGGAAACGCGAAGTAAGCGTCATCGGCCCACGCATACTGATGCACCGCCGGCGTGTAGATATCGGTCTCCGGTGGATCGAGTTCGTCGTAAACGATGGCTTGCTGAATCTCGTGGCTTGGCGCGGAAATCTTGCCCTCTCCAAAGACATAGTTGGGTTTCTGGGTT
>Ga0316227_1000207_pt1 | contig 93358 bp, 147 predicted proteins | sample TBH18019metaG_FD_206012 | JGI IMG/M metagenome (GOLD analysis project Ga0316227, IMG submission 206012) | Freshwater microbial communities from Trout Bog Lake, Wisconsin, USA - TBH18019 | ecosystem: Environmental > Aquatic > Freshwater > Lake > Hypolimnion/Profundal zone | place: USA: Wisconsin... | reverse complement strand
ATCAACCGTCAGTTCGGCCGCAGCCCATTTCCTGTCATCGCTGCGATCAACCTGACCGCGCATCGTGACCTTGGCGAAACGATTTCCATTTTCGAGCGGGTAGAAGTCCAGCACATCAAGCGGGTTCTGGCAGGCGTGAAAACCACTATCGCACCGCTTCACTTTGCCGGTGTGGACGTAGGTTTTCCCCACCTCATATTGATAGCCACGACATTGCAGATTTTTATCGAAGCCCTTGTAAGCCACAAACTCAGTGGGACCGGCAGGGTTCGCGGCCTTCTTGGCGCGCTTCGGCTTGGCGATGGCATCGGTCATTTAGATGAACTCCCATGGGCACTGCTCGCCTGGGCAAGCGTGGAAAAATGCGGTGATAAGATTGGCAATGGCTGGCGCGTTCTCAGCAAGGCGCGCAAGGCCGGTTCCGAGGCCATCGTTTGGAACGTAGACAGCATGGCCTTCTGCCAGCGCAGCGCCGACCATACGCAGATCACGCAGCACCGTGCGGATGGCCACTAGGTCTCCAGCGAGATAATAATTGCCCGGCGACCAGAGCGTGGCGACGCCAATGGCATTAGGCTCGCCGCGCATTTCCTTGGCCTGCCCACCCAATCCCCATCGTTCGGCATTATCGCCAAACACAAAGCGGGCATCGGGATCGCCCCAAAGCATATCGCGGGTAATCCACGGTAGATATTGGACGCGGCCAGTCATTAATCATCCCCCAGTGCGCGGCGATCACGAGCTTGTTCATACAGATAATCGCCACGATCCGCATCATCATCGGCCATGTCGGATTCCGCCCTATCCCCAGCCAACTGGATCAAAAGCGCATCCTCGGCATCGGTCAGATCAATGACATCGCCATCAATCCAAGCGTTGAGAATCTCAATCTCCCCACCTTCCTCTGGCTGAATATGGGTGGCAGGAATAAATGGTGTGCAGGTATATTGCACTTCCACTTCCATATCTTTTCCATCCCTGACCAGATCGGCCCAAAATGTATAGCTGGTCATTGTTCCAATTCCTCAAAAACAGACGGCACCCACGATCCGGGGCGCTCATCGCTGGCAAAGGCATCCCAAGCCAGACCTTCGCGCCGGGCAAGGCTGCGGCGGCGTAGAGCCTCATCTTGATTGTCATTAATGGAAATCCGAGGGAGGGCATTCAGATACGAATAATGCCCTGTCGCTGGCAGGCCATTTCCCTGCGTGAAAAACCGCATAGCAGTCATCGGTTGGCCCCCCCCGGCATAGGCATATGATAATTCACCAGCAATCCGGCGCGCTTGGCCTCGATACCAGCATCGATCTTGTCAAAAGCGTTAAGCAGCAGGACAAATCCTAGTGCAATAATAACTAAGCGGATCATGGTTTTTTCCTTTCAAAAGGAACTTGCAAAGCCTTCAACGCATCATTCAGGGCATCAATGGCCCAAATCAGCTTCATGGCGGCTATGGCATCGTCTGGAACGGGTAAGTCATGCAGATAGCGCAATGACTTTTCCACGAGGGTTTCCGCAAAACCACAGGCATAAGCGGTGGTTTCACCAATATCGCGGGCGCTCATCATCGTTCCGTCCTCCACATTTTATGGAAACGCTTCATATTTTCCAAAGCCTCAACAATGACCCTATCGCGCACCGCCCGCCACGAAGCCCAAACTGCATGAGGGCCACCAGCGGGATAAATGGGCAGAAAGGCACTAGGCCGACTTTCCTCGGCGCGCTCAAAAGCAACCGCCAATCCTTTGGCCAGCTCTTCGCTCAATTCCTCGGGCAACGTGTCCGCGATCCAATCAATCACCATCAACTTGTGACGGTCATCCAAGTTCAAAAGATCATCCAAAAACATTTTAGAGTATCCTCTATCTGGCCGGGTCAGCATCCCGCTCACCGGCTATAGGCCTTTGCTATGCCATCTTTACACATCCTGCAAGCATTATTTTGCGAAAAAATGCGCTTGATTTTGGCAATAATTCCCACCATACAGGCCGCATGGATAAAGAAACTGCATTGAAAAACCTATATCAGCGGTGTTTTGACGCCCGTTTACCAATGTATGCCTTGTGCGACATTGCAGGCGTATCGCCTTCAACACCTTCACGCTGGAAGGCCAATCCAGCTACTATTAATCCTCGGGTTTTGGGTAAGCTGGAGTCCGCTTTGGATATGATAGAATCTGGCGTTATAAAGAAAGGTGCCTAATGATTATTCCCGCTATCGAGCAAAGATCAAAAGATCACCTGCGGGCGATTTGGCTTACTCTTTATCGCATTGATCAAACATATTCCGCGCGTGGCGTGTTTCAGCCGGTGAACGATAAATGAGTGATGTAACATCTATCCACCGCAGCATTGATAGCTTTTCACTAGAGGAGCGCATGTCGATAAGGTGCCGCTCGCTCTATCAATCACCGGACGCTCTGGCTCGGTCATTCCGCACTCATGACTCCACCATAAAGAGAATTATACTAGAAGAGACCAAGGCCATGCCCCGTCTCCCTCGGATTTAATGGATTAAATATGGCAAGAACCAATCTACTCACCGAAATACAAAAATTCCTGAAGTTTCACAAAATGGAGGCGAGGGAATTTGGAAAATTGGCGGTTAATGATGAGGGTATTATGATGCTAATCGTCCAAGGCCGCCGTCTGGCAAACGTCAATTATGCCAAAATACGCAATTTTATGTATGAATATAACAGGGGTAATACACAAAAGGAAAAATTGCAAAACAAGCTGGACATAAAAGCCAAGAATGGAGAATTTGCTTATTCCAAGGCTAATGACCTAATGATGGAGCGGGGCAGCGAGTATCTCTACAAAACCCTGTGCCGAGAACATCCGGCGATTGTCCGGAACCTGCAAAATAAACAGGCCATGAAAAAAGGGGAGGCAGTATGACAAAAATAGAAGACATTCGTTTGTACAACTTGCTGTACAACCTTTGCGAAAATAACGCCTTGCGCCCTAAGAATGCAGAATTGGCCGATCAGTTGGGCATGACGATTGACACGGTGGGCCATGCTTTAAACAGGCTGGACAGGGCAAATAAAATAAAGCGCTCATCGAAAGGGAGCCATTGCACCCTAACGATAGTGGAAACCGGAAAAACCATATCAAGCAAAAAAAGAACTATTACGACTTGGGAAGAGAAAAAGGCGCGGTCAAAAGTATTTGTGCAACAAGCAATTATTGAGCGTGAATCATTGTTTGATAGGATAGAGCGAGATCAGGAAAAGCGCCGCGCCGAGCGGGAAAGCTGGCTGAAAATCGAACAAGAAAAATATAGCTTACCTCGAATGGGCAGGCTTGTTGACGATATGGTAGTGTGAAAGGATTAAACATGACTGCAAATACCGATGAACGCTTGCGCCTTTTGATCGAACGGGTGGAGAGGCTGGAAGAAGAGAAAAAAGCCATCGCTGACGATATTAAAGACGTTTATTCCGAGGCTAAGTCCGTGGGGTATGATGCAAAGATCATGCGCCAGATTGTGCGCTTGCGAAAGATGACGCCCGATTCAAGGCGCGAGGCCGACATGCTTATTGAAACCTATCTATCCGCCCTTGGGATGGAATAGTGGCCCATCCTAAAACCGATTATAAGCTAAGGGAAGCCTATCGGGCTGGTGTCTCAGCCGGTCTGAATAAGCGGTTTTTGGATTTGCCCACGCCGGAATGCCCATATAAACATTCGAGCGGCTGGTGCATGTCGCAAGATAGATGGTATCGCGGATATTTAGATGCTTTGGAATTTAAATTACCATGAGGCCAGAATCCGCCCTGCAACGCCTTATCAGGCAGCATCTTTCCTTGCGGGGCTTTGATAGCGTCCACGTTCCTAATGGCGCTGTATTGGCCGGAGATAAGCTTAAACGGTCTAGGCAAATGGCAAGCCTAAAGGCGGACGGATTACTGCCCGGCTTTGCCGATCTTCTAGTATATGCCAGCGGTGGCAGGATAGGCCATATCGAGGTCAAAACCCCCACAGGCACCATCCATCCCAGCCAGAAGGCGTGTAAGGCATGGCTTGAAAGTTTGGGCCATCACTACGCCATTTGCAGGTCCACCGATGACGTTGATAAAGCGCTAGCGAATTGGGGCTGGGTAGTATAAGGTAAGAGGGCCGGGAGAGTGTTAGCGCCTCTTCCCAGCCCTAGACATTAGCGAAAGGAAGTTCGCCATGACGAGAAAAACGCTTAGTATTTTAACGCCAAAAACACAAGATAATATTGTATCTTTGGACGTTTTGGTTCCCAGAAAATGCGAGTTTTGTCGCCTTTGGGATAGATTTATCGGATTGGATGATGGCCGCTGCCGCCGCCGCCCGCCATTTGTAAATCCCGCCAATAAAGAATGCGTTTGGCCCACAACGCGCATCAATGATTGGTGCGGTGAATTTCGCCGTCTGCCCTCCGACAAGCTGGAAAGCCAGTTTGGCATTACTGTCAATTCAACATCAATGACGGAGGCATAAATGCCATACGTCACCAGCACGCATTTGGATTTGCGGATATTCGCCAAAAGGCTGATTGAACGATTTATCGAGATAGAGGCTGATCCAAGCGAAAAAAAGCATCGCATCATGATAGCTTATCAGCACGGCCACCTTACCGCCGAGGAAGCGGAAGATTGGATTGTGCTAGGCGGATTGGAATCAGTTTAATGGCCGCCTTACCCTATATGCCGCTCTATGTGGCAGACTATTTATCAGACGCTGCGCACCTGTCGACGATTGAGCATGGGGCATATCTTTTGCTCATCATGACCTATTGGCAGAGGGGTGAAGCGCTGCCCGATGACGACAAAAAACTAGCCCGAATTTGCCGCCTTGAAGCCCGTGCTTGGAACCGTCTAAAACCAACTTTAGCGGACTTCTTCGAGGTTGTTGGCGGGAAATGGTTTCATAGTAGGGTGGAGCATGAGCTGCACAAGGTGCGGTGTAAGTCATTGAAAAATAGGAAAGGGGGTCTAGCGAACGCTCAGCGAATGCTAAGCGAACGCTCAGCGAACGCTCAGCGAACGCTATGCCATACAGATACAGATACAGATACAGATAAAGAAAAGAAAGATTATAATTACGCTTTTTCGGGTTTCGTGATCCGACTAAAACCTGCCGACCTGAGCCGTTGGCAAAAGGCATACCCCAAGGTGGACATCATGGCGGCTTTGCAATCCAGAGACGATTGGTTAAAAGACCGTCCAGAAGATGAGCGGAAAAAATGGTTTCAATCTACGTCAAGCTGGTTATCACGAAAACAGCAGGAAGCGCGTGATAGCATTGAAGCTGGCGAACCGAGGTATTTGGGACCATGACAGATTGGCGGCCCACAAAGGCGGGAAAACACAAATGCCCCCAGTGCGGAGACACGCGCAAAAATAAAAAAGATAAAAGCCTGAGCGTTACCCACGACAAACATGGATGGGTTTGGCTTTGCCACAACGGTTGCGGATTTTCAGGAGCGGATAATGACACTTCACCCCAAGCACGCGGAATGGCTGATGGCTCGCGCTCTCGATCCGACTCTTGCAGAGGAATACGGCCTGAAAACGGTATTGCGAGACGGAAAGAATTGGCTGGCGGTGCCCTACCGGGAGGGGGCGGAAACCATAAATCACAAATATCGGTTGATCTCGGAAAAAGATCACCGAATGGACAGCGGCTCTCCTCTATCGCTATGGAACGCCGATTGCCTGAGCGAAGCCAAGGTTCGGAACGGGCACGCTCCGCTGGTGATAACCGAGGGGGAATGGGACGCACTGGCGGCAATTCAAGCGGGTTTTCAATACGCCGTGTCGGTTCCCAACGGAGCGCCCGGAAAGCCGACTGAGAACCTAGATACTGCAAAGCGGTATGAATGGGTTGACCGCCATGCCGATTCTCTGGCTGGCGTAAAAGAGTTTGTGATTGCCGCCGACGCCGACCCGGCAGGATATAACCTTGCCGCCGATCTTGTGGCTCTTTTGGGGGCAGAGCGATGCAGGTTCATTGACTACCCATTCCCCTGTAAAGATTTGAACGAGGTTTTGCAGGAATATGGCCCCGAGCGCGTAGTTGACTGCATAACCACGGCTAAGCCATACCCGGTGCAGGGGCTTTACACGCTAGACGACTTTCCCGAGCGCGGCGAAATCCGTTCCTACAGCGTTGGAGTGGACGCCATTGATGACATGATCCGTATCGTGCCGGGAACGCTTACAGTCGTCACCGGATACGCCAATATGGGTAAATCCACCCTGCTAAACGCGATTATCGGCCATACGCTAGCCAAGCACTTCCCGGTTTGCGTCGCCAGCTTTGAGACGGACGTTAAGCCCATCCTGAGGGATGGCCTTCGCATGGCGTTGCTAAAGTGCGGTAAGCACGATTTGCCGAACCGAGACTTGCGCGAAGTCGATCAGCTTTTGCGCGAGCGCCTTACCATCATTTCGCAGACGGTGGACGAAGGCATGGAAATGGACTTGGAAGAGTTCCTGCGCCTTGCCTCGCTGGCGGTGAAACGACACGGTGCAAAAATGATCGTCCTTGATCCGTGGAACGAAATAGAACACAAGCGCCGCCGCGATGAATCCGAGACGGAATATATCGGGCGCTCCATTAGGGCGATAAAGCACTTTGCAAAGACGCATGATGTGGCATTTTGGATTATTGCGCACCCTGCCAAGCCACAGCCGGGGGTTAAGATTATCCCCGGCCTATATGAGATTTCTGGCAGTGCACACTGGGCGAACAAGCCAGAATATGGGCTGACCTATCACCGCAAGAACTTCGATCAGAACGAGGCGCAAATTGTCATTACAAAAGTCCGCATGGGAATGCCGGGCAGGCGCGGCACGGTCAATGTTACGTTTGATTTTAGAAACAGCACTTTTGTGGAGATAAAATAATGTCCGAAATCAATCATGAAAACGAAGTAGTTTTTCTGCCTTTAGAAAATCTATTGTAAAGCTGGAATGACGTCAACGCTATCTTGCAACATACATATTGCAATTACCCAGAGCTAGGTAGCAATAAAGTATGGGTAGAATTGCTTGATAAATTTAATAAAGATTATACAAATTATCTTGATAAATCTGAAGATAATGAGTTTTACATGAATTATACTAATGAATGACTTATTCTCCGATAAGCCCCCACCAGAGCCCAAACCCGGTGTTTCCAATGGCAAAGCATTAGGCTACATTGCCAACGGTGAATCTCGGGATAAATTGCGCGAAAGATATAGGCGCGGCGAATTGATTGGCGTAAATCCCGCGATTATAAATGATGAATATGAATTTAATGGCATAAAATGACGCAATCAAAAAAGCACTCAGCGCTTGAGGCGCTTGCAAACACAACTATCGGATATAGCATTGCCGTAGTGACGCAAATGATTGTGTTTCCGATTTTCGGAATACACGCCGCCGCCAGCACTAACCTTGAAATCGGCGGGGTCTTTACGTTTGTGTCCTTAGTACGATCTTATGCTCTGCGCCGCCTATTCAACGCTTGGCATAATTACATCGGCGGCAAAGGCGGATAAATCATTTATCCAGCGAGGGGTAAAATGGCAAAGGCGCGCAAGGTCAAAAAGGCAAAGCCCGTTGAAGATCGGGTGGATATTGTAGCCCCCACAGACGAGCAAATGGCCCAAGGGATATTTGTCCGCGCCAAGCTGGCATACCGCCGATTGCCCGTGATTGATGTCATGGTGGCGGCGGGTCACATAACAGACCAGCAATATGCTGCCCTTACCCATTACCGCAACATGGCTATCGCTCAAGACTTATCCCCTACCCGCTGCACTCTGGATAGGACACCAAGGGGAGGTGGAGACGGTGGATTACCGCCTTACACTATAAGAGCAATACTAGAAATGGGCCGAATGGATAAAGCGCTTGGCCCCCTTTGCGATATTGTCCGAGCAGTAACCATACAAGAGCAAACGGTCAGTCAGTGGGCTATGGCTAAATATGGCTCAATCATGCGCCAGCGTATTGGAAAAGACGGCAGAGTAATAACATGGTTTGAGCCTAAAACATCTATTCATAAAATGGCGATGGCAGAACTACGCAAGGCCGGTGATAAAATAGCTAAAGCCATCGGTGGTTTTTAATTGCATCCCTATTGACAATTGGCACGGGACCATGATAGCAAATAGTCAGAGTGGCGAATTGCGCCACGGCATTTTTCAAAATACCACTAGCGCGGATAGGGAGTTGGGCCTTACTCGCGCTTTCTTAAGCCGGGACTCCGATCCTAATAGTGCCTTGGGTGCCTAATCCCCCACCCCTGCGCGCCGGTCATTTCCGAGCTTTGCCCCTTGCAAGGGCAGACAGTAGTCTCGCAGCCGAGGCAATCCGGTGCTGATCTACTGGCAGCAGGTGGAAGCCCTTGCTTTTGTTTAGGCTCTCTCACAAAGAGCCTTCCCATCCTATTCGATCACTGGAAGGCGTATCACTAGAGACGCGAGCGAATAAAGGGTGGGTAAATTACATAGCCCCTAAACGGGCTGGGCACGTTTTAATTTGACAGCTGGAAAAAAGCATCTACTGTGTTTTGTGCGACACGCCTTCACAGCTTTCGCACGACGCCTCGCCCTCAACCGGCGGGGTTTCGTTTTATTAGGGCAATCCCTACATGGGAGAATATACCAACTAACCCGGCAAAATAAGATCACCGCCGGATAAGGAGTTACCCGAGTGGCGGTCCTAGCAAATCCAAAGCATGAAAGGTTTGCGCAAGCCATTGCCAAGGGCAAAAGCCAAGCTGATGCTTATGTGGAGGCCGGTTACAAAGCCATACCCATTACCGCCAAAGTAAATGGGTGCAAATTACTAACTAACGCTAACATAAAGGCTCGCGTTAAAGAGCTACAAGAGCACGCAGCCGAGAAAACGGAAATCACAATAGCAAGCCTCAGCCAAGAGCTGATGAGAGTGGCGCAAAAGGCAGAGCGCATAGATGAGCCATCAGGCCTTTCAGTATGGCGTCTTGCCATTATGGATTTAGCAAAACTAAACGGCCTTATCCCTGATGGCAAAAAGTCAGGCGATGAGGATAAAACGGTTAGGATAGTCGCTCACGGCGGATTGCCGAGCGATTAAACATGATTACCCTTGAAGTATCATACCCCACATTTCATGATGGGCAGGTCTCAATCTGGAATAATCGCGGCAAGCGTAATGCGGTGCGGTGCGGGCGTCGATGGGGCAAGACCAAAGGCATTATCACCCTAGCAAGTGATGCGATATTCAAGGGGCAGAAGGTAGGCCTTTTCGCTCCGACCTATAAGCAGCTATCAGAGCCCTATGAAGAGATAGTGACCGGGATGCATTCCATCTTAACCGGGAGCAATCGCAGCGAGGGAACGATAAAAGCTTTAAATGGCGGCAAGGCTGACTTCTGGCAAACCACCGATAACCCCTTGGCTGGTCGTGGCCGTGAATATGACCTTATCCTGATAGATGAGGCGGCTTACACCAAAAACTCGCAGATGCTGGACATATGGCACAAGTCACTTGTCCCCACGATGGCGACAAAGCCTAATGCTACGGTATGGGCATTTTCAACGCCTAACGGGATTGATCCTGAGAACTTCTTTTGGCGCATATGCAATGACCCTGAGATGGGCTTTGTGGAGCATCACGCGCCAAGCTGGGAGAATCCTCTCGTTGATCGGGAGTGGGTGGAGACTGAAAGGGCGCGACTGCACCCGGACGTTTTCAGGCAAGAGATTGAATGCCAGTTTGTCGACTGGTCTGGTGTTGCATTCTTCGGCATAGATAAGTGGCTAGATAGCGGGCAGCCGGTTGCTTATCCGACTAACTGCGACAGGGTTTTTGCGGTTGTGGATAGCGCCGTTAAGACTGGCAGCGATAATGATGGCACCGCCGTGATCTACATGGCGCGCAATCAATATGCTGGCATACCGCTGGTTATTCTGGATTGGGACTTAATCCAAGTCGAGGCTGATCTTCTCACCTCTTGGCTGCCTAATGTCATTTTGCCCCGGCTTAATGAGTTAAGCAAACAGGTCGGCGCTCGGGAGGGTGTTAGGGGTGTTTGGATAGAGGATAAATCCAGCGGTAGTGTTTTGCTACAGCATGGCGCACGCCGGGGCTGGCCTTTAATCCCGCTGGATTCCAAGTTCACAAGCATCGGTAAAGATGAGCGCGCTATTGCGGTTTCATCGCACCATCATCAAGGCCTGTGCAAGATCAGTGATTTTGCTTTTAATAAAACCACCAACTATAAAGGCATAACGCGCAATCATTTGGTTTCGCAGGTTACAGGCTTTAGGATTGGTGATAAAGACGCTGCCAGACGGGCGGACGACTTGTTAGACGTTTACGCTTATTCGCTAGGTGTTGCTCTTGGCTCGCCCAATGGTATTTAATTAAAATTCGGAACGGATTTAATCTTCATGTCAACACCATCGAATCCCGGCTGGACGACAGGTTATGTGCCGACTGCCGCCGAGTGGGATAGCACTTGGTCTGGTAAGGTTGATTACCCTGCGCCTGCAAGCCAAGGCGGAACCGGTGTTACAACGCCTCCCTTGGACGGCCAGCTTTTAATTGGCAGCACTTCAAGCGGGACGTTCACCCTTGCAAATCTGACCGCTGGCTCTGGTATTAATATCACGAATGCCTCGGGCGGCATTACCATCAGTTCGCCCAATAGCTTTTCGTTTCCTTCTGCTGGTCTGGTCTATTCCAGCGGCTCTTCTTGGCTTTCAAGCTATGGCGTAAGCGGGACGGGATCAACCGTTGCTCTGACTATTAGCCCCTCATTCACCACGCCCAATATCGGCGCGGCCACTGCGACAACACTAACGTTCAACAGCAATTCGCAAACGACCATTATTCAGCCAAGCGCATCTGCAACGGCCTCGGCCACCTACACTTTGCCTCCTGCTGGCCCTGCCGCCAATAACTACGTTTTGTCTGCATCGACATCGGGAGTAATGGCTTGGGTTGCGCCTAACTCCGGTCCTACGGGTCCGACGGGATCGGCAGGCAGCACCGGGCCTACTGGCGCTGCTGGTGCTAATGGTCCGGCTGGTCCTACTGGCCCGACTGGAATGGCTGGCATCAATGGTCCGACAGGCCCCACCGGGCCGACAGGTCCTACAGGTGCAGCGTCTACAGTGCCCGGTCCCAATGGTCCGACTGGTCCGACTGGTCCGACTGGTCCTACGGGTGCAGCCTCAACGGTTGCTGGCCCCACTGGTCCTACGGGGACTGTCGGCAACACCGGCCCTACAGGCCCTTACGGTCCAACAGGCCCTACCGGCCCTGCTGGCACTTATTACGCTTCGACTAGCACCACCAGTTTGACGATTGCCACGGGAGCGCAATCTCTGACTATTGGCACTGGTCTAGCTTACACACCGGCCCAGCCGATTATCATCGCCAATAGCATTTCCAATTACATGGTGGGCTTGGTGACAAGCTACAACACCGCAACCGGCGCTCTAGTGGCTAATGTAACAGCTATTACGGGCTCCGGCACGTTCACAAGCTGGACGGTCAATCTTGATGGCGCGAGCGGCCCACAAGGCCCTACAGGCCCGACTGGCCCCACAGGTGCGGCTAGCACGGTTGCAGGCCCCACCGGCCCTACCGGCGCAACTGGCCTTAGCTATGCTGGCGTTACGTCAACCACGACGCAGACGATTGGTATAGGATCTCAGGCTTTTGCCACCAGCAATACGGGCGCTTATGCCGTTGGCGATCAGGTCCGTGTTCTAAATAACGTCTCCGCTTATCAGGAGGGGGTTATCACCTCGCTGACGGCCAATACATCGATCACGGTTAGCGTTGCCTACACAGTGGGCTCCGGCTCTTATTCTAGCTGGACGTTTTCGATTGTTGGCGTTGTTGGCCCGACCGGCCCGACCGGCAACGTTGGCCCTACAGGTCCGACGGGTCCAACCGGAGCCGCCTCGGCTGTAGCAGGGCCGACAGGTCCTACCGGCCCCACAGGCATTGGCCCGACAGGTCCTACAGGCCCGACCGGCGCTGCATCCTCGGTTGCTGGTCCAACGGGCCCCACCGGCCCTGCGGGTAGTTCCGGCACTGCGGGTAGCACCGGCCCCACTGGTCCGACCGGCGCCACGGGCGCAAGTTCATCGGTTGCGGGTCCGACTGGCCCGACTGGACCGACAGGCCCCGTTGGCGCTCAGGGTGTTGCAGGCACTACCGGCCCCACAGGTTCAGCGGGTAGCACTGGCCCGACTGGTCCTACGGGCTCTGCGGGTGTTTACGGTCCAACTGGTCCAACAGGAACGACGGGCCCCACGGGCTCTGCTGGCGCTAGTGTTGTCGGCCCTACCGGATCTGCTGGCCCTTACGGCCCAACTGGCCCGACTGGCCCCACCGGCCCTGCTGGAACGCAGGTTTATCCCGGAGCTGGTATTCCGGTTTCCACAGGTTCGGCTTGGACGACTTCGATCAGCTCCACCGCGCCTAATTTCACCACCAGCGTTACCACCCCGCTGTTTATCCCCACAGTGAGCGGCACAACGTCCACGTCGACTATCACACCTCCCGGCACCTGCAATGTTTATTATGTCACCGGCCTGTCTACATCGGCCACCATTGCAAACCCGAGCGGCACCCCTGTAAACGGGCAGAGCCTTATTCTCCGCATTACAGACAATGGCACAAGCCAGACGCTATCATGGGGCACGCAATACAATGCCGACGGCATTACCTTGCCCACGATAACAAATGGCAGTTCCACCAAGCCGCTTTATGTGGGCTGCATGTATAATTCAGCCACAACCGTTTGGGATGTGATAGCGCTTTCATAATGGCACAGATATGGTCCTTTATCGGCGCTGGTGCCGTTCAACAGGTTGGCTCGGGCACGGCGACTATCCCGGTCCCGTCCGGTTATGCATCGGGCAATCTTCTTGTCATATGCGTAGCTGCTAGTGCCACCCCTTCAACGCCGACGGGATGGACTGCGATAAGCACTAACGGCACTCATGCAAGCGCGTTTTATAAATTCGCCGGTAGCAGTGAATCGTCGGTTTCGATGACGCTTAGTTCTGGCTCGGCTGTTATGCTGGCCTACAGCACTATAGCGGGCTTTGACGTTGCGGCGACTTACAACTCATCAAGTTCCGCAACTTCCATTTCGACTAACACGCAAACCACCACATCGACTTATGACCTGCTCATATCTCTCTTTACGGTAAGTAACAGTTCCAACGGCGATATACCAACAACGCCTACTAGCACCACGTCAAGGGCATCGGGGGCGACGGCATTAACCTACTACGGCCTTCGCGTTGTTGATGAGGCTCAATCTACCGCTGGCACTTCTACATCGCGGACGTCTACTATAAGTGACGCGCTCACATTTTCGTCTTTAGCTTTTTCATTCAAGCAAGGTTATCCTTCCTCGGGCTCTAGCTTCTTTCTAATTCTCCCGCAATAAAGGCCACTCGCAATGGACAATGTAACAATCACGCTGACTGAAGCTGAAGTTAAGGACATTATTAACGTTCTCGGCCAATTGCCCACCAGCAGTAATGCTTGGCCTTTGTTGCAGAAGATATGGACACAGCTTCCCGCCGCCGCGCCGGAAGCCCCTGCACAATAATTAGGAAAAATCATGGCCAGCAATGTCATCAATGGAACGGAGACTTTTGGCTCTGAATTGCAAGCTATAATGAACTCCGATGATATTGTGCCGGGTTCATCAGCGTCTTATTCTATTTGCAAAACCCTGTATTTATATCATCCTTTTGGTCAAAAAATTGTTGATTTCCCGCTATATATGGCAACATATAAGCCGCGCGAAATCACCGTGCCCAAGGCGCCTAATGACGGGCTAATGCTGGTGGAGTCATTCAATCAGGAATGGAAAGCACTAAAGGCGGATAACCATATTATTAACGCCGCCCGGACTGCGCGCATTTACGGCATTTCCACACTCGGCCTTGTGGTAAAAGACGAAGACACGCAAGAGCCTGTAGACTTTAAAAAGCTATACGGCGCGAGCATGGCAATCAGCACCTTTGACCCGCTCAACACGGCGGGCAGCTTGGTGCTTAATCAAGACCCTAATGCTTTGGACTTCCAAAAGGTCACTGGCGTTAGCGTTTCAGGCAAGCCTTACCATCGCTCGCGCGTTTGCGTGCTGATGAACGAGGCCCCGATCTACATCGCATATGAAAGCGCTGGCTTTGGCTTTGTTGGCCGGTCGGTTTATCAGCGCGGTCTATTCCCGCTAAAGTCATTTCTCATGACAATGGCAACCGATATGATGGTGGCGACCAAGGCGGGATTGCTCATCACCAAAATGGAAAGCCAGTCGAGCGCAGTTGATGCGCCGATGATGCGTATTTTCAGCCAGAAGCGGCAAATGCTTAAAGATGCGCAGGTGGGTAATGTTTTATCTATCGGCACCACCGAGAGCATCGAGAGCCTTAATCTGCAAAATCTTGATGGCGCATTTTCCCTTGCGCGCAAAAATATCATCGAGAATATCGCGTCGGCTTGTGGCACGCCTGCCAAGCTGCTCCTAACCGAGACATTCGCTGAGGGCTTTGGAGAGGGCACAGAAGACGCCAAGGCCATCGCGCAGTTTATTGACGGCATTCGTCAATGGATGCAGCCGCTTTATGATTTCATGACCGAGATAGTCATGTATCGCGCTTGGAACGAGGACTTCTACGCCACGGTTCAGGAGAAATATCCTGAAGAATATGGTAACGTGTCTTATTCCGCCGCATTTAATGAATGGCGGAATAGTTTCCACGCTGAATGGCCTAATCTGCTCGAAGAGACCGACAGCGAGAAGATGCAGGGCGAGGATGTTGTCCTAAAGGCCATTATCGCCGTTGTGGAGGTTTTCGCTCCTATGGTGCCTTCTGAGGCCAAGGCGCAATTGCTGGAATGGGCTAGCGATAATATCAACAATAATAAAAGGATTTTTGCATCGCCGCTCAATTTGGATTTTGAAGCGATTGCGGAATACGAGCCGCCCGTTCCAGAGCGGATGGTGCCAGAGCCTGCTCCTGAAAGCGCCCATGATAGCGCCCCTACAAAGCGCAGGGGCCGCAAGGTGGAAAGGCTAAACGCCATCGATGATGAGGTAAGGCGCAAGGCCATGTCTGCCATTCGGATTGTTGGCAACTAAAGTGATAGACCACACCAATTGCATTAATCAAGAGCTGTATAATTACAAAGTTGCATCGCTTAATCACACGCAGGCATTACATAGCTTTGTGACGCTGGCTCAATTAGGCGATTGGGAGGCTGCAACGCGCAGTCAATTGCATTCAGTCGCAATGCTAGAGGCGGCAATGGATGCCTATATGCGGGCTTGTAGAATACAGTCTATGATGGCCGGACAAGAAGAGTAATTTCTGCCCCTATAGTTAAATAGCATAACAGTTGCCTTGTAAGCATCAATCCGGGGAGCGTTACCTCGTGGGGGCACCATTAAAAGGACGTTTGTTTAATCATGCCTAATCCTGATGGCACCCCAACCTATAATGAGGTGCTAACCGAGGCGGTGGCTTACGTCACAGATCATGGCTATCAGTCAGAGGAAGCCATCACATATTGGGCAGATCAACTTCGCCTAGCTGCCGAGCGCTCTATGAAATCAATGAGCGAGATTGAGCGCATGGTCCGCGATTCAATGTATGCGGTATTTCGCAAACAGGTGGAAATGGGCGGGGTGCTAAAATACAACCCCGGCGTGACGCCTTACCGGCTGCAACAGATTAAGCCGGAACTGCGCGCGGAACTGGACAGGCGGATTGCTGCTAGTGTTGACCTGATTAAAGTTAACCGCCCGCAGGCAATTGAAAAGACAATGCAGCGCTTTCGTGGCTGGGCTACCTCGGTTCCCGCTGGTGGCAGTCGCATTGTGAAAAAGCGCGATGAAAAGGCCAATCTAAAAAAAGCATTGGCGCAATTGCCATATGAAGAGCGCAGGGTCATTATAGACCAAAACCAAAAGCTATTTGCCGCTATTAATACTACGGTTGCTGTTAACGGCGGTGCCATAGGGGGATTTTGGAGAAGTCACGTTCACCAGCGCGGGTATAATGGCAGGCCGGACCACAATAAGCGCGAGGGCGAATTTTATTTAATAAGAAATAGCTGGGCGCATAAGGCGGGGCTAGTAAAGCAAAATAAAAACGGCTATACAGATGAAGTAGAGGCCCCGGCTTCGCTTCCCTTCTGCAAGTGCAGCTACCAACATGTGTTTTCCTTACGTTCTATTCCTGCTGAATGTTTGACCGAAAAGGGCCAAAAAGCGTTGGAAGAAGCTAAAGCTAAGATGGCGGCTTTATCGGCATGAGCCTTTATAGGTATTGGCGTCGCTTCAATGAGGAACTAGCAGTGCAAGTTGTTGCACTGGTGGCGACTATGGAGTGTGTTTACGCCTTTGCCGCTTTTGTGCTGATCCCACTTTGGTTTCCCCAGACTACGCCATTTGTGCAGTATGTTTCTTCTGCATTGTTGCAGCTCACTTTTCTTCCACTTATCCTCGTGGCTCAGGAAGTGGCTAATCGTCGAGAGCGCGCTCATGCCGAGGCAGAACATCGTGCAATTATGAAAGAATTGAAGTCGCTTAAAACGCTTATTGTCAACATGTCCAAGGATAGCACCCATGCCTCTTGAAAAAGCAGCCCCCGGCACTCCCGGTTTTTCGCGCAATGTTGAGACGGAAGTAAAGGCCGGAAAGCCTGTGGCCCAAGCGGTTGCGATTGCATACAAGATGTCGGGTGAAAAGCGGGGCGATGCTGCCAATGCCGCCATCTATGAGGAAAACGGCGAGTTCTATTTCCCCAAGCCCGGCAGCCGTGAGCGTTACGGCCCTTATGCCAGCAAGGCCGAGGCAACCAACGCCGCTGCAAAGGCTGGCGTTGTGGGCGATGCGGAGCGTGATCTGCCGGGTGAAGACACTGCGGATGATGAGGCTATCCTTGGCCGGTCGGATGATGACCGTATTCCCGCCCACATTAGGCACCACGGTATCATGATTGATACGTCCTTCAAGAAGGGCAGTAATGGCACCGAGGCCGACTATTGGGTGGTGCAGGGCAGTAGCGGTCGGTTCTACAGTCTGGCGGCTGCTAAGGAAGTGGCGGAAGGCATCGCCAAGCGTAAGGCTGCAAAGGCGGATGCCGCCCCCACCATCGTCCGCGAAGGTGGTCAGTGGATCATATCCGTTGACGAAGGCGGCAGCGTTTCCATTTTCCGTCTTGATGTATCGGAATACCCCACCGAGGCCGATGCTCTGGAATACGCTCTAAGCAATCCGCAGTATACCAACCGCAAGGATAGCCTGCCTGCTCTGGATAGAGCACTGGCCGCTGCTGATGCACTGTATGCCAAGGCGGACGCCGAGCGCGACCTTCCCGGTTCCAGCACCACCGAGGGCAACTATGGCATTGATGCTGCATGGGTTACTAATGACCCTACAGTGGCTAAAGAACTGAAAAAAATTGATCGGGAATATGAAAAAGCCCGTGCCGCTGCGGCCAATCTCCCATTGGAGGCTAAGGTCAAAGCCTATCGTGAGGCTAAAGAATCTCGCGACAAGGGATATGACAAATTCCGCAAAGATACTCATGCTGACGACGCATTGCTTTCCCTTAGTGCAGCCCTTGGCGTTATGAAGGGCGATGGCATTGGGGAAAATGCCTCTATGGATGTTCTCCAAAGCATGAAAAGCGCGGGCCTTATTAAGCAAAACAGTATGTCTGGCGCATCTGTTTTGCAGAGTGATCTAAACAAGTTTATCCGTAAGCACGGCAAAGCCTAATATGACCCGCGCCACCATCAGCCATAAATCGCTTAACCGTCTGGCCGATGCCGCTGGACGGTTTAGCCGTGCGCTGACGGATGCTGAATACCACGGGCATGAAGTTCCTCTTAACAAGCCCATGCCGGGTGACGTTAAGAAGTCCAAAGTCTACGTTGAAGACCCCAAAACCGGCAACGTCAAGAAGGTCAATTTTGGCGACCCCGACATGAAGATCAAAAAGAACAGCGATGCCCACCGCGAATCCTACTGCGCTCGGTCGGCTCATCTTAGTGATCCTGACGACAAGACATCGCCTAACTATTGGTCTCGCAAAGCATGGAACTGCAAATGATTAAGGCGGCTGGCATTCTTTTCACCTGTGGCGATAGCGCGCTGTTTTTGCGCCGCGCCGATGGTGGCGATCATGCTGGCGAATGGTGCGTCCCCGGCGGCAAGCTGGATGACGGCGAGACTGCCGAGGCTGGTGCCATCCGTGAGACATACGAGGAAGCCGGTATCCACATTAAAGAGGATGAACTGGCCCCGTGGACGCGCACTTTGTCTCCGGCGGAGATGGTTGTGGCTATGGAAGGGCTGGAACCCGCTCCGTCGGGGGACGTAGACTTCACCACGTTTCTGGTCAAGGTTAGCCACCAGTTTACGCCGCGCCTTTCCAATGAGCATGATGGCTATGCGTGGTCGCCCATTACCGCCCCACCGCAACCGCTGCATCCGGGCGTAGAGATCGCTCTGGAGCGGTTTAAGATGGATGAACTAGGCGTGGCCCAAGCCATTGCCGATGGACGCCTGACAAGCCCCCAACGTTACGAGAACGTATGGTTGTTTGCCATCCGTATCACAGGCACGGGCGCAAGCTACCGTCATGCCCGGCAAGAGTTTGTTTGGCGCGATCCCAGCATCTACATCAATGATGAATTTCTGGCCCGGTGCAATGGCCTAGCCGTAATCTGGGAGCATCCAGAGCGTTCGCTGCTGAATGACCAAGAGTTTAGCGACCGGGTGATTGGTTCCATTATGCTGCCTTACATTCCGGCGGACAAACCCGATGAAGTGTGGGGGATCGCTAAGGTTTATGATGAAGTCGCCGCTAAAAACATGCGTGACAATCAATTGTCTACAAGCCCTGCCGTTAACTTTGCAGATCCCACCGAGAACGACCGGGTAACACTGGAAAACGGAAAGGTCATGCTCATCGAAGGCAAGCCATCTCTGCTGGATCACATCGCCGTATGTGCCAATGGCGTATGGGACAAAGGTGGCGATCCTACTGGCGTTGAGAGCATTGACGCCGCAGCGGATGCGATTGCCGATGCTCAAATCATTTCCGCACCCAAGTCCAGCCAAAGCCTCGATCTGCTTCGTCTACAAGCATCGGTGATGGCGCTGCGATCAAGGTTTGGGAATATATAAACATTTAACCGGCTTGGGCACGCATGGCAGCCCTAGTCCTTAAAAACTTAAATTGTCATGCGAACGCACCAACTAAGGAGTCAACACTATGGCTGAAGAACAGGGCCACAAGAACGAAGTAATCAGCGATGCTGATGAGAAACTCGGTCAGATCGCAGATATGATTAAGGATGCGTGTTCCAAATTCGACTCTCTCAAGAGCCGCATGGACTCGATGGAAGAGCGCATGGAAAAGGATTCCAAGCGCAAAGACGACGATGACGACGATCGCATGGACGCTCGCCGCAAGGACGACGATGATTGCATGGACGATGACGACGACGACCGCAAGGATTCGCGTCGCAAGGACGGCGAAGAATCGTTTAAGCAGTGGGCCGAGGAAGAGGCTAAGGAGCCCGAGCATAAAAAGGACAGCCGCCGCAAGGATGCTGGCCGCCGCAAAGATGACGACGATCTGGAAGTGGAAGAGCCCGGTGAGCCGCGCGAGACCGCCGCTGATCGTCGTCGCAAGGACGCTGAAGAAGAGGAAGGTGACAAGCGCGTGGCAGATTCTACTCGCGCCGAACTGGCCGCTCTCCGCTCTGAAATCGCGGCCCTGAACCGTCGCGCCCCTGCCATGCTTTCTGATATGGACCGCGAGCGCTTCGCTGTCATTCAGGAGCAGGCCGACCCGGCTTTTCAGGCTTTTGGCGACCGCGCCCCTGCCCCGCTGGATGGTGAGACCCCGACACAGTACAAGCGCCGCCTTGGTGCCAAGCTGCAATCGAACTCGCCTAAGTGGGCCACTGCGCGCCTGTCGGCTGTTAGCGATGACGCCATGCTCGATACCATCCTGACTGAAGTGTATTCGGATTCCATTGCGGCTGCGCGCCGTGGTGCCGATGTGCTTCCGGGTCAGCTTCGCGAAATCTCGCGTCAGGCTGGCGGTCATATCATCAACGAGTTCGTTGGTGAGCCGGTGTCGTGGATGAGTGACTTTTCCGGTCACGCTCGTCGCGCCTAATCAATTTTTGCAAAGGTAAAAGAAAATGGCTGCTAACAACGGTTATCCTTCGCTGACCACTTCGGGGCAGGGTCTCTTTAACGGGGCTTCCTCGAATGGTCTTATTCAGGGCCAGACTTTCCCTGATCCATCCACCCGTAACGTGCTGCGTTCGGGCATTGTTTCGCAGAATGAAACAATCCCGATGTGGGGCGGCGTTGGCGTTTATGCCGACATCTCGCCCATTAGCAGCACCGGCCCCCGCAATTCGTTGGGTCAGGTTCTGGGGCGCGCTACGTCGCTCTCCGGTTCGACCGCTCTGGTTGGCTTCACGGTCTTCGATCAGGCTTACAACCTCGTTTCCGATCCCAACAGCCCCGTTGGCACTGCCGGTTCGGGCCAGTCGATCAACTACTATCCGCTCGGTTCGCGTGCCCGTATCGCCGTGGCTTGCGATCCCTCGCTGATCTCACTGCGTGGTGGCCTCATCAATCAGCAGGTTAGCTGGGACTTCACGTCGCAAGAGCTGGCTCCCTACGCTCCGGGTTACACCGCAGTTACCATCACGGGTGCAACGTGGGCCAACACTTCTGGCGGCCAGATCACCTTTACGGTTGGCACCAACCTGACCGCTGTTCTGACCGCTGGTGACGACATTGACGTTGCCGGCATCGTCAGCACGGGCGGCACAGGCGGCTCTTACAACGGTTTCTGGACTGTTGTTAGCGTCACGTCGTCCACGGTTGTTGTGGTTGCTGTTGCGGCTTCGGGCTACTATGGCACATATTCGTCGGGCGGCACCATTGAGCCCAACGGCGGTGCCCTGCCCGTCACCGTTCTGGACGTGGTTCCCTCGGGCTGCATGAACGTGCTGTATAGCACCATTACCGGCAACGCCACTTGGAACTTTAACGGTTCTTGCGCGATCATCCAACTCACCGGCGGCACCACGGCGTAAGCCTAGTCAAGCCTAATTAGAAAGGGAATAAAGCCATGGCGATCAATGCCGGTGCATATAAAATCATCGAACCCAGTTTCCGCGAACCGGAAATCTTCATGCAGTTCCAGCAGGCTTCGGGTTATACCGAGGTGCTGGAGGGCGGCAAGATCCGCGCCAAGCTGGCCGAGGACGATCTCGTCGTTTATGCGAAGCAGCTGAACATCCGCACCAAGATGTCGGCTTCGCAGTCCACTGCCAATGAACTGCCGGGTGTCGATATTTCGGCCCAGATGTTCAACACCAATACCTATCAGTTCCGCGTCCGCGCCAACTATGACCACCACGACGTTGCTGCTGGTGGCCGTTGGGGCTTTGCGGTTCCCGAGGCTTATCGCCTTGGTATGCGTCAGGCTCACTTCCAGCAGGCCCGCGATGCGGCTCTGTTCGGTCTCCAGCCGCAGTATGGTGAGGGTTTCATCAACGCTCCCGGCGCTACTGCCACCAACCTCCCCCCTGACCAGTATGGAGATACCACCATCACGACCTATGATAATGGTCAGATGGCGTTTTTCCTTGCCAACCAGATCGCGCAGATCAAAACGCGCACTCTGCAGCTTGGCATTGGTCGCAAGTTCGTGGTGCTTGGCCCGCAGCGCGCTCTGTCGCAGTTTGAATACAACGTGGTCAGCCTGACACAGTTCCAGCGCGTCGGTGCTGGCACCGCTTCGACAGTGGAAACGCTGAAGAATATGCTGGTGGCCAACGAGGACGAACTGGTCTGGGCCTATGACGACACGCTTCAGGGCGCTGGCGGTTCGGCTAACGCCGACATCATCCTGATTGCGATGCCTGAGGTTGCTGTTCCCGGCGGCCCCGCTTCCCTGAATACCAACGTGTTTGCCACGCTGAAGCCTAGCAACCCGACCTGCCTCACGCAGTATTCGGACATGGCCGCTCCGCGTGAGATCATCAGCCCGCTGGCTGGTGGCGCAACGGACGTTCTCAGCGAATGGCGTCTGACGCCGGGCTGGGCACCGCGCCCGCAGGCATTGACCATCATTACTGCCAACTATCAGTAAATGACGTTGGGCGGGTAGGCGTTGCGAGTGCGCCTACCCGTCTAACACTCGCACCACTCGCGGAGATTTAATATGGCAAGGCTCTATGTTGTGAACTGCACGGCGCAGAATCGGCAAGTATATTACCGGCTTGATTTTGCTGTTGATGGCAATGGCAACCGTATGGACGCTAAAATTCTGCCGCCTAAGTTTCTGGAAATCCCCGCTGGCGCTCAGGTGCAATTCGGCGGCGATCTGTTTCCGGGGCAGGTAGAAGAATTGGTTCAGCAGTTGGAATTTAGCGCGGGTGCAGTCAATGTTGATGACGTACGCACAGCAAAGTCCATGGGCGTGGTTAAGCTGGTTTGGTCATTGGACAAGCCAGTGCCTCGCCCGATCTGTGAAGATGTGAAGGCGCACAACATGGGCCGCCTTTCGGACATTGGCGTTGAGCGCCGCAAGAACCTTGCCATTGTTTCGGATTATGGCCTGCGTGAGATTGCTAATGAAATGGGCAATACGCAGTCCACTGGGTTCGAGATGGAATTTGAGAGCGTGGGTCAGAGCGATCCTGAAATGACCGCTCCCAAGCTGGAAGAGGGTCTGCGGGTTAATTCCGCCCCTGAAGCGTCTCGTGGTCGCGGTCGCCCCCGCAAAACCGCTTAACTGATAGGGAATCGCTGGTGACAACATATCCCTACACGCCAATCCCCACCGAGGCCGGTTTTCAAGACTGGGTTTACGGTGTGATGGGTGTGCCTGTGGAATATCTGCCCAGCGATTCCCCTTCCATTGGGTATGCTTACAATACGGCTGTGGCCACAGTTAACATGATGCTGGAGTGTGTGCCGGGGCCGCTTTATTTGATTGCGGTGTATAACTTGGCCGGACATTATTTGGCTACTTGGGCACCGGATGTGCCGGGGCTAGTTTATATCACTGTTGAGAACGTGAACTACGGGTTCTTTCAGTATATCCGCAAACAGAACAATATGCTGGGATTTACCACCGGCACGGTCTCATCCTCAAGCGATGAGGGCACTAGCGCCAGCATGGTTGTACCGCATCAAGCGAATAACCTGACAATTGGGCAGTTGCAGCTAACAACCACGGTGTGGGGCAGAACATACTTGGGCATTGCCCAAAGTGTAGGCACAAACTGGGGGGTCAGTTAGGATGGCCGACCTCTGCTTGGGCGTCATAGATGTGCCCTATGATAACCGCGATGGCCAGCCCGCCACGACCTATACCGTCGCCACCATACTTGAGGAAAAGTATGGTGTAATGCGGAATTTTTACGAGGCCCATCAACAAGATATCACCAAGGCGCTTGTGTCGTCTATAGAAAACGCGCTGTCTGCCATTCTGGAAGGCGGCTTTGTGGGCGATCCCTTCGCTAGTGCTGGGCAGGATATTCGGCAAGAGTTCCGCACGTTTCTGATGACCGGCGAGATTGAAGGCATGGGTATTCCCGGCGTCCCTACCAAGGCGGCGCAAAACCGTCGTTCGCTGCGATTTAAGGATAAGGTCGCATCTGGCCCCCGCCCATCGTTCATCGACACGGCCCTATATGAAACCTCAATGATTGCGTGGGTGGAAGAATGAGCGGCGGTGGCGGTTCTGTATTTGAGACCACCGGCAATCAAGGCCAGATGGCGTCTACGCTGCGGGCGGGGCTTGAGACGCTTGATCTACAGCAGCGCGTCACCTTTGAGCTATATAAGCGCATTGTGTTGCCCGTTGATGGCTTTGTGTTCTGGGTGAACGCATCGGTTCTCGCGCCGGGTTCCTATGACAGTTCCTATTCCCTGATGTTTGAGGCGCAAGGCTCCCTGCATCATACCACGGTTAACCGGCAAGACCCGGACGAGAGTTTCTCCGTTCATCGGATGATCTTTACCAGCTTGCAGCCAATCAATGATCTGGCGCGCACTGATCCGCAATATATGTATCTGGCCTCCACGGATGGGGAACAATATGCGTTCTCGACCCGCTCTGGCTGGTATAAACAATCGGGCCTGTATCACTACAGCGGTGATGCCGTTTACGCGTCTCTAGCGTCACAGATACTCAATAACCCCAATGACCTTGGGCAAGCTCAAGTAGTTTCCAATTCCCTGCCGGTTTGGCTGACGCTTAATCAACTATTTCCGGTTTATCCTAGTTATTTGGTGCCGGATAATATACAGCCGCCTTATGCGGTTATCCATATTGATGAAGACGGCACGTCCCCCATGCAGTCGGCTCCATTTTGGGATAATGCAGGAAACCGTTGGCAGCTTACTAAAGATCATGTCCGCGTGATTACTTATGGCATTCGCAATAACATGATTATGGATTGGATTGATTCAGTGCAAAACTACGCGCTGAATAATCCTATGATGCTCGGTATTATGAACTCCCCCATGCCGAGAGACGCAAAGCGGGGGCAGGTTGAAATAAGCGCATTGGCCCAGAAAAAGGCGGTGACGTTTGAAGTCAACTATTATCAAAACAGAATGAATAGTTTGTCGCAACAAATTATTCGGAGTGCCTTTTTAGAGGGTATCTATGCACCCTCTGAAATGATAGTGTAAATTAACTTTAAGGAGTATTTAATATGGGTCAGAATCTTGCTGCTCAGTCCGCCCTCAACCCCTCGGGTGGCGTTGCGTTTACCAATCTTGATTCGGCGGGCAATCTGCGCGTTACTGAAAAGAATGAAACGCATATTCAGGTGGCCGCTAGTTCCACAAAGGCCGTTCTCGGTGCCACTGGCGCTGTAGGCGATACGCTTTATGCGATTACTATCGTTCCCTCCTCCACTTCGCCGGGCGCTGTGACGCTTTATGATGGCTCTGGCTCGACTGGAATCGTGCTGTTTGCTGGCGGCGCTACTTCGGTTGCCGACCTTAAGCCTTTTCAGGTTCTGGTGCAGGCCAAAGCCGCTACAACTGCGAACCCCGGTTGGTATGTAACGGCTGGCGCAAACGTGTCTGTTATGGCCGTTGGCAACTTTACTTAATCAGTAAATAACCAACAACCTTCAACCCTGACCAGAGGGCATTAACATGACCACTACTAATATTGTCACCGTCAATACCTCAGTGGTATTGGCACCTTCGCCAAACACGATTCAGCAGACTGGTGGTCTTGTTTCGCAGGGGGGATCTTCCCTTACCCCCGGCACTGCCACTCTGGTCAGCAACATCACTCAGCTGACTGCATTGCTGGCACCCGGCAAGGCCATTGCATCGCTTACTTGGTCTACGGGCGTTGTCACCGTTACGACGACTACGCCGCATGGCTGGACTAGCGCCGACGTTATTCCGATCACCATCTCTGGCGCAAGCCCCATAGGATATAATGGCACGTTTACGGGCACTATAACGGGCACCACAACGCTGACCTATCCCTTGGCGACCAATCCCGGCGTGGAGACCACTCCGGGCACTGTGACGCTTGGCGCGGTGGGTGAGTTGCTTGCTATGGGCACCACCTACTTTGCGGGTCAAGGCGTGCCCAGCATTTACATTGTTGAACTGGGTGAGGGCACCGCGACTGAGAATGTCCCCGATCTTGCCACGTTCATTGCCAGCGTTGCAAATACTCCGGGGCAGATTTACAACTATCTCGTTCCCGCAGAGTGGGACGATCAGGCGGCATTCCTGACGTTTCTTAGTAATTATACCTCGACTAATTCGCAGGTTTATTTCTGGGTCACGACGACTGTTGCCAATAGGGCGGTCTACGCCGGTCTGAAGTGTGTTTATGCAGAAGTGAATGCACCTGCGGCCCCTTCGACTGAATTTACCCTTGCCTCGGCGTTTGGCAATGCGCTGGCCCAAAACCCGTCCAGCACAAACAAGCTGGTCCCCCTTAGCTATTCCCCTAGTTATGGCACCACGGCCTATCCTGTGACCGGCAATCAATCCATCCTGCAACAACTTGCAACGGCTAATGTCGGTTGGATTGGTACGGGCCAGCAGGGCGGCATTTCCAGCAATATCGTCTTTCAGGGCAAAATGTCGGACGGCAATTTCTGGAACTTCTGGTATTCCGTTGACTGGGCTCAGATTAACATGGGGCAGGCCATTGCCAATGAGGTGATCGTCGGATCGGCATCTAGCCTCAATCCGCTGTATTACAATCAGCAGGGCATTAACCGCCTTCAGAATCGCGTTTTGGCTGTTGCCAATTCGGGCGTCAGTGCTGGCCTTGGTAATGGGCAGGTTGTTGCCACTCAGCTTCCCATTGCGCAGTTTTTGGCAAATCTGAATGCCGGTAATTATGCGGGCCAGATTGTTGTGAACGCCGAGCCTATGCAAGCATATGCTAACGAAAATCCAAATGACTATGGGATTGGTAAATATGCCGGTCTGTCATGCGTATGGGTTCCGCAGCTTCCGTTCCTCAATGTTTACTTCAACATTGAAGCCACTACGCTTTTGATCGGCTAACAAACCATTCTAGGGACAAAAAACCATGGCTAATCCTATTATCCCTCAGGGCACTCTTAACCGCGCTCTAACCAGCGTCTCGGTTATCAGTCACCCCAATCTCAATGTCACTTCTGGGTTTTTCGGCACCAAGGTTGCGCGCATTACCTTTGAGGGCGACACAAGTGATTACATCGCCACCCTGACTGGCTCGGTGCCGTCTCCGCGTCTTTATCAAGTCGTGACGGTGCAGATGTATCTCAACAAGAGCCAATACCTTGCGCAGCAGTGGGAGAAACAGCGCACCACCAATGCCGCTATTGGTGACATTTCTATTGTAACAGATTCCTCTTTGCTTGGCTCCTACTATATCAGCAACTGCATTCTGCAAAACATTGCCGATCTGGACCTGACCGGCGAAAGCAATGACTTCCCTGTTATGCTGAAGGGCATTTACTACATCAACTCTACTCTTTTTGTTTAATTCTGAAATTGGACACTCGCAATGGTCACAATTAACCGCCAACTCAATCTTGTAATCCCCCTTATTCGTGAAGATGGCACGACTATTTACGTTCATTCCACGCCAATTAGGCCAGAAACTTTCGAGTTTTACTACATGGTGTTGGCAAAGACTTGGAGTGCCTTTATTCAGAATACTCTCGACCCGAGAACAGCGCCAGCAGTTGCCGCATTGGTTTTGAAAGAAACCGCCAAAACGACAGCGCGCTATCCCGGAGTTGATTGGTGGAGTGATTCTGATGGGGTTGGCGGCGAAAGTGGACTTCTCGCTGAAATTACGCGGTTAAGCAATGTTATAGCCCCCAACAAAGATAATGGATGGAGTTCTATAACCCTGCATGATGCCATTACTAAAGCCATCATAACCCCTGAAGAAAAATCGGAGGTTATGAACTTTCTGACTTTTTTTACTGTGGGTTCGCTAATTCCGCCCAAACAGGACAGAACGACGATTGTTCAAGGTTTAGTTGTAATCTATCGACTACAGACTACGTCCTTAAACTGTATGGAATACGCCAATTCTTTGAAGACATACAAGGCAGAAGAGATTACTGGAGAGAACAGCCTAGCATAATCTCACAGAGCTTGCAGTATTTGGCAAGCGAAGGCTGGAATGAATATTTCAAAGACAAAGGCGAGCCTTGGGAATCCTATATTTCCGCTGAATCATTCAGGCAAAGATATTTAATGGATGGTTTCACTGTTTTAGCTACAATGCTTTCTGGCTCAAGATAAAGGAGCAATATAGAAATGGTCGCTCCTATTATACAAATCCCCATAGATGATGAAGACTTCAAGAATTTTTTAGATGCTTTCAAGAAATATCAAGATCAGGTTCAGGAGCAACCCGAAATCTGGAATGATGTAAATGAAAGCATCAAAGACTTACTGTCTACAAGCGTTGATTTGGCTGTCTCCATTGATAAGCAAATGGAAGCCACTAAAAGACTAGCTGAGGAAGAAGATAAAAGAGACAGAAAGCTACAAACCGCTGCACAAAAGCGCAAACAAGAAGATAATGATTTGCGCAGAAGGGACGAAGAGACCGCTCGTCGTCGCAAAGAGTCTATTAAAAACGTCAAAGATTATGCTGCAAGCGCTGGCGGGTTTGCGGGTTCACTTGGGAATTGGGCGGCAGGCGGCGGACATATTGGGGAACTCGCTCAATCGGCTGGAGGGGGCCTAGGAGTTGCCTCAGAAGTCGCCGGAGAGGCTTTAGCGGGCGTTGCTGGCGGCATTGTTTCTGGTATTGGGACGGCTGTTGCTGGTGCGCTTGCTGGCGCAGGATTGGTCGCCACAGCCGCCTATGGCGTGAACAAATATGCGGCTGGCATTTATCGCCGCGCTGGCGGCATGGGCGTGTCTCCGGGCGAATTGGAATATGCAGAAAACAATCAGCAAAGATATTATGATGTAGATCAGGCCATTCAAAGCATGGCTATCATGCAAAGAACTCCGCAGGCTTGGAGTACTTTTGGTCTTTTGGGATTGAACCCACGCAATGCCAACACTGCTAAATTGACAAACGAGGCAGTTCTTCGTGCACGAAGGCTTTTTATACAGCAAGGGCAAAATCTTGATTTAGCTAGTCGCCAAGGATTGACTAGCTTTTTAAGCCCAGACGCATTGATCCGTTTAGCTGGCACTTCCGAGGCTAAACTAAAAGCATCAATGGCGAAGGGTGAAGATTTATCTAAAATGGGCATCACAAGAAGCACGGGTGATGCCGCCGCTGATTTTGTAGCAGCGATGGATAATTCCACATCTAAACTTAAAGATACATTCATTAATGGGCTTGGGCAACTTGATCCCAAGTTGTCAGAATGCGTAACTTGGTTTGGTAAATTGGCGGATGATCTTAAAGAGATTGTCCCGATGCTGGATAAAGTGGCGCATTTGTTTAGATTTGGAGACTCTTCCTCGGCAAACGCTATAAATACGTCAAATCCTAAACTATCTAATGATCTATATTCCAATATAGTGACAATAGGGGAGCATGGGCAACAAGGGCAAGTAAGTAGTAAGGGCGCAATGGGAATATCCCAGTTGATGCCAGAAACCGCCAAGTTTGCGGCGTCTCAGGCTTTTGTTACATACGATCCTCAGTTGCTTAATGCCAAAACGCCACAGGGAGAGGTGTATAACAAACTCCTCGGCAGAACTTTTGTTACATATCTTAATAATCTATATGACGCAGATCCCGCTTTAATATATGCAGCATATAATGCGGGGCCAGCAGCGGTTAATTACTGGAACAAACACTTCGGAGACCCTAGAACGGGTAAAATAAGCGATTTGGAATGGGCTAAGAAAATTCCGTGGCAGGGCGACAAATCGCAATGGGAAACGCATAATTACGTTATGCGACTATTGGGCCATCCAGAACTGCAAAACAAACCCATTTTGCATTCGTCAAAACCAAAGAAAAAGGCTTCTATTTACGTTAAGACTACTGTGGTAAACAAACTTCCGCACCAGCATTCTCCAAGCGGAAACTTGCCGATAGCACTCAAGAGAAACGCAAGCCAATGACCATTAACATTAGCGATTATGAATATCGTTTTCAGATAAGTCCTATTGCTTTGATTAATGGTATCGCCAAAACCGGCGTAATGGGCATTGAAACCCTCTTGCAGCAATTAAATTATAGCGCCGGCTTGACTGGCCGCGCCGCGCCGGGCAGTCCGACATTTGCTAGTTTTAGGCCAATACCCGGCCATACATTAATGAATAATGAAGTTGCCACTTATCCATTTTCCAATCAAACTACTGCGGCAAATGCCATAATTACAGCGCCACTTGAAATTTCTTTGGAAATGCTGGTCCCTGCTAATAGTTCCATTTCAATGGACACTAAACTCTCTATTATCACTAATTTGAAACAGCGCTTAGATCAGCACACCGCTCTGGGCGGATGGTATAACGTATCAACCCCTAGTTATGTATATCAGGGGTGTCTTTTGACCACGCTAGTAGACGCGACGGAGGAAGATGAAGGCGGACAAACTCAAGTGCGTTGGGTTTGGAATTTCATGCAACCGCTTATCACGGCGAGCACCCTGCAGGGATCGCAAAATCAAGGTATGGCAAAAACCACCAATCAAACATATAGCGCTGGTGATCCGCCGGGGTATAATCCCATTACCGTTTACTATAACGATCCGTCCGCGAATATCTCGCAAAACTTTGTGCCTTCAAATGCGGGCTCTTTGGCCGCCAATTTGGCGCCCCCATCATCTTCTTTAAATGCACCATCGCTTACATCAATTAGTCCCATTTCAGTGAGTCTGTGAAATGACCACTTTAACTCAGTTCACGCCAACCATTAATGAAAATTTTGCCTTTTTGCCTACATTGGATGGGCAGCAATATAGCGCAGTTGTCACATGGAGACTTTTTGGAAGGCGCTGGATTTTAAATGTATATACGCTACAAAATGAATTGATCGTATCTAAACCATTGACTGGCTCTCCTCCAGAATACGACATAAATTTGATGCAGGGATATTTCACTACTTCAACTTTGGTTTACAGGGTTTCCACAAATAATTTTGAAGTCACTCCATGAGCCGGTATTATCAGATTCTTGTTGGTGCAGAAACCAAAGTACAAACTGGTCTATCCTCTGCCAGCAATCTTGCCCCGGCAATGTGGACTAACCAGCTAAGTGCCAACAATGGGGTTAGTGGCAAGGCGGATTTAGGCGCTCAACAAGTTGAATTTGTACTTCCCGTTACATCATACGATCAGCCCAATGGGCAAGGGTGGGTTAGAATCTGGGGTCCTACAAAAGCTCAAATTTCGCTGGCTTCTGATTTCAACAACGCTCCTATTCAGATTTATGGGGGAATGCAGCCGGGACTTCCCTTGGCAAATGACGCAGTCAACAGCGGCCAAGCGGGATTGCTTGTTGCCGGTGAAATATATCAAGCGTTTGGAAACTGGCAGGGTCTCAATCAGACACTAGAGTTTATCATAACTTCTGATTTAGGAAACACTCAGTCAACACCAGCCAACTTACAATTTATTTGGAAAAAGGGGCAGAAGCTGGGAGATGTTTTATCTAATTGTTTAAACATTGCGTTTCCGGGAACTAAGATCACGGTAAGCGTTGATGACAGATTGATACTGCCACAAGATGAAGGCGCTGTCTTTCAGACCATTCAGCAATTGGGGAATTATGTTACCAATGTTAGTCAGAATATTTTAACCACCACGTTGAATGGAAAGCCATATCAAGGTGTTAAAATATTTCGGCAAGGCAATGGAATAGTGGCTACGGATGGCAGCAAAACAAAATCTAAAGCAATAGACATTAAGCAACAAGATATTATAGGTCAGCCAACTTGGCTAGGAAACAACACTATTCAATTTAACACTGTTTTAAGATGTGATCTGACAATCTCTAGCGAAATCACTTTACCCTTAATTGCGGGTCTACAAGCTGTTACAAATTCAAATAGCGCCAGCAATGCAAGGGTCAAAAATGCTTTTAATGGCACTTGGATAATACAAAGCATACAACACGTTGGCAATTCCAGAGAACCAAGCGCGCAAAGCTGGATTAGTAATTATACCGCTTATAGCACTCAGGCGTCTCCTCTCGTTATTTCTGAAAGTTACGTAAGCTAATGATGTATGATGACGCCTCTCAAAAGCTGTTTATTGGCGATTCACTTAATAAAATGATGCGCGCTAAGGCGCAGGACGCAGTGCAAGCCCTCGGCAAAGGGCTGCCCTGCACAGTAGTCGCAATCATCAATCCCGGCATTGTGACTGTTAACTTTGAAGTTGCCGTAACGCCAGCGCCATTGCCTCAAATGACTATGCCGGTGGGGAAGCCTCCTTACATTCAATACCCCATCCAGATAGGCGATATTGGCGTGGCATTGTCTGCCGATTTCCGCACGGGCGGGTTAACGGGGCTTGGCGCAGGTGTGCCGAACTTGCAGGATACGGTCGGCAATTTGTCCACCATGACATTCTTCTGGCTAGGTAGCACCAAAGAGACATTCATCAATTCCCAAGCCACCACGTTGCTAGAGCCCACTGGCAATTCTTATGCGTCTGTTTCTGCCTCGGGAACTACCTTGCAAGGCAGCGAATTTGTTAGTGGCAATGTTGTCGTGGGATCAGGGGCAACGGGAACGTTCACGACGGCTGAAGGATTGACGGTCACTGTGCAAGACGGCATAGTCACTAATATCTATTGAGGGATTTAAAATGTCAGTTCCACAGGGAAGCACTCCTTACAATGAACTGGTGGTCCAAAATGGTATCATCAGCATTAATCTCGCCTCTAACTGTAATCAGCTAACCAGCCTTGCCACAAATATCGTAGGCAGCCTGAATCAAACGCTGGCCGCTGTTACGGCTCAATATAATGCCGTCACGGCTACGCTAAATCAAACAGAGCAAGACGCCTTAAATCTATACAATCAAATTGCGGCCATTGCGGGGTGGCAAAGTTCACAAACCGCTCTTAGCGCTCAATTGACCACGGCATCGGCTTTGACCGCGACAGATGTGGGCGGCATAGTATCGTATCTCCAAGCGCAGGCTGCGGCAATGATCACCGTTAACACCACATCTCTAGCCACGATTGTTGAGCAGCTTTTGGCGTTGAACAGCGCATATCAAACCCTCAATAACGACATCACCAAACTAACTCATCAGATTGACACTTTGGAAACCCAACTGACGCAATTGCCAGAAAGCATAACCGCCGTGACTAATGCGGTGCAGGCGGCGGCATCTAAATTTGAAAACTGCGTGGTGCCGGGTTTCTGATAAGGCAAAATGACCAAGGCAAGGTGGGTTTACTTTTTGTCAAAAATGAGCCAAAGTATCAATCTATCTCAGGCTTTAATAACAGGGCAGCGCAATGAGAACTTGGGGCCGAGATTACGCTAGTGCGCAAAGCAGCGCGATTGGTGAATTTTCCATAGGCATAAGCGCGATCGGCGGCTCCAATGCCACTAATTCAAATATTTATCCAACATATAATTGGGTCGAAGTAACTACTGACGACAATGGTTATAATGATGCTGTGTGGCTGACAACCTTGGCGCAGGTTCTTCAATTGAACTTGAATGAATCGCCCTTTTTTGGGAATTATGGCATTCCCTCACAGCAAAGCGTTGTAACTCAGGTTTTCCCTGATTACTATGTTTCGCTAACGCAACAGAATTTTTCTCAGTATTTTATGGCTCTTTTGATTGCCAAAAAGAACGTCTTTGATCCAGTTTACAATATTAACGCCACTGCCAATCCCGGCGCTATCCTGTTGAATCCGGTGCCCCTCTGATGACAACATCCACCCCAATTAGCGTTAATCTCAATGTTACGTCTGCTGGGGCCCAGCCTACGTCTCCTGTTACGCTATGGTCTAATCTTATTCAGTTGGTGGCGGCTAATAACCCCGGTTACACCGTTCTCCCCGGCGGCTTGATTGAAGACCTTGCCAGCACTGCCACCTATGCTCTGGCCTTGTGCGATTCCGCCGCTGTTGAGACCATCAACTCTTTGACGCCATTTGGTGCTAATCCGTATTTGTTGACGGAACTTGGCAATATCTATGGTGTGCCTCAGGGCACCACTTCAAACACTTCAGTCTATGTGGTGTTTACCGGGACCGTTGGTTTTCAGATTCCCCCCGGCTTTTTGGTTAGCGATGGCACTTATCAGTATCAAGTGCAAGATGGCGGCATAATACAATCAACCGGCTCATCGATCCCGCTGTATTGCGTTGCAACAGTAAGCGGTAGTTGGGCGGTCGCGGCTAATACCGTTATTACAATTGTATCAAGCGTGCCGTCCAGCATCACTCTAACCGTCACCAATCCGCAAGTCGGCATTCCTAGCGCGGGAGCACAAACGCAAGAGCAATATGCTGCCTTGGTGTTGCAGGCTGGTTTGGTTTCCGGGCAGGGCAATGCCAGCATGGCGAAAACGCTACTTGCAAACGTGCCTAACGTGCAGCCCCGCCTTATCGCGGTTAAGCAGGTCAATGGCGGCGGATGGGAAGTTATTTGCGGCGGCGGCGATCCCTACAATGTGGCTAATGCCATCTACAATTCGGGGTTGGATATTTCCACGCTGGTCGGCTCCACAATTGGCGTTACAGGCGTTACCAATGCCAATCCCGGCGTTGTGACGACTAACCTATATCACGGCCTAACTACAGGGCAGAGCAACGTTTACATTGAAGACGTTTTGGGGATTGGCGGCGTTAATGGCGGCCCTTACACAGTCACCGTTATTTCGCCCACGCAATTCAGCTTTGGCGTTAATACGATAGGTTTGGGAACGTATAGCGGGGGTGGCGTTGTCACCCCTAATACGAGGACAATATCGGTTAACATTAATAGCTATCCAGACACTTATACAGTGCCCTTTGTTAATCCGCCCGATGAGACGGTAACAATTCAGCTTAGTTGGAACTCCATAAGCCCCAATTACGTTGACGCCACTTCTGTTTCTCAGCTTGGCTCTACTGCTATCTCCAATTACATTAACAGCATTCCTGTTGGCGCTCCAATCAATCTATTTGCTTTGCAAACTGATTTTATCGAATCTGTGCTGTCTTTGTTTAATAACAACCCGGCACTTATTAGCACGTTGGATTGGACGGTTACGATTAATGGGTATGAGGCAGTTCCCGAGGCGGGAACTTCCCTGATCTATGGTGATGCGGAAAGCTATTTCACCATAACTACCACCAACATTACAATTACGCAGATTTGATATGGTAGCGGGTGTAGATACGAGCTGGCCGACCACGGGCCCTACGAGTATTCAGAACACGATACCGGCTTATCTCTATGTGCAGTATCAGAATGATGATAATGTGCAGGCTTTTTTCACGGCATATAACCAATACACCCAAGCCTATATTAACTGGTTTAATGCGCTTAATCTGCCCATTTACACCCAAGCGCCCGTTTCGCAGCCCGGCAACGCGATTACTCCCTTGCTGGATTGGGTGGCTGAGGGTCTTTATGGCATAAGCAGGCCGGGCCTTCCTACCAGCACGGGCACGCCTAATATTGGTGATGTTAACACTTTCAATGTAAACGCCCTGCCCCTTAATGGATATATCAAGGGCATTGCCGGAACCTACACGGCAACTACAGACGACACATTTTGCCGAATTATCACTTGGGCATTCTACAAGGGCGACGGAAAAACATTCACTCCGACATGGCTGAAAAGGCGTATCAATCGCTTTTTAAATGGCGTTCAGGGCACTGACGTTACAAACGACACCCAATACAATATCTCTGTTTATCCTACTGGGTTTAAGACTTGGACTATAGAACTGGCGACTACAACTGAATCTCAAATATTCCAATCGGCTGTTAAAACCGGAGTTGTGGAATTGCCCATTCAAATTCAATGGACGGTGGAACTCGTATGAGCGCTTATCAATTTACTAACAACGCCAACACCACGCTGGGTTCCACGCTCAATAGCGGCTCCACCACTATGACAGTGGCAACGGGCACGGGTGTTAATTTCCCCTCACTTTCTGTTGGGCAAACGTTTACCGCGACTATCTTTGCCGCTGGCAGCCCCACTGGCACCCCGAATGAAATCGTGTTGGTTACGGCTCGCACAGGCGATACAATGACCGTTATCCGAGGGCAGGAGGGAACGACTGACGCAACTTGGCCTGTTGGGTCTGTTGTTTCCAATTTTCTGACTGCTGGCTTTTTGAATCAGCTTGCCGGTGCCAATAATATTCAATCTCAGTTTGGCAATTCGGCAGTTGATACGGGATCGGCCAACAACGGGGCAATAACTCTCTCGCCCTCAATCAGCGCGCTTTCGCAGATACTTTATTCGCCTATCCGCGTTGAAAAAATAAACGCAGCCAACACGGGCGCTTATACTCTGAATGTAAACGGCATAGGTGACAAAAACGTTCTATTAAATGGCAGCGCTTTGCAATCGGGCCAGCTTGCTGCCTCTCAGATTTATGAGGTGGCATGGGATGGCACTAGTTTTGAACTGCTAAGTTTTCCCGCCAAGCTAAGTAGCGGGTCGGTTACTTCCACCACCATCGCCTCTGGTGCGGTTACAAGCGGAGCCATTGCGGCTGGCGCTGTGACATCTTCGGCCATTGCCTCGGGCGCGGTCACAAGTTCCGCAATTGCCACTGGCGCTGTCACCAGCAATGGCCTTGCCGCCAATTCAGTGACAAGCGCGGCCATTGTCAACAACACGGTGGCTAATTCAGATTTGGCGCAAATGTCTGCCGGTACCGTCAAGGCAAACCTGACGGGAACGACAAACAATGCCAATGATGTGACGCTATCCGCCCTTTATACCGCCTTGGGTTTTGGCACTAATTCACTAAGCGCCTCGGGATATTACACGGCCTCTAGCGGCTTTACCTACCAGTGGGGAACGGCGACGGTTGCGGCTGGGTCTAGCACCACCCCGCAGCTTTTCAGCTTCCCGGTTGCCTTTACCACGGCCTATAGGATTGTGGTTTCGTGGAGCCAATCAAAGGCCGGGGCCACCAGCGGCAATAGCGTTGCGGCTCCTACTTTGACTAATACGCAATATGGATTGACCTGCGATGACGGATCCGGCCCTCGCACCGCAAGCTGGATTGCCGTGGGTGTAATTTAAAGCAATTTGACGCAGAAATAGGCGGTTTTATATGACTTGGTATTATTCACCATCTACTAGCGGGTTTTACCTAGACACCCTGCATGGGGATGCGCGCCCAGCCGATTGCGTTGTGATTACCGAAGATCAGCGCAATCAACTTTTGGCGGGTCAATCAGCCTGTCAAATTATCACCATTGATGAAAATGGCAATCCCGCGCTTTCAGATCCGCCCAATCTTTCCGATCAACTGGCGCTCGCCATTCGATCACAAAGAAACGCATTGCTGGCTAGCAGTGATTTTATTGTGGTTAAGGCAGTCGAAATTGCGCAACTCCCTACATCTGATTGGATAACGTATCGTCAGGCTCTGCGCGATCTTACCGCCCAAAAGGGCTTTCCGCAAAAGATTAAATGGCCGGTTTCGCCTTCTAACTAAACCCCTTGTGATTAGGAATATATCATGTCCACTCCCCTTTTTCCCGGTCAGTATCAGCCCTATCCCTCCTCTTTTCAGGCCATCAGCCTCACCAACTCTGCGGCCACTGGCCTGACACTCCCCACCGGGACTAATGGCACTCCCAAATATGCGCTTATACAGGCTCTGACTAATAGCGTTAATTGGCGCGATGATGGCGTTAATCCTACGGCCAGCGTTGGTGGTGGCATGGTATTGAATGCGGGTACTGAGCCAGAGGGTTTCAATGGTGATTTGTCTGCCATTAAATTCATTTCCACCGCCTCGGGCGGATCGACCTTACTCGTTTCCTATTACTACTGATCACTAGAATGTCTCCCCTTCAACCTTCACACGCCGACTTGGGCATAGAGATAGGAAAAGCCCAAGCGATGGCTGAGGCTGCGCAAACCACCGGCGTGCGTATGGAGGCCAACTTGAATGACCGTATGGATAGAATTGACAAGGCCATGGCTGACGGATTCAAGGAAATTAAGGATTTAATTACCGGCATTCATTCAGACATTACGGAACTGAAGGTTGAGGGCGGGAAGCATGAGGCAAAGGAAGAAATAAAAAAGCACGGATGGTCTGTTGTCGTTTCGCTTATGGCCCTTTGTGTTTCTGTTTTTTCTGTTTTAAGCGGCGCGATAAAGGCATTCTTTACAGCGCAACATTAATTGCAAGGAGCGCTTCGATGCTAAAATTGACACCGAAATGCGTTGCCTACATTGCCAGCGAGGAAGCGGTCGGTTTGTCCGCATATTTGGATTCCGCTGGTATATGGACTTGGAGTATTGGCATTGCCGAGAGCGGCGGCCATAAAGTCAGGCAATATAAAGACAAGCCCCAATCAATTGACATATGCCTCAAGGCGGCGATTGAAATGATAGAGGCGCAATATCTCCCGGTTATTGCTAAGGCCCTTCCTAATTTAGAGGAAAACCAACTAGCGGCATCTTTGTCTTTTTTGTGGCGAAATGGACAGGGTAATTTTCGCACCGCTCAATGGGTCAAGGATTTTCTGGACGGGAAGCCAACTAGCGCCAAAGCTGATTGGGCTTTCTGGACAAATCACGGGAATGAATCTGCGCGCTGCAAAAGAGAAATGGCGCTCTTTTTTAATGATTCATGGCCTGCCAATATGCGCATTCGTGTATTTACGGCTCAGGGCCCTCACTATCTTCCGGTAGGCGGGAAAATGATGGATATTATGCCTGCCCTCCAACAGATTATGGGGGGTGCATGACGACTCCCAAAATGACGGACGCTCAGTTAATAGCGGAAATGCATCGCCTTGGGTCTATTGCCCTTGTCGCAAAGGAATATAATGTTGATTTGCGCGGCCTGCAAAGGCGAAGATTGCGTCTTATGGAGCGCGGGCACCATATCCCCAGTAGGTCGGCGGATGGTGATGACCGGCGCGTTCCACCGCAATACCGCGACACCGGCTGGACGTTTCCCCTAAACCGAGAAATAGAGATATTCTCAGGATCAATCATTATTTCATCGGACCATCATTATTGGCCGGGAGTGATCCCCCTCGCTCACAAAGCCCTTCTCAAAGTCATCAAGATCGTCAAGCCGCGATTGAAGGTGCTGAATGGCGATGTGTTTGATGGTGGCTCAATCTCCCGCCATCCTCCCTTTGGCTGGAGTGAGAGGCCATCGCCGGTTGATGAACTACACGCCTGTCAAGAGCGGGTTGGAGAAATAGAGCAGGCGCTCCCCAAGGGTTGCGAGAGGATTTGGGCGATTGGCAATCACGACGCGCGTTTTGAGCGCAATATCGTGACAAAGGCTCCTGAAATGGCGGGCCTGCATGGCATGAGGCTGGCCGATCATTTCCCCGGTTGGGATATAAGGCATTCCTTTTGGATTAATAAAAACAGCCTTGATCCGGTAATGCTGTTTCACAACTACGCTAATGGGGTCCACGCAGGTTATAACAATGCCATGAAAAGCGGCGTTACAACCGTAACGGGACACACACACGCTTTGGAATGCAAGCCTTTTCATGATCTTCGCGGGCGCAGATATGGCGTTCAATCTGGCACAATTGCTGATTTAGACGGCCCTCAATTTGAATATCAGGGAAATAGACCATCGCAAGCTTGTTCGGGTTTTGTGGTATTAACTTTTCGTGATAATAGATTGCTACACCCTGAACTTTGCCAAGTAATAGATGGCAAGGCGTGGTTTCGCGGGGACATAATGGCATGAAGTTCTTTTTTGATATTCTCACTGAAAGCGACAATGAGACATATTCTCTTCAGAGAGTAGGTGTGGGCATGGGTTTGCTTATGGTGGCAGCGGGCTTTGCGTCACAAATATGGCATAGCACGTTAACGCCAGAGATATACCAAGCTTTTGCTATGGCTTGGGCTGGTATTTTGATGGGCGGAGGCGTTGGAGCAAAACTAACACCGGAGGCCAAGGGCAATGGATAAAACAGCCGCCCATGAGCAGCGCGAGACATTCACGATTGATGTGGAATATCCCGAGCATATTCAGCGCAAGGCCAGTTCCGAGTTTGAGGCAAATCGCCGCCAATTGATTGGAAAGCTGAAAACGCCATGCCTTTCTTGCGGCGCGACTGAGCATTTGGAAGCCCATCATTTTCTAGTGGAATGGAGTGAGGCTGAAAATACCGACTGGGCGAAGGTGACGCAATTATCTCACCACTTCGACATTTACGGCTTTGCGGGACAGCTTGGCGATAAGCCTATCACTAGCCCTGATGACATTCGGAATCTCGTTATTTTATGCGTCGAATGCCACCGTGGGCGAGGAACGGGTATTCACCTTGTGCCATTCCCAAATTGGATTTCGCAAGTCGTCGCTCGCAATGGCGTCGTGGAACTGAAGTCAATCGGCAGTAAGCCGACGGGTGGCTCTGACGGCGATGACAACGCTTAACCAAGGAGTAATATCATGACAATCAAGACTGAAATCACCGCTATTAAAACCGCCGCCAAGGCCGATGTTGCCAAGGTTGAGGCGGATGCTGTTAGCATCTTTGACAAGGTGCGGGCTTTCCTTTCGGCCCATGTATTCGCAGCCATTGGCGTGGCCGTTGTGGTGGGCGCGATTGCCAAGGCTCTGATCTAATGCTGGCTCTGGTCCTTTCTGCATGGGGCTGGGTTAAGGGTGGCGTGTCCTCGCTCTTTGGAGTGCTGGCGCGCTACCCGTGGCCCTGCGCTTGTGTGGCTCTTGCTATTATTGCTGGATGGCAATGGCATGAAAAGGACCGAGCCAAGGAGGAACTGCCCGTCTGGCAAAAAGCCTTTGCCACCGAGCAAGGGGCCTTTCGCACCGAGCAGCAGACGGCGCACAATCTTGTCGCGCAGATTGAAAGCCAGAACGCCAGCATCACAACGCTTGCCCAAACGAGCGATAACCGCGCAAAGGCGGCTAAATCGGCGCTAGGGGCTGCTACAGCGCGTGGAGCGGCCCTAGAGGCACAATCCCGCCAGATCGACGCCAACGCGCTCCACGGGGCTTATAACTGCCGCACACCTGATGGTGTGATGAAAGTGAAAGGCGAACTATGAGCCGCGAAGCCATCCGATATATCCTGACTTGCGTTGTGACTATGCTGGCGTTTGGAATCCTCACGGCACTAACCGGCTGCGCGACGGTGCCCCATGCTGACAAGCCTGACGTTCCCTCGATTGTGACTGTAAACAAAGTGGTGACTGCCACCTGCATTAATCAGTCCGATGTGCCGCCTTTGCCGCGTAGCGTGGGAAACGATTTGAACGGCAACGCTGTGCATGATGTTTCCATTCTTGCGGCATCATTGTTAGATCATTTAGATTATGAAAACAAACAGGCGGCTATCATAAAAGGCTGCACCAATTAAAGACATTGTGTGAATTGTTAGATTGTAGGGAATAAAAATGGCCACTCCTTTTTCTTATCCTCGCGGCGAGGCGATAGTCATTGATTTGGTCATTTCTGATCCGGGGGATTATGACCCTTCAACATTGACGGTCACAATGTCTTTAAAGGTCACTTATAATTTGCAGCCGCCGCCAGTTACCGTTGCTCCTACTGCTAATTTCACGGTTACATATTATCCGGTTTCTGGTGGTAATCCCGCCTATTGGCAGGGCGTGATTAGTTCTGAGATTTGCGCGGGATTAACTCCGGGGTCTTACATTACCGATGCGCTTGTTATGTCTGGCGAAACGGTTTTGTCTGTTACTGCCCCGCAAATCATTAACATTGTTGAGAGTGTGACACCCGCAGCATGAGCAGTTTGACACTTTACTGGCGAGGGCCAGCCGCACTCCCGACAGTTTCATGGTCTGCCAATCAAAGCCCGCCTGAATTTGTCGTGGCGGCGGTTATTGGCCCTCAAGGGCCGACAGGGCCAACAGGTAATACTGGTCCCACAGGTCCTACCGGGCCTACTGGATTGATCGGACCGACCGGACCTACGGGTCCGACGGGGCCAACAGGTGCAGATTCGATTGTTGCGGGTCCGACTGGTCCTACAGGCGCACAAGGCAATACCGGGCCCACCGGGCCTATAGGGCCTACGGGAACCACTGGCGCTACCGGGCCAACGGGACCGACGGGGCCTACCGGCAATATTGGTCTCACTGGCCCGACTGGCCCCTATGGCCCGACTGGCCCTACAGGTAATACGGGTTTAATTGGCCCCACTGGACCAACTGGCCCCACTGGACCTACGGGAATCAAGGGACCCACCGGGCCTACAGGACCAACAGGGCCAATGGGCTCCATAGGTCTTACCGGACCCACCGGGCCTACGGGACCGACCGGCCCAACTGGACCGACGGGGCCTTCTGGTGCTTATTATGCCTCCAGCAGCACCACATCTTTGACTATTGGTGTCGGGACGCAATCTTTGACGATTGGCACAGGCTTGGCTTATACGCCTGCCCAGCCGGTGCTTATCGCCAATACCGGCTCAAATTACATGGTCGGCACAGTCACATCATATAACTCGGCAACGGGTGCTATGGTGGTGAATGTCTCATCCACTGTTGGTTCGGGAACGTATTCATCTTGGACGGTCAATCTTAACGGGGCGTCTGGACCACAAGGCCCGACTGGACCAACTGGGCAAACTGGCGCGGCGTCTACAGTTGCTGGCCCGACTGGCCCTACAGGTCCGACCGGATCGACTGGTCTTACAGGGCCGACTGGACCCACAGGGCCAACAGGTCCGACCGGCACAACCGGCGCTATCGGCCCTACAGGACCCACTGGCCCCACGGGTCCGCAAGGCATCACTGGTCCAACTGGACCCACCGGGCTCACTGGCCCTACAGGACCAACCGGAACCATCGGCCTTACGGGACCGACAGGGCCTACGGGGCCTACAGGCCCAACCGGGAATACAGGGTCAACAGGCCCTACAGGACCAACAGGCGCAGCATCCACTGTTGCTGGACCTACCGGCCCAACCGGCCCTACAGGTTCTATTGGTAATACGGGCCCAACCGGCCCTACCGGCACTACTGGTGCGGGCGGTGCTCTGGGGTATTATGGGTCTTTTTACGATACGACCAATCAGACCGCTGCGAGCATCACATCATCTTATGTTGTGAATATTGGCTCTCAATTTGAAGCGAGCGGCGTCAGCATTGCGTCCGGCAATAAAATTACCTTTGCATATGCTGGCACCTACAACATTCAGTATTCCATACAATTTGTCAGCACAGACAGTAATAGCGACAATGTTGACGTTTGGATCAGAAAGAACGGCACAGACGTAGCTGACAGCAATTCGGTTTACAATGTTCCGGGAACGTCTCATGGCGGTGCAGCAGCTTTGATCGCAGCCGTCAACTATGTTTTGACGGTTTCTGCTGGCGATTACATTCAGATCGCATGGGCTGTGAACAATACGGCTATTTCCATTTCAACAATGGCGGCCCAAACTTCTCCAACGGTTCCTGTCACCCCCGGCGTTATCGTCACCGCTCAGCAAGTGATGTACACCCAGCTTGGTCCTACCGGGCCTACTGGGCCGACAGGGCCAACAGGTAATACTGGTCCCACTGGTCCCACAGGGCCTACCGGAGCAGCGTCAAGTGTGGCTGGACCTACCGGGCCTACTGGGCCGACAGGGCCAACAGGTAATACTGGTCCCACAGGTCCTACCGGGCCTACCGGAGCAGCGTCAAGTGTGGCTGGACCTACCGGGCCGACAGGGCCTACCGGAGCAGCGTCAAGTGTGGCTGGACCTACCGGGCCGACAGGGCCTACCGGAGCAGCGTCAAGTGTGGCTGGACCTACCGGGCCGACAGGGCCTACCGGCGCCGCTTCTATGGTTGCAGGCCCCACGGGGCCTACTGGGCCGACTGGCACACAAGGCCCTACGGTCTACCCCAGCGCGGGCATTCCCAATAGCACGGGCTCGGCTTGGGGCACCAGCTACACCACTTCTGGATCTGGCACGGTTGTGGCCCTCACAACCAGCCCGACGCTTACGACGCCAAACCTCCTTGGCTCGTCCACGGGCTACACGACGTTTGCAAGCGCCAATGCCAGCGCGACGAACTACACGGTAACGTTCCCTGCTGCGACCGACACGGTTGCCGTATTGGGAACCGCGCAAACATTCACGGCGACCAAAACCTTTTCCGCCAGCGGTATTCGCCTTCTCGGCTCGTCAACGGGATATACGACTTTCACAAGCGCCAATGCTGGCGCGACAAACTATACCGTAACCTATCCGGCAGTAACGGATACCCTTGCCGTTCTCGGCACTGTTCAGACTTTCTCTGCCGCTCAGACGTTCTCTGCGGCATCGAACTCGTTTGGCACGGCCACTGGCGCGACAACGGACGGTCTTTCGACTGGCGCAACCACCACCGGCAATACCAAAACCGTCAACGTCGGCACTAACGGCTTGTCGGGAAGCACCACGACCATTACTGTTGGGTCTACGGCTGCTCCCGGTGTTATCACACTCAACGGATCAGTGCAGGGCCTTTCCGCCACCACTACCTCGGGCAGCACGATAACCCCGACTGCGGGCGTGACTAACCAATATACGGTTACAGCCCTTGCCGCTGCGGCCACGATTGCGGCCCCAAGCGGAACTCCGGTGGACGGGCAAAAGTTGATGCTGCGTTTCAAGGACAACGCCACTGCGCGCGCATTGACTTGGACGACCACCTCGGGTGCATATCGAGCGGTTGGCGTGACACTGCCAACGACGACGGTGATCTCAAAGGTTCTATACGTCGGGTGTATCTACAACTCTCAGGACACTTTCTGGGACGTTGTAGCGGTGGCGGAGCAGTAAGATATGGCGCAGAATTGGTCTTTCATCGGTGCCGGTGCCGTAGGAACGGGGAGTTCCTCCGTGGCCTGCGCTGTTCCATCCGGTTACGCGGCTGGCGACATTCTTATCATATGCCTCAATACTCTTACTGCTTCAGCTACAACCCCGACTGGTTGGACTGCGGCTAGTAGTAACGGTAACTATGCAAAATTCTACTACAAGACGGCTACCTCAAGTGAAAGCACTGTAACCGTAACTGTTACGGGTTTGTCTTCAGGTGTTATGCTTTGTTACCGAAGCCTAAGTGGTTTCGATTCAGTATCAACATTGAATACTGGTTCGTCTACCAGTGCAACTACCAATACGTTAACCACCACGGCAACTTATGACCTTGTTGTTTCAATGTTTGGGTCTGTCACCTCAAAAGGTGGATTCACCCAGAGCACTCCATCGGGTACAACCCTGCGTGCTTCTCAGGCTTCCCTTACAACTGCCCCCGGTTTCATCGTGGTTGACGAAGCGCAGGCCGCATCGGGAACCTCCACAGCAAGAACCTCTACCTTGTCTAGTAGTAACAGTTGGGGAGCTTTGGCTATTTCCTTTACGCAAACCTCCGCGACAACCGGCTCAATGCTTTTGATGTTCTGAGGAGATTGAAATGGACAACGCAACAGGACAAGTCGTTGATGACCATATTGACGAGAACGGATACCGCATCCTGTTGACAGTCTATGCGCTGGAGGAACTATAATGATCGTTGATGCCTACCCCTACAGCCTTATCGTAGCCGCCCATGTCACGCTGGTTGATGGGGAAGTTCTTCACTCCGCCGTCGCAGACATAAACGCCAAATGCTACGGGATATATTGCTACAGCGGAAAGCTGAGTGTGATTGAATCTGCGGGCAGTGACGCAGGGAAGGTTTACACCCCGATAGGATCGTTTGAGCCCTACACTGCCAACGCCCCCAACAAGGTGCAGGCTAATGGGGACACATCTTGGATGTGCGTAAGCCAAAGCGACGACACTCACCGCGAGGTGCAGGGGCAATCGGTCAATGGGTCTTTCACTCTTCCCGCTGGCTGGGCATTTCTTGTGGTTGAAGGATCGGTGCAGGCTGATGGCAAAACCGCAGACCAGTTCCGGTTCTTCAAGGCCAGAGACACCGACATTGAGGTGACGGGGACTGGTTACATCCTGTTGGTTCAGTAATCCCATTATGGCAAACACCTACACTTGGACGATCACTCGGATGGACTGCTACCCCACGCAGGACAGCTACACCGACGTTGTGTTTGCGGTTTACTGGACGCTCTACGGAACTGACGGAACCGACACTTGCGGAGTTAATGGTGTGACTGAGATCACCCTCAACCCCGCAGAGCCCTACACCCCTTACGCACAACTCACTCAAGACCAAATAATTGGGTGGGTGCAGGAAGCCCTCGGGACAGATGGTGTGGCGCAATATGAGGGGAATGTGGATGGCCAGCTTGCCGCACTGACGGCCCCTTCGGTGGTTACACCCGCATTGCCTTGGGCGACTTAACAATAAAGCCATTATCCCGCTTGGTAATGAGCCAGATTAGAAAGAATCCGGCTATCGTTAGGATTATGCTCTAGGGCCAATTTGGCTTGCCTTATCGCATCTTCTTTCATGCCAAGGTTCCAAGCTGCGATGCTGGCATAATCATGGGGCATCGAGCCCCAAACTTCAGGGTCCACCGTATAAACCCATTCGCGCTGTTCAATGGCAATGGCTGACATAGCGGCCCCATAGCATTCCGCCCACTGGTGCCTTTGATAAGTTAGTTTTGCAATTTCGCACCAAGGCTCTCGGGTATATGGTGCCTCAATAACACCCATGCGCGCGGCCCTCATAGCGCCTTCCCAATCTCCCAATTCCGCATAGCATCGAGACATTACTCGATAGGCATAGCAGCGCTCATTAGCCCAATTGGCACCGGGCAGGTTTAGATAGCGGTTGCATTCATCAATGGCCTGTTGCCAATGGCTATGGAACGACAATTCACGGGCATAATAAAAAGCATTGCGGGGATCATGCGGATCTTCCCTGATCGACATTTCCAAAAGGGGCAAATATTGCCCACGGCTTTTGGTGGGGTCGGGCTTGTGGATTACCAAAAGCATATCGGTATGGGCGTATTGTTCATTTATGCCATAGGGGACGGGATATTCATGGCAGGGGTGAAGCCATCTATAACCATGTCGGGCGTGAATCTTCTCGTAAGAGAACTTGATGCCTGCTCCCCAGTCGAAGCCATACCTTAAACGAGTTGTGCCCTCCACCCAAACGCGCTCAATTTCTTCTCGCCATCCCGACTGCAATTCCTCGTCAAGATCAAGGCTGACACAAACGTCAATATCGCGGGGAAGCAATGCTATTGCGGCATTGCGCGCATCATCAAACCGCCAAGGAGTGATGCAAATTTCGTGAACAATAGCCCCACATTGATCTGCCAATTTAATTGTTTTGTCAGTGCTTCCAGTGTCTGCAATAACAATCATATCGGCGTCTTTAGCAGCGGTGCAAAACCGCTCCACAAACAACTCTTCGTTTTTGCTGATAGCATAGACGCATATTTTTAGCTTTTTGGTCATCGAGTATTTCCCAAATAAGTGTGTAAATAGATTGCGCTCATTTTTCAGATAATTGTTGTTAACCTTGCGCAATTCGCTCCACTCAACACCTTCCCAGTAGGTGTCATACATATGGACCGAATAGGAATTGAGCAGCCGCTCTTCCCCCGATATATTCCCATAAATCCATTCATCATTAAAATCGAATGGCAGAAACTCCTCGGCAGGCCTTAAATCAATTAGTGTCGGGTTTTGCTCATAGATTTCCGCTGCCAGTGTCACGCAATGCGATGACCATTCCCCAGTGCCTATAACCCCTAGCATTTCCCGCTTCCATCGGCCAATGAACGGGCATCCCAGCTTTGCCACAATCAATCCCGCGTTTAAAGACTTGGGCGAGCCATCTTCATTATAGCTTTCCACCCCCATTGTGGTTCTCTGGAAGGATAGGGGCTTAATTAGCAGCATATCCGTATCAAGGTATATTCCCCCCTGATCATAAAGCACATCTAACCGCACGATGTCCGCCTGATACTGCGGGTATTCTGAAATGGCTGGCGGTTCCGTTTGCACCATTGTAACGTAAGGACGAATGGCGTCCCAATGAGGGTTGCCTACAGGCTCTGCATTGGTGTGCATATAAATGACGTCTGGCTTTTGCACATCATACGCGGCTCTGACTGCCAGATAGTTGATAAATGCAAAGTCCCGGGATTTTGGGCCTGTAAACCATATAAAGTGCAAAATGTTTGGGATGAGGCTCATTTATTCAATTCTTTTGCAAAACTGATTGCAGTTGAAATGCCCACCGTTATTTTTGGGTTATCGTAACCAGCGTCTAACTGTATGTTGTTATGGCCCGGTGGAATCCATGCAAAAAAGATGGCGGCTCTTGTTTTATTGTCTCTATATAGCGTCGGTGTAACAGTTAGCCGGTTTGTGGGCGTTATGTTAAACTCGGCGGCATATGTCATTGGCGTATTTCTCTGCCATTGCACATCCAAGCCAAGATTGAAATAACGTCCAAAGTGTATGTTTGCGGGCACTTCTACAGCCAGATCATGACCATAGGAAAGCCGCAGCGAGGATATTAGTTTATCGGTTGTAATAGCATATTTGACCGCCCAGTCTTTTTCATCGCGGTCGAACTCGGCATTATCAATTACCCCGAGCCTAATCTCGCGCCCGTCCGTCCCCATTTCTGGCTGCAAGGTAAATTGCGGGATCACTTGGGGGTCACTTCCTATTCCCGGCCTATCGGCGTCAATCATGGGCACCACGACGGCTGGGGGCGTATCAGTCATTACAAGCTATCCTTACTACTCCGGCGGCCATTCAATGCCGCGCACTTTTAAGCGAAACATTGCCAAGGCGTTTTGAAAAAAATATGTCTCGGGGTCAATCTCTCCATTATCCTCCAATATATTCTCATCCATCACCCCTCACCCCCCAAATCCCTACATATGGCGGCTAGGAGCGCGAGTGCTGGGGTGGCGTAGCGTGGGGTAGTTAGTCCAGCGTATTCTGTGGGCCACCATACCCAAGCACCACCGCACCCATCCTCCATGATGTCTACGCGCACTCGGCACCCTTCTGGTTTTAACATCATCACCGCGTCCAGATAGGCTTCGGCGTCGAGCATTTCGCGGAACGCGAACGCAGCGTCAAAGTCTTGCGGATCGAATGGGCGAATGGACACAAACGCATCCATCAGCAACTCTCTCTGCCCCTCCACCCCCGCGCTCTCGCAGGCGGTTGCGATCTCGGGGGGGGTCATGGCTTGGGTGCCTCCGGTAAGGGCATCCAGTGGGTCGGATACGCCATGTGCCGGCGGAAAGCTCGGGCCTGAATGTTGTCGTGGTAATCGGTCATCGTCCACACGCCATCGTTGTCACTATCCCGCCAAGCGACCGCCATATCGCCTTCGGAATATATCAGCACTTCGGCACCCCAAGGCGCGGTTTCAATTATTCGCCATTCCATCTTCAATCCTTCCGTTCGAGGGCGGCGCGGGCGACATACCGGATATAATTCATCACTTCTTCGACTGACGATGGCTCGCCGTTCAAAAACTCATCCAGCTTAAACACACGCTGCAAAGCCTCCTCCGCCACCCGCAGCCGGTCAATCTCATCCAGTGCGAGGGCGAGTTCTTCAACGCATTGTGATCTTGAAGGCCACTTCATGCCAGTGCGGTCATTCAACCGCCGCACCGCCTCGGCTAGTGACTTCTCGCTGGGGGGTATGTCGGTCATGATTACCTCCGCAATTTAACAAATGATACATGGCAACCTTAACCGGCCCCGGTATGGTTTGTTTGCCGTTTTCCCATGCGCTAATCGTCTGCCATCCATGTTTGCCCATAAGCAATGCGGAGGCAAGAGAGTGCTGGGTATGGCCCATCTCCTTACGGGCTTCTCGGAAATCTTCAGGCTGCATTAATTCGTTCCTCAACATTTACGCAAATAATCTGGCTGGGCTTAATGACAGTGCCATATGTCCTAGCACGGCTCCAACCGTGGGCCAGCCAGTCGGCCTCATGGGCCCATTCAAGATAGCCATTAATCTCACGAAAAACGCGCTGATCTAAAGCCGGTGGGGCAATTTCCCTCATGGCGGTTTCACCGTTGGAATGGGTGCGAAGGGTTGCTTGGATGGTCATGATTATGCCTCCACACGATCAGCGCCCACGATCGGGCACATGGAATAAGAACCCCAAGGCTTAACTTGCTCAACGCCATCCCATTCGGAAATGCGGAGGTTTTTGCCTTCGACGGTTGTAATGGTTTTGGCTGTGCGCTTGGCAACGGTAACGCGAACGCGATAATCCGCGTCTACAATCGAGCGAGTCCAATAAGTTTTGCCAGCTTCAAACTTTGTCATTTTACATTCTCCTGTCGGCGGGGTCATCCCCTGAAACGATCAATATAGAATACTGCTATAAGCTGCAAGCGGTTTTTTAAATTATTTTGAACCGACCCACTTCGATCAACACCACCCGCTCAATGTCCAGCGGATCGGCCCTATCTCTCCTGCCTCCTGTGGCGATGATGTGATCTACGGGCAGCTTCACATATCCCAGTGCATCTTGCCACTGCACAAATAGCGCAGCTTCAAAGCCCATATCCACCCAAGCCAGCAAGGCGTCGTATTTGCCCTTGCTGACCATGTAGGTGGGGTATTGATCCTTTGGGTTAGTCCTAACCTTTATCTCGGCCATGACCTTGGCGTTCCCGCCTTGGGAAAGCAAATAGTCCGCCCGGCAGTTGATTGGCAGTTTTACCGCTTCAAACTTAAAGCGCTCGCACACCTGTTTGATGACAGATTGATCGCGCTCTAAATCTGCGGCCTTTTCATATTTCGGCATGTAGATCATTCGCCGTCATGCGCCTTTGCCTTTTGCAATTCGCGCTGGCCGAAAAACACAATTTTCTCGGCGTCGTATGTGCGCGTTGTGCCGGGTTTGCCGTGGCCTTGAATAAGCGCTGCCAGACGCCACGCAGCCTTAAACACATTGGCAAGGCCAAAAGACATTTCAAGCGCTTCGATTATGTCATTGCATTCAGCAACGTAAGGCTTGTCGCCGCTGGTGGGGTTATTGATGGCTATTTTGTAATAGTCCGATGATCCGCCGGTAAGCCTCATCTTTGCCTCCATTTATCCCAAGCCAAGGCGGCAACAAAATACGGCCAAATAATACCAAGGCTCAGGGGCACCAAAGCGCGCCAAACGGCAGTGACATCTTTATTCCTGTAAGACCACCATGTACTGCCAAAGGTATATCCCCATACCCAAAAGATCATCACCACATAAAGCCGTAACCAAATCATTATCCCCTCCCCGCCGCAATATCTTTGCACCTCGGGCAATTGACCTTGGCAGCGTCGCTAGTGGTGGTGGGCTGTTTCCCCTCATAGCCAGCTTGGCAATACGCCACGGCCCTCCCCTGAACGTATGCCCTTTTATGAAGTATGTTCATGTCTATCCCTCCATGTAATGACAATGTAATTACAAAGGCTGCGGATCAACCCCCATATATTAACAGCCAAAACCGCCAGCCAATAAAACAGCATCACCATGCCCATGCACAGGGCGACCATTAAAGCAAAAATGCCTAGAGACTGTTTCATGATCTTAGCTTTTCTACACAATGGACAACATCTGACACCGTTTCCCATGTGTGCATATCTTCACATGAAATGACGATGTTAAACGTATCCTCCAGAACCATAGTCAGATCAATGATGGATATGCCGTCTAGCCCCAGATCATCGCGGAGTGTGTTTTCAAATTCAATCTTGTCTGGCCTAATTGTCGCGCAATCATAGATCAACCCGACAATCATTAGGCAAGCATCATCCGATGTGATTTTCATTCTGGCTGCTCCTTAATGTTGCGGACATCTTCTGCCTCAATTTCATACATGGTGTGGCGGATTAGATCGCCAGTGTCCCAATGCCCATCCAAGATGGCCTTTTCAGATACGCGGCCCCATAGCTTTTGGGCTGCTAGGCGTTCGCGGGCGCGGTGGATGATGGATTTTATGTTGGCCTCCTAATTTTTAACATAGTGGTCGGCACGTTTGTTCCTGCATCGGCAAAACTAGCTACCGGCAAATCGCGCCATTCGCCTTTTAAGTCATGATGGTCATAACGCGCAGTGGCGGGCAGGATCGCCACTAGCATTCCGCCGGGCTTTAGGAATCCGACCGCGTGGAGAACGTGCTTAACATAGTGTAACCCATAAAATGGTGGATTCATCACCACCGCATCAAAATCTTTAGTGGCTGGCTGGTCTAAGAAATTGCAAGTCATAACGGCATGACCTTTGGCCCTTGCCTCCGCTGCTCGGCCCGGATGGTATTCCATGCCCAATGCCTTGCAGCCACGTGCCCGCAGTTCATCTAAGATACGGCCATCCCCGCATGATGGCTCCAATACACGAAGCGGTTTCCGCTCTTCCCACGCCCTGATGCCACATTGTTCGCGAGTGTAAATGTCGGCAAATTGCAAAGCAAGCGCCACAACTTCAGGGGGCGACCAATAGAATTGCAGATCCTTTGACACGGCGGTTCCCGGCTGGTGCTTGGCGTCTTCAGGATCAACGTCTGGCAGCACTTCGCCATAGAACTCAGCCAGCGCCCGGTTGATGTCGAGAAGCGCCCACTTGTCGAAGAACACATGCGCGTTGCCATTGCTGAACCGGCGAACTGTCAAGCCGCGATTAATGGTTGCAAAGGCTTTGCGCTTTTCCGGGTTATAGCGATCAATCTCAAAATAACTGCGGCCATCAAGTATGGCATCCTTGCCTTGCTGGTGGGCAAGATTAATCGCCGTCATTTCCCGGTGCTCATAGGGCGGCTGTTCGCGCAAAGCAGCCATCGCGTTGACCATATCGCGGAATCGGTCGCGGGCAGTGCCGTAGCTGTATTCACTCCAGCCGTTCAAGATCACCCGCTTGGGCAGGCCTTTCACGCCGATGCGAACCTTGCTGTGCGATTTGTAAGCGGGGTCAATCTGGGTGAACACCTCGGCCAACCCGCGCAGAATATGGAAGCGCGGACGCACGATATAATCGCCAAATGTTGCCTTGGCATTATCTAGCGTAAGAGGGGCTGGATCAGCCAGCGCCCGCTCAAATAGCTTTTTATCATTGGCACTGGCCAAAGCATCAATTTGCAGGCGATTATAAACCGCCTTCCAGCCCGACTTTAACAAATTCCGCCGCAGGCTGTCTCGATAAAGATTAGGTGCGGTTATGACGTTTTCTGCGTAGGTGCCGTTGACAGTTACGGCCATCCCCAGCCGATCATATGCGGCTTTAAAATCGGCAATCGCACCATCTATGGCAGCGTCTTTTCCGGCATATTCATCTATTAAATCAGATACGGTTAAAGGTAGAGATACCGCATTCATCCCACATCTCCATTCCTACGTCGAGCCTCATCCATTAGCTCGGTAATTTCACATCCTAGCCAGTGGCTCAAGAAATTGGCGCATCTATCCGTCCAACGTGCCCGCTCATGCTCTGTCATCGCCATGTTGCTGGTAGATCGGGGCTTGAACACCTCATGCCCTGATGGCGTTGTAAACCGCTCCCCAAGGCTTAGGTGGCGCTTTAGTTCATTGTGCAACAGTTCCTGATCCCAGACAAAGCCCGTGGCGTCCGTTAGGGCTTCAGACGCCACATCTAACATTAACCAATAAAATCCCCGCCGAGCCTCGTTTGCTCTGGTGCGCTTAATCTCAACCCTAACCGGGCCGGGGGGGATGGAATTCACCGCCTCCCGTGCGGCTGAATTAATAGGGTGAAGGCTGCCAAAGCGCACCTCAAACATCAGGCTTGGCTTGTCAGACATGGCCATTCCTTTCCGCCTTCACCGCCTTGATCTCGGCAGCTTTCGGGCTGGCTTTGCAAAAGGCTTCAATCAGCCCTTCAACATCAATGCCAGCCCAAAACGTGCGTTCGCCTATTTCGTGCTGTTTGCGATGATGTCCCGCACAGAGTGCCACTGAGCGAAAATCATCTGGCTTTTCTCCCATCCCAGCGCCGCTGCCCAACCTCACATGTGCGACCTGAATCGGCAATTCCATGCATCCATCAATCGAGCAATGATGAGACCGGACAAAATTACAATGGCCTTGCGACCGCCATCTAGTGGATCGCTTCGCCTTCTTCATCTTCTTCGGTGGCAGCATTTTGAATCCCTTCAAATTCCATAAGCATTTCAGCCGTAGCTTGCTCAAATAGTTGCGTGGCCATTGCCACTACATCACCGAGAACGTCTACTCGCCAAAGCGGGCTGTAACTCATCAGCTTGGCAAGCGTTTCCGGGTGCCAATCTGCTTCGCCGCTATCTTTATCCACGTTAAACTTGATCTTCATAAATCCCTCCATAAAAATTGGCGTTCCATACCATTCGCGCGGATTATGAATTTTGCCGGGCGCGCTTGATCCTTCCGGTGGTATGGCTTCGCAGCAGCCGCCATTGTCTGCTGTTTAGGCCCCGGCCAAACTTAAAAAGGAATATCGTCCGAAAGATCATCCGCAAAGCTAGTCACTGGCTTTGTCTGGACGGGGGCGCTTTGATTGCCATCTGATTCGCGCCGATCATCGTTCCGCCCGCCCTGCAAAGCAATCTCGCTGGCTCGGATATTAAGCTGCGTTTTGCCCTCATATTCGCTGACGGAAAACTCCCCGACCACGGTAACGGCAGAGCCCTTGGTGAGATACTGTTGCAGCACTTCGCCACGCTTGCCCCAGATGCTGACGCGATACCAGTTCGTCGTCTTGTCGCGCTCGTTGCGCTGATCCACGGCAACGGAAAAACTGCAAACCTGATTGCCGCTGTTAGTGCTGCGAAGTTCGGCATCCCGCCCCAACTTTCCACAAATTGTCATCACCTGCATTAGTTTTGCTCCTGTTTCGCGTATTCCTTAGCGCGCTTGTTGATCCATGTTTTTGCGCCGTCAAACCGGCTGGCCTCTAACTGGCGCAAATCCTTAATCCCGCCCGCTGCTTTGAGAAACTCGGCAACCGGCACGTTTAGGCTTTCAAACAGCGCCATCAATTCGATGCGCTGATCTTCGGTAATCAATTCCGGGGCGGGGTCTGGTGCGCGTTGCGATTCCACTGCACGATTGCCGTCATCATCTTCTGGGCAAACGCCAAATGCCGTCATCAGGGAATAACGCCTCGCGTATGTGAGTGCCGATCCGAAGCCTTGCGCGTCATTATTTTTGGCTGGCACAAACAAGCTGCCAAAAGTCAGTTCGTGGCCGGACTTATGGCAAACGATAGTCTCCACACAAACCCCTTTATCCCGCTCGTGCATCACTTGCCGGAACCAAAGGCCATTTTTGGCCAGTGCCGGTTTAATGGCAGATACCACGCTGGAAAGATCCGCATATTTCGCCTTGAAGTGCGGATTCGTTGTATCTTTGATTGCCCCTTCAATCTCTGCAAAGGCCAATGCCATTGCCTCATATAGTGGGGTTGTGTTGTCAGTCATGGTTGTCATCCTATCATTATGGCAAAGCACGTCCACCCGCGAAGGTCACTGCTAAAGTGAATCGGGTATTCCTTACCGGCACACTCTACTATGTTTACTGCACTGCCCTTAACGCGGGCCAATCGTGGTCCCCACCATTTTGATTTCTCTCGGCTGTGGTCGCCTAATAACAAATGTGACGTTTGGTGCAGGTATCCCTTGGCCATCCAGCTAGGCGTCAGGGGAAGCGGGTGTCGACTTCCATAGTATCTGTTTCTTGAGAGAAAACGACGCTCTTTGTGGATTTGGGTTTTTCCGCGAAATGTCGGATCGCACCCTTCATCCAAGGCAGCTTTTTTAGCTCGACCCTCGGAGAAAGCGCCAACGCGCATAACCGGGTTGCGAATGCTTGCCAAAACCTGTAAGAAGGCAGGCGAGGCGGATGGCAGGTCGAGTGCTTTCCGCCTCACTTTTATGCGCCACCATTGCGGAAATGTAAAGGGGTCCATACGGATTTTTTTTCATATCCTAGTGCGTGAGATATTTTTTCACTAATGCTACGTTGACCAGACAATGTAAGGCTAATCAGCGTTTCAGAAACGCCATGGAGCCTTCCCCAAGCAGCGGCACTTGATTCAGCGGAAATATCTTCACGCAACTTTTGCAACAATTCGTTATCGGTCAACCCTTCAATAATTATCATGCCGCCCTCTTTTCAATCTTAATCTCAACACCCGGCAACTGCGCTGGCAGGGCCTTGCGGGCATAATCCGCCAGCCAATCTTTCAGCGCCAAGGGATCATTCCGCATAACGTGCTGTAGCAGCGCCTTCGCGTCGATCACTTCCGCAATCTGGTATGTGCGAAGCCCCGTGGCGGACTTGTCAATTCGGTTGGCCTGTGCGGTCAGCTTGGCGGCGCGTTCTAGTTCCAGTTCCGCCGCAAACTTAGCCTCCAGATCGTCCGATGCCTTCAGGGCTTCCTGTGCGGCCTTCTGGGCGGCTTCAGCATCCTCGCGGGCCTTGCGGGCAGCTTCGTCTTTAGCGCGCTGCTTGGCCGTCCTATAGGGCGTCAGGGCGTCTTTAAGCGCCCCTTCACCATAAGCCGCCCGATCAATAACAGGCTTCCATGCGGCGTCTATGGCCTTGCCAGCATCAAGGTGCGGTTTCTTTTCAAGGGCGCGCTGTGCATCGGCATCCTTGCGGGCTTGGCGCATTTCATCCAGCAATCCCGAGACGGCGGTTTCTTGCTCATCGTTGGTAATCTCACCCCCGGCCAGAGTGCCGGATGCAAGCGAAAGCAAATCCTCAATGTGCATTGATAGCGCATCAAGGGGCGGCGGGTTATTGTGGTTTAGCATCAATCATCCTCCGATATGTCATCCGGCTTGTTTTCATGGCTATTAGCCGTGCGCGCAAGATGCATCTTGGCCATGCGCTCACGCATCCCGATTAGTTGTTCTTCTGTCATTTCCCTTTTAGTTCTAAAGGGATTTTTGCCCATCCTGAACGGATGCAGGACGCACTTTGTAATTTCACATTCGCGCACCAATGACGGCTGATAACAACAGCAATCAAGGCATTTTGCACGAATAGCCCTAAGCGGGCTTTCTGGCTGGCCATTGGCCTTTAGCCAACTATCACGATCATCCATTTTCAGATCCCTTAAAGATATTCATATTCAACAGGCATGGCGGGAACATCTCCATGCACCCCATCTTCACCCACATCATTAGCAATATCTTGAACCACACGGATGCAGGCCGCGACTGTCGAAAGATCAAGCCGGATCGCCGCAATAAAGCATTTTAGCGAGAGCCATTCTTTAAACTTTTGCATTGTCATCCCTTTCCAATTCATATGCGTCAATCTGTGCAATTAGATCGTCATAGGTGGCGGCATTTACATGACCGCCAGATGTAACCCAGCGCCCATCTTGAAAATCAACATCAAAATCCGGCGCGGCGGCTGTCCAATCCCAACTGCGATCAGGGACGGGCTTGGGGTCATAATCAATCGTCCAGCCACGGTGTGTTTTGGAGCCAGTCATGCTGGCACCATCTTGCCGCCATGGGCGATCAACCATGTGTCAGCGGGGACACCATCATGCCCAGCCTGCCCGGTGGCGAAGCCAATGCATCGCCATACGCCGTCAATCTGGGCATATTCAGCGGCGGAAATCCACACGCCGACAGCGCCCTTGTATTGGGTGCCGCGCCCTGCCCCGCTGATCACGGAATGCTGGCCCGTGGCCTCATTATAGGCGGAGTCCCCGCTGCTGGCGTTCTTCGCGTAGTCCCCGCTGCTGGCGTTCTTCGCGGAGTCCCCGCTGCTGGCGTTCTTCGCGTAGTCCCCGCTGCTGGCGTTCGTCGCGTAGTCCCCGCTGCTGGCGTTCTTCGCGTAGTCCCCGCTGCTGGCGTTCTTCGCGTAGTCCCCGCTGCTGGCGTTCGTCGCGGAGTCCCCGCTGCTGGCGTTCTTCGCGTAGTCCCCGCTGCTGGCGTTCTTCGCGTAGTCCCCGCTGCTGGCGTTCTTCGCGTAGTCCCCGCTGCTGGCGTTCGTCGCGTAGTCCCCGCTGCTGGCGTTCTTCGCGTAGTCCCCGCTGCTGGCGTTCTTCGCGTAGTCCCCGCTGCTGGCGTTCTTCGCGTAGTCCCCGCTGCTGGCGTTCTTCGCGTAGTCCCCGCTGCTGGCGTTCGTCGCGGATTGCCCGCTGCTGGCGTTCTTCGCGGATTGCCCGCTGCTGGCGTTCTTCGCGTAGTCCCCGCTGCTGGCGTTCGTCGCGGATTCCCCGCTGCTGGCGTTCGTCGCGTATTTCCCGCTGCTGGCGTTCGTCGCGGATTGCCCGCTGCTGGCGTTCTTCGCGGATTGCCCGCTGCTGGCGTTCGTCGCGTAGTCCCCGCTGCTGGCGTTCGTCGCGTATTTCCCGCTGCTGGCGTTCTTCGCGGAGTCCCCGCTGCTGGCGTTCTTCGCGTAGTCCCCGCTGCTGGCGTTCGTCGCGTAGTCCCCGCTGCTGGCGTTCTTCGCGTAGTCCCCGCTGCTGGCGTTCGTCGCGTAGTCCCCGCTGCTGGCGTTCGTCGCGTAGTCCCCGCTGCTGGCGTTCGTCGCGTATTTCCCGCTAGTCACATTTCCTTCGACGCTCGCATCGGCCTTGCACGCATCCCAAGCCCAGCGGATCACCTCAGTGACAAAGGCCGGGAACGTCAGTTCAACATCAACCGTCAGTTCGGCCGCAGCCCATTTCCTGTCATCGCTGCGATCAACCTGACCGCGCATCGTGACCTTGGCGAAACGATTTCCATTTTCGAGCGGGTAGAAGTCCAGCACAACACACACAGCAGCCACTTCCCCGGCTGGGTAAAACTGCCCGGGCGACCAGAGCGTGGCCACACCAATGGCATTGGGCTCGCCGCGCATCTCCTTGGCCTGACCGCCAAGGCCCCAGCGTTCGGCATTGTCGCCAAACACAAAGCGGGCCTCGGGGTCTGCCTGCAGCATGGAACGCTCGATCCACGGCAGGTAGATGACGCGCCCACTCATGGCCGCACCTCTGCAACTGGCAGGTGGAAACCCACCAGCACCCCAGCGCGCTTGGCCTCGATGCCGGGCGATGTCTCTGACCAAAACACGAGGATGACGGCCCCAAGGAGAATGTAGCGGAGGCGGATCATGCAACCACCCCGCTGCCGATAAGCGCGGCCATCAAGCCCTTGCTAATACCAGCCCTGTGAAGGGTGGACTGAAACACGAGAGTCGCCTCGTCGCTCTCACGGCAAAGGCGATCCCATTCCCGATCATTGCCTTGATAGGCATCAAACCGAAGCTTGGCGGTGATGGCGTCGTTAGCGGCCTTCTCAAGCTCGCGGGGGCTGGTGATGGCGAGGGGCGCGTTCACAGGTCACACTCCCGTTCTCGGCGCATCTCGTGAAGATGATCGCCGTAGTCAGCCAGATCGTCCTGCATTGCCTGATAGGCGTCGTCGGCGGTGGCCTCATAAGCATCCTGCCAGCTCACCTCTAACTCTCCAGCCCCGTCGCACTTGGGGCAATCGGTGCCCGGGTCAAATGGGTCGTTCGCATGGCGAAGTGCGATGCGTCCGGTGCCATCGCAAAAGCTGCAAACGCTGGCTTCCTCGATGTAGGCTTCGATCAGGGCCTCATGGGCCTTTATGTAGAGTTCCTTGCTCATGCCACCACCTGTGGGAAGAAATCGCTATAGTCGCAGTAGAAGCCATCAAGGGCATCCCACAGATCATCCTCGGCGGTCTCAAAACCATCCAAACCCGCAAGGCAATCCTGCACTGCAGCGGCGGCCAGCATGATATCAAAATGGGCACCGCTACGCTCACGAGCGCCATAGATATTGCTCAGAGCCCAGCGATCCGCCTTGATCTGCGCGCGGGCGGCGATGGCCTCGACTTGGTGGATGGTGAAGTGCGCCATGATCAGCGCCCCCACTCAATATCACCATGAAAGGAGTTGCCGTGACAATCAAAAATATCGACCTCGCAGATCATCTCCACGAGTTTTTTGCCGTCGAAAAAACCGAGATAATTGATCGGGCCCTGCGCCTCTTCGGCTGACAGTCGGCGTACTTGCAGTGCCCGGCGGCAAAGCGATGAAAGATTTTGGCGTTCTACGGTCATTTGCGTCCCTCCAACGGTGTGCTGATAGGGCCACCATAATGCGACAATCGTAATATGCAACAGATATTTTGCGATGGTCGCATTTTTATTGCACGCAATCCGGGAATGGTGCATATTTCATGTCATGAACACGCAAGCAAAAATCATCATCGATCATTTTGGCGGTGTTACCGCTCTGGCCCGTTTGATTGAGGCTCCGGTCTCCACAGTTCATAGCTGGCGAACAATCGGCATCCCGCGAAGCCGCCTGGCTCATATCAGGCTAGTTGCCGACGCTATCGGAAAACCTATGCCACAACAGGAGGAAGCGCAATGACATATCCATATCAACCAGGCCATACCGATCATGACACCAGCAAGGCCGCTTCTGACAGCATGGAGAGCCCGGCAATTCTGCTGCGTGATGAGTGTTTGAACGCCTTGATGTTTCAATCCATGACAGCCGATGAAGCGGCGGTGTTTTTGGGCAAGTCCATTTTGTCTATTCGCCCCCGTTTTACCGAGCTGTTCAATATAGGCTTGATTCGTGACACTGGCGGGCGACGCAAAAATGCGTCTGGTAGGTTTGCAAAGGTGTGGGGTCTGGCGTGAGGAGGTGGCTGCATCCCGATGATCTGGCGCGGCGGTTGAGACAAATTGACGCAGCCAGACTTGAGCGCAGATTGACTGACGCTGAAATACACGAGGCTGACAGACTCACCAGCCTGCTTTACATGAGAGAGTGGCGCAAAGCCGAGACAGAGCGTGAGCGCGCATTCAACATGAGGTCAAAATGAGACCTGAAACCCGCCTTCAACGAGATATTCTCAAATATCTGGCCGCCAAAGGATTTAAGGCCGTCGCCGTGCCTAATGGGGCCATATTGAAGGGTGACTCAAAAGAGCGATCAATCCAAATGGCCAATCTCAAGCGGGATGGTTTACTGCCCGGTATGCCAGACTTGATCGTTTATGGATCACGCTCGCGCATTGGTCATATTGAGGTCAAGTGCGAGGGCAAATATCAACAGGACACGCAACGATCTGTGCAGCGCTGGATGACCGATTGGGGCCATCTTTACGCGGTATGCCGCAGCCTTGCCGATGTGGACGAGACTCTTGCCCGGTGGGGCTGGGTTTGATAAAGTGGGCGGGTGGGGAGCGTTGACCGCGCTCGACCCACCCTATCAACACGGCGTCGGAAGGCCACCGATTGACATGAAAACAATACCCGCAAGCGAATGGCTTTTCAATCCCTGTAGTGGCCGATGCGCCGCGCCAGCACATTTTTCCTATCGTCACCGCACGGTCGAGATGGCTGACAGGCAGGCAGAGGATGCCCGCCGGATCGCTCGGGCACGGTTGGCTAGGGGGCGTAAATGAGCATCCGTCTCATGTCCATTGCATGGGAACTGGATATTCCCATCACCGACAAAATGGTGATGCTGTGCCTGTGTGACTTTGCCAACGATCATGGTGAGTGCTGGCCATCGGCTTCCACCATCGCGCGCAAGTGCAGCCTCACCGAACGATCTGTGCGCCGGATATACAATGATCTGAAGGCCCGCAATCTCCTTCAGATAACGGAGCGCAACGGGACATCCAGTGTCTTCAAAGTCACCCCTGACACAGTGTCACCCCTGACATTGACGACACAACCCCTGACACAGTGTCCGCCCCCCCCTGACACAGTGTCAGCCAAACCATCACTTAACCATCAAGAACCACCAATAGATAAAACAACGCGCGCGAAGCCTGCTCATTCTTTGCCTTCTGGCTGGCAGCCAATCCTGACACCAGCCGCCCAGCGCACCGTTGACGGCTGGCCACCGGGCAGATTTGAGCAAGAGCTAGCCGCTTTCACCGATCACGCCGCCGACAAGGGCCGCACATCGAAAGACTGGCAAGCTGCTTTCCGAACGTGGATCAACAACGCGACCAAGTGGACACCCAAAAATGACCGACCATCAATCGACCGCCGCGATGGAGCAGTTAAGGCCCTCGATCGACGACTTGGATTTGATGACACTTCCGTCCCGTTTGGACGACACGACTTTGGCGAGGGTGGAGGCTATCTCGCTCTCCCCGCTCCCTGATCCGCTGCCATGCTCTGACCGCCATTTTGACCAATGCCTGCGGATCATGCTGGCCTGCGTGCCCAAGCGCAATTTGGACGATGTGAGCGGGGAACTGTTCATCGCTGCCTACCGTCGCCAGCTTGGATGCCATCCCCGCGATGCCATTAGCTTCCTTGCCGATCGGGCCACATCTTCGCTCAAATGGTTTCCTACGATTGCGGAATGCCTTGAGATTATCGCTGATTGGCGGCGGGATGATGACGAGGCGCGCCGCCGCCATCTCGCTCGCAAGATTGCTTTGCGGGAGCGTTCCGCCCGCCGGGCAGATCAGCCCATCATCGCCTATGAGTGCCCCGCGCTAACACAGGCTGATGTTGACCAACTGAGTGATAGTTTGGTAAGCATTGGTATTAAATGTGGCGCGCTGATCCGTGACGGCGACGGCAATGTGATGCCCGCGCCGTGATCGATCAATTTACCCCATATGATTGCGCAAGGATGAAAGATGGTTTACTATCTCACCATGCTCATCACCTATCTTGCTGCCCGCTTCCGGGGCCATAATCACCGAAAGGCAATCTACATGGCTGAACTGACTGCTACCAACGCCGCCCTGGCTGATCTCACTACCGCCATTGGCAATCTCACCAGCGCCTACGCCACGCTCTCGCAGAGTGACGCAGCCAGCGTTGCCACTGCCGATCAGGCCGCCGCCGCGCAGATCACCGCGCTGACTGCCAGCGTGAAGGCTGTTCTGCCCGCACCTGCTCCTGTTGAGGGAGCGCCCGCAGAACCGGTCCCAGCCGATCCTACTGCAACTGAGCCAGTCGCTCCCGTTGAAGGCCAAGCCCCCATCGCATGACGCCACTATCCCCGGTCTTTACCAACAGGGCCGGGGATACACTACAGGAGGATTTATGCGCATTTACCCTGAACATTGGGTAATAGCCGCCATCTTTGTAGTCTCTATTGTGAGTTGCGTTCTGGCACTAACATACCCCTAAGGCGGCTGGCCCTATTATGTATGGGTGGAGAGATTATGCAGACAGGGGTGATGTGCTAGAGTGATATAGCAAACGCAAGTGGCATCTTGCCGAAAGCAAAAGCATATGATAGAATGCGCCCATCAACCCAAGTCGAGGATTTACAAACATGCTTAAGCCCACCACTGGCGGCGTCAAGGCATCTTCTCCCAAGCAGGGCACCAGCGTAGGCTCTGGCTCGCGTCCCACCACCAGCAAGATCGCCATTGGTAGCAGCGCCCCCACCGAGCCGCACACCCTTGGTCGCGCCCCATCTGGATGGCTGAAGTAAGCCGCAAACTACGGGCGATTTATGGCCGTCTCTAGCACATCAGGACAGGGGCGGCCAAAAGGCTCAAGAAACAAGACCAACCTGAAAAAAGAGGCCGAGATAGCCGCGCAAGGCATCACCCCTCTGGAATACATGCTCAAGACACTGCGCGACGAGACGCAAGAGCATGAAGCAAGGATGCAGGCCGCAACAGCCGCCGCTCCCTACGTTCACCCCAAGCTGGCTACCACGACACACAAGGGCGACGACGACGCACCGCTCAAGCATGTGCATGAGATTAAGCGCACGGTGGTTAAGCCATGACCGTTCTCAACATCCCAACCGCAGCCGCCTTCGAGCCGCTGCTATACCCAGCCCGCTACAAGGGCGCACGGGGTGGGCGTGGATCAGGCAAGTCACATTTCTTCGCAGGGCTCGCAGTCGAGAGTTGTTTGATGCGCCCCGGCACACGTGGACTATGCGTCCGTGAGATACAGAAGAGCCTGAGAGAATCGGCAAAGCGTCTGATAGAGGACAAGATCACCGAGTTTAGTGTGGTCGGCCAGTTTGGCTTACTGAACACTGAGACACGGACACCAGGCGGAGGGTTGATCAGCTATGTGGGTATGCAGGATCACACCGCCGAGAGCATCATGTCCTTCGAGGGACTCGATTGGGTGTGGGTGGAACAGGCCGAGACGCTGAGCGCCCGCAGTCTGGAGATACTTCGCCCGACGATCCGCAAGCCAGACTCTGAGTTGTGGTTCAGCTGGAACCGCCGCCGCAAGACTGATCCGGTTGACGTTCTTCTGAGTGGCGACAATCTACCGGCTGGTGCTGTGGTGGTTGAGGCCAACTGGCGTGATAACCCTTGGCTGCCACAAACGCTGATTGATGAGCGTCTGTATGATCAGGTCAACAACCCCGATACCTATGGGCATGTGTGGGAGGGTGAGTATATCGGGGTGGCCAAGGGGGCTTATTACGCCACCCAGCTATCCTCAGCCAAGAGCGAGGGCCGCATTACCCATGTTGCCGCTGACCCGTTGATGACGATCAGAGCGGTGTGGGACATTGGCGGCACCGGGGCCAAGGCTGACGCGGTGAGCATCTGGATATGCCAATTTATCGGTAAGAGCATCAACGTGCTGAACTATTACGAGGCGGTGGGCCAGCCGCTCGCCACCCACGTCGCATGGCTGCGCAAGCATGGCTACGAGGATGCGCTCTGCATCATCCCGCATGACGGCGCACAGCACGACAAGGTGTTTGACGTGACCTATGAGAGCGCGCTTAAGGCGGCTGGCTTCAAGGTGCTACTGGTGCCTAATCAGGGTGCAGGGGCGGCGATGCTCCGGGTGGATACGACAAGACGGCTGTTTGGCTCGATCTGGTTTAACGATGCCACGACGCAAGCTGGACGTGATGCGTTGGGATGGTATCATGAAAAGCGCGACGATGTGCGCGGGATTGGACTGGGGCCGGATCATGACTGGTCGAGCAACGGCGCTGATGCTTTTGGGTTGATGTGCGTTGCCTATGAGGCACCCAAGATCAAGCGCAAGGATGAGGATCGACGCGAGTTTTACACTATCGGGGCGGACGATAGCCCTGGCACAGCATGGATGGGATCATGAAGATGAAAGTAGTTATTGAGACAATACCGCACAGCGAGCAGCGTTACGATACTTGCGGCGATTGGTGGCAAGACGGCGACACGATGCATATTCGTGTGAGCAAGATGTCTGATCCGCGATATGAGCAGCTTGTTGTTGTTCATGAATTAGTTGAAGTGTTTCTGTGCCAGCACGCGGGCATTACTGCCGAGCAAGTTGACGCCTTTGACCTGCCGTGGGAAGGCGAAGGGGAACCGGGAGACGATCCTGCCGCGCCTTACGTTGACCAGCATTGCTTTGCGACGGCGGTAGAGCGGATGCTCTGCGCGGCGATGGGAATTAAGTGGACTGATTACGATAGCGAGGTCATGGGTTTATGAGTTTATGACGCGCTTTAGCGAGTACGAATACTACTGCCCGATCCGCGATGCCTATGTGGCTAGAGTGTCTGTTGCTGATGATCACGGGGCAGAGTTCTTCATGATTGTGGAGCGAGATGGCAAGGGCTATCGCGAGCGGCGTGAAAATGCTATTGATGCCTGTATTGAGGCTATTGAAGCTGGCTGTGCGCCGGGGGAAGTAAGGATCAGATGACACCTGCGCGGGTTATTGGCTGGTCAATCGCAGGGCTACTCGGCTCGGCGGCTATCGCGGCTGGCGTAGTTGTGTTGATGTTCGTCATGGCATTGGTGCGAGTGATCTGATGGCATGGGATGCATCTGGCCCACGCCCCAGCGGCAAGATTGGTCTGCCACCTACAGACGCAGCGATGAACAAGGTTGCTCCCACCACTCTTAGCCCGTCCGATGACAAGGGCAAGATGCTTGGCGACAAGCAAGACGATGTTGATGATGACAAGTTGCTGGATAAAATCCGCAAGCGTATGCAGCTTTGCGTCAAGCGTGAGAGTGGTAATCGCAAGGCTGCTTTAGAGGATCGCAAGTTCAAGGCTGGCGATCAATGGCCGTCTGATGTGGCAGCTCAGCGCAACACCGACAAGCGCCCTTGTCTGACTATCAACCAGATACCCACATTCGTTAATCAGGTGGTCAACGAGCAGCGCCAGAACCGCCCATCGATCAATTTTAGCCCTGATGGCGGCAAGGCATCCAAAGAGGCGGCCAAGGTGTTCCGTGGTCTAAACCGCAAGATTGAGCGGGACTGCGCGGCGGACATCGCTTATGACACTGCCTTTGATGATGCTGTAACGAGCGGATGGGGATACTGGCGGTATCTGACCGATTGGGAGAGCCCTGACAGCTTTCATCAGGTTATCGTCATCAAGCGCGTGCGCAACCCTTTCACGGTCTACCTTGACCCATACCATCAGGAGCCTGACGGTTCGGATGCGCGCTATGCGTTTGTGACGGAGATGGTGCCGCGCGAGGATTTTGAAGAGGAATATCCCGACGCGCAGCCAGTCCCCTTCTTCGAAGGCGGAGCGGGGGAAAATCTCAAGGATTGGTCTGGCAAGGACGCTGTGCGGGTTTCCGAGTATTACGAGATCAAGACCGAGATGCGCACGCTGGTGCGCCTGGACAATGGTCATGTTGGTTGGAAAGACGAGTTAAACGATAGCGTCACCAAGGCGATCGAAGCTAAGACCGCAAGGATCGTGGAGGAGCGCGAGGCTGAATGTCCTACGGTCAAATACTACAAGGTTACGGGTGTTGAGGTTCTTGATCGCTCGGATTGGTTGGGCAAGTGGATACCTATCGTCAAGGTTGTGGGCAACGAGATAGATATTGAAGGCGATGTGAAGGTTGGCGGACTGATCCGCAACGCCAAAGATGCTCAGCGTATGTTGAATTACTGGGAGACAAAGAATACCGAGGCAGTCGCCCTCGCGCCAAATAGCCCGTGGCTGGTGGAGGAGGGCCAGATTGAAGGCCATGAGCGCCAGTGGAAGAGCGCCAACACCAAACCTATGCCTTACCTGTCATACAAGGCAACGTCTGTATCTGGCAAACCCGCTCCTCCTCCTCAGCGCCAGCCTTTTGCCGGGGTGCCCGCTGGCATTCAGCAGGGCATGGAGAACAGCAAGCAACACATGATGTCCACCACGGGCATTAGATTTGATGCGTCCAAGCAAGAGCGCATGAATGACGAAAGCGGCGTGGCCGTGCGCGAGCTTCGCAGGTCAAGCGATATTGGATCATATCACTACATCGATAACCTACTTCGTTCACTGCGCCATGGCGGGCGGATCATGATGGATCTAATCCCCAAGATTTACGACGAGCGCCGCATTGTAACGATCTTGCGCGAGGATGACGGCGAAGAGGTTGTGCAGCTTGATCCACATGCCCCTCAAGCCCATGCCGAGGTGTCGCAGGGTGCAGACAAGAAGCCGATGAAAACGGTTAACCTACAGTTGGGCAAGTATGCCGTGACTGCCACCACCGGGCCTTCGTTCGCCACGCGCCGGATAGAAGCGGCTGAGAGTATGATGAACTTCGCCAAGGCTCTGCCGCAGTCGGCGCAGTTGATTGCCGATCTCATCGCCAAGTATCAGGACTGGGATGGAGCTGAAGAGATGGCGACGCGCCTTGCCAAGGCTGTGCCGCCGCAGTTCCTCACCGCCGATCAGAAGGACGTGCCGCCGCAGGTGCAGGCGATGATCCAGAACCTCGAGGCCAATGTCAAACAACTCACCGTGCAGTTGCAGCAGGCGATGAAAGCCCTGGCTGAAAAGGGTGAGGATCGGGCCATCGCGAAAGACAAGATCGAAAAAGACTTCATGGTCAAACTTCTCGGCGTCATCCAGAAGTCGGAAGATGCCAACGCCAAGATTGATCTTGAAAAGATACAGACGATTATTGATGTTGTTGACAAGGCCGAGGGTCGCCAGGTTGAGGCAGATAGAACAGCCGCGATGGCTAAAGACCAAGGCAAACAAGGGTCAGGCAATGATATTGCAAACCTACCAAGATAAGAGTATAGACGAGACACCGCTTCATGCGGGTTGGCTTACCGAGTGCCGCAAACTCGGGTGTTAGTCGGATGACCACAACCTTACCGGCAGGAAGCCGGGTCAGCACAGAGTGCAAACCTCAAGGAACTCAGCATGACTGATGTGACTGCCATTGCCATGTTCGAAAACCAGCCGAAGGCAGGCCCTGCCTTGTCGGCTACTTCCGATGCGCCAGTGATCGACATCACCAAAAACACTGCAGACGAGGCTCAGGCCGAGCACGATGCCAAGGTTGAGGAGCGGGTTGCTGATAAGCAAGCTGTCGATGACACTGCGGATGCTACGGGCGATGATGATGAGCCCAAGACGCGCAATGACAAGCGCGTGCCCGTTGGTGAAGTAACCAAGGCCCGCGCGAAGGCGAGAGAGGCGGAAGCCAAGGCCGCCGCCCTTGCCGAGCAGAACGCAGCTTTGGCCAAGTCGCTGGAGGCTGTGACCACCAAGAAGGCTGAACCGCCCGCCGACAAACCTGTCAGGGGTAATTTCGACAATCCCGATGCGTTTGACGCCGCATTGGATGCGTGGACTGACGGACAGATTGCCAAGGCGAAAGAAGAGGCAATCCAGAAGGATCGCGCTGAGCGTCAGCAGCAGATTGAGCGTCAGAACCAAGAGCGCCTAGCTGATAATTACCGCAACAATGTCGAGGCCTTCAAGGCCGGTCATTCGGACTTTGACGAGGTATTTAGCGACGATCTGCCCATCAGTCGAGATATGGCGTTGGCGATTGCGGAATCGGACAAGCCCGCCGATCTATCCTATTGGCTGGGCAAAAACCCGGACGAGTGCGCGCGTATTTATGCGCTGCCCCCTGTCAAGCAGATTTATGAACTTGGCCGTATCGAGGCGCGATTGAGCTCTCCAGAGGTCAAGGCTTCCAACCCCAAGCCCGCACCAATCAAGCCTGTCGGCCAGCGTTCGGGTGAGACGGTTAAAAACCCCAACGAGATGGGGGACGAATATTTCGCGCACCGACAAGCCCAAATCAATGCGGAGCGGCGCGCTCTGCTGCAATGACGTAAAGGAAAGCCATGTCCACTAACGCCCTTCTGTCGCCATCGCTCATCACCAAGGAAACCCTTGTGATGCTCGAAAACAACCTTGTCGCCGCTGGCAAGGTTAACCGTCAATTCGAGAACCAGTTTGTGAAGATCGGCAGTTCGCTGACCGTTCGCAAGCCAAATCGGTTTACGGTGACTTCGGGGCCGGGCCTGTCTATTCAGAACATCAGCGAGCCGAGCACTTCGATCACCATCAGCAACCAGAAGCACGTTGACTTTCAGTTCTCGTCGCAAGACCTGACGCTGACCATCGAAGAGTTTAGCGAGCGTTATTGCAAGCCCGCTGCTTCGGAACTCGCCAACCAGCTCGACTATGATACGCTGACCAACACGTTCAGCTTCTCCAATCTTGTTGGCACCCCCGGCACGGTGCCCAACTCGTTCGCATCGCTTGCTGCTGTTGGTCAGCGTATGGATGAACTCGGCGCTCCTCAGGATGGACGCGTGCTAATCCTAAATCCGCAAGCCTATTGGTCGATAGCGAATGCTTTCATCGCGGTTTATGTGAAGTCGGTTGCTGAGGGAGCCCTGAAGGGTTTTCTTGCCAACCTCGCCAACTTCATGATCTTCATGGATCAGAACATCCAGCAGCACACCAACGGCAACTATGCTGGCTCTGGCGTGGTCAACGGCGCTGGGCAGACTGGTTCCAGCATTATCACCAACGGCTGGACGGCCAGCAGGACCAACCTGCTTCTGCCTGGTGATGTCATCACCTTGGCTGGTGTGTATCAGGTGAGCAGCAAGTCTCCTCGCCAGTCCACCGGCGCGCTCAAGAACTTCACCGTCACTTCGGCGGTTTCGTCCGACAGCGGCGGCAATGCCACCATCAACATTTTCCCCGCGATCACCACGACTGGTGCCTATCAGAACTCGACCGCCTCGCCTGCCAACCTTGCGGGTGTTTCGGTCATTTCCGGCAACGCCAACACCGCATACTTCAACAACATCGCGTTTGTTAAGGATGCTATCGGCCTCGTCACCGTTCCGCTGGAACTGCCGGAAGGCGTCGATTTCCGCGCCCGCGAGATGTATAAGGGCATCTCCATGCGTATTATTCGCGCATACGACATCTCGAACGACGTTTTTCCAGCTCGAATTGATATCCTATACGGAACTACGCAATTCTACGATGACCTAGGAGTTCGGCTTACCAATTAGGGCGCGGATAATGTCTGAACCTTACAAGCCCGAGGCGAAGAAGATGCCGAAGGGGTGGAAGTCCCCGATGCGGACGCCGCTATATCACGTGGTGGCTGACTGGCGCGGTGAGCCCAAGCCTGTTGTTCTGACGCCGGGTCTTATCCGTGAGGTTGCGGACGAGATACGGGCTAACATTGCCAAGGCTATCATCGACGGCAAGAATACGTATCTGTCCAATCCGACTGTTGTTCTCTGTCATATATAAGGAAGCCTGATCATGGGCATTGTCACCGCCACCGTCAACTCGAATGTCCCGACCACTACCCAGATCACCAACGGCGATCCGGGCGGTGAGGTTGTTTTTCCTTCTACCACTGCTCCTGGTGCGTTCTTTGGCAAGACGCCGGTTGTGCAGCCGAGCGGCCCTAATCAGGCTGCGCTGGTGCAGGGTCAGCAGGCTGGCATTATCACCACCTATGGCAGCACGCAGAGCCCTTCGGCGGTGGCGGCTAACACGGCGGCTGAGCAGTCTCTGACCGTCCAGAGCGGCACGGTGACGGCTACCCGCACGCTGATTGCGACGGGTGATCTTCTGTTCATCAACAAGCCAACCGCGCAGGCTGGTCTCGGCATTGGCAACGTCCGCGTTGCTGGCTCCAACAGCATTGGCGTCAACTTCAACAACGCGACTGGCAGTTCTATCACCCCGACCGCCTCGCAGGCATATACGGTGGTTGCCATTCGTGGCCTGCCCTCGCTGACGGCTACTCTGTCGCCTGTCGCGGTTGCGGCCAACACCACCATTGAGCAGCAGTTTACGGTTACTGGCGTTGTGGCTGGTCAACTTCTGCAGGTATCGAAGCCAACCGCTCAGGCTGGTCTCGATATTGTTGGCATCCGTTGTGTGGCTAATAACGTGGTTGGCATCACCTTCGCCAACTTTACCGGATCGGCCATCACTCCGACTGCTGCCGAGGTTTATACCTTCATCACGCTGTCTGGCATTGATGCAATCAGCAACTTCATGACGTTCTCGCTCAACGCTGGCACGATTGGCGCGATTGGCGCTGGACTGGTTGTGACGGGCGGCAACACCACGATGGTCGGCGCGCTGGCCAGCGATATCCCGATTGGCCCGCCCTCGCAGGTGACGGCTCAGGCGGCGGCTACCAATGCGGCGGTTCCTGCCCTGTCGATCATCTCGGCTGATACGCTGACGATGTATTTCAGCGGTATCGGCACCGGGGCTACTCCGACCGCCAGCCTGACTTATGACCAGCTCGTTTATCGTCTGGCCCCGGTTGCCCCCCTGGTGCTGTATTCTCAGACTTTCGCGCCGGTTTCGGTGGCTGCGAATACGACTGCCGAGCAGACTTTCACGGTTACTGGCCTGGTTGTGGGTTCGGCGGTGTGGATCAACAAGCCAAGCTGGCAGACTGGCCTTGGCATTGTCGGCTGCCGTGTATCGGCGGCTAACACGCTCGCTATCACCTTTGCCAACCTGACCAGTGCGGCGATTGTCCCCAACTCCGAGACTTATCTGGTTGGCAACTTTCAGATCAAGCAGGGCGGCGCTGGCACGCAGGTCACTCAGCCCTGCGCGGCTGCGGCTGCGACGATCAGCAACATGGTTGCTAAAACCCGCACCGATCTTGTGACGCTTGGCTTGCAGGCGGGCGCTTAGGATTGATCCAATCCCGCAGTCGTGTTAGGCTGTCTGCATGGCAAATATGACAACACCCCCAATGGCGTTTATGGTCATTGGGGGTGTTTTTGCTAATGCAGGTGATAGCCATGACTGATTATGGAGTGAAAGATAAAGAGCCTTTGTTGCTTCCTGACATCAACCTTCACGGGATGACGGTTGATCTTGTGACATGGCAGAGCGGTGTTAAGTTCGCCCGGTTTTATAGAGATGGCGTGCATCACGATGCACCGCTGAGCATCATTACCAGCCCTCAGGGGCAACAGGCGGTTGACGCGATCCGCAACACTTTTGACTATTACAAGGAGAGCGCATGATGGATGAATATCAACTCTACCCGGTGACTATGGCTCACCCCGCATACAAAGCCGCGCAGTCTCTGCTTGTCCCCGGCACGGAGAGGCTGAACGGGCAACGCCAGCCCATCCCTGGCACTGGCGACTATCAGGGCACGCCAGAGCGTATGCCGCCCGTTACCGTCAATTCCGATGAGGAGCGTAAATATTACGAGGCTCAGGGATATAAGTTTGCTGGTGATTGTGATCCCAGCGCATATGCCGTCGCTCATTCATCGTCCCCGCCTGATGCTTACGTTCCGCTGGAATACCCCAAGTATGTCGGCGTTGTGCTGGTGAACAGCCGCGAGGAAGAGGATGAACTTTCGCCGCCCCTGATCCCGCCCGCGATTGGTGATGGCGAAGATGTGCCGGCCAAGAACCGTGGTGGTCGCCCCCGCAAGGTTGAAGCGGCATGACTGGCACCGGCCCTGACATTCGCAGCGGCGAGCGCATTAAAGTGCCCGGCAAGCATCCCGAAGGAACGGAATTTTACAAATGGCCTGACCTAAATGGCGGGATGATATTTGCTTGGTATCCCAGGCTTGAACTTCACGTTTGCTGGTTGATTGGAGATGTCGGAGCCAAGATTGCCGCGATGGCGCAGCTGAAGGCGGCTATCAAATATGTGGACGGCGGAGGAAGATGCCCCGGTCAAAAACCGTGGCGGACGACCCCGCAAGATTGCGGAGACGCATGATGTCGTTTGAGCCTTTCCCACAGTGGTATAACGGCGTGCTGTATTCATCGGCACAAGAGTTGGGTGACGCTATTGCGCAGGCCAATACGGCGGCTGTTCCCGTTATCCCTTCACCCGGCGATCCGGTCCCTGCCGATCCCAACCCAACTATTTCAGTGATTGACTCAGGCGAATGACCACCGCCCTCGATATCATCAACGACGCCTATGGGCTGATCGGCGTTTATGGCATCGGGGGGGCGATTGCCAGTCAGGATGCTGCGCTTGGGCTCCGCGTGCTCAATGACATGCTGGATAGCTGGTCGAATGAAAGTCTGACCACGTTTGCCACATTGGAGCAGAGTTTTACGCTGGTCCCCGGCGTTCAGAGCTACACCATCGGCGCGGGTGGCACGCTGAACATGACCCGGCCCATCCGTATTCTGGAGGGGCCCGGGACTGCCTATGTGCAGGACAGCAACGGCAACAACTATCCGGTGGAGGTGGTGCCGCGCGACAAGTGGAACATGTATTCCAACCGCTCGGCGCTGATCACATCGGACTTCCCTACAATCCTCTATTACGACAACCAATACCCTCTTGGGATTATCAACGTCGCGCCGTTCCCTACCATTGCCTATACAATGTATTTTGACAGCTATCTGCAGCTTTCCGATCTGTCGTCGCTGACCACCTCGATCAGCTTGCCCCCCGGATATGCTAAAGCATTAAAAACCAATCTGGCTGGGGAATTGCATCCGTATTTTGCGGATAGCCAACTTTCTCCTGTCGTTATCGCGCAGGCATTCGAGAGCAAGGGCAATATCAAACGATCCAATATGCGTGATGTTACTGCTGTTTATGATGACGCCATCGTGAGCCGGGCCAATGTCAGCTATAACCCATACACTGATAGCGTCGGCAGTTCTGTTGGCTCGCGATGAAAACAGTCGAGACGCCTTTTCTGGGCATCGCATATAGCCTGCGGTCAAAGTCGCTTGCCGACCAGCAACTGATCAACCTCTATCCTGAGATAGTTGAGGGCAAGTCCGGATCGGCGGAAGTGGGGGCATTTTATGGATGCCCCGGCCTTAATCTGGTGACGACAGTAGGCAGCGGGCCGATCAGGGGGATGCTCGATCAGGAAGAGTTTTTGTTAGTTGTGTCTGGAAATCAGGTATATAGTCTGGACAACTCCTACAACGCGACATTGCTTGGCACAATCGGCACATCGTCTGGTCCTGTCAGCATGGTAGCCAATTCCACCCAGCAAGCAATTTTTGATGGTGTTAGGGGGTATTCCTATTCAGGCGGGGTGTTAGCGCCGATCTCGCTGCCGTTCTCCAATCCCGGCATTGCTGACTATATGGATGGGTTTGTGCTGATTAACGAGGTTGGCACGTTCAACCTGTGGCAGTCCAATCTCAATGATCTGACCACATGGGACCCGCTCAATTTCACAACCGAGGACGGGACGCCTAGCGATGTTGTGGCGCTGATTGAGTTTCACAATCAGTTTGCCATCTTCAAGGAAGATCACTTTTGCTTCTACATCAACGCGGGGCTTAACGGCTTTGTTTTCCAGCGTCTGCAGGGGGTTTATGGGCAGGTAGGCGTTGCCGTGCCTTACAGCCTCGCACAGATTGAAGAGACGCTGTTGTTTCTTGGCCAAAGCCCGATCGGCGGGCGGGTGGTTTATGCGATTGATGGGTATCAGGAGCAGCGGGTTTCCACGCACGCTCTGGAATATGCGATGAATGGCTATTCAACGATAGATGACGCCATTGGATTTACCTATCTGCAGGAGGGTCATAAGTTCTATGTCCTGACGTTCCCGACTGAGGGCGCTACTTGGGTTTTGGATTTGACCGCCACGAAGCGGATGGGAGTTCCCGCTTGGCACCAAAGGGCATCATTTTCCAATGGTAATTTTGGGCGATACGCAGCCAATTGCTTTGCCTTTTACAATGACGGCGATCTGTTGGTTGGGGACTACGCGAGCGGCAATATCTATCGTCTCAATCTCGATATCTTCACCGACAATGGGGCGCAGCGCAAATGGCTTCGTTCATGGCGCGCCACCCCCAAGAATGTCTATGATGCGCAGCGGTTTAATTTTCTGGAATTGACATACCAGAGCGGGACGGAAGTCCCTGACGGCACCAATCCTCAGGTGGTGTTGAGATATTCCGATGATAGCTTCAATTGGTCCCCAGACCTGATCGGAGCGGCGGGACAAACCGGGCAATATGCCAATACATTGAGGTGGAACAGGCTGGGTTCGACGCGGCGCGGCACTAACTCTGACCGGGTATTTGAATTGTCATCGACTGATCCGTTCAAGGTTGCTTTGTTTGGGGCGATTGTGGGGTGAGCACGACTGGCGTAACAGGTATGCCGAGCCTTGCTGCGATGCTGACAAACCCTTCCACGGGCATCATCACGCAGCCCTGGTATATTTTTCTTCAGCAATTGTTCAACCGCACTGGCGGGGTGGCTGGCGGAGATCAGACGGTGGTTAGCGGTAGCCTCATCGACTATTGCGGCCCGACTGCCCCTGATGGCTATTTGGCGTGCAACGGGTCTGCGGTCAGCCGCACTGTGTATGCATCTCTCTATGAGGCGATAGGGGTAACTTGGGGGTCTGGCGATGGCTCTACCACGTTCAATGTGCCTGATTTTCGCGGCGTGTTCATTTATGGGGCCAATGGGTCTAATCCTGTTGGGACATTAGGCGGTTCTGCTACTGCCACGCTCGATGTAGGCAATTTGCCTGCCCACAATCACCCTGTCATTGATCCGGGGCACTTGCACGCTATTACCGATCCCGGCCACAATCACACGGCATTGGTGGCGTCCAACACCAATACCATAGGTTCTGGGGCTGGTTCAGGGACTGCGGGCAACACCGGCACCAGCGCAACGGGCATCACGATAAACACGGCTACCACTGGCGTTACCACCAACAACACGGGCTCGGGCGATGCGTTTGCGATCATCCCGCCCTATGCCACTGTGTTGAAGTGCATCAAGACATGACGCCGTTTGTCATCTTCTCGCTGCCAAGGTCAAGGTCAACATGGTTATCCTTGTTTCTAAGCTACGGTGGGTTGCTGATCGGTCATGATGTGGGGGTTGATAGCGAAAGCATCCCTGATTTTATTGATAGGATGAAGCCGGGGACATGCGAAACGGGCGCTGCCTTTGCGTGGCCAGTTATCCGTGAATATCTTCCAATGTCTAAGTTTGTCACTGTGCGGCGTGATAGGGACGAGGTTTGCGATAGCCTCGCCCGGTTTGGTTTATCGGGCTTTCAAGATGAAATGCGGGTGAGGGACTGCCATCTTGATGATATTGAGCGCCTGCCCGGCACTAAGCGATTTTTCTATGAGGATTTGGCGAGGATGGAAGTATGCGCGGATTTGTTCACACATTGCTTAGAAAAGCCTTTTGATGTATCATGGTGGCAACGCATGGATGCGTTGAATATTCAAGTTGATATGAGCAAGCAGATGCGCAAGCTCATACATAATCGCGGCCAGATAGAAAGTCTTAAGGATGACGTTCGCCGTTGCCTCTGAGCCTTGGTCAAGTGGATGGTGGGCAGAAGCAAAACCTTTGGCGGAATCCCATTTTAACGAGACAGACGGAGACGACATAGAACCAAAGCGCAAGTTCAATCTATCCGAACGGCTGATGGCTTTGATGTATGAGGCTGGGGCGTTGCTGCTGATAACCGCCCGAAAAGATGGCAAGATGGTTGGTTATCACACTTGGCAAGTATCGGAGGACGTTGAGAGCGAGGGTTTGCTGGTTGCATATATGGGAGGGTGGTATTGCTCCCCCGGCAATGCGCGCGCTGCCTTTGAGTTGTTTAACAAGTCTGTTGAGGTTCTTAAGTCTATGGGGGTGCAGTGTATTTTTCCTCATCATAGGACAAAGGGACGCGGCTCTGATATTGGTAAGTTCTTTATGCGTCAGGGTGCTATACCGATTCAGGCGACATATTCTTTGTGGATAGGCGACTAGTATGGCAAGCGTTTCTCTTCCGGTTGCATTGGCAGGCAGTAGCGTTCTATCCGCAGGCATCGGTGCCCTTGGCGCATCCAGCGCCGCTGGAGCGCAGGAGGCGGCGGCAAATGCGGCAACTGCTGAACAGCAAGCCCAATTTGCCCAGACAACCGCCAACGAGGCTCCCTATCTGGCAGCCGGTGGCAATGCCCTGACGGCGCTAATGCAGGGCGAGGGGCTTATTCCCGGCCAGAGCAATGCCAATGTGGCCAATGGCTCCCTGACAGCGGCATTCAACCCCGCCAATCTTGCCCAGACGCCTGGCTATCAGTTTCAGCTTCAGCAGGGTGAACAGGCCCTGTTAGACCAGCAATCGGCCACTGGCGGAGTTGGTGGGGGCAATACGCTGAAAGCCTTGATGAGCTATGGCGAGGGCTTGGCGAGCACAACCTACCAGCAGCAGTTTAACGACTATCTGGCGCAGCAGCAGCAGCAGTTTGGCAATCTTCAGACGCTCGCCGGTTCTGGCCAGAACGCGGCGAGCAATCTCGGGGCGTTGGGGGCGCAGACGGCCAATTCCATCGGGCAGAACATCATCGGCGCGGGTAATGCCTCGGCGGCTGGCACCGTGGGGGTGTCAAATGCCATCTCGGGGGGGATCAATAGCCTGTCGAGCAATTACCTGCTGAGTTCACTTCTCAATGGCGGTGGCAGTAATTCCTTTTTGAGCACGCTGGGCAGCGGCAATTATGCAGGCAACGCATCATTGACCGGTGTTCCGCTAAATACATCCGCGTTTGGAGGGCCGTAAAATGCCCGTCGATGCATCCATCCCGCTTGCGATCAATCCGCAGCCGCAAAACCAGCTTGCTGAGATTTACGGCACTGCGCTCAAAATCAAGCAGATGCAGATGGATCAGCAGCAGCAGCAATATCAGATGAAGCAGCAAAACGCTTTGCGGCAGATATTGACTGAGCCAGACGCGGTTGACCCCAAGACGGGGCGGATCAGCCAGAACGCGCTATCCAAGGCGCTGAGGATTGACCCCACGACCGGGGAGAAGCTGCTTGGCACCAATGCGCAGATCGATGAACGCGAGGCGCTGGCGAAACATATCCAGAGCGAAACCTATGCTGCGAAGCGGAAGGCTTTGTCGGAAGGTGCTGGCGCGTCTATTGTGGCCTATGATGAGGCATTGAAAGAGGGAAAATCCCCCGACGCGGCCAAGCTGGTTGCGCAACAGATTTACACCAAGCAACTGAACGATCTGGGTAAATCTGGCATGTTCAGCGCGGAAGAGATCGACCGCTTGCCGGGTAATTTTGACCCTATCCAGACACGCTCTTACGCGATTACGGCGGAGCAGGATATCCATGAACGCGAGAACGAGGCGCGCGAGAAGCAGGCCGATGCAGCTCTTGGGTTACGGCGGGAGCAGGGGGAGACGAAGGGCGAGCAAATCCTGACCGACCCTAAAACCAACACGCAATACATTTTCAATCCCACAGCACCGCGCGGCCAGAAGTTTCAAACCCTCGACGGCCAGCCATATACCCCACAGGGCGCGCAGAAGATCGCGGGCGGAACTCCACGTTCGGCGGCGGCCATGGCAACGCAGCGTTATATGGAGGAGCATCCAGACGCCACGGCGGATGATCTGGTCAAGTTCAATGCGGACATTGCTGCGGGCCGCGCCGGTGGCACATATGAAGGCAAGCGCGGCGCTCAGTTGCAGCAGGGCGTCAAGGCTATCGATGGGCTAATCGATCAGGCCCGAGAGGTTTACGCCAAACTGCCGCGCGACAGGTTTATGCCATATAACAAGCTGCAAAGGGCGGTTGCCAATGGCACTGCTGACCCGGATCAGGCAGAGGCGTTCGTAGCAACCGAGGCCGTGGTCAATCAGTGGGCGAGGAACATCAACCCGAATGGGAGCCTCACCGTCAACGCCGTGCAGCGCGGCGAAAAGATGTTGAGTGATGCAACTAGCCAAGAGGCTTACAATGCCGTGCTGAATCGCATGAAGAAGGAGAGTGAAACCGAACTTTCCAGTCTTCCGGCCCGCGACCAGACCAAGGGAGAGGGTGGCGCACACCCCCCGCTTAACCTGCTGAGCCGCGACAAGATCACCACGTTTAAGAATGGCCAGAAATGGACCATCGGCGCGGATGGTAACGCCAAGCGGGTTGATCAGTAATGGGCTGGGAAGTTGCATCTGAGGCCCCAGCCCCCAAGGTGGATAGCCACAAGGACTTTACCACCTTGATGGATAGCACCTTCGGCAAGGGAAAGTGGCATCAGACGGGTGGATACCGCACGCCTGATCGCGAGAATGAATTGCGCGCGGAAGGAGCAGAGACGGTCGCACCGGGCAAGTTGTCCGATCACAGCCGGGGCACACCTGAAAACCCCGGAGCCTACGATATTGTGGTTGACGGCCTCAATCCCCGGCAAGTGGCGCGTAAGCTGCAAGAGACGGGTGCTGACTTCCTGCACTATTACCCTGAAGGTCAGAGGGCCACGCAGGGCGCGCATCTGCACGTTGCGGTGCCGATTGGCGGCTCTCATACCCCTCCCACAAGCGATGACTGGCAACTTGTATCTGAGGAGCCGATTGAAAAGCCAAAGGCCCAAGCCGCCCCCAAGAAAACATGGATGGGCGAGATTGGCGAGAGTTTTGCCGATATTCCCCGCGAGATCGGTAAGCAAGTTACAGAGGCCAATACCAAACTCCTTGCCGATCAGCGCAAAAACGCTGGCAGCCTCAATCCATTGACATCTCTAGAGACCACGATGGATGTGCTGGGGGAGGTTGGTGCGCCGATCACTGGCGCGCTCACTTCTATCATTGGGAGGCCTCTTGAGGCCATGACTGGCGTCAACCGTCGCACGATAGGTGATATTGCATCTATCGCCATTCCCTTTGGCGGGGAGGCAAAAGGCGCAATGGAGGTATCCAAACTCGCCAAGGCAGAAGGCATCAGCAAGAACGCCGCTCGGGTAATACTGGAAAACCGGCGCGCCGTAGTAAGTGAACCGGGAGTGGTGCAACGGGCCATTACCGCGCCTGTGCGTTTGGCTGCGGCTGTCACAAAGCCGGGAGCTAAAGCGCTGGTCAATTTCGTGCAAAAAGCCAAGGGAACGGAAGCTATCGACCAGGTGGCAATGGATCGTGTTTTGGCGCGCATGGAAGCGGACGCCAAGGGCGGCGGCCCAAATGCACAGGATATGATAGATATTCGCACCAAGGCGCAACCGAACCTTACGCTGATGGATGTAGGTGGGGAAAACGTCAAAGGCTATGCTGGCCGGCTGGCTCGGAAGCCGGGTGAAAGCCGCAACATCCTGACTGGTTTTCTGAAAAATCGAGATGCAGAAGCAGGCAAGCGCATGGCCGAGGCCATAGAGACGCATATTCAGCGCGGTAACGCTTATCAGAGCCAGCAAGCCCTGAAAGCCAGTCGTTTGGCCATTGCGGGGCCTTTGTATGATAAAGCCTATGCGCACCCACCACTGAACCCGGAAGCGCTGACAGCGGATGGTGGGGTGCTAAAGGAATTGGCAAAGCGCCCTTCATTCAGACAGGCAATGGGCAAAGCTTTGAATATCGCAGCCGAGGAGGGACGTGATCCTAATTCGCTCGGCATTGTATTCGATGATGCCGGTGAACCACGCTTTGCTAAAGTGCCGTCATGGCAAACACTCGATTACGTCAAGCGCGGCATGGATGATATTATTGAAGCCAGCCGCAGCGACGTAACCGGCAAGCTGAACCTAAATACATATGGCCGCGCTGCCAATCAAACGCGCACCCAATTTCGCACAGCACTTAGAAAATACAATCCCGATTATGGCAAGGCGCTAGACGCCTATGCGGGGCAGGCTTCGGCGGATACCGCCATTGAACGCGGGCGAAAGTTCCTGACGCGGCGTCCTGAGGAAATTAGGGACTATCTCAAGGATGCCACGGATAGCGAGCGCGAGTTCTATAAGCTTGGCGCTGCGGACGCCTTGCTCAAGAGGCTTGCCCAGACGGGGAGGGGGGGAGATGAAGCAAAGTCGATAATGAAAAACGACTATACGCAGGCCCAGCTGCGCCAGTTGTTCAAGTCTCCAGAGGAAGCCGATAAATTTGTGCATTCGGTAGAAGCTGAGGCGATGATGTTTGACACCAAGGCGCATGTCGTCGGTGGATCACAAACTGGCGGGCGGGTGGCGGAAGATGCCAGCAGCGAAGAAATGATGGCAAATCACGCTGGAAAAGCCGCTTTAGGCGCTGCTACTGGCAGAATGGGTAGTGCGGCCAAACACGCGATGGAGGCTTTGAAATATCATGCGGAGCGGCGCGATCCGGCGATTGATGCCGCCGCCGCACGTATCCTGTCTGAGCCTCTTTCGAGCGCGCCGGGGGCGCCAGGCACCAATGCGCTGTTGAACCATGTGCTGGAGCGCAGCGCACAAACAGCATCGCCACAGAATCGCAACTTCCTCCTGCAAGCATCCCGCCGCCTGCAAGCCCGAGACTATGGCCGCACCGCCGCGCATATCGGGGCGGGCGCTGGTGCGGTGGCTGGGGCTAGCGATTTGGGTAATGGGCAGTGAACGCGCTTCTCGATATCTTGATGGCTGCCGACGCAGTTCCACAAGCCATCGCCGCGCCACAAGCGGATGATGCGCCGCCAGACTATTTCAAGCGCAATCAGGCGTATGTCGCTCCGGGCGATCACGTCTATAATACGCCGTTGCCGGGTAATGATGAAAAGGCATTCCGGCAGTGGTTGGCCGAAAACAAAGTGCCGTTCGATGCCAACGCGCCGGTAACTGATTACGACATGCTTGGATTCTGGAAGGCCATGCAGACAGGTGACCCGCGTGCGGCAAACGCCGTCGATCCTAACGACGGGAAACTGCATTACAGTGATTATTGGAAAACACCGTACCACGAGAGTTTTTCCGCTGAAAGCCAATGGGCCAACCCCAAAACCGCGCCGCATTGGAATGAGAAGGACCAACTCGTTGCCCCTGACGGATCTGTGATTTACGATGACCGCGCACCTAAAAAGGGCGAAAAATGAGGGTGCTTTGCATTGACGGGGAATCATCCGGCCTAGACTTCTGCCTGCGCTGCATCGCGGATGGGCATGATGTTCGCCTGTTCCGTCCGCCGCTCCGCCCTATCGGCAAGGGCTTCAAGGGCCTGACGGTTGTCGATGACTGGCGGCAGTCTATGGGATGGGCCAAAGACGGCCTGATCCTGACCACCGGCAATGCCAAGTGGCTGCATGAACTGGATCGCTACCGTGATCTGGGCTTCAAGATATTCTCCCCCACGGTTGCCAGCGCAAATCTTGAGGTCAACCGCGAAGCGGGCATGAAGGCGATGAAGTCCATCGGCATTGACCTTCCCCATTACGAGACATTCCCGACGCTGGAAGCCGCTGAAGCCTTCGCGCGCAAATCGGATCAGGCATACGTTTTCAAGCCTATGGGTTCTGAAGAGGACAAGGCTCTCACCTACGTCAGCAACTCCCCCGCCGACATGGTGGGATGGATACAGCGCCAGCGCGCTCGCGGCATGGTGTTGAAGGCCCCCTGCATGTTGCAGGAGAAAATCGACATGGTGGCCGAGGTCGGCATCTCTGGCTGGTTTGGCCCAGAGGGCTTCCTGCCCAGCAAATATCAAGAGTGCTGGGAGTTCAAAAAGTTCATGGCTGGCGATGTTGGCCCGGCGACAGGTGAGGAAGGGACTGTTTGTCAATACGTTGAAAGCGCCAAACTGGCGGATGATTTTCTACTCCCGATGGCCCCGATACTCTCCTCTCTGGGTCATCGCGGGGACTTTGCGGTCGGTTGTGGTATCGATAGCAAAGGGAAGGCGTGGCCGTTCGAGTTTACATCCCGGCTCGGCTGGCCCGCCTTCTATATTCAAGTGGCATCTCATAAGGGAGATGTGGCGCAATGGATGCGTGATCTGCTCGACGGAGAGGATAATCTCAAGGTGGATTATCGCCCCGCTATTGGCGTGGTCATGTCGCAGCCGCCCTATCCCCAATGGAACGGCAAGGCTGATAACGTAGTAGGCAACCCGATCGCCGGCATGGAAGAACTATGGGATCAGTGCCACCCGGTCATGATGATGATGGGCAAAGGGCCTGTCATGGATGGCGATAAAGTTGTGGATAAACTCTGCAACCAGACGGCGGGCGAATTAGTGGCGGTTGTGACAGGGCTTGGCGAGACAGTTTCAAAAGCGCGCAAGTCATGCTATGACGCTATTGGAAAGATAAGTTATTCTGATGCGCAATATCGCAAGGATATTGGCGCGCGTCTGGAAAAGCAGCTACCAGTGGCTCACAAGGCCGGTTTCTGTCTTGATATGGATTGGGACTAAGAATGACTACCACCCTTCTTTCCCCCTTCCCGGTATTTCATCAGGACAGTCAGGGCCAGCCTGCAAGCGGCTATAAGCTGTTTACTTATGCCGCTGGAACGACGACAAAACAGTCAACTTACACCGACAGCACGGGCGGGACGCACAACACCAATCCCGTCATTCTCGACAGCAACGGCAATGCCAATGTCTGGCTTGATACGTCCCTGTCATACAAGTTTGAGTTTGCGCTCCCCACCGATACCGATCCGCCAACCAGCCCTATCTGGACAGTGGACAACATGGTGTCGCCTATAACCGCTGCCACGCTTGCGACGGCTATTGCGGCTTTGGGGACTATCCCAACGCTCGCTGGCAACAATACATTCAGCGGCAACAACACGTACGCGGGCACAGAGATATTCGACAATAGCCCGATTGTTCCAACTCCGGGAACAACGGACGATAGCACCAAAGCAGTTAATTCGCTCTGGGTCCGCACACTTGGGGCTGCCTATCAAGATGTTGCAATGATCTCGCTCGCAAGTTCCGCAACACTTGCTAACTCTTCTTTGGGCGGCGTGGCTCGTTTCACCGCTGCCAGCGTTACCGCGACCCTGCCGCCGATTGTTGCCGTTACATATGGCCAGACGATGACATTTCTTGGCGGGGCCTATGGAGGCACGATCAAGGGGAATGCATCGGAGACTATTACTTCGATGTATGGCGCTTCCGCCAATACCTTGGCTGTCGCATCCGGGGAGGTTTTGGCACTCACCGGAAATGCAACGGGATGGTTTGTTGCATCCGATGGTGCATCATCTTCTGCGCTTTCGGTAGGAGGCTACACCAGCCTCAAGATCGCAACGCAGGGCTCAACAAACTTCACCAGCGCAGTGACTGCTGGGAGTATTGTTTTGTCGTCCGCTGCTGGTGGCGTATATGTAGCCAAGACGGTGAGCGTCTCGCCAGCGATTAACGCCAGTGGCCCCAACGGGCTTGATACCGGGACTTTGGCGGGATCGACGTGGTATTATGTATGGGTCATATATAATCCGGCGACTGCAACTGTAGCGGGGCTATTCTCACTATCCGCTACCGCACCGACGCTGCCCACCGGCTATACCTATTCGGCCCGCGTTGGAGCCGTTCGCACCGATGCGAGTGGCAGTAAGTATCTTCTGCAGACGCTGCAATATGGTCGCGTGGCTCAATACGTTGTCACATCAGGTGATAACGTTGCCGCGATGCCGCCTATCTGTTCCGGCACCACAGGTTCGCCGTCCACGCCCACCTGGTCATCTTTTTCTGTCAGCTCCGTTGTTCCGCCGACAGCTTATAAAATCAGGATTTCAGTTCTTAACGCTTCTACTGGCGCACTACAAGTTGCGCCCAATAACTCCTATGGAGCATATACCAGCACCACAAACCCTCCACCAGTTTCATTTTCAAATTACAGCTACAGCAATATTGCAGAGTTTGTTCTGGAGTCAACCAATATCTACTATGCGTCTGCGGACGCTAGTGGGGGTGTGTTTTGCATGGGCTGGGAGGACGGACTTTGACAACTATTGATCAAGTGAGTTCCGCCATAGGTTCATTTGGAGCGGAAATTTCGAACGTGAAAGAAACGCTCAAAGCCATGAGCCAAACCCTTAAGGCCATCGATCAACGCCTTGAGGCAATTGAGAGGGTGGAGGCAGAACGCAAGGGCTCCAACCGGGTTTGGATGTTTTTTGCGGGCATCTTGGGTAGTATTATGACGTTGTGCGGCGAGTGGCTGCTAGACAAGTTTGGAGGCTGATATGTTGTTTGCATGGATTGAAGAGCGCGCAAAGAATATGTGGCACGAGGCCAGCACATGGATTGGCATCGTCATCACCGCCGTCAGCTCGATTGCCCCGCATTTTGCCCAGTTCGATCCTCGCATTGCGTGGGCAGGGGCGGTTGCCGGGGTAATCCTGATGGTCAAAAAAGGCTCGGGAAGTGGCAAAGCCTAAACCCAAAGCCATGATGATTGCCGCCGCTGTGGCGGTGAGCGCGCCTATGGCTATTCACTTTGAGGGCACGGTTCTCCATCCCTATCGGGATATGGGAGGCTATGAGAGCGTGTGCAACGGCGAACGCTATGTGGCGATGCATGACTATACCAAGGCGGCGTGCCTTGAGATGCTTAAACAAGATCAGGCTCAGGTTTATGCGCCCGAGGTCTATGCATGTTCGCCGGAGATTGCAGATAACCCCTATTTTTTGGGACCTGCGATTGATGCTGCATGGAACGCAGGAGCGGGTGGCTGGTGCAAGTCTCCAATGGCCGCGAAGTTTAAGTCTCGCGATAATGTTGGAGCGTGCGAAGCCTTCAAGGATTGGCGATCAACTGTTCATGGTATAGAAGTGCGGGGACTGGAAAACCGCAGGGATTACGATCCCATGAGCGAGTTTCATATCTGCCAGAAGGGCCTTGCCAATGTTTAGTCTGGTGTTTGATGCTCTTAGCGGCTTTGCATCCAAGGCGTTTGCTTGGCTGACTGATAGCGCATGGCATGTTGGCATAGCTGTTTTGGTTGTTGTTGGCATTTGGGCCGCTGTAGAAACCCATGAGGCTGACAAGTGGCACAAGGCATACACTCAGCAGGGCAATGCCTTCAAAACGGCTGAGGCTGCTGCTGACGCGGCAGAGCAGGCCAAACTATCGGCTATGGATGCTCAGATCACACAGAATGCACAGGAGGCGCAGACACATGAAACGCAAGACTTGGCTCGCAATGATGCTGCCGGTGATGTTTACAAGCGCCTGCACACCATCCATCCCAGTGCATCCGGTAACGTGCCCTCCGCCGGTGGTGACACGGCCTCAATTTCTGTTGGCTCCGCCAGCGATGCCATCGTGGTTAGCGGCAAAGACTTCGACGCCTGCACAGCAGACGCAACCTATGCGATGAATGCCTATTTGTGGGCACTCCATCTTAGCGATACTTTTGACAATGGAGCACCCTAGCCATGACGACTACATCTTATACCATCCAACCTGGTCAATGGACGCTGATAGCGTCAGGCGCATCCTATGTTGATATTCAGGCAACTATTGGGTCTATCATGGTCGCGGTCGGGACTTCGGCACCGACTTCAAACACTGTCGGCATTATGCTCTTGGATCAGGGTCGTTATATTCTACCGTCTGTGGCTATTTTCGATAACGTCTATGCTATCCCAACCGGATCGTCACCGATCAACATTCAGGTAACGGCAGAGGCCAATGCCACGGGTGCATTTACCCCTCTCAGCACAGTTGTTTTGACCTCCACCACATCGAGCCAGACCACCACCGTTCCTGCCAATTCCGGCAACATGGTGGCCTATAATGGCGGCACAAATACTGTCTATCTGACGTTTGCCAATAGCCTCGCAGTGCCCACAACAGGCACATGGACGGCCAGTGTGATAGCGGTTCAACCCGGCACAACCCAAACATTTACTATCCCGCCTGCTGGTGGCACGCTGGCTTATATTGCCGAGACAGCCGGTGGAGAATTGATCCTCTCTGTTGGCCAGGGTGTTTAATGCTGCGCAACCGCGCCAGATACCGGATGCGGGGACTGATGGGAGCGACGGCGTGGCCCTCACTATCCCTCAACTTCCTGACCACGACAACGCTCGATCCGCGTATCAGCCTGTCGCGGCCATCGACGGCATACTACACCAATGCGTCTGGCGTTCTGACCAGCGCGGCCAATAACGTTGCTCGGTTTGACTATTCCGGGGGCACGCTGCTCGGTCTCTATTCCGAGGGTCAGAGCACCAACCTCAACCTCAACTCATCTTCCACCACTGGCTATACGGCGCAGCTTACCACCCTTACCGCAGCGGCGACGACCGCGCCGGACGGCACAACAACTGGCGTATCCGTGGTGCCGACCACCGCGAATAACGTCCACGGCGATTACAACTCTAACAAGTTTTCCTATACCGCAGGCTCTACCTACACACTCAGTGCCTATTACAAATACGGCTCTGGCTCGCAGGCCACAACGGTTCAGTTGGATGCCACCAACGGGGCAACCTACTCCTTCTGGAGCGAGTTCAACGTTTCGACGGGCGCGAAAACCGGCAACAGCGGCTATCAGGGCGACGGGTCTCTAACGTCCTCCTCCATCGCGGCGGCAGGATCAAGCTGGTATAAGACGCAGGCCACCGGCATTATCAGTGCGGGAACCTCTGGCGTCGCCAATTTTCAGGAGTGGGTGAGCAACGGCGGCTCCTCCTCCCTTGCTCCGTCCTTTACCGGCGATGGCTCATCGACATTCTATCGCTGGGGAGTGCAGGCGGAAGCCCTTCCCTTCTCGTCTAGTGTTATCCCCACCACCACAACCAGTGTCACGCGCGCGGCTGATGCCTTCACGATGACCGGCAGCAACTTCACCTCGTGGTTCAATCCCACACAGGGCACGATTGTCGTCACCGCCGATGTCGAGGGCCTGTTCAACGGCACCGTCACTGGCACTCAGCAGCTATTCCGCGTTGATAACGGCACCAACAGCAACGTCATTCAGATTGCCTTGGTCAACGGCGTCTACAACGCTCTCGTCACCGCAGGAGGAACGCAGCAGGTCTCGATCGGCTCTGGCTCGCCGACTATCGGCGCGACGTTCAAGCTGGCGTTCAGTTACGGGCCTTCTGGCTTTGCCCTCTCCATCAATGGTGGAAATCCGATCACCGGAACGGGCTCTATCCCGACAGGGCTGACCGAGGCGCTGCTGGGTAGCGGCCTGTTTGGGCATCTCAAAACCGTCCGTTTCTATCGCAATACCTACACCGGCTCTGCGCTGCAAAGGATCAACTGACATGGCTGTTTTCTATTTCACCTCGTCAAATGTGAATGACCTTAAGGCCATGCTGGTTGATACTTCCGGCAGTGCTCCCATCATCCTTTTCCCCAACGCGCGTGGTCCCCTGCCCGCGACCCCGGCCGCCACAACCACCAATCTCGACGGAACCACGACCACGGCCCCCGCTGCTGGTGTGGCGGGCCAGTGGTATCTCACCATCAATGACCCGAACTCGACGCCGGGGGCATTCGCCGGTTCGGTTCCTGCCAGCGTCACCCAGGACGCGGTGAACGGGGAAGCCGTGCTGGGAACATGGTGCTAATTTCCTTGCGCAATAGCCTCGGGATCGAGGTTGCGGATGGTGGCCATCACCCCTCACTCCCCAAATCCCTACATATGGCGGCTAGGAGCGCGAGTGCTGGGGTGGCGTAGCGTGGGGTAGTTAGTCCAGCGTATTCTGTGGGCCACCACACCCAAGCACCACCGCACCCATCCTCCATGATGTCTACGCGCACTCGGCACCCTTCTGGTTTTAACATCATCACCGCGTCGAGATAGGCTTCGGCGTCGAGCATTTCGCGGGCCTTCCGGCGCTGGTTATGCCAGATGCCCCACGCTACACCCTCGCGGATTGCGTCGGGTTCGTCGTGCAGCGCGTTAAACGCAGCCTCGATAAGTTCCCGCTGCATCTCCACCCCCGCGCTCTCGTAGGCGGTGAGGGCGGCGCGGACGGTTGTAACGACATGCGCCGCAGTCAAAATTTCAGCATAACACCCCTCGCCGGGGCCAGCGTTACATTTCGGGCACGGCTTCAACTCACTCTCCATCGGTCAGTCCTTTCCATTGTTGCAGTGGAAGCCGCAGCCTCCAAAATTAGTGCTCATCACCCACGCTCCTTTGCTGCGGCCAGTTCTGCTTTGAGACGCGACACCATACTGGCAAATACATCTTGAGACGGTTCGTAGGCAGTTCCCAACACCCGCTTCAGCGCCTCGGCATCGGGATCAACCTTCTCGGCAACCTCCCCACCAGCGAGCTCATCAACGCCGCGACGGATAACTTTCAGAATAGCCTCCAGTGTAGCGTCTTGGTTCACCGGCCACGCGTTCCAAATCTCCCGCGCCTCTTTCAGCAGCGTTTCTTCGGTAATGGGTGGGTTTTCATCTATATTCAATACTATGTGTGCGTAGTTATCCCGTTCCTCCTTCAGCCGGTCAATCTCATCCAGTGCGAGGGCGAAAGTAATAGAACAAGACGAACGAGGCCCAAACAAAGCAGCCGTTGGTGCGAATGGTTCATTCAACCGCCGCACTGCCTCGGCCAGTGACTTCTCGCTGGGTTTGGATAACCTCTGAACTAAGGCTTCATACTGCGCCATAGCCTTGTCATGAGCGTCGTCTTGCAACTTCTTCTCGCTGACTTTTAGATGCTTGGGTTTGTAGGCTTTGACATGATGCTGCCAGTCATACCCATCAACGTTCACGGCAAGATCACCCAGCCATTCCCTGCACATCCAAACCAGCGCATCAGGATCAGCATCATCTGGCATGGAAGTGCAACCAGCAGGGACTGGCTTGTAGTCTTCGGGAATGTTAGTGTTAGTCATGCGTTTTCTCCTGCATAGCCCTAGCCTTGGCGCGCTTTTTGCAGCGATCTCGAATGCGCTGATATTCAGCGGTCAACGCTTTGCGCTGGCCGGGGATTACATTAATCCGCGTGCGCTCTTGTTCGGTGAGGTGTAGCTTCCAGTTCATTCCCCATGAATACGCGGATATTCCCCGCGCGTCAAGGGGAATCCTGCATTTCAACCCAGCGCACCACATCGCCCACAGTCTCCCATGCGGTCATAACCTCTTGCGTGATGTCACAACCGGCAATGGGCTCCATCTCCATTGTCATGTCGCATAGGTCTATCGCGTCAATCCAAAGATCGGCGCGCAGGCTATCGTCATCGGCAAGTTGGCGTGGCTCGCATCCGGCATAGCGGGCGATCAGCGCAAGGACGGCGCGGCGTGTATCTGCCATATCCTCAACCATGCTCTGCCTCCTTCATGGCGCGCATTTGCTCGGCCTCGATTTTATTGACAGCCTGACGGATCAGTGAGCCATTATCCCAATGGCCCCCCATGATTGCCTTGACGCAGGTGCGTCCCCATAACTTGCTGTCTTTGACGCGCTCGCGAGCTTGTTGGATGAGCGGGGTCATTTTCCACCCCTCACAAACTCAGCCAGAGCCAGCGGAACAGCAGCCGCCAAGACAAACGCGAATCCCAACACAAGCGCCACAATCAGCAACGGCGACAGGCAGGCGAGAAACGTCCAGAACAACAGTTCGCGGATATGGGTCATGCTCATCACCTCAGGTTCATTTGGGCGCGGGCGGTCGATTGTTGGGTGCGCCATGCCTCAAAGCGAAGGCGCTTTGCCTCTGCTTGGGCGCGCAAGGTTTCCGCCTCCATCGCGGCGGTTTCCCAATCAATGCAGGCCATTTCATAGACCGGATCGGCCTCGGCCATTTGCTCACTGGCACCCGCTGCATGGCCGTCTCCCTTGTATTTGCAAAACAGGGTAGCACGGACGCGCTTACGGCGAAGATCGAGCCCCTCGGCCCTGATCTTGGCTTGACCAGCGGAAACGAATAGTTCCTCGGCCTCAGATATTGACCGCTCGATATTAGCCATTTGCATTCTCCCATGCGGTGCGTCCAGGCCATTGCATCCAGTAAGCATCGGCCATTGCCACAGCACTTTTGCCGCCAAGGCATTCGCGTTCAAATGTTGCCCATCCCCGCGCGTGCTGGCGTCGATGATGTCCGGCGCAGAGCGGAATTGCGAAACGATCCGAAACCTTGGTTCCCATGCCTTTGTCGCCAGCATGGTCAACATGGGCAGCTTCGATCTTGCCTTCGCATATCGGCCCATCAACCGCGCATGGCCGACCGCGCAACCATTGGAGATAGCTGCTCGCCACCTTCCACGCTGGCCGGGGCGCGTTTTTGTGGCGGGGTGCCGTATTCACTCGCATGAAAATAACCGGGAGGATTATTGGCCCTCCCGGCTCCCTGGGTGGAAAGATCAGAACGGAATGTCGTCATCGAGCGGATCAAAATCCGGAGCGGCGCATGTCTGCGGCGAAGCCCCCTGGCTGCCATCGCGCGGAGCCGGCTTAACGCTGCGAAAATCACCGGCGCGGATTTCATATTGAGGCTTACCCTCATACTCTCCGATGGTCAGTTCGCCGGTCACAAAGGCCAGATCACCCTTGCGAGCGCGTGAGGCAAAATCTGCCCGCTTGCCCCAAATGGAAACGCGAAACCAATTGGTGCGCTCCTTAACGCCGAAGCCCTGCTTAACGGGGACATTCCAGCGGGTGACGGTCTCGCCCTTCTGTGTGGTGGAGATTTCGGCATCGCGGCTGAGATAGCCGTCTATGGTGATAATCTGCATGATTATGCCTCACACATTCAATGGGAAGGGAGATGTAAGAATGCGCGGCTCGATGTAGACAGGCTTCACATCATCCTTGCCGGGCACCTTGCACAGAACCCATGTGCCATCAGCACTGGCGGGCGAAAACAGGCCGTTTGGATCGGCTTGTGGTACGGTGATGTTGCCGCTAGAAATCAACTCTTCTGCAGGCGCGATGCGCTGAGGGTTCGTGTATTGCGTAGCGTAGGGAACACCATATCCGATACTGTCACAAACCTTGTGCAAATGACCGTTAAGGTCCGTAATGTAAGTGTATGTCACAAGGTTTGGTGTGTCACGCAGTTCAAGAATATCCTTAAGCACGCGCTTCTCTTGGAAGTTCACAATAGCCGGAAGGCCGACAGACTCGACAGATTGCTTGGATAGTCGTTCTTGTTGTTGGTTGGCAATGTCGTCGGAGTTATCCGGCCATTTACAGGCACCAAGTGTAAGCAACGGCAGCACGGCAAGAATAAGTTTGTTCACGTTGGATCTCCTATTTGATGCTGTCATAAAACGCCGCAAGATCAGCGGGCAGACGGTTCTCGTCGTAGACTTCGAAACGGTGACGGATGATAGGGCGCAGGGCCGCTTTGCCAGCATCGTCACTGGTGACATATTGGCTTTGCAGCTCGGTCAGGTCGCGGACCATCCCCTCATTGTATTGCACCGACTGCTTGAACACCCTGGAGTCCACCGCCACGTAGCGTGGCGCAAAAAACTCGTAGGATTTGTAACCCAAATAACTGAGACCGAAGATAACCCCAACTGTCAGGGCTATCGCGCCGATACCGGCAATTACATTTCGCATTTCCATTCTCCTTACGTGTGAAATTGCCCAACGGTGCGATGGGCACATTCATCCATGCGCTGATTGATCCGGTCGGCGAGCGGCACAAACTCGGGAGGACGTTCCTCACCATCGGGCCAGTCCTCGCCATCCCACCAGTGGGGAACCTTATCTTTCACTTCGGCCACCAGTTTGACGGAATCCGCCGTTGCCAGAAACGCGCTCAATTCGTCGCCATCGCCGCACCCGTTCAATTCATGAACAAAGGCGCGCAGGGACGTTTTCAGGGCGCTATGCCTTGGCTCGCGTTTGGCGGCAGGAGGGCTAACCGCGCCTGCATGGCTTTGTCCCTCCTGCGACCTAACAGCGGCATTGCCATCATCATCCTCCACCGGCACACCGAATGCAGTCACCAGCGCATATCGGCGGGCGTAAGTGAGTGCGGACCCATACCCCTGCGCGTCGTTCTTGTTCGCCGGAACGAACAACGAGCCAAGGCTCATCGCCTCCCCGCCAGAATGGCCGACTATGGTTTCGATGGTAACGCCACGTTCGCACGGCTCCGGCTTCTGGATGAAGAACAGACCATTCTTGACCAGTGCGGGCTTAATCGCCTCGATGACGGAAGTTAGGTCGGCATACTTGTATTTTTGCTGGCCGACTTGCCCAATATTAAGCTTGGTCGCGCCTTCAATTTCAGCAAAGGCAGCGGCCATCGCGCTATAGAGCTTTGCCGCTTCAATCTTGCCAGGAGCGTTCATTGCGCGCCTCCCTTTGCGCCGCGCATAGCCTCGATACGCGCGACGGGTTGAGCCCCTGCGGGGTGAGTAGGCGAGGCGGCGGTAATGCGGGGTTCATAAAACGGGTTTCCCTCGGCGCGGCGGAGCGGCCAAGCGCTATCAGGCGAAATGCGGGTTTTGCGGCCCGTCGGGGCAACGGTAGCAATCATGCTGGCACCAGCCTGCCGCCTTTGGCGATCAGCCATGTGTTGGCGGGGACACCATCATGCCCAGCCTGCCCAGTGGCGAAGCCAATGCAGCGCCAAGCGCCGCCAATCTTGGTGTATTCAGCGGCGGAAATCCACACGCCAACAGCGCCCTTGTATTGGGTGCCGCGCCCTGCCCCGCTGATCACGGAATGCTGGCCCGTGGCCTCATTATAGGCGTAGTCCCCGCTGCTGGCGTTCGTCGCGTAGTCCCCGCTGCTGGCGTTCTTCGCGAAGTCCCCGCTAGTCACATTTCCTTCGACGCTCGCATCGGCCTTGCACGCATCCCAAGCCCAGCGGATCACCTCAGTGACAAAGGCCGGGAACGTCAGTTCAACATCAACCGTCAGTTCGGC
>Ga0316227_1000180_pt1 | contig 100167 bp, 83 predicted proteins | sample TBH18019metaG_FD_206012 | JGI IMG/M metagenome (GOLD analysis project Ga0316227, IMG submission 206012) | Freshwater microbial communities from Trout Bog Lake, Wisconsin, USA - TBH18019 | ecosystem: Environmental > Aquatic > Freshwater > Lake > Hypolimnion/Profundal zone | place: USA: Wisconsin... | reverse complement strand
AGAAGTCCGAGGGCGAGATGTTGCGGACGCCGAACTTCGGTCGCAAGTCGCTCAACGAGATCAAGGAAGTGCTCGCCGGCATGGGCCTGCACCTCGGCATGGACATCCCCGGCTGGCCGCCGGAGAACATCGAGGACCTCGCCAAGCGCTTCGAAGAGCACTACTGAGGCGAAGCCGCCTCGGGCTGAACGAGGCGGCGCTGCACGGCGCCGCTTGTTGGGCCGATTCAGACCTGGGACTTCGCTGAGTCGACGCGAAGTCCCAAGAAATCCCGACGCGGGGTCAAGCGGAAAGCAACAGCCTCAATTGGGGCACCCGGCCGTACCGTGGCACGGCGGCCGAGATTAGAAGGAAGCCAGCACCATGCGTCACGGTTATCGCGGCCGTCGTTTCAATCGCACCGCCGAGCATCGTAAGGCGATGTTCGCCAACATGTCGGTGGCCCTGCTCAAGCATGAGCAGATCGTCACGACCCTGCCGAAGGCGAAGGACCTGCGTCCCGTCGTCGAAAAGCTCGTCACCCTCGGCCGCATCGACAGCGTCCACACCCGCCGTCTCGCCATGGCGCAGCTGCGTGATGCCGACATGGTCAAGAAGCTCTTCGCGGTGATCGGCCCGCGCTACCAGGGTCGTCCGGGCGGCTATCTCCGCATCATGAAGGCCGGCTTCCGCAAGGGCGACAACGCTCCGCTGGCGGTCATCGAATTCGTCGATCGCGACGTCGACGCCCGCGGCAAGGATTCCGGCCCGAGCCAGGTTGCCGAGGCCGCCTGAGCTTCGCCGGCGTCCCAACGCTCCCGATTTTTAGAAGCCGTCCCGGATCATCCGGGGCGGCTTCTCGCGTTTCTGTGCCTCGCCTTTGGGCGCGCAGCATAGCAATCCAGGGCGGCGCGCCGTCCCGAGCTGTTGCGTGTCCCTCGGATGCTTCGCTGCGCGCGCGATGACGATGCGCGGATCATAAAAGAAAACCCGCCGGCTTGCGCCGACGGGTCTGGAGCAGGGTCCACGTCTTGGATGGTCGCGGGAGCTCGCTTAGGCAGCCCGTGTCAAAAGAGGGCGGGAGCTCGACCGCGCCGCGATCCAAAAACCCCTATCCCTGCTGATATGCGTCCGGTGGACCGTCCTGGTCCGGGTCGTTGTCGCGCCTGCGGCGCGGGAAGATGCCGTGATTGCTCATGGTCCACCTCCTCTTCGGTACCCGGGAGCCCAGGGCTCCCACGAGGAGACAATGAGCCGGCAACCAGCCGGTTCCGGACCGATTCAGCGGAATCCGGCATCCGCCGCGTCGAGCAGCGTGGCGACTCGGTCGGCAAGGTCGGCCGAGCGGAACGGCTTGGCCAGGACCGGCAGATCCTCGGGGATCTGCATCGCGTCCGCATGACCGGTGAGGATCAGCACCGGCAGGCCCGGACGCCGCTCGCGGATGGCGGCAGCGAGTTCGACACCGCTCATGCCGGGCATCGCGAGATCGGCCACGACGATATCGCAGCGGTCGCGCTCGAGGTGCTGCAGAGCCGCTTCGCCGTCCCCCGCTTCCGTGGTGCTGTGGCCGAACCCCGTGAGGAACGAAGCCGTCACGTGCCGCACCTGTGGGTCGTCGTCGACGATGAGCACACGGGCGCGCCGTCCGGTGGCCGGGACCGCGCCCGGCAGCGGGGTGGCCTGCTGCGGCGCCTCGGCCGCGAACGGCAGGGCCAGCTCGACGCGGGTGCCCCGGCCGACCTTGCTGTCGATCGCCAGCCGGCCCTTCGATTGCTGGGCGAGGCCGAACACCATGGCAAGCCCGAGCCCGGTGCCCTGGCCGACCGCCTTGGTGGTGAAGAACGGCTCGCAGACGCGCCGCAGGATCTCTTCCGGGATGCCGGTGCCCTCGTCGGTGACGCTGACGCCGAGATAGGTCCCGTCGGCGATCTCGGGATCCCCCGTAATGTCGAGCCGCCGGGTCGCCACCGTGATGGTACCGCCCTCGGGCATCGCATCCCGGGCGTTGATGCACAGGTTGAGTACCGCCAGTTCGAGTTGCTCGGGATCGACCTGGACCGCCGGGAGATCCGCTTCCAGGTCGGTCCGCACGGTGACGAGGCCGCCGAGGCTGCGCCCGAACAGGTCGCTCATCCCGTCGATCAGGGCGTTCACATCCACCGCCCGGGCCTGAAGGTCGTGCGCGCGGCTGAAGCTGAGGAGGCGCTTCGTCAGCGAGGCGCCGCGCTCGGCCGCCCCACGGGCATTCTCGATCAGGCGCTGGACCCGCGGCTGGTCGGCGACCTTCGGGCCGGCGAGTTCCAGGCTGCCGAGGATCGCGGTGAGCAGGTTGTTGAAGTCGTGGGCGATGCCGCCCGCCAGGGTGCCGAGCGCCTGCATCTTGTCGGACTGGCGCAGGCGGGCTTCCAGGATCCGCTGCTCGGTGACGTCCCGCTCGATCACCGCGAGGTGGCTGATGGTGCCGCCCGCGTCGCGGATCGGCACCCGGGTGACGTGGCTCCATTGCTCGGCGCCGGTCGGTCCGTCGCTGACGAGGAGTTCGGCCACCGTGCCGGCCCGGATCGCCGCCGCATCGGGCTCGGCGGCGGCAGAACCCCTGGCACCGAGGAGATCCTCCTCGCGCCGGCCGAGGCAGGTGGCAATGTCTTTGCCGAGGAGGGCCGCCTTCCGGGCGTTGAGCCGGACGAAGCGGCGTTCGGCGTCCTTGAAGCTGATCGCGTCCTGGGCATGGTCGAGCAGGCCCCGCAGCAGCGCCCGCTCGGTGGCGAGGTTCCGGCCGAGGTGATGCCGCTCGAAGGCCTGCCGGACCGTGGACCGCAGCAGGGCCGCATCCCAAGGCTTCGTCACGTAGCCGACGATGCCGCCGCGATTGAGGGCGGCGATCACCGCGGTGATGTCGGCATAGCCGGTGAGCAGGATCGCCTGCGCATCGTGGAAGGTACGGGCCTCGGCGAGCAGCGCGTCGCCGGTCAGCTCCGGCATGCGCTGGTCCGAGAGCACCACGGCGATGTCGGGCTCGGCGCGCAGGATCTCCAGCGCCTCGGCGGGGCGCGAGGTCGTCAGCACCCGGTAGGAATCCTCGAACAGATCCTCCAGGGCGATCAGGATGTCCGGCTCGTCATCGACGGCCAGGATCGTCCCTACACCTGCCGTACCGTCACTCATGCGCTGGCCGCCTGCCGCGGGATCCCGATCACGAAGCAGGCTCCCCCACCCGGGGCCGTCTCCACGGTGAGCGAGCCGCTATGCGCTTGAACGACACTGTAGGCAATCGCAAGACCAAGCCCCGTACCGGACCCAACCGGCTTGGTGGTGAAGAACGGTTCGAAGATTTTCTCGCGCAGGGCTTCCGGGATCCCGGGACCGGTATCGCTGATCCGGATTTCGTCGAGATCCTCGGACGATCGCGTGTCGATCCGGATCGTGCCGCCCTGCGGCATGGCGTCGGCGGCGTTGCCGAGGATGTTCATCACGACCTGATTGAGCAGGGCCGGGGTGCAGTGGATCTCCGCCCGACCGTGAAAGGTCCGCTCGACGCCGATCCGATCGCCGAGCTTGTGCTGGATCAGGGCCAGCACGGTCTCGATCGCCTCCGGCACGTTGACGAGGGCACGCTCGCCCTCGTCGAGGCGCGAGAATTTCCGCAGGTTCAGCACCAGATCCTGTATCCGGGTCAGCCCCATCCGCATCGAGCCGACCCGCTGGCGCGCCTTCTCGACGGCCCGGGCGGCGGCCTCCGGGCTCGACTCAGGCAGCTCGCTGAGGAGACGTTCCACCGTGCCCTGATGGGCCAGGATGAAGGCGAGCGGGTTGTTGATCTCGTGCGCGATGCCCGCGACCAGCTCGCCCAGCGAGGCCATCTTGGCGGCCTGGACCAGCTTGGCCTGCGCCTCCGTGAGCTGCCGGTTGGCGTCGGCGAGGTCGCGGTTGGCCCGTTCCAGGGCGTCGGCGAGGCGCGCCCGGGACTCGGCGGCCTCGGCCTCCGCGCGGGCACGCTCGACGGCGCGCTCGCGCTCGCCGAACTGGCCGGCGATGCGACGGTCGTCCTCCTCCAGCAGACGGCGGCGCACGAAGCCGCGGACCCGCAGCGCCAGAACCTCGGCATCGGTCTTCGACACCACATCGTCCGCGCCCGCCGCGAAGGCCTCGACCAGGAAGTCCTTGGCCGGATCGCTGCCGGCGATGCCCACGAGATGGAAGCCCGCCCCCGCCACTTGGCCGGAGCGCCGCTGGCTGATCGCCCGGCACAGGGCGAGCCCGTCATAGGCGTGCCCCAGGAGATCGACCGTGACACAGTCGAACGCGTCGTCGCCGGTGGCCGCGTCCAGGGCGGCGAGGGCGGCTTGAGGCCCGTCGGCGCTCGCGACATGGTGGCCGTCCTGGGCCATCAGACCGGCCAGAAAGGTCCGATAGGTGGCGCTGCCGTCGATCACCAGGATCCGCCCCCGCCGGAAGGCGGCCGCGCCCGGGCCCTCGCCGTCGCCGGACGGACGGCGCTCACGCAGCAGGGCGCGGATGCGCAGGATCATCAGGTCGCGGTCGGCGGATTTCGGCAGATAGGCGTCGGCGCCGCTCTCCAGCCCCTGGCGCTCGCCGCCGTTGCCGCCGGTGAGCATCAGGACCGGCAGGGCGCGGGTGCGCAGGGACAGGCGCATCTGCCGGATCAGCTCGTCGCCGTTCATGCCCGGCAGGTGGTAATCGGCCACGACGAGGTCGGGCTGGCTGCGGTTGAGATGGTCGAGGGCGGTCTCGGCCGAGGCGCAGCGCTCCACCGCGAATCCGTGGGACTCCAGAAGGAGGCGCAGCTCCAGGGCCTGCGTCTCCGAATCCTCCACCAGCAGGATCCGGGCAGGTCCCTCGGGCGGGCCGGACACGGCCTCCGTCACGGTCGCGCCCCCGGCTCCACGAGGCGCAGGACGTGGTCGGCGATCCGGTCCAGCGGCAGGACGGCGCGGGCGGCCCCGAGGCGCACCGCCGCCGCCGGCATGCCGTACACGACCGCGGTGCTCTCGTGCTCGGCGACGGTCTGGGCACCGGCCTTGTGCATGTCAGCAAGCCCGACCGCCCCATCCTCGCCCATGCCGGTCAGCAGCACACCGACCCCCGACGCCCCGGCCTGCCGGGCCATCGACCGGAACAGCACGGTCGCGGCCGGGCGCTGACCTGAGACCGGCGCCGCATCGACCACGCGCAGGATGCGGCCCGAGCCCAGCTCCAGATGCCGATCCCCGGGGGCCACGTAGACCCGGCCGGGCTCGGCCCGCTCCCCGTCCCGGGCGAGGCCGACGGGCAAGGTGACGACACTGTCGAGCCAGGACGCGAACCCGTCCATGAAGGCCGGGCCCATATGCTGCACCACCAGCACCGGCAGCGGAAACTCCTTCGGCAGCGCGCCGATCACCCGGGCCAAAGCCGGGGGGCCGCCCGTCGAGGCTCCGAGCCCGAGGATGCTGGGTGCGAGGCCCGGCAGTTCGGCCGGTGGAGCATAGGAGGCTGCGGCGGTGCGGCCCGCCCATTCGGTACCGATCGGGCGGCGGCGGATCACCGGCACCTGCGCCATGATCCGCAATTGCGTGCAGATCTCCCCCGCCACGGCCTCGTAGCCCGCATGGGTCGTGGCCACCGGCTTCTCGACCACCGACAGGGCCCCGGCGCGGAGCGCGTTCATGGAGATGCGCAGGGACGAATCCTCGACCGAATCCGCCACCACCACGATCGGGGTCGGGTGGTCGGCCATGATCCGGCGGGTGGTTTCCAGACCGTCGATCCCGGGCAGGCGGATATCCATGGAGATCACGTCCGGCCGGGCGGTCCGGAGCTTGTCGAGGGCCTCCTCGCCGGAGGCCACCGCGGCGACGATCTCGAGCCGGGGATCGCGGGAGACGATGTGGCGCAACAGCTCGCGCACCACGAGACTGTCCTCGACGAGCATGACGCGGACCGGGGTCACAGGAGCTGTCCGATCGTGGTGAGCAGTTGGCCCTGGTCGAAGGTCTGCTTGGTCAGGTAGGCGTCAGCCCCGAGGTCGAGGCCCCGGGCCACGTCGGCGGCATCCCCGCGGGAGGTCATCAGGATCGTGGGCAGCCGGGCGAAGCGCGGATCGGCCCGCAGCGCCTGGAGCAGGCCGAACCCGTCGAGATGGGGCATCTCCACGTCGGCCAGGACGAGATCGACGGGCTCGACCTCGGCGCGCAGCCGGTCGAGGGCGTCCTGGCCGTCGACGCAGACGACCACGCGGTAGCCGGCCGCTTCCAAGATGCCCTTCTCCAACGTCCGGGTGGTGATCGAATCGTCGACGACCAGGATGGTCGCCCGCGCGGAGGGCCGGGTCGCGGAGTCGCCCGGGACACGTGTCGTCGAACGTGGAGCCTGCGCCATCGTTCCGAACGACGACGCGACGGCCGCACGTGTCGCCAGTCCCTCGGGGTCGAGAACCAGCACCGGGACGTCGCCGGGCAGGACCGCCGTGCCGGCGATCAGGCCCGGATCGGTCCCGAAGGCGGGGGCAGGCAGGACCAGAAGCGAGCGGACATCGTGCAGGCGCTCGACGGCAAGCGCCAGACGCCCGCCGCCAGTCCGCAGCACCACGGCGAGCAGGGTCTCGGGATCCGCCGCGTCGGAAGCCTGACCCAGGAGCGCGGCGAGGTCGCGCACCGGGTGATTCGTGGCCGCATCGCCCGCGCCGAGCCTCACGATCGTGCGCCCCATCGCCACGGGCAGGTCGGCCCGCTTCAGGCGCAGCAGGCGCTCGACGGCGCCCCCCGGCAGCGCGTAGCTGCGGCCGCCCGCCTCGACCAGCAGGAGGCTGCGCCGGGCCGCCGAGAGCGGCAGGCTGAAGACCAGGGCGGTACCGGACGGCGTGCGCGGCTCCAGGCGGACGCTGCCCAGGAGCTGGCGCGCCGCATCCGCCGCCACCGAGAGGCCGTAGCCGCGGCCCGACAGGGTATCGACCGCCTCCGCGGTGGAGAAGCCGGGCTCGAAGACGAGCCGCAGCAGGGTCTCGGGATCGGGACTGGCCTCCGGGGCGAGGAGGCCGCGTTCCCGGCCGACGGCCTCGATCCGGCCGAGATCCGGCCCCGGCCCGTCGTCGAACACCGTGACCTGGAGCCGGGCGCCGCGCACTGCCACCTCCAGCCCGAGCCCCAGCGCCTCGGACTTTCCGGCCGCGCGGCGCTGCTCCGGGCTCTGCCAGCCGTGGCTGAGGGCGTTGCGCAGGGCGTGGAGCAACGGGTCCTTCAGCGCCTGGAGCGTGCCGCGCTCCACCGGCAGGTCGAGGCCGCGCAGGTCGAGATCGACCTCCCGGCCCTGTTCCCGGGCGGTCTCGCGGATGGACCGGGCCAGCGGGGCGAGCACGGTCTCGGCCGGCACCAGAGCGAGGCGCTCGGCGGCAGCGCGGACCTGGACGGCCGCTCCGTCGATGGCGCCGCTGGCCACCGCGTGGCGCCGGGACAGGTCCGAGGCCTCCCGGGCGAAGGCGCCGACCTCGGTCGCGAAGGCGCGCAAGGCGGTCCTGTCGATGTCCGCCCCGGCGGCGAGGGCCTCCGCCCCGGCGCGCAGATCCCGGGCGAGACCGGCCAGTCGGGCCAGGCTCTCGGCCGCGGAGGTGCGGCCGGCCAGCGTGCTGGTGAGGTCGTGGCTCGCCCGCGCCATCGCCTCCACGGCCTCCACGGGAACCCGCAGCAGGGCGGCGCCGGGATCGCTCGGCTCGGCGGGCTTTTGGGCGGGCTCCGCCGGTGCCGGCCCGGCGGGCGGGGCAGGGGCCACGGTAGAGAACGAGGCAGAGGGCGGGGAGGGCGCGACGGCCGGTTCGATGCCGGGCTCGGCGGCAGGCTTTGCGCTCGGCTTGGCCACCCCCGCCTCGCCCGGCAGCCCGAGGATTTGCCCCAGAGCCGCCAGGGCATCCGCCGGCATGTCGGGCCCGGCCCCGTCCTGGAGCCCGGCGACGTAGCTCTCGATCCGGTCGAGGGCGAGGTGGACGGCGTTGGCCGCCTCCCGGTCGAGGGCAGTGGCACCGGTCCGGACCTTCTCGAACAGGGTTTCCAGCCGGTGCGCCACCGCTTCCACGGCCGGCAGATCGACGGCGCGCGAGGCACCCTTCAGGCTGTGGGCGCGGCGGAACACGTCGTTCCAGTCCGGCGTGGCGCTGCCGAGCGCCCCGCGGATCGCGGTGACGTGCTCCCGGTGCTCGACATCGAAGGCGGCGAGCAGGAGCTGGCGGATATCCTGGGCCAAGGCGCGGCCGGCCTCAGTGCCGGTAGCGTTCGGCGAGGGCCATCAGCGCCTGGGCCAGCTCCGTCAGGTTGGCCGAGGCCGATTCGACCTGCCGGGTGCCGGCCGCCGTCTGCTGGCTCGCCTGCCGGATGTTCTGGAGCGCCCCCATCACCTGCTCGATGCCGAGCTGCTGCTGGTTGGTCGAGGCCACGATCTGCTGGAAGGTCTGGACATTCTCCTCAACCCGGGCGGTGATCTCCTCGATCGTTCGCTGCGTCGTGTCCGAGCGGGTCTTGCCGGCGGCGGCGCGCTTCACCGCCTCCTCGGTCAGCATCACCGAGGTGTTGATGCCCCGCTGGATCTCCCCGAGGATGCCGCGCACCTGGCCGGTGGCGGCCTTGGCCTGATCGGCCAGCAGCTTCATCTCCGAGGCCACCACCGAGAAGCTGCGCCCGCTCTCGCCCGCTGCCGCCGCCTCGATGGCGGCGTTCAGCGCGAGCAGATGCGTGCGCTCCGAGATGTCGTTGACGGTCTCGATGATATCGCCGATCGTCTGGGTCTTCTCCGACAGGCTGACGATGTTGCCGGCCACCGCCTCCGCCTGCTCGCGGATCGCGTCCATGGCCTTGGCGGTGTCGGAGACCGCGCGCAGGCCCTGCCGGGAGGTCTGGGCGGTGGCCTGCGCGGTGGCGATCACCTCGGTGGCGCGCTTGCTGATCTGCGCCCCCGAATGGGTGATCTCGTCGACCGTGGCGGCGGTCTCCTGCACAGCGGCAAACTGCTCCTCGACGGAGGCCGCCTGCTCCTGAGCCGAGGCGCGGATCTCGGCCGCGGCGGCGTTCAGGTCGGCGGTGGCGGCGCGGTTGGTCTTGGCGAGGTCCGAGAGCCCCGCCACCATCGCGTTGAGGGTGGTGGCCAGTCGCCCGATCTCGTCGCCCCCCCCCACCGCCAGCTGGCTCGACAGGTCCCCACCGCCAACCCGCTCCACGAAGGCCATGACGGTCTCGAGCGGGCGCACCACGGCGCGCCTGATCAGCCACGTGATCAGGATCGCCAGCACGACCGCGGCGGCGAGCGTCAGGTAGATCGAGAGGCGCGAGCGGTCATAGACCTGCTGGGCGGCGCGCTGGCCGAGGGCCATGCCGCCGTCGAGCAGGGTCCTGACGTTCCTGATCCCCTCCAGGAAGGGCGCCTGAAGGCGGGTGATCTCGTCGTTGCGGGCCTCCACGGCGGCCGCGTCCTGCTTGGCGATGGCGGCGAACTGCGCCTCGCCCAGGCTCCGGACCTCGCGAAAGGCGCGCTGGACGTCGGCCGCCGCCGCCGCGATGCGGTCCCAGGAGGCCACGCGCTCGGCGGTGGCCGAATAGGCGCGGTACTCGGTCGCGAGCTGGATCGTGGTGGTGAGCCGGTTCTCGATCTGCGTGGCGGTCTGGCGCCACGTGGCGAGGATGTCCTCCGGGCGCGCCGCCCGGCCCTGGCTCTGCGTCAGCATGGCGATCACGGCGGTGCGGCGCAGGAGCCCGAGGTCCCGGGCCTCGTTGCCGAGGTCGTCGAGCTGCCGAAGCACCGTCATGTCGCGCCGCACGATCGCGTCGGTCGTGTCGCGCACCGCGCCGATCTGCTCCAGCGCATAGAAGCCGAGCGCCACGAGCACGACCGTGACGGCGAAGAAGCCGAGGAGGATGCGTCTTCCGATCGACAGAGTCACGGTCGGGGCTGGCTCCGATGAGAGACTGGCGGGCCCGTCAGGGCAGGGTGCGGCGCAAGAGGCGGGGTAAGTCGACGACGACGAAATCCGGGCGGTCGTCGCCCGCCGTCCCGGGGGCATAGCCTGAAGCGGCGTCGTTGCCCAACCCGTCGGGATCCGGGGCGTGCCCGGCGGACGCGCCGGCCGCGCGGGCGATCCCCAGTACCCGATCGACCGCGAGGGCGAGGGGCTGATGGGAGGAAGCGCTGCGCAGCACCACGAGATGCCCCGCCTCGGCCTCAGGATCCGGCCGGCCGAGTGCCCGGGCGAGGCTGAGGACGCCGACGATCCGCCCCGAGACGGCGATGAGGCCGATGAGTGCCGGCACCGCGCCCGGCATCGGTGTGGCCGGCCGCATCGGCAGCACCTGCGCGACCGCGCTCAGCGGCAGGCCGTAGCGCTCGCTCCCGCAGGCGCAGACGAGATGGTCGAGGCCGGTATCGACGGTCGCCGCGGCTTTGCCCCGCCGCGCCAACGCCGCCGCACGCTCGGCCCTGATATCCCGCGCCGCGCGGGGCCGCGCCGGCACGCCGCCGTCCAGTCCGCTCTGGCGTGCCTCCATCAGGAACCTCTACTGTCGCGGCCGAGCGCCGCGCGGATCGCGGATGCCCCGGCGGCGATCTCGGTGGCGGATGCGCCGTCGCCCTCGGACAACACCGCATCCGGCTCCAGGGCTTGGCTCAGGGCGATGGCGTTGTCGAGGGCGCGGGCCGCATCGCCCGGCCGATCGAGGGCGATCAGCAGCAAGCCGAGATGGTAGTGGGCCATCACGAAGCCGCGGTCGAGATAGAGGGCCGCACGCAATGCGCGTTCGGCCTCCGCATCGCGGCCCAGCGCCCGGGCCAGAAGGCCCTCGTAGAAACGCAGGGCAGGATCGGTCGGATCGCGATCGAGGGCGATCCGCAGCGCCCGCCAGGCGGACGCGGTCTCCCCGACATCCGCCAGGGCGCGGATCCGGTCACGGTCGGAGACCGGGGCGTCCACACGATCCCCGGCCACGATATCAGCCGGCACGACGGGCGGCGGGATGGGCGCCCCAGGCATCGGTGTGTCGGCCAGGGCAACGGCCGGCAGGCTGGCCGGCCCCCAGGGAGGCACCCCGGTCGGCACGTCATCTCCGGCTCCGGGGCCCGGCGGCATCACCGGGAAGGCCGGCACGGCCGGCATCACGGGGATCACCGCCGCATCCGGCCGGGCACGGTAGGCCACGGTCCCGGGCAGGCTGACGGCATCGAGGAACCCCGAGAAGGCCGGGCTCGGCTCGGCATGGCCGAGGAGGAGCCATCCATCCGTGTGGAGCCTTCGGCCGAGGCCGCGCACCACCGCGGTCACCGTCCGGGCGTCGAAATAGATCAGGACGTTGCGGCAGAGGATCAGGTCGTAAGGCTCGCCCGAAGGCGCGCCCGGCTCGGTCAGGGTCAGCAGGTTGCCGCGCTCGAAGCGCACACGCCCGCGGAATTCCGGGCGCAGGGCGTAGCCGCCCTCCCGCCGGATGCCGGGGGCGGGGGGCAGGCGCGTGAAGTAGCGCAGCCGCTCCTCCGGTGGCATCGTGCGCAGGGCCCAGCGGCCGTACTCGGCGGCGCGGGCTGTGGCGAGCGCCTCGGTGCTGATATCGGTCCCGAGGATCGAGATCCGCCAATCCGGCAGGGCGTCGCCGAGAAGTTCCTGCACCAGGATCGACAGGGAATAGGGTTCGGCTCCCGTCGAGCAGCCGGCGCTCCAGATCCGCAACGCGCGCTCGGAGGTCCGGCCCGCGATCAGCTCCGGCAGGATCCGCTCGCGCAGAGCCTGGAACTGCTCGGCGTAGCGGAAGAAGAACGTCTCGCCGACGGTGATCTCGGCCTCCAGGCGCGCCCATTCCGCCTCGCCCCGTGCCCCGTCCGACAGCAGGGCGGCGTAGGCCGCACAATCGGCCGCCCCGGCATCGCGGAAACGCCGGCGCAGCCGCTCGATCAGGAGTTCGTCCTTGTCGATGTAGTAATGGTGGCCTGTGCGCGCGATGATCCGCGCCTTCAGCGCCGCGTAGGCGGGATCGGCGCCCGGATCGGGCAAGGGAGGACCCGGACGGGGCATCGCGGATCAGACGGAAGCGGGCAGGGCGGCGAGGCGCTCGGCGGCGGCCCGGGCCAGCGCCGCGATCCGGGACTGCTCCTGCGCGGTCAGGAGGCGCTCGGGGGCCAGCGCGTGGACGAGACGTTCGCCCAGGATGAGTTCGGCCGTGACGCATCCGTTGAGCGTCTCGGTCTCGCCGGTTGGCCGGATCGCGGATTCGGGGACGGTCACGAGGTCGGCAGCCCGGTCCACGAGATACGCGACAGCCGCGTCCCGGACGAGGACGAGATGCGCGTAGAGGCTGTCGGGGAACGCAATCGGCGCCAGGCCGAGCAGGGAAGCAAGGTCGATGACGGGAACCGGCGTGCCGCCGAGATTGAGGAAGCCCGCCAGCCAGCCTCCGGCGGCGGGCGGCGCGTGAAGGTCCGGCAGCGGTAGAACCTCGGCGACCGCCGCGTGCGGCAGGGCGCAGGGCGTGCCCGCGACGTCGAGGAGGAGATAGGCCGTCTCGCTGCTGGCCACCGCCGCCCACCCCCGTGACCTTGGTCGCGGCACAGCCGTGACGGCTGGCGCAATAGGCCGAGTCAGCGTTTCCGGCAATCACCCGACCCGCAAGCTCCCTCATCGCGGGGAACCATGTCTCGCCTCAGCCGCTTATTTTCCGACACAGCATTGCCGGTCCACCGTCGGGCGACACCTCGTCCGCACCGGTCTATGTCAGGGATTGACGATGAGGAAACTTCTCTTGGCCGCGGCCTCGCTGACGCTGCTCGCCGGCTCTGCCTACGCTCAGGGCAACGCACCGTACAACAATTCGGGCTCCCAGGCCGGCGGGCCGCGCGGCGGCATGGAGCGGGCCGGTGAAATGGGGGCGATGGATCGGGGCGCCGCACCGGCGGCCGAGCGGCCGATGATGCGCAAGCGCATGATGAAGCACAAGCGGATGCGGCATCACCGCCGGATGCGTCACCACATGTGATTCCGCGGGGCTCGCCGTCGAACGGCGACCGGGCCTCGACCGTCAGGCCTGCCGCACCCGCGGCAGGCCTTTTTCGTGCTCGGAGCTCAGCCAGGACTCCGGAACCATAAGTCCAGAGCCCCGCTCCCCAGACCTTATGCTCGGAGGTCTTGCCGGCTGCCGGCACCCGGTTCACGCTCATCGGAACATCACCTCCGCGCGGCGATGTTCGAAATCGAACATCGCGCGGTCCTCCGGGTTTGACCGGGCGCATAACGATACGGCTTAGGGGAGATCGATGTCGCGACCGCTCGACCGGAGGTCGGAGGACAGGATCGAAACAACCGGCGTCGAGGGACGACGTAGCGCCATCGTGGCCTCTGTGCGCCAGCGGGGCTTCGTCACCATCGAGGCGCTGGCGGCGCAGTTCGGCGTCACCGTCCAGACGATCCGCCGCGACCTCAACGAGTTGAGCGCGGAGGGCCGGCTGGAGCGCTATCGCGGCGGCGGCGGCCTGCCATCGAGCGTCGAGAACATCGATTACGCCGACCGCCGGGTGACCTTGCTGCCGGAGAAGACCCGGATCGGGCGCCTCGCGGCAAGTCAGATCCCATCGCATTGCTCGGTCTTCATCAACATCGGCACCACCCCCGAGGCGGTCGCCCGGGAGCTGACCCGGCACGACGATCTCAGCATCATTACCAACAACCTGAACGTTGCGCTCTCGCTCGCGGAGGCGACGGAGTTCCGCATCGTCGTGGCGGGCGGCACCGTGCGTAACCGCGACGGGGCCGTGCTCGGCCAGCTCACCTGCGACACGCTCAGCCAGTTCCGGGTCGACGTGGCGGTAATCGGCGTCAGCGGCATCGATGCCGACGGGGCGCTCCTCGATTACGATTACGAGGAGGTGCGGGCGACGCAGACCATCCTGGCCCATGCGCGGAAAACCTTCCTCGTCGCGGACCACACCAAGTTCACCCGGCGCCCGATGGTGCAGGTCGGGCGGCTCGACCAGATCGATACCTTCTTCACCGATCAGCCACCGCCGCCGGAATTCACCGCATTGCTCGACCGGATGGGTGTCACCCTCGCGGTTGCCGAGGACGCCAGCGAACCCTAACGAACGGCGAAATTTTCGCTTGCGAAAATCCGAGGACAGCTCAATATAGTGCCAACCCGCCGTGAGGGCGGGATTGGGAGGATCCATGGCGGCAGCAACGCGCCAGCGCGAGCCGTCCGATGTCTACGATCTTCTGGTCGTCGGCGGCGGCATCAACGGCACCGGCATCGCCCGGGACGCGGCCGGGCGCGGCCTGTCGGTCCTGCTGGCCGAGCGCGGGGATCTTGCGGGCTTCACCTCGTCGTCCTCGACGAAGCTGATCCATGGCGGCCTGCGCTACCTCGAATATTACGAGTTCCGGCTGGTGCGCGAAGCGCTGGCTGAGCGCGAGCGGCTGCTGCGGCTCGCCCCGCACGTCATCTGGCCCCTGCGCTTCGTTCTGCCCCACGACGAGGGTCTGCGCCCGGCCTGGATGCTGCGTCTCGGCTTGTTCCTCTACGACCACCTCGCCCGGTTGCGCACGCTGCCCGGCTCGCACGGGGTCGACCTGCGCAACTCCCCCTACGGCACGCCGCTGCAGAAGCGCCTCACGCGCGGCTTCGTGTATTCCGACTGCTGGGTGGAAGACAGCCGCCTCGTGGTGCTCAACGCCATGGATGCCCGCGAGCGCGGCGCCACGGTGCTGACGCGCACCGGCGTGGTCTCAGCCCGGCGCGAGGGCGAGGGCTGGGTCGCGACTTTGCGCGACGAGCGCGGCGGCGCCGAGCGGACGATCCGCGCCAAGGCCGTGGTCAACGCCGCCGGTCCCTGGGTCAGCGCGACGCTCGGCGGCACGCTCGGCATCAACAGCCGCGCGGCGGTGCGCCTGATCAAGGGCAGCCACATCGTGGTGAAGCGCCTGTTCGAGGGCGATCAGGCCTACATCCTGCAGCAGCCCGACAAGCGCATCATCTTCGCGATCCCCTACGAGCGCGACTTCACGCTGATCGGCACCACCGACGTGCCCTATGACGGCGAGCCCGGCCCGGTCTCGATCTCCCTAGAGGAGACCGACTACCTCTGCGGCTGCATCAACCGCTCGTTCAACACGAAGATCACCCCGGCCGACGTGGTCTGGAGCTATTCCGGCGTGCGCCCGCTCTACGACGACGCGGCCGAGAACGCCTCCGCGGTGACCCGCGACTACGTCCTCGACGTCGAGGACCAGGGGGGACAGGCCGCCGTGCTGTCGGTGTTCGGCGGCAAGATCACGACCTACCGGCGGCTCGCCGAGCACGCGCTGGAGAAGCTGAAGCCGTACTTCCCGCACCTCAAGAAGGCCTGGACCGGGGACGCGGTGCTGCCGGGCGGTGCGATGACAGATGCGGACTTCGACCAGTTCCTGGCGAAGCTCCGGGCGGAAAAACCGTTCCTGCCGGAGGAGACCGCCCGCCGCCTCGCCCGCGCCTACGGCACGCGGGCCCGCGACATCGTCGGGACAGCCCGCTCCATGGCGGATCTCGGCGAGGCCTTCGACGGCGGGCTTACGGCGGCCGAGGTCGATTACCTGCGCACCGAGGAGTGGGCGGTCACCGCCGAGGACATCCTGTGGCGGCGCTCGAAGCTCGGCCTGCGCACGAGCGCCGAGAGCGCGGCGCGCCTGACCGCCTATCTCGATCGAAAGGCCGTGGCGGCCTGATTGTATCGGCCCCGATCCGGCGCAGACCGGTCGGGCATAACAGGGGAGGGAACGATGAGCCGTTACGTCGGGGCCATCGACCAGGGCACCACCAGCAGCCGCTTCATCGTGTTCGACCGGGAGGGCAGCGTGATCGCGCTGGCCCAGGCCGAGCACGCGCAGATTTATCCGGCCCCGGGCCATGTCGAGCATGACGCCACCGAGATCTGGACGAAGACGCAAGCCGTCATGCGCGAGGCGCTGGAGAAGGGCGGGCTCCAGCCCTCCGACCTCGCGGCGGTGGGCATCACCAACCAGCGCGAGACCACGGTCATCTGGGACCGGACCACCGGCAAGCCGCTGCACAACGCCCTGGTCTGGCAGGACACCCGCAACGACCGTCTCGTGGCGGAATTCGCCCGCGACGGCGGCCGCGACCGGTTCCGCGACCTGACGGGTCTGCCCCTGGCGAGCTACTTTTCCGGATTGAAGCTGCGCTGGCTGCTCGATCACGTCGAGGGTGCCCGCGAGAAGGCCGAGGCCGGCGACGTGCTGTTCGGCAATATCGACACGTGGCTCGTCTGGAACCTCACCGGCGGCACGGAGGGCGGCCTCCACGTCACCGACGTGACCAATGCCAGCCGCACGCAGCTCATGTCGCTCAAGACCCTGGAATGGGACGCGGGCATGCTGAAGACCTTCGGCATCCCGAAGGCGATGCTGCCGAAGATCGTCTCGTCGAGCGAGGTCTACGGGGAAACCAAGGCGCCGTTCTCGGGCGTGCCGATCGCCGGCATCCTGGGCGACCAGCAGGCGGCCCTGTTCGGCCAAACCTGCTTTACCCCGGGCGAGGCCAAGAACACCTACGGCACCGGCTGCTTCGCGCTGATGAACACCGGCGAAGAGCCGGTCCCCTCGCAGGCCGGCCTCGTCACCACGCTGGCCTACCGCCTCGACGGCCAAAAACCCGCCTACGCGCTCGAAGGCTCGATCGCCATCACGGGCGCCCTGGTGCAGTGGCTGCGCGACAACCTGCACATGATCAAGGATTCAGCCGAGGTCGAGACGCTCGCCACCACGGTCGAGGACAATGGCGGCGTCTACTTCGTCCCGGCCTTCTCGGGCCTCTACGCGCCGCACTGGAACGAGGGCGCCCGCGGCCTGATCATCGGGCTGACCCGCTATGTCAACCGCGGCCACATCGCCCGCTCAGTGCTGGAGGCGACCGCCTTCCAGACCCATGAGGTGCTGGACGCGATGGCTAAGGATTCCGGCATTCCCGTGAAGGAGCTGCGGGCCGATGGCGGCATGGTCGCCAACAACACCCTGATGCAATTCCAGGCCGACATGCTCGATGTTCCGGTGGTGCGCCCGAAGGTGGCCGAGACCACCGCGCTCGGCGCCGCCTACGCGGCGGGTCTGGCAGTCGGCTACTGGAAGGGGCTCGACGACCTCAAGCGCAACTGGGGCGTCGACAAACGCTGGACGCCGAAGATGGATGCCAGCCAGCGCCAGAAGATCGCCGCCGCCTGGGGCCGGGCGGTGCAGCGGTCGTTCGACTGGAAGACCGACGAGGCGTGAGGGTAGGTCAGGCGCCGCGGTCCTCCCTCCCCCCTCTGCGGGGAGGGTGGCCCCTGCGTCAGCAGGGGTCGGGAGAGGGGAGCGCGGCTTCCGGAAAAGGCACAGCCTTCATGAAGGCCGGCGTTCAATCCTGCACCGTCGCTCCCCTCTCCCGACCCCCTTCGGCGGCCACCCTCCCCCGCAGAGGGGGGAGGGAGGGTGCGTGACCGGATGCCGGAGCGTGCCTCATGGGCGCCACGTCCTGCGCGGCATCAGACCTATCAAAAGCAACAACAAACGGGGGAGACATCACCATGGCATCACCATTCCTGGGTGAGTTCCTGGGCACGATGACGCTGATCGTGCTGGGCGACGGGATCGTGGCCGGCGCCCTGCTCAAGAAGTCGAAGGGCGAGGGCGCGGGCTGGATCGCCATCACCGCCGGCTGGGCCTTCGCGGTGCTGGCTGGCATCTTCGTTGCCAACGCCACCGGCAGCCCCGATGCGCATCTCAACCCCGCCGTGACGGTGGCGGGCGCGGTCAGCGCCGGGGATTTCAGCAAGCTCGCCGTCTACATCCCGGCTCAGATGCTCGGCGCCTTCGTGGGGGCGGTGATCGTCTGGCTTCATTACCTGCCGCACTGGGCGGCGACGCCGGAGCAGGATCTCAAGCTCGCCTGCTTCTGCACGGGCCCGGCGATCCGCGATGCGAAATCCAACTGGATCTCCGAAATCATCGCAACCTTCTTCCTGATCCTGACCATCTCGGCCCTCGTGACCAACACGCTGGGCTCCACCGGTGCGATCCCGCGGGGCGTGGCGCCCTACATGGTCGGCATGCTGGTCTGGGGCATCGGCCTGTCGCTCGGCGGCACCACCGGCTACGCCATCAACCCCGCCCGCGATCTCGGACCGCGCATCGCCCACGCGGTGCTGCCGATCGCCGGGAAGGGCTCCTCGGACTGGGGCTACGCGCTGATCCCGGTGGCCGCCCCGATGGTCGGGGCGACGCTGGCCGGGCTGTTCGTCCGGGCGCTCGGGCTCTGACGGAACGGCCATACCCTCAACCGCTGCGGGGCGTCCCTGCGTCGTGGCGGTTTGCGGCGCGGCGCGGCGCGGCTTAAGTCAGGGCTATCCCGACCGCGCCGATCAAGGCGCCCCCACGCGGTGTGGCAGCCCCCGACCCATGGCCGTCGTCCTCGACATCCTGAAGAACGATCCGCGGCCGGTCCGCCACCCCGAGAAGGCGCACCGGCCCGATCAGCCCGTCCAGGTCAAGAAGCCGGACTGGATCCGCGTGAAGGCGCCGGGATCCAAAGCGTGGACCGAGACGCAGAAGATCGTGCGCGAGCACGGCCTCGTCACGGTCTGCGAGGAGGCGGGCTGCCCGAATATCGGCGAGTGCTGGGAGAAGCGGCACGCTACTTTCATGATCATGGGCGACACCTGCACGCGGGCCTGCGCCTTCTGCAACGTGCGCACCGGCCTGCCAGACGCCCTCGACGGCGCGGAGCCGGAAAAAATCGGCGATTCGGTCGCCAAGCTCGGCCTGCACCACGTGGTGATCACCTCGGTCGACCGCGACGACCTGAAGGATGGCGGCGCCGAGCATTTTTCCCGGACCATCGCGGCGATCCGGCGGGCGAGCCCCGGCACAACGGTCGAGATCCTGACCCCCGACTTCCTGCGCAAGGACGGCGCACTCGAAACCGTGGTCGCCGCCAAGCCGGACGTGTTCAACCACAACCTCGAGACCGTGCCGGCCAAGTACCTCACGGTGCGGCCCGGCGCCCGCTACTTCCACTCGGTGCGCCTGCTCCAGCGGGTGAAGGAGCTCGATCCGACGATCTTCACCAAGTCCGGCATCATGGTCGGGCTCGGCGAGGAGCGGAACGAGGTGCTTCAGCTCATGGACGACCTGCGCTCGGCCGATGTCGATTTCCTGACCATCGGCCAGTACCTGCAGCCGTCGAAAAAGCACCACGAGGTGGTGCGCTTCGTGCCCCCCGACGAGTTCAAGGCCTACGAGACCACCGCCTACGCCAAGGGCTTCCTGCTGGTCTCGGCCACGCCCCTGACGCGTTCGTCGCACCATGCGGGTGAGGATTTCGCGCGTTTGCAGGCTGCACGTCGGGCGAAACTGGCGCCCGCGCTCTCGGCCTGAGGAAACCCAGACACGATGCCGTCCTTCCGGGTCACCCGCACGGTGAAGCATTCGCCGCAGCAGATGTACGACCTCGTCGCCGACGTGGAACGCTATCCTGAGTTCCTGCCGCTCTGCGAATCCCTGCGGGTGATCCGCCGGCAGGACATGCCGGACAGCGGGCAGGTGCTGATCGCCGAGATGGGCGTGGGCTACAAGGCGATCCGCGAGCGCTTCACCACACGGGTCAGCCTCGATCCGGCCAATCTCAAGATCGTGGCCGAGTACATCGACGGGCCGTTCCGGCACCTGGAGAACCGCTGGCTGTTCAAGGAAGCGCCGAACGGCGGCTGCGCGGTCGACTTCTTCATCACCTACGAGTTCAAGAGCCGGACGCTCGGGCTCCTGATGGGCACGATGTTCGACCGGGCTTTCCGCAAGTTCACCGACGCCTTCGAGGGGCGGGCGGATCGGATGTATGGGGCGCGGGCGTAGCAGGCGGCGCGCAGACAGCCCGATCCGGTGACACGGCGGGTCTCATCCACCGGCCTCATCCGGAGGTGCCGGAGCGGGGGCCTCGAAGAAGCCCTCCAGATAGCGCTGCGATCCCTGGAGCCCTCCTTCGAGGCCCGCTGACGCGGGCACTCCAGAGGATGAGGGGGGAATGTGGGATCGCGAGCGTGAGGGCTGCGCGCAGGGACGATCTCAGGCCCGCGCCGGACACCGCACATGCTCCGGCCGAACCCCCATCCCGATCATCCGCGCCGGCAGGACCTGAAGCGGCGGCACCGCGTCGAGGATCCGCAGTGCGAGCGGCGCGCGGAACGGCGCAGCCGCCTTGAGCGAAGCGGCGATCACCCGGGCCTGAATCACCCGCTGAAGCGCCTGCGTGGCCCACACCGGAAACATCCGGCGGGCCTGGACCCGGGCGAGATCGGCCTCGGCGACGGGGCCTGCCCGCAGCGGCTCGGCTAGGATGTTGGCCGCCGCAACCGCATCCTGAATCGCCAGATTGATCCCGACACCACCCACCGGCGACATGGCGTGGGCCGCGTCGCCGATGCAGAGCAGCCCAGGCCGGTGCCAGCGTGCCAGCCGGTCGACCGTGACGGTCAGGAGCTTGACCGCATCCCAGTCGGCGATCTCCCCGGTACGGTCGGCCAGGAACGGCGCGATCTCTGCCACTGCCGCCCGGAAGGCCGGCAGTCCCTTCGCCCGCAGCGCCGCGTCGCCGCCCTTCGGCACCACGTAGGCGCATTGCCACGCATCGCCCCGGTCGAGGGTGACCAGGATGCGGCCCGGCCCGAAGCGCCCAGCCGCCGCCTCCGGATCGCCGTCCCGGCGCGACAGTCGGAACCAGAGCACGTCGATCGGCGCGCCGAAGGCCCGGGGCGTGAAGCCCGCGCAGTCGCGCATCCGGGAATGGCGGCCATCCGCGCACAACACGAGGTCGGACCGGATTTCGATGGGGCCGTTCGGCCCCTCGGCGCATACGCCCACGACCCGGCCGTTGGCCTCGATCAGGTCCCGGGCCTCGGTGCGGCGGATCAGCCGGAACGCTGGATAACGCCCGGCCTCGCCAGCCAGAAAGTCCAAGAAATCCCATTGCGGCATGAAGGACAGGAAGCGGTTGCGCGTCGGCAGCCGGCTGAAATCCGCGACCCGATAGCTACGCCCGGCGACGACCCCGGAAAAATGCTCGACGCGGCGCTGGTGCAGGGCGCGGAAGCGCTCGGTGAAGCCCAGCTCGTCCATCAGGTCGAGGGTCGAGGGGTGGATCGTGTCGCCGCGGAAGTCGCGCAGGAAATCCGCGTGCTTTTCCAGCACGACCGTCTCGATCCCGGCGCGGGCGAAGAGCAGGCCGGCCATCATCCCGGCGGGGCCGCCGCCGACGATGCAGAGGCCGGTGGTCACCCTGTCCATGGCCGTCCCTCCCGTCCTCAGGGGCCGAGGGCTTCCTCCAGAAGGCCGATCGCGTCGGCGACGGCGGCCCGGCGGATCCTCGCGCGCCCGAGATCGCCGTAGCGCCGCTCCCGGTGGTGCACCGCGCCGGCCCGCACGGCGAGGCCGAAATGCACGAGGCCGACCGGCTTCTCGGCGCTGCCGCCGCCGGGGCCGGCGATACCGGTGATGGCCACGGCCACATCGGCCCGCGAGGCGGCGAGCGCGCCGGCGGCCATGGCCCGCGCCACCGGCTCGCTGACGGCGCCGTGCTTCTGAATCAGGTCCATTGGCACGCCGATCGCCTCGGCCTTGGCCTCGTTCGAGTAGGTGACGAACCCGCGCTCGACCGCCGCTGAGGAGCCCGGCACCGCGGTGAGCAGGCCGGCCACGAGGCCGCCCGTGCAGGATTCGGCCGTGGCGATCCTGCGGCCGGCCTTGATGTAGGCCGCCACCAGCGCCTCGGCGCGGGCCAGGAGTTCCGTGTCGTCGATCATCGCGAACAGGCTCCCATCGGGCGGCCGCGCCCTATCTCGTGATGTGAACCAGGGCCGGCCTCCACTCAAGGACGAACGGCCGCCGAGAGGAGACACCGCGTCCATGATCTTCCCCGCCACCACGGCCTTCTTCGCCGGGCTGCTCGCCCTCGTCTATCTGGGCCTGTCGGGATGGGTGATCGGCGCGCGCGTCTCCGAGAACGTGCTGTTCGGCGACGGCGGCGATAATGCGGTGCTCAAGCGGATCCGCTCGCACGCCAATTTTATCGAATACGTGCCGCTGGCGCTGATCCTGATCGGCCTGCTGGAGGCCGGCGGCAGCAGCCACGGGCTGGTGCAGGGGCTGCTGGTGGCCCTGGTGGTCGCCCGGATCCTGCACCCGATCGGGATGTTCGCCCCACCGAACTCGCCGCGCCAGTTCGCCTGCCGGGGCGGCGGCATCGTGTTGACGCTCACGGTGCTCGGCGTCGCCGCGATCGCACTGCTGCTGCGGGCGGGCTGAGCTCTCAGCCCTGCCGCATCGCGGTCTCGGCCTGCGCGTCGAGGGCGGTCTCGTCCTCGTCGGGCAGCCGCACCGTCGCGGCGGCCTGGGCAGCGAGCCCCTCCGCCCGGCCCACGAAGCCGAGCTTTTCCGTGGTGGTCGCCTTGATGGAGACCGCCGAGAGCGGCACCCCCGCGATGGCGGCGATGCGCGCCCGGATCTCCTCCCGGTGCTTGCCGATACGCGGCGCCTCGGCCAGCACGGTGATGTCGAGGTGGTCGATCCGGCCGCCCCGGGCGCGGACCAGCTCGCAGGCATGGGCCAGGAACTGGTCCGAGGACGCCCCGCGCCAGCGCTCCTCGGAGGGCGGGAAGTGGGTGCCGATATCGCCGTCGGCGATGGCGCCGAGCAGCGCGTCGGTGAGCGCGTGGAGCGCCACGTCGCCGTCGGAATGGGCGAGCACCCCGCGATCGGCCGGAATCTTCACGCCGCCGAGCCAGACATGGTCGCCGGTGGTGAAGGCGTGGACATCGAAGCCGGTGCCGAGGCGGGTCACGTAGCTGGTCATGGCGCGGGCTCCCGGCGCGGGGGTTTCGGCGGAGCCGGCCGCGAAAGCGCGGTCGGCCTCGATCAGGTCGGCGGGTTGGGTGATCTTGCGGTTGACGATATCGCCCGCGAACACCACCACCGGCAGGCCCGCCCATTCGGCGAGCGCGCCGTCGTCGGTGAAGCCGTCGAGGCCCTGGGCGGCGGCGTCGCGATGGGCGCCGAGCAGCGGGCCGAACACGAAGGCCTGGGGCGTCTGCACGGCGCGCAGGTGCTCGCGGGGCGGGGTCTCGTGCACTTGGCCGATGCCCGGGGCGATGTCGACCACGCGCTTGACCGTATCGGTCACCGGCACGCCCGGCACGGCCGCGCCGTGGTCGCGCCCGGCCGCGATCGCCCGGGCGATGAGCGGCGCATCGACGTAGGGGCGGGCGGCATCGTGGACCAGCACGATCTCGGGTGCCGCGCCGGCCAGGGCCTCGAGACCGGCCCGGACGGAGAGCTGGCGCGTGGCGCCACCCTCGACCGGCTCGGCGATCTTGCCGCGCAGCCCGGCCTCGAGCTCCTGCAGGCAGGTCTGAAAGAAATCGGCCGCGTCGGCGGCGATCACCGGCTGGATCCGGTCGATGGCGTCCTGGGCGGCCAAAGCCGCGAGGGTGCGCGTGAGGACCGCCTGACCGCCCACGCGGCGATATTGCTTGGGCGTGCCGCCGCCGATGCGGATGCCGCGACCGGCTGCCACCACCACGGCGGCGACGCCGGAACCCGCTTGTGCGGATCGGGTGGCAGGCGTGCCGGTGGCGGACATGGGCGGTGAACTCGTAGGATCTCGGGAGCGGGAGCGCGGACCAGCCGTGCCACGGCTGCCCTGCCAGTGAGCAGGCCCGTCGTTTAAGCGGGGGAGGGCCCGAAATCAACGCGCGGCCCCGCTTGCCAGCGGAACGGGTTTGCCTCATTGTTGTGCAGAATGGCGACTGATCATTATTTGAGCGCGCTGCGCGGAGCACGGCCGGGGGAGGGCGGGGCGGACCCCGCGCCGCTCTGTCTGCTCGCGCCCCTCTCCGGCGTCACCGATCTGTACATGCGCCGGATCGCCCGCCGTTGCGGCGCCGACGCGGTGATCTCCGAGATGGTGGCGGCGCGGGAATTCACCCGCGGATCCGGCGAGGCCACGCTGCGCGCGGACGGGTCGGGGGTCGATCTCCATGTGGTTCAGCTCGCTGGCTGCGAGGCGGAGCCGATGGCGGAGGCCGCGCGCCTCGCGGAAGCCGGCGGCGCCCACGTGATCGACGTGAACATGGGCTGCCCGGCCAAGATCGTGACCGGCATCGCCTCGGGCTCGGCCCTGATGCGCGACCTCGACCATGCCGAGCGGCTCCTCGCCGCGGTTCGGAATGCCGTTTCGGTACCGGTCACCGTCAAGATGCGCCTCGGCTGGGACGACGCGACCCGCAACGCCGCCGATCTCGCGGCCCGCGCCGAGCGGCTAGGGCTCAACGCCGTCACGGTCCATGGGCGGACCCGGCAGCAATTCTACACCGGTACGGCCGATTGGTCGGCGATCCGCGCGGTGGTGGAGGCGGTGTCGATCCCGGTGATCGCCAACGGCGACGTCACTGATCCTGCCAGCGCCCGCGCCTGCCTCGCAGCCTCGGGCGCCGCGGGGGTGATGATCGGCCGGGCGGCGACCGGCCGCCCCTGGCTCGTCGGGCAGCTCGCGGCGGCGCTCGCCGGCCGACCGGTCCTGGACCCGTCGCGGGCCGAGCAGGCCGCGCTGGCCGCCGAGCACTACGCCGGCTTGCTGGCACTCTATGGCGACCGCATGGGGGTGCGCCACGCGCGAAAACACCTCGCCGCCTATGCCGAGACCGGCGGATCGCTGGAGCCCGCCGAGCGGGCCGCGCTCCTGACCACCACCGATCCGGAGGTCGCCCTGTCCCTTCTGGCCCGGGCCTTCGCGGACCCGGCCGACACGGTGCGGGAGGCCGCGTGAGCGACGAAATTCCCCGGCAGGATCCCGGCGCACGGCGCGATACCGCAGCCGAGGCCGTGCTCAACGCCTTGCCGCTGCCGGTGCTCACCATCGGCGGCGACGAGCAGATCCTTCATTGCAACCACGCTGCGGAGGCGTTCTTCGACTATTCCGCGCGTCTGATGCAGCGCCGCCGGCTGCGGGACATCATCCCCTTCGCCTCACCGATCATCGCGCTCGTGGCCGAGGTCCGGCGGCGCCGCGCCAGCGTCAGCGAGTACCGGGTGGAGCTGACCCAGCCGCGCCTCGGCCTGGAGCGCAGCGTCGACGTCTTCGCCACCCCGCTCGGCGACGATGGCGACGCCGTGGTGATGATGCTCCAGGAGCGCACCATCGCCGACAAGATGAACCGCCAGCTCACCCATCGCGGCGCGGCCCGCTCGATGGTGGCGCTCGGCGCGATGCTGGCCCACGAGATCAAGAACCCGCTCGCCGGTATCCGCGGCGCCGCGCAGCTCCTCGAGAGCACCGGCGCCGAGGAGGACCGGCTGCTCACCCGCCTGATCTGCGACGAATCCGACCGGATCGTCCGGATCGTCGAGCGCATGGAGCTGTTCGGCGACGAGCGCCCGTCGGATCGGGGCGCCGTCAACGTCCACGGGGTGCTCGATCAGGTGAAGCGCTCGGCGCAATCGGGCTTCGCGCGTCACATCCGCTTCATCGAGACCTACGACCCGTCGCTGCCGCCGGTCCTCGGAAGCCGCGACCAGCTGATCCAGGTGATCCTGAACCTCGTGAAGAACGCCGCCGAGGCGATCGGCCCGGACGCGGTCGAGGGCGAGATCACCCTCTCGACCGCCTTCCGCACCGGCCTGCGCCTGCAGGTGCCGGGCTCGCGCGAGCGGGTCAGCCTGCCGATCGAGGTGGCGGTGCGCGACAACGGCCCCGGCATCTCGGCCGAACTGCTTCAGGACCTGTTCGACCCGTTCGTGACCACGAAGGCACAGGGGTCCGGCCTCGGTCTTGCATTGGTGGCCAAGATCGTCGGCGATCATGGCGGCATCGTCGAGTGCGATCCCGCCCCCCGCCGCACGACGTTCCGCATCCTCCTGCCGATGTCGAGCGCCCGCGACGGGCGCGAATCGGCGGTCGATCCGTAATGTGGTTTCCCCCTTTCCGGCCCCCGTCGGAGGTCTGAGTAGAGAGTCATGCCGAACGGCCACATCATCGTCGCCGACGACGACGCCGCGATCCGCACCGTGCTCAACCAAGCGCTGTCCCGGGCGGGCTATGAAGTCCGCTCCACGGGCAACTGCGCCACCCTCTGGCGCTGGGTCGCGCAGGGGGAGGGCGACCTTGTCATCACCGACGTGGTCATGCCCGACGAGAACGTGTTCGACCTGCTGCCCCGCATCAAGCGGGTGCGGCCGGAGCTGCCGATCATCGTGATGAGCGCGCAGAACACCTTCATGACGGCGATCCGCGCCTCGGAGCGGGGCGCCTACGAGTACCTGCCCAAGCCCTTCGACCTGAAGGAGCTGATCGCCATCGTGGGCCGGGCGCTCTCCCGCCCGCGCGGGACCGCACCGGCCGGCGCGCCGCCCGAGAACGAGGACATCCCGCTGGTCGGCCGCTCGCCGGCCATGCAGGAGATCTACCGGGCGCTGGCCCGGCTGATGCCCACCGATCTCACCGTGATGATCACCGGCGAATCCGGCACCGGCAAGGAGCTGGTCGCCCGGGCGCTGCACGATTACGGCCGCCGCCGCACCGGCCCCTTCGTGCCGGTCAACATGGCGGCGATCCCACGCGACCTGATCGAATCCGAGCTGTTCGGCCACGAGAAGGGCGCCTTCACCGGCGCGCTCCAGCGCTCCGCCGGCCGGTTCGAGCAGGCCGAGGGCGGCACGCTGTTCCTCGACGAGATCGGCGACATGCCCATGGAGGCGCAGACCCGTCTGCTGCGCGTGCTCCAGCAGGGCGAGTACACGACGGTCGGCGGCCGGGTGCCGATCAAGACCAACGTCCGGATCATTGCCGCGACCAACAAGGACCTGCGGATCTCGATCCAGCAGGGCATCTTCCGCGAGGACCTGTTCTTCCGGCTGAACGTCGTGCCGCTGCGGCTGCCCGCGCTCCGGGAGCGGTCCGAGGACGTGCCGGACCTCGTCCGCCACTTCTTCGTGCTGGTCGAGCGCGAGGGCCTGACCCGGAAGTCCCTCGACGGCGACGCCATGGAGCGCCTGAAGCGCTACCGCTGGCCCGGCAACGTCCGCGAGCTCGAGAACCTCGTCCGGCGGCTCGCCGCCCTCTACCCGCAGGACACGATCACCGGCCCGGTGATCGAGGCCGAGCTCGACACACTGCCGCTCGCCGCCCCCGCGGCCCCTTCCGCGAACGGCGCAGCCCGCAAGGCCGGCGGGGAGTCGGAGAGCCTGTCGAGCGCGGTGGAGCGACACCTCTCGGATTATTTTTCGGGTTATCGCGACACGCTGCCGCCTCCGGGGCTCTATCACCGGATCCTGCGGGAGATCGAAGGTCCGCTGATCGGCGCGGCTCTGGCCGCCACCCGCGGCAACCAGATCCGGGCGGCGGAACTGCTCGGGGTCAATCGCAACACCCTGCGCAAGAAGGTGCGCGACCTCGACCTGCAGGTGTTTCGGACGGCGCGCTAGCGCCGCGCCCGAGCGCGCTGCCAACGGGCGTGGCTTCAAGCCTTTGTCTTGGCGCGCTCTCCGCCGAGCTGGCGTCCTTCTCGGCGGAGAGCGCTCTGGGGCGGGGCGATCGGTCGAACCAGCCGGGCTGCGCGCATTGCGGCCCGCGCGACCGCGCTGGGGGTCAGGGCGCGAGCCATTCCCCGCGCCAGCCGGCCGCGCGCCTCTGCCAAGCCGCCCGACGGTGGCCGCGCCGGTCCAGATAGAGGACGTCGAGCCGCTCGGCCCGAACCACCACGGCAGTAAAATGCGGTCGACCGAGCGATGAGGCCGCATTCTCGTCCGGCAGCCGGTAGGCGCCCCCCTCGGGCAACGCAGTTCCCGGTGCGGGCTCGGCACCGTAGCAAACCCGGCTCATCGCCCGGGATCCTGCCCAGGCGGCCTCGGCCACCGAGTCCTCGGTGTGCAGCGTTGCGCAACCCTCGATGCGGATCTGGATCTTCGCCGCCGCGTCGTAGGCGGCGAGCGCACAGGCCGGGTTCGCCACGATCTCGGCCGCCTTGTCGGAGCGGCGGTCGCAGTGGAACCGAAGGGTTCCGGCCTCGGGGTCGGCTTCACGCAGAACCACGATGCGCAGCCGCGGTACGCCGTCGGCATTCAGCGTCGCCAGGGCCGGAAGATGGAACCCGCTCCTTCCCAGCGCAGCGCCCTCCGCCAGGAGCCGCCACGCTTCGGCGAAGGTGGCGTCCAGGTCGTCGTAGAAGGCCGGCAGCGGCGCGCGGGTCATGCCCCGCTCCGCCTGCGGCGGCGCTCGCGGAAGATCAGCGCGAGGTTGCGCAGGTAGATGCCGGTCGACAGGCCCTGGCCGATGATGATCACCGGCTCGCGCCGCACGAAGCCGTAGACCAGGGTCATCAGCCCACCCAGGATCGACAGGAACCAGAACGACAGCGGCATCACGCTGCGCCCGGCCCGCTCGCTGGCGATCCATTGCAGGATGAAGCGGGAGCCGAACACCACCTGGGCGACGATGCCGAACACCAGCCAGAAATCCATCCGGGTGATGAACACATCGTAGAAGTAATCCGGCAGGTCGTGGGCGAGCTGGATCAGCATCCGACGTCCTGGTCTGCGGGCAAGCCGGCCGGCGCGGCGATCTCCTCCGGGCGCGGATCGGAGCGCTTGCGCCGGATCAGCCACCACACCCCGGCCAGGTCGAGGAGGCCAACCCAGAGGCGATCGAACAGCCCGTACTTCGACACGCCGCTCAGCCGCGGCCGGTCGATCACGTCGCGGTGGACCACGGAAAAGCCCTCCCGGGCCACGAGCGCCGGCATGAACCGGTGCAGGGCATCGAAATAGGGCAGCCGCAGATAGACGGCGCGGCGAAACACCTTGAGGCCGCAGCCGGTGTCGCGGGTGGCGTCCTTCAGGATCCGCCCGCGCACGCCGTTGGCGATGCGCGACTGGAGCATCTTGAACGGCCCGTCCTTGCGTCCGCGCCGCTGGCCCTGGGCGAGCCCCACCCCCGGACCGGCTTCGTCGAGGGCGGCGAGCAGGACCGGGATGAAAACCGGATCGTTCTGGCCGTCGCCGTCGAGGGTCGCGACGGTCTCGCCCCGCGCCGCCAGGACGCCGCTGCGCACGGCGGCGGACTGGCCGCCACCGGTCGTATGGCGCAGCACCCGAAGCCAGGGCCGCCCTGCCCGAGCCGCCGCCAGCGCGGCCGGGGTGCCATCGGTGGATCCGTCGTCGACGCAGATCAGCTCGAAGGCGAGGCCCGCGCAGGCGGCCTCGATCTCGGCCACCAGCGGCGCGGCGTTGCCGACTTCGTTGCGCATCGGCACGACGATGCTGAGACGGGGGGCTTCGCTCACGGGGCCACTCCGTAAGCCGTCACGAAGACCCGCCGGCCGGTGTTGAGGTTGAAGCCCTCGACCTCGGCCATCGGGGCCGGCGCCCCGCGCCCCACCGGCCAGGCGGCGTTGAAGTCGTCGCGGTCCCGGGCCTCGACGAACAGCAGCCGGCAGCCGCCGGCGTCCAAAAATTGTCGCGCCGCCGATCCGTCCGGCGGCAGGGCAAGCCGGGTGCCGATCAGGAAGACGAGGCTCGGTTCCCTGTAGCCGAGACTCGCCACCTCGGGATCGGCGCAGGGCATCCGGTCGCGCAGGGCTGCGAGGCGCGGTGAGACCTTGAGGGCCGGCAGCGAGCGCTGCGCCACGCCCAGCACGGCCGGCCCGAGGAGGCAGGAGGCCAGCACGCCGAGCACCAGAGCGCGCTCTGCGGCGCCCTCCGCGGACCCATGCGCGAAGGTCAGCCACGCCAGTGCCGCGACGGCGCAGGCGGCAGCAAGCAACGGTAGGGCCGGCCAGGGAATCGTGTGGCTGTCGAGGCGCCATCCGACGACGCACAGGCCGAGGGTCAGCCCGACGGGGATCGCCGGCATCAGAAGGGCGGTCAGGCGGGCGCCGCGCAGGCGCGGATCCAGGGCCTCCCGCGTGAGCGCCAGGACGGTCAGGATCGCCAGCCACGGCATCAGCGGCAGGACGTAGTGGGGCAGCTTGGTCGGCACCGCCTCGAAGATCAGCCAGGCCGGCAGTACCGCCGCAATCAGGAAGGCCACGGCGGGCTCGCGCCGGGCCTGCCACGCGAAAGGCAAGCTCATCGCCGCGAAGACGGCACCCGGCCAGAAGGTGGCGAAGAACGCGAGCGCGTAGGCCCCGGGCGGTCCCCAGTGCCGCTCGGCCGCGCCGCCGACCTTGCCGAGCATGTCGTGCCCGATCGCCTCGGCATAGAACGCGCCGCCGCTCTTCCAGGCGATGGCGGCGAACCAGGGGGCGACCAGCACGAGCGTCAGGGCGAGGCCCGGCAGCGGCCGCAGGGGCAGAAGCCAACGCCCGGAACGCGCGACGATGGACAGCCCCAGAGCCGGCAGGACGACGAAGAGCGGGACCATCGGTCCTTTCACCAGGATGCCCAAAGCCATCCCCACCCAGAAGGCTGTGAAGACGAACCGCTTGAGAGCCGTCGGGATCTCCCTCTCCCCGCTGCCCGGGGAGAGGGGATGCGCGAAACACCACGCCCGGGCGAGCGCCCCGAGACTCGCCGTGGCGCAGGCCGCGAGCAGCGCGTCGGTCTTGGCGAGATGCGCCTCGGCATTGAGCATCAGGCAGGCGCCGTACAGGGCGGCGGCGAGCAGCGCCGCCCGCCGCGGCAAAAACGCAAGGGCCGCCCAGTAGGCGAGCAGCACGGACACCGCGGCGCCGATCAGCGAGGGGATCCGGTAGAGAGCGATCTGCGTGCGGGCGTTCGGCACGCCGAGCGCTTCCCCGGCCGCCACCGCGGCGGCCTGGGCCCAGTAGATTCCCACCGGCTTCTTGTTCCGCGCCTCCCCCTGGAAGCGGATGTTCACGAAGTCGCCGGTCTCCAGCATCTGCTTCGAGGCCTGGGCGAAGCGCGGCTCGTCCCGGTCCATCGGCTGCAGCGCGATCTGGCCCGGCAGGAACAGGATGAGGCAGAGCGCCAGCAGGGCGGCGACGGCCCGGCTGTGGGTCAGGCTCAGCGCGTCGAGCCCGCGACCGATCCGGTCGGCGGGTGCGAGGCGCGCGGTGCCGCCGGCGGAGAGGCTCGTGGTCATGCCCGGCCGGTCAATCAGGATCGCGCGGGAAGGTCAAATGCACCGGGGGCTCAGGGGCGCCGATATCCGTATCGGCAGGAGCATTCCCTTGTCCCGGACAGGTGCAGCGCAGCGGAACCTGATCCGGGACGGAGCGCGCTGCCCAGCGGCACCCCCAGTCAAGCGACCAGCAATGGCCGCAGCTCCCGCATGTCGGCCATCGCCTCCAGCGCGTTGACCCGCGCGATCAGCCGATCGGCCTTGTCCAGCCCCAGCACCGGCGCCATCAGGTCCCGCGCCTTGGCGTTCACCGCCTCCGTGCTCAGCGGGTTCTCCTTCGTGCCGGGCGGGTGCCGTGTGTGATGCTCGACGACCCGGCCATCCGCCAGCGTCATCCTCACGATCGCGCCACGCGGGGCGGCCGGGTCCATCAGGGTCGGATCCCCCGCGAGCTCCACCTTCGCGCGTTCCGCCGCGATCGCGGGATCGTGCATCAGGCTGGCATCGTGGCTGTCGGCGAAGGAGACCGCGCCTTTCACCAGGGCCAGCGCCACGAGGTGCTGGCAGCTGACATCCGGCATGGCGCTCGACCCGACGATGCCGACCGCATCGGTCGGCACCTGCACCAAGATGTGGCGCACGGAATCCGGCGTCAGGCCGTACTGCCGCCGCAGCGTCAGCGTCGCGTCGAGGGGCGATTGGATCGGATAACCCACCGAGTACGTCTTGATGGCCGTCTCGGTGACGAAGAAGCGGCTGCCCAGCCCCTCCAGCATCGCGTCCGGCTTCGGCGCGGTGGAGAGGGCGTTCAGCAGGTTGTGGCGGCCGTCGAGCACGTCGGCCACGCCGGTCAGCCCCGCCTCGACCATGCCGACCGCCGTGACGCCGTTGCGCGCGCCCATGCCGGCGAAGTCGAAGGCCTTCTCGACGTGATCGTGGTCGCGCACCCAGCTCCAGAGGCCGGAGACCTGCTGGGCCCCGTAGGAGAGTGCGAAACGCATGCCGCGCTCGTCCAGGCGGGCCAGCGAGGCCGCGGCCCCCAGCGCCCCGAAGGTGGAACTGGTGCCCTCCGCGCTCCGGTGCGTGCCGCGCACGTGATCGGGCCCGAGCGCCAGGAGCAGCCGGCAGCAGAGATCGTAGCCGAGCGCCACGGCCCGGACGAACTCCGCGCCGGAATTGCCGTGCAGTTCGGCGAGCGCCAGGGCGGCCGGCACGGTGGCGCAGCCGGGATGGGCCTTGGTCACCGGCTCGAAATCGTCGGTCTCGTCGGCATGCGCGCACATGGCGTTGGCGATTGCGGCGTTCACCGTCGTGGTCCGGAAGCCGGAGGCGACGACCCCCGCCTGCTCGGTGCCGCCGAGACCTTTCACGTACGTCAGCGCCATCGCGCCCGGCTGCATACGGGCGCCCGAGACCATGGCGGCCAGGGTATCGAGGATCCTGTGCTTGCAGGCGGTCAGCACCTCCGGCGGCAGAGCCTGCTCCCGGGCGGAGGCCATGTAGCGGGCAAGCCGGCCGGTGACGTCGGCCTCCCCGGCGCGGGCCGGACAGGTCTGGGCGACCGCCAACGCACCGGCGCTCTGAATCAGGCGGCGCCGGGTCGGCCCGATCACGTGGCGGCCCGCAGGCGCGCGAAGCCGGCATCGAGATCGGCCTTGAGGTCTCCGACGTCCTCCAGCCCGATATGGAAGCGGAGGGCCGGGCCGCCGGGCGCCCAGTGCGTGGCGGTCCGGTAGCCGGCGCAGTCGAACGGGATCACGAGGCTCTCGAAGCCGCCCCACGAGAAGCCCATCCCGAACAGCTGCAGCCCGTCCAGCAGGGCGGCAACCGCCGCCTCCGGCACGGGCTTGAGAATCACCCCGAACAATCCGGAGGCGCCGGAGAAGTCGCGCTTCCAGATGGCATGGCCGGGATCCTCCGGCAGGCCGGGATGCAGCACCCGCAGGACCTCGGGCCGGGCCTGGAACCACCGGGCCATCTCCAGCCCGGCACGGCCGTGCTCGCGCAGGCGCAGGGTCATGGTGCGCAGGCCACGGAGGGCGAGGAAGATGTCCTCCGCGCCCGCGCACATGGCGAAGTGGTCGAAGGTCCGCCGCACGGCCGGGAAGTACTGCGCGTTGGCCGAGGTCAGGCCGATCAGCAGGTCGGACCCGCCGCTGAGGTACTTGGTCCCGGCCTCGACCGCGATATCGACCCCGCGCGCGTGCGGCGGGAACAGCAGCGGCGTCGCCCAGGTGTTGTCCATGATCACGCAGGCGCCGCGGGCATGCGCGACCTCCGCGATCGCCGGGATGTCCTGCATCTCGAAGCTCTGGGAGCCGGGCGCCTCGACCAGAACGGCCTTCGTGTTCGGCCGCATCAACTCGGCGATGCCGGCCCCGAGGGTGGGATCGTAGTAGGTGACCTCCACGCCGAACCGGGCCAGCACGCCGTCGCAGAACTGGCGGGTCGGCCGGTAGGCAGAATCGGTGACGAGGAGGTGATCCCCCGCCGAGACCGCCGCCATCAGCGCGACGGTGAGGGCCGCGAGACCGGAGGGCGTCACCACCGTGCCGGCGGCGCCCGCGAGTTCGGTCCAGGCCTCGGTGAGCGCGTCCATGGTGGGCGTCGCCGAGGTACCGTAATTGTAGCGCCCACGCCGGTGCTTGATGGCGTCGTAGGTCGGGTAGAGGACCGTGGAGCCGCGATAGATCGGCGTGTTGATGAAGCCGTGCTGCGCACCCGGATCGCGGCCCGCATGGACGAGGCGCGTCGCGGGGGCGAACGTCTTTTCGGCTTCGGGCGAGGGCTTTAGGGACATCGGAACTCGTGGACCGGGCTGCGCTGCACCGCACGAAGCCCCGCCCGCCCGGCAAGGTCAAGCGAAGCACCCGGTCCCAAGGCCTCAGACACCTTCGTTTCCCGGTCTCACGGCTTCTCGGGGGGATCGGAGTTCGCGGCTTCCTCATACGCCTCCATCCAGGCGGCGCGTTCCTCGGAGCCTTCCGGATAGGGACACTCGCTGACGGGCTTGCCGTAGAGGCGGGCATTGCGGCCCTGAATGAACGGGCTGTCGCTCGCGGTGGCCTGGGCGTTGGTCAATATCGCCTCCCGAAGATTTGGCGTTGAAGCCTTGGGGTGGGGCTTCGTTAACGGCCGCGTCGTAGATCTGTTGCCGTCTCAAGTCGCGTCCCGGGTCGTCGCGTGCGTATCCTGCGTTCTCTCCTCGGCGCTACCCTCGTCCTCGCCTCCACGGCGACGGTGGTGTTCGTCAGCGCCGACCGTCTCGCCCATCTGGCACCCAGCCCGGTGGTCCGCGCCGCCCAGGCCGAGCCCTCCGCCACCGGATCGATCCCGGCGCCGATGAAGGCCGCGCCGGCGCCGAAGCCGGCCGCGCCCAGCATCCCGAACGGGTTCGACACCGAGCGGCTCCACGCCCTGATGCGCGGCGACCCGATCCTGCCGGGCCGGTGAGCCTTCGCAAAACCGGGACTCCGGCCTCCGGGTGCATCTCGATGGCCGCTCCAGAGGCCGCACCTGCACGGTAAAACCCAGCGGACGCGTCCGGGCGAGGATCGCGACGCCGCCGGCTCCGTTCCCGCATCCCGCGTCCCCCGCACGGAACACGCGCGCGGCATTCACTGGCTTGCCGCGACCCGAGGCGGCCGGGATATCGCAACAGGCCTTGGTGGGGGTTGGGGTGAGGCCGCGTCGCAGGGCACGCCCCGGGGCCGATTCCTGTGACGCAGGCAACATGCGAAGCCGTCCTGGATGGTGTGCCCCCTGACGGGGAGGGCCTCCCGCCGGAAGATCCGGCTTGGGGATCGGGCATCAGGCCAAGGCCAGCGCGCATTCGGGCGCCGCGGCCGGTTGGCGGTTCTTGGCCGGGGCGTGAACGCCGGCTGTCGGCGCAGACTCCGCGCCGCAACGCAAATCCTGGGGCGCACGCCCGCGCGCAGGCAGTTTGGTTCCGCGCATGGCGGCGAAGTTGAGGGCGGGCGGGGCCTTGGCGGTGCGAAATCACCGTCGTGCATCGTGGCCCTCCTGGAACAGCCGGTCAGATCGGGCTTCCGGGAAGGTGTTCCAGCCCGCCCTTACCGCAGCCACCCAGATCAGAGATACGCATTGAAAGTTGCAATGTTGACTACATTGCCATCTCCGGATGCTGCATTCGTCGGAACCACTCCCTATGGGGTGTGCAGATTTCGGCCGAGCAGATTTATTATGGAATCGGCGAGATTCTAGGTCTATGCTCCGCGTCGTCGGGAGCGTAAGTCGTGAAGCCATTCTTCAAAGTTCGTATTTCTTATAAGATCGCATTTGCTTTCGCCTTTATTGCGGCAAATTCAGTCGGGTATTTATGGTATATCTCGAAGCGCATGATCGTGGTCGATGCGGCCTACAGCGCCTATCTCGACAACGACGCCACGGCCGCCGCGATGGCGGCGCGTCTGGGCCGCGTCGTTTATCAGATGAGCTACGTGGCGTTCCGCGCCCTCGGCGAGGCGGATCCGGACGCGTCGGACCGGGTCGGCGCCGCCTTCGAGCCGCTTCCGGCAGAGGCCGCGAAGCTCCTCGACGGCGTACGCCTGAACGCGCCAGCCTTCCACGAGCGGACCGACCGGATCGCCGGCCTGCTCGACACCTACGCCAAGCTGACCGGCGAGATGTGCGCCATGACCAAGAAGGGGATGAGCGCTCAGGCGCTGACCCTCGCCCATAAGAAAGTGGATCCGCTTCAGAAGACCTTGTTTGCCGAACTGGACGCCTTCGCGGATGACCTCGGGGCGGCAATCCGTAGCGGCTCCGCGGCCCTGGGGACCGAGACCCGGACGACCTTGGCCTGGGTGATCGGCCTGTCGGCAGCGGGCATCGCGGCCAGCATCCTCTTCGGCCTGCTGATCGTGAATTTCGGCGTCACGCGCCCGCTCGGCCGGCTGGCGGCCGCTTTGAAGGCCATGGCGGACGGGGAACTCGGCACGGAAGTCCAAGAGGCGCGGCGCAAGGACGAGATCGGCGCCATCGGCAAGGCCGTGGAGGGCATCAAGGCCCTGGTCTCCCGCAACGCGGCCGAGCAGGCGGAAGCCAAACGTCTGACCGACGAAGCCGCCGCCGCCGATCGCAGCCGGACGCTGCTGGCCTTCGCGGACGGCTTCGAGGCCACGGTGGGCCGGATCATCGGCCTCGTCTCGGGCTCGGTCGCCACGCTGCAATCCACCGCCCGGACCATGACCGACACCGCCGTGCGCACCGCCGACCGGTCCACCACCGTGGCGGCCGCCGCCGAGGACGCCGCCGCCAACGTCAACACCGTGGCGAGCGCGGCCGAGGAGCTGGGCTCGTCGGTCCTGGAGATCGGCCGGCAGGTCAGCGGCTCCGCCACGCTCGCGCAGAACGCCGTCGCGGAGGCCGATCAGACCGCCGCCCTGGTGCAGGATCTCAGCGCCGCCGCCGGCAAGGTCGGCGCCGTGGTCGAGCTGATTGCCGCCATCGCGCGGCAGACCAACCTGCTGGCGCTCAATGCCACGATCGAGGCGGCCCGGGCCGGGGAGGCGGGGCGCGGCTTCGCGGTCGTCGCGGGAGAGGTGAAGGAACTCGCGGGGCAGGCCGCCCGGGCGACGGACGACATCTCGGCGCAGATCAGCCACATCCAGGGGGCGACCGGGCAGGCCGTGTCGGTGATCGCCACAATCACGGCGCGGATCCGCGAGATCGACGCGGTGGCGACCTCGATCGCGGCCGCGGTTGAGCAGCAGGGGGCGGCGACCCAGGAGATCGTGCGCAACGTCGGACAGGCCGCAAGCGGCACCAGCGCGATCACCGGCACTATGGCGGGCGTGGCCGAGGCCTCGGAGGCCACCGGCGCCGCCGCCGGTCAGGTCCTGGCTGCCGCCTCCGCACTGGCGCGCCAGTCGGAGGAACTCGGCGGCGAGGTCCGGCGCTTCCTCGCCACGATCCGGGCAGCGTGAGCTCGACGGCCCGACAGCGACCCCGCGCGGCGCGCCCCGAGCTGCGCCGGCTCGCCCGGTCGAGCGACTCCAGGATTATCGGCGGACAATCTTTCTTCGCCGTCCAATACCTCCAATGAAAAATTCGAGCCCTCCCGATATATTTCTGAGTATTATTCTCGTAAGTTATAATCCGTTTTTTATCTAGTGACAAAAATACCGACACTATATCTTGCCTCTGTTAGGCGCTGACATAGGTCTCATCGGCTTGACTTGGGTCATGCCAAAGGGACCATCATGACGTTGATAACAAAGATAAGCATTCCATCGAAGCTGTTGACAGTCATCACTTTGACAGGCGCTATATTTCTCGGATGCGCCTTGTACACGTCCAATAGGATTGCCGGAATCGATGCGGCCTACACAAATTTGCTCGACAAGGAGTCGAAGGCGGTCGTGAAGGTCGCCCGCCTGAACCGCGTCGTGGCGCAGCTCGGCTACGCCGCCCTGCGCAGTGCAGCGGAGGCCGGCACCGCAGAGGGGAAAAGCATCGGCCGCCATCTCGACACCCTCGCGGCCGAAGCGACGACACTGATCGACGGCGCCCGCCGGGAGGCCCCGACCTTCCGGGCGCGTATCGATCAGATCGCCGGACAGTTCGACGCCTGTCTGCGGGCGATCCGCGACATGCGCGATCTGGCCGAGGCCGGTAAGGCGGACGAAGCCCTGTCGTTGGCACGCCGGATCGCGGACGGCGTCCAGAAAGAGATGACCGAGTCCGCGCGCATGCTCGTGGACGACATGGAAGCCTCGCTCCAGAAGCGGTCGGATGACCTGACCGCCGAGGTCAACGCCACGCGCTCGCTGCTGCTGGCCGTCTCGCTCACCGGCATCGCTATCGGCGCGGCCGCCTGTATCCTGGTGGTTATCTTCGGTGTCACCCGCCCGATCCGCAGGCTGGCGGCCAAGCTGCAGCGCATGGCCGACGGGGCGATCGATGCCGAGATCACCGAGGCCGGACGCGGCGACGAGATCGGCCTGATCGGCCGGGCCGTCGAGGGCATCAGAACCCTGGTTGCCCGGAATGCCGCCGAGCAGGCCAAGATCCAGCGCATGGCCGACGAGGCGGCCGCGGAGGCGCGCCGCCACGCCATGCTGGAACTGGCCGATGGCTTCCAGGGCACGGTCGGCCGGATCATCGACCTGGTCTCGTCCGCGGCCACCGAGTTGCAGGCCACAGCGCAGACCATGACGGCGACGGCGACGCAGACCGCCAGCCAGTCCACCACCGTGGCGGCCGCCGCCGAGCAGGCCGCCGCCAACGTCAATACGGTGGCGAGCGCGGCCGAGGAGCTGGGCTCGTCGGTGCAGGAGATCGGCCGGCAGGCGGACGGCTCGGCCAAGCTCGCCCAGGGTGCCGTGTCGGAGGCCGGCCAGACCGCCGCCCTGGTTCGGGATCTCAGCGCCGCCGCCGCCAAGGTCGGCGACGTGGTGCGGCTGATCACCGATATCGCGGCCCAGACCAATCTCCTGGCGCTCAACGCCACCATCGAGGCTGCCCGGGCCGGAGAGGCCGGGCGGGGTTTTGCGGTGGTGGCGGCCGAGGTCAAGGAGCTGGCCAACCAGACTGCCCGGGCGACCGAGGAGATCGCCGGCCAGATCGGCCAGATTCAGACATCCACCGGCACCGCGGTCTCGGTCATCGGCGGCATCACCGACCGCATCCGGGAGATCGAAGCGGTGGCGACCTCGATCGCGGCCGCGGTGGAGCAGCAGGGGGCGGCGACCCAGGAGATCGTCCGCAATGTCGGCCAGGCGGCCCAGGGCACCGGCGAGGTGACCGGCAACATCGCCGGCGTGGCCTCGGCCGCCACGGAGACCGGCCGGGCGGCGGATCATGTGCTCGGCGCCGCCTCGGAGCTGTCGCGGCAATCCGAGCTGCTCAGCGGCGAGGTCGAGCGCTTCCTGGCGACGATCCGGGCCGCCTGAGGGAGGCGGGGCCGGGGCAGGCGGGTCGGGGCTCGGGATACCGGCCCTGCATCCGCCCCCCTGTCCCGCGCGGGCCGCCGGGCGTACAGCCCGCGCAACGCCCGTCCGTCCGGGCCGACCGGGAGGAACCCGTGGGCCTCGTCTACGCGCTCGCCGCCTATCTGAGCTGGGGCCTGCTGGTTCCGGTCCATTTCCGGCTGCTCGGGGCCTACAGCCCGAACCACATCCTGGCCGAGCGCATCGTCTGGTCGAGCCTGTTCGCCGGGACCCTGGCGCTGGTCCTGGCGGCGCGCCACCGCCTCGTTCTGCCGCGGCCCCTGCGCCCGCGCCATGCCCTGCTGGCGCTCTCGGCCGCGATGATTGGCGTGAACTGGCTGCTCTACCTCTACGCGGTCAGCAGCGGACACCTGCTCGACGCGAGCCTCGGCTACTACATCAACCCGCTCGTCAGCGTGGCGCTCGGCCGGGTGGTGCTCGGCGAGCGCCTGCGGCCGATGCAGGCGGTCGCGGTGGCGGTCGCGGCGTCGGGGGTCGGGGTCGCGGTGATCTGGGCCGGCGAGGTGCCGCTGATGTCCCTGTCGCTGGCCGTGAGCTTCGCGCTCTACGGGCTCGTCCGGAAGATCGTCGGGGTCGACGCTCTGGTCGGGTTCCTGGCCGAGACGCTGCTGCTCCTGCCGGCGGCAATCGTGTGGCTCGTCCTCACGCCCGAGCCGTTCCTGCCGGTCGAGCCCGCGAGCCGGGCGCTCCTGATGCTCACCGGCCTCACGACGGCCCTGCCGCTGATCTGGTTCGCCGCCGCGGCGGTGCGACTGCGCCTGACCACGCTGGGCCTGCTGCAATACGTCGCCCCGACCTGCCTGCTTTGCTTGAGCGTGCTCGCCTATGGCGAGCGCGTGGAGCCGCACCGGGCCCTGATGCTGGCCCTGATCTGGGTGGCGCTCGCCCTCTATACCGTCGACGCCCTCCGGGGCCGGCGCACCCCCGCCCCGGCGCCGGCGCGGTCGGATCCGGACGCGATGCGTGTATAAGGCATACCGGTACGGGCCCTTCGGGGCCGGATGCGGGATGATGCGCAGCCCATGAGCGAGCGATGAGCGAGAGAGAGGGCGGCGCCGAGGCCGTCACGGATGCCGACTATCGGATTCTCGCCGAGACGCTGCCGCAGCTCGCCTGGATCGCCGAGGCCGACGGCACGATCATCTGGTACAATCAGCGCTGGTACGATTATACCGGCACCACGCTTGAGGAGATGCGCGGCTGGGGCTGGCGCAAGGTCCACCATCCCGACCATGTCGCGGCGGTGACCGAGCGCTATCAGGCCGCCATCGCCCTCGGGAGCACCTGGGAAGACACGTTCCCGTTGCGGGGCCATGACGGAATCTACCGTTGGTTCCTCTCCAAGGCGCGGCCGCACCGGGATGAATCCGGCTGGGTCCTGCGCTGGTACGGCACCAACACCGACATTTCCGCCCGCCGCACCACCGAGGAGCGCCTGCGCCATTCCGAGCAGCGCTTCCGCGCCCTGGTGGACGCCTCCGCGGCCGTGATCTGGAACACCAACGCCGCGGGCGAGCTGACCCCGCCGCAGGTCCGCTGGAGCATCTATACCGGTCAGACCGAGGAGGCCTATCAGGGCTGGGGCTGGCTCGACGCGGTCCATCCCGACGACCGGGGGCAGGCCGCCGATGCCTGGGCGGCCTGCGTTGAGGAGCGCAGGACCTACGAGATCGAGTACCGCCTGCGCCGCCACGACGGGGTCTGGCGTGCCATGGAGGTGCGCGGCGTTCCGGTGCTGGCCGAAGACGGTTCCTTGCGCGAATGGGTCGGCACCTGCGTCGACGTCACCGAGCGCAAGGAAGCCGAGGAGGCGGTGGAGCGCGCCCGGCAGGCGGCCGAGGCCGCCAACCTCGCCAAGAGCCAGTTCATCGCCAACATGAGCCACGAGCTGCGCACGCCGCTCTCGGCCGTGATCGGCTATTCCGAGATGCTCGGCGAGGAGCTGGAGGATATCGGGCAGGCCGCCCTCCTGCCGGACCTGCGCAAGATCGAGGCGGCGGCCCGCCACCTCCTGTCGCTGATCAACGACGTCCTCGACATCTCCAAGATCGAGGCCGGCCGCATGACCGCCTCGGCCGAGACCTTTGCCGTCTCGGACCTGCTCCGGGACGTGTCCGACGCCACCGGTTCCCTGGTGGAGAAGAAGGGCAACCGCTTCGTCCTGGATGCGGACGGGGCCGATCTCGGGTCCATGCACCAGGACCAGACCAAGATCCGCCAGTGCCTGCTGAACCTGATCGGCAACGCCGCCAAGTTCACCGAAAAGGGCACCATCACGCTCACGGCGCGGCGCCATCGGGAGGAGGGGGCCGACTGGCTGTCCTTCGCGATCGCCGATACCGGCATCGGCATGAGCGCGGAGCAGATCGGGCGGCTGTTCGAGCGCTTCGTGCAGGCCGACGACTCGACCACCCGCCAGTTCGGCGGCACCGGCCTCGGGCTCGCCATCACCCGCGCCTTCTGCCGGACGATGGGCGGCGATATCGGCGTCACCAGCACGCCGGGGGCGGGCTCGACCTTCACCCTCCGCCTGCCCGCGACCCTCGCCCCCGAAGATACGCCGCCCACCGAGGCCGAGGCCCACGCGGTGGAGCCGCACGAGCAGCACGAGACGGTGCTGCTGGTCGACGACGACCCCGCCGCCAGGGAATTGCTCCAGCGCTTCCTGGAGCGCGAGGGGTTCCACGTGCGCAGCGCCAACGATGGCCGCGCCGGCCTGACGCTGGCCCGGGCGCTCAAGCCCCGGGCGATCCTGCTCGATGTCGAGATGCCGCGCATGGACGGATGGGCGGTGCTGCACGCGGTGCGCAACGACCCCGACCTCGCCGGGACACCGGTCATCATGACCTCGGTGGTGGCCGAGCAGGGCCTCGGCCAGGCGCTCGGCGCCACCGACTATTTCGTGAAGCCGATCAACTGGGACCGGCTCAAGGGCCTGATGGAGCGCTACCGGCCGGAGGCACCGAGCGAGGCCCGCATCCTCGTGGTCGACGACGATGCCGATGCCCGGGAGCGCCTGCGCCGGTCGCTGGGCCGCGAGGGCTGGATCGTCGACGAGGCGGAGAACGGCCGGATCGCGCTCGAACGGTTCAGCCAGGCGCGGCCGAGCCTGATCCTCCTCGACCTGATGATGCCCGAGATGGACGGGTTCGGCTTCCTGCGGGCCCTGCGCTCCCGGCCCGACGGCGACGTGCCGGTGGTGGTGCTCACCGCCAAGGAGATCACCCATGCCGAGAAGGAGAGCCTGACCCGGCAGGCCGACCGGGTGATCGCCAAGGGTTCGATGAGCCTCGCGGAGATTGGCCGGCAACTGCGGGTGCTCTACGCGCGTTCGGCGAACGAGCCGGTGCCGGGACAACTCCAGGGCCTGATCGCACGGCTCGCCGAGCAGGAGACGGGGGAGCGGCCATGAGCGATGAGGGTATCGATCCCGACAAGGCGGTGGCGATCCGCCTGCGGGCCCGGCTGGCCGTGGTGGAGCGGGCGGCGTGGTTCGGCATGGTCCACGCCATGAAGACGCGCCCCGCCGAGACCGAGGCCTACATCGCCTCCGAGCGGGCGCGCTGCACGGAGGGTTTTGGGAGTGGCGCCTGGGCGAAGGATCTCACCGATGCGGAGCGGAAGATGCTCGCCGAGGAGGTCGATGCCGGGCTGGCGCAGCTGATCGATGACGCGCGGGGGGAGGCGTGACTGGGTATGGATGATGCTACCGAGACACCTCTTGCACTCGACGTGCACACAGCGAGCGGCTCAAGCTAAATCATTATTATTGCATGTATCAGCTAAATAATTTCCAATTTGACACAATTGACCGGTCGCTGTGCAATAACCCAAGTATTCACTTGACAATTTTGCCTCGCAGATTAATCTACGCTCGGGATCCAGCCCTAGGTCGCGGGTATTTTACTCGGGGCGTTCAAGATTACGGCTTGCGACGGTAGCCAGCCTGAACGGACTTGAAGTAGGCGGGGTTGGATCCCACCATTGTCTCGGATAGCCATAGAATTTGAATATTTCCGCCTGCTCTCTCCTTAGTTTTGCGCCCTTCAAAGATGGAAGCAACTTCACACCGTATCCCGCATATGTAGTATAGGCCTCATAGTCGTCGCTCGATTGGTAATGCGTGCTGGCAACTCGTGACTTCAATATTTCGGCGAATTTGACATCAAGACTTTTGGTATTATATAAATCACATGCCTTGAAAAATGCACTTGCTGCCACGTCTGCAAGCTTCAGTCCAGCTGAAGCGTAGTGAGGAATGATTTCTATTAGCCTCGGATCCATAACTTTGGAATAAACTTGACCTAATTCGAGATATAATCCCCCAACTCCACCCTGCAATTTTATGAGCTCGAAATACGCCTTCATTTGGGAGTACGAAAGTCCTCCACGGTTGCTGAATACGATCTTTATTTTTGGATTTCGTCCGGCCTCAGCTATTGGCTCGTTTGTAACAAAATATGTTACTCGCTCTAGCAAAACTCTAGTCAACCAGCAATAAAACCAATTCCGATCTAAGGATCGAAAAGCTGGAAACGGATTGTTGTACCTCTCCATATTCTTCTTATTAGATGCAACAACGAATATTTTTAAAGGACGTCTTGCGACTAAACGGCACGCAAGCTCCTTGTTTCTATCAGTCAATTTACTGAAATGAATATCTCTAGCCTTAAAATTTATGAAACTGCTGCGCATTTCTTCAAGCCAATGCTCTGCCTCCAATTCATCTTTGCGACGCACGATCACGGCTGCAGCTATGAGCCATTCTGAAGATCCATTCGGATCATTAGGCCGTACGGTTGCGAGCCCAGGGTCTCCCGACTCATCGATATAAGCTACATAGTCATAGTCGGGGAGCGCGGCAGGCATAGCGAATCATAAACAGCGCAAAATTATCTAGTGTCAATCCGGTCATTCAAAGATGAGCAATCAGCGGTTTGGCAGTGTCAATGCTCTATGCTCATGAGGAGAGTGGCGAGGAGTGGTTTGCCGGAAATCGGATTCGATGCACCGGTCATTCTCCTGGCCTTGGTCGAACAGGCAACTTCATTGACACGGAGCATAGGATGCTCGCCGAGGAAACGGATGCTCGGTTAGCGCACCAATTGAGGACACGCGCCAAGATGCAAGCGCCAATCTCAAACCTTGCCAAACCGATCCCCCCAAGCCGGCGGCAACCCTGTCCAAGATAGCGGCGGCACCTCCGCCTGCCCCGGCAACCGCGTGGCACAAAACACCCCCCGCGCCACGGCCCGCGCCAGCACCCGCGCGGCGGCGTCACCCAGACGCGCCATATCCACCACCGGCTCGGCCAGCGGCACGGCGCCGGTGGCCGCGGCGAACACCAGATCGCCGTCGAGGGGCGTATGCGCCGGCACGAGGGCGCGGGCGAGGCCGTTCTGGGCCGCCACCGCGAGGCGGCGGCACTGCGCCTTGGTCAGCGCTGCGTCGGTCGCCACCACGGCGAGCGTCGTGGCGGCGCCCGGCAGCGCCCGGGCCGGGAAGGCGAGGGCGTCGGCCGGTACCCGGGCCGGAGAGCCCAGGCCGCCGAACTCCTCCCCCGCCTCGAAGGGCGCGGCCCAGAAATGCGGCCCGTCCCCGATCGTCGCGTTGCCGAAGGCGTTCACCGCCACGAGCGCCCCGACCCGAAACCCCGTGCCGGCCACCAGCGCGGAGGCCGAGCCGATCCCGCCCTTCAGGCGCCCGGTGCGCGCGCCGGTCCCGGCCCCGACGGAGCCCAGGTCGAAATTCGTGGCCGCCGCGGCGGCGGCCTGGAAGCCGAGTTCGCGATAGGGCGGGTAGCGGCCCCAATCCTTGTCGCCGCCGTTGAGCAGGTCGAACAGGATCGCCCCGGGCACGATCGGCACCCGCATCCCGCCGACGGGAAAGCCGCGCCCGGCCTCGGCGAGCCACGCCGTCACGCCCGCCGCCGCGTCGAGCCCGAAGGCCGAGCCCCCCGACAGCACCAGGGCGTCGATCCGCTCCACGGTGCGCTCGGGATCGAGCAGGTCGGTCTCCCGGGTCCCCGGTCCGCCGCCGCGCACGTCCACGGAGGCGACCGCAGGTTCATCGAACAAGATCGCGGTGACGCCGCTGGCGATCCGCAGATCGCTCGCGTGGCCGACCCGCAGCCCGGGAATATCCGTGATGCAATTCCGCAGCATCGGCGGAGCTTGCCATGCCCGGCGATCGACGCAAATCCCAACGGGCGCTGCGGACCGCCCGACCGGGTTCTCCGGTTGGTCAGGCGGCAGACCGGATCAAGGAGCACGCCATGGACGTCGGATTCATCGGGATGGGGCGGATGGGCCGGGCCATGGCCGCCAGCCTCGCGCGGGAAGGCCACAGGGTCCGCGCCTGGAACCGCTCGCCGGAAGCCGCAAAGGGCATCGCGGGCGTGACGCCGGTGGGCAGCGCCGCGGAGGCTTTTTCCGGCGATGCGGTCATCACCATGCTGGCCGACGACGCGGCGCTCGAAGCCGTGATCGTGGCCGGCGGCCTGCTCGACAAGCCGGAGCGCCCGGGCGTGCATATCGGCATGAGCACGATCTCGGTGGCCCTGGCGAAGCAGCTCGCCGCGGTTCATGAACGGGCAGGCGTCCCCTACGTCTCGGCGCCGGTCTTCGGCCGGCCGGACGTTGCGGAAGCCGGCAAGCTCAACATCGTGGCGGCTGGCGCGGCGGAGCAGATCGACCGCGCCGCCCCACTGCTCGACGCCATGGGCGCCAAGACCTGGCGGTTCGGCGAGGATCCGGTGCGGGCGAATGCCGTCAAGCTCGCCGGCAACTTCATGCTGATCTCAGCCATCGAGGCCATGGCGGAGGGCTGCGCGCTCACCGAGGGCCATGGCGTGGCGGGCGCCGACTTCCTCGACCTGATGACCAACACGCTGTTCGCCTCGCCGGTCTACAAGGGTTACGGCGCCTCGATCGCCCAGAACCGCTACGAGCCACCGGGCTTCATCCTCAAGCTCGGCGCCAAGGACGTGCGGCTCGCCCTCCAGGCCGCCGAGGGCGCGGGCGTGCCGATGCCCTTCGCCAGCGTCCTGCGCGACGGCCTGATCGAGGCGATCAGCCACGGCGATGGCGAAAAGGACCTCGCGGCGCTCGCCCGCGTCTCGGCGCGTCGTGCAGGGAAGGGTTGAACCGGGCGCCGATGTTACACCCTAACGGCGAATTTTAAGACTCCGTTCAAATAAACGTTACAGTGTCCGCGCGTCTTTAAACGCGGATACCAGCACATGCTTCGCCGACTCGTCTCGCTACGCGCGATGTCCCTGTCCACGAAGGTGATCCTCTTGGCGATGCTCGCGGTGTCCCTCACCGCGGGCGCGATCTCGATCACCGTCTCGCGGCAGACGTGGTCGCAGATGGAGGATCGCCAGCGCAGCAACGGCGAGCGCAACCTGCGCACGCTGGCCCTCGTACTGGCGGAGCGGCTACCGGGCGCGACCACCGAACTCGCGGGGACCCGCGTCGCCAAGGTCGCCACACCGAGCCTCTCGGGCTTCGCGGACGCCGCCGTGGTGGACAACGCCGTCGCGTATTCCGGCGGCGTGGCGACGGTCTTCAGCTTCGAGCCGGCGACCGACAGCTTCGTGCGCCGCCAGACGACGGTGCGCCGGGAGGACGGCGCCCGCGCGATTGGTACCGCGCTCGCCCCCGACAGCCCGGCCCAGGCCGTCGTGCGCGCCGGAAAGACCTACGAGGGTCCGGCGATGCTGTTCGGGCGCCGCTACTTCACGGTCTATCAGCCGACCTTCGACGCCGCCGGCAAAGTGAACGGCGTCCTGTTCGTCGGCCTGCCGATCGAGATGTATTTCGACGCCCACGCGCAGACCATGACGAGCCTCGGCATCGCGGCTCTGGTCATCGCGGCGCTCGCCTGCGCGCTCGTAGGCTTCGCGGCGGCGCGCCTGTTCCGGCCCTTCGCGGCGATCGCGACCCGGATCGAGGGGCTGGCAGCGGGAGACTTGGAGACCGCAATCCCCCATGCCGGGCGCGGCGACGAGATCGGCGCGGTGGCCCGCTCGGTCGAGGTGCTGCGCGGGACCGGCCTGCGGACGCGGGAACTCGAAGGCCTGCAGAGCGCCGGCGCCGTCGACGAGGCGCGCCGCCGCGCCAATCTCGACCACGCCATCGAGGCGTTCCGCCGTCAGGTCGTCGTGCTGAAGGGCGCACTCACCGCCAGCACCGGCTCGATGCGCGACCGGGCCGGCGAGATGGCGGCGAGTTCCGCCGAGGCCGAGGGTGCGGTGGCCGAGACCGAGCGGGGCTCGCACGAGACTTCGGCTAGCGTCCAGACCGTGGCGAGCGCCGCCGAGGAACTCTCCGCCTCGATCAGCGAGATCGGCGGGCAGCTCAATCAGGCCGAGGCGCTGGTCGCCACCGCGAGCGCCGATTCGGACGCGATGAATGCCGAGATCGGCGGCCTCGCCGAGGCCACGGGCCGGATCGGTACCGTGGTCGGCCTGATCCGCCAGATCGCCGAGCAGACCAACCTGCTGGCGCTCAACGCCACGATCGAGGCGGCCCGTGCGGGCACCGCCGGCCGCGGCTTCGCGGTGGTGGCCTCCGAGGTCAAGGCGCTGGCCGAGCAGACCGCCAAGGCCACTCAGGAGATCTCAGGCCAGATCGCCGGCGTCCAGAATTCCACTGCGGCCACCGTGGCGGCGATCGGCCGGATGGGCGAGCGGATGCGCGCGGTGAGCATGACCACTGGCGGCATCGCCGCCTCGGTGAGCGCCCAGAGCGCGGCCACCGCCGAGATCTCCCGCAACGTCGCCGAGACGGCCGGCGCCACGGAGGCGATCGCCAGCGGCCTGTCCACGGTGGCGGGCGCCGCCCGGCGCTCCGCCCGGATGGCCGCCACCGTCACCGAGGCGGCCCAGACCGTCGACACCGTCGCGGCCGAGCTGGAGGGCGAGATCGAGCGCTTCCTGGCGCAGGTCGCGGCCTGACGCCTGCGTTTCGAATGGGTGCAGGCGGGGTGGATCGGTCTGCCTGTCTCCCGTTCGGGCTACGATCTGCAGTCAACTGCGCCGACGCTCTCTCCTCCCCCTTGGGGCGAGGAGTTGGAGGTGGGGGTCGTGCAGAAGGCACCGCTGTGCCTCATCCTGAACCGCCCCCACCCCTGGCCCCTCCCCACAAGGGGGAGGGAAAAGCGCTTTGTTTCAAGAGCGTTCAGCACCGGGAAGGGACGTAGATCCGCTCGCCTCACAGGTGGGGCGACTGGGCAATCGCATCCTTCCTGAGAGCGACAGCCCACGGTTCAGAGCCCGAACCGAGCGAAGGCGGCGCGCTCCGCGACGGCGGCCATCGCGCCCTCGGCAAGGTCGCTGATCCCGCCCGGCGCGCCGCCCCGGCGCAGCAGGCGGGACAGGAACCCGCCTCGCGCCTCGGCGACGAGTCGCAGATCCACCTTTTCGCCGAACCGGGCGCGCATCACCGTGCGCACATCGCCCAGCGCATCGACGAGGCCCAGTGGCAGCGCCTGCCGGCCAGTCCAGACCGCCCCAGTGAACAGGTTCTCGCCCTGCGACAGCGTCTGGCGCCGGGCCGTCACGAGGCTGGTGAACAGGTCCTGCACGTCGGCCTGGATGCGCTTCAGCCGCTCGACGTCCGCCGGGTCCTCCGGGCGGAACGGGTCGAGCATCGACTTGGCCTCGCCCTGGGTATGCACCCGCCGCTCGACGCCGAGCTTCTCCAGAAGGCCGTGGAAGCCGAACCCGGCCGAGACCACGCCGATCGAGCCGATGATCGAAGTCGGGTCGGCGACGATCTCGTCGGCCGCGCAGGCGATCATGTAGCCGCCCGAGGCCGCGACATCCTCCACGAAGGCGATCACCGGCAGGTTCTTCTCCGCGGCGAGCGCCCGGATCCGGCGGTGGATCAGGTGCGACTGCGCGGGCGAGCCCCCCGGCGAGTTGATCACGAGGGCCACCGCCTTGACCCCGGGCATCCCGAAGGCCCGCTCCAGGCTGCCGGCCACGCCGCCGATCGAGAGGCCCGGGCGGATCGGCGAGACCGCCCCGATCGTGCCCGAGAGCCGGACGACCGCGACCCGCGGCCGGCGGTCCCGGAAGCGGCGCGGCAGGAGGGTGCGGAGGGAATCGGACAACGCGAACGCCATGGGATCTTACGCGGCTCGTCTGGAAATCGGGCGCGGCCGGCCCGGATCGGTCCACCGGAAACTGGGCGTTCCTTAACCCCAAGCAAGGGTGGTGCGTCTGCGCAGTCCCGTGGACCGAACCGTTTGCCGACCTTGGCCGTTCCTGCGCTTGGTGCAGCTGTCGCACCGACCCGGATCCGCAGGGTTATCCGGGTGCCAACACAGGAGAGAGACGATGCGACCCTGGCCTATCCTGGTCCTCCTGGCCGCGCTGATCGGCGGTCTGGCGGGCGCGCCCGCCCGCGCGGCGCCCCTTCCGGTCCCGGTGACCGCCGAGACCGCGGCGCCCGCCCCTGTGGTGCAGCTCGCACGCTGGCACTACCGGCGCCATTGGCACCGGCGTCATCACTACCGGCGCCACTGGCACCACCACCGCCGCCATCACTGGCACCGCCGTCACCACGGGTACCGCCACCATTACGGGCGGCGGCATTACGGGCACCGGCACTTCGGGCACCGCCATCACGCGGTTCGGCCCTACGCGTCCCACGGCCGCCCGGCGGGCCAACGGCACCTCACGTTCTACTGAGCGGAACAGCCCGCGGCCTGGCCCCATACGGCCGGGCCGCGGGCCTGCCGGCGCGCTTGCGAACGGCCTCGGAAAACCTTATTTAACCGTCTGATATCACTGCTCTTCCGAGAGGCCGTTCCGGCGCATCGCGCGCCACCTGGGAGCGGCCGAGAGCACCGCCCATCCGGGCTTCAGAACGGAAACCGACTTGGCCGAGAACGATCCGACTGGCGCAGCCCCGCCCGCCAGCGACATCCGCCCCGTCTCCATCACCGACGAGATGCGCCGCTCCTACCTCGATTACGCGATGAGCGTGATCGTGAGCCGGGCGCTTCCCGACGCGCGCGACGGCCTCAAGCCGGTGCACCGGCGCATCCTCTACTCCGCCTTCGAGTCGGGCCACCTGCCCGAGCGGAAATACGTCAAGTCGGCGCGCATCGTCGGCGACGTGATCGGTCTCTATCACCCGCACGGCGACCAATCGATCTACGACGCCTTGGTGCGGATGGCGCAGGACTTCTCCATGCGCCTGATGCTCATCGACGGGCAGGGCAATTTCGGCTCGGTGGACGGCGATCCGCCGGCCGCCATGCGCTACACCGAATCGCGGCTGGCCAAGCCCGCCACGGCGCTGCTCGCCGACATCGACAAGAACACCGTCGATTTCCAGCCGAACTACGACGAATCGCGCGAGGAGCCGAAGGTCCTTCCGGCCCGGTTCCCGAACCTCCTGGCCAACGGCGCCGGCGGCATCGCGGTCGGCATGGCGACCAACATCCCGCCGCACAATCTGGGCGAGTTGATCGACGCCTGCGTGGCGCTGATCGACGATCCGGGCCTGACCATCGAGCAGCTCACCGAGATCGTCCCCGGCCCGGACTTCCCCACCGGCGGCCGGATCCTCGGCCGCGCCGGAACCCGGCAGGCTTACGCCACGGGGCGCGGCTCGGTGATTATGCGCGCCACCTCGCATGTCGAGGAGCTGCGCAAGGAGCGCGAGGCGCTGATCTTCACCGAGATCCCCTATCAGGTGAACAAGGCGACGCTGGTCGAGAAGATCGCCGAGCTGGTCAAGGAGAAGCGCGTCGAGGGCATCTCGGACCTGCGTGACGAATCCGACCGGACCGGCATGCGCATCGTCGTCGAGATCAAGCGCGACGCCATGGCGGACGTGGTCCTGAACCAGCTCTACCGGTTCACGCCGCTGCAATCCTCGTTCGGCTGCAACATGGTGGCGCTGAACGGCGGCCGCCCCGAGCTGATGAACCTGAAGGACCTGCTCGAGGCCTTCGTGGATTTCCGCGAGGAGGTCGTCTCCCGCCGGACCAAGTTCCTCCTCGGCAAGGCCCGCGAGCGGGCGCACGTCTTGTGCGGCCTCGCCATCGCGGTCGCCAACATCGACGAGGTGATCCGGCTGATCCGGACCTCGCCGGACCCGAACACGGCCCGCGAGGCCCTGATGGGCCGCGACTGGCCGGCCCACGACATCGCGCCGCTGATCGCGCTCGTGGACGACCCGCGCCATCGGGTCGCCGAGGACGGGACCTACCGCCTGTCGGAGACCCAGGCCCGCGCCATCCTCGACCTGCGCCTGCAGCGCCTCACGGCCCTGGGCCGCGACGAGGTCGGCGACGAGTTGAAGACGCTCGCCGACGAGATCGCGGATTACCTCGATATCCTGCGCTCGCGGGTGCGCATCCAGACCATCGTGAAGCAGGAGCTGATCGAGGTCCGCGAGCAATTCGCCACCCCGCGCCGGACCGAGATCGTCGATTTCGACGGCAGCGTCGAGGACGAGGATCTGATCGCCCGCGAGGACATGGTGGTGACCGTGTCGCATGCCGGCTACGTGAAGCGCGTGCCGCTCTCGACCTACCGGGCTCAGCGCCGCGGCGGCAAGGGCCGCTCCGGCATGGCGACCCGCGACGAGGATTTCGTCACCCGCCTGTTCGTGGCCAACACCCACACGCCGGTGCTGTTCTTCTCCAGCCAGGGCCAGGCCTACAAGGAGAAGGTCTGGCGCCTGCCGATGGCCGCCCCGAACGCCCGCGGCAAGGCGCTGGTCAACATCCTGCAATTGCAGGACACCTCCGAGCGCATCACCACGATCATGCCGCTGCCGGAGGACGAGGCCTCCTGGGAGACGCTCGACGTGATGTTCGCCACCGCCAGCGGCAATGTCCGGCGCAACAAGCTGTCGGACTTCACCACGGTGAACCGCAACGGCAAGATCGCCATGAAGCTCGATCCGGGCGACCACATCGTCCATGTCGAGATCTGCCGTCCGGACCAGAACGTGCTGCTGACGACCGCGCTCGGCCAGTGCATCCGCTTCCCCGTGGAGGATGTGCGCGTGTTCAAGGGCCGCGATTCGACCGGCGTGCGCGGCATCCAGCTGGCGAAGGACGATCGGGTCATCTCGATGACCATCCTGAACGCCTTCGACGCCACCGCCGAGGAGCGCGCCGGCTACCTGAAGATGCGCCGCGCCGTGACCGGTGAGGCGGAGGAGAACGGCGACGCGGAGGCCGAGGACGGCGCCGAGGCGGCGGCGATCTCGCTGGACCGCTACAACGAGATGGGCGGGGCCGAGCAATACGTGCTGACCCTGTCGGAGCGGGGCTACGGCAAGCGCTCCTCGTCCTTCGAGTATCGGACCTCGGGACGCGGCGGCAAGGGCATCACGGCGATGCGGGTCAACGCCCGCAACGGCAGCCTCGTGGCGTCCTTCCCCGTCGAGGCCTCGGACCAGATCATGCTGGTGACCGATGGCGGCCAGCTGATCCGCGTGCCGGTGGACGACATCCGCATCGTCGGCCGCGCCTCGCAGGGCGTGACGGTGTTCAACACCGCCAAGGACGAGAAGGTCGTCTCGGTGGAGCACATCGAGGGTGAGGACGAGGGCGCCGAGGCCGGCCTCACCGAAGGCGGCCCGGAGGGTGGCGAGGAGGCCTGAGGCCTCAGCCGGTTCCGTCCGGCGCCAAAATGCTCTAGGTCGGGTCGCGATGACCCGCACCGCCCTCTACGCCGGCTCGTTCGATCCGGTCACGAACGGCCATCTCGACGTGATCCGCCAAGCCTGCCGGCTGGTGGACCGCCTCGTGATCGCCATCGGCGTGCACCCCGGCAAGGCGCCGCTTTTTTCCGCCGAGGAGCGGGCGGCGCTCCTTACCGAGACCTGCGGGCCGGTGGCTCAGGCCGAGGGCGCGGCGCTGGAGATCGTCACCTTCGACGATCTCGCCGTCTCGGCGGCCCGGCGCAGCGGGGCCACGATCTTCATCCGCGGCCTGCGAGACGGGACCGATCTCGATTACGAGATGCAGCTCGCCGGCATGAACGGCGCCATGGCGCCGGAGGTGCAGACGGTCTTTCTGCCCGCCTCCACCCAGGCGCGCCCGATCACCGCGACGCTGGTGCGCCAGATCGCCGGCATGGGCGGGGATGTCTCGCCCTTCGTGCCGGCCGCCGTGGCGGCGCGGCTCCGGCAGCGCTTCGCCGCCCATTCCTGAAGACTGGAAGGACTTCGATGAACCGACGCCACGCCCTCCTCGCGCTCGCCCTCACGCTCGGCACCGCCAACGCGGCCCGGGCCGCGGACGCCAACACGGTCTATCTCCAGACCAAGGACGGACGGATCACCATCGAGCTGCGGCCCGATCTGGCGCCCAAGCACGTCAAGCAGATCAAGACGCTGATCTCCCAAGGCTTCTACAACGGCCTGAAGTTCCACCGCGTCATCGACGGCTTCATGGCCCAGACCGGCGACCCGAAGGGCAACGGCACCGGCGGCTCCAGCCTGCCCAATATCCCGGCGGAATTCTCGCAATCGGCCCAGTTCCGGCGCGGCACGGTGGGCATGGCCCGCTCGCAGGATCCGAACTCGGCGAACTCGCAGTTCTTCCTTTGCCTCGGCGACGCGCCGTTCCTGAACGGCCAGTACACGATCGTGGGCAACGTCACCGACGGGCTCGACGTCCTCGACAAGATCAAGAAGGCCGCCCCCGGCGCGCCCGGCGGCGCCGTGCAGGACCCGGACAAGATCGTCAGCATGACGCTGGCCGATAAGGGCAAGTAGCGGCCGCATGCCGGGCTGGCGCGCCGCCGCAATTCTCCTGCTGAGCTTCGGTCCGGCGGCGGCTGCAACCTACGAGGGCAGCCCGTTCTACGGCTACGCCTTCGAGCCCGGCGGCGGCTATCCCTTGAGCCTGCCGCAGACGCTGCGCGCCACGATCGCGGTGCCGGTGTCGCGGATGGCGACGAAGCCGGCCGACACCCTGGCCGAACTCTATCCCGCGCTCGCAGCCTGCTGGCAGGTGCCGGTGGGCCTCGGGGCGCCGAGCGCGGGATCGGACGATATCGAGATCACGCTCCGGCTGTCGCTGCGCCGGGACGGCAGCCTGATCGGGCCGCCGCGCGTCACCTACGCGGCGGGGGTCGCGGGATCGCAGCGGGCGACCCTCGTGCGTGGCACGCTCGATGCCCTGGCGCGCTGCACCCCGGCCCACATCACGGCGGGCCTCGGCCGGGCCATTGCGGGCCGCCCGGTGGCGCTCCGCTTCGTCTACCACCCGCCGGCCTGAAAACCGGCCCTCACTCTTTGGGCGCTGGCCGGATGCGGCGCGCGCGCCTACAAGTCCCTCAACCGAAAGGATAACGACATGGCCGACAACGAAACCATCGTGCTTGAGACCACCAAGGGCCGCGTCGTGATCGCGCTGCGTCCCGACCTCGCCCCGGGCCACGTGGAGCGCATCAAGACGCTCGCCGCCCAGGGCTTCTACGACGGCGTGCCGTTCCACCGGGTGATCGACGGGTTCATGGCCCAGACCGGCGACCCGACCGGCACCGGCTCGGGCGGCTCCGACCTGCCGGACCTGAAGGCCGAGTTCAACGCCGAGCCGCATGTGCGCGGCACCTGCTCGATGGCGCGGACGAACTTCCCGCACTCGGCGAACTCGCAGTTCTTCATCTGCTTCGACGACGCCCGCTTCCTCGACAAGCAGTACACGGTGTGGGGCAAGGTCGTGGAAGGCATGGACGTGGTCGACACGATCAACAAGGGCGAGCCGCCGCGCTCGCCGGACAAGATCGTGAAGGCGACCGTCGCGGCGGCCTGAGGCTGGTCTGACGAAAGGCTGCCCGTAGCCCTACGGGCAGCCTGCTTCTGCCGTCGCCAGATCCTCCGGCGAATTGATATTGAGGAACGGGTCCACCGACTCGACCGGCCAGGACGCCACCGCGGCCCCGTGGCGCGCGATGAACCCACCGACGCGCCGCTCGCCGCCCTCCAAATAGAGGCGTAGGTCGCCGCGCAAGGCCGCCGGCCAGAGCGCGATGGTGTAGTGCTGCCGCTCGCCCGAGGCGGCGAGCGCGATGCCGGCCTCCGGCGCGACACCAACGAGCCGCACCACCAGATCGTCCGGCAGGAACGGCGCGTCGCCCGAGACGCTCACCACACGCCCGATCCCGTGAGCCGCGGCGTACTCCAGTCCCGCCAGGATACCGGCGAGCGGCCCCGGCTGACTTGGCAGCGGATCCGGCAGGATCGGCCCGGGAAACCCGGCAAACCGCGCCGGGTCACCGTTGGCGCTCAGCGCCAGCCCGGCCCCGCATTGCGGCCCGAGCCGTTCGACCACCCGCTCCAGCAGGGTCCGGCCGCCGAGCCGCAGCAGCGGTTTGTCGCCCCCGCCCATCCGCCGTGCCTGCCCGCCGGCCAGGATCAAACCCAGGACCGGCGGCATGGCCTCACTCAAACACGATCTTCGGCGCCGTCCGCCCGGCCCCCGCACCCGACAGGTTCGCCCAGAGCTGGGCGGCGATGTCGCGGTAGACCTTGGCGTGCGGCCCGTCCGGATCGGTCGCCACCACAGGCTGGCCGTTGTCCGAGGTCTCGCGGATCGTCATGTCGAGCGGCACCTCGCCGAGGAACGGCACGCCGAGGCGCTGCGCCTCGATCCGTGCGCCGCCATGCCCGAAGATGTGCGAGGCGTGGCCGCAATTCGGGCAGACGAAAGTCGCCATGTTCTCGATCACGCCGAGGATCGGCACCGCGACCTTCTTGAACATGGTCACGCCGCGCCGGGCGTCGATCAGCGCGAGGTCTTGCGGCGTCGAGACGATGACCGCGCCGGAGAGGGGCGTCGCCTGCGCCATGGTGAGCTGCGCGTCGCCGGTGCCGGGCGGCATGTCCACGAGCAGCACGTCGAGTTCGCCCCAGAGCACGTCGCGCAGCATCTGCGTGATAGCGGACTGAACCATCGGGCCGCGCCAGATCATCGCCGTCTCGGGCTCAATCAGGAAGCCGATCGACATGACCTTGAGGCCGTAGCCGACCATCGGCTCCATGGCCTTGTTGTCGACGACATTGGGCTTGCCCGAGAGACCGAACAGCTTCGGCACCGACGGGCCGTAGATGTCGGCGTCGAGGAGGCCGACCTTCAGCCCCTGCGCCTGGAGCGCCAACGCGAGGTTGCAGGCGGTGGTCGACTTGCCGACGCCGCCCTTGCCGGAGGCGACCGCCACGATGTGGCGCACGCCCGCGATCTGCGGCCCCTGGTTCGGCGGCGCGCCGGGCCGCGGCGGGGCCACCGGCGGCGACACGGGCCGCGGGGCGGCACTGCTCTGGGCCGGATGGCTCTGGTTGCGCTCGGAGGTCAGGCTCGCAAACACGCCCGAGACGCCCGGCATCTGCAGGACGCGGCCCTCGGCCTGACGCCGCACCGGCTCGAACCGCTCGGCCTCGCTGGGATCGACCAGGATCGAGAACATCACGCGGCTGTTCGGATCGACCACGACCTGGGAGAGCCGACCCGAGCCGGGCAGGGTGGTGCCGGCGGCATCGACAGTGACGTCGGCGAGCGCCTTCAGCACGTCGTCGCGGGTGATCGCCAAAATCGTTCTCCACCGGGGTAAGCAGGTATGCCAGTGCATGTAACCAAGCCTGCCCAGAACACCAGACCCCGGATCTGCAAATGCCGGCCGCACCGGAGGCCTGCGTCCCTGTGCCGGTCTTGGGACGGGTACCAGTTCGGCCGAGCGGGGCCTGGACAGACGCCAGATCGTTTCCTCAGTGCGGCTTCGCGATCAGATTGCATTCCTCCATCGGCCCCCGCACCACGGTCCCGTCGCCGCGCCGATACATGCCGTGGCGGACATGCCGGCAACCGAGGGGACCGCGCAGCCGCTTCACGCGCTCGATATGCACGCTGCCGGCACGCCGATGGGAAAAGTCGTGGCCGCCGATGCGCACGCCCGGGCCGAACCGCACCTCGGCCCCCGCCGACGGACCCGAGAGGGCGAGTGCACTGACCGCCAGCAGCACGGCTGCACGCCGCCGCGCCCATGACTGCGTCATCCCAACCTCCGTCTCCGCACGCGCAAGCTGAACCAACGGGAGATTGATCCGTTGTCGGGGCACCCTTTCCGGCGGGGACCCCTCCGGGCGCGTCAGCGCCCCGCGGGACTCACCGCCCGGACCGACGATTAGGAGACCAGATTCATGCATCAGGGCAACCACCGCGACCACGAGGGCGCGAAGAAGCTGTTCGAGCTCATCAAGGACGTGAAGATCGCCATGATGACCACCGTCGATTCCGACGGGACGCTCAACAGCCGCCCGATGTGGAACAACGACGCCGACGAGAACGGCGACCTGTGGTTCTTCACCAAGCTGCACTCGCCCAAGACGGCCGAGATCAGCAAGGACAACCAGATCAACCTCGCCTATTCCGACCCGTCGAGCCAGAACTATGTCTCGGTGGCCGGCAAGGCCGAGATCGTCCGCGACCAGTCGATCATCGACGCCAAGTGGAATGAGAGCCTGAAGACCTGGTTCCCCAACGGCAAGAACGATCCCGAAGTCGCGCTGATCCGCGTCCATCCGGAGAAGGGCGAGTACTGGGACAGCCCGAACAGCACGATGCTGCACCTCTACGGCTACGTGAAGGCCTCGCTGACCGGCGAGAGCCCCAAGACCGAGACCAAGAAGGTCGATCTGGCCTAAGTCTCCGGCTCCAGAGCGCTGTGCGTCCGCGGGCGGTCTCCATCGGGGGCCGCCCATTTTCTTGACGGGGCCGGGCTCGGCATGCGCTCTGCGTCAGCGAAGCACGGGTGAGTCCCAAAAAAATGCTCGATCTGGCCAAACGGGTCTACGATCACAGCTTCCGCATCGATCCGATCGTGCGGTCGCTGCTCGACACGGATTTCTACAAGCTGCTGATGGCGCAATCGATCCTGCGCCGGCACCCGGACATCCGCGCCACCTTCGGCATCACCAACCGGACCCACCGCATCCGCATCGCCGACGAGGTCGATGCCGGGCTCCTGCGCGAGCAGCTCGACCATGCCCGGACGCTGCGCCTCAGCAAGGGTGAGGTCACATGGCTGCGCGGCAACGTCTTCCGCGGCCAGGGGCGGATCCTCGGGCCGGAATTCGTCTCCTGGTTCGAGAACTTCCAGCTCCCCGAATACGAGCTCGCCGTCCATGACGGGCAGTACGAGCTGACCTTTCACGGCCTTTGGGTCGAGACCACGATGTGGGAGGTGCCGGCGCTGGCCATCCTCAACGAGCTGCGGGCCCGGGCCGTGCTGCGCGGCATGGGCAAGCTCGAGCTTCAGGTGCTCTATGCCCGGGCCATGACCCGGGTGTGGGAGAAGATCGAGCGGCTGCAGAAGCTGCCCGATCTCTCGGTGGCGGATTTCGGCACGCGCCGCCGCCACGGCTTCCTCTGGCAGGATTGGTGCGTGCAGGCGATGGCCGAAGGTCTGGACGGTGCGTTCCTTGGCACCTCGAACTGCCTGATCGCCGCCCGGCAGGAGGTCGAGCCGGTGGGTACCAACGCCCACGAACTGCCGATGGTCTACGCGGCGCTCGCTGAGGACGATGCGGCGCTCGCAGCCGCGCCCTACCGGGTGCTGGCCGATTGGCAGGAGGATTATGGTGGCAACCTCCTGGTGGTCCTGCCCGACGCCTACGGCACCACGGGCTTCCTGGCGAAGGCCCCCGACTGGGTCAGCGACTGGACCGGGATCCGCATCGACTCCAAGGATCCGATCGAGGGCGGCGAGGAAGCGATCCGCTTCTGGCAGGAGCGCGGGCGCGACCCGCGGGACAAGCTCGCGATCTTCTCCGACGGGCTCGACATCGACGAGATCGAGCGCATCCATGCCCGGTTCCACGGGCGGATGCGCATCGGCTACGGCTGGGGCACGCTGCTCACCAACGATTTCCGCGGCCTCCTGCCGGACGGCAAGCTCGATCCGGTCTCGATCGTCTGCAAGGTCACGGAGGCGAACGGGCGGCCGACCGTGAAGCTCTCCGACAATCCCACCAAGGCGCAGGGGCCAGCCGAGGAGGTCGCCCGCTACAGGCGCGTCTTCGGCGTGGGCGATCAGGAGGCGCTGCCGGTTGTCGTGTGAGCGGGTGTCAGACCCAACCGGGTGAAACACGAGGGCTGACGGGTCGCAACTGAATTCATTATCATGTCGGCCAAGCGGAGCCGCCTCGGGCGGTCCTGCGTGGGAGAACGCCATGTCGATGAATCGCCGCTCGCTGATCGGGGCCGCAGGCCTCGCCCTCACAACGCCCGCCTTGCAGGTCGGGCAGGCGGCCGAAGCGTCGAAACCCGCCGCCAAGGCTGCGCCGCCGCCCGTCACGAAGATTCTCGCGCAGTGGATCCTCAGCTCGTCCTACGACACGCTGCCGGAGCCGGTCCGCCGCGAGGGCGTGCGCAGCTTCCTCAACTGGGTGGGCGTGGCGATCGGCGGCTCGCACCACGAGACCGTGGATGTCGCGGTCTCGGCGCTGCAGCCCTTCTCGGGGCCGCCGCAGGCCGGTTTGTTCGGCCGGACCGAGCGGTTCGACATCATGAACGCCGCCTTCCTCAACGGCGTCGCAAGCCACATCTTCGATTTCGACGATACTCACCTGAAAACGATCATCCACCCGGCCGGTCCGGTGGCCTCGGCGATCCTGGCCTATGCCGAGATGAAGCCGGTCTCCGGCAAGGATTTCCTCGACGCCCTGGTGGTGGGGATCGAGACCGAGTGCCGGATCGGCAATGCGGTCTATCCGAACCACTACGATGCCGGCTGGCACATCACCGGCACCGCGGGCGTGTTCGGATCGGCCGCCGCCGCCGGCAAGCTGATGGGGCTCACCGAGCAGCAGATGGTCTACGCGCTCGGCCTCGCCGCCTCGCAGCCGGTGGGCCTGCGGGAATCGTTCGGCTCGATGAACAAGAGCTTCAACCCGGGCCGGGCCGCCTCCAACGGCCTGTTCGCCGCGATCCTGGCGGCCAAGGGCTACACCTCGTCGGACGGGATGATCGAGGCCAAGCGCGGCTGGGCCAACACGATCTCAACCAAGCAGGACTGGTCGGAGATCACCGACGGGCTCGGCACCCGCTACGAGGCGCAGCTCAACACCTACAAGCCCTTCGCCTGCGGCATCGTCATGCATCCGACGATCGACGCCGCGATCCAGATCCGGAACGAGGATCACGTCAGGCCGGAGGACATCAGCCGCGTCGACCTCAAAGTCCATCCGCTGGTGCTGGAACTGACCGGCAAGACCGCGCCGAAGACCGGTCTGGAGGGCAAGTTCAGCATCTACCACGCCGCCGCGGTGGCCTTCGTCGAGGGGGCGGGCGGCGAGAAGCAGTTCAGCGACCGGGCGGTGAACGACCCGCGCGTGGTGGCGCTCCGCCAGAAGGTGATGCCGGTGGTCACCCCCGGGATCGACGCCGCGCAGGTCGACATGACCGTGACGCTGAACGACGGGCGGACCTTCCACCGCCACATCGAGCACGCCATCGGCAGCGTCGAGAAGCCGATGTTCGACGCGCAGCTGGAGGCGAAGTTCACGGACCTCGCCGCGGGCGTGCTGCCGGACGCGCAGGCCAAGCGGGTGATGCAGCTCTGCTGGTCGCTGCCGGAGCTGAAGGATGCGGGCGACGTGATGCGGGCCGGCGTGCAGGGGGCGTAAGCGCGCGAAGAATTCTGCGGGATCGTTTTTAGCCCCCGTGCCGTTCCCCGTTCGCGCGGCGTCCGATGCTCCCGGCGGCTGCCCGCGCGTGGCGTTCGGGACGCGGATCGGCGTATGGGTACCAACACCCCGGTCGGGGTCGAAACGGCGGCGCGGCGTCAAACCCCGTTGATCCCCCCGCGACCCACGCGTGTCGCCGCCGCCGAGACGCCGCGGGCCGCGATGGCCTCACCGGTGGTGGTGGGCGCCACCATCATCGCGGCGCTCTATTTCGGCCGCGAGATCTTCATCCCGATTGCGATCGCGTTGCTTCTGTCCTTCGTGCTGACGCCGCTGGTGAACCGCCTGCGGCGCCTGCGCCTGCCGCGGCTGGTGGCGGTGGGCTTCAGCGTTCTCCTGACACTCGGCATCGTGGCCGCCATGGCGACGCTGATCGGCATCCAGGCGGCCGACCTTGCCGGGGATGTCCCGCGCTACCGGGCCACGATCGAGGGCAAGATCAACGGGCTGCGCGATTCCCCGGTCGGGCACGCCACCGAGTACGTCGCCAATATCGGGCGGGCGCTCCATGGCGGCGGCAAGGAGGTGGGCAAAGAGGCGGCGAGCGCCGAGGCGCCGGCCGCTCCACCGCAGCAGCAACCGGCGCCGGATCAGGCCGCGCCGCAGAAACCGATGGTGGTCGAGGTCGCCTCGCCCCCGCCGGGCCCGCTGGAGATGCTGTCCACCGTGCTCGCGCCGGTCATGCATCCGCTGGCCACCGTCGGCATCGTGTTCGTGGTGCTGCTGTTCGTGCTGATGCAGCGCGAGGACCTGCGCGACCGCATGATCCGGCTGGCCGGATCGAGCGACCTGCACCGCACCACCGTGGCGATGGACGACGCGGCCAAGCGGCTGAGCCGCTACTTCGTGGTCCAGCTCGCCCTCAACGCCGCCTTCGGAATCGTGGTTGGCATCGGGCTTTACGTCATCGGCGTGCCGAACCCGGTGCTCTGGGCGATCTTCGCCGCCCTGATGCGCTTCATCCCCTATCTCGGGGCGGTCCTGTCGGCGCTCCTGCCGATGGCGCTCGCCGCCGCGGTCGATCCCGGCTGGAACATGATGATCGCCGTGGCGATCTTGTTCATCATCCTGGAGCCGCTCACCGGCCAGGTGTTCGAGCCGATCTTCTACGGCCAATCCACCGGGCTCTCGCCCTTCGCGGTGCTGGTCTCGGCGCTGTTCTGGACCTGGCTGTGGGGGCCCGTCGGCCTGCTGCTCTCGACGCCGCTCACCGTCTGCCTCGTGGTGCTCGGCCGCTACGTGGAGCACCTCGAATTCCTGGACGTGCTGTTCGGCGACCGGCCGGCGCTGACCCCCGTGCAGAACTTCTACCAGCGGATTCTGGCGGGCGATTCCGAGGAGGTGCTGGGCCATGCCGAGCTGATCCTGCAGCAATGCTCGCTCTCGTCCTACTACGACGAGGTCGTGCTCAAGGCGCTGGAACTCGCCGCCCGCGATGCGGCGCGCGGGGTCCTGACCGCGCGCCAGAAGGCGGCGATGCGCACGGCGCTCGGCGAGCTGATCGCCGACCTCTCCGACCGCAGCGATGCCGTAACCGGAGCCGGCGGGGAGGGCGACGAGGGTGCCTGCAGCCCGATGCCGATGGGACCTGCGCCGGACGCCCTGTCGGCGGCCTGGACCCGCCCGGGCGCCGTCCTGTGCATCTCGGGGCGCGGCTTTCTCGACGAGGCCGCCGCCGCCATCCTGGCGCAGATCCTGGAGAAGCGCGGCCTCGGCGTCCGCACGGTTCCCTTCGCGGAGGCGTCCTCGGCGCGAATCGCGCGGTTCGAGCCGGGCGCGGCGCGGATGGCCTGTGTGACCTCCCTGGCGCTGGACGGCGAGCCGACGCATCTGCGCCGGTTGATCCGGCGCCTCAAGGACCGGATGCCCGATGTGCCGATCCTGCTCGGGCTCTGGCTCGCCCAGAGCGACGCGGCCGAGCGCGCCGGCCAGAGGACGGAGTGGGCCACCCAGGCCGAGGAACAGGTCGGCTCCCTGCGCGAGGCCGTCGAGGCGGTGCTGGCCGCAGCCCAGCATAACCCTGCGACGCCGGACGACACCGGGGCGAACCCGGTCCCCAACAGGGAGGCGGCGCGTCTGTCGGTGCCGGCCGAGGCATGAAGCGGTTGGGGGACTTGACGGCCGGGGGCCCGGACCGGTTTCGTCTTGGACCGGCCAGGCGACCGATCGGACCGGGGCCGGAACAGGGGACAGAGCCGATGAGCGTCGTCGAACTCGGGCGGTTCATGGACGATCTCGCGGACGCGTCCGGGAAGGCGATCCTGCCGTTCTTCCGGGCGCAGTTCGGCTTGGACGACAAGGCCCGCGGCGGCGCGCCGTTCGATCCCGTCACCGAGGCCGACCGCGCCGCGGAGGTCGTGCTGCGCAAGATGATCGGCCAGACCTTTCCGGGCCACGGCATCCTGGGGGAAGAATTCGGCGCCGAGCGGACCGACGCGGAATGCGTCTGGGTCCTTGACCCGATCGACGGCACCCGGGCCTTCATCGGCGGCCTGCCGACCTGGGGCACCCTGATCGGATTGACGCGCAACGGCGTGCCGGTGCGCGGGATGATGCACCAGCCCTATCTCGGCGAGCGCTTCACCGGGGACGGGAAGAGCGCGCGCCTGCGCGGTCCCGCGGGCGAACGCACCCTGCTCACCCGCCGCTGCGCCGATCTCGGCCAGGCGATCCTGGCCACAACGGACCCGCGCCTGTTCGCGGCCGGCGCGGAGGCCGAGGGCTTCCGGGCGCTGGAGGGACAGGTGCGGATGTCCCGCTACGGCGCCGATTGCTACGCCTATTGCATGCTGGCCGCGGGCCAGATCGATCTGGTGGTGGAGGCGGGTCTGAAGCCCTACGACATCGTCGCGCTGATCCCGATCATTGAGGGGGCAGGGGGCCGGGTCACGGCCTGGGACGGCGGCCCGGCGGCCGGCGGCGGGCGCATCGTGGCGGCGGGCGACCCGCGGCTGCACGCGGCGGCGCTGAAGGTGCTGAACCCGTGAGGGTGGGGCGGCAAATCCGTTCGCGCGCCGGCACGGCGGCGGAAAGATTGAACGCGCAGGCAGATGTCACGCGCCGTCCCTCCCCCCTCTGCGGGGGAGGGTGGCCCCCGAAGGGGGGCGGGAGAGGGGAGCGACGGTGCAGAAGGAGGCAGCGGCCTCCGTGCAGATTGCGCCCCTTTCTGAAGCCGGGTTCCTCTCTTGCGGGACTTCGTCCCGGCCCGACCCCTGCCGACGCAGGGACCACGCTCCCCTGCATAGGCTACGATGTGCACACATCTTCAGCGGACACCAACGCTGGCGGCCGAGCGCAACGCGCCCCCTCTCCCGTGCGGGAGAGGGTTGGGGTGAGGGACGAGAACTCTCCGGAAGAGGCACGCGATCAATGCGCCGACAGGGCGCGCCTCTTCCGGACCGTTCTAATCCCTCACCCTGTCCCTCTCCCGCACGGGAGAGGGGACCCGCGCCCGATCCTGAAACCGCAACGCCAAAACGGACGTGGGATTCCGCAAGCCCGCAGAGGGGGGAGGGAGGGCGTCGCGCCCGGACAAGACCTTCAAGGCCGATTCGCGTGCTGCTGAACGCGCTCGTTCTGCTCACCAGCCTGATGCCCCCTGCGGCGGCGCGCGTGGATTCCCTCCTCCGCGCCCCGACGACCCCCTCGGCAACCACCACCCCCGCCGAACCGCCACCCCGCTTCGACCCCGCCACCCGCTCGGTCTCGAACTGGCACGCGCAGACCGGCGCGCAGCTCACGCCGCGGGCGCTCGCCGTCACGGCCTCGCTGGCGGAGGATCCGCCCTACGTCGCCCGCTGCGTGCGGCTGAACAATGGCTGGTGCATCAAGTCGGCCCGCTGGCCCGGCGAGATCGGGGCCGACGCCGAAGGCCACACCGCCTTCGCCACCCTCGATGACGGGGCCGACGCGGCGGCGAGCCTGCTGCGACGCTACTACCGCGACTATAACCGGCACACGGCCCTCGCCATCGTGCGCCGCTGGGCGCCGGCCGAGTGCCGGGTCGCGTCCGCGCCGGCGAGCCGGGGTGTCAAGGCACCCCCGGTCCCGGCCGCGCTGGCGCCGCGGGGCCTCGGCCGGACACTGCGCGCCCGGTTCCTCGCCACGCACCGCCCCGGCGGCGCGCCCCGGGGCCGGGCGGCGCTGCGCGTACAGCCCTGGTCGCCGCTCGCGCGCATGGCCGGTCGGCCGGCCCGACGCCCCACTGTTTCGCACGTCGCCGCGCTTCGGCCCGTGCCCGACATCGCCTCCGATATCACCGCCGCGCCACGGCCAGCCCGGAGCGTCGCCGACCCGTCCGCGCTCCTCGACCGGAAGGCAGACGGCCGGCTGCCGAGCGCCGACCGGATGGTCGCCGAATCCGCGCTGCTGCCCGCCCTCGCGTCCGGCCTGCCGGTCCTCGACCTGCGCCTGCCGGCCCCCCTCTGCACGGGCGACGAGACCCGGATCCAGGCCTATGCGGCCCGGATCAGCGGCAGCGTCGGCCTGAAGCCCGGCGACGACCTCGACCTGTTCGGGCCGGACGGCACCCCGCGCGCCAACCTCGCACCGGTGATGCTGGCGATGTCGGCGGTGGAACTCGGGACGCTCCGGGCCGGACCCGACCTCGTCGCCGGGGCGATCGCCCGGCTGCGCCCACTCACACCGGCCGCCGGCGGCACGCCGCCGTAACGACAAGCCTTGCGGTTCGACCCAAGGCGCGCCACCTCTGCCGCGCCACCTGTGCCCCGCCTGTTCCCCTCACGACGAGCCCGCCCGTGCCCCTGACCGACCTTGCCGCGCGCGCCGGCTCGGCCGTCAAAGCCTTCGCCGAAGCCTCGCACGACCTGTTGATCCAGCCGACGTTGCGGCTCGGGGTCACCGGGCTCGCGCGCTCGGGCAAGACCGTGTTCACCACGGCGCTGATCCACCACCTCGTGGAGACCCACGCCCTGCCGGCCTTCGCGCCCGCGCAGGAGGGCCGCCTGCGCCGCGCCAAGCTGGTGCCGCAGCCGGACGACGACGTCCCGCGCTTTCCCTTCGAGGAGCATTTCGGGACCCTGACCGAGGCCCGGCGCTGGCCGCGCTCCACCGATCGGATCAGCCAGTTCCGCCTGGAGATCGCCTACGAGCGCGCCGCCGGCTGGCGCACCGGCCCCGCGACCCTGATGCTCGACGTGGTCGATTATCCCGGCGAATGGCTGCTCGATCTCGCGCTGATCGAGACCAGCTACACGGCGTGGTCGCGCGCCACGATCAACGGCACTCGCCGGCCCGGCCGCGCCGCGGTGGCGGCTCCCTGGCTCGACGCGCTGAAGGGCTTCGACCCGAACGGCCCCCTCGACGAGATCACGGCCGAGCGGGCGAGCGACGCGTTCAAGGCCTATCTTGCGGGGCTGCGGGCCGGGCCGGAATCGGTGGCGACCACGCCACCGGGGCGGTTCCTGATGCCCGGCGACCTCGCGGGCTCGCCGGCGCTGACCTTCGCGCCCCTCGACCGGCTCCCCGAGAGCATCGCCCCCGACAGCCTCGCCGGGCTGATGGAGCGGCGCTTCGAGGCCTACAAGAGCAAGGTCGTGACGCCGTTCTTCCGCGACCATTTCCAGCGGGTCGATCGGCAGATCGTGCTGGTCGACGTGCTCTCGGCGGTCGATGCCGGCCCGACCGCGCTTGCTGAGCTGGAGGAGGCGCTGGACGCGGTCCTGCTCAGCCTCAATATCGGCCGCAACACGGTGCTGTCGCGGCTGTTCGCGCCCCGGGCCGACCGGGTGCTGTTCGCCGCCACCAAGGCCGACCACCTCCATCAGACGAGTCACGACCGGCTCGACGCACTGCTGCGGCTCCTCGTGTCGCGCGCCATGCGGCGGACGGAGGCTGCGGGCGCCCGGGTCGGCACCGTGGCTTTGGCCTCCGTGCGCGCCACCCGCGAGACCACCGTCCACGACGGCGCCGAGACCCTGCGGGCGGTCGCCGGCACGCCGGAGGCCGGCGAGGTGGTGGGTGACGAGGTGTTCGACGGCAACAGCGAGGCCGCGATCTTCCCCGGCGAATTGCCCGCCCGCGCCGAAGCCGTGCTGGAGGGGGCGGTGGAGCCGGGCTCCCTGCGCTTCCCGCGCTTCCGCCCGCCCCTCGTGCGGTCCGACGGCCTCGGCCGCCCCGGGCACCTGCCGCAGATCCGGCTGGACCGGGCGATGCAGTTCCTGATCGGGGACAAGCTGGCGTGAGGATGTCTGTGAATCTGCGGAGCCCTCTACGATGACCTCGGGCCAGAAACCCCGCGCCTTCCGGATCACGCCGGAGCCGCCCTCGAACGCGAGCGTGACCACCACGCCCCTCTCCCCCGGGCCGCAGACCCGGATCGTGGAGGAGCCCTTCGAGATCGTCGATGCCGCCGACGGTGTCGCCGTGCCGGTGGCGCCGAAGCGCCGCTCGCCCTGGGGGGCGCTGTTCCTGTCGGCGGTCGGCGGCCTCGTCTCGCTCGGGATCGGCCTCTCCATTGAGCGGATGATCGCCGATCTGTTCCAGGCCGCGCCCTGGCTCGGCTGGGTGGCGCTCGCGCTGCTGGGCCTCGCCGCGCTGGCGCTGCTGGCGATCGTTGTGCGGGAACTCGCCGGCCTGCGGCGCGAGCGCAAGATCGAGCGCCTGCGCCAATCGGCCGTCGATGCCCTGAGCACCCGCGATCACACCGGTGCACAGGCGGTGGTGCAGGCGCTCTCGGCCTTCTACGCCGACCGCGACACCCTCTCGGCGGCCCGCGCCCGGATCGACGCCGCCGCCGACGCGATCCTCGACGTGGACGACCGGATCGGCCTCGCCGAGCACGAATTGCTGTCCGGTCTCGACCGGCAGGCCCGCAACGCCATCGCGGCGTCGGCCAAGCAGGTCTCGGCGGTGACGGCCCTGAGCCCGCGGGCGATCGTGGACGTGGCCTTCGTGGTCTTCGCCGCCGCGCGGCTGCTGCGCCGGATCGCGGCGATCTACGGCGGCCGGCCGGGCTTCCTCGGCTTCCTGCGGCTGGCGCGGGCGGCGGTCGCGCATCTCACGATTACCGGCGGCATGGCGGTCGGCGAGAGTGTGATGCAGCAGGTGCTGGGCCTCGGGATCGCGGCCCGGATCTCCGCCAAGCTGGGGGAAGGGGTGCTCAACGGGCTGATGACCGCCCGGTTCGGGCTCGCGGCCCTCAATGTCTGCCGGCCGCTCCCCTTCGTGCGGGAAGCGCCGCCGCGGCTCGCCGACGTCGCCGGGGAGCTGCTGCGCGCGGCCGAGACCGAATCGAAATAGAGGCTACTTGGCGCCCGCGGCGCGGCGGTTGGCGATGCGGGAGAACATGTTGCCGGTGTAGTCGGCAACCTTGGGCTTCTCGGCCTCGCCGACCTTCGCCTCGAAGGCCTCGATGCGCTTGAGCAGCGCCACGTCGTTGAACAGCGAGCTGTTGAAGTTCGCCTGGGCGCGCGGCCCGAGGGCGGTCTGGACCGCGTCGAGTCGTTCCAGAAGCTCTTTGCGCGTCACGATTCTCTCCCGGAGCGGCTTCGGGCCGAAGTCCGCCCGCGGCCCCACTGGAGGGGGCGGTGGTAAACGGCGCGTTAACGCGGCCCGTGACACCCCCGCCGGGTCACCTACAGCCCCTTCAAAAATCCCGCGAGCCGCATCAGCCCCTCCGGCCACGGCCCGTGCCCGCTCGCCACGTTGATGTGGCCGGACTCGCCCGCATCGACCGTCAGCGAGCCCCAGGCATGGGCGAAATCGTCGGCGCGGTCGTAGGCACAATAGGGATCGGTCCGGCTGGCGACCAGAAGCGACGGGAAGGGCAGGGGGTCCCGCGGCACCGGCGCGAAGGCGCGCACCGCTTCGGGCAAGTCCGGCGCCTCCTCCACGTCGGGCAGGGAGACCAGAAGGGCGCCCCGCACCACGCCCGCCGGAAACAGCGGTATCGCCTCGACGCTCGCCACCACCCCGAGGCTGTGCGCGATCAGGATCACCGGCCGGGTCGCGGCCGCAACCGCCTCGGCGATCCGCCCGCACCACGCCTCAGGCGTCGGCGCGTGCCAATCGTCCTGCGCAACCACGCGTGCCGTGGTCAGCCGGCCAGCCCAGCGGGCTTGCCAATGGTCCTCCTCCGAACCCCCGAGGCCCGGGACGATGAGGATGTCGCAATCGGCCGTCTTCATGCGGGATTGCCTAAAGCGGTCGGGCCGGGGCGTCGAGAGCGGCCGGTCATTCGGCGGCGATCGGTGCCGCCTGCTCCAGCGCGGCGATGTGGGCGGCGATCTGCATCGAAGCCCGGTTCTTCGCCTTGGCCTCGATCTCGAAATCCGCCCAGACCAAGTGCCGGGCCACGAGGTCGTTCACCGCCCGGTTCCACATCAGGTCGGAATGCGCGGCGAGATCCCGGACCGCGTGACCGGCCTCGCGCAGGGCCGGAAAGTCGGGCAGCGCCTCCGGATCGGAATCCGCGATCACCGCCTCCCGCGACACGCTGATATGGGCGATCGGCCGGACTCCGCGCCAGGATTCCTTCACCCGGGCGATGCGGGGCGCGTCGGGTTCGAGATATTCGCCGCCGCTCTGGACCCAATGGTGGTGCAGATCGAGCACGATCGGCACGATGTCGGCGAGCTGGAGCACGGCGTCGAGGCCGAAGACGTTCTCGTCGTTCTCCACGGTGATGAGATCGCGCGCCACTTGGCTCGCTTTCGGCAAGGTCTCGCGAAACCCTTCGACACCGGGGTCGCCCGCGCCGACATGGATGTTGATATGGGCGCCGTGCGGATGCCAGCCGCCGCCATAGCCCATCCGGTCGAAGATTTCGGCGTGGTAGTCGAGCTCCGACAGGCCGTTGGCGATGGCCGCCGGGTTCCGGCTCGCCAGCAGGCAGAACGGGCCCGGATGGAAGCTCAGCCGCACCCCCAGCCGGCGCGCCAGCGCGCCCGCCTCCGCGAGGCCGCGATCGACCAGAGCCACCATCTCGGGCTCGGCGTAGATCGCCTGCGCGATCGGGTGGGTGTAGCCCGGCAGGACATTGCTCGCCATGCGCAGCAACCGCTCCAGGGGCGGCCGGGCGCCGACCCAGGCGATCTGGCGGGCCAGTGCGTCGAGATTGTGCGCCACGAGGCCGGAGAGCTTCGCCCGCCGGGCCGCAGGGTCCAGCTTGGCGAGATACGCCATCGTCACGCTGGTCAGGTTCATATGGAGCGTCGCCTCACGCTCCGCCTTGAGCGTGGCATGCGTGCCGGGCGGCTCGTCCAGAATGAACTTGCAGCAGAAACCGAGGCGGGGCTGATCGACCATAAGACGCACAACGCGCGGGAAGCGCTTGCGTCCCCGCCCGAAAGGCCAAGATTGGCGGAACAGCAGCGGGGCGCCGACGTTTGGCCCGGTGAGCGCGGCAGTTCCGCGCGCACGGCCCGTCCCGACCCATGACCCCGTCGCCCTCGCGCTCGACCGGACAGTCAGACACCGGCTCGATCCTGTGGATCCTGATGCTCGGCTCGGCCCTGGTGACCCTGGCCGCGGCCCGGCGGGGTGAGCCGGCGTACCGTCCGGCCGCCGGGCCGCCGGCCGATCCCGAACCCACCAGCCCGGTGCCCATCGACAAGGACCCGCGCCGGAATGTGGCGCCCGGGGCGCGCTCGATCTCCGGCCGCGCCGCGCAGCTCACCGTGGCGACCCAGCCCGAGCGCGGACGCACCGCCGAGACCCCCGCCGAGATGACGCGGGCCGGCTGGAAGGACATCGCGGTCCGGGTCTACCTGGAATTCAACAAGGACCGGGTCCTGGCAGTCGCCGCGGGGGTGACCTTCTACACCCTGCTGTCGCTGTTTCCGGCGATCGCGGCGCTGGTGACCTGCTACGGCCTGTTCGCGGACGTGAACGTCATCAACGACCACCTCGCGCAGCTCCACGCCATGCTGCCCTCCGGGGCGGTCGAGCTGATCGGCGATCAGGTCAAGCGCATCTCCGCCAAGGGCACGGGCTCGCTGAGCGTGACGTTCTTCACCAGCCTTCTGCTGTCGATCTGGAGTGCCAATGCCGCCATGAAGGCGATGTTCGACGCGCTGAACGTGGTCTACGAGGAGGAGGAGAAGCGCAACTTCTTCTGGCTCAACCTCCGCTCGCTCACCTTCACGATCGGCGCCCTCCTGTTCATCATCATCGCGCTCAACGTCATCGTCGTGGTGCCGGTGATGCTGAATTTCCTGGGTCTCGGCTCGACCGCGTGGCTGCTCGCGGCCCTGCGCTGGCCGGCGATCCTGATCGTGCTGCTGGGCGGCCTCTCGGTGCTCTACCGGTTCGGCCCGAGCCGGGAGCATGCCCGCTGGCGCTGGGTCGGCGTCGGCAGCGTCGTGGCGGGGCTGCTGTGGCTCGTGGCCTCGCTGCTGTTCTCCTGGTACGTCGCCAATTTCGGCACCTACAACGAGACCTACGGCTCGCTCGGCGCCGTCATCGGCTTCATGACCTGGATCTGGATCTCCTCGACGATCGTGCTGCTCGGCGGCGAGATCAACGCCGAGTTGGAGCACCAGACCGGGCGCGACACCACCACGGGGGCGCCCCTGCCGATCGGCCAGCGGCGAGCCAGGATGGCCGACACGGTGGGTGCGGCAGCCTGACTGTAAGGGACAGCACTGCCGAATACCCCGGCGCGCACCTATATGGTGCTGCGATCAAGGGAGATCACCATGGCGGATACGCCGACCACCAGCCCCGACAGCCGCAGCGACGCCGAGTGGCGCGAGTCCCTCACCCCGGAGCAGTACCGGGTCCTGCGCGAGCACGGCACCGAGCGCGCCGGCACGAGCTGCCTGCTCGCCGAGAAGCGCCCCGGCACCTTCACCTGCGCCGGCTGTGGACAGCCGCTGTTCGAGCAGGGCACCAAGTTCGAGTCCGGCACCGGCTGGCCGAGCTTCTTCGAGCCGATCGAGGGTGCGGTCGAGACCACCGTGGACCGCAGCCACTGGATGGTCCGCACCGAGGTGCATTGCGCCCGCTGCCAGGGCCATCTCGGCCACGTCTTCGACGACGGTCCGGCGCCGACCGGCCTGCGCTACTGCATGAATGGGGCCGCGATGAATTTCGAGCCGGCCGGCTGAGGTTACGCGATTCGTTTAACCTGGGTTGCGAAAGCTGGGCGCAAAGGCGGGATAGCGGGGACAGGACCGGCCGCAACCGAGTCCTGGCCCGCGATCGGTCTTGATTTCGGCACAGTTTTGCTTAGCGCTTTATTCTCTCATGTTGTCGCTGCCTGGAGTTCGGCGACGGAAGCGGATGGGTACGGTCCAATACGGCGTTGCGGTTCCGCTTATACGCCGCGTGTGGCCGATCCACTTGCCTCCTCGTGTCCGGGCCGGCGATCCGAAGGGTGTCCGCCGGATCGGCGCGCCGCCGACCAAGCGGGAGGGGTATTGAGTCCATGAGCACCGTTCGCCGATTTCTCGTCGCCCCGTCCCTGGTCCGCCTGATCCGCAAGGAGCGCGGCGGCGCCCGCATCACGGAGGGGCATTTCGCGCCGCAGGGGGGCCGGTCCTCCTTCGTGCGGGTCGACGGGCAGCAGTGCCAGCTGGTGCTGCTCAACAAGGGGCCGGACGGCGTCCCGGTCGAGGAGCGCACCGACGTGCCGCGCGCTCACGGCGACGCGCTGCTCGACGTGTGCCCCGGCAAGGCCGCCTATGACCGCACCACGCTGACGATCGGCGGGCGCGAGATCGCCATCGACCGCTACGTCACCCCCGGCAGCCTGGACCTGATCAGCATCGCGTTCGACAATGACGGCGATGCGGCGGGCTTCCAGACGCCGAGCTGGTTCGGGCGGGAGGTGAGCGGCGAGCCGGCCTTCGAGCGGCAATCCCTGGCGATCCAGGGCGTGCCGGCCCAGGAGGAGGTTCCCCTGAGCAATGCGGCTCTGGACGCGGTGCTCGACCTGATCGAGCCGCGCTTCGGCTTCGGCCGCTACGGCAGCAGCAGCCGGTCGTCCGAGGCGGATGAGGGTGCGCTCGGCGCGATGCGCCGCATCGTGGCGCCGCCCCCGGCGCCGCAGGCCGCCCCCGTCCCGGCCGCCCCCGTCGCACCGCCGCCCGCGCCGGAAATTGTCGAAGCTGCGCCGGTCGCGGTGGCGCCCGCCGAGCCGGCGCCCGAACCAGCTCCGCAGCCTCACGTCGAGCCGGAGGCGCCCCCCGCCCCGCCGCCCGCGCCGGAGCCCGTTCATCACGAACCCCCGGCACCCCAGGCCGCTGCCCCGGAATCGCTGCACGGCGATACCCGCATCGACGACGTGATCGAGAGCCTGTCGCAGGCGCTCGGCGCGGCGATCCACCAGCAGCCGGAGCACGGGGCCGAGGCCAAGGACGGGAAGGGCGAGGATCCGGGCTCGATGTTCGAGCGCTGGACTGTACGCCCCCGTCGGAGCCAGCAGCAGACCTGATCTTCGGGCCGGGAAGCCGGCAGACCATACGGATCCGGGCCGCGGTGCATCACGCAGCGCGGCCCTTTTTCGTGCGGGTGGGAGCCCCACCCGGCCGGCCTCAGTTGCGGATCACCACCGCCGCGCCGCCGCGGCTGCGGGCGAGGCTGAACAGGGCGGCCGCGTGGCCCGGCGACAGGCGTATGCAGCCATGGCTCGCCCGGCGCCCGAGGGAGCCCGTCGCGTAGGTGCCGTGGATCGCGTAGCCGCCACGGAAGAACATCGCGTGCGGCATCGGCGAGCCGTGATATTTGCGCGAGCGCCACATCGGCGCCATCAGCCCGACCCGGAACCGGCCGTTGGGCGTGCTGTAGCCGCGCCGGGCGGTGGAGACCGGCCAGTCATAGGCGGGATAGCCGTCGACGAAGACGCGCATTCGCTGGCGCGCCTGATCGATCTGCGCGACGACTCCGGCACTGGCCGGAGCCGGCAGGACACTCGCCAGGACGCCGCCGAGCAACGCGGCCCCGGTCCAATGACGCACAGCCACGAAACACCTCCGGAATGCCTTCGAAAGCCGTTGGGCGGACGGCGAAATCCGGCGGCGTCGGAAGAAGGGCCGCATTTCTGGGAATGCGCGCGATGATCGCGTCGAAACAGTACTTCAATGCGGGGATCGACAGGTTTTTGTCACGATTGGTTCCCCGCAGATTACCGAGCGACCGTTGAGGCGCGGGACGATAGCCGCTAGCGTGCCGGCACCTCGGGAGGGTGCGCGGCAGTCGCACGGGATGAACATGGCACAGGCAACTTACGCGACAGGTCCGGCCGCGGTGCCGCGCGAGCCCTGGTACAAGGTGCTCTACATCCAGGTCCTGATCGCCATCGCGCTCGGCGTCCTCCTCGGCTGGTACGATCCGGCCACCGGCAAGGCGATGAAGTGGCTCGGGGACGCCTTCATCGGCCTGATCAAGATGATGATCGCGCCGATCATCTTCTGCACGATCGTGCACGGCATTGCGTCGGTCGGCGACCTCAAGAAGGTCGGCCGCGTCGGCGTGAAGGCGCTGTTCTATTTCGAGGTGGTCTCCACCCTGGCGCTGCTGGTCGGCGTTCTGGTCGGCGAGGTGATCAAGCCCGGCGCCGGCTTCAACGCCGACCCGTCGAAGCTCGATGCCAGCAAGGTCGCGTCCTACGCCAACAAGGCGGCGGCCGATTCCACCGTCGCCCACATCCTGGCGATCATCCCCAAGAGCTTCCTCGATCCCTTCGCCACCGGTGATCTGCTGCAGGTGCTGTTGATCTCGATCCTCACCGGCGTCGTGGTGACGGGTCTCGGCGAGCGGGCAGCCGGGGTGAACCACGCAATCGACACCGCCGGGCAGATCTTCTTCCGGATCATCGGCATCGTCGTGAAGCTCGCCCCCGTGGGCGCCTTCGGCGCGATGGCATTCACCATCGGCGAGTACGGCATCCAGAAGGTCTACGACCTCGCGTGGCTGGTCGGCACCTTCTACGTCACCGCGATCCTGTTCGTGCTGGTGGTTCTCGGCTCGATCGCCCGGGTCGCGGGCTTTTCGATTCTGCGCTTCCTGGCCTACATCAAGGACGAATTGCTGATCGTGGTCGGCACGTCGTCCTCCGAGACTGTGCTGCCGCAGCTTATGACCAAGATGCGCCGGCTCGGCGCCTCGGATTCGGTGGTCGGCCTCGTGGTGCCCACGGGTTACTCGTTCAACCTCGACGGCACCAACATCTACATGACGCTGGCCACCCTGTTCCTGGCACAGGCGGTGGGCGCGGACCTGACCTTCTCGCAATACGCGACCATCATCCTGGTGGCGATGCTGACCTCGAAGGGCGCCTCGGGCGTGACCGGGGCGGGCTTCATCACCCTGGCGGCGACCCTCTCGGCGATTCCCAACAGCCCGGTGCCGGTGGCCGCCATGACCCTGGTGCTCGGCATCGACAAGTTCATGTCCGAGTGCCGTGCGCTGACCAACCTCGTGGGCAACGGCGTCGCCTGCGTGGTCATCAGCCGCTGGGAGGGCGAGCTCGACCTGGCCAAGCTCAACGAGGTCATGGCCCACCCGGTCGCCATCGGCACCCACATCACCGACGAGACCCCGCAGCCGATGGGGACGGACGGCAAGGTCGCCGCCGCCGAGTGATGGCGGCTTCCACGGGTGGGGCGCGCCTCGGCATCGATCTCGGCGGCACCAAGATCGCCGGGATCGTGCTCGACCGGGCCGGCACGACGCTGGCCGAGGCCCGGGTTGCGGCCCCGCGCGGCGACTACCGAACCACCATCGAGGCGGTGGCGGCCCTGGTGCTGCGGCTGGAGGCCGAGGCGGGCCTTCCCTGCACCGTCGGGATCGGCATGCCGGGGAGCCTGTCCCCGGCCACCGGGCTCGTGCGCAACGCCAATTCCCACTGGCTCAACGGCCTGCCGTTCGGCGCCGACCTCGCGCAGCGGCTCGCCCGGCCCCTGCGGATCGAGAACGACGCCAACTGCCTCGCGGTCTCGGAGGCGATCGACGGCGCCGGCGCGGGCGCACGGGTGGTCTGGGCCGTGATCCTCGGCACCGGCGTGGGCTCGGGCATCGCCAACGACGGGCGGGTTCTCACCGGCCACAACGGCATCGCGGGCGAATGGGGCCACGGCCCGCTGCCCTATCCCCGCGATGACGAGCGCCCGGGTCCGCCCTGCTATTGCGGCCGCCGGGGCTGCATCGAGACCTGGCTGTCCGGGCCGGGCCTCGCGGCCGATCACGCGCGGCGGCACGGCGGCGGCTTGACCGCCGAGGCGATCGTGGCGGCCGCCCGCGATGGCGCGCCCGAGGCCGAGGAGACGCTCGCCCTCCATCTCGACCGGCTCGGGCGCGCGGCCGCGCAGGTGATCAATCTGCTCGATCCGGACGTGATCGTGATCGGCGGCGGCCTGTCGCGGATCCCGGAACTGATCGCCGGCCTACCCGCCGCGATCGCCCCCCACATCTTCTCGGACGCCTTCGACACGTCGGTGCGCGCGAGCCGCCACGGCGACGCCTCGGGCGTGCGCGGTGCGGCGTGGCTGTGGGAGGCGGATTCCGTCTGAGACGGCGTCCCCGGGGAGAACGGCGGCTCGGACAGGCCAATCCGCATCCTGAGCGTAGAGCCGGATCGCCGCCGTATCGAGCGGCGTGTGACCGAAGTCCTGCTGTCCATTGGATTTCAAGAGTTCGCCCCGTGCCGCGCGCGGCGCAGTCCCGCGGCATTCCGGAACCGTCCGGACAATTGGTTCACACCCGACATTCACCCGGCCGCGCGCCGGTTCGAGCGCATCGGCGCGATCGATCATGATGTCCCGGCCCCGCGGCAACCTTGCCCAAAGTCTTTCCGTAGATTAATTTCACCCTGCCCTGGTGATTCAGCCTGCTTGACCGTTAGATTTTCGATCGAAGTCGAAATTTTTCGTCCATACAAGCCGTTCATTCCGCGCAATTAAACCTAGAATAGCAAAAATAATCAATAAAAATACCAGGGATGAACTCCGAGATGGGTTTGGTGGCAGCCAAAACCCCCTCGGAGTCTTGAGATGCGCGTGCTCCTGGTATCCTCGGCGTTCAACAGCATGACGCAGAGGTTCTTCGTCGAACTCTCGGATGCCGGCCACGAGGTCGCCGTGGAGGTCTATGCCGGCGACGAGGAGCGTCTCGCGGAGGCCTTCGCGACCTTCCACCCGGATCTGGCCATCGCCCCGTTCCTGACCCGCGCGATCCCCGAAACGCTCTGGCGCGCCTACCTCACGCTGATCGTGCATCCGGGGATCGAGGGCGACCGCGGTCCCTCGGCGCTCGACTGGGCCCTTCAGGAGCGCTGGGACGTCTGGGGTGTGACCCTCCTGCAGGCGGAAGCCGAGATGGATGCCGGCCCGATCTGGGCGACGCGGACCTTCCCGCTGCGGCAGGCGCCAAAGAGCAGCGTCTACCGCCGTGAGGTGATCGACGGCGCCGTGGCTTGCCTGTGGGAAGCCCTGGCCAACCTCGAACAGCCCGGCTACCAGCCCCGGCCGCTCGACTACGCGGCCCCAACCGCCCTCGGCCGCCTGCGCCCCTCGATGAAGCAGGCGGACCGCCGCATCGACTGGAGCCGGCACGAGACGGCCGACATCCTCGCCCGCATCCACGCGGCCGACGGGGTGCCGGGCGTCCTCGACGAGCTCTACGGCCAACCGGTCTACCTCCACGCCGCCTGCGCCGAGCCGCGCCTGCGGGGCGAACCGGGCGCGGTGATCGCCCGCTCCGAGAGCGGCGCGATCTGCCGGGCGACGGTGGACGGCGCGGTCTGGATCGGCCGCCTGAAGCCAAAGCGGGAGGGCGGCATCAAGCTCGACGCCGTGCAGGTCCTTGGCGACGCGCTTCCCGCGGACCTGCCGGTGGTCGGTCCCTCGGCGGAACTCGCCTATCCGAACCCCGTGGAGGAGGTGCGCACCGAGCACCAGGGCGACATCATCCGCCTGCGCTTCGACTTCCACAACGGCGCGATGAGCACGGCCCAGTGCCGCAAGCTCCAGGCCGCCTTCGAGCAGGCACGGGCGCGCGCGCCCAAGGTCATCCTGCTGGCCGGCGGCGACGATCTCTGGTCGAACGGCATCCACCTCAACGCGATCGAGGCGAGCGCGGACGCGGCTGCCGAATCCTGGGCCAACATCGTGGCGATGGATGATCTGATCCGCGCGATCATTCTGGCGACCGACACGGTCGTGGTGGCGGCTCTCGGCCGCAATGTCGGCGCCGGCGGAGCGATCCTGCCGCTCGCCGCGGATTTCGTGCTGGTCCGCGAGGGCGTGGTGCTCAACCCGCATTACCGCAACATGGGCTGGCTCTACGGCTCGGAATACTGGACCTATCTGCTGCCCCGCCGGGTCGGCTGGGAGCGCGCCGTCGCGCTGACCGAAGGCTGCCTGCCGATCAGCGCCCGCCGGGCCGCGGAGATCGGCCTCGCCGATCGGGCGATCGCCGCCGAAGGGTTCGATCTGGCCGTTCAGGCCTGCGCCGTCGCGAAGGCGCAGGATCACGCCGCGATCATCGCGCGCAAACAGACGGCGCGGGAAGCGGACGAGGTGCAGCGGCCGCTGGCGCAGTACCGGCGCGCCGAGCTGACCCAGATGTACCGGAACTTCTTCCAGCCGGATTCCCCCTATCACCGGGCGCGCAACGCCTTCGTGTTCAAGCGCCCCGCCTGCTGGTCCCCGGCCTCCGTCCGTCTGCTCGCCAGCACGGCGGAAGCAGAAGGAATCGCGCGGACGACGCTCTCCGAGACCTGCCGGCCGCCGGCGGCCGTCGGCTTCTGAAGCACCCGGCTGCTGGCTCTGACGCAGATGTGTCGGGCTGGCGGCCTTGCGGGCGCGGGAGGGGCGGGGCAGGAGGGCCACGCCTCAGCTCCGATGCCCCATGATCGTCCGCACCCGGCCCAACCTGCTGACCCTGCTGTTCACCCTGCGCGGCTCGATCCTGCCGCGGGTGGCTCCGAAGCTCGTCGGCATCGTCCTGGTGTCCTGCGCGGTGGTGTGGGCGGAGGCGCATTGGCCCGCGTTCTTCCCGGTCAGCGCGGGGGTGACACCGTTCACGGTGGTGGGCCTCGCGCTCTCGATCTTCCTGAGCTTCCGCAACAACGCCTGCTACGAGCGCTGGTGGGAGGCCCGGAAGCACTGGGGCAGCCTGATCGGCGAGGTCCGCAACCTCGCCCGCGTCCTGCCGGCCTTACTGCCGGACGCGGCGCCTCAGCTCCGGCGGCTCTCGGCCTTCGCGCACGGTCTGCGCGCCCGCCTGCGTGCCTTCGACGAGGCCGGGGCGGTGGACGGCAAGGCCCCCGGATCGGACCTGTCGGGCCCCAACGCCACCGACGCGGTGCTCGCCGCCATGACCCGCGACTTGGCGGCGCTCATGCGCGCCGGCCGGCTCACCGACATCCAGTTCGGCCTCCTGGAGGCGCGGATCGAGGCTCTGTCGGGGGTTCACACCGCCTGCGAGCGGCTGGCCAACACGCCGCTGCCCTTCGCCTACACGCTACTCGTCTACCGGACCGCGTGGCTCTACTGCCTGCTCCTGCCGGTGGGGCTGGCCGGCTCCCTGGGCTGGGGGACGCCGATCGTGGTGGCGCTCGTCGCCTACACGTTCTTCGGCCTCGACGCCCTCGGCGACGAGCTGGAGGAGCCCTTCGGCACCGAGCCGAACGACCTGCCCCTCGACGCCATGGTTCGCACGGTCGACCGGATCGTCCACCACGCGCTCGGCGAGCCGATGCCGGAGCCGCTGGCGCCGGACGGATACTGGCTGCGTTAGCGGCGATCCTGGGCTCCCAAAGGGCGGGCCCTTTGGCGGGGTGTCGGGGCAGGGCCCCGACATCGGGCTTCGCCCGAGCCCATCAGGGCTCCGCCCTGAACCCGCAAAAGGGCTCGCCCTTTTGAAACCGGGACTTTTCGCCCTTGCGTCCCGCCAGAAACGCACATAAACATATCTTTATGTCTATCGAAGGCGGGCGACAGGCGGGATCGATTCCCTTTCCGGAGGCTCTCGGCGTCCTGCGCGCGGCCGCCGAGGAGACGCGCCTGCGCATCCTGGCGCTGCTCGTCGAGGGGGAACTGTCGGTCTCCGACCTGACCGACATCCTCGGCCAGTCGCAGCCGCGGATCTCGCGCCATCTCAAGCTTCTGGTCGAGGCCGGGCTGGTCGAGCGTCACCGGGAGGGCGCCTGGGCATTCTTCCGGCTGGCCGAGGCCCGCGCCGACCTCGCCGATCCGCTCCTGTCGGGGCTGGACCGGACCACGCCACCCCTCTCGGAGGATCGCGCCCGGCTCGACGCCGTGCGGGCGCAGCGGGCCGAGACGGCCCAGACCTTCTTCGCCCGGCTCGCACCCAAATGGGACGAGCTGCGCTCCCTGCATATCTGCGAGACCGTCGTCGAGGCGGCGGTGCTCGAAGCACTGGGCGACCGTCCGATCGGCAGCCTGATCGATCTCGGCACCGGCACGGGCCGGATGCTCGGCCTGCTGGCGCCTCTCGCCGGGCGTGCCACTGGGCTCGATTCGAGCCACGCCATGCTGTCGGTCGCCCGGGCCAATCTGGAGCGTCAGGGCCTGTCGCGGGTCGATCTGCGGCAGGGCGACATCCATGCGCCGCCCTTCGCCCGGGCGAGCTTCGACCTCGTGGTGGTGCATCAAGTGCTGCATTACCTCGACGACCCGGCCCGGGCCCTGCGCGGCGCCGCGCGGCTCGTGGCGCCGGGTGGCCGGCTGCTGGTGGTGGATTTCGCTCCGCACGAGCTGGAATTCCTGCGGACCGGCCAGGCCCACCGGCGGCTCGGCTTCTCGGCCGATCAGGTCTCCGGCTGGCTCGCCGAGGCCGGGCTTGCGACAATCGCCACCCGCGATCTGGCGCCCCGCGAGTCGGGCCAGCTCACCGTCACCCTCTGGCTGGCTCAGGACGGGCTGGCCGACGCCACAACCGAACAGCCTCAGCGCGCCGTCGCCTGAGGCCCAACCCATCGTCTGAACCGCCCGACATAGAGGACGAGACCGAATGCGCCGCTCCACCCACCGCGCCAGCCGCGACGGCTACCACCCGATCCGCGTCTCGATCGAGTTCTTCCCGCCGAAGACCGAGGAGATGGAGAAGATCCTGTGGGCCTCGATCGAGCGCCTTGCCCCGCTGCAGCCGAGCTTCGTCTCGGTGACCTACGGCGCCGGCGGCTCGACCCGCGAGCGCACCCACAACACGGTCGCCCGGATGGTCCGCGAGACCAGCCTGAAGCCCGCCGCCCACCTCACCTGCGTGGACGCCACCCGCGAGGAGATCGACGCGGTGGTGCAGTCCTACTGGGATGCGGGCGTGCGCCACATCGTGGCTTTGCGCGGCGACCCGGCCGAGGGCGTCGGCCACGCCTACCGGCCGCATCCGGAGGGCTACGCCTCGACCGCCGAGCTGGTCGAGGGGATCAAGCGGATCGGCGACTTCAAGGTCTCGGTCTCGGCCTACCCGGAGAAGCACCCGGAGGCGGCCTCGCTCGACGCCGACATCGACGCCTTAAAGGCCAAGGTCGATGCGGGGGCCGATCAGGCGATCACTCAGTTCTTCTTCGAGAACGAGATCTACCTCCGCTACCTGGAGAAGGTGCGGGCCGCCGGGATCACGATCCCGATCATCCCGGGCATCCTGCCGGTGCAGAACTTCAAGCAGGCGGCGAACTTCGCCCGCCGCACCGGCGCCTCGGTGCCGTACTGGCTGGCCGCTCGGTTCGAGGGGCTCGACGACGATAAGGAGACCCGCCGTCTCGTCGCCGCCGCGGTGGCGGCCGAGCAGGTCCTCGACCTCGTGGACGAGGGCGTCAATGACTTCCACTTCTACTCGATGAACCGATCGGATCTGGTCTACGCGATCTGCCACCTGCTCGGCCTGCGCGCCCAGGCGCCGAAGCTGGCGGCTGCGAAGGCGGCGGCTTAAATTCAGGTTGCGCCCGGTTCGGGCGTGGCAGGGGGCTTTTCGCGATGGCCGAGCCGCAGGATCAGGTTCTTCCGCACCTTCGGGACATGAGGACCGAAATGCAGACGAGCTTTGCTGATGTCCGTCGGCGTTTCGAAGCTGTCGATGCGCGCTTCGACCGGTTGGAGCGTCGGTTCGACGATCTGCAGGAAGCGGTGAACGGCGAATCGGTCCTTGGCCGCTACGCCGCAGCAAGGGTCGAAGAACGCCTCACCGCGATCGAGAAGCGGCTCACAGCACTGGAAAGGGCCGGCTGACCGCAGCCGACCCGAAACACCCGAATATCCCACCCTCCACCTCATCCTGAGGTGCCGCGCGAGCGGCCTCAAAGGAAGGCTCCCGGGAACACCGAAATATCTGGAGGCCTCCTTCGAGGCCTCCGTTTCGCTCCGGCACCTCAGGATGAGGTGATCTGACAGGACGCACGATGACCGATTTTGCCCCCGTCGACGGCACCGAGATCGCCAAGGCCCTGCGCCAGCGGGCGGCCGAAAAGATCCTCGTCCTCGACGGGGCGATGGGCACCGTGATCCAGCGCCTGAAGTACTCGGAGGAGGACTTTCGCGGCGACCGGTTCAAGGATCACGGTCACGATCAGAAGGGCAACAACGACCTGCTGATCCTGACCCAGCCCGACGCGATCCGGCAGATCCACCTCGACTACTTCCTGGCCGGGGCCGACGTCTGCGAGACCAACACCTTCTCGGGCACCACCATCGCCCAGGCCGATTACGGCATGGAATCGATCATCCACGAGCTGAACGCCGAGGGCGCGCGGCTCGCCCGGGAGGCGGCGAAGCTCACCGAGGAGAAGGACGGCCGCCGCCGCTTCGTGGCCGGCGCCATCGGGCCGACGAACCGCACCCTGTCGATCTCGCCCGACGTGAACAACCCGGGCTTCCGGGCGGTGACCTTCGATCAGGTCAAGCAGGCCTATGTCGAGCAGGTCCGCGGCCTGATCGACGGCGGCGCCGAGCTGATCCTGATCGAGACGATCTTCGACACGCTGAACGCCAAGGCGGCGGTGGCGGCGGCGTGGCAGGTCTTCGACGAGACCGGCATCCGCCTGCCGATCCAGATCTCCGGGACGATCACGGATCTCTCGGGTCGCACCCTGTCGGGCCAGACCCCGGCGGCCTTCTGGCACTCCCTGCGCCATTCCGATCCGCTGACCTTCGGCCTCAACTGCGCGCTCGGCGCCCGCGAGATGCGCGGCCACATCGCCGAGCTGTCGCGGATCTGCGACACCCTGGTCTGCGCCTACCCGAATGCCGGCCTGCCGAACGAGTTCGGCCTCTACGACGAGAGCCCGGAGGCGATGGGCAAGCTGGTCGGCGAGTTCGCCGAATCCGGCCTCGTCAACATGGTCGGCGGCTGCTGCGGCACCACCCCGGACCACATCCGCGCCATCGCGGAGGCCGTCGCCGGCAAGGCGCCGCGGCCGATCCCCGAGGTGCCGCGCCTGATGCGGCTGTCGGGCCTCGAGCCCTTCGTCCTGACGAAGGAGATCCCCTTCGTGAACGTGGGCGAGCGCACGAACGTCACCGGTTCGGCCAAGTTCCGCAAGCTCATCACCAACGGCGACTACGCGGCGGCGCTCGACGTCGCCCGCGATCAGGTGGCGGCCGGCGCCCAGGTGATCGACGTCAACATGGACGAGGGCCTGCTCGATTCGCAGAAGGCGATGGTCGAGTTCCTGAACCTCGTCGCCGCCGAGCCCGACATCGCCCGGGTGCCCGTGATGGTCGATTCCTCGAAGTTCGAGGTGATCGAGGCCGGCTTGAAGTGCATCCAGGGCAAGCCAATCGTGAACTCCATCTCCATGAAGGAGGGCGAGGAGAAGTTCATCGAGGCCGCCAAGATCTGCCGCTCCTACGGGGCCGCCGTGGTGGTGATGGCCTTCGACGAGCAGGGCCAGGCGGATTCCTACGAGCGCAAGGTCGAGATCTGCACAAAGGCCTACCGGATCCTGACCGAGCAGGTCGGCTTCCCGCCCGAGGACATCATCTTCGACCCGAACATCTTCGCGGTGGCCACCGGCATCGAGGAGCATAACGGCTACGGCGTCGCCTTCATCGAGGCGACCCGCACGATCCGCGAGACCCTGCCGCACGCCCACATCTCGGGCGGCGTCTCGAACCTGTCTTTCGCGTTCCGCGGCAACGAGCCGGTGCGCGAGGCGATGCACGCGGTGTTCCTGTTCCACTGCATCCAGGCCGGCATGGATATGGGCATCGTCAATGCCGGCCAGCTCGCCGTCTACGACGAGATCCCGGCCGAGCTCCGCGAGCTCTGCGAGGATGTCGTCCTCAACCGCCGCGACGATTCCACCGAGCGCCTGCTGGAGGCGGCCGAGCGGTTCAAGACTGGCGCCTCGGCCCAAGCCAAGACCGCCGACCTGTCCTGGCGCGAAGCCCCGGTCGGGAAGCGCATCGAGCACGCGCTGGTCAACGGCATCACCGAGTACATCCTGGCCGACACCGAGGAGGCGCGGCAGGGCGTGGAGCGCCCGCTCCACGTGATTGAGGGCCCGCTGATGGCCGGCATGAACGTGGTCGGCGACCTGTTCGGCGCGGGCAAGATGTTCCTGCCGCAGGTGGTGAAGTCGGCCCGCGTGATGAAGCAGGCGGTCGCCTATCTCGAGCCCTACATGGAGGCCGAGAAGCTCGCCAATGGCGGCGACGGCAAGCGGCAGGCCGCCGGCAAGGTGCTGATGGCGACCGTCAAGGGCGACGTCCACGACATCGGCAAGAACATCGTCGGCGTCGTGCTCGCCTGCAACAACTACGAGATCATCGACCTCGGCGTGATGGTGCCGGCCGCCAAGATCCTGGACGCCGCCAAGCGCGAGAAGGTCGACATCGTCGGCCTGTCCGGGCTGATCACGCCCTCGCTCGACGAGATGGTCCACGTGGCCGGCGAGATGGAGCGCGAGGGCTTCGACGTGCCGCTGCTGATCGGCGGCGCCACCACGAGCCGTGTCCACACGGCGGTGAAGATCCACCCGGCCTATGCCAAGGGCCAGGCGGTCTACGTCACCGACGCGAGCCGGGCTGTCGGCGTGGTGTCGAGCCTGATCTCCAAGGAGACCCGCGGCGCCACGATCGAGAAGGTCCGGGCCGAGTACGCCAAGGTCGCCGACGCCCACAAGCGCTCGGAGGTCGACAAGCAGCGGCTGCCGCTCGCCAAGGCACGGACCAACGCCTTCAAGATCGACTGGTCGGGCTACAAGCCGGCCAAGCCGACATTCACCGGCACCCGGGTCTACGGCTCCTACGAAGTCGCCGACCTCGTGCCCTACATCGACTGGACGCCGTTCCTGCAGACCTACGAGTTCAAGGGCCGCTTCCCGGCGATCCTGGACGATCCGGAGCAGGGCCCGGCCGCCCGCGCGCTCTACGAAGATGCGCAGGCGATGCTCAAGCAGATCGTGGCGGAGCGCTGGTTCAACCCGAAGGCGGTGATCGGCTTCTGGCCGGCCAACAGCGTCGGCGACGACATCGCGCTCTATACCGGGGAGAGCCGGTCGGAGCGGCTCGCCACCTTCCACGGGTTGCGCCAGCAGCTCTCGAAGCGCGACGGGCGCGCCAATACCTGCCTGTCGGACTTCGTGGCGCCTTCCGAGACCGGCATCGCCGACTACATCGGCGGCTTCGTGGTCACGGCCGGCTTGGAGGAGGTGCGGATCGCCGAGCGCTTCGAGCGGGCGAACGACGATTACCGGGCGATCCTCGTGAAGGCGCTGGCCGACCGCATCGCCGAGGCCTTTGCCGAGCGCATGCACGAGCGGGTGCGCAAGGAGTTCTGGGGCTACGCACCCGAGGAGGCCTACGCCCCCGAGGAATTGATGAAGGAAGATTACGCCGGGATCCGCCCGGCCCCGGGCTACCCGGCCCAGCCCGACCACACCGAGAAGTCGACGCTGTTCGACCTGCTGAAGGCCGAGAGCCGGATCGGCGTGAAGCTCACCGAGTCCTACGCCATGTGGCCGGGCTCCTCGGTGTCAGGAATCTATATCGCCCACCCGGAGGCGCACTATTTCGGCGTCGCCAAGGTGGAGCGGGATCAGGTCGAGGATTACGCCGCCCGCAAGGGCATGGACATCCGCGAGGTCGAGCGCTGGCTCGGACCGATCCTGAACTACGACCCGGCGCGGTATCTGGCGCAGGCTGCGGAGTAAGCGGGGGGCACCACCGTCATCGCGAGCGTAGCAAAGCGACCCAGGGCAGCGCGACATCGGTCGGCGTGGCGCTACCCTGGATTGCTTCGCTCCGCTCGCAAGGACGGCACGGCGGCCCGAACCGCCCATCCAACCTCAGCAGGTCCCGGCGCCCCGCGTATTCACGTAGAGCGCATAGACCGAGTGCGACGCCGTCATCAGCAGCAGGTTGCGGTTGACGCCGCCGAAGCACAGGTTGGCGCAGCGCTCCGGGAGACGGATCCGGCCGATCAGCTTGGCCTGCGGCGACAGCACGATGACCCCGTCCTCGGCCTCGCTCATACCCCAGCCGCACCAGAGGTTGCCGTCGACATCGACCCGAAACCCGTCCGGCGTGCCGGTGCCGGCATCGTAGAACACGCGCCCGTTCGCGGTCTTGGTGCCGTTCTCGACCACGTCGTAGACGCGGATCAGCCGGTTCGGCTTGGCGCGGGCCTCGATGACGTAGAGCTTCGACTCGTCCGGCGAGAAGCAGAGCCCGTTCGGACCCGCCACGCCCTCGGCCGCGACGCTGGCCTGCCCCGTCTTCGGGTCGATCCGGTAGATGTTGCCGGGCAGTTCCGGCGCGGCCATCGACTCGTGCGGGTTCGGACCGAAGGCCGGATCGGTGAACCAGACCGCGCCGTCGGAATGGCAGACAACGTCGTTCGGCGAGTTCAGCGGCTTGCCGTCGAACCGGTCGAGCAGCGTGGTGAGGCTGCCGTCATGCTCGGTCCGGGTGACGCTGCGGGTCCTGTGCTGGCAGGTGATCAGCCGGCCCTGCCGGTCGCGGGTGTTGCCGTTGGCGTAGTTCGACGGCTTGCGGAACACCGAGAGGGTGCCGGACGCCTCCTCCCACTTCATGATCCGGTCGTTGACCACGTCGCTGAACAGCAGCGATCCCATGTCGCCGAACCAGACCGGCCCCTCGGCCCAGCGGAAGCCCGTGGCGACCCGCTCGACCGTCGCGGAGGCGAGCCGGTACTTGGCGAAGGCCGGATCGAGGATCTCGACGGATGGATCCGGCACCCGCTGCGACGGTTCCCAACCGGCTCCGGCCGCCCGCGCGGCGCCGAGCAGGGCCGCTCCGGCGAGCAGACCCCGGCGTGCGATCGTGACCATGGTACCTCCCTGTGATGTGGCCCGCCGCCTGTTGCCGACGGCTCGGGCCGCTCAGTGAATCTCGGGTTCCGGAATACCGCCGGCGCCCTCCAGAAAGTCGAAATCGCAACCCTCGTGCGCCTGCCGCACGTGCTGTGCGAACAGACGGTTGTAACCACGCGGATAGGCCCGGTCCGGCGGCACGAAGGCCTTGACCCGCGCGGCGATCTCGTCCGCGTCGAGGTGCAGGTGGATCCGCCGCCCGGGCACGTCCACCGTGATGCGGTCGCCGTTGCGCACCGCCGCGAGCGGACCGCCTGCGGCCGATTCCGGCGCGACGTGCAGGATGCAGGCGCCGTAACTGGTCCCACTCATCCGGGCATCCGAGATGCGGACCATGTCGCGCACACCCTGCCGGAGCAGGACCTTGGGGATCGGCAACATGCCCCATTCCGGCATGCCAGGGCCGCCGATCGGGCCGGCATTGCGCAGGATCATCACGTGGTCTGGGGTGACGTCGAGGTCGAGGTCGTTCACCGCCGCGCTCATCGCGTCGTAGCTGTCGAAGACCAGCGCGGGACCGGTATGCTGCAGCAACCGCGGGTCGGCGGCTGGCGGCTTGATCACGCAACCGTCGGGGGCGAGGTTGCCGTACAGGATCGCGGTCCCGCCCATGGCCACGATCGGCTGGTCGAGCGGGCGGATCACGTCGTCGTTGAACACCCGCATGCCGACGAGCCCGTCGCCGATCGTGCCGCCGGTGACCGAGCGGGCGTCGAGGTGGAGGAGGGGAGACAGGCGCGCCATCAGCGCGCGGATGCCGCCCGCGATGTGGAAATCCTCCATCAGCCACTGACCCGAGGGCCGGAGATTGGCGATCACCGGCACCCTCTGGGCGAACTCGTCGAACTCGGTGAGCTTCACCGGAATGCCGGCCCGGCCCGCCATGGCGACGAGGTGGATCATCGCGTTGGTGGAGCCGGCGAGCGCGTTGTGGACCACCAGGGCGTTGTCGATCGAGCGGCGGTCGAGGATGTCGGAGGGTTTCAGGTCCTCCCAGATCATCTCGACGATCCGCCGGCCGCAGGCGCCGGCCATGCGCGGATGGTCGGCATCGGCCGCCGGGATCGACGCCGAGCCCGGCAGCGAGAGCCCTAGCGCCTCGGTGATCGACGTCATGGTCGAGGCCGTGCCCATGGTCATGCAGGTGCCGGCGGAGCGGGCGATGCCCGCCTCCATGTCGTTCCATTCCTGCGTGGTGATGTTGCCGGCCTCCTTCTCGGCCCAGTACTTCCAGACGTCGGAGCCGGAGCCCAGGATCGTCCCGCCGAAATGCCCGCGCATCATCGGTCCCGCCGGCAGGAAGATCATCGGCAGGTTCATGGAGATCCCGCCCATGACGGTGCCAGGCGTGGTCTTGTCACAGCCGCCCATCAGCACCGCGCCGTCCACGGGATGCTGGCGCAGCAGCTCCTCCACCTCCATGGCGAGGAGGTTGCGGTAGAGCATCGTGGTCGGCTTGACGAAGTTCTCGGACAGCGACAGCGCCGGCAATTCGATCGGGAATCCGCCCGCCTGCCAGACCCCGCGCTTCACCTGCTCCACACGCTCGCGGAAATGCTGGTGGCAGGGGTTGATGTCGCTCCAGGTGTTGATGATGCCGACGATCGGCTTGCCGCTGAAATCCGCCCGCTCGTAGCCCATCTGGAGCATGCGGGAGCGGTGGCCGAAGCTGCGCAGGTCGGTGGCGCCGAACCAGCGCTGGCTGCGCAGGTCGTCCAGGGTCTTCTTGCGCGCGGTCATCGCTCTGTCTCCGGCCTCACGCGCGGTCGAATGGGCCGCCGGCAGGCCGGGCGGCACGGAGGCGTTCAGCGTCCGGTGCGTTCCCGCCAGGCGGCGAAGTCGGTGAGGCTCTGTTCGTCGGTGGCAGGGTAGAGGCCGAGGATCGAGCGCCCCTTGCGCACCTCCTCGGTCACGAAATCCTCGTAGGCGGTCATCTCGACGGCCTCGTCGGCAACCGCTTCGGCGAGATGGGCCGGGATCACCGCGACGCCGTCGCCGTCGCCGACGATGACGTCTCCGGGGAAAACCGGCGCGTCACCGCAGCCGATCGGCACGTTGACGTCGATGGCCTGGTGGATGGTGAGATTCGTCGGCGCCGAGGGACGCACATGGTAGGTCGGCATCTCGAGTTGCGCGATCTCGGCGGCATCGCGGAAGCCACCGTCGGTGACGAGCCCGGCGCAACCTCGCACCATCAGGCGGGTGGCCAGGATCGAACCGGCAGAGGCCGCCCGCGCGTCCTTGCGGCTGTCGATCACCATCACGGCGCCGGGCGGACACTCCTCCACGGCCTTGCGCTGCGGATGCGCGCGGTCCCGGAACACGGTGATGGGGTTCAGATCCTCGCGGGCCGGGATGTAGCGCAGGGTGAACGCCTCGCCGACCATCGTGGGGCCGCCGGCCTTCAAGGGACGCACGTCCTGGATCATCTGGTTGCGGAAGCCGCGCTTGTAGAGGGCGGTCATCAGCGTTGCCGTGCTGACCGACTTCAGCTTGGCGCGCGTCTCGGCGGACAGCCCGGCCATACGTAACTCCTCCCTGGGACCCGGTCTGCGCGATCGTGATCGATGACGATCACGCGCCGCTTGGGCCGAATTTGGTTTCGGCCTCTGCTGGACACGGACTGATATCCCAGGTCTTGAGTAGCACGGTGCGCAGCGCCATTGTCAACCAGCGCGGGTTGCGACGGACATGGTTTGATATCGACGAGGAAGCTCTTGGCCGGATTGGGATTTGCGGGCAGCGGACAGGCGCCGCCGGAGGACACGCGCAGGCCGCGCTCGCTCGCCGAGACCGCCTACGACGCCATCGAGCAGATGATTATCAGCCGCCGCCTCGCCCCGGGCGCCATGGTCTCCGAAGGCGAACTCGGCGCGGAGCTGGGTCTCGGCCGGACTCCAGTCCGTGAAGCACTGGCGCGGCTCAAGACGATCGGATTCGTGGAAGTCCATCCGCGGCGCGGCGTCCTCGTCACCCAGGTCGACATCATCAAGCATCTCGAATTGCTGGAGGTGCGCCGTCCCCTCGACGAGACGGTGGCGCGCTGCGCGATCGCGCGCGGCACGGAGGAGGACATGGCGCGCCTTCTGGACCGCGTTGCCGGCCTGCGGAACGCCGCGCAGGCCCGCGATCGGGAGGCCTATTTCCAGCACAAGCGCGCCCTGCACGAGGGCTTGGTCGGCGCCGCCTACAACCCGACCCTGACCGGCACCATGACGCCGCTCCACGCGCAGTCGCGCCGGTTCTGGTACACCTACGAGCCGACCGCGAGCTTCGTGGATTGCGCGGGGATCCACGCGGACATCCTGTCCGGACTCGCGGCGCGGGACGAGGCGGCGGCCCTTGCCGGAATCGGGGCGCTGTTCGACTTTCTCGACCGGATGACCCGCCGGGCCCTCGACCGGCGTCCCCTTGTCTGACAGTTTGATCACCTCGAACCCACCCCTTTCCTGACCTGAGATATCAGATGCATCTCAGCTGCGGGTGGAACGGCGGCTGATCCCAGCAAAGAGCTGGGATGCGGCTCGAGTGCCAGGGAGAAACGTCTTGAGCGGATTGCCCCCACGCACCGGCGCGCAGGTGCTCGTCGACCAACTCCGCGCGCAGGGGATCGAGCGCGTGACCTGCGTTCCCGGGGAAAGCTACCTCGCGGTGCTCGATGCCCTGCGCGACAGCGGCATCGACGTGCTGGTCTGCCGGCAGGAGGGCGGCGCGGCGATCATGGCTGAGGCCGCCGGCAAGCTCACGGGCCGCCCGGGAATCTGCTTCGTCACCCGGGGCCCTGGCGCCACCAACGCTTCCGCCGGCGTGCACATCGCGCGCCAGGATTCGACGCCGATGATCCTGTTCGTCGGTCAGATCGCTCGGCGGATGCGGGACCGCGAGGCCTTCCAAGAGGTCGATTACCGGCAGATGTTCGGCGGCGTCGCCAAGTGGGCGGTGGAGATCGATGACGCCGCGCGCATCCCGGAGATCCTGGCCCGGGCCTTTCGGGTCGCGATGCAGGGCCGCCCGGGCCCCGTCGTTGTCGCTCTGCCGGAAGATATGCTCGACGACGTCGCGGCCGTGTCCGACGCGCCGCGCGTCGTCCCGGCCGCGCCGGCTCCGTCGGGGGACGATGTCGCGCGCCTGCGGTCGATGCTGGCGGAGGCGCGGCGGCCGGTGGTGCTGCTCGGCGGCTCCCGCTGGACGCAGGGCGCCGTCGCAACCCTGGCCGCCTGGGCCGAGCGCCACGATCTGCCGGTGGCGGTCTCGTTCCGGCGGGCGCAGCTCTTCCCCGCCGACCACCCGAACTTCGCGGGCGAACTCGGGATCGGGCCGAACCCGGCGCTGCTCGCCCGGATCAAGGAGGCCGACCTGCTGCTGATGGTGGGCGGGCGCCTCTCCGAGATGCCGGCGCAATCCTACGGCCTGCTCGGCATCCCCGATCCTGGGCTGCCGCTGGTTCACGTCCATGCCGACGCGGCGGAGCTCGGCCGCGTCTACCAGCCGGCACTGGCGATCGAGGCGGCGCCCGAGACATTCTGCGCCGTCCTGCCGGATTTCGTCCCGACCGGGAGCGGGCGGGCCGCCGAGGCCCACGCCGCCTATCGCGCGTGGTCTGAGACGCCGGAGCCGAAGCCCGGCGCGTTCCAGTACGGGGAAGCGATCACGTGGCTGCGCGAGCGTCTGCCGCCGGACGCGGTGATCTGCAACGGCGCCGGCAACTTCGCCACCTGGGTCCACCGCTACTACCGGTTCCGCGCCTTCGGCACGCAGCTCGCGCCGACCTCGGGCTCGATGGGCTACGGCCTGCCCGCGGCCGTGATGGCCAAGCGCAGCCATCCGGAGCGGATCGTCGTTGCGCTCGCGGGCGACGGCGACGTGATGATGACCGTGCAGGAATTTGCCACCGCCGTGCAATACGGGACCGCCATCGTGGTGGTCGTGCTCGACAATGGCATGTACGGCACGATCCGGATGCATCAGGAGCGCGAGTATCCCGGCCGCGTCTCGGCGACAGAGCTTCGCAATCCCGATTTTGCAGCGCTCGCCCGCGCCTGCGGCGGCCACGGCGAGTTCGTGGAGCGCACCGCCGAATTCGCCCCCGCCTTCGAGCGCAGCCTCGCCTCCGGACTGCCGGCGATGATCCATTGCCGCGTTGATCCCGAGGCGCTCACCCCGACCATGACCCTCGCGGCTATCCGCGAGAAAGCCCTGGCGGCACAGCGGGGCTGATTGCCCATCGCGCGTCCGTCCCGGTGCGGCCCGCCCGCACCCAAACGAAGAGGAGCAGCTCATGACCCTGCGCGGCGAGAACCTGATCGGCGCCGAGGCGCGGCGCGGCACCGAGTCGGCCTTCCGGGCCGTCGCGGCGGCCACCGGCGAAGCCCTGGAGCCGGATTTCCCGGGCGCGAGCCGGAGCGACCTGGACCGGGCCTGCGCGCTCGCCGAGGCCGCCTTCGACACCTACCGCGAGACCGATCCTGAGGCGCGGGCCGGCTTCCTTGAGGCGATTGCCGCGAACATCCTAGAGATCGGGGACGATCTCGTCACGCGCTGCATGGCCGAGACGGGGCTGCCCCGGCCGCGGATCGAAGGCGAGCGCGCCCGGACCGTGGGCCAGCTGCGCCTGTTCGCCGGCGTGGTCCGCGAGGGCAGCTCCGTCGGGGTGCGGATCGATCCGGCCCTGCCGGACCGCAAGCCGCTGCCCCGGCCGGACCTGCGCCTGCGCCGGATCGCCGTCGGCCCGGTGGCAGTGTTCGGCGCCTCGAACTTCCCGCTCGCCTTCTCGGTGGCGGGGGGCGACACCGCCTCGGCCCTGGCGGCAGGCTGTCCGGTGGTGGTCAAGGCCCATCCCGCCCATCCCGGCACCTCGGAGCTCGTCGGCCTCGCCATCCAGAAGGCGGTGGCGTCCTGCGGTCTGCCCGAGGGGACTTTCTCGCTGCTGTTCGATGCCGGTCAGTCGATCGGGCAGGGGCTGGTGGCCGATCCCCGGATCGCCGCCGTGGGCTTCACGGGCTCGCGCCGGGGCGGCACCGCCCTGATGGCGATTGCAGCCGGGCGCCCGATGCCCATCCCGGTCTATGCCGAGATGAGCAGCATCAACCCGGTGCTGCTGTTCCCCGGCGCGCTGGCCAAGCGAGGCGCAGAAATCGGCAAGGCCTTCGCGGCCTCCCTGACGCTGGGTGCCGGACAGTTCTGCACCAATCCTGGCCTGATCCTGGCACTCCCCGGCCCGGGCCTCGACGCCTTCCTGGAGGCGGCCGGCGCGGCCCTGCGGGAGAGCCCGGCCGCGACCATGCTCACGCCCGGCATTCAGCGCGCCTACAGCGAGGCCGTCGCGCGAGTCGCCGGCCACGCCGCCGTGACCCGTATCGCAGAGGGTGCGGAGGGTGGGGCAATCCAGGGCCGGGCCACCCTGTTTGCCGCGGACTCGGACGTGTTCCTGGCAGAACCCGAGCTGCAGGAGGAGATGTTCGGAGCATCGGGTCTCGTGGTGCGCTGCGCGGATTTCGACGCGATGCGGTCGGTCCTGGAGCATCTGGAGGGGCAGCTCACGGCCTCGCTGCATCTCGTGCCGGAGGATCACGCGGCCGCACGGGAACTGCTGCCGCTCTTGGAGCGCCGTGTCGGCCGCATCCTGGTGGACGGCTTCGGGACCGGGGTCGAAGTGGCGCACGCGATGGTCCATGGCGGTCCCTATCCGGCGACCTCGGACGGGCGGACAACCTCGGTGGGCAGTCTCGCGATCGACCGCTTCCTGCGGCCCGTGAGCTACCAGGACTTTCCCGACGCCCTGCTGCCGGCGGCGCTTCAGGCCGCCAATCCGCTGGGGCTTCCCCGGCGGATCGACGGCGTGCCCGAGCGCCGCTGAGCCACGGCGGGCGGGCCGATCAGCCGTGATCCACGGCTTGCCAGGGGAGAGCGCGGCGTCTAGACAGCGTCCGCTCACCTTGGGGCGTCGCCAAGTGGTAAGGCAGCGGTTTTTGGTACCGCCATTCCCAGGTTCGAATCCTGGCGCCCCAGCCAAACGCCTGTGATTCTCAGCCGACCGTTATTCTCCGGCTGTTTTCGGACCCGCCCGGGCCGACCGCTCCGTCCAGGTCCACTCGGGAGGTCCACAGTTCTGGACGGCAAGGAGTCGCGCCTTGCCCCGCATCAATATCCGCCGCCGCGGACAGACGATCCTATTTCGTCGTATCATCCCCCACGATCTGCGCCCACGGTTCGGCCAGCGTGAGATCCTGCGCTCCCTTGGCCACGCCACACCCGGCGAGGCCCGGCGAATGGCGCAGCGTTTGTGGGAGAGGACAGAGACCTTGTTCACCCTCGTCCGCTTCAACCGATCGCTCACACGCGCAGACATCGCACGGCTTGCCGAGCAATATCTCGACTCTGAATCCCTTAGGCACGACGGTCTCATCGCGACCATCGGGCACTATCCCGAACCCGAGGATCTGCCCGCCGCCGACACAGTTTTTGGACACGCCCCAACTGACGGCGGCGATCCAGCCGAGGAGGCCTCACAGGCAAGCCTCAACGATCCAGCCGAATGGGCGTTTCTCTACGCGAACCGAATCGACGGCCTGAAGCGCGACCGCGCGCTCAACAACTTCGCCTTCGTCCGCGGCCAAGCACAAGACCTCGCCCTGCGCAACGAGATCGATCTCGACACGCGCTCACAAGAACACGCGCTTTGCCGCGCCCTGCTCGACGTCGACATCACGGTCGCTGAGGAGAAGCTGGCTTATTTGCGCGACGTGGTCCTGCCGCACCACCCCCTGCACGCAACCACCCGCCGGACGAGCGCTCCTGCTCTGCTGTCAGAGCCCCAGACGCCGGCAACCACGACGCTGCGTGGGGCTCGAGACCTTTTCAGCGCGAGTTGGGAGACCTACGGCCGGGATCGCGTCGCGAGCGGTGACTGGAAGTCGTCAATCGAACGCCAAGCCCGATCCACGGGGCGCTTGTTCGTCGAGATCTGCGGGGACAAGCCGCTCAGTGCCTATGGACCGGCGGATGCCGCTGAATTTAAGCGCGCTCTGCTCGCGTTGCCCGCCAATTACGACAAGAACACCGAATGGCGTGACATCCAGCGCCGATGCGGCATCCGCGGCCTGATCGAGCACTGCAACGGCAAGCCTGGCATCAATCGGCTGAAGCCGCAAACCTTCAACCGGCACCTCGCGGCCTTGTCAGGGATCTGGCCGTGGGCTCAGAACAACGAAGTCGTCTCCAAGGGTCTGCCGTCCATCTTCGAAGGTCTGCACATCAACCTGAAGCGCATGCGAGGACAGCACCACAAGGCTAGAGACGAGCGGCCGATGTGGGATCAGGCCGAGCTTGCGGCCGTGCTGAATGCGCCCTTGTTTACGGGAGTTCGAAGCCGGCGGAGTTGGAAGACGGCGGGACCGACCGTCCTGCGCGACGAAAGGTACTGGGGCATCCTTATCGGCTGTCACAGCGGCATGCGTCGTGGCGAAATCTTCCAGCTTCGCGTGCGTCACGTGGTTCAGGACGCGGAGAGCGGGATCTGGTACTTCAATCTCACGGAACGGACCCTCGAGCTGAAAGCGGAGGGCAGTGCTCGCTGGGTTCCTCTCCATCAGAATCTCCCGAGGCTGGGCCTCATCGAAGCGCTGGTGAAAAACCGAGGAGGGGACGACTTGCTTCTGCCTGAGGGCGAGGCCGGCGCCGAGGAAGAGGACGCTCTCGACGATGGCGAGGAGGCGTCATACGGCAGCGCCTTCGGCAAATGGTTCCAGCGCTTCAAGTCAGAATACGGCGTACGGAAAGATGTCGTGTTTCACTCTTTCCGACATACCGCGACGACTCTCCTGTGCAACGCCGGGGTCCAGCGCGAGTTTGTTGAAGAGCTTATCGGACACGAGAGCAAGGAAAGGCGTTCCGAGATGATGCGTTACAACAAGGGGCAGACCCTGATGATGCTCAAGAACGTTGTCGATCACCTCGTTCTACCGATCGACCTTGAGAGAATGATCGATGCGGCGGCCACTGGCGAAGCTCGCCGGGTATTCCGGCCGCGACGGTAGTGGCCAGCGGGGGCGCGATCGAGCGGATTGTGTTGATGGTCATCCGTAGGATCCATCTGAAACAATCTTGACTCAGCGCCTGCCCTTCCGATGAGCAGCTACCGCAGCGGTAGGGCCGTTGCCATCGCGGACGCTGATTTTGAGGCTGATGAAGCCTCCTCCAAGCGTGACTGTTCCGACGCCACTGTTCTGCGCCTAGCTGCTCTGCCTCTGATCCAAGTCAGCTGTGCCGACAGCCGTTGGCGCCTCCAGAACGCCACTTTCTTGGGCGTTCAGGAATTTCGACTTTGAGTCGACTGCGGAAGCTGACCCGCCGCCCGTAAGCGGACGTTCTGGAATGCGCCCAACCCGGTCGTCTGAGAGTGTTTGGCGGTATCCTGGAAACGGACATGTGTTGACTTCGACGCCCAAGCACCCTCGGGCCAGTGTCCAATTGAGATCCAACGCCAACTACGCGGAATTCGTTTATCGCGCTTAGGCCAATGAGGACGAGGCCGCCTGCATCCAGGCCCGTCCAGGTCGAGAACTCATGCGACTGGTTCCGCGCTCGGAATGTTCGGGATCCAGTCATGCTCGGGATCGTCAAGACCAGCCCCGCCGATCCGCGAGACCTCCCGAGATTGATGTCTGCTGGCGTTGAGGTTTGAGCTGGAACGCCAGTACCGCCCTAACAGAGACCGGACGTCGGATTTCAGCCGCTAGGAGGCATCGCTCCCCTGCTGAACGAGCGCCAGGGCGACCGCGGCGTCGCCGCGGCGGATCACCTTGAAATCCTTGCCGGCAAGCTGGTTGTATTGGCCGAAGAACGCCTCGACCTCGTCGAGCATGCCAGGGCGCAAGTCGGACAGCGCCTCCACGTGCGCGTGCGTGCGGGCCTTCACAGCCACTCCGATCAGCCGGTCGTTGCGCTCCCAGGTGCCGTCGTGCTCCCTCTGCTCAGCCTCGATCACGCCAAGCAGGCGCGCCTCTAAAACACAGCCGGGGAAGGCCGGTGCGTCCATCACCACGAGGATGTCGAGCGGGTCGCCGTCGGCGCCCTTCGTGGAAGGGATCATCCCGAAATCGTAGGGGAAGCTCATCCCCTCCGGTAGGACCATCGTGAACTGGAAGGCATGGAATGCCTCCGAGTAGGCGTACTTGTTCGGGCTGCCTTTAGGCGTCTCGATCACGACGTGTACGGCGCCGTTCTTGCCGAGGGCAGGCAGGCGGCTGAGGGGTGGTACGGGCACAGTCACGGCTTGGCTCCGGCGCGGTGCCAAGCAGCGCGACAGGAGGTGAACCCCGACGGAGACAATCGAGGTCCCTGGCCCATCACGCCGAGCCTGCATGCCTGACCGCGAGGGCCTGCTTAGCGGCCCTCTTTATCGCCTGCGTCGGCCTTCGTTTCCGGTGACCGACGCGTGGCCTGTGCGCGCTCCAGGGAGGCAGCCCTGCGCCGCTCCTCCCGAAGCACCTCGATGGTCGGCTGCCACCAGCCACGCGCAAGCTCTACCGGCACCGGCGCCGCCTGGGCGGGCCAAGCCCGGAGCAACTCGTCATGCGTCGGCCTCCGCCGGGTCGCCCAGATCAGTGTGCCGGTCTCGGCCAAAACGTCTGGATAGAAACGTGTGGCGACGGAGGCCTCGACAACCTCGCCCGTAACCGCCTCGAACATCGCGCACCCCGCGTGGGTCATCACAACGCACCCGAGCGGCGGCAGCGCGTCCTCCGGCACGGGATACCGGTTGCGGCGGCGTTCGGCAGCCTCGGCCAATCTCTCCCCATGCTCCTGGGAAGCCCTGCGGCTCCTTTCGCGTTCGCGACGCGCCTCCGGCTCGGCTCGGCGAGCCTCAGCCTCGATGCCCTGCCATCGCCGGCGCAACTCCTCGAAGGACCGGAACGGCACGCGCCACGCCTTCGACGCCGGGTCCCACCGGGCCCAAGGCACCTGCCGCAACTCGGCGACGACGGCGCGGGAATAGGGCGTCCGCACCACCAGGTCGTCCGCGGCGTCCAGGTAAGGGCTCGTGATGGGGTCAAACGCGAACACGTCGCGACCGCGCTCGTCGGCGTGGGCCAGGACACCTGACCATTCGCGGCTCGACCAGGCGTTCAGTCGCCGCTCCGCCGTGACGCCCGGCACGAACCAGGCCCCCATGTCGTCGCGCCAGCGCGCGCGTGGGAACGCCGCGCGGAACCGCTCCACGGTCATCCTGTCGTACGGGAAGGCCGCCGTCGCTCCGGGCGCACCGTCGCCGGCCTCCCGTTGCGTCGCGCTGAACTGCTCCGTGTCTCCCACCGCCGGTCGCCCTATGTCGGCTCTCGCCAAGCCATGCCAAGGGACCCTTTCGCAAGTTCGGGCACGGGCAACCGGTTCCCGCGCCGCATGTCCTGCAGGTTCCAGTCGGACCGAGCCTTTGAACCCGGAGCTAACGCGATCCGAGCGGGACTCGGACGTCGACCCGCAGGCCGTCGGCGTCGAAGGCGACGTCGACCTCTGCCGCCGTCTGCGCGGTCAGGATCTTGTTCAGCAGTCGCGTTCCGAAGCCTTCCCGGGTCGGCAGCGTCGGGGGCGGTCCGTCATGCTCGTTCCAGAGCCAGCGGAGATGACGTGCGCCGGGCTCGCCCTCGACCGACCATGTCACCGCGACACGGCCTCCCGGATGTGCCAACGCCCCGTGCCGGAGCGCATTCGTGGTCAGCTCGTGCAAGGCCATGCTGACGGGTACCGCCAATTCGGACGGGAGCGCCAGGGCCGGACCTTGGAGCGTGATGCAGCCGTCCTCGCGGTACGGGTCGAGCTCGGCCCGGAGCAGGCCTTCGAAGGAGGCGACCTGCGCCTCGTCCTCGGTGATGAGCGCGTGCGTCCGGGCCAGGGACACGATCCGACCCGTGAAGGCCTGGGTGAACTCCGGCATCGTGAGCGACGAGCGCACGGTGGCGTTCAGGACGGCCTGGACGGTGGCAAGCGTGTTCTTCACCCGGTGATGGAGTTCGCGCACCATGAGCGCCTGCCGGTCCTCGTATGCGCGGCGTGCCGTGACGTCGCGCTGCGCCGAGACCCAGTGCGTGATCCGGCCGTCGGCCTCGCGCACCGGCGTGATCAGCCACTCGACGTTGTAGGTCGAGCCGTCCTTGCGGTAATTCAGCGCCTCGCCCTGGAACGCCTCACCCGCTTCAAGCGAGACCCGTGCCCGGTCGAGCGCCGCACGGTCGGTCCCTGGACCCTGCAGGAAGCGGGGGCTCCGTCCGATCACCTCTCCCAACCCGTAGCCGGTCAGGCGGGTGAACGCGGAGTTGGCGTACTCGATGCGCGGCCCGGGCTCGTCGAGATCCGCCGTCGTGATGAGGATCGCCTCGCCAGTCGCCTCGACCGCGGCCTTGAGCAATCTCAAGTCGATCCCGCCGGACCGGCTTTCGTCTCTATGGGGCACTCAACTCTCTCCCGGAGCGCCGCCCAGGCGCCGCGACGTCACGTCCGGAAGGCCCGAATCTCCGGGCTTCCAACGACGAGGACAACCGCAGACGCTAACCTGGGGTTCTGCCGGCAGGGTCCCGTGATCGCGCTGAAGCTCGACGGCCAGGGTGAGGACATGGACATCGGCGAACGCGTCGACCGCGTCGTGGTCTTAGGGCCCTAGAAGTGGGGCAGGCCCCACGCCTGTTCGTGGCCGTCTTTCCCCGGTACGCAGGGTCGGAGCGGTTCGCCACCGCGTGCTACACGATTGCAGCGCGGTTCTGTCGCGACGCGTGCTGAACGGCGACTAAGTCACAGCGCTCGACCAGCGAGCGGGCCAATTTGTGTGATCTTCACTCAGGCGTCGGGCCGGCGCTGCGTCATCCGCTGTTGACGCGTCCGGTGACTCCGAGGGATGTCACGCTCGTGGACGAGAATCGAACTTAGGGAAACGGAGCTGGTTATATAGTCACAGCAGCCGGAGTTTTGCAGCAAAAATCCAGGTCATCTCCGGAGCTTCGTTCCACCTAGCCCTGCCGCGATGGAGCGCCGCCAGACGTTCGCGGAGGCCTTTCCCTCATGGCTTCCGGCTGAGTTCACGCTGATCGAGCATGCAATCCGTCCTCAGCTAGCGTCCGGACCCATAACGGTGGCGCAGCCGG
>Ga0316227_1000178_pt1 | contig 100543 bp, 79 predicted proteins | sample TBH18019metaG_FD_206012 | JGI IMG/M metagenome (GOLD analysis project Ga0316227, IMG submission 206012) | Freshwater microbial communities from Trout Bog Lake, Wisconsin, USA - TBH18019 | ecosystem: Environmental > Aquatic > Freshwater > Lake > Hypolimnion/Profundal zone | place: USA: Wisconsin... | reverse complement strand
CCATCACCTACTACGGCGCGTGGAATCTCCGCAAGGATCTTGTCGGCGGCGAAGCTACCACCGATCAAAAAATCGCCAATATGAATGCCGTCCAAGTTCTTCAAGTAGACCTCAACGTGAAGTTCTAGCCCCATCACCAACCATCGGCCCGGCATCGAAACATGATGCCGGGCTTCTTAGCTCCATCGCAGTATTCCATTGAACCTATGAAAACATTAATCGCCATCGCCGCCTTCTTAGCGGTTTCCGCCGCGTTTGCAGGGGCGGATCAACTCGTCATCAAGGGTTCCGATACCCTCGGCGCCAAACTTGTCCCACAACTCGCTGAAGCCTACAAGTCGGAGAATCCCGGCACGAGTTTCAACATCGCTGCCGAAGGTTCCTCCACCGGCTTCGCTGCGTTGATCGACCAAGCTGCTAATATCGGCATGGCCAGTCGTCGCGCGAAACCGACGGAAATCTCCGCCGCGCTCGCCAAAGGTCTTGACCTGCGTCCAACCATCGTTGCATGGGACGGCATCGCCGTCGTCATTAACAGCGCCAATACGGTCAAAGCATTGACCCGCAAGCAGGTGGAGCAAATCTTCACCGGGGACATCACTGACTGGTCCGCCGTCGGTGGTCAACCAGGCAAGATTTCCATCTACACCCGCAACACTGCGTCTGGCACCTATGCCGACTTCAAGGAGCTCGCCATGAGCAAGCGCGACTACGCCGGGTCCGCCCAGAAGATGGCGGGCAACGAGCAGATCGTTTCGGAAGTGGCCAAAAACCCAACGGGAGTCGGTTATGTCGGCCTCGCTTACACTAAAGCGCCGGGCATCATGGTGGTGGCGGTGGACGGCAAGACGCCCACTCAGGCAGACGTCCGCGACAAGACCTATCCGTATTCCCGCCCGACGTTCTACTACACCAACGGCTCGCCCGCTGGTTTGACCAAGAGTTTCGTCGATTTCACTCTGAGCCCCAAGGGCCAGAAAATCGTGGAACAGGTTGGGTTTGTTCCTGTTAAATAAGATACAATCCAGCGAATTTCGATAGTCGGCCCACCGGTTTATCCCGGCGGGCCGTTCGTTTTTCTCCCTTGGAGCGGTTTAGCCGTGCGCTCCCCGCGCTCCGTCTTTGCTGGCAATTCTGTTCCGCAGAGGCTCTATTACCGCGCATGAAACTCGGCGTGGTGCTTCTTTTTGGCGCAACGGTTTCGCTCTCCGCCTTCGGCGCAGGAGAAAAGCGACCGTTCCCTCAGCATTCCGTTTACGCGCAGGGAACCATCAAACCCGCCGTTCAAAGCCAGGCTGAACTCGACCGGGTTGTGGCCGATTTCTACCGGGCATGGAAAAAGAAGTATCTTCGATCCGATGGCGAGGGGAGGTGGTATGTTTTCTGCAATGCCGAAAAATCGATGACGCCCAAAAATGTCGCTTCGGTTTCCGAAGGGCACGGTTACGGGATGCTGGCGGCGGTGGTGATGGCGGGGGACGACCCGGAAGCCCAGGCGGATTTCGACGGCCTGTATCGATTTTTCCGGGCGCATCCGGCAGAACATCATGCCGATCTCATGGCGTGGCGGCAGGTGTCCGGAGGCAAAGGGCTCGCGCTTATTGAGGGCAGGGACGACCGGCAATCGGCCACCGATGGCGATCTGGACATCGCCTGTGCCCTCCTCATGGCAGACCGCCAGTGGGGCAGCGCGGGAGCCATCGACTACCGCAAGGAAGCAGGCAAGGTGATCGCCGCCATCCAGCGGGCGGAAACCGATCCGCAACGGCAGACGCTCACACTGGGGAGTTGGGTGAGCGAGGAAAGTCCCCGGAGTCGCTTGCGCGATGGGCTGCGGACTTCGGATTTCATGCCCGCGCATCTGAAAAGTTTCGCCACTGCCACGGGTGACTCGCAATGGACGGGGATCGTCGATGCCACCTACCGATTGCTGGGCGGGTTGGTGAGCGCCTACAGCTCGCAGACCGGCCTGTTGCCGGATTTTGTCCAATGGAAAGCGGGCAGTTACCAACCTGCGCCGCCTAAATTTTTGGAGGGCACCCACGATGGCTGCTATTCCTACAACGCCTGCCGTGTTCCCTGGCGAGTGGGGACGGATGCACTTCTCACCGGCGACCCGCGCGCCCGTGCGCTCCTTGCGCCGCTCAACGCTTGGGCTGAAAGAATCACCGGAGGCGATCCGCAAAAAATCAATGCAGGTTACGAACTAGACGGTAGATCACTTTCCAAAGACAGCAGCGCTGCCTTCATCGGGCCGCTGGCCGTCGCCGCTATGACGGACCCCGCCCGGCAGACGTGGCTCAACGCCCTCTGGGCCGACCTGCTGGCGCGCAAACCCGACGCTGAAGATTACTACGGCAACAGTGTGAAGTTACTGACGATGATCGTGATTTCAGGAAACTGGTGGCAGTGAAGGAGGAAAATAGCTAATAGCAATCTCCGCCCATGCGCCGCTATTTTGAAATCTACGCGATCATGTTTCGCAACTCGCTCATCCGCGAGATGAACTTCAAGGCGAACTTCCTGCTCTGGATCGTCGTTGAGGCGCTCTGGTTCCTAGGGCAGATCGTTTTCATCGAGGTCATTTTTCAATATGTCAACGCCATTGGGGACTGGACCAAATGGGAGGTGATTCTCTTGATCGGCACGCACCAGCTCATCAGCCAGATTTTCCAAGCGTTCTTTTACCTCAACATCGTCAACATCCCCGAACTCGTGCGCACGGGCCGGATGGATTTTATCATGCTCCTGCCGGTGGACACGCAGTTTGCCCTTTCCACCCGGCAGTTCGGTTTTGACAGCGTGATTAATGGCGGCGTGAGCGTCGCCATCATCGGCCTTGCCCTCTCCAAGCTTGGGCTTCATCCCAGTGCGGGGCAGTTTCTCCTCTACGGGGCTGCCATCGGGCTGGGGATCGCCATTCACTACTCGCTCATGTTTTTTTTGACGACCCTCTCCTTCTGGATCGTCCGCGCCCAAGGGCTCGTCTATGGCTACTACAACCTTTTTAATATCGCCCGTTATCCCGATTCCATTTTCCCGCGCGGCGGGTTTTTTAAGTTCGTTTTCTCCTGGATCATTCCGGTTATCCTCGTGGCAAACGTTCCCGCACGGGTGTTGATCCGGGCTGCTGACGGCTCCATCGTCTCCCCTTTTCTCCACCTCGCCGCTGCCGCTTTTCTGGTGCTCGCCCTCACCCGTTGCGTTTGGAAAATTGCGCTTTCCCGCTATACCAGCGCCAGTTCCTAGGGATGAAAGAGGAAAATGGGTGAAATTAACCGGATATTCCCCTTGCAAGCCCTTTGGAAAGCCGCTAAGTATTCGCGCTCAATTTTTTCTGGGCACCCCCGATACCTATGGCGAAAACGAAACAAGCAAAAGCGACGAAACCGACGGTCCGAAGCGCTCCCAAGAGCGTGGCTCGGCGCTCGACTCCTGCTGCAAAGCCGTCGGCAGCCAAATCTGGAAAAGTCATGCCCAAATCCAAACCATCATCCGTTCCCGCGAAAGCGTCCTCTCCTGCGAAGAAGGCTTCCGTGCCTGTGAAGAAGACTTCTCTTCCTGCGAAGGCATCTGCCTCTGCAAAAGCTTCTGTTCCCGCGAAGGTTTCCGCACCTGCGAAGCCAAGCCCGAAGGCCAAGATCATTCCTATCGCCAAGATCGTTCCCATCAAGGTCGTGGAGATCAAGTTCACGCCGTTTCTCAAGAAGCAGAAAGAAAAACTACTTGCCTTGCGGGATGGAATGCTCGATTCGATGGCCGGGGTCGCCAAGGACAACCTGCGTTCCCGCGCCGAGGGGAGCGAGGCCAGTGCCTTCGGAATGCACCAGGCCGATGCCGGGAGCGACGCCTACGACCGCGATTTTGCTCTCAGCCTGCTCTCGCAGGAACAGGACGCCCTTTACGAGATCGAAGAAGCCATCAAACGCATTGACAGCGGCACGTATGGCGTTTGCGAAATGAGCGGCAAAGCGATCCCTCATCCCCGGCTCGAAGCCATCCCTTTCGCGCGCTGCACCGTAGAGTGCCAGTCGCAGATAGAAAAACAGCGCAAAGCCGTCCGCGTCCGGCAACCCGTCACCTCCCTCTTCGGTCTCACCGAGGAAGAGGCGGGCAGCGCCGCCGAATCCGAAGAGGAGGAAGCGCCCAGCGATTTGAAGGAATAGACTATGGCCAGAGACATCATCACCCTTGAATGCACCGAGGCGAAAGCCGAGGGCAAACCGGCTTCCCGTTACACCTCGACACGGAATAAAAAAAGCCCTAATACTCCCACTCGTTTGGAGAAGAAAAAATACAATCCCTTCCTGAAGCGGCATACGCTCCACCGGGAGACCAAATAATTATGCAGCCGAAGACTCCGCAACGCCGTTCCAACTTCCGCCGTGCCAACCGCACGATGCCCCGCCGTCGTATCGACGTCGCTTTGGAAGCCATCGATTACAAGAATCCCGAAATCCTCAAGCGGTTCGTGACCGAAGCGGGCAAAATCCTGCCCCGTCGCATCACCGGCCTCCCGGCCCAGTTCCATCGCAAGATCACCCGGGAAATCAAGCGTGCCCGTGCGGTGCTCTTGATGAAATAATCGGACGATCACTGATCGTTAAAGTTCCTTTTTAAGCGTCACCGGGTAACCGGTGACGCTTTTGCTCTGTACGCAAACAGCGTTTGGCAACACCATAAACTCCTGTGTTTCTGCTCTAAAGCGATCTTGAATGCTGGAGCAGGAAGGTTAAAGTAGCCCGAATGTCACGCGAGCCTGACAATCGTCTTTACCAAGAAATCCTTGGCCTGATCCTTTTGGGGGCGGGCACTCTGCTTTTTTTAGCGCTGATTTCCTATGACCCGCATGATGTGCCCGGCTGGCTGGGGATCGCCACCAGCACCAGTAACATTCATCAAACCCTCTTTGGTTCCACGGGAGCCATCGTAGCTTGTGTGGCCAACCTGCTTTTCGGAGCAGCCTCCTTTTTTGTGGCCGTGGTGTTGTTCGGCTATGGAGCCGTCAAGCTGATCTGCCCTGGCTGGCGTTTGCTGCGGCGGCTTCCGTGGGCGGTGGTGTTTGTCGTTTCTGCTGCCTGCATTGCCCACTTTCAGCCCTCCATTTTGCATTTCTTTTTGAAGGGGGGACTCAAAGGATATGCCGTCCGGATGAACATCCGCAGCCCCGGTGGTCAGTTCGGTTACTGGTTGGGCAACTTGTTCAAGACGCTCTTTGACCGGCCCGGTTCGCTGATCCTTCTTTCCGGTCTCTATTTTTCCAGCCTCGTTCTCATGACGGGCATCCACCCGGTGCTCCTGATTCGCAAAACCATCGCCCTCATTCCGGCTCTGATGGAACGCTACCACCAGTGGCAGGTTGCGCGGGCCGACGAACGGGGCCGCTTGGAACTCGAACGCAAGCGGATCGAACAGGAAGCGCGCAAACTGGAGAAGCAACTCAAGCGCAAAGGTGTGAAGCCGGTTGAAGAACCGCTCGAATCTGAGCCCAGCGAGGCCGAGGCGGAGCCAGAGCAACCGGTTTTCGATCCCGACCGGCCCGCGCCTCAAGTGATCGATACCAACGCAGCGGCGCGCAAACCAGATCCGCTGAAAAAGGAGAAAGCCGATTCACTGACGCCCAGGGATCCCGTGCATCTTGAAGATTATCAACTGCCCGGCTTGGACCTGCTCGACGAGCCAAACCCCGCGGAGGGCGTCGCAGCCGACCCTGATGAACTCCTCAAAGTCCAGGCCATAGTGATCGACACGCTGGCGCAGTTTGGCATCGCCGTTGCGCCAGGGGACATCACTCGCGGCCCCACCATTACACGGTATGAGGTCTATCCCGCCAAGGGCGTGCGCGTGGACAAAATCGTGAGCTTGGAGCGCGACATCGCCCGCGCCACCCGTGCCGAGCGGATCAATATTCTCGCCCCCATTCCCGGCAAGGACACTGTCGGCATCGAAATCGCCAACAACCGCAAACAGAAAGTCGCCTTCCGGGAATTGTTGGAATCCGAAGACTGGCTGCTCCACGCCAAAGCCAAAATCCCGCTCGTGCTGGGCAAAGATGTTTATGGCAAGGCGATCCTGGGTGATCTCGCCGCGATGCCTCATCTCCTCGTGGCTGGAACCACCGGCTCCGGCAAGAGCGTCTGCATCAACTCCATCATCGCCTCCATCCTCTACCGCTTCAAACCCGAGGAACTGCGCTTCATCATGATCGACCCGAAAGTGGTCGAAATGCAGATATACAATACGCTGCCGCACTTGGTAATACCCGTCGTCACCGATCCCAAAAAAGTGTTACTTGCCTTGCGCTGGGTCATCGACGAGATGGAAAAGCGCTACAAGATTTTTGCCAAAACCGGCGTGCGCAACATCACCTCCTTCAACGCCCGGCCCAAGCCGAAGTCGCAGCAGGAACTCGACGCCGAGGCTGATGCGGCAGCGGAGACCCGGGAGCGCGAAACCGCCCCATGGGAGGAGGCGGACGAGAACGCCGTGGCCGCAAATGAAGAAGAAATCGTCAAACCGACCGTCCGGGTGCGCCGGGATGACGAAATCCAGATTCCCGAGGGACCGATGTCCTACATCGTCGTCATCATCGACGAGTTGGCCGATCTGATGCAGACCGCCCCGGCGGACGTGGAGAGCGCTATCGCCCGCATCACGCAGATGGCGCGCGCCGCAGGTATCCATATGATCGTCGCCACGCAGACGCCGCGCGCGGACGTTATTACCGGCGTCATCAAAGCCAACATCCCCACCCGCATCGCCTTCCAAGTAGCCAGCGGACTCGATTCCCGCATTATCCTCGACGAAAAAGGGGCCGAGCGTCTCCTGGGCCAGGGCGACATGCTTTACCAACCGCCCGGCACTTCGCGCATGACCCGCGCCCAAGGCGTGCTGGTAACAGATGATGAAATTCATCGCTTAGTGGAGTTTGTGTCCCGCCAGAGCCCGCCCGATTTCGATCAGGAAATCCACGAACGCCTTTCCGGTCAGGGAACCGAAGCGGAGGAGGTTTCCGAAGAAGATGAGGAACTGGTGCAAAAATGCATCGAAATCATGAAACAGGAAAACAAGGCGAGCACCTCGCTTTTCCAACGGCGCTTGCGACTGGGATACACCCGCGCCGCCCGCGTGGTGGACATCCTCGAACAACGGGGCTACGTCGCCGCCGGAGAAGGGGCGAAACCGCGCGAAATCCTCGTGAACCTGGACGATCTCATCTAATTTTTTATGAAAGGAAGCGTTGGCCAGATGCTGCGCGATGCGCGGCTCGAAAAAAACCTCACCGTTGATGAGGTCTCTCGCGCCACCAAGATTCGTCCAACCCAAATCGAAAATTTAGAAAACGACGACTACTCGCACTTTCCCAACCTCGCCTACGCGCGCAGCTTTTTGTTTCTCTACGCCAAGCACCTCGGCGTTGATATTTCCCAATATCCGACCGTGGAGGCGGGCAGCGCCGTCGGCTTGGCTGATTATAAATATTTACAGAGCGAAGAGGCGGAAAAGGTTCGCTATGGTCGTCCGGAACCGGGTGAACCTCCTAAAAAACCTCGCTGGCTCATCGCCTTTTTCGGTTTTCTTATCATGCTGGCATTGGGGGGGCTTATCGGTTGGGGCGTTATAACCATTCTGAGGGTGTGGCCGGAAAATCAGGCCAAAAAGGACGCGGAGGCGCTTTTCCTGCCTACGCCGGTTCCTGTTGCCACTCCCACGCCGGAACCCACGCCTTCCCCCACTCCCGAAGTGGTTGTCGTGCCTGCCCAACCTGCTGCAACATTGGCTGACCCCACGCCAGCTTCTTCTCCAATCCTGGAGCCGGAAGTCCGTCGGGCGGAACCGTTGACATCAGCGAATACTGAACCGGTTGTTCCTGCGGCACCAGTGACAGCGCCCTCTCCGACGCCCGCTTCTTCCCCTGCTGCCGTTTCAGGAACCGTGAGGGAAATCAAAGTGCGTGTCACCAAAAGGACAAAGGTTAGGATCGTGCGGGATAATCCTAATGATTCGTCCGTCTATTACGGCTACGTGAATCCCGCGCAGCCGGTGCTGACTTACCGGGGTAAATATTTCTGGATCAAGACGACCGATCCAGACGCCGTAAATATCACCATTGATGGCCAGTCTGTCACCGGACCAGAGTCTGGCGTGGAGATCATCCGCAGCCCAGGGCTATAAAAGGGGGATGCTTGCCAGCGCCTCCCGGAAGGAAGGATAGAGAGGCGTCCAGCCGAGCCCCCGGAGTTTTGCGTTGCTGACGCGTTTGTGGGTCCAGCCGCGTTTGCGGTCCAGATCGAGCGGACCTTTCGATGGCAACGGGCGCTCAAAGTGTTCTGCAAAGGCGACATAGATTTCCCATTGGGTGACGGGGGTGTTGTCGGCGACGTTGTAAATGCCTGCCGGGCGGTCGAGCAGGAACCCGAGCGCCGAGGTCGCATCCGCGCGGTGGATCTGGTTGATGACGCGGTTGCCGTCCCCTTCGATCACCGCACGGCCATCGAGAAATTTTTCCAGGAGCACCCAGCGGCCCGGCCCGTAGATCCCGGCCAACCGCGCCACCGTGCCACCCGCCGCCAGGACCAGGGCTTCGGTGGAGAGGAGAATGTGCCCCGTTTCGCGTTCCGGTTGCGTCGGGCTTTCCTCGGTGACGAGCATGCCATCGGTCTGGGTATAGACGGATGTGCTGCCGGTCCAGAGCAACCGGGCGGGGTGCAGTACTTCGATCAAATTTTGGGTTCCCTCCTCATAAACGCGACGGTAATCCTCCGGGCCACCCCGACCTGAACTGGCGCAGCCGATTACAGCGTCGAACGCGCCGAGCGCGCTCAGCGCAGTCCGATCTGTGATGTCGCAAGGCAGAACGCGGAATGGCTCCGTTTGGAGGGCTTGCGCCGATGTCGAGTGGCGTGTGATTCCCACAACTTTCCAGCCCTGAGCGTGCAGCAACCGGGTAACAGAAAGCCCCAGATAGCCGCACCCGACCACCAGCACACGCCGCCCCAAGCGGAGCCGTGTTTCGCAGGGCAACTCGCTGACGGGCGTTGCTGGGAGAGGATCAGAGCCGGTCATAGCGCCAGGTATTCTCCCGGCAACACTTCGATCTGGTGGTCGAGCATCGTATCGCCGTCGAAAATGAAGTGCCCGCGAAACGGACGACCCGCGATCAGCAGCGGCAGCCAGATGCCATCATCGGCCCACATGGCGTCGTAGGGAACGGCGTTTAGGGGTGTCCACCTCGGCACGGCTTCGTCGGTTTCCACCTCCGTACCATCATGGCCTTCAGCCCGGAAGACGACGCAATGGAGGGTGTAGCCATCCGTGAATTGAAAGAAGAGTTCGCCCACTGGACGCGGATCATGCGGGGTGAGCCCCACTTCCTCCTGGGTTTCGCGGATGGCAGCTTCGAGAGAGGATTCGCCCGGCTCGATCTTGCCACCGGGAGCGTTGATTTTACCGGCACCCAAACCCCTTTTTTTGAGAATGAGCAGCAGTTCGCCCTGGCGGAAAATAAAACAGAGCACGCCCCGTTCGCGCGGAGTCCAGCGGGACCAGTCGATGTCAGCAATGGCGGTCACAAGCACCGATCATGCCCCGAATTTCGCCATCCGTCATGCGGAATGGCAGCGATTATTTTCCCACGGCCTTGACGGCTTCTTCGATTTTTTGAGCGAAAGCCTTTTGGATTTCGCCTTGAGCCTGGGGAAACGTGAATGTCGCGTCCTGCTCGTGCGCCTTCATCACCGTGCGGATCGCCTCAAACAAGAGGTTTTGCTGCAATTGGTTCACTGGGATATTTTGTCCCTTGGCGATGGCTGCCAAGTCGTCAATATTCTTCAATGAAACCGGGGCTATGCCGTTGATATTCACTTGGGAGGTCACGGAGGCAGCGGTGGGAGACACGCGCCAGTTTTTTTCAAAAGCGTCAACCTGAGCAGGAGCCATACCAAACGCTTCCATCACCCCGCGCGCCATCAGCATGTTGCCTTCCGGGTTCATGTGAACGCCGTCCACCGTGAGATGTTTGGACGGAGTGGCTTTCAGGGATTTCCAGCACAGGGCGTTGAGATCGGCCAGCGGCAGATTCTTTTCCTTGGCGAGCTGGCGCAGGAAATCGTTGTAGGGAGCCAGAGCCTGATTGTCGGCGTTGTCGCTTTCCTGGATGACAGTTGCGGTTAGGATGACGACTTTGATCCCGGCAGCCTGCGCCTTGTCCACGAGGGCGGTGATGTTCGCTTTGTAAGGTTCCAGGTCAACGTGCGATGCATCATGATGCCAGACATCGTTGACGCCGCAGCTCAAGGTCATCCAGTCGGGTTTTTGGGCGATCAATTGATCAATCCGGGCAAGCATGTTTTTCGAGGTTTGGCCGCTGATGCCAGCGGGAACCACGGCTATCTTGACACCTGCGGATTCCAAGCCTTCCGCGACGAGGTGAACGTAGCCGCCAACGCGGTCCCAACCGAACTGCGTGATGGAGTCGCCCATGAAAGCGACCTTTTGGCCGTTTTGGACTTTGATTTGGGCCTGACTGGTGCTGAGGAGGCCGAAGGAAAGGAATGCTAGGAGGAGATGTTTGTGTAATGTCATAAGGGGAAAACGGTGAAGCTTCGCAGTATCCCTAAAGTGAGCCTCCCTGCAACAGGAAAACGTCCTGTTCTATTTTACGGTTCGAAAGATTCTGAAGCTCAATCCTTGTGTTTAAGTTCCTTCTCCATCTTCGCCAGGCACTTTGGGCAGATGCCATGGGTGAAGTCGGAACCGGTTTCTTTATGGATGTATTCTTCGATTTGGTGCCAGTAATCCTTGTCGTCGCGGACGCTCTTGCAATACGAACAGATGGGAATCAATTCCTTCAATTTACGGACATCCACGAGGGCTTGCTCTAAATCGGTGATCTTTTTGGCGAGCGTCCTCTCCAGTTGCACCACACGCTGGCCCACTTTGAGACGGGCCCGGAGTTCGTCGGGATCGAACGGTTTGATAACATAGTCGTCGGCGCCGGCTTCCAGCCCTGCGGCGATTTCCTCCTTCTGGCTCTTGGCCGTGAGCAGCAGGAGATACAAATACGGGCGATCTTTGAGGGCGCGCACCCGGCGGCAAACTTCCAACCCATCGAGTTTGGGCATCATCCAGTCGATGATCGCGATGGAAGGCGGGTCATCAGACGCCAAAATACTCAGTGCCGCTTCGCCGTCCTCGGCGCTCGAAACGCTAAAACCCCAATTCGCCAGGTTCCGTTCCAAAAGATGCCGTGAAACGTAGTGATCTTCTGCGATGAGAATTCGGTTTGTTTCCAGATTCATGACCAAGCTAAACAGTGCATTAGACTTCCCCTCTTCGCAAGCCTTCAAAATTCGGTAGTGTCCTAATTTGATTTGTTTCTGTTTTACGTTTTTGGCAACATATCTCGTTTCTTGCGGTGAAAAGCGTTTCCCATGAAAGTTTCTGACCTACGCGGCATCCTTCAATACGTCCCCCGGTTCCGGGAGAAAATCTTCGTCGTGGCAATCGACGGCGATGTCATTGCGTCCGAAAACTTCGGGAACATCCTCTTGGATTTGGCGGTGCTCCGTTCCCTCAACATCAAGGTGATCCTGGTTCACGGCGCGGCGCTCCAGATCGAAAGGCTCGCGACGGAACGTGGCGTGACCGTCAGCAATTGCGACGGCACGGGCATCACCGACGATGCGACGCTGCGGTTGAGCATCGAGGCGGCCATCGGCATCTCCAACGACATCATGCAAGGCCTCACCTCCGTGGACCTGCGGGCCGCCTATGCCAACGCCATCATTGCCCATCCCTTCGGCATCCGGGGCGGTGTTGATTACCTGCAAACCGGCAGAGTGGAGCGGGTGGACACCCATTCCCTGCGGCTTTTTCTGAACGAAGGGATCATCCCGATCATTCCGCCCATCGGCTTCGACGGCGAAGGCAAGACCTTCCGGGTCAACTCGGACTCCATCGCTTTTGAAGTCGCGGAGGCGATGCGCGCCACCAAAATCATCTACCTCATGGCCGGGGACGGACTGTGTGCCAATGGGGAGGTCATCCGGCAGCTTTCCATCGTCGAAGCCGAGGAGACGCTTAAACGGGGCAAGATCAACCCGAACCTCGCCTCCAAGATCGACTACGGCGCCCTCGCCTGCCGCAATAACATCCCGCGTGTCCACCTCCTCAACGGCCTTATCAACGAAGCGCTCTTGACCGAGGTGTTCAGCCATGACGGGATCGGCACCATGATCTACTCCAACGAGTATCAGCAAATCCGGCGCGTCTTTAAAAAGGACGTGAGGGGCGTCATGGGGCTCATCCGGCAAAGCGTCCACAACGAGGAACTCATTCGCCGCACCCGCAGCGACATCCTTGCCCATATCGACGACTATTGGGTGCTGGAGATTGACCGCACGCTGGTCGGTTGCGTCGCCTTGCACTGTTACCCGGAGGAAAAGAAAGCCGAGCTGGCCTGCCTCCACGTCAACAAGGCGTATGGCGACCAAGGCTACGGCCAGAAGCTCATGACGTTTGTGGAAAAAATGGCGGCGGAGAAGGGGATGAAGAAACTCTTCGCCCTCTCCACCCAAGCCTTCTCCTTTTTCCAACAAAAAGGGGACTACCACGAAGTTGCCCCGGAGCTGCTCCCCTCCGAGCGGCAGGAAAAATACAAAGCCAGCAACCGGCACTCGAAAGTCCTCATGAAAGACGTGGCGGCGGAAGCCAACGCGGAGTTGCAGCGGCACGTGTAATTCAGGCTGCAAATGAAAGCTTATTTCCCTGCGTCCATCCTTGGCTTCGCTCTACTGGTTTCGGTTCCCATATACCAAGCCCACGCCCAGTCACAGGGGGAGATGAATATGGCAGCGGCCCGAGATTTTGAAAAAGCGGATGCTGAACTCAATGTTGTTTTCAAGAAGCTGATTGCCCTGCTGGATGAAGAAGGGAAGAAAAAGCTCGTTGCCGCGCAGCGTGCCTGGCTTGCCTTTCGGGATGCTCAAGCTACGTTTGACGCAGATGCGATGCGTGGTGGCAGCGCCGCACGTGGCATCTACTCTGCCACTCGAGAGGAGTTGACTGAACAACGCACCGTGGAGTTAAAGAAGATGTTGAAGTTTGCGGAAGCCTATCCCTCGCGGTGACTTGCATCCCTCTTTGCGCCTTAGTGTCTTTGCGTGCGATCAAAATCTGCGTCCATCTGCGAAATCTGCGGATGTCTCTCCTTCCTAGGCGTAACCCCTTCTCAGGAAATCTAGCGAAAGCAGATTGCGGAAAGGGCAGAACCCGCCTATAACCCTTCCATGATCGACTACATGCAGAAAGGTGGCCCGCTGATGTGGCTGCTCGTGCTGCTCAGCATCGTTTCCACCGTCGTCTTTTTTGAAAGGCTGATCTATTTCCACCGGGTTACCATCCGCGTGGGCGAGTTCCTACGCGGCCTCTCCAATCTGGTCGCACACGGCCATTACGCCGAAGCGCTCCACGAATGCGCGGGCACCGCCGGGCCGGTGGCGCGTGTCATCCACGCCGCCGTTGTCCGGCACGAATCGCCGCGTGCCGAACTGCGGCAGATCGTTCAGGAGGCAGGCCAGTTGGAAGTCCCCAAGCTCGAACGCCACCTCCCGATGCTTGCCACGATTGCCTATGTCGCCCCGATGATCGGGCTGTTGGGGACCGTGACGGGGTTGATCGACGCTTTCATCACCCTTTCAAGCAACGCCGGAGGGTTGGCCACGGCGGCGGATATTTCCACGGGCGTTTACAAGAGCCTGCTCACGACGGCTGCCGGTCTAGCCGTCGCCATCCCCACCTCGCTCGCCTACAGTTTCCTTTCCTCGCGGGTCAACACGCTCATGCATGACATGGAGCGCGCCGGAATCGAGATCGTCAACCTGCTCACGGAAACGCCGGTTCCCGTGGAACCAATCATCCGATTTGGTGACCGGCAACGGACAGGCGGAACCGAATAACCCCTCGTCCGAAGACACCATGAAGCTGCATCGCACCGCCAGCTACAATCCAGAGTTGTTCAACCTCATTCCGTTGATCAACGTCCTCTTTCTGGTGATGGCCTACGCCACGTTGAGCCGCGCGTTCATTGTGCAGCCGGGCCTCTCCGTCGCCCTCCCGGTTTCCCCGTTTGCGTTGAGTTTGCAGCGCCATCCGCAGATCGTCAGCATTACGGCTGGGGCTATGCCAGCGATCTATTTCCATGACAAACGGGTTGAACTCGGCGAGTTGGAGGAAATGCTCGTCCAACCGGAAATCAAAGATCGCTCCCTCATCATCCGGGCGGATCGCGCCGTGCCGTATGAATTCGTCTCCAATGTTATGAACCTGGGGTTGCGCCGGGGATATTCAGTCGCCGTCGCCGCCACCAGCCAGCCGCAATGAACGCCAACCCTCGTGGATTTGCCGCGCTGGCCGCCCAAGTCGAGGCGCAGGTCGAGCGCTACCGGATGGTTTTTCACTGGCCGGAGCGCACCGCCTCGCTTTTGATCCCGATGCTGTTCGTGCTTTCCGTGGCGGTTCATGCGCTTGCGTTTTACATTTTCCAGGTTGTTTACCCGCCCACCGTCGCCATCGCGCCTCCCTCGGCGCAGGTTACGCTGTTGACCTCCGCCACGCCCGAGGGAGCAGCGCTTCTGCATTGGGTGCAGGCGCAGGATCCAGCTACTGCCGCGCGCAGCCGGGAACTCGTGCCCTGCGGTCTCGGTGAAGTCCGTTACGAGCCTGCCTATGCCGTGGTTCACACGTTTCCCAAGGAGGCAGAACCGGCCTTGGAGCCCATCAGGTTCCCTTCGGCGCGCAGTTTGCTGGATGAAAGAGGCGCGTCGACAGCGTCGAGCGATGACCTGCCGAGCCGTTCCGTCTCCACGTCACTTTCCCTTTCCAGACCGCTCCGTTCGCGCGATGCCGCTCCCGGTGCGCCGCTTCCCATCAAGTCTCCCAGCGGGGTCAATCTGAAACCCACGGTGTTTTTGGTGGGGGTCGGAGATCGCGGCGACGTCCGCTACTGTTTCCTGCAACAAAGCAGCGGCGACGACGAGGCCATCGATACTCAGGCTGAGACCCTGATGCGCCAGCACGAGTTTTCCCATTCGGAAACCCCTCTGGAGTGGGGCTTTGCCACCTTCACTTGGGGGGCTGAAGCCTACGCGCCCCATCTTTCTGCGCCGCTGCCGCAAGCCCCGGCGGTCCCCGAACCATGATCCGCGTCAGCCTCACGTTGCTCATCTTCATCTACCTCACCCTGTTTCTGACGGTGGTGTTCGCCCTCTGGATTTGGTTTGAGTGGAGCCGCCAGCACCGGGAACGCCATGCCGTCCGGCACCGCATCCGCTGCACTCTGTGCGCCTTCGAGTTTGAGGACTCGACCGACGAGTCTCTCCCGCGCTGCCCTCGCTGCGGTAGTCTCAACGAACGGGAGCGGTTTCGGATGTTGTAATCGGCGGTATGTAAAATTTGTGTAACAGGCTTGCCAGCGGGGGACGACTTGTCCATGATGGGACATGGCAACCGTATCCGACTCCATCGACGCCGCCTTCTACAAACCGGCTGATGAATTTTTCACCCAGCACTCCGGCACTGGGTTTACCTTTGACGATGTTTCGCTGGCGACCCTCTATTCCGAGATCCTCCCCCGCGCGACCAATCTCGAAACTTCGCTCTCCGATTCGCTCCGGCTCCAGATCCCGATCATTTCGGCGGATATGGATACCGTCACCGAGTCCCGCATGGCCATTGCCATGGCCTTGAGTGGCGGTCTGGGCCTGATCCATTACAACATGCCCGAGCGCCAGCAGCTCTCGGAAGTCAGTCGCGTGAAAAATCACGTTCACGGCTTGATTCAGGAGCCGATCAAAGTCCTCCCGGACCAGTTGATCGGCGAGGTGATCGAGCTGATCGAAGAAAAACGCTTCTCCTTCAGCACGTTTCCCGTGGTGGACGAGCAAAACCACCTCATCGGCCTGCTGCCCGGCCATGTCCTCAAGCAGCGCTACGCCGCCAAGAAAGTAGCGGAAGCAATGACAGAGCGATCCGCCATCCATACCATTCAGGAGAAGGAGCTTTTGCCCGACCCGATTGCCCGCGCCGACCGCTTCTTCAACGACCACATCGGCATCCACAAACTGCTCGTCGTCGATAAACAGGACCGCCTCTGTGGCCTCTTCACCTTGAGCGACGTGGAGCGCATCACCCAGGAAAGCCGGGCGCAATTGAAGCCTGCGCGCGACAGCCACTTCCGGTTGGTGTGCGGTGCCGCCGTCTCAGCCACGCGTGGTGCCAATGGCGACCTCGACAAAGAGCGCATCCAAGCCCACGTTGGCGCGCTGGTGGAACGCGGCGTGGACGTTGTGGCTGTCTCCACCGCCCACGGCCACACCAAGGGAGTCGGCGAAACTGTCCGCTTCATCCGTGAAATCTTCCCCGAACTCACCATCATCGCTGGCAACGTTACCAGCGGCGCGGGCGTGACGTTTCTCGCCGAATGCGGCGCGAACGCCGTCAAGGTGGGCCAGGGTCCCGGCTCCATCTGTACCACGCGCATCGTCGCTGGAGTGGGCATCCCGCAGATGACAGCCCTCTATGTTGCCTCCCAGTCCACCGCGAAAAAAGGCGTTCGGATTATCGCCGACGGCGGCATCACCAAATCCGGCGATCTCGTGAAAGCCCTCACCTTGAGCGACGCCGTGATCTGCGGCGGCTTGCTCGCCGGTTGCCCCGAAGCCCCCGGCCAGATCATGGAAATCAACGGCAAACTCTACAAACAATACCGCGGCATGGGGAGCCTGGCTGCCATGAAAGCCGGTTCCGCCGCCCGCTACGGCCACTCCGTCAAGGACACCACGCGCAAAGCGGCTGCCGAAGGCGTGGAAGCCGTCAAGGAAGTCTCCGCCTCCATTGACATCGTGCTCACGCAGCTCGTGGGCGGCGTCCAGTCCGGCATGGGCTACCTCGGCGCGGCCAACTTGAAGGAACTCCGCGAAAAAGCCCGCTACATCCGGGTGAGCCCGGCGGGCCAGCGCGAAGCCGCCCCGCATGACGTGATCGAAATCAAAACCGGTGGCGGAAACAACCCAGGCTAGGCGGATTCATTTCCCAGAGTGAAATTGTACCTTTCGTCAGACCACCTCTGCAACGACCCCTCGCGGCTGTCGGCCTTGCGAGCCAAGAATTATAAAGTCGCCGTGGTTCAGAATGCGCTGGATGCTTCCACGGATCGGGAGCGCTGCAAGCGGGGATTGGAAAGCGAATTCGCCGATCTCAGAGACCTCGGTTTGTCGCCTGATGCACTGGATTTACGCTGCTTCTTCGGCAAGGCCGACGAACTGGAAAAGCGCCTCAGCGAATTCGGTTATCTCTGGGTCACCGGCGGCAACACCTTTGTGCTTCGGCGGGCCTTTGCGCAGAGCGGTCTCGATGCCATTCTTCAAAAGAAGCTGCCCGAAGAGGACTTCGTCTATGCGGGCTACAGCGCGGGAGTCTGTGTGCTTGCGCCGACTTTGAAAGGCTTTCATCTCGAAGATGACCCGGAAATCCTGCCCGACGATTACTCCCCTGAGATCATCTGGACTGGGCTGGGTTTCATCCCCTTTTCCATTTTGCCTCACTATCGGTCGGATCAATCGGGATCAGAAATCATCGAAAAGGCGGTTGCATATTTCATCGAACACAAGATGCCCTTCGTGGTGCTGCGCGATGGCGAGGCGCTGGTCTTGGATTCAAAAAGTCCTAAAGCAGACCCCCGGCGGCTTCCTCTTCCGCGCCGGTGAGGAAGGCGTTCATGACGCGCAGCCGCGCGCGGGCGATTCGGCGCGCCTGCGGGAGCGTCAGTTTACCGGGGAGTTCCCGGGCGTTGCGGTGTAGCAGGGCCACCGCGTCGCTGAACGTGTGAAAGCGCGTGTCGCGTCCCACTTTGCTTACGTTGCGCAGAATGCCGACCGCCCCGAGTTGCTCCAGGATGTCCGCGTCCCTCAACAGCAGCCCTTCCACGGAACTGGGCGAGGCGGAGGGAAGATGGCTGGCGATCACCTCTGTCACCGCTGGGATTTTTTCCTCTGGGAACCCGAATCCTTTTAGCAGCTTCGGCACTTGCTCCACTGCATAAGCCACGTTGTCCCAAGCTGCCAGCGCTGCCGGGTCTTCCGGGCGATGGCCGATGAAAACCCCCAGATCGTGCAGCCACGCGGCGGCGTAGAGCACGTCGTCGTCGTAGGAGAGTTCCGCGCCGAGGCGCTTTGCCAGTTCGTAAAGCCGGGGCTGATGGCTGAACTTGTCCACCGGACGGGCTTGGACACGGATGTAATCCGCAATGGCGCGGCGATAATCGGGGGAGGACATGGGAGAAAGGAAGACCAAGGAGGGGCAGTTGTCATCTGTTTTCTCGCACCGTCCGGTTTGCAGAATGGACAAATGGGCATTCCTAGTGGATACGTAGGACATGAAGCTTTCGAGTCGAACCGATTATGCGCTTCGGGCTCTATTCAATTTGGTGGAATGCGCGGATCAAGAATTGGTTTCCACCCGCAAACTGGCGGAGCGGAACGATATTCCCAAGAAGTTCCTGGAGCAAATCCTAATGGAGCTTAAGTTCAAGGGATGGATCGAAAGTGTGACCGGCAAACACGGGGGCTATCGTCTGGCCAAGCCTGCCAGTGAGATTACGATGGGGGAGGTGATCCGGCACTTTGAAGGGAGCCTGGCCCCGATAGGTTGCGTCTCGTCCACGCAATACAAGTATTGCACTCAAGAATCGGTCTGCCGGTTCCGCCGACTGTTTCTGGATGCCCGCAATTACGTGACGGGCTTGATGGATCGCTCGACGCTGGAATCCGTTTTCAAAGCGCAACCAGTGACACGCGAGGAAGTGTTCAAAGAGACACTGATGCACGGGGCGGGAATCTGAGCCGATCCCCGAAAAACCAAACTTATTGAAAAAATTCGTAAAAAAGTGAGAAAAAGCCCTTGACGTTTATATCCCACCAATATACTAGGTGGACGCATGAAAGCGATCCATTCGCTCTCCAAGCGCTAAAATCGTCCCTCATCCGGTCGGTTCAACGCCAAAACCAACAATCCAAATCAACAACCCATTCCATGAAAAAAACCTCCTTCCTTTGGTCCGCGATTGCGGCCCTTCAAATCCTCGGTCTCCCGCTCGCTGCTCAGGCAGGCGAGGACGCCAAATCCACCCAGCCAGCTACTACGACCGAAAAAGCGCCCCCGCTTCCTCTTCATACCATCGAAGGCGTGGGCGGTATCGTGATCACCCCGGTCGCCTATCTGGTGAACCCAGGGCCCGCCGGCACGACCTTCGGGCTGCCAGCCACTTCGGTCACCTACGTCAATGCTGGCACCAAGAACGTCGAAACTGCCGCGATTACGGAAACCCTCTTCGGACGCGTGGAACTCGGCTACGCTGCGAGCCGCTTCGGGGTTGGCAATCTCGTGAATGATGTGAAAGATGCCACAAGCATCGACATCACCGACCACGTGACGGTCCACAACTTCAACGCTCGCGTGCTGGCTCTGCCTGAAAATAGCTTCGACCTTCCGGTGCCTGCGGTGACACTCGGAGCCGCTTACAAATACAATGACGGCATCTCCGACATTAACAACCAACTGCATGGGGCGCTCAGTTCCATCGGTTACAAGCGCGATGACGGCGTGGACTTCACGTTGACGGCTACCAAGGCGTTTCCGAAGGTCTTTGGGCGTCCGTTGCTTGTGACGGCTGGCCTGCGCTTGAGCGAAGCAGAGCAACTCGGTTATCTCGGTTTCGGCGATAAATATCGCGCGACATTTGAAGGCAATCTGGCCTACGGCATCACCGACTGGTTGTGGCTCGCCTCGGAATTCCGTGGCAAAGCCAATGCCTACCAGCAGATTCCCGGTCTGGTCCAGCGGGAAGACAACTGGTGGACGGTTGGCGCCGCGTTTGTCATCAACCCGCACGCCACCATCACAGTCGGCTGGGGTCACTTCGGCCCGCTGCTCAACACCGATGAAAACAAGGGCGTAGCGGTTCAGGCCAAATACGAATTCTAGGGCAACAGAGGGTAATGGAGCGCCTCCGGGAGAGAAAATCTCCCGGAGGATGCTTCGGACAGAATTCACCCTCACGACTCGACAAAAAAATCTCTCGCCAAGCACACATCCGGAATTCCTGAAAATGAGTTTTAATATCGCTGACATTTTAGCTTCCATCGCGTCGCTCGCGCGAAATTCCAAAGTTGCTTCCCGCCCGCAATCCACGCACACTCCATCCAACCCAATAGAACCTATGTCACAGCAACGCTTTGAAACCGCCGCCCTCCACGCAGGGCAAGTCCCAGACCCCACCACCGGCTCACGCGCCGTGCCGATCTACCAGACAACCTCCTATGTCTTCAAGAGCACGGAGCACGCAGCCAACCTCTTTGCCTTGAAAGAGTTCGGCAACATTTACACGCGGCTTATGAACCCGACGACCGATGTATTCGAGCAGCGCGTGGCAGCCATCGAAGGCGGCACGGGCGCGCTCGGAGTCGCATCAGGTCAATCGGCCATCAGCCTGGCGCTGCTGGCCATTACTCAGCCCGGCGACGAGATCGTTGCGGCGGACAACCTCTATGGCGGCACCTACTCGCTCTTCCATTATACCTTCCCGAAACTCGGGCGCACAGTGAAATTCGTCAATTCGCAGGACCTCGAAGGGTTCCGCAAAGCCATCACGCCCAAAACCCGCGCCATCTACGCGGAGACCATCGGCAATCCGAAGCTCGACGTGCCGGATTTCGCGCCGCTCGCGGCCATTGCTCACGAGGCGGGTATCCCGCTGGTGGTTGATAACACCGTGGGTGTTGGTCTTGTAAGACCCATTGACCACGGCGCGGACATCGTCGTCATCTCGGCCACCAAATACATCGGCGGCCACGGCACCTCCATCGGCGGGGTGATCGTGGACAGCGGCAACTTCAAGTGGAACAACGGGAAATTCCCCGAGTTCACCGAGCCCGACCCGAGCTATCACGGCCTCGTCTTCTGGGACGCGTTGAGCAACGTGCCCGGCGCGGGCAACATCGCCTTCATCATCAAAGTGCGCGTGCAATTCTTGCGCGATCTCGGCCCGGCGCTGAGCCCATTCAACTCCTTCCAATTCCTGCAAGGCCTGGAAACCCTGCCGTTGCGCATCACGCGGCATTCGGAAAACGCATTGGCGGTCGCCAAATTCCTCAAAGCGCACCCTGCCGTGGCGTGGGTCAACTACCCCGGCTTGGAAGACAGCCCCAACCACGCGCTCGCCGCTAAGTATTTGAAGGGCGGTTTCGGCGGGATCGTGGGATTTGGCATCAAAGGCGGGCTGGAAGAGGGCAAGCACTTCATCAATAGCGTGAAGCTCCTCTCGCACCTGGCGAACATTGGCGACGCCAAGAGCTTGGTCATTCACCCGGCCTCCACCACGCACTCACAGTTGACCCCGGCGGAGCAGGAAGCCACCGGCGTCACTGCTGATTACGTCCGGCTCGCCATCGGCTTGGAGAATATCGAGGACATCAAAGCCGACCTCGATCAAGCCCTCCGCGCCGCCACGGCGTAAGCAGCTTTCGTGAGGCAACATGCAATGGAAACCCGCTCCGAAAGGGGCGGGTTTCCTTGTTTTTGGCAGAATCAGCCTTGGCGCGGTTTCCAGTGCGAGCTAGAGTGACCTCTGGAACGCCATGTCCCTTTCCGACACCACGCTCTACTTTGATAACAACGCCACGACGCGGATCGATCCGCGCGTGGTCGAGGCGATGCTGCCTTGGCTGACGGATCTCTACGGGAATCCGTCGAGCGGCTGCCAGTTGGGCAGGCAGGCGGCCCAGGCCGTCGAACACGCGCGGGAACAGGTGGCCGCGCTGCTCGGGTGCGAACCGCGCGAGATCGTCTTCACCAGCGGCGGCACGGAGTCCAATAACGCGGCGATTGCCTCGGCGGTACGGCTCAATCCTGACCGGCGACACCTTGTCACCACCGCCGTGGAGCACAGCGCGATCCTCAAGCCGTGTGAGGCGCTGGAGCGGGAAGGATATGAAATCTCCCGCCTCTCGGTGGATTCCGAAGGATGGCTTGATATGATTGACTTCGAGCGTTTAATCTGCCCGGATACTGCGCTGGTCTCCATCATGGCGACCAACAACGAAACCGGTGTGCTTTTTCCCATCGGGGAGCTGGCGCAGATCGCGCGGGACAAGGGTGCATTGTTCCATTCCGACGCTGTGCAAGCCGCAGGTAAAGTGTCGATCCAAGTTTCAGAATTGGGAATTTCTTATATGAGCGTCTCTAGTCATAAAGTTCACGGACCCAAAGGCGTGGGAGCGCTTTACGTCAATCGTCGAAGCGGGTTCCGTCCGTTGCTTTCCGGTGGGGGGCAGGAGAGCGGGCGGCGGTCCGGGACGGAGAACGTGGCGGGGATTGTCGGCTTCGGACAGGCGGCGGAACTGGCCTTGCAAAACCTGGAGTGCGAGGCAACCGAAGTCAAAGGACTCAGAGATGCCTTCGAGCGAGGGATTTTGGAGCAGATTCCGGGCGTTTGCATCAATGGAGGGATCGCCGAGCGGCTCCCCAATACAACCAACTTGGCCTTTGAAGGCGTGGAAGCCGAGGCTGCGCTGCTGCTGTTGGATCGCGCAGGGATTTGCGCTTCGGCGGGCTCGGCCTGCATGACTGGCTCCCTCCAACCCTCCCACGTCCTGAAAGCGATGGGCTTTTCCACCGAACGCGCCCGGAGCAGTCTGCGCTTTTCCTTTTCGCGGTTCAACACGGCGGCGGAGATCGCAAAAGCCATGGAGATTTTGCCCGGCGTGATGGCCAGATTACGTGGGACGCCGTAAGCTCCAGAACCGGAAAGGTTAGCTGCATATTTAATCTCACGCTTTTTGGGCCCCTTTGCGCCCAATTTTCCGATTGGGGTAGCATCTGTTAAAAAGATTGAAAAAATATCGAGCGTCTGACCGATTTCTTGGTCAAGGTAAGCGACATGATTCTTCGCGCCCACACCGTTGTTACCATGAGCGGGCCACCATTGGCCGATGGCGCAGTGGCGGTGGGCGACGACGGGCGGATCGCGGCGGTGGGACCATTTGAAGAAATCTCCCGTGACTGGCCGGGCGAAGTGCTCGATTTAGGCGAAAAAGTGTTGCTGCCGGGGCTCATCAACGCCCATTGCCACCTCGATTACACGAGTATGCGCCATGCCATCGACCCGCAAAAGTCGTTCACTCGCTGGATTCTCCGCATCAACGCCCTCAAACGGCAGATGACCGATGAGGATTACCTCAAGGCGATTGCCGAGGGCTTTGAGGAATTGAGAGCGTGGGGGACCACCACGGTATGCAATCTGGAGGCATTTCCTGAACTCCTCCCGCAACTCCCGCCGCCGCCCATCCGCACCTGGTGGTTTCTCGAATTGATTGACATCCGCAGCCGCGTTCCTTCCGAGGCGCTGCTGGCGGGGGCGCTCGCCTTTTTCGAGAAGCACGAAGGCTGGCTCGGCGGCTTCGGCTTGAACCCACACGCACCATACACTACCTCGCCGGAACTCTACCGCCTCTGCCGCGAATGCGCAGACTATTTTAGGATGCCGCTGACGACCCACATCGCCGAGTCCGCCGATGAAGAGGCCATGTTCCGGCGCGGCGAAGGGGAAATGGCCGACTTCTTCCGCACGCTGGGTCGCCCGATGGACGATTGCGGCACCCACTCCTCCTTCTCCAACGCCGTGACGCAAGGCTTGATCGGCCCCGGATGGCTGCTCGCCCACGCCAACGAACTCGGCGAGGCGGATTTTGCACTTATCGCCGCCACGCCTGGCGACTGGCACATCATTCACTGCCCACGCAGTCATACCTACTTTCAGCACAGGCCCTTCCCATGGCGTCGGCTGGAGGAACTGGGTGTCTGCCTCAGTCTCGGCACGGACAGCCTCGCCAGCAACGATTCGTTGAGCCTCTTCGCCGAGATGCAGGCGACCCAAAAAGCTGCGCCGTATTTGACATCCGAAACCTTGTTGAAAACCGTAACCACCCATCCGGCGCGGGCCTTGGGAAAAACCGGCGAACTCGGGGCGATCCTTCCCGGAGCCCACGCCGATCTGATCGCACTCCCCTTCGCTGGAGCGCCTTCCGAAGTTTACGACACAATCCTTGCCAACCGGAGCCCAATCGAATGGATGATGCTGGACGGAAAAATACTCTAATCTCCCTTACGCTGTGCGCAGCGTTTCTTGGAATAAGTGCTCCGCAAGTCGAAGCCAAACACGCCCGCAGTCACACTACCAAACCGCACCCGGCCCGACGTCCAACGCAAGTGGACGCGCCTACCGACGAGTCACGATATTCCCAGGCTTCCGGGGAACTCGTTCTCGCTGCCCAAGGAGCCACAGTCATTGATACCTTGACGGGGGAGCCCCTTTACGAAAAGAACGCCTACGAACGGTTTTACCCGGCCAGCTCCACGAAAATTCTAACCGCCTTGTTGGTTATCGAAGAGGGCGATCTGGACCGCGTGGTAGTCATTGCGCCGGAAGACACGCAGGTGGAGCCGAGCGTGATCGGGTTTAAGCCGGGCGAGCGCTTCACCCGGCGCGAACTGCTCTACGCGCTCCTGCTCAAGAGCGCCAACGACTCGGCCCAGGCGCTCGCCCGAGACAACGCCGGGAGCATTGCTGCGTTTGCAGAAAAAATGACCCGCCGGGCAGTCAGTCTGGGTGCGCTCCAAAGCCATTTCGTCAACCCGCACGGGCTCCACAACGTCGAGCATTACACCACACCTCATGATCTGGCTTTGATTGCGAGAACCGCCATGCAGCAGCCGGTTTTCCGGCAAATCGCGGGCACCGTTTTCTACCCGTGGGTCACGGCGCAGGGTGTGACCACCCAGCTTCAAAACCACAATAAATTGCTCTGGTGTTTCCCATGGAAATACGAAGGCTGCACCGGATTAAAGACTGGATACACCGTCCCGGCGCAACAGGTGCTGGTCTCTTCGGCTCTGCGCCATCACCGCGAAGTGATTTCTGTCGTCATGCACTCGAATAAACCAGGAATATGGGTGGACAGCAAAACACTGCTCTCTTACGGCTTCTCGCATCTTCCTGGGGGGCCGCGCTTCGATTAGGAAGAGGGATTTGTGGAATCCTATTCGACAATCGACTTCCCGGCCTCGATCCGGCGCTTGTAGGCACCTTCCTTGCGGCTGAGTTGCTCTTCGTAACCGGGATCAAGCTGGCGCATCTTGGAAAAGAGCGCCGTCGTATATTCAGAGGCGGCGGCTTTGTAAGCATCTCCGCCTTCGGGCTGGGAATTCATTTTCTTGAGCAAATCGGTGACATGCGGGTTTTTGAGCGCCTGTTCCTTGAGTTGGAGATAGCGGGGGTCTCCCGTGGTTGAGGAGGAGGCAGGAGGCAGCGCAGTCTTGGAAATTTCGGCTGGCGCAGGAACTGGCGGCGCTGCGGGGATTTTTTTGGACGCCTTGGGCGAAGGAGCGGGTTTGGGCGTCGCCATCGGCTTCGGGGCAGGGATGGGTTTCGGCGTTGCAGATGCCTTTGGAGCGGGAGTGGGCTTCGGCGGGGCAACCGTCGATTTCACTGCGGGCGCCGATTTCCGAGCCGTTGCGGGAGTTGGCTGCGGCGTAGGCACGGCCTTTTCGGACGATCCGCCGCCGAAGAGCCAGCGGAAGAAGCCAAAGAATCCGCCCGATTTCCGTTTTGGTTCCGCAACCGGAGCCGGTTTGGCTGGTTTTGCCTGCTCGGCGTGGTGGGCAGGGTGTGCCTTTTTCTTTGATTTTGCGGGCTGCGCTTGCTGGGTAGAATCGGAGGAAACTGCCGGAGGGGGCGCTGTGATTGTGGTCTGAGCCAGCGCAGGCGTCGCGAGAAGAGCTAAAAAGAGGAAGAGTTTTTTCATGGGGAGGAAAAGAAACCCATAGCAGGGGTTTCCCTGATCGGCAAGTTGACGATTGAGATTCATCACAAAATATGTCGAGATAGGAAACCTCATGTCCGCCATTCTTTCTGAACCGTTCCGCCATTGCTGGGCCGAGATTGATTTAAACGCCCTGCGGCACAACGTCGCCGCGATCCGCGAGCACGTCGGCGAGGGGATCGGCCTGCTGGCCGTTGTCAAGGCGAACGCCTACGGCCACGGCGTCGAGGAACTGGCGCGCGAACTGCGTTATCTGGTGGAAATGTTCGGCGTGGCCAGCGTTTCCGAGGCGTTGCAACTGCGCCTTGCCGTCCCCAATACCGCGATTGTCGTCCTCGGCCCCGCCTTGCCGGAGGAGCGCGAGGTGTTGGCGCGCCACAGTTTCATCCCCGTGGTTTCCTCTCTGGAGGAAGCCCGGGCCTACTCCGCGTTGAGCGAAAGTATCGGTCTTTCGGCCCCGTTCCCAATTCACCTGAAAGTGGACACCGGCATGGGGCGCATCGGCGTCTGGCATGAAGAGGCGCTCACCGTGACCCAGGCGATTGCGGCCCTTCCCGGTATCCGACTCTCCGGCGTGGCGACGCATCTCCCCGTCGCCGATGAAGACGGGCCGTGGACGCTCGCCCAGATCGCCTGCTGGGAGGCGCTGGTGCGAAGCCTGCGCCAGGCTGGATTGGAAATCCCCGTGGTGCACTCGCTCAACAGCGCCGGGACGATCCTTTTCAACGAAAGCATCCACATGGCATCCGGCGGCGATGTCATCCGCCCCGGCCTCATCCTCTATGGTTGCTCACCGGTGCCGGAATTCCAGGCGAAATTGACGTCCGTGCTCGCGTGGAAATCGCGCATCACCCTGCTGCGGCAGGTTCCGGCAGGCCGCAGCTTGAGTTATGGGCGGACGTATGTCACCCCGAAGCCGATGCGGATCGCCACCGTCTGCGTCGGATACGCCGACGGCTACCCTCGGCATCTTTCCAATCAAGGCGCGGAAGTGCTCATCGGACGCCGCCGTTGCGCCGTGCTGGGGCGCGTCACGATGGATCAGATTCTCGTGGACGTGAGTGACGTGCCGGGAGTCGCCGTGGGGGACGAAGTCGTCCTCATCGGCAGCCAGGGCACGGAGGAGATCACCGCCAGCGAACTCGCCGCCAAAGCCGGAACCATCCCGTGGGAAATCTTCACCAACATCAGCAGCCGCGTGGCGCGGTATTATATCCAGGCTGGAATTCCCATGACATATCCGTCCCAATGGGGATAAGAATACGCGCGAGGAAAAGCCCATGTCACCCAAACCCGGATCACAGAAGTTCACATGAAGAACCCCAGCGGTTCACCAGACTTCGATTCGGCGCTCGCTCGCGTGCGCGAGTTGTGCGCTCACTTCGAGGCCCGGCGCGCCGAAATCAAGGCCCCCGGCTACAAGGAAGATGCCGCGCGCAACGAATTCATCACCCCGTTTTTTGAGGCCCTGGGTTGGGACGTGCGCAACACCGCCCACCGCTCCGTTTATGAAAAGGATGTCGTCACCGAGAAACGCGAGGACATCGCCGGGACCGCCCGCAGCGCCGACTACGCCTTCCGCCGCCCCGGCACGCACCTGACCGCGTTCTTCGTCGAGGCGAAAAAGCCGAGCGTGGACATTCGCAGCCACGGCCCCTGCCACCAGGCCGTGCTCTACGGCTGGAACGCCTCCACCCCGCTCGTAGTCCTCACCGACTTCGAGCAACTCCTCATCCTCGACGCCCGCTCCCGCCCCAACAAGGCCGACGCCGCCCGGCACGTCCTCAAAGAGAACGGCGCCTACACCTGCGCCGACTACCGCGACCGGGATAAATTCGCCGAAATCTGGGGGCTCCTCTCCCGCGAACGCGTTGCCGGCGGTTCCCTTGAAAAAGCCGCCGCCGCGCTGCCCAAGCTCTCCGGGCGCATCCAGAAAGACGACCTCTTCGCGCGGGGCACGCGGCCGGTTGATGAGGAATTTCTGGCCCAGATGGAGTTGTGGCGCGAAAAGCTCGCCAAATCCCTCAAACGCTCCAACCACCAGCTCGACGGCGAGCGCCTCACCTCCCTCACCCAGCGCATTCTCGACCGGCTCGTCTTCCTGCGCTTTCTGGAGGATCGTGGCATCGAGCGCGACGTCACCTTTGCCGATTTTGGCAAAGGTGGCAGCGCCTGGCGGGACTTCCTGCGCGTCTCCAAGCGCCTCAACGCCCGCTACAACGGCATCCTTTACAAAAACGATCCCGACGGCTGCGAAGACCCCGCCCTCGTCATTGACGACCCCGCCTTCGCCAACGTTGTCGAAAACCTCGTCCCGCAGAACTCCGACTACCTCTTCGGCTCCATCCCCGTTACCATCCTTGGCAGCATCTACGAGCGCTTCCTGGGCAACGTCATCGTCGCCCGCGACAAGACCGCCATCGTCGAGCCCAAGCCCGAAGTCCGCAAAGCCGGGGGCGTCTATTACACCCCGGACTACATCGTCCGCTACATCGTCGAACAGACCGTGGGCCGCTGCATCGCCGGGAAAAAACCCGCCGAGATCGAGAAACTCCGCTTCGCGGACATTGCCTGCGGCTCCGGCAGCTTCCTGGTGGAAGTCTTCGCCTGCCTCATCCGCTACCACCTCGCGTGGTATCTCGCCGACGGCGCGGAGAAATGGGAAAAGAGAGAGAACATTCGCAAACGGGACATTGACGGCGACTACGTCCTCACCCTGGCCGAAAAGCGCCGCATCCTGCTGGCGTGCGTCTATGGGGTGGACCTCGACCCCTCCGCCGTCGAAGTCACCCAGCTCTCCCTCTACCTCAAGCTGATGGAAGACGAGAGCTTCCCCTCCACGCAATCCCTCTTCGACTTCGAGAAACACGCGCTACTGCCGGATTTGCGGGGAAACATAATCTGTGGGAACAGCCTTGTCGAAACAGACATCGCTGATGACCTTTTCGGCATAAGTGTCGAGCAACAAGAAGCTATTCGCCCCTTGGCGTTTCGTTGGCACTTTCCCAAGACTTTCAATGCAAAAGGCGGAGGCTTTGACGCGATTGTAGGAAATCCACCATACGTGCGAGTTCAACGAATCGATGCCACAACTTCAAAGTATATTTACCAGCGCTACAAAACGCCCACCAGCAAGGCTGACTTATCGCTGATATTTATGGAACGGGCATTGGAGCTAATAAATCCGACCGGATTGGTTGGATATATTGTCACATCTCAGTGGCTCACTACTGACTATGGTTCGAAGATGAGGGAGTATTTGGCAAATGGACGAGCACGCCGAATTATGGACTTTGGAAGTCTGCCGGTGTTTGCTAATGTCGACACCTACCCAGCCATCGTTGTTTTGGGTAATCCAAGCACGGCATCGATGGAGTATGCAGTAGTGACGCAAAAAGATAATCTGAACGACGTTGGCCTAAACGACGCTGAAATAAGGAGCTTCCCTCCCGGCTTTCTTTCGGGCGAACCGTGGTCGTTTGATGGAGTCTCTTTGGATCAAATTTTGAACGCTCGGAAGCTGAAGTGGGTAAATCTGGAAGACTTTGGACACGTTCTCATCGGGTTGTTGACTGGAATGGATTCTGCATTCGTTGTTACTGCGGATGAAGCTAAAATACTCGGGATTGAAAATGGAGTCCTGTATCCTTACGCATACCGGGGACATGAGGTTTCACGTTTTGGAATATGCAAACCTAAATCTTTTGTCATCTACCCCTACACGGAAAGTAAGAGCCCCGTTTTAATTACACAGGAAGAGTTCAAACGCAGATTTCCGAACGCGTTCGATAAATTGCTCGCCCAAAAAAAAGAACTGGTCCTGAGAATGGACAGTCGGCGTTTTTACGCCAAGGGATCCGATTGGTATCGACATCTACGACCAGGAAGCTTCGATTACATCCGACCCGAAAAGCTTATATTCAAAGGTGTCGAAAGAAACCTAGTTGTTGGGCTTTTAGGGGCGCAGACAGCTTTTAACGGTGCAAATACGCCTGCATTTATACCGGGCGACTTAAAAAAACATTCTCTGAAGTATTTACTTGGTGTCTTGAACTCTAAGGCGATCACCCACCACCTGCGCCGTATTTGCCCACCAAAATTGGGTGGCTACACTAGGTTTAACGCTAACAACCTTAACAAAACTCCGATTCGTTTGATCGACTTCACACAGATTGAGGAGGTTTCTCTGCATGCGAATCTTGTAAAGCTCGTAGACAAAATGCTGGCGGCAAAGAAGGCGGAAGAGGAAGCAACGGACGGAGTGAAACGGGAGCATTGGAACCGCCAATGTAAAGCCCTCGACCGGCAGATCGATGGGCTGGTTTATGAACTTTACGGGCTGAGCGACGAGGAAATCGCCCTCGTTGAGGGTGGGGCGTGAAAATCGCCCAGCGGGTCGAACGAGGCGGGAGTGCATTTGATGCCGAGCTTTAGTCGGCATTCGCGCTTTGCCACCGCTTCAGCCGGGCTTCTCCTGCCCGATAAGAAAAGCCCGGCTAAAGCCGGCTGGCGACCTCTTTGCATTCCATCCACCAGCTAAAGCTGGTGGCAAAGTAAAACCACCTTGAGGATCAATGGACTTTTGAAAAGGAGTCATCCCGAGCAGAGCGAGGGAACTCGCAAGCTATTCGGGACCCCATAGAAAACTGCGCTGGGAGTGGCTTGGGAGATCCTTCGCTCTGCTCAGGATGACAAGCCTCTGGTAAAGTCCCATTTTCTTCGTGCATTGGTATAAAATACCGGCGCAATTACATCGGAGCCGCAGAAAAGTGGGCTGGCGGGCACATCCAGCGCGTATATCTAGCTGACAACCCGCCCGGTTCCGGGTTATTCAATACCAAACGCATGTTCCAGATCGTCTTTAACGAAATCAGTGCTGCCGAGATGGCTGCCCTCCCCACGGACCTCCAACTCGACATTCTTGCCGAATTCCAGATCCTTCCCGAGGACCTCGATCAGCTTGATCCGGCGCGGTTTGGAAAAATCGAGCGCGACAACAAGGTGCTCTTTCGCTTTCACGCCAAGGATTTCCGGATTTACTTTGAGAAAGCGCAGGAAGGGATCACCATCGATCGCGTGCTGCACAAAAACACCATCCGCGATTTCCTCTTTCGTACCAAACTCCCGATGGTCGAGGAGGATCGGACGCTGAGCGAAAAACCCGGTTTCTGGAAGTTGATCGCGGAAGGCGAGCAATCCCGGAAGCGGTAGTTTTTTTCTCACGCAGAGACGCGGAGGCGCAGAGAAAGGCAGGTGGATCGCGACTTCCAGGCGCGATTTGGGACGGGGCGACGCATCGTGTCCACGCTTTCGAGACTCCCGCCTCGCAATTTGTCCCATCCACCCCATCTGTCCCATTCTCTTCCTCTCCGCGCCTCCGCGTCTCTGCGTGAGAATTCTAAAAAATCAGTTCACCATGGCGGATTTTATCGCCCTCGCGCTCCCAGCGATAAAGCGAGCCGGGGGCTTTCTTCATCGCCTTTAAGAGCTCAGGAGCGTCGCGCTTTTGCAGCACGAGTTCCCGGACTTCCCCCGCCTGGCAGGCGAGCACTTTGGCGAATCCTTTGTAGTAGCGCGGTTCGCCGATGACGCGGGCGTTCCCGGTCGTTTCTGTCTCAGGACGGCGGTCGAGCACGAGGAAGCTGAACGGTACGCGGCTGAGATCGAGTTCCAGCGTTTGAGCGAAGCGTCCCCAGCCGGGGTCCGTGTGAACGTAGCCGGGCACCCGGGCGAGATGATGACACCAATGGCGTTCGTTGCCGGGAGCCGACATGCCGCATGCCAGCGCGTGTGGGCAGGGGGCGACGACGCGGAACTGCGTCAGCAACTGCTCGCGCACGGTGATGAGTTGGCGGCTCACAGGCGACGTGCCGGGCTCGATCCAAAGCACCGCTTGCGCCTTCGTGGCCAGCGTCAGCAGATGCTCCAGCGCGTCCGGCGTCAGTTCGTTGAGGACATGGCTCAACACCAGCACCTCGGGCGCGGTGGGCGTCGCTATTTCTACCGAGAGACCCGGAAACGCCGAGCGGGCGCGCTCCACCGCGAAGCGCTGTGCCGGGCCGGAGCGGTCATGGAGCGCGAGGTTATGGACCTGCGAAGGCCAGGCTTCCACGACGCGACGGCCCGCGACGCCCGTGCCACAGCCCCAGTCGAGCACGGTCCCTTGTGGGAGCGTCCAGCCGCGCGTTTTCAACTCCGTGAGCACGGTGTCCCACTTCCAGCCGATCCGCTCGGCGAACGTGAAATCATAGCTGGCCAGCTCGCTGTGGCTGCCCCAGTAGTCCGTGCGGTCCGGACCGTGGACAATGGCTTCGTTGCGTGGGTCAAACTGGAGGAAGCGCGTCCGGAGCCGCCGGAGCGCATTCCAGTTCACGTCCGTCCACAAGAAGTTGTTCGAGGCGCTGGTGTTGGATTCCATAAAAAGTTTTGAGTTGGGCGATGCGGTGGTCGAGGTCTGCTTCGGCTTGCTCCGAAAGCGGCTCGCGCCGTTTCGTGGCGATGAGCATCACATTTTTTGCCGTGTGTTCCGCCGCCACAAACTCGCTGACGCGCACACGGTAGCCTGCGCGTTCCAGTAGCAGCGCGCGCAGGGCGTCGGTGGCCATCTCGGCGTGGCGCTCGGCGAAAAGGCCGTGCCGGAGGACGTCGGCGAGCGGTCCGGCGGGCTGCGCGCGGTCGAGCTGGGGCCGGACTTCCTTTTGGCAACAGGGCGCGGCGAGGAGGATTTGCGCCCCGGCGCGAATCCCGGCGAAGAGGGCGTCATCCGTGGCGGTGTCGCAGGCGTGGAGCGCGACGAGAATATCGAGCTGCGGCAACGGATATTCCGCAATGGGACTGCATACAAAGCGCAGTCCTTCAAAGCCGCATTCCCCGGCCACGCGGTTGCAGAGGTGGGTCAAATCCTCGCGGGTTTCCACACCCGTCACGGCGACGGATATTTGCTCCACGCGCCGGAAATAATCGTAGGCGGCGAACGTCAGGTATCCCTTGCCGGAGCCCATGTCGCACATCACAGGCGGGCGGTCCAAACCGGCGAGAGTGCTTTCGCGGAAAGCGGAGGCGAGCAGATCAACGAAGCGTTCGATCTGGCGGAACTTGTCGCCCATGCGCTCGCGCACCTTGCCGCGCACATCGGTCACTTCCAACGCGTGGAGATAAGGCGCTTGCGCATCCACCCACCGCGCGCGGAGCCGGTCGTGTCCCAAAACTGCGGGAGGCCGGGCTGCAGGGAGAATCTTGAGGCGGTTTTTGGGACCGAGTTCGAGCTGCGCGTCCTCGGATTGGGTAAAAAGGTTCGCGTTTAGGAATTCAGCTCCCAATCGCGCCTGAACCAGGGCGGCGGCTTCGGGGAAAGTCAGGTTTTTGGTTTCGTCGCGCGTCTCAAACCGGCTCACCACGGCGCACCGTTTCTCGCCCCGGATCGTTACCGGACGCAAGAGCAGTTTGCGCAAGGGGTTGGCGGACGCGACGGGGCGACCCAGCGTCAATTTGACGAACGAACCGTCGTCAAAGCTGGACTGAAGCCGCGTGAGAAACCGGGAAAGAGCCGAATCATTCATACAAAATAATGACGTTCCCAAGGGCAACTTGGGAATGAGGGATGGCTTGTATCTTCCGCTTTCCATGAAAAATGAGCAAGGCTCGCGATTGCAGAGAGCCGTTTCTTTTGCAAGAGTGAGCCATCGTGAATTGCGTCTATACCCTCCTGCTGGCTGCTACGCTGGTTCTCATCCAATGCCTGATTGGGGGGCCGCTGCTGGCTTACAGCTTTCCGCCTTATGCCATCGCCGGGGTGGCTGCCGCACTTTCGCTGGTTTCCCTGCGTAGGCCGGTTCCAAAGCCATCGCTCTGGTGCCTCGGCTCGACGTTGCTTTTTGCAGGCTACGTTTTTGCCCGCGCTTGGGTTTCACCCCATGCCCAGCTTGCCCGGACGGACGCTTACATGGTGGCAGCCTGCCTGATTGTCTATCTGCTGACCGCGCTGCATCTGACGGAATCCCGCCATCGGAACTGGGTGGTCGCCGCGCTGTTCGCCATGGCGGCGGTGCATGTGGGCGTGGGATTGCTTCAGTTTAAGGAAGGTCAGGGGTTTATGCTCTTCGGGTTCCACCGGGGCACGACGTATGAATATCGGGGCAGCGGACAATTGTTTTGCCCCAATCATCTGGCTGGTTACTTGGAAACATTGATCCTGTTCGCATTGAGCCTCACTTTCTGGAGCCGGTGCCAGGTTGCGACGAAAATGCTGACCGCGTATCTGGCGTTGTTTTGTTTGATGGGCATGGCGATCACTGGAAGCCGGGGCGGTTATTTGAGCCTGATGTTTGGGCTGCTGGTTTTCGTGGGATTGTCGCTCTGGGTGGTGCGTATCTACAAAGCCGGGCGTTTTGCCCTGACGCTACTGATCACTGTGGTGGCTCTGGTCCTTTTCTTGGGTTCGACTGTGGGGATCATGATGAATAGCAAGGTCATCCGGGAGCGACTTCATCGGATCGGCACCGCTTCCGAGGATGTGCGTTGGTATAATTGGCTGGCGGCGATCGACCAGTTTAAGTTAAGCCCCGTTTTGGGAACAGGTTCTGGAACCCATCTCTACTACGGACGTCTTTTCCGACGGCAGCAAATTCAGACCGATCCGCAACATGTCCACGGCGATTATCTGGAACTTCTGGCGGAATACGGGCTGGTGGGCGGAGCGCTGGGAGCCCTCTTTTTGTTCACGCATCTCTCGGGCGGGTTGAGCGCTGTGCGCCAAGTCACCCTCCGGCGGCTCTGCAACACCTTTGATACGGCGCGCAGCGACACGTTGGCGCTCTCGCTTGGCGCTGTGACTGCGGTCGCCGCCCTCATGGCGCATTCCGTGGTGGATTTCAACATGCACATTCCCGGCAATGCTCTGGTTTTCGCGTTTATTTTCGGGATGCTGGCCAATCCGGGCACTGATCCGGTAGTAAAAGGACGCGCCCGTGTCCCTCTGCTTGTGGCTCGCATCGCGCTGGTGGCGATGGGGATCGCTCTCCTCGTTTCCATCGCCACCCGCTATCAGAGCGAGAATTTAACCAATCAGGCGCGCATAGCGATGAAGGCAGGGGAATACGACGAATGCATGCGCCTGGCAAAACTTGCCCTTGAAAGGGATCCGACGAACGCTGATGCCTCCTTTTATCTAGGGGAAGCCTACCGCGCCACAGGGGCCAACATGCCTTCTTACCCGGTAAGGCAGCATTACTTTGAGCAAGCCATCGATGCTTACCGCAAAGGACTCGCTTATTTTCCCGAAAACGAGAATCTTTGGGTCCGCATGGGGCAATGTCTGGATGGCATCTATGAGTTTGGTGAGGCAGAGGAAGCCTACTTGAGCGCGATTAAAACCGATCCCAACCTTGGCATTCTCTACGCTTACTATGCTGCTCACCTGCGTTTGGCGGGAGACACGGAGGGGGCGAAGGCATGTGATAACGCTGCCCGAAGCCTCGGAGCCCAAGGAACACAGGGAATCAGCATGGAGGAACCGTCCTTCCTTTTTATAGAAAAACAGAAAGAAAATGATGAAACTTCGCAAAAAACTATTGAACCCTCCAAGGGAACGGATTAAGATTTGCTTGTTCGCTGAAAATTTTTTCATCAAAGACCTCTAATAAAAGCTTTTTATGACCACAACATCGCTTCCTAAACAGGCGTTTCGATTTCCCCGATTTATTATCGCCGTCTCTCTGTTGACACTTGGTTTTGGGCTTGGGTCTGTCCAGGCGACGGTGATCAGCAACAAACAAGCTGAAGCTGCGGCAGACGCCATCATGGCAAAAGCCCCCAGCGATCAGTATAACGCGGCAGTGACCATTGCCCAAACCTTTACGGCCAATGTTGGCGCGAGTGACGCTGCGGCGAGTGCGCAAAAGATCGTCCAATACCTTTCCAGCAAGCAGCAACGTCTCTTGGCGGGGCGCGTTGGCGTTGGGGTGGGATTGAACTACCCGAATCAATTCCCCAACATCGCCATGGCGTTGGCTCAAATGAATTCGAACATGCGCCATCATGTCGCCTTGCTCGTCTATCAGATGTCTTATTCAGGTGGCCCATTTGTAGCGGATCAAATTGCCTACGGGATGAATCTCGCCATGGTGAAGTACAAGGATATTAAAAAGCAGATCAACTTGATTGCCTTCTGCATCATGGCTGGCATCAACAACCGCACCGATTACTCTGTCACGCAGAAAGCCGATGCACTGGCCACGGCGGCGGCCAACCTCACGGCAGTATTGTCGCAACCCGATAAACACGGGATCATCACTACTGCTCAAAAAACGGCGATTACCAACGTTGTGCAGATTTTGACGAATTATCTTAATGTGCTTACGGCAAATTCACCCGGTAGTTCGGAGAGTCAGACCCTGATTGCTAATGCCGTTCTCCAGTTTTCGAATACGCTCAAAACATCGACCACCGGCAGCAGTGCCGCCAGCAGCACTGGCACCAGCGCAGCATCCCAAGCGGTTACTTATATTTTGCGTTCCTTGGTGAAACCGCTATTGCTGAAAAACTTGGGCACCTCCAACGCCCCCGGCATCAATCAGAACATTCAGGACATTATCAATAATACTGTGAACCAGGTTGTTGATACCAACACGGGCAATGTTCCGAATAACTCTGGCAACGTGAACAACGGCGAAACGATTATCTATTAAGCCCCACCGATATTTTTCAAAAAGCTGACCGTGGCAACGCGGTCAGCTTTTTTCTGTTTCAGATTCCACGTCGATGAGCAACGGCTTGACGGCGTGGGTGCCCACCCTCTAGATTTTTCACCCCATGCGCACCCTGCGATTTTCCGATGCCGACTTTTCCGACGCCCTCCGGTTCCTTGACCGGCACGCCGAACCGAGCGCCGAAGTCCACTCCACGGTGGCCGATATTGTTCGCCGCATCCGGCAGGAAGGAGACGTCGCTCTTTTTGCACTGACCGAGAAATTTGGCGGGCCGAAGTTGACCGCCGCAAGCGTTCGTGTGAGCGTCGATGAAATCGAGGCTGCTGTGTCCCGCGTTCCTCAAGAAACCAGGGATGCCATTGCCATCGCCCACGCCAATGTCCGGGATTTCGCCGAAAAGAGCCGCCGCCACGATTGGTCGGGCCGCAATGCTCAAGGCGTCGAAGTTGGAGAACGTTTCGACCCATTCCAGCGCGTAGGAATTTACGTCCCCGGAGGCACCGCACCGCTCGTTTCTACAGCCGTCATGACCTGCACGCTGGCTGCCGTGGCCGGAGTGCCGGAGATTATTGTCACCACTCCCGCTGGTCCCGATGGCAAAGTCAACGACTCGCTCCTCTACGCCCTCCAATCCACGGGAGCCACCGAGATTTACAAAGTCGGCGGAGCCCAGGCGGTCGCCGCGCTCGCCTTCGGCACGAATTCCATCCGGCCTGTCGCGAAAATCTACGGACCGGGAAACGCCTACGTCGTCGAAGCCAAACGGCAGGTTTTTGGCCGAGTCGCCGTCGATCTCCTGCCCGGCCCAAGCGAAATTTTCATCATCGCCGATCACACCGCCCAGCCTGCGTGGGTTGCCTCTGATCTCCTCGCCCAAGCCGAGCACGGCCACAACAGCATGGTCATCCTGGCCACCGACTCGTCGGAACTCCTCGCCGCCGTCGAACGGGAAGTCGTCACCCAAGCGGCCCGGCTCTCTCGCGTGCCTCACATCCAGGAAGTCCTCGACACCAGCACCTACCTCGTTCTCGTTCAAAAGCTCGACGATGCCGTGGCCCTTTGCAACGCCTTTGCTCCCGAGCACGCCTCCATCGCTACGGGAGCCGATGACGCCGTGGCCGCGCAACTGCGCACGGCGGGTGCCATTTTCCTCGGCGGCTATTCCCCGGTGGTTGGTGGAGACTTCGTGGCGGGGCCCTCTCACGAACTTCCCACCGGCGGCGCAGGAAAATCGTTCCCCGGCCTCACCGTCGATCAGTTTCAGCGTCGGACCAGCCTCGTCCGGTTCGACGCCGCTTCGCTGCGCGCCTCGCTACCCGTTATCCAGACCTTTTCCGCCATCGAAGGTCTCGATGCCCACGGACGCTCCGCCGAAATTCGTTTGGAATAAACGCACCACTAGCGCCGCCGCAATTTGCTTGCCGCGAAGCTTTTAGAAGAGAGAATCGCGGCCATGCAAAGTGTTCTTATTTCCGTGTTCATCGGCTACCTGCTGGGGGCAATCCCCTTCGGTTACCTCGTGAGCAAATGCCGTGGCATCGACATCCGCCAGCACGGTAGTGGGAACATCGGTGCGACGAACGTCTTCCGCACGCTGGGCCGCCCGTGGGGCGTGCTGGTTTTCACACTGGACGTCCTCAAGGGCGTGATCGCCGTGCGGTTGGCCATGGCGGTGTTGCCGTTCGATCAATTCATGATGCAGTTTGCCACCTACGTGAACAATCAGGGACCTCCTCCGTGGCACCCCGATGTCAACCTGGGCATCCTGGCCGGGCTGGGCTGCTTTCTGGGGCACTGCTTTCCGGTTTGGCTCGGGTTCAAGGGTGGCAAAGGGGTTGCCGCCGGAGCCGGCATTCTCATCGGTCTGACGCCTTGGACGGTGGTCATCGGCCTGATTATCTGGGGTGTCACCTTCCAAATCAGTCGTTACGTCTCGCTTGCCTCCATCCTTGCTGCAATTTCCCTGCCCGTCATCGTCTGGCGCCTGCAACGGCAGGTTGACGCTATCTTCTGGTTCACCCTGGCAATCTCCCTACTGGCCATCTGGCGGCACCGGACTAACATCCAGCGCCTCTTGGCGGGAACGGAAAGCCGATTTGAAAAGAAAAAATGATGAACCGCGTTGCTGTTATCGGGGCCGGGGGCTGGGGAACCGCCCTCGCCAATCTCATGGCTTCCAAAGGCCGTCCCGTGGCGCTCTGGGGATATGACCCTGAGCATGTGAAGGAATTGCGCGAGACCCGCGTGAACACCTCGTTTTTGCCCGGCATTCGCCTGCATGATAACATCGCTCCCACCGCCGATATGGCCGAGGCGGTTCACGGCGCAGAGCTGATTCTGGTCGTCCCTCCCTCCAAAGGGATGCGCGGAGTAGCTCGAAGCCTCGCCGCCATAGCACCGCAAGGCGTCATTGTCTCCTTCACCAAGGGGATTGAGCAGGGGAGCGGACTGCGCATGAGCGAAATCCTGCGCCAGGCGCTGCCTGCGAGCCGCATCGCCGTCCTCTCCGGCCCGAGCCATGCCGAGGAAGTCGCCATTGGCATGCCTACCGCCGTCGTTTTAGGCTGCGAAGACGCGGACCTCGCCGTCCAAGTCCAAAGCGCCCTCAACGGCCAGACCTTCCGCGTCTATACCAGCACCGACGTTGCAGGCATCGAGCTGGGCGGCGCATTGAAGAACATCTTTGCCATTGCGGCGGGCGTGAGCGACGGCCTGGGCTTTGGCGACAACAGCAAGGCCGCCCTCGTCACTCGCGCCTTGGTGGAACTTGTCCGGCTCGGCACAGCGCTGGGCGGACGACGGGCCACCTTCCGGGGTCTCAGCGGTATCGGCGACCTGATGGTCACCTGTTTTTCCCAGCACAGCCGCAACCGTTCTGTGGGCGAACGCCTCGGACGGGGTGAAACGTCGGAACAGATCGCCGCCTCCATGCAGATGGTGGCAGAAGGCGTCCCCACCGCGTTGAGCGCCTACGAGTGCGCCCGCAGTCACGGTGTGGAAACCCCCATCATCGACGCCGTCCACGGCCTGCTCTACAACGCCAAAAGCCCGCGCGAAGTCCTCATCGAAATCCTTTCCCGCGAGCCAAAGCCGGAGGAGGACTGAGTCGCGAGGAGGCTAATTTCCCATCGCTGCCTGCATCACCTCCACCGGCGCGGGGCGATTGAACCAGATTTCAAACGACAACACGCCTTGGTAGAGCAGCATCGAAGCGCCGTTGGCCGTGCGCGCGCCAGCGGACTGCGCGTCCTCCAGCAGTGGCGTGAGTTGGGCGGTATAGATCGTATCGTAAACCAGCAGATTCGCCCGGAGCAGGGATTCGGGGAGCACGGAGGGATCGGTCCGCTTCATGCCGCAGGAGGTTGCGTTGATGACGAGATCGGTGTTGGCGAGTTGCGCGGCGAGTTGCGGCTCTTCCCACGGGACAGCCTCCAAGCGGCGTGCCGGGCCGAACACGCGCGGACCTTTGAAAAAAGGTTCCAGTTCGGTGGCGAGTTGCCGCGCTTTTTCAAACGTCCGGTTGACGAGCACGAGCCGCTCGCAATTCTCCACGGCGCACTGGGCGGCAATGGCCCGGCCCGCGCCACCGCCCGCGCCCAGCACCATCACGCGCAGGTCCCGCAGATCGACACCGAACTCCGCCCGGATGGCTCGCAGCAGGCCGGGTCCGTCGGTGTTGAAGCCGATGAGCCGTTCGCCTTCGACGACAACGGTATTGACGACGCCGATTTTCTGGGCGTGCTCATCCACGGCGTCCAGAAATTCCAGCGCGGCGGCTTTGTGGGGAATCGTGAGATTGGTGCCGATGAACCCGGCCTTCGGGAGCAGTCGTAGCGCCTCGCCGAGTTCCTCGGGTCGGATGTGGAGACGGCAGTAGCGGGCCGCGATGCCGCACGCTTGCAAGGCGGCGTTGTGCATCTGGGGCGAGCGGGAGTGGGCCACAGGATCGCCAAAAACCGAGAGGCGGATGGGCGGCTCTTCCCCGGCGGTGGCGGCATCCCAATGCCGCAAATCTTCGAGCGTGTAAACGTCTTTCATGGCGCAGATTCGATGAGGAAGGATTCGGCCCGGCAAGTCAATGGCGGAATGAGGTGTCCCGCCATTTGCGCGAACCCTCCTTCTGCCTTTTTCCTGATGTTTTTTCGGCATACTTTCCGTGAACCGGTCGGTTTGACAATCCGCGTGCGGCGGCGGAATGGTGAGGTGTGGCAAAACGCCTTTCCCATCGAGTTTTATACGATGACACCTGCCCGCTCTGCGTCTTTCAGATACGGCTTCTCCAGCGGTTTGACTGGTTTGGTGTAGTGGAGGCGGTGCCACTCTCCGATCCGCGCGCGGCGCTGGCCGCCCCTCAACTCACCCCGGAACAACGGTTCACGGCCATCCATTGCGTTGCGGCGGATGGGGAAATCCACCGGGGCGTGTGCTGTTTCCGATTTTTGGGGATGCGCCTGCCGTTGCTTTTGCCGATGGCTTTGCTGTTGTGGATTCCCGGCGCGCTCCAAGTGGCGGAACCGGTTTACCAATGGGTCAGCCAGAACCGGCACGGGTTGAGCCGTCTTTTCGGATGCAAGGCTAAGGATTCGCTTTGGTGACAAACGCGACGTTGAGCGGCGCGGTGATCGTCTTGCCGGATTGCGAGGTGAGCGTCACCGATTGTCCGTCGCGGCCGCTGCAGATGCTCTTGACGATGTCGAACCCGCGGGGGATCGCGGCAACCGCCATCACGTAGGGAACGGAAAGTGGCTTTTTAGGGTTGAGTTGAACGCACGTCTCCACCCCGGCTCGGTTGAGCGGGTTGCAACCGGCGGAAGCTGCCAGCCCGTTATCAAAATCCGCTGTGACCTCTTCGAGTCCGATGGCGTGGCGGTGCCGCCCGTTCCACGGGGCATAATGGCGCCCCCCATTGGACATCCAAAAGATCGTCGAGCGCAGGATGCGCGGATTTTTGAGGCTGAACCAGACATAACCTTCCTCTGCTACCACCAGAGCTGTCCAAGCGAAGGGGAGTGTCGGATCAGCGGCGACCATGGCCAGATCCTCATAGCCCTCGCGTGTGGGATAGACGGAGAGATCGGCAAACAGCCCGTCGGCGCGCGGCACGCGGCGCAGCGACGTGAATTTCGCGCCGGGTTTTAAAATGGAATAACCGCCCTGAGCGGGATTTTCAAAGGCCGTGGGAAAGACTTGGCCGTAAGTGAACCGGCTCGTGCTGATGCGGCCTGTGTTGGCTCCTGGCAGCTTCAGGATGGGGTGATGGCCAAGTGACATCGGGCCTTTCATCCCGGAGATGACATGCCGCGAATAGACGGCACAGTGGCCGGGAATTAGCTCAATCGTCTTCTCAACGCGACCCTTTCTGACTTGCGTTTCCATTGAGAGATCAAGCCGGTGCGGCAGGCTTGATTCGAGCGTCCATACCGCGTTGCACGTCTCGCCGTGAGGCGGGTGGATCTCTCCCCTGTAAGGTGTGGCACCGCCACCAAATGGCATGCAGAAAAAATCCCCGCGCATGGCCTTCATAAGCTCCGGGGTTCCGGGGGCGAGTTTTTCTTCGGCCCACGGGGCGACCTCAAAAGGCTCCACCCAGCGGTCTTTCCCAATCCGAAAACGGACGGGAGCCAAATGCCCGCCTTGGCGGGTGACGGCAGCTTCTACTTCAGACGTGCGGAACGTCCAACTCGGTTGACCTTGGATTTTTTTTAGGGAGGACATGGTAAATGGATTGAGGGTTGAGGGGATGAAACGGGTTAGGGATTCCGGACGCTGCCGCCTGGCACAAAGACAGCCTCGAATTTGCGTGAACGCACCCGGCGTCCCAAGGCCAGATCGACGGCGCAAGCAGTCATCTCGTCCAGCGGTTGGCGGAAGGTCGCCAGGGAAGGCGTGGCGCGGGCGGCGTCGGCGGAATCGTCGATGCCGATAATCTGCACCTGTTTCGGGATGGGGATGCCGCATTGCTGGCAAGCGCGGGCCGCTGTTAGCGCGGCGGAATCATCCACGCCGATCACCGCATCCGTTTTTTCCTTCAGAAGCAACGCGCCGACGCTCGCCCTATTCAGCGGCCAGTCCGGGTGAACCAGAAAGTTATTTCCGAAATACTTGGGTGCGAGTTCCATGAAGGCGCTCAACCGATCTTCATGGTCAGGCTCCCCCCGACGGCAACCCAAGAAAAGGACGCGGCGGGCTCCCTGCTGGCGGAGGCGCGAGAGAGCATCGTCGATCCAAGCGCTTTGGTTCAGCGTGACACTTTTCCACTCCGGGCACTCATCCAGCCCTCCCATCAAGCAAATGACGGGTTTGCGGGATGCGCGCAGGGAGTGAATCAGGGGATCGTTTGGGCGCGGATAAAGGAGAATCCAGGCATCGCAGCGGGACCGCTGCACCGTGCGCCGCGCGTGTTCCACGGTGGCCTTGCGCTGCCGGTCCACGGGGCAGATCAGTAAATCCAGGTCGTTGCTGACCAGTTGCTGCGTCAAGGCGGCGAGCACCCGCTGCGCGAACAACGCCCCGGCTCCCTCCACCTCCAGCGGCCAGACCAGACCCAGAACATCATGGCGGCCCTTGACGAGAGCCCGTCCGCTTGCGCTCGGGTAATAGCCGAGCTGGTCGGCCAAATCGAGCACCCGCTGGCGCGTCTCTGGCCGGGTTTTTTCCGGCTCGTGAAAAGCGCGCGAGATGGTGGCGGTGGAGCAACCGGCAATTTTCGCGAATTCCACAATGTTCATGTGGGGAGATACCTAGGCACAACGGGTCGCGCTTTGCAATACCTTGCGATCGATCGGGAGAATGTAAGGCTTTACTTTTTATGCTTGACGCCGACCTCCCGACGCGCAACACTGCTGCGACTATCCCCAATTTTCCTATGGCCCACACTCAACCCGCCGCCAAGATCACTGAAATTCCGTCGTCGGATTTCCTCATGCCGCATGAAATCGCCGCGGTCATTGACAAGCTCTCCCAATCGACCGTCGCCGTGCTGGGCGACTTTTGTCTCGACGTTTACTGGATGATCCAAACCGCCGCCGGGGAGAAATCCGTGGAAACCGGGCTCATCACCCAGCCCGTGCAGAGCCACCGGTATTCACCGGGCGGTGCAGGCAATGTCGTCATGAACCTGCTTGCGTTGGAAGTCTCGAAAGTTCACCTCTTCGGCGTGATCGGTGACGACCCCTTCGGCAAAGAACTGGCGAGGTTGCTTGCGCGTCCGCAGATTGACGGGAGCGGGCTCGTGGTGCAGGCGCAGGATTGGCAGACGCCCACCTATGTGAAGCCGCATCTGGATGGAAAGGAGTCCAACCGCATGGACTTCGGCAACTTCAACCAACTCGCCGACGAGACGGCAAATCGGCTCTTGGAACGCTTTGAAAAAATCCTGCCGGAAGTCTCCGTGGTGCTGATCAATCATCAGATCATGGGCAGCCTCCACAACTCCGAGGCCTTCCGCGTGCGGTTGAATGCCTTGATCGAGCGCCACCCCGAAATTTGCTTCGTTATCGATTCGCGAGGCCTTCATGAGTCCTATCCGCACGCCGTCCACAAGCTCAACGAAGCCGAGGTCTTCCACCAGAGCGGGCATGAGTTGGAACCCGGCGAAACCGTGGTGCTGGACGAACTGGTCTGCCACGCCCGGGAATTGCGCGCGCGCTGGAAAGCGCCGCTCATCGTCACGCGCGGCGAGAACGGATGCCTGGTCATCGACGGCGACGCGCCCAAGCAAATCTTCGGTGTCCAGTTGCTGGGCAAAGTTGATCCCGTGGGCGCGGGTGACACGTTTGTTGCCACCCTCTCCGGCATTCTGGCGAGCGGGAGCAACCTCGCTGCTGCCGCCTTCGTGGCGAATCTCGCTGCTGCCGTGACCGCACAGAAACTCTTCCAGACTGGGACTGCCTCATCCGCTGAAATCCTGGAACTGGGCGCGCGCGGGGACTACATCTACCGGCCCGAGTTGGCAGTGTCGCCCCATGCTGCCAAGTATTTGGCGGGCACTGAGCTGGAAGTTATCGAAGAGCCCGCCCCAACCCTCGACATTCGCTACGCCATCTTCGATCACGACGGCACCGTCTCCACCCTGCGACAGGGTTGGGAGGAAATCATGGAGCCAATGATGCTGCGCTCTATTTTCGGCGGACCGTTTGACGCCGTGGAGAGCGGCGCGCTGCTGCGCGTCACCCGTCGCGTCAAGCAATTCATCGACAAGACCACAGGCATCCAGACTATCGCGCAAATGCATGGGCTCATCGAGCTGGTGCGCGAGTTTGGCTACGTGCCGGAAGACCGCATCCTCGATGCCGCCGGATACAAACACATTTTCAACGTCGAGCTGAAAGCCATGGTCAACCGCCGCCTCGACAAGCTGGCAAGCGGACAGTTGGACATTGACGATTTCACGCTCAAGGGGGCCGTCCCGCTCCTGCGCTCGCTCTCCCGGCTCGGCGTGAAACTCTATCTGGCCAGCGGCACCGACGACGCCGATGTGAAGGAAGAAGCCCAGCGGCTCGGTTATGCCGATCTCTTCACTGGCGGTATCTATGGCTCCGTGGGCGACGTCGCCCAGGACGCCAAGAAAGTCGTCATCGAGCGCATCCTCAATGAAGTGGGTGGCGCGTATGGCCAGTTGGTGGCCTTTGGCGACGGCCCGGTGGAAATGCGCGAAACCGTCAAGCGCGGCAGCTACGCCGTGGGCATCGCCAGCGACGAATTGCGCCGGTTCGGCATGAACGCGGATAAACGCCGACGCCTCATCTGCGCCGGTGCCAAGGCGATCATCCCTGATTTCTCCCAGCGCGACCGCCTATGGAGCTTCCTGCGTCTGCCCGGCACGCCGCTTTAAATCTTTCCCGTTTCTCTGGCAATCCGCTAACATCATCCCATGCCTTATCCCCAGCTTGACCGCTCAAAGTTGTTTGTTCGCCCGTTGTCGACGCGCCCCAACAAGGTGAACATCGAGAGAGACGCGGTGCCGCCCGAAACCACTCCTCATCCGCTCTCCACAGCCGCCCAAGCCACGCTGGAGGAATGCGTTGGTCGGATTCGCGCCGCGCGCGCCGCAGGCCGTCCTTTCATCCTGGCGTTCGGAGCGCATACCATCAAGAACGGGCTCGCTCCGGTGCTCATCCGGCTCATGGAGCAAGGGTGGGTCACGCTGCTGGCCACCAATGGAGCGGGGATCATCCACGACTGGGAGTTTGCCTACCAGGGACTCAGCAGCGAGGATGTGAAAGTCAACGTCGATCAAGGCCAGTTCGGCATTTGGGAGGAGACCGGCCTCTATCTTAACCTCGCGCTGGCCGTTGGCGCTTACGAAGGCCTCGGCTACGGCGAATCGGTCGGGAAAATGATCCAGCAGCAAGGGCTCCAAATCCCTTCGCAAGCTGCGTTGCTCGACATCGTCAAAGTCCAAGCCAGCGAGAACCCGACGCTCGCCGCCGCCGCCCTCGATCTTCTGGAGGTGGTGCGCGACCGCAAAATCCCGGAAGGATTCCTCTCCATCCCGCACCCTTACCAACGCTTCAGCGCGCAGGCCGCAGCCTATCGGCTCAACATCCCGTTCACCGCCCACCCGATGATCGGGCACGACATCATCTACACCCATCCGGCCAACCGCTGCGCCGCCATTGGACGCGCCGCCCAGCGGGATTTCCTCGCCTATGCTGCGCAGGTTCACAACTTGGAAGGCGGCGTCTATCTCTCCATAGGCTCCGCCGTCATGTCGCCGATGATTTTCGAGAAATCGTTGTCGATGTCCCAAAACCTCGAACTGCAAGCGGGCCGCAAAATCACGCAGCACTACATGGCCATCGTGGACCTCGCGGAAAGCACCTGGGACTGGAGCGCCGAAGGCGAGCCGCCGATGGACAACCCCGCCTACTACCTGCGCTATTGCAAAACCTTCAGCCGCATGGGCGGCACGATGCGTTACGTCAGCGCCCACAACCGCGATTTCCTGCTCACGCTCGCGCAGGCATTGGCCTAGTTGCCGGAGCCGGGGTCGATCCCCGCGCGGCTCCACATCGTGTGGAGGTCGATCACGCATCCTGCATCCGCCGCCTGGTCGATCCCGAACGCGGCGATGGCCGATTTCATCCCGTCCTCAACACCTGCCAGCGGCGGAACCCCGTGCAGCAGCGTCTCCACCAGAGACTTCGCCATTACCTCATCCCCTCCTGCATGGCCCGCTTCCACCTGGGTGTCGATCTTCTCCGTCACGGTATCCCACCCGATGCGTCGAACCTCAATTGTGCTGGTTGCCACGTCGGCCCGCAAGGTTCCCTCTGTGCCGCAGAGATAAAAGCGGCGCTCGGGAATCCCCGTATTGCAGTTCGCATGGAACGTCCCCCGCACGCCGTTCGCGTATTCCAGAATGACCACCTGATTGTCGTAAATGTCGCCTCCGCCGTCGAAGGGATCGCAACGATGCGGGTCCGCCCAAGTGCAATACGCCGCCTGCCCTTTCTCATTCGGGCCGATGCGCTCCTTGAGTTCCGCGTGGGCGGGGGTGAAAAAGTCGCGCCCGCCAAAGCTCGCCGCCCGGACCGGCAGCGATCCGATGATCCAGTTGGCCAGATCGAGATCGTGGCAGCATTTTTCCAGCAGATGCGTGCCCGCATTTTGGCGTTCCCGTCGCCAGTTACCGAAAATATAGCCTCCGTGATTGAAGCCAAGCGTCTCGTTGAATTCGAACGAAATCAGCCGCCCAATCGCGCCCGAGCGAACCAGCTCCGCGATCCGCTGGTAATGCGGCGAGTAGCGTAACACGAGCCCGAACGCGAACGTCTTGCCCGACCGCCTGGCAGCCTCCTGAATGGCAACACAATCCTCCAACGTGGTGGCCAGCGGTTTCTCGCAAAAGACATTTTTGCCTGCGTTCAGAGCGAGAATGGCCTGCCGCGCGTGATGACAATTCCAAGAACCGATAAACACCCAATCCAGGCGCGGATCGTTGATGAGCGCTTCCTCGGACGGGCAGAGTTGGCAAGCCTTCCCAAAGAATTCCTGGGCCGCTTTTTGGGAAACCAGATCGGGATCATAGACCGAGAGCACGCGAATCTGGTGCTCTGAATCCTGTTCGAGCATTTTTTTCACCACACCGCTGAGTCGAGCGCCGCATCCGATCAGGCTGATGTTTAATAGGGTCGGGGAGGAACTGGCATTCATTTCACTCAGTATACCAAAATCACCACAGCGAAAAAGTTAGGAAACGCATTTTATTTAACTGCCTGATCTGCTCAAGCATGCATTGGCGTTGTCATCACGCTTCCAGCCAAACCATCCTGGCAATGTCCAGAAACTCCTCGGCAACCACGCAAGCCTTTCAACGGGTTGCTTGTATGCCCACCGCCGCCGACGGCAGGCATCTGGAAGTGGAGCATTTCGAGTGTAAAATTAAGCTTTTTCAGAGAGAGCTTGTGGAAATCAGGGAGTGAAAATGCTGAGCTTATAATGAAGTGGATTGCGAACACGGCAATCTCAGTGGTTACTTGAGCCGCCGGTTATTTAGCTATCTCTCGCGAGTTGTACCCGTGCAAGAAACTCGACGTGTTGGTCAAAGCTCGCAGCCTAAAAAACAGCAATGGCACCTCAATACTACTCACAGTTTCTTTTAAGCGATACGCAACGCATCTTGCCGTGGCGATGCCCTCCAGTGTAAGCTTGGGCGCATGACCGGTATAGAATGCATGGCGGTATTGAAAGCGTTGGGAGAGATTAATCGCCTACGCATTATGCGCCTGCTGCTCAAGGAGCAGTTGGGGGTGAGCGCCATCGCGCACCGATTGAGAATTTCAGGCTACAATGTATCCAAACACCTGCGCATTCTAAAAGAGGCTGGTCTGCTGGAAATGGAGAAAGCGGGCAAGGAACGTCTTTATGGCGTCGCCCCTCGCCTCAAGGACGAACTGGTCGCCAACCGAAACGTGCTGGAGTTGGGTTGTTGCACGTTCCGCTTCGACAAGCTGCCGAAATAGCCCCGTGAGATGACGAAGAAAAGGCTTGATAGTGCTGGTAAACATCTGCACTTTTGCGCAAACGTTCCATGGATACAACGCAGCAAAACGTGACTGAAAATGCGTCCTCAGCGGCGCCCGATTTCTTCAATCTTGACGGCCAAAGCGTGGATGTCTTCGATTTGAAGACGCTGCTCATCACGCGTGGGATCAACGTGCCGGAAGAGATCACCGGACAGTTTGGGAAAACCTACCGCATGGCCCCCACAAGCGATCCATTTGCCTGCAACTGCCTCCTCTTGCCGGGGGGCGTTCCGGTCCACATGTTCCACGTCGGTCCCAGTGCAGACTTCAGCCTCACGGTCAACACCGCTGGCAGTCCATGCCTGACTTACCAGGGTCAGTTGGTCACCCCGGTGGACTTCCCCCCGGCGACGCGCTTCTATGAGCAGCAAACCCGTAGCGGATTCCCCTTCCGGATGATGGCTGTGCTGCAGGGTTTGGACGTTGTTTCCTTTCCGTATCTATGGCCGTGCCAGTTCGCGTTGGGAGGCCAACCCTGTCAATTCTGCTATCAAGGCAACATGACTCTGACGATGAAACAAGCCGGTCAACCGCTGCCGCCCATCGCATCGCCGGATGACGTGGCTGAGGTTGTCGAATACTGCGTGCGAGAAGGGGGCATCCGCGATGTGCAGTTGACCGGAGGCTCCGAAGTGGACTCCGCCCGGGGTGAAGTGCCTCTGGTGGTGGATATCCTTACCGCCATCGACCGAAGGGTTGGCTTGGACAATATCCCCGGAGAAATTTACGTTTATACGAGCGCCCCCAAAGACCCTGCTGCGGTGGACGCGTTATTTGAGGCTGGAGTGGACCGGGTAGCCTACGACCTGAACGTCTGGGATGAGTCGATCTTTGAACAGGCTTGTCCGGGCATTTCCCGGCACGTCGGACGGGAACAACAATTGCGCGCTTTGGAGTATGCTGCCCGTCGGCATGGCCCGAACAAGGTATGCAGCGCCTTTGTCATCGGTCTTGAGCCGCTGGAGAGTCTGCTGGCTGGGGCCGAATATGTGGCGCAGCGAGGAATCGTGCCGCTGTTTTCCCTCTGGCTGCCGCACTTCCGCCCAGTGCGAGGTTCCACCACCCCGCCAGGTCTTGACTACTATCGCCGCGCTCGCCAAGGTTTCGCCGAATTGTTTGCCAGATATAAATTAGAGCCACCAGGAGCCTCGGGGCTGAATGTCTGCATGTGCCGGGATTTATCCATACGTCAGCGAACCACTGGTTTAAATTGACACGCAATCATGCGGGCTTGAACAAAAGAAAGCATCCATCTAAAACAACCCAACATCCTCAAACCAATGCCCCCCCATCTCCCGTTCCACCCCGCTCCCATTCTTGCCTGTTCGTTATTCACCTTTTTCGCCCTTACCTCGCAGGGTTCAGCGGCGGATGCCCCGAATGACCCGGACGCTCCACGGTTACCGGAAGTTACCGTAACCGCGCTGAAAGAGCCTGCTTCCGAACAGTCCGTGCCGGTGAGCGTCACGACGGTTACGGCGGAAACCCTCAAGGAAGCCAATATCCAAGTGGTCAAGGATGCCTCCATTTATGCGCCCGATGTTTTCATCAACGAATTCACCGCGCGCAAACTGAGCAATCCCTATTTTCGGGGCGTCGGCTCCAGTCCAACCAATCCCGGTGTGACCACCTACATTGATGGGGTGCCGCAACTCAATGCGAACTCCTCCAACATCGAACTGCTCGATGTTGAACAGATCGAATTTGTGCGTGGTCCTCAGGGCGCGCTCTACGGACGCAACACGCTGGGCGGTCTCATCAACATCACCAGCCGCGCTCCGTCCTTGAAGGAGTGGACGGGCGGACTGGAAGGCAGTTATGGAAGCTATGATTTCCGCGAGGTGCGCATGGATTTGTCTGCGCCCCTGGTCCAAGACCAATTGGGAATGAGCTTTGCGGGGGGGTATTCAGCTCGCGACGGTTATACCAAGAACCTTGTGACCGGCAATTCTCTCGACAACCGTGAGGCGGGATTTGGCAAGTTCCAGTTGCAGCTCAAGGCCACGGATGATTACAACGCGCGGCTGATCTTCTTTGCCGAACGCGATCACGATGGCGATTACGCCCTGGGGGATTTGAATGCTGTGCGCATCACGCCGCGCCAGGTCAGCCACGACTTTGAAGGTTATACGCACCGGGATATTTACGCGCCGACGCTGTTGCAGAACCTTACCACGGACGCGATGGAGATTTCTTCCATCACGGGTGGCATTTGGTGGCGCACCACCGACGTGACCGACCTCGACTATACCGCTTCCCCGTTAGCCACTCGCTTTAACAGCGAGAAGGAATACCAGCTCACTCAGGAATTTCGTTTCGCTTCGTTGAAGGATCAGCCGTTGGTGCTTTGCGACGACTTAAAGCTCGCATGGCAGGGAGGGCTCTTTGCATTCTACCAAAACTACGACCAGAACGCGTTCAACGACATTAATACCTCCTATCCCTTCGGGTATTATTCGCTGCCCATCCAAGTGCATGACCAGACCGATGCAACGCTCAAGAACTGGGGCACGGGGATTTATGGGCAGACCACGCTGACAGCTTGGGATCAACTCGATTTCATTCTGGGCCTGCGTTACGACTACGAAAACGCCACAGCCAACCTGAATCCGCTCACGACTACCACTTCCAGTGTGATGCCTCTGTTTTCCAGTGTCTCCGGGAGCCCCTCCAATCTCAGCCGCGATTCCTCCTCCGTTTCGCCGCAGTTTGGTCTCGCCTGGCATGTGACACACGACATGATGCTCTATGGCAAGGTGACGAGCGGTTTCAAGGCGGGTGGGTTTAACGCTGTTGCCCCGTCTGGGGAGGATAGCTATGGCTCGGAAACGAGCTGGTGCTATGAGGTCGGAACAAAAACCGAATGGTTCGACGGCAAATTGCGCGCCAACGCGGCGTTGTATTACATCGACTGGAGCGGCTTGCAACTTAACGAGCCTTTGCCCACCGATCCGACCAGCTATTTCATCGGCAATGCGGGATCGGCCAACAGCAAGGGCGCGGAATTGGAGCTGAATTACCGCCCTCTCAAAGGCTGGGACCTCTTTGGAGGCGTCGGTTACACGGATGCCCGGTTCGGCAGTAACTCCTTTTCGGGAGGGCTGGATGTGAGTGGCAATCGCCTGCCTTATGCTCCGCGATACACGGTGAACCTCGGCACACAGGTCGCGTGGGAGTTGAATGCAATGTGGACACTTTACGCCCGCACGCAAGTGACGTTCTATGGCGATTTCCAATACGATGCCTCGAACCTCGCCTCGCAGGAAAGTTATAGCCTGGCCGATGTGCGCGTCGGCGTGCGCAACCACAACTGGTTCACGGAGTGCTGGATCGACAATGCCTTTAACACGCATTACGTGCCGATCGCTTTCAAGTATCCCTACACGCCTTCGGGTTACATTGGCGAAAGCGGCGCGCCGATGACCATCGGCATCCGTGCCGGGGTGAATTTCTAGGCTCGCCACCCTCTCTTTTGGGAGTGGAAAAGCCGCAAATCCGGCTTTTGAGTCAGCGTGATTGGTGTATTCTAGCCACTATTGCCGAACACTGGCAGGTTGCATACCAGCGCCGATCACCCGTTTGGCATCGAATAGACTATGATTGAGATTTTCCTCAAAGGCGGGCCGATGATGTGGCCGCTGCTCCTGACATCGCTTGCTGCTCTGACAGTCGTCTTTGAGCGCCTGTTCTTCACGCTGCGTGAACGCGCACATCGCGATCCGGCGGCAGTGGAAAGGATTTTCGTGGAAGCCGAGAGAGGCGACTTTGCCTTAGCGCAGAAAGAGGGCTCGCATTCCAAGGACTACGTGGCGCGCGTTCTCACGTATGCGCTGGAGCATCGTAAAACCTCCTATTCCAATGCCATCTTACAGGCAGCAAACCGTGAATTGCGGCGCTTCAATCGCGGCATTTCCGTGCTCGACACCATCGTGACACTCGCTCCGCTGGAGGGATTGTTTGGCACGGTCACTGGGATGATTCACGCCTTCGGATTGCTCGGCGCGAGCGAACTAGGGGCTCCCGCTGCGATTACCGGCGGCATCGCCGAGGCTCTTGTTGCCACCGGTTTCGGGCTTGCCATCGCAATGATCTCGCTCCTGCCCTTCAATTACCTTGGAACGCAGTTGGAAGAAGCGCGGCAGGAGATCGAAACCGCCGCCGCGCACCTCGAACTGCTCTGCCTCAAAGCTGAGCAAAACCCCGTTTCTCCCCCGTGATTTCCATTCCTTCACCCCGAAGCAAAAGGCGCGCGCGGATTGAGATCATTCCGCTCATCGACATTGTCTTCTTCCTGCTCGCCACGTTCGTCATGGTCTCGCTTTCCATGGTGAAAAATCAGGGAATCTCCGTAAACCTTCCCGCTGCAGCCAGCGGTGCGCCGCAGGAACACTCAGGGTCGACGACCATTTCTGTCAATGCCGAGGGCATTATTTATTTCAATAAGGAGGCGGTGGATGATGCGCAACTTGGCGCGGCGCTTCAGCAGTTGCAGGCGCGGGATGGCGACCCGCGCATTTTCATCAACGGGGATGAGCGCGCGCCCTTTGGCAAGGCTATCGCGGTGCTCGACCGCGTTCGCAAACTGGGCATCACCAAGGTGGCGATCCAAACCCAAGCCGCCAAGGTCGATCCTGTCATACCGTGAAACTGACCGGGGTCATCGCGTTTGCCGCCGCTGTCCTTTGTCACACGCTGCTGCTTTTTGGCTTTCACGCCGGTGGCATTGCGCGTTTGCTGCCCGTGAGTGAAACTCCGCAGACCATGGACGTGGCGCTTGTGGACGCGGCACCCGAGGCTGTTTCTGCCGAAACACCCGCTCCAGAGCCCTCTCCGACTCCAGATACTGCACCCGTACCGGAACCGATGCCGGAGTCGACTGCTCCGCCTTCCGTGGCAGAGATGCATCTGGAGCCGCCAACTCCCGCCGAGACACCGCTTCCGCAATCCGAACCGGAACCGACGCCGACACAGCCAGCACCCATCCCCGAGCCGACGCCGACAGCCTCCCCAGAGAAAGCTGCGCCGCAGCCCACGCATCCTGCAACAGCAAAAGCCTCCCATCAGCCTACACCTCACCCCGAGCCGCCCGTACAAGCCACTCCCCATCGTTCGCTGGTTTCCCAATGGTTTCATTGCTGGGATTCCAGCTCCGGAACCGCATCGCAGCGCGCGCGTCCACGCTACCGGAGCAATCCCGCGCCGGGTTATCCCGAGGAGGCGCGCCGCAATGGACAGCAAGGCGTGGTCCTGATCAGCGCGCAGGTGGAAGCCGACGGACATCCAAACCGCGTGACGCTCCAGCGCAGCAGCGGATTTCCCCTGCTGGATGCCGCCGCTCTGGATGCCGTGCGTAAATGGACTTTTGATCCCGCCCGCGCGGGTGGCATGCCCATCGCCAGCCGCATCGATGTCCCCGTGCGGTTCAACCTCCAAAACCGATGAACAGAAGGCTTGCAGCAAAGAGATCGTTTGACAGCAAGGGCAGATTTCTTAACCATGGTTTATGATCGTTTTCCCCGACAGGCTTTGCTTCTGCTTCGGTCGTCTGCTTCAGGGTTTTCTTCCAGTATTGGCGGCCTTGTTTATTGCGCATGACACACGGGCTGCCGCTCCGGTAGATGCCTCTTGGCCAATGTTCCGGGGTGCGCAGGACTTGGCTGGCGTGGTGCAGGGGAACTTGAACGAACCGCTCACGCTGCTCTGGACCTTTAAGATGGGCGGTCCGGTTAAATCTTCGGCGGCCATCGACAACAACAAGGTGTTCGTTGGGTCCGACGACGGAACGGTTTATGCGCTCGATCTCGCTGCGGGCAAGTTGCTCTGGAACTTCAAGACCGGAGACAGCGTGGAGTCTTCGCCTCTGGTGCGCAACGGCGTGGTCTATGTCGGATCGGGCGACAGTCAGCTCTATGCGCTGGATGCGGGGACCGGCGCGCTCAAATGGAAATATCCCTGCGGCGACAAGATTCTCGGCGCGCCGAATTGGACAGCGAGCGCCGGAGGAGATCGCATCCTCGTCGGCAGCTACGACAACAAGATGCACTGCGTGGACGCCGCCACTGGAAAAAGGGTTTGGGTTTACGACATCGGGAATTTCATCAACGGTGCCCCGGCGGTTGCGGAAGGGCGAGTGGTGTTTGGCGGGTGCGACGCCAAGATTCATGCGCTCAACGTGGCGGATGGCAAGCTGCTCAAAGAGATCGAAGCGGGGGCTTACATCGCCGGGTCGTGCGCGGTAAAAGGCAACTTTGCCTACGCGGGCCATTACGGCAATCAAGTCGTTTGCGCTGACCTCGCCGAAGGAAAGATAGTCTGGACTTTCAAGACGAGCCAACAGCCATTTTTTTCAACTCCAGCCGTCACAGCAACCCGCGTGCTAATCGGTGGGCGGGACCGCAAGCTCTACTGTCTGGAACGTGAAAGAGGGAAACCGGTGTGGGCTTTCGCAACCCAAGGCGCGGTGGATGGCTCCCCGGTGGTTTGCGGCGAACGCGTGGTGTTCGGCTCCAACGACGGGCGGCTCTATCTCGTCGATCTTGCCACGGGCAAGTCGGTGTGGTCCTACGAAATCGGCAATGACCTCACTGCCTCTCCTGCCGTCGCCGCTGGCTTTGTTGTGATCGGTTCCGAAGATGGTAATATCTACGCTTTCGGCGCGAAAAAAGATCATTAACCCCATGCGCATCCTCCAGCTCACTCCGGGCACCGGCAATTACTACTGCGGCAGTTGCCTGCGTGACAATGCGCTGGTGCGCGGCTTGCGGGCGCGCGGCCACGATGTGCTGATGGTCCCGCTCTATCTGCCGCACGTAACCGATGAGCCCTCCGAGACTGCTGGTACGCCAATTTTCCTCAGTGGCATCAGCGTGTTTCTTGAACAGAAATTCCCCGCGTTTCGCCACATGCCCGATTGGTTCAATCGTCTTTTGAGTTCACCCGCGCTGCTCCGCCTCGTTGCTAGCCTCGCCGGGATGACCTCGGCCAAGGACCTCGGCGAATCTGCTGTTTCGATGCTACAAGGCGTCGAAAGCCGACAGGCGGGCGAAGTCGAACGCCTCATCGCATGGCTTCGCACCCAGATGCACCCCGACGTGATCTGCCTGTCCAACTCGCTGCTCAGCGGCCTTGTACCTCGTCTCAAAGAGGAGTTCCGCGTACCCATCGTCTGCACGCTGCAAGGAGAAGATTCATTTCTCGACGGTTTGCCCGAACCTTACCGCCAGCAATCGTGGGATTTGCTCGCCCATCGGTGCGCCGACATTGATCACTTCGTCGCGGTCAGTCACTATTATAGTGAGTTGATGTGCTGGCGGATCGGCCTCAAACCGGAGCGGGTCACGGTGGTGTATCCCGGCATCGCGGTGGAGGAGTTTCCGCCCGTCGCTGTTTCACAGGATACACCTGTTATCGGCTACCTCGCCCGCATGCACCACAGTAAAGGACTCGACACGCTGGTGGACGCATTCCTCCAACTGGAAATGCCCGGTGTGCGGCTCCGCATCGCTGGAGCCAAGACCAGTCAGGACGAGCGCTTTGTCCGCTTGCTTCAACAAAGGCTGCCCCGCGAGGTCGAGTTCCTCCCAAATCTCGACCACGCCGCGAAACGTGACTTTCTACGCGGCCTGACCGTCCTCTCCGTGCCTGCCAACTACGGCGAAGCGTTTGGGCTTTATCTTCTCGAAGCGTGGGCTGCGGGCGTGCCCGTGGTCCAGCCACGCCACGGCGCGTTCCCTGAACTCGTGGAAAAAACGGGCGGCGGACTTCTCTGCAATCCCGACGACCCCACCGCACTCGCCGCTGCACTCCGTCAACTGTTGAGTGATCCCGCTGCGGCCCGCCAAATGGGCGAAGCCGGACGCCGAGCCGTTTACGCCGATTTCAGTATCGAGACGATGACACAGAAAATAGAAACGCTGCTTCTCCAGATAACCCATGCTGCTTGAACTTGTTCACGTCTCGAAAACCTACGCGGCCCCCGACGGTGGAGCCGTGGTTGAAGTGCTCCATGACATCAATCTCCAGCTTGTCACCGGTGAACCGATAGCCATTATTGGGCCGAGCGGCACGGGCAAGAGCACATTGCTCAACCTCATGGGAGCGCTCGATCTGCCAACCGCCGGAAGCGTCCGCCTCGATGGGCGCGACTTGGGGGGCTTGAGCGAAAAGGAGCTAGCCGCCATTCGCAACCGGCAGATCGGTTTCATCTTTCAACTCCATCACCTGCTCCCGCAATGCACAGTCTTGGAGAACGTGCTGATTCCCACGCTGACCGGTTCAGCGATCGATGCTGATTACGCTCGCGCCGAGCGCTTGCTGGAACGCGTTGGCCTCAAACACCGACTCGGCCATCGTCCCGGCCAACTTTCCGGTGGCGAATGCCAGCGTGTCGCGGTTGTGCGCGCAATGATCAATCAGCCGAAGCTGTTGCTGGCCGACGAGCCGACCGGATCGCTCGACCACGCCGCCGCGACGAACCTCGGCCAGTTGTTGCTGGAACTGAACAGGGAAGAGGGCGTCGCGCTCGTACTCGTCACGCACTCGCTGGAACTCGCCAAACGCCTGCCGCGCGCGATGGAGTTGCGTGACGGAACGCTTCACTGACATGACGCTTGCCACGCTCATTCGCCGCAGCCTGCGGTTCTATTGGCGGAAACACCTCAGCGTCCTCGCCGGGGTGGTGCTTACCAGTGCGATTCTCACCGGCTCCCTTGTGGTGGGCGATTCGGTACGATTCACGCTGGAACAACTCGCGCTAGCTAGGCTTGGCCGTGTGACGCAGGCGCTGATGATGCCCGAACACTTCTTTCGCGCCAAGCTGGCGGACGATCTCGTAACGAAACTCAAATCCTCCGTCGCGCCGGTCCTTCTGCTGCGCGGCTCAGCGGCAATGCCCAATGGACGGGCGCGCGCCAACGACGTGCAGGTGCTCGGCGTCGAGGAACGGTTTTGGCAACTCGGCGGAGCGCACAACAAAGGCGTCGCCGTCAATGCGCGGCTGGCGGAACAACTCGGCGTGCGCGTGGACGACACCATCGTGGTGCGGGTTGAACAGCCTGCGCTTGTCTCGCGCGACGCACCGTTGTCGGGGAGTAGCGATGCGTCGGTGGCGTTGCGAGTCCGCGTCACGGCGATTGTGGGCGACAATGAATTCGGGCGGTTCAGCCTCCAGGCGAACCAAGTGCCACCACGCACTGTATTCGTGCCGCTGGCGACATTACAGGAGCAGCTCAAACAAGTTGGTCAGGCGAACATGCTGCTCACGGATTCTGCTGCGGATGCCAATGTCGCGCTGCATAATGCATGGACGCTGGCGGACGCAGGCTTGGAGGTGCGCGATAACCCAGTGGAACTGCGCACCGACCACGTGTTTCTTGATCCGGCTGTCACCCAGGCCATCCCCGCGAACGGTGTTGGTGTGCTGACGTATTTTGTGAACGAGTTCTGCAAAGGCGAGAAGACAACGCCGTATTCGTTCATCACTGCGGTTGGCGCTGATCAGAAAGACGACGAAATCACGATTAACTCCTGGCTTGCAGAAGACCTCGGCGCAAATGTTGGTGATGAGTTGACGCTGCGTTACTACGTCATCGGCGACCGGCGCGAGTTGGTGGAGCAGAGCGCAAAGTTCCGGGTGCGGGCCATCGCGCCGCTCGGGAAGGACGATTCCTGGATGCCCGTATTTCCAGGGCTGGCAGACGCTGGAAACTGCCGCGACTGGGAACCGGGAATTCCGATCGATACAAACCGCATCCGTCCGAAGGACGAAGATTACTGGAAAAACTACGGGGGGACGCCAAAAGCCTTCGTGACGCTGGCTGCGGGGCAAAAATTGTGGGCGAACCGGTTTGGAAATTTGACGGCAATCCGGTTTCCTCCCGGCACCAATGTCTCCTCGTCTCTGCATACGCGCCTCAATCCGGTTGCGCTCGGATTGTTCTTCACGCCGGTGCGCGAGCGGGCGCTGGCGGCGAGTCGGGAGTCGATGGATTTCGGGCAACTCTTCGTCGGGTTCAGCTTGTTCCTGATCGTGGCGGCGCTTCTGCTAACGACGATGCTGTTTGTATTCCACCTTGAACAGCGCACGACGGAAATAGGTCTGCTCCGGGCCATCGGCTTCACGTCCGGCCATGTTCGTCGGCTTGTGTTGGGAGAAGGGTTCGCCATCGCGATGCTCGGCACGGCGTTCGGTATTATTTGCGGTATCGTTTACACGAAGCTGACGTTGCTCAGTCTCTCGACGGTGTGGAGCGCGGCGGTGGGAGCGGCGCAATTCCGGTATCACGCAGAGCCGATGACGCTGGTTACGGGTGCCGGTGCGAGTTTGGTGGCTGCATTTCTGGCGATGACGCTTGTGCAACATCAGCAGATGCGGCGCGCGCCGGTGGAGTTGCTGGCGGGTGGTGGCGAACTGTCGCCATCGCGATCACGTCGATGGGGTTTGTGGCTGGCCGGGCTGGCAGGCATTGGCGCACTGACGCTGTTGCCGATGCGGAATGCGGAGGCGTTTTTCGGAGCGGGAGCGTGTTTGTTAATGGCAGGGATTGGATTTAGCCAGTGGTGGTTGACGTGGATGGTGAAGTTAACATCGACTCGTAAAGTCAGCATGCAACAACTCGGGCGGCGGAATGCGGTGCGGCGGTGCGGGCGGAGCTTTACGACCATCAGCGTGCTGGCCAGCGGCGTGTTCCTGCTGGTATCGGTGAGCGCGTTTCACCAGGACGCACGCCCGGATGCGCCGGGCACGGGTGGGTTCGCGCTGTATGCGCAAGCGGCGCTGCCGGTGTATGACGATTTGAACAGCACAGCGGGGCGCGAACTATTCGGGCTCTCGGAGGAGGTTTTGGAAGATGTGAAGATTGTGCCGATGCGGGTGCGCGACGGAGACGAGGCAAGCTGCCTGAACCTGAACCGGGCGCAGCAACCACGATTGCTCGGCGTCGCTCCGGCGAAATTCGAGCGGCATGGCGCGTTTGGCGGTCGATTGGCGTTGTTAAATCAGCGCACGGCGGATGGCGCGGTGCCGGTGATAGGCGACGAACAGACGGTGACGTGGGCGCTGGGCAAGAAACTCGGCGACAGTCTCCCTGTCATGGATGAGCGCGGACAGATTTTCACGACCCGGATCGTCGGCGTCCTGCCAAGTTCGATCCTGCAAGGAAGCTTGGTGATGTCGGAGAAGCATTTCATCGAAAAATTTCCGTCCACAGCCGGATTTCGAATATTTCTAGTGGACGCGCCACGAGACCGGGCAGGGACGGTGGCAGAGGAGTTGTCACGCGGCTTGCGGAATCGCGGGCTGGAAGTCGCGCCGACATGGCGGCGACTGGCGGAGTTCGATGCGGTGGAGAACACCTATCTCGGCATTTTCCAAGCGCTCGGCGGGCTGGGGTTTCTACTCGGTAGCGTCGGCCTGGGCATCTTGGTGTTACGAAATGTGCTGGAACGCCGTGGCGAACTGGCTTTGTTGCAAGCGGTCGGGTTCGAACGCTCCGCATTGCAACGCATGGTGTTGTGCGAGCACTTGCCGCTGATTGCACTTGGGCTGGCTATCGGGATCGTCGCGGCGCTTGTAGCGGTGTTGCCGGAGGGCGCGATGTTGCCGGTCGGCCTGTTGGCAGCGACACTGGCCGGGTTGGTAGTAGGTGGTTTTGGATGGTGTTGGCTGGCTGCCTGGATGGCGTTGCGCGGCTCCCTACTCTCCGCGTTGCGGAGCGAATAGCCCTGCGTTTTTGATGACGTTCTTCGACTCGTCCTCGAACGTCAACGCGCCGGTGGGACAATGCTTTACGCAATCCTCCGCCGCTTTCTGCAAGCCGTCGGCGAGCGGACCGTTGAGCGGCACGCCGATTTTCAGATCGAATCCGCGACCGATGAACGTCAAGCCGAGCGGGGCTTGGGCCTGCGCGGCCAACTCAACGCAGATGCCGCAGGAGATGCACTTGCCAGGCTCGAAAATCACTCCTGCAGGCTGGCGAATGAACTCAAATCGGCGGCGATGCTCGCCCCGGTAAGCCAATGAGTCCACCTCGTAGGCTTCCGCGAAGAGGCGCAGTCGGCAGTTGCTGGCCGAGCGGCAGTCGCAATGGCAGCAGCGACCAGCGGCGGTCTCGGCTTCCGTGATCAACTCCCGCACACTGAGCGTTGCGACCGCTCCCTTCGCCAGTTCCTGGTATTCCTCGGTCGGTAGTTTGGGAATCGTCGAGGTGAAATCTTTGCGGCTGACGTGGTGGACTCGGCCTTTCAGAAAATTATCCACGCACTCCGCCAAGACCCGACCATCGCCGACCGAACGCGCCGGGTCGTAGCCGGTGCGGATCGCACTGCCACCAGCAAAGACGCCGGGGACATTGGTTTGGAAGGTGGATGCCTCAATGCGAATCGTGCGCTCCGTTGCATCGACGCCGAGTCCGGCGGGGTCGATCTTTTGCATGTTGCCGACGGCGAGGATCACCGCCTCGAACTGTTGCCGAAGTTCGGCAAGGTTGATGTCGCGGCCAAGGCGCGTGTTCAAGCGCAGTTCAAGGCCGAGCCTCTGGATGACTCCAATTTCGCCGTCGAGCACCGCGCGCGGCAACTCCGTTTCCGACACGCCATACCGCATATGACCTCCAGGTTCCGCGTGATCGTCGAAAACCGTGCAGTCGTGGCCGGACCGCATCAAGAAAAAAGCCGCGCTCAAGCCGGTCGCTCCCGCGCCGACGATGGCGACGCGCTTGCCGGTTGGCGGATCGCAGGCGGGTATGAACGGTTCGGCTGAGGCCAAATCTTGGTTGGCGACTTCGCGTTCGATCAACTGAATCGCCACGGCGCCATCATACTTGCCGCGGCGGCAACCCGCCTGGCACGCTGCGCGACAAATCCGGCCCATCACGCCGGGGAACACGACATTTTGCTTCACCAGCGCGATGGCTTCGCGCATTTTGCCCTCGGCGACGAGCCGGATGGTGGCGGGAATCTGGAGCCGGGCGGGGCAGACGCGTTGGCAGACGGAAATGCAGTCGCCGAGGTGATCGCTGAAGAGCAGTTCCATCGCCGCTTTGCGCGCCGCTTTGACTTCAGGCGTTTCGCTGGCGACGACCATGCCTGCGGCGACCTTCGTCGAGCACGACGGCGACAGGCGCGAGTCGTTGCCTATGCGCACAACACACGCCATGCACGATGGCCGGTTTTCCTTCACCCCGGCGAGATGGCAGAGCGTGGGGATATTCAGCCCGAGCTGGCGCGCGGCGTCGAGCACCGTGCTGCCGTCCGGCACGGTGACAGATTGGCCGTCGATGGTCAAAGTGATGGGGTTGCTCATGTTAGGTCAGCGGTTCGGGGATCGGCTCCTTGTGCGAATGGCCGGAGCACTGGACCCCGCCGCTCATGATGGTGATGGCATTCTCGGGGCAGTCAACGCGGCAGACGTCGCAGCGGGTGCAGAGGTCGGTGTTGATTTGGTGGCGGCGATACGGCGTCAGCGGGATGGCGTTGACGGGACAATGCTGGGCGCAGATGGTGCAGCCGATACAGTTGTCGTGGATAACGTATTCGATAAGAGGCTTGCACTTTCCCGACGGGCACCGGCCAGCGATGTGCGCCTCATACTCATCGCGAAAATAGCGCAACGTCGTGATGACCGGATTTGGCGCGGTCCGACCGAGGCCGCAAATGCTGCCCTGCGCGGTGAGAGCGGCGATATGCGTGATTTCATCAAGGTCGGCGCGCTTGCCTTTGCCCTGGCAAAGTTTATTGAGGATTTCGTACATCCGCGTGGTGCCGATACGGCAGAACGTGCATTGACCGCACGATTCATCGCGCAGGAACGACATGAAATACCGCGCCATGTCCACCATGCAGTCCTCCTCGTCGAGCACGATCAACCCGCCCGAACCCATGATTGCGCCCGCTGCCGTCAATGCCTCGAAATCAACGGTCGTGTGACTGAGCGCAGCCGGGATGCAGCCGCCCGAAGGTCCGCCGATTTGCACGGCTTTGAATTTTTTGCTATCGGGCACGCCGCCGCCGATGTCTTCGACGATTTCGCGGATCGTGATGCCCATCGGCACCTCGATAAGACCAGCCCGGTCGATCTTCCCGGCCAGCGCGAACACTTTTGTGCCTTTGCTCTTCTCCGTGCCGAACGCAGCGAATGCCGCCGCGCCATGGCGGACAATCCAGGGCACCATCGTGAACGTCTCGACGTTATTGATTAACGTCGGTCGCTGCCACAGTCCGCAATCGGCCGGGTAGGGCGGTTTCATGCGCGGGATGCCGCGGCGACCTTCGATCGACTCGATCAACGCCGTTTCCTCGCCGCATACGAATGCCCCTGCGCCCTCGAAGATGTGGAGTTTGAAATGATATTTACTGCCGAGGATGCCGGTTCCAAGGAATCCGCGCTCCTCCATTTGCCGGATCGCTGCGCGAAGCCGGGTGACGGCGCGCGGGTACTCGGCGCGGACGTAGATGTAGCCTTCCTCGGCACCGACGCAGTAAGCGGCGATCAACATCCCTTCGATCACGCGGTAGGGAAACGATTCCATCAGCATCCGATCCATGAACGCGCCCGGATCGCCTTCGTCGCCGTTGACGATCACATACTTTGCGCCATCCGGCGACTGCGCTGCCCGCACCCGCGACCATTTTATGCCGGTTGGGAACCCTGCGCCGCCCCGACCACGGAGTCCGCTCTGGATGATCGCTGCAATGGTCTCTTCTGGCGTGTGGCTGAGCGCTTGGCCCAGCGCGGTGAATCCATGATGCGCCAAGTATTCGTCAAGGTCGAGCGGGTCCATCTCGCCGAACCCCTCCGTCGCGATGCGAATCTGCCGTTCCATGAACGCTGTGACCGGTTTCTCGCTGACGTCGAGCGTGTGTTCGGTGATTTTTTCAAGCCCGCCATCAGCGGTTACAAGCTGTTCGAGCGTCCGGTCCACCCACCGCACGAGCCGCCGCCGCAGACTCATCGGTCGGAAATGCCGACGTACGATGCCCTCGGCTTCGTTGGGGCCGACCTTTGAGTAGAACGCTGTCGGCCCGCCCGGCAGCCGGACTTCGACGATGGGCGTCTGGTGGCACATGCCGACGCAGCCGACACGCTTGACCGACGCGTCGATGCCAAAATCTTTTACGGTCTGGCGCAACAAGTGAAACAGTTCATCGCTGCCCTTCGCCATGCAGCACGAGCCGAGGCCGACGCGAATCTCCGCGCCTTGCCCGTTCAGGTGCCCCGCGACGGCATCTACATCAGCAATCGTTTCGTGCCGGGTCGCGCGGAAATCCTCGACCATCGCGCCGATGGTGTCGGCGGTCAGGTGACCGTAGGTCGTCTGGTCCACTTGGACGACCGGCGCGAGCGTGCAGCAGCCGAGGCAGGCGACGCGCTCCACGGTGAACTCGTTGCTCGGGCTGGTGTCGTGACCGTCGGGAACCTGAAGTTGCCGGTGGATGTGATCGTGGATGTTTTCCGAGCCTTTGACGTGGCAGGCGGTGCCGTGGCAAACGCGCATCGTATGCTGGCCGACTTCACGCAGCCGGAACTGGTGGTAAAACGTCGCTACGCCGATCAAGTCGGCGAGCCGAATGCCGGTCACCTCGCTGACGTGTCGCAACGCAGGCTCCGGCAGGTGCCGGTACTCGTGCTGGATGCCCTGCAAAATCGGAATCGTCGCCTCCGGTCCGCTGCCTGTCCGCGCGAGCAGTTGGTCCACAAAAGCGTTGTAGTTTGCGTCGGGCATGGTCATTTGCTTCCGATGCAGAACAAGTTTTTCTTGCCGCGCAGCAGCAGGCGTTTGCCAATCGGCACAGGGCTGGCGCAACACTCCTCGCCGAGTTCGCCCTTGCCGAGTTCCTTGTATTCATCACCTGACTCAAGCACCCAAGCAACGCCTTTGCGGCTGACGAGGATCAATGCGTTGCCTGCAATGACCGGGGACGCGTAAAAAGTATCTTCGAGTTCTTGTTTCCAGACGACTTTACCGGTTTGCAGGTTGAAACAGGAAAGCAACCCTTCGCTATTGACGATGTACACTCGCTGGCCGTCGCTCACCGGGCTGGTTGCATCCGGCACGCCCTCCTCGGCTTTCCATACGATATCTGTGGCACCGGGGCGCAGGCCGATGACGGCAGTGTTCGGCGCGACAGCGATAATCATGTTGCCAGCCAGAATTGGTGAGGGCGCAACGTCGTTTTCGAGGCATTTGTTCCGCCAGAGTTCCTTGCCATCCACCGGATTGTAGGCGATGACAAACGGGTTGGCGCACATGATCAACTGCGGTTGACCGTTGACATCGCACACCACTGGCGACGACCACGAACCGGCGACATCGCGTTTGACTTCCCAGCGCGGCTCACCGGTCCGTGTGTCGAGCGTCAGCATCTTCGATTGGCCGTCTTCGGGCTGACCGCGATCGATCTGGATCAGCAACCGGTCCTGGTAGATCGCCAGCGATGCGGCATACCCATACATGTTATCCAGTGGGCCGACGTTGCGCGCCCAGACCTGTTTTCCGGAAAAATCAAACGCCGCGATTTCACCGGTCGGGAACAAAGCATACACCCGCCGCCCATCGGTAACAGGCGTCGGCGCGGCCAGGCTTGTTTCCTCGTTGACCTCCGGCGCGGGCGGGCGCGCACCACCGGGAAGCTGGATCGTGGCCGACCACTGAAGCGCGCCGGTGTCGGCGTCGAAACGGAACACGCTACTTTGCGTTTTGTCCGCACCGGTCAAGAAGACGGCATTGTTCCAGACCACTGGCGAACTCAATCCGTGCAACGGCACGGCTGTTTTCCAGCGGATGTTCGTTCCGGAATTTGCATTCCATGTGATCGGCACGGCGGCTTTTGGCGCGACACCCAGACCATTCGGTCCGCGGAACGACGGCCACTGCTGCTGCATCTCTTCCACAGACGGGAAAGCTGGCTCTGCCGCGACAGTCGGTACGGTTGGACCGTGCTCTGGCAAGTTGACCGGCTGCTTCGAGATGGCGACTGCGGTCGCCGCGACTGCTGCGAACACACCGCCCACCGCATACTGGGCGAACGCCCTCGCGCGTTTCTCCTCCCCGGCCTTGCGAGCGCCCCATGCTTGCGGGTCTGGCAACCGTCGGCGGGATGTCCGCACGAGATGGGCGCTAGCTAGAAACACCACCAACCCCGCCAGCAGCGCGCGGCTGGCATTATGAGAAAGCCGCAGCCGGTAAAATGTTTCCTGGCGCAGTTCGAGATCAAGTTGGCGGATACGCACTTTCAATCCTTCGTCCTTTGGGTGGCGGCGCAGTTCGTCGTGTAGGTGGACGACCTGCTTGGAGTTGACCAGCGTCAAGACTTTGCCGCGCGCTTCGTTGAACGCCAGCAACCCGACAAGCATCAGCGCGAACAGCCCTGATGCCACTAAAAGCGGCAGCGCGAGATGGTGCAATGTTTGTCGCCGGATGTCGTTCATGAGGGAGGCATCAGCGGCGCGCCTTCGGGTATGGGCAGACCGAGTCGTTGAAGTTCCTGCGGACAAAACTTGAAACACCGGGCGCAAGCGATGCACCGGGTTTGGTCCGCTTCGTAGTCGTGACGTTTGCGCCGGATCGCCAGCGTGATCAGTTTGCCGCCGACCACCAGCGCGATCCACACGCCGCACAACCGGCCTGCCAACACATACCGGTCCCGCACCACCCGCGCGTTGGCATACAAACTCTCTATCGATGCACCGGTCCTGCGGAACACAGCCGTCGTCAGGATCGTGTCCGGCACCTTGCCGGTTCTCTCAAAGATCCGCTCGGCCAGGTTCACGGTTCGGTGTTTCCGTGCCAAAGCTTTCCCTGTCACCCCGCCGAACCAGCCGCTGACGCCGATCAATACCGGCAACAGCAAAATCATCGCCGCCAACCGCCATTTGTCCATCGTCACGGTGCGTGATGGTGTCTCGACGGTGGATTTATTAATCGCGCCGAATGGACAAGTCTGCTCGCACAACCGGCATTGCGTGCAGGTGTCCGGTGTGATCCGAACGCGCCACTTCGACACGTTCGACGCCAACCCGAGCAGCGCGCCGTATGGGCACAGGAACCGGCAGTACGGTCGTCCGACAAACATACCGAGCGCGAGCAGCCCGATGCCGCACGACACCATCAACACGCTGCCGCTCAAACGGAAAAGCGTTACGAACGGATCATACTGGCAGATGATGTAGCCGCCGCCCGTTGCCGCGAAAATCATCGCCAGCCCGAGGTAAGTGTAGGGAATCAGCCGCAACCCTTGCTCCAGCCAGCCCGGCACCGTGATCGGTTTGATCAATACCAAATCCTGCAGCGCGCCGTGCGGACAGACCGCCGAGCAAAACACGCGCCCGAACAACAACGCGAACACCAGCGGCGCGAGCCCGAACACCAACACGGTTGCGGGCAAGCCGAACGACGAATCGGCGAGTCCCTGCGCGATGTTTTGGATGCTGCCGATGGAGCAAATGCAACCTTTCCGCCAGAAACCGAAATACAGCACAGAAAAAATTCCCAGAGCTACCAGGCCGCGCCGCGACCGATGCCGCAGCGTCAGCCACGCCGCTAGAAAAAGCGCTGCCAGCAGCACCACGACATCGAGATGTTCCAGCAATGGACCGCGCGGCAACGGAATGGTAAAGCCGGGCAACTGGTGTCCGGTTTCGGTGAATTCAGGTGGTGGAAACCGCGGCGAGGCGAGCAACCCTATCATGTGGTTTCCTCGCGGCTCTTGAACTTGTAAGGTTGCCCAACCGGAACGCGGTGGATGGCGTCAGGGGGACAGACGCGCGCGATCGAGCATTCGTTGCAGTTGACGCAGAGGTCGTGGCGGATCTGGAGATGGAGCGAGCCGTTGCCGAACATCGTGCATCCGCTGACGCATTTGGCGCACCCGATGCAGAGCGGTTCGTTGATCTTATACTCGTAATACGGGTCCTCGACGAACGTGCGGAAGATCGCGCCGGTAGGGCAGAGCTGATTTTCGGCGGCGGTGTTGAGCTTGTTCGGCTGCGGTTCGAAGTAGCCTGTGCATAACCGGCAGTAGCCGCACATATCGAAGCTATGGACGCACTTGACCGCCGACTGTTCGAGCACGCATTGGGTCGCGCACCTGCCGCATTGCGTGCATTTCCAGGGATCAATCTGCCAAACCGTGCCGTCCGCTTTCGCCTTGCGAATCAGACCGAGGAGCATGCCGCCCAAACCGATGGCAGTCGCGTTGCGAACGACGCCACGGAAGAAATCGCGCCGTTTCATTTTTTAGCCTCCTTCCAGGGCAGGGAGCAGCCTTCGGAAACATTGCAGCCGCTGCACCCGCCACGCGTCGTGCAATCCTGACGACGACGGAATAACACCGCGCCGACCAAGCCGACGGTGCCAAGCAGCGTGGCGCGAACCGCAGACCGCAAAAATTCACGGCGAGTATGAGGTTGAGCACTCATGCGGTTATTGGCGTGAAAATGCGGATGGTCTTGGTTGCAGGGTCGAGCGCCAGCACACGTCCGGTGGAATCGCAGGCAACAGCGAAGCCGAAACCGACCCGGCAATCGGCACACGCTTTTTTCGCAAGTTCCAAATCCTTCACCAGGTGTTCTGGCCCCGCAACGACACCTTCAAAGTTGCCTTTTGCGTCGTAAATCTTGATCCGGTTCAGGCCTTTTTCGCTGGTGACGAATTTTCCGTCGGGGCGACGCGTAAAATAGACCGGGTTGCAGCAGCCGCAGAAGTCCTCGACCGCCATCGATGGCGCGCCCCAGCCGAGTTCGAACCTGCCGTCGGTGGTGTAGGCTTCGATCTGGTGACGACCGGGATTGTTGATCCAGAGCAGACCGTCGCCGCCGAGCGCCACGTGGAAATACGGGCTTGGAACCACAAAGCCGGGATTGCCGTCGCCGGGGTGGCCGAACCGACCGAGCACTTTACCGTTTGGGCCACAACGGATGATCTCGCGGCAGCCTGCATCGGCAAGGTAGATGGCTTCGCCTGCATCGGCGACGCCTGTCAGCCAGGTTTTATCGCCAAGCGATTCACCCATAACCAGCGACTTGCCGTTGCCGTCAAAAATTTCGAGGTGATCTTTCAACGCGATGCAAAGCCGCGCACCAGTGGCAGCAAGGGCCAGCGGCTTGGCGGTGAGCGCGATGGTTGACTGGAGTTGCCCGGCGGGATCGAACTGTTTCACGGCGCGGTCGCCGCCGATGAAGAGAGTGTTATCTGGGCCGACAGCGAGGCATTTCGGGTCGTCGAACCCGGTCGGGATTTGCGCGGTTTCCTGGTAGAGCAACTGCGCGGGATCGGTGTGCGCGAACTGGCTGACGTCGTAGGTGAACCGCGAATCGAGCGGCGGCTTTTCGGGCTTCAGGTAGATGCTGCGTTTTTTGCCTCTGGCGAGCCAAGCGGTCAAGCCCAGTAGTCCGATGCCACTGGCCCCGAGAAACCTTCGGCGGTTGAGTTTTTCATCGTTGCTCATGGCGTTCCTCCGGTGATGTCCAGGCAAACCATCTGCGTTAGGTCGCGCACCAACAACCGTCCTCCCGCGAGGGCTAACGGCGCCCACGAGTCGTGACCGTTGAGAACACGATTTTTCATGAGGAAATGATACCCCGCCGGACTCGCCTCGGCAAGGGTCAACACCCCATCGTCGTTCATCACGAACAGCTTGCCACTGGCAATCAGGAACGGGCCGAGGCCGAACTTGTCTTTGCCACCGCTGGTCCAGACGACCTTGCCCGTCAGGTCGAGGCAGGCGAGTTGGCCATCAGGCCGCACCCCGTAGATGTGGCCTTGATACAGGATCGGCGTCTGCTGCGTCGCGCCGAAATCGTTCGCGGCAAGATGGAACAATTCCTCCACCTCTATTTTACCCTCGGTCTCCTTGAGTTGCAGCATCTTGGCTCCGGCATTATAGCCGCCCGAAAAGAAGAGCTTGCCATTGCCAACGTCAATCGGCGTGGGGACCGTTGCGATCGAGATGACCCACTTATCGGTTTCCCATAGCAGCGCACCGTCATTTGCCCCCACGCCCACCACGCCGTGGCTGCCGCAATAGACATACTGGCGTTTGCCTGCAAACTCGATCGGCACAATCGACGCGTGCGTCATTTTCCAGTCGTGCGGGTTGGGTGTCTTCCAGACGACTTTCCCGGTCGCCAATTCGACGGCGATCATCAACGCGTCGCCGCCCGGCGCAAGGATCACGCGGTCGCCGTCCACCAGCGGGCACTGTCCAGCATACCATTCCGGGACTTCAACGTTGTATTCCTTCACGAGATCGATGCCCCACACGAATTGGCCGGTTGCGGCATCGACACAGGTGACGTGACATTTCGGCCCAAGCGAGAGGACATACTTGCTCGCCAGCGTCGGCGTTGTCCGGCTCATGCCGTGGTTGCGTTTCACTTTCACCGGGTAGGTGAAGCGCCAGATTTCCTTGCCGTCGGCCAACGAAAGGCAACGCAGCGCGTCGGCGAAATTCTGCTGGTCGTAATCGAGCACATACACCCGCCCGTCGCGCACGACTGGGCCAGCGTAGCCTTCGCCGAGATCTACGGTCCAAAGCGGCGTCCATTTTTGACCGATGGCAACATTATCGGTGGCGATGCCGTCGCCGTTGGGACCGCGGAATTTGGGCCAGGCCCCCGGCAGCGCCGACGGGGTGCCGTTACCGGGAAGGAGTTTGGCGGAGAGAAACGGCGACGATTGCTCGGTATGGGCCGCAGTGTTGATGCGGTCCATGCCAGGTTGGCGTTCCTTGATGGATTCGGACGGCAGCCGACTGTTCCAGAGAATGAAGACAAACACCGCGCCGAGCGGGATGCTAAGAAGCAGCGCAGCAACGAGCACCAGCAGCCACGAGGATTTCGGTTGAGGGTTTGTCATTGGAGGGGAACCCTATTCTTCGGCCAATAACCGTAAAAATCAAGGATGGCAATGGAGGTTTAACGAAGGGACTGTTACGCAATTGGAAGAGGGGGCAACCACGCACGTGATATTCTGTGGAAAATGTTCGACCTTGTCTCACTTTATCCATGCATTTAGCATGGAATAAATTTCGCATTCGCTCGCTCCCTCAAAATCATGAAACCTCTCCCCATCCTTTCTGCCATTATTGGCGCTCTTTTTTGTATGCAAACCGCCGCAATTCAGGCCGCAGACTGGCCTGGATACCGGGGCTTGAACGGTGAGGGCATCTCCACGGAAAAATTGAACCTGAATTGGTCCGTCAAACCGCCTAATGTGCTGTGGAAAGTGCCGATGAACACAGGCTTTAGCTCATTCGCCATGGGTGGTGGCAAGGCGTTCACTCAAGTGGTGAGGGACATTGACGGCGTGCCTCGTGAAATTTGCGTGGCGCTCGATGCCACTACTGGCAAGGAATTGTGGTTTGCGGATGTGGCGGTGGGCAGGGGTTACGGCGGTGGTGGCAAAGGGGATGGCCCGCGCGCGACGCCTGCCGTGAGCGATGGCGTGGTTTGCGTGTTGACCCCGGATTTGGCGCTGCACGCCCTCGATGCGCAAACGGGCAAGCCCCTTTGGACGCATGAGCTGGTCAAGGAATATGCGGCGCGCAACATCGGATGGAACAGCGCAGCCTCACCGGTGATTGACGGCGATCTGGTGTTCGTCATGGGTGGCGGCGCTGACCAGTCCCTCCTTGCTTTCAACAAGAAAACCGGGCAACTCGCTTGGAAAACCGGCACTGAATCGATCACCCATGCGACGCCTGTCGTGGCTACAATTTTAGGCGAACGCCAGGTGATTTTCTTTTGCCAAAGCGGGCTTGTTTCGCTGGCGGTAAAGGACGGGAAATTACTCTGGAAGTTCCCCTTTAATTATAAAGTGTCCACAGCGGCTTCTCCGGTTGTCAGCGGCGACATTGTCTTTTGCTCGGCTGGATACGAGGTGGGCGGCGGCGCTTGCAAAATCACCAAACAGGGGTTCAGCTTCACGGCGACGCCCTTATGGCAGACGCCCGGCAACATTGAGGTGGCAAACCATTGGAGCACGCCGGTTTGCAAGGACGGCTACCTCTATGGCATGTTTAGCTTCAAGAAGGAAGGCGTCGGCCCGCTTAAGTGCGTGGAGATCGCCACCGGCAAAGTCAAATGGGTGCAACCCGGCTTCGGCCAGGGCAACGTTATCCTTGCTGACGGCAAGGTGCTTGCGTTGGCGGATAACGGCGATCTCGTTGTTGTCGAGTCCACACCCGAAGCCTATAAGGAACTGGCCCGCATCAAAGCGGTTGCGGGTAAATGCTGGTCCGCTCCCGCCGTGAGTAACGGCTGCATTTTCGTCCGCAGCACCGAAGAAGGCACCTGTCTTGAAGTCTCGGCCCTCTGAGGGTTGAAAAACTCAAGGGAGGTATAGAGGCTAAAACAGGACGATTGCCGCCAGTAATGGGGCGATGTCTGCGGAAAGAAAACCGGTGTTGTTAATTAAGCGGATCAGCGGTTTCCGAGGACGAAAAACCAGCATTTTCCGATTCGATCTTCTCGACGGAAAGTGATTGCCTACAATCCAATGAGCATCTGCTCGCAGGTTTTTTCCATATCAAAGACCCGCTCCAGAAAGGTTTGTTCCTGTAAGGAATCCCGGCCTTGCGATTGATGGGGCAGGAATATCTGGAAATGAGCGCCGCCTTCAGCGCTGCGGTCAATAGTCATGGTTCCGTTGTGATGGTAAACAACGAAGAAGCATGTCAGCAGATTGAGTCCGTATTCTTTGGGATCGCTCCGGCGCACAAAAAACGGATCGAAGATGCAGTTGAGGTTCGCGGCTGAAATTCCCGGGCCGTTGTCCGTGAGTTCAATTTTCACTCCGGCGCGTCCCTTGTCATCCACGGCGGCGCTTGTGGTGATCGTGATCTTGCCTGATGCCGGGACGTTTGCAGCTTCATCCGCAATGAGAAGATGGATTCCTTTCTCCAATAGCAAACGGTTCGTTTGGATTGCAGGCACTTCCCCCTCATTCACTGTCACTTTGATGTTTTTATCCGCCAGCGCTGCACTGCTATATTGAATGGCGTCATTGAGCAATTCGTTGACGGAGACGGAATCCAGCAAGGGGATCCCGACGGGTTCAGGGATTTCGTTGATTTGCTCGAGCAGGCTGACCACTTTGCTCATTTGGAACTGGACGGTCTCGTAAAAGTCGCGCCAGTAATTCGGGTTGCGAAGGCTGTTGATGTCAACGTTCTCGCTTTGCAGTTGGAAAGGGGCCAGGTCGAGAAATGTCTTTACGGCCGTAAGGGAGTTGCGCAGGTGGTGGTTCAAACCTGCGGCGAAAACCCCGAGGCTAAGCAGGCGGTCAGTCATCATCAACCGTTGCAGAGCCGACATTTTTTCCTTCATCAAGGAATCGAGTTCGCGCTGTACCAGGAAGAATTCCATGCCGCGTTTGAGTGTCATCTCCATGGTGGGCGGATCCCAAGGCTTGGTGACGTATTTGTAGATGGCTCCGGAATTAACGGCGGCGATGGCGGCGTCGAGGTCGGAGTAGGCCGTTGCGAGAATGCGCAGCACCCTGGGGCGGACGCCACGCACTTTTTCCAGGAATTCGACGCCAGTGCTCTTCGGCATGCGCTGGTCGGTCATGACGATTGCAAACCGATCTTTATTTTCGGAGAACAGGCTCCAAGCCTCTTCGCCGCTGGTTGCAACCACCACCTCGAATGTGTCCGAGAAATAGGCGTTGAAGTTGGATGTGGCTTGAACCTCATCATCAACATACATGATGGAAAATTTCCGGTAATCGTAGGAGTTATTCACAGTGAGGGATGGTTGGTTGAGGGATTAATGGGATGAAGGGTAATAATGAAGCGGCAGAATTCGTTTTCCTGGCTTTCCACTCGGATGTCGCCCTGATGATTTTGTATGATTCGATAGCTGATATTGAGGCCCAAGCCTACGCCTGATCCTACGGGTTTGGTGGTGAAGAAGGCGTCGAACACTTTTTCTTTTTCTGCGGTTTTGATTCCTTTGCCGTTGTCCTCACATATCAGCAGAATCCGGCCATTTTGCAAGGTTGCATCGATCTTGATTTTCTTTTGCGGCGCGGCCTTCTCCCGCAGGCTGTCGGCGGCGTTTTGGATCAGATTGATGAAGAGGTGTATCAACTGGTTGCGGTTGCCCCAGACTTTGAGGTCGGCGGGAATCCCAATTTCCAACTCGATTTCGGAGGCGGGGATCTGAACAAAGCGGGCCGAGGTTTCGACGGCTTCGCGTAGCAAGACGCCATCGAAGTTGCTGGTGTCCGGGTGGATGAAAGAGCGCAAACTGCTAATGATATCCGCAACACGACGTATGCCATCCTGGAGGTCGCGCAGAGGGAGGTTCAGCTTCTCTCTGTCATCAATCTGGACGCTATTGAGCCGTTTCCCGAGTAAATGGGCTGCTGTATTGGCAAAATTGAGGGGGTTGTTAATCTCATGCATAAGACCGCTGCTCAATTGTCCCAGAGAAGCCATTTTGGCTTGGTGGACCAGTTGACCTTCGGTTTCCTTGATCTGTTCCAGGGCGGCTTCCAATTCGCGCGTTTTGATGACCAAGCTTTGTTGCAGTTGGCGTTGGTTTAGCAGGTTGCGACAACGCGCGGTGAGTTCGCTGGAGGCGAAGGGTTTCGTCAAAAAGTCTGTCACACCGGCCTCCAGGGCTTGCATTTTGGATTCTTCATCTGCCCGCGCGGTGAGAATGATAATCGGCACGCTGGCGGTGCGTTCTTCGTCGCGCAGTTGCTGGGTCAGGGTGATTCCATCAATCCCCGGCATCATCAAATCGAGCAGGATCAGGGCGAATTCGTTTGCGCGCGCCAGTTCCAGAGCTTCGCTGCCGTTGCGCGCTTCGCGGATGGCGTAGGTGTTTTTCAATTGAGAGTGGAGGAAGCGCCGCATTTCGGGTTCATCGTCCGCGACAAGCACCAGCGGTTTGCCTTCGTCGGCATCCTCGGAGGGGGTTCTCACGTCATTGCTGCCGATGACATGGGCGGGAAACAGTTCTGCCCGCCGATACAAGTCAGACAGCCATTCGGTCTGCCGTGGCGTCGGTTGTGCGACAGGTTCGGGTTGTTGCGCCGTTTCTGTTTCCTTGTCTGCGCTTGTGTCCACGGTTACTTGGATCGTGGTTCCTTTGCCAACTTCGCTTTCCACGCCAACCGAACCTCCATGCGCTTCCGCCAATTCTTTCACCAGGGCGAGCCCGATGCCGACGCCTTGATAGTGGCGCGTGGCGGCGGCCTCCGCCTGCCAGAAGCGATTGAAAATCCGAGGAAGATCAGTGCTGGAGATTCCTTTTCCCGTATCCTTTACCCTGATGACGAGGCGGTTTTCCTGCAATTCGGCTTCCAGCGTTACACTGCCGTTTTCGGGGGTGAACTTGAAGGAGTTAAAGAGGAGATTAAGGATGATTTTCTCCAGCTTGTCCCGGTCAATATGCACGAAGGCTTCTTTTTGAACTTGGATGCGGGTTTCAAAATACAGCTTCCTTTGTTCGGCCATGGCGGACACGGACTTGGCTATACCTTCCAGGAATGGGCAGCATTCCACTTTTTCGCGGCGCACGCGGATTGCGCCTGAGTCCAGCCGAACCAAATCCAAGAGGTCGTTGATGAGCCGCAACAGGCGCATCGCGTTGTTGTACATGATATCCAACATCTCCACCTGTTCCTGGCCGCTGGAGGGGGGATTGCGATGCCTCAGGCGTTCCAGCGGGCCGATAAGCAAGGTGAGCGGTGTACGCAGTTCGTGACTGACGTTGGCGAAGAAAGTCGATTTGGCCCGGTCCAATTCCACCAGCTTGGCGTTGCTCTCCTGGAGTTCCTGGCGATTGCCATCCAATTCCAACCGCAACGCAAACTCACGAAAACGCAGGCGATTGAGCAAATAGCCGCCGGTGGTGGCGGTAATCCCCGTGAGGATGATGAAGTAGATGTTGTTGAAATAGTCGGCCATGGTGCCACCGCCATGCGCAACACAGGCGGTATAGTACATAAACAGAGTCATCAACGCGGCGATCACAGCCTCGACGAGATCGACTTGCGCAACCCACGAAAACCCCATCAACATGATATTCAGGCCGGCATAGTAAGGAGAATGCGCGCCCTCCGTAAAATAGACCATGAAGCTCATGAAAACGTTCGGCAGCGCAAAGGCACCCATGCCAAGAAAGCGATGATGGCGATGCCCAAATGACGTTCCCAGCAGTCCCCACAGCGCAAAAGCAAGCGCGGAGCAAAGGATGCGCAGCAAGAAGAAAAAGCCGCGCTGCTCAGGATAAACGAACCAATCGAGGGAAGCCCCGGCGGGCATGAGGACGATCACCAGCCAGCATGCGACTCTTAAACTCGCGTAACGGGCATCGTTTTTATATGCGATATAAGCTGCCTTGATCTTCGCCTCGGATGTTTCATCCGTGCCTTCCGTGGTGTCAACATCCGAGGTCTTGCTGGCAGCCTCGCTCGGGTTCATTGGGGTTTATGGATTTCGAGGAAAACATTGACGCCTGTCACGTCGGCTTTCACCAGGCATTGCTCTGGCGGAACATTCTTCGGCACCAAGGCCCTGAGTTGCGCTCCTGTGCGGTAAATCAAGTGCCAGTCCATGAGATATTCCATCTTCACGCGGTCCGGATTGGAGGGCTCGACATTGGTGGCGATAAGGAGGCCGCCTGGCGCGAGCATTTCGTAGAAGATTTCCAGCAGGCGGGCGCAGATGCGGTCGGAAAAGTAGTCGAACAATCCGGCGCAATACACCACATCATAGTATGATCCCGTATCCGTCTTGCCGATGCGAGCGCCTTCCTTGAGAATCTGATGCACGGAGCGCTTGATCATGTGAAGCCGCGTTCCCCGGCGGTTTTTCATCTTGATGTCATTCAAGATGGCTCCAGTCCGTTCCAGTGTTTCGTCATTGAAGTCGAGGAGGGCGAGTTCAGCGCGGTCGCACAAGTCGTCGAAGGCGAGAAAATTTTGCACTTCCATGGCTGGCCCACACCCGAGATTGAATATCCTGGTGTTAAGCCCTTGCTTGGCCCGCCGCCGCAGCTCTTTGCTGAGCATATCGGTCAAGTATTTCACCCGGTTGCGATGAGCTTCCGCAGGCGCCATCGCCAGCAGGCGGGCGTTGAGAAGTTTGGCGAAGAGAGAGGATCCCTCGGCGGGGTCCCGCAGGATCATATTGACCATTTCATAGTCGCCGGCATAGCCCAGCGGTTTTTGAAAGGTCCGGTGAAGAAACGGGGAGCAGAGCAAGATGGGGTGCATCTGACGTCGAGCGTAGGCGCGATGCACTGCCACGGTTTCCTCTTTGACGGTGTCGGCAACCGCTTCAAAACGGACGAATATTTTTTCGACAGCCGGGTAGATCAAGCTGTTGATTCTTCCCACGAGGGAGAGTTCGAGTTCGGCTCTTTCGGAAGGCGGAGAGGAACGGATCGCGAGCTCCACATGCTCCAACCAGCGCCGGATGTCGGTTAACAACGTCTGCATGTCGGAGACGACGACTTTCAGCTCGGGCGCGACCTGCTCCACCTTTTCCCATTCGATGAGCAACCTTTCAAAATCTGTCGCCAGTCGGTCCAACTGTCCTGCCGGAGAGAGGATGTCGATGTCGAGCCAGTTTTCCTCGTCCAAGGTGGCTTCGCAAACGAGCACGATGCCGGTGTTCACCATGTTGCTGACGATACCGCGTCCGGAATACAGGATTTTTCCGCTGACGATAATTCGGAAGCTGCTCAGAACTTCGGAAAGTTGCAGGATGCTATAGGGGTTGTAAACTTCAAAGCTCGCCGTGTAGCGCGTCATGCGTAACAGCGTGGCGCGAACTGCTACGCCCTGGCTATTTTCACAGACAACAAGGCTGTCATTTTCATTTTCAACAATCGAATCGGTCATAAATTGCAGGGAATCCTAATGGCAAATCGGCAGCCTTGATTTGGCTCATTGTGCACGGTGAGTGTGCCTTTCATATTTTCAATCAAACGTTTGCAAATGTAGAGCCCAAGCCCGGTTCCTTGCTCTTTCGTGGTGAAATGCGCCTCAAAAATCCGTTCCATGAGGTCCGACGGGACGCCCGGTCCGTTATCCAGAACAGAAAACTCGACCTGCCCGTCCACGACATCCACCTTCAAAGCCACTCTTCCAGTGCCTGGCTTCACAGCCTCAATAGCATTGCGCAAAAGATTCAACAGCACGCGGGCCATGGCGAAACGATTGACGCATACCTTGGCGTTACGATTTTGCAGATGGACGGCTACGGTAACTTGGTTCTTTTGAGCTTCTGCGCGCACCATGTTCACCGCGAGGTCCACGATTCTATGAATGGCGACTTCCGATTTTTCCAGGTTGCGCAGGCTCTCAATCGAACCGCTTTGCTCGAACAACCCGGAAATAAAGCCCATGGCCTCATAAAGCAGATTGCTGATATCGCGTATTTCTTCGCTAAAGCGTTCAGGGGAGCTTTCGATTGCATCGCACAAAAATTGCGACGCAGTGAGGGCTGTCGTAACCGGGTTGGCTGCGTCGTGCAAAAATAGGGAAGAGGCCTGCGCTTTTTGTTCCAGTTCGATCATCCGATGCGCTGGCACTGAGATGGATTCGGCGGCGTCATCTGCCGCTTGTCTTGGCGCCGCACCCGGCATCGTCAATTGATTGATCCGCGATTTGAGTTTGTGCCCATCGAAAGGTTTGTGAAGATAATCCGATGCGCCGAGTCGCAACGATTCCTCAATAGTCCTCATGGAGGCGTAACCCGTTAGCATGATGACGGGGGCGGTTGGATCCACGCGCCGGATTGCTCGCAAGACGTCCAATCCATCGCCATCAGCCAGTCGTAGATCCAACACAACCAGAGAGGGCTGCAGACTCTTAAAAAGATTGACTCCCGAACTCACCGTGGAGGCTGAATGCACCTCATAGTCGGACTTGAGAAAAAGCCGCAAGGACGCCACGACCGAGGCATCGTCATCCACGAGCAAGACTTTTCTTCGCGAACCACTTTCTGTGTGCTGTATGGAAAGGTCTCTCATATTGTTTGAATTTGTAATGTCAATAGCGCAAGATATTATCAAGAATTACTGTTATCGTTCGCATGACTGTGGAGGATATAAAGAATGGCGGGGATTGTGGATTGAAATTATCTCATTTTCAAGAGGATACAGCATTTTTTCTCCGATCAGCTCCTTCTGGCAAAACGCTTGAGTGAATAAGTAAAATCACGGATCCGGCGACTGGGCTAATCCCAAAAACTAGCTTGACGAACGCCGCTGCCTCCCTCAGTAGGTGGATGTGTGCCGATTTCGGAAGCTGCTACTTCTGAGTAGCTTCCGAAATTACATTCCCCACCAACAACCCCATCCACAAAAGTGAAAACCACCTCATTGCTCTGTTCCACGATTGTAACCACTTGCATTCTCACTCTTCCGCTTGCATCTCAGGCTGGAATCGAGACGCCCCTCAAAGACACCACAACGGTTGAGACGGAGAAATCTCCGCCGCTTCCGATCCATACCATCGAGGGCGTTGGGGGTCTCGTGATTACGCCCATTGCCTATTTAGTGAATCCTGGCCCTGCGGGCACAACCTTTGGGTTGCCCTCGATTTCAGCAACCTATGTTAATATCGGGGCGAAGGATCTTGAGACGGCCGCTATCACGGAAACGCTCTTCGGGCGGGTGGAACTGGGTTATGCAATCAGCCGATTGGGAATCGGCACGCTAGTGGACGACGTGCAGCAGGTGATGAATGTCTCCTTGCCAGACTCTGTCACACTTCATAACATTAACGCTCGTGTTCTTGCGCTGCCCGAAAACAGCTTCGATCTGCCGCTGCCTGCGGTGGTCATTGGCGCCGCCTATAAATACAATGACGACATAAGAGGCATTAATCAGGAACTGGGGGGCATGCTGAACTCCATTGGTTACAAGCGCGACGACGGGGTGGATTTCACACTGACGGCCACCAAGGCATTTCCTAAAGTCTTCGGGCGTCCGCTGATTGCAACGGCTGGCCTGAGATTTAGCGAGGCAGAGCAACTTGGCTATTTTGGGTTTGGCGACAAATACCGCACAACTTTTGAAGGCAACCTCGCCTATGGCATTATGGACTGGCTATGGCTCGCCGGAGAATTCCGCGGCAATGCGAACGCTTACCAGCAGATCCCCAATCCCTATGGTGGATACCTTGTGGATCGCGCAGACAACTGGTGGGCAGTGGGCGTCACCGTTCTTCTTAGCCGCCACGCTACTCTCACCGTCGGTTGGGGGCACTTGGGTCCGGTGCTGAACACCACCGAGAATGAATGCCTGGGGGTTCAGGCAAAATACGAATTTTAGTATAGCCCAATATACACAAAAGACAGAAACCACATTCTGTGGGGAGAACGGATTGTCATTCCGCCCGATCATGATGACGACCTTTGGGGCATTGCCTTTGGCGCTTGAAAAGCGATGCCGATTTAATGGGAGGTCATGGCGGAGAACTTCCGGGTGAATCGGCACATTGCGCCAACTGGCTAAGTTCTTGACCCGTTTTTCCGTCTCCTCTTCATTGTCCAAATCTACGCGAACGTGCAAATAGGGAATCCCGTTTTCTTCGCCAATGTCCGCCGCGTAAAGCTGGCACGCTTCATTGCATCGCAAACCGTGGAAAAGCCCCAGCAATGGCACCCAAAACCGCTCCCGGCGCGGCTTTTCCATGCCGACCTTGGCATAGCCGTTTTCATCGTCCTTGCATCCCGTGTAAAGGGGGGTATGGAAAATATTTTGAAGTTCTTCCGTCGTGAAAAGTTGGCGCTGCGGTTGTTTCTTTTTGATTTTGAACAGTTTCGCAATCTTCCGGCTCTTGGCAGGGTTTTCAGAAATCAATTGGTCTGCCACGGCGTAATTGAAGACCGCCAAAATCAAAATGTAATTGTTCCGCAAGGTGCGGGGGGCAAGCGTGCGGGTGACCACTTGGACTGGTCGAAGAAGTATTAAGCCTTTGAAGTGCGACGGTAGCATCGGCATACCCATGTTCGGCAGCCCGACCATACCAATAACGAGCCAGCGAGAGAGCTTTCCCTATCTCCCCAATCCCTCTCTCATAGCCCGTGGCAAGATTGAATTCGGCTATCGCTAGTCCTTGATCAGCAGCTTTTTCATACCACTTCATAGCTTCCTTGCCATCCACCTCAAACCCAGCACACCCTATGTCATAGCGGTAAGGGCGAGCTTCTCCACCGGTTTCCCGATGGTCCACTTGGACCAGTCGAAGCCATGCAGGATGAATGAGGCAGCGGTGGACAACCGCGCGGCAAGCCGTCTGCCAATCCCCTAAATGTCCCCGCAGGCTACACGGGCCAGCACGGCATCTGGATCGGGGGCAGCGGTCAGGTCGAACACGCCTTGGAGCGCAGGCGTTTTCTTGGCAATCCGGTTAGCCAGCTTTGCCAGTGTCTTGGTCGAGGCAATGCCGACGGAGACCGGGATGCCTGTCCATTGCCGAACCTTCGCCCGCAGCTCCCGGCAAAAGGACTCACCCTGCCACGGCTCCAAGCCCAAGAAGGCTTCGTCGATGGAATAGACCTCCATGCTGGGTGCCAAAGGCCGCAGGGTGGCCATCACGCGCGCCGACATGTCGCCGTAGAGGGCGTAGTTGGAACTGAGCACCTGAACGCCGTGTCGCCGGAAGGTCTCCTCATTCTTGAACGCCGGGGCACCCATCTCGATTCCCAGCAGCTTGGCCTCCTCGCTCCGGGCGATGACACAGCCGTCGTTGTTGCTCAGCACCACCACAGGTTTTCCGATGAGACGCGGGTTGAATACGCGCTCGCAGGAGGCGTAGTAGGGTAGGAGCGCGATTTCCTTTTGGGAAATCCACTGCTCCCCCCTCCGAACCGGACTTGCGCCTTTCAACGCATCCGGCTCTCCATCAGATTTGCTATCTCTAGCCGTGAAGATCGGGGATACATCCACGCGGTTTTCTGTCCGGGTCTTCGGCCTTGTAGCGTTTCCACGCGGTGGTGGATAACAACTGCACGGTCTTGTCCCCGAAACGGATTCCGATGGAGGCTCCCATTTTCAGGCGGGCATAGGTTCGGGTGCGTCTCGCCCGATTCTTTGACGCGAGTGTCTTTACCAGGCTGTCTTTGCACAACCAGTGGAGGCGATTCCCGACGTGTCTCCAATTCTTTGCACGTGAGTAATAGTTACTCACGCCGCGAAGTTCTTGGATGTAGCGCCGAATGATCTCCTCTTCGGTCAGGTTCAGCAGGATCGACCGTGGCCGGGTTCTGCAATTCTGGATGGTGTCGATGTAGCCTCGCTCCCAAGCGAACTTGAGGGCGCGTTCCATCGGCCATTCCAGCGTTGCTGATCCACTCATCATCGACCGCCGACTACCGCCTAGCGTCCTGACGACGCGTTTCGGGTCGGTCACGATCTTGATGTCGTATCCGAGGAAACGAGTTCCTTCGGAGCCGTGGACGATACCTGTCTTATCTGCGGCCAGTTCCACTTTCAACGTCTGCGTCATGAAGGCAGTCAGCTCAACAAGGGTTTGCTGAGCGTCGGCCTTCGCGCCGATGATGGCGATGACGAAATCATCGGCATACCGGACAAAGCGCATCCGCCTGAAGTTGGGATCGTGAGTCACCGATGGCGGACACTTGAGGTATTCCTCCTTCAAGTGCCTGATTTTCGGTTCGAGTTTCTTGGCCTGTTCCAGTTGGCCCGATGCTTTCAGGTCGCGGGAGCGGCAGCGCGCATCCTTGTACCGGTTGTATCGTTTCATATACTCCGGGTGATAGGCGCGTTTGTCTCCCTTGTTGAAGGCACAGACCTTCCGTTCCAGCCATTCGTCCAGTTCATGCAGGTAAGCTTTTCCGGCACCATTTCTTAAATGGGGCTTCTTTTTGACATCCATTTTGAGATGTGCCTCATGTTACACCTTGGAGAAAGAAGACTTAGAGAATAAGCGGAATCAGGATGCGGAAAATAGTTACGGCCCCGTAACCTTCAAGCGCATAAACCTTTTTTGGGTGCTATTTATTGGAATTAAATCCTGCACAACCACCGCTTGGGAAACGCCGTCGGGATTGTTATTCACGCTCACAACAGTCGTGTAACCTGAACCCGAGTTCCATATCTGCAAGTCGTCCGAAACTTCGACGATATAATCGATGTCAGTTGCCGCTATAACTTGTGTATAAGTCAGCGTTAGATAACTGTTTTGGGAAGCATCCGTCATCAATTCAAGAACAGGCAGCCCCGATATGGCCATCGTCATAGGATTCAGGTTGAGTGCATACTTCATCAGGTTTGGAATTTCATCCCCAGCCGGAGCCGCCGCGTCACCGCAGATCGTAGAATCGGCAAGCTGTACCGACGTAAACATTCGATTTTGCCATGCGGCATAAGGAGTTTCTACAATGATCGTCAAAACTGCGCTGCCTGTCCCAATCTCATTGCTGGCGCTAATGGTGACGCTGCTGGTGCCGGTGACAGTGGCCGTTCCTGTGATCAAGCCTGTGGCAGTGTCCACGCCTAGGCCGTTGGGTAGCCCCGTCGCTCCGTATCCGGTCGGGTTGTTGTTTGCCGCGATCTGGTAACTGAACGCCTTGCCTTGTATTGCCCTCGCGCTCAACGCACTGATGACCACGGGGGGCGATGGCAGCACAATAATCGTCAGGGTTGCGCTACCTGTTCCACTCGGGTTGCTCGCGCTGATGGTGACGCTGCTTGTGCCGCTTATCGTGGGTGCCCCGCTGATCAAACCGGTGCCAGTATCCACGCTCAAGCCACCTGGCAATCCTGTTGCTCCGTAGCTTGTTGGGCTGTTGGTTGCCACGATCTGGTAGCTGAATGCAAAACCGCTGGTCGCCACAACAGAAGAAAATGGCAACTCGAATACTGTCCCGTAGTTGCTGCTCCCACCAGAGTAGGTGGTCCCATAGAAATTTCCGTCACCCCCCAACACCAACGCACCTTGTGGATTCGCACCGCCAACCCCACCAGTAAATGTGTAGAGCATGGTGAACAACCCGCCCGGCGTGATTTTGAAAACGGTCCCGTAGTTGCTGCTCCCACCGGAGTCGGTGTTTCCATAGAAATTCCAATCACTCCCCAACACTAAGGCTGCGGTGGGATTGCAACCAAGCGTTGTGCCACTCGTTCCGCTAAATGAACAAAGCGTCGCGAGCGAACCACTCGGCGTGATCTTGAAAACGGTACCGTAGTTGCTACTCCCACCGAGATAGGTGGTCCCATAGAAATTTCCATCACTCCCCAACATCAAAGCTGCGCTGGGATTGCTGCCGAGCGTTGTGCCACTCGTTCCGCTAAATGAACAAAGCGTTGTAAACGAGCCACTCGGCGTGATCTTGAAAACGGTACCGTAGTTGCTGTTTCCACCGGAGTAGGTGGTCCCGTAGAAATTGCCGTCACTCCCCTGAAGCAACCCTCCATAGGGATTTCTTCCAGTGGAACTTCTAAACGAATAAAGCGTCGTGAGCGAACCGCTCGGCGTGATCTTGAAAACGGTGCCATAGCCCCTGCTTCCACCGGAGTAGGTGGTCCCGTAGAAATTGCCGTCACTGCCTTGTATCAACCCCGCATAAGGATTTTTTCCGTTGCTACTGTTAAAAGAACAAAGCGTCGTGAGCGAACCGCTCGGCGTGATCTTGAAAACAGTGCCGTTGTTACTACTCCCACCTGAGTAAGTGGTCCCATAAAAATTCCCATCACTCCCCAACAGCAAGGCTGCGGCGGGATTGCTGCCGAGCGTCGCTCCGCTCGTTCCAGTAAATGAACAAACCGTTGTGAGCGAACCGCTCGAGGTTATTTTGTAAATGCTGCCGTTGTTGCTGCTCCCGCCGGCCAAGGTCGTTCCGTAGAAATTTCCATCGCTCCCCATAACCAATCCCGCATACGGATTTTTTCCATTGGCGCTGTTAAATGAACTGAGTGTTGTCAATGGTCTGAGAATCACCGGCGGAGGCGGCAACACTGTAATCGTCAGGGTTACACTGGTGGTGCCGCCGGGGTTGGTTGCGTTGATGGTAACGCTACTTACCCCTGTCACCGTCGGGGTCCCGCTGATCAAACCGGTCGCAGTGTTCACAATAAGCCCTGTGGGCAAACCGGTGGCGCCGTAGCTTGTCGGGTTATTGGTGGCTACGATCTGGTAGCTGAAGGGGCTCCCGTCGGTGGCTGTCACGATCAAGGAACTGGTGATCACGGGTAACGGCAACACGATAATCGTCAAGGGTACACTGCCGGTGCCACTGATGTTGATCGCGCTAATGGTTGCATTGGTTGTGCCCGTTGCCGTCGCTGTTCCACTAATCAGCCCTGTTAGCGAGTTTACGCTGAGTCCATCCGGCAATCCACTAGCTCCAAAGCTGGTGGGATTGTTGGTGGCAACAATCTGGTAACTGAATGCCGCGCCGTAAGCACCCGTCACACTTGATGCGCTGGTAATTGATGGCACAGGAGGGGCCACCACAGCAAGCACCAGGGTTGCGGTGCCCGTTCCCATGGTGTTGCTTGCATTGATAGTCACATTGCTTGTGCCTATCATCGTGGGGGTTCCGCTGATCAACCCTGTTGCCGGGTTCACGCTGAGACCATTCGGCAATCCGTCGGCTCCATAGCTGGCGGGATTGTTGGTGGCGACAATCTGGTAACTAAACGCCGCGCCGTAAGTTCCCGTGGTTGTCAGCGTGTTGGTGATGAGAGGTGGACCTGCGAGCGCATTGATTAATGCGTTCCCAATGGGGGTTCCCCAACCGGTGCAGAGATCGTAGCCGCTCGTCGCGGAATACTTGGAGGGGCTGCTGCTGCTGTTGTTGTTGCCGGTAGTGGTATCGTGGAATTCAGAGGAATAGCTCGATCCTTTTCCTATCGCGTAGAGAGCTGGATTGATGAACCCAATAGAGGATTGACCATTCGTTGCGGCCTGTTGATTGAGCAACGCAGTGAAAGCAGCCCACAGTGGCGCTGCGCAACTGGTGCCGCCAAAGGCTCCCGAAGCGCCATTGTTGTAACAAACGTAGACATTATCCCCCACCAATGCGACATCTGGAACATTCCGCATGGTCGTAGAGCCCTGATTAGCAGCCATGCTGATCCCCTGCTGCCAGACGGGAATCGAGTAGTAAGTGCTGATCCCTCCGCTGCTCCCGGTGCCGTTGTTCCAGTTCCATACGGTTTCAGAAACATACGATCCACCAGCGCCGGTGGTGGTCAACGATGTTGCGCCAACCTGGGTGATGTTTGGGCTATCCGAGGGAAACGGGATGGACCCGGTATACGCATCGGCATCACCCGAGGCATTGAAGAAGGACTGACCTTGCGCCGCCATCTGCTGAAAGATCACCTCCGCCGTTGGGTTTGCTCCACCGCCTCCCCAAGAACAACTGAGTTGCTTGGAGAGATTATCGTTAGCCATACGGCTGAGCAAACTCACAAAGTTGCTCGTCGAGTTAGGCGCTTCATATACATAGATTGCCGAGAGTCCAGGGGCCATCGCGATCGCCGTCTCAATGTCCAAGCAAACCTCACTATTGTTTGTGCCGGTTGTGCTGATGCCGCCATTTACAGGCACGTTGATCAATGGAACATCGGGAAGACCGAATTGTGTTTTATAGGCTGTGATGTCGCTGGCATAGTAACTGTCAAATTGCAGCAACCCAATGCTCTGCCCGGCACCGGTCAACGTCGTTCCCGGAACGTAGGCTGCCCTGAAATCATTCCCCGCATACGCACCTCCTGATGCAGAGCCGGATTGAGGTGTGGCATTGTTGACCACCGCACCGGTGGGCCTGATTTTATGATTTGGACGCGGCAGCGAGTAGTCGTCCAAGCCGTCGATATGCAGGACTTGAACCGCCAAGTCGAGCGAGGGTTCCGCATCGGGCGCATAAAAGGTGCGGCCTTCCTTCGGATGTTGGTAAACACGCAGGGTGACATGGAAGGCTTGTTCGATCTCTTGGATTGAGCCTTCCACGTCGAGAACCACGCGGTTAGGGTGCGTGGCGGTCACTGTCAGACCGTTGGCTTTGGCAAAATCTTGCATAGCCTGATAATCCTGCTCGGTGGGGCCAAACTTCTCGGTAAACTGCTGGGGCGTAAGGAAGTGACGGTAATTGGGGCTGGCCGGATCATAGAGTTCTTGGAGCAGTGCGGTGAGATCCGCCTGGTTGCGCATCGGCAACCCGATGGAAATATGCAGCCGTTTGGTGGACTCATAGTGACCGATTGGAGCCAGTTGCCCAACGGCAGAGGGCAAATGACCATGGAGTATTTGCCTTTCCACCGACCAAGCCCTCGGAACAAACAGCAAGCACACCAGAAAAAAGAGCGTGGAGAAAAGATGTCGAATATCTCCCTTGCCGATCTGGCGGCAAAGGCAGCGACCGAATATCTGACCGGGAGAGATCACAATAGCGTATGGTCACATGCCTATTGGATTGGTTCTAGCGGAAAGTGCAAAGTGCCAGCATCGCTTGAGGCTGACAGATAAACACTGTAAATCCCAACGTCGACCATTATAAAAATCGTTCCAGAGACCAGGACTTCCAGAAGCGAAAAAGCAGATTTTTTTTGGTGAGGGAGATACATAGGAACGAAAGGCGGCAGATAAAACGGATAGCCCTATTCAGAGCAAATGCCATGCTGAGAGCTAGGCGGCACTCAGTCCGAGCTTACGAGATCGCGACAAATCTTTCGGGCGACAAATGGGCGACAGAACGCCAACAGCTCTTGCTTTGGGACTTCATCTCACGACACAAGTTGCATAAAACAAACAACTTAGAAAGACAGCCAGCAGTCGGACTCGAACCGACGACCGTCTGATTACAAATCTACTTGTGAGGCTGTCTCCCTGTGTTCCAAAATGTCCACATAAGTCACAATAAATGAGTTATAAGCAGTTGGAAACAAGGATAATAGCAAACTTATCGAAAAGACAGGAGTGGACAAATTAAAACATTGAAGGACACAAAAAGTGATGCCAAAGTGATGCCCTAAATGAGCGAGTTCGGCAAAACAGATGTCCGGTATTGGAAAGATCGCGTGTATCGCCGCAAGCGGGCTGACGGCGAGGATCCCCACTGGACTGCCCAGATGCAGTTCCTCAGAAGGCGAGAGCAATTCCCGTTAGGCACGCCCAACAAGGTTGCAGCGGCAGCGAAAGCCCGGGACATTTATTTGAGCCTTCATTCGCTTGGATGGGACGAAACCTTGGCCGCGTATAAACCGCAAGCAAAGGAGGCCATTCCTGTGAATTCGACCGTGGGTGACCTTATCCGGGAGATCAGTGCAACGGTCAACTACCGCGTAACCACGTTTGCCGTGTATTGCGCCTCACTCCGGCAGATCGCAGCCGATATCGCCAAGATAAAGGGTGGAAAGGAAAGATACGCTCCCAAGAGTGAGGGTAACAAAAAATGGCGAGAGAAGGTCGATGCGATTCCGTTGGATGTCCTGACCGCCGATGCGATACAGCAGTGGAAACTTGCCTACCTCAAGCCGCACAAGGTCTCCCCGGCTGAACACAGCCGTGCGACGAATTCTGTCAACGCCCATATCCGCAATGCCCGGTCGTTGTTCACTCCGAAGGCCCTTGAGCTTGCCCGTAAGCGCCTCGCTTTACCCAACACCATCCCCTTCGCTGGTGTGAAGTTGGAAAGGCGGCGCACAACCACGCGCTACAGCAGCCGGATTGATCCCTCTGCGCTGATCCGCGATGCCAAGAAGGAGTTGAGCGAAGTTCCCGGTTGCCGGGAGCAATTCAAGATATTCTGCCTGGCGCTCCTCTGTGGGTTACGGAAGCGCGAGATCGACACTCTGCTCTGGACGTCTGTGGATTTTGGTAAAGCGGTTGTTCGGATTGAGCGGACCAAATATTTTCAGCCCAAGAGCGAGGAGAGCGCCGCTGAGGTCGATCTGGCACCGGAACTGGTGGCAATTTTCAAAGCATATCGGAAGAAGGCGAAGAGCGAGTTTGTCATCGAGTCCAAGAACGCCCCCCGATACCACATCAGCAGGGCCAACTACCGAGCAGAAAGCGACTTTAAGGCCCTTTACGCCTGGCTAGAGAGCAAGGGCGTGTCGGCCCGGAAGAAGCTTCACGAACTCAGAAAGGAGTGCGGATCCGTTATCGCCAACAGTTTAGGGATTTTTGCTGCATCCCGGGCTCTGCGGCATTCTGACATCCGGATTACCTCGCAGTATTATTCGGACAAGAAAGTCAGGATCACCACGGGACTGGATGCAATCCTCTCCACGGGTGTTGCGGCAAAGTAGTTGTCCGGGAGGGGAGGGGTTTGGTGGATCCACTGGAGATCAGGAGCACCACCGAGCTCGACGCTATGGGGTTCACCTTTTCTGGGCCACCGGAAGTGTTAGAGAAGGTGTTAAAGGCCCAACCGGCTGTATGGAGCTGTTGCATCAATAATTCCTTTTCCTTTTTCTGGTGCTTTTGGCCTTCAGCAGCTATCGAAGCGGCCCGTTAGTTTCACTTTTCCATGCTCACAATTCGCAATCTCAAAAAAACCGTTGGTGGCCGCACCCTGTTTGAAAACGCCTCCATGCAGGTTAATTACGGCGAACGCGTGGCGTTAGTCGGTCCTAATGGCACAGGGAAATCGACCCTCTTCGGCATTATCCTGCGCGTTGACGAACCCGACGCGGGGACCATGGACCGCGACGAATGGACCATGGTCGGGTATCTTCCCCAAGAGAGCGAGCCGGTCGGGAACGAAATCGTGCTCGATGTGGCTACGGGCAGGGCGGGTGAACTGGTCTTGCTAGAAAAACGCCTGCACGAGTTGGAGAAGGCGGGCACCGTGGACATCCCGGAATACATGGAAGCCCACGCCAAACACGACGCGCTCAACGATCCCCAGGTTGAGGCCAAGGCCAAGAAAATCCTGCGCGGGCTGGGCTATCGAGAAGATCAATTTGAGCGCCGCGCTTGTGAGATGAGTGGAGGGTGGGTGATGCGCGCCCATCTGGCCCGGTTACTCGTGATGGAGCCCGATCTCCTTCTGCTCGACGAACCGACCAACCACCTCGACCTCCTCTCACTGCTCTGGCTTCAGGAATATTTGAAGACGTATTCGGGTGCCATCCTTCTCATTTCACATGACCGGCAGTTTATGGACGAGATCATTGAGACCGTCTATGAGATCGACGAAACGCGGCTCATCTCCTACACCGGAAACTACTCTGATTTCCTGCGCCAGCGCGAGGCCAACTACGTTCAGCAACTCGCCGCCTTTAACAACCAGCAAAAGGAAATCCGCGCGTTGCAAGAGTTCTACGAGCGGTTCCGCCAAGTCGCATCCAAGGCTTCGCAAGCCATGAGCAAGCTCAAGCAAATTGAGCGGATGGACAAGATCGAGAAACCCGTTCCGCCGCGCAAGCCGTTCCGCTTCAACATCCCTCAGCCGCCACGCGGCGGTCAGCGGGCGATCACGCTCGAAGGGATCCACATGGCCTACGGTGCGCACAAAGTCTACCAAGGCATTGATCTCACCATTGAACGCGGCGAGCGCACCGTCCTTGTCGGGCCGAACGGGGCGGGAAAATCAACCCTGTTGAAAATCCTCGCTGGAGTCATTGAGTTCCAGAAGGGCGAACGCAAACTCGGTCACAATGCCAAGATTGGCTATTTTAGCCAGCACCGGGCCGACACTCTCGATGCCAACAAGACCGTTCTTGAAGAGGTTATGGATAGTGCCCCGAAGATCCGCGAAGACGAAGCGCGCGGCATTCTCGGTTCGTTTCTTTTCCGCAAAGACGACATCTATAAAAAGACCGGCATCTTAAGCGGCGGTGAGAAGAGTCGGCTCAACCTCATCAAATTCCTGGTGGACCCACCGAACCTCCTCCTCATGGACGAGCCGACGACCCATCTCGACATCCACAGCGTCGAGTCACTCATCCTCGCGCTCGCATGCTACGAAGGCACGCTGGTCTTCATCTCCCACGATGTCCATTTCATCCGAAAGCTGGCCACGAAAGTGATCCACGTGCATTCAGGCCAGATCTACCCCTACCCAGGTGGATACGACTACTATCTCGAAAAATCCGGAGCCAGCAATGACCGGGCTGCATTGACTGCAAAATAGTAATCCACCCCAAAGAAGATTATTTTCCCGTGACGTCGAAGCAGACGACATCGCCGTTATTGTTGCGGCAATAGATTCTGCCGTTGGCCAGAACGGGAGTTACCCAGGTCTTTTTTGGCACTGCCTGAATCCGGGCGACTTCCTTGTAGACATCTGGAGTTGCGTCGGCAATGACAAGAACGCCATCCTCGCCCAGGATGATGAGCCTGCCGTCGGCCACCATCAGCGAACCGTGTAAATGCCGCAGACGGGCCGAGAAGAAAGTTGCGATCATGGATCGCTTCATAAAAAACTTCGCTCTTATTGTCAAACAACTGAACCGGAAATCAATCTTGATCCACTTGCTCAAAGCAGCTCCGACATCAGCCAAGGGTTTGACCTCTTTCGTCCCCGGCTTTACGCTTTTCCCATGATCGTCGGCCCCATCCGCGCAAGCAAGACGCACCAAGTCGTTGTGTAGGCCGGGAAAGGCCTTGCCAAACCGTGGGTTGAAGTGAAAATCGCAAATGTTTACTTCGCCTCACCATGAACATGAAAACAACGGGGAAATCCCGGCCAAGAGGAGGAGAAATCCAACCCGTCGCGAATCGCTTACTGCTGGTGATGTTATGCATCAGTGTGTCCTGTTGTCCCGCGCTTGCCCAGTCGCCTGACACGGGTCCTGCTCCCGGCGGCGAGTCCCTCCTCAAAAACGGGGCTTTCGAGAAAGGCAGCGAGGGATGGGAGGCGGTTTGGGCTCGCGATCCGTCCGCCGTCAAGGCCGTCCTCGATCCAGCTGAGCACCATGGCAGCGCCCAGTCCCTGCGCATCGAACATACCGGGGAGAAAGACTGGAGCCTCGCGCATTCTCTCCATCTGAAAGTCCAGCCCGGTGAGATATACGAACTGACCGCGTGGGTCCGCGTCCAGGGCACGGGCGGCACAACGCTTGGCGTCGTCAGCCGGGATGCCGCAGGCAAGGTCATCAACTGGACATACGGCGCGATGTCCACTCATGGGACAAAGGAATGGTGTTTCCAGCGTTCGCGTTTCGTCATTGCGCCGGGAATCGCGACGATTTGTCCGCGCCTCATCGGAAATGGTCCTGCCACTATCTGGTGCGACGATTTTGCCCTTACACGGCAGGGGAGCCTGGCTGCGTTGCGCAAAGCGCCTTTGCCGGGGCCGGTGACGATCCGCAATGCGGCATTGGAGGTTTCTCTCCATACTGCCGACGCCACGTTTGCCGTGAAAGATCGCCGGACAAACCGGACATGGGTTCAGCAGGTGGACGAGGCTTTTCTGATTGTCCTCGATGCAAAGGCCGAGGGACAGAAGATAGATCTGAAACTCCTCGACCCGGTGTCAATGCGGCAGTTGACGGCCCGGGCGTCGCTCGATGAGGACACCCCGGAGATGACCGTCGCGGTCCGCGCCGAAGGAGAGATGAATGCCCCTCTTGCCTGGCCCTCCCCGTTTGCATCTGCCAAGGGCCAATGGCTCATTCTGCCGATGAATGAGGGGATAAGTTTCCCTACCGATGATGAGTCTCTTTCCACGGCGCACTTCATCTTATATAGCGGCCATGGGCTTTGCATGCCGTGGTATGGGACAGTGGAGGGTGGAGCAGGTTGGATGGCCATCGTCGAGACGCCGGACGACGCGGCCGTGGATGTTCCTCGCCGCGATGCCCTCCTCTGCCTCGCTCCAGAGTGGCAGCCGCAGAAGCAGCATTTCGGCCCGGAGCGCGTCATTCGCTATGTCTTTCTCGACGGCGGCGGTTATGTCGCCATGGCAAAGCGGTATCGCCAGTATGCGAAGAAGACAGGGCTTTTCAAAACACTGGAAGAGAAGCGCAAGACCATCCCCGCCGTGGATTTGCTCGTGGGTGCCGTGAATATTTGGTGCTGGGATCCGCAGGCCGCCCCATGGTGCCACGAAATGCAGACCCTCGGCATTCAGCACATCCTTTGGAGCGCAGCGCTGCCGCCAGACCAGATCAAAGCGCTAAACGCCATGGGTGTCCTCACCAGCCGCTACGACCTCTACCAGGACGCCATGAACCCCGAGAACTTCCCGTTGCTCCGCTGGATTCATTCCGACTGGACGAGCGATGCTTGGAAGAACCATGACCTCATGATCGGTGCGGATGGCGAATGGGTGCGCGGTTGGCAGGTTGAGGCAAAGGACGGGAGCATGATTCCGTGCGGCACGCTTTGCGACCGGGAAGCCCTGGCCTACGCGAAGCAACGCATCCCTGCCGATTTGGCAACACATCCCTACCACTGCCGGTTTATCGACACCACCACCGCCAGCCCCTGGCGCGAGTGCTATGATTCAAAGCACCCCATGACGCGCACCGATAGCAAACACTACAAGATGGAACTGCTCCGGTACGTCAGCGAAGGATGCGGCTTGGTCTGCGGCAGCGAGACCGGTCACGATGCAGCCGTCCCGTTCGTCGATTATTTCGAGGGCATGCTTAGCCTTGGTCCCTACCGCATTCCCGACGCTGGCCGCGACATGGCGCGAATCTGGGACGATGTCCCGGAGAATGTCGCAAAATTTCAAACCGGTCACACATATCGCTTGCCGCTTTGGGAACTCGTTTACCACGACTGCGTGGTCGCTCAATGGTATTGGGGCGACTACAATAACAAACTGCCGAAGCTCTGGGATCGCCGGGATCTCTGGAACGCCCTCTACGGCACACCCCCGATGTTCATGTTTGATCGAAAGATTTGGGACGCAAACAAGGACCGGTTCGTGAAGAGCTACCAGACGACAGCTCCGGTAGCGCGCGCGACGGGCTATTCTGAGATGCTCTCCCACGAGTGGTTGACGCCCGACCACGCAGTCCAGCGGACGCGCTTTGCAAACGGGGTGGTGGTAACCGTTAACTTTGGCGATGCTCCCTGCTCACTGCCTGGGGGATTACGTCTTCCTTCGCTGGGTTGCCATGTGGACGGGATAAAGCAGCAATAGGATGGACCGGTTCAATCCATCTCACGCTCTGCAATGAGACCCTCCATCACTTCAATGAGGTCACCATGATCGTCGGCCAGCCCATCCCCTTTGAAGCCCGCACCAAGTTGCGCATCCCTTGGCATATGGGCGCTGGAAATTGGGCGTGGTGGGTGACAGAGATCAGGTTGAGCAACGGGGATGCGCCGGATGCCACACTGCGGCGGTTGGCTGATCTGCGTGATCTTACGGAGCGTCAAAGCGATCTCGATTCTCTGCGAGGTATTGAGGGGACCGCCGCCGCCCTTTACTTCGAGCATTTCGGCACAATGCTCTCCGAGCGTGCAGGAATGGATTTTTCGTTTAACGAACGAAACCGACGTCCTCCGCGCGATCCCCTCAATGCCCTGCTTTCGATGGGTTACAGCATCCTCTCCAAGGAATTAACCGGGATGTGCCATGCGGTTGGACTCGATCCATTCCTGGGCTTTTACCATCAACCTCGGTATGGGAGGCCCGCTCTGGCACTGGACCTGATGGAAGAGTTTCGTCCCCTGATTGCCGATAGTGTGGCGATTTCGCTGCTTAATCGCGGCGAACTTACCGTGGGGCATTTTTCGCGGAGCGCCTCCGGTTGTTTTCTCCGGGAGGAGGGGCGGCGTATTTTCTGGGAGGCATGGTTCCGGCGGCTCGATACCGAGGTAACGCATCCTCAGTTTGGATATGCAATGAGTTACCGTCGGATGCTCGAAGTGCAAGCCCGGCAACTGTGGCGTTATGTCAGAGGGGAAGCCGAGCGGTATTTTGGATTTACCACCCGTTGACCCATGCGCCACCGAATCCTAGTCTGCTACGATATCTCATCGGACAAGCGCCGGGACAAGGTTGCCAAGGCGTGCGAGAGCTATGGAGCGCGGATTCAATTTTCGGTGTTCGAATGTCCTCTGGACGAGCTTCGATTGCAGAAGTAGAAGGGACAACTTGAGGAATTGATCAATCGCGATGAAGATCAGGTGCTCTTGGTGACGCTGGGGCCTGAATCGGGGGATGCCTCATTGCGAATTGATGCGATTGGCCGACCCTATATGCAGCGCTCGCGAGTTGTAGTCGTGTAAGATCGGCGCAAGGGCGGCGGGATAAATTGGCTTGCAGTTTGTGGCCGATAAGGCTGAGATTACAAATGCCCACCGGGCACCGACCACTTCTCTTCCGCCATTGGGGAAGCACGCTCTTTGACTTCGCGAGTGCGGCAGTGCGAGATACGCTACGAGAGCGCGCTCGCACGCTCCTGTTGACGGGCATTCCAAGCCTGCGGGAACCTGCGGCGCGGCATTTATTCGCAACGATGCCGACTAGCGCTCGCTGGAGATGTCAGAAGTTATTGTGCTTCTGGTGTTTCCAGCGAGCGCAGTCGCCGCATACGCGGACGAAGTCAGCGTGAGGCGGCCGGCAACAACACGATGCCGCCGCAGTCTTGGATGTCGCCGCATACGCGGACGAAGTCAGCGTGAGGCGGACGAAGTCAGTGATTACTGGTCCCGATGGGAAGATGTCGCCGCATACGCGGACGAAGTCAGCGTGAGGCGGTCCATATTGGCAACCAACGCAGACGATCAGAGCAGTTCGGGGTGGTGTGCTTCGAGCCAAGTTTGGACAGATTGGCGAAGTTCCGAGGCGTATTCCACCAGTTCACGGGCCTCCTCCGGGCTGACGGCCCCAGCCATGTCGTATTCGGCGGTGTTCCGCTTGGCGCGGCAGGAGTCGAGATAGTCAGCTTCATCCCGCCGATTCTCACTCATGATGAGCGGCAGAGATTGCAGGGTGCGAAAATGGGCGAGGTTCTTTTCCGGGCGATAGCCTTCCGCGTACAGAAGGATGGTGCAGAGTTTCAGCGCGGCGTTGTAGGCGATCCCGAATTGCCAATCTGCGGAGAGACGTTCCGTTCGGGCATCTTCGAGATCGCGGTCGGCAATCGCAAAAAGTTCAGCAATCTGTGACGGGCTGGTGCGATACGGGCGCAGCCACCCGTTTTTAGCCCAGTTTTCCAAGCTCATCGGCATCTCCTGTTATCCATATCTTTGGGGCGGAAAGCACGTTGGCGATGAATGCATCTCCGCTGAGTGCTTTGTTCGAAAGGGTTTCACGTGATAGAACGTGCGGGTTGATCTCGCGCCCAAGCGACAACGCGACGGGCCTAAGCCGGGGAGCAAGCGTCCGCAGGCCGACGTTACCAATGACAAATAGGTCAACGTCGCTTGCCGCTCCAGTGGTTCCAGAGGCTGAGGAGCCAAACACGAACGACATCTCAATGCCGGGAACGTTGCCCAATGCATCCGCCAACTGCTCTCGCAGTCCTGTGGTTTTCAGCGCAATCCCCTGGAGTTCTGGAAAGATGGGATGTTGGGTGTTGGCGCGGTAGTAAAGACGGTTCCCATCCCGGCGTGCGGTCAGCAAATCCACCTTCTTCAATCTGGCCACCTCCTGCTGGATCGTGCCAAGGGTCAGGTTGCTGCGGCGGGATAGTTCGCGCAGATGAAATTCTCTGGACGGGTCGGAAAAAAGCAGGCGCAGGATTTCAGCGCGTGCTTTTGGAAAAATGGCCTCGATGGAACTCATGCGGACTGACAGGATTTACCATACGACCGACCGGATACGCCATACGTAAATTTGAAAAAATCGAAGATATGCAGCGTGACGATCAGAACGTCGCACCGCCAATAGCCGGAGTAGAATCCTGTCCGTTTTCCGTAATACAACAACTAAAGGCACCCACGGCGCGTTTTGTGTTAACCAATTTTCCGCACCTGTTAACCCGTTGGTCAGACAAACAGAGAGGTGAGAGAGGATTTCAGGGTTTAATCGGATCGCTAAAAAAAGAACCCGCCGTTAAGCGGGTTCCTTTTTTATCCATCAGAGGGTCGCTCTTTGAGTCAGCGCCTTTGAGTATCAAGGTAACTTTTCTTCGTTTTCTGAGACCACTTCACGGCTTCTACCTCGTCATTGGCTACTCCGGTAGGAGTGTGCGAAAGGAGGGGCATCCAGTCAACAGTGAAAACGGATTGATGAGGATTGAGGGAATAATCTCCAATGGTTAACGCCTCACTACAATGAGAAATGGCGCTTCTGCTGTCTCCACCCTTCCTTTCGCCTCAGGAATATCCTGGGGCTCCTGAAGCGATTATGGGGGTGGTCTGGACATGGAAGAAAAATCAGACGAGCGAATCATTTTTACACGGCAAACCAGAAAATTAACCCTTCCTTAACCAAATAAGTGGCTTCTCGAAACAATCCCTTAACAATTCTGGTGTCTTCTTAATTTGAAACACCTCTGTGAAGATGCCCAAATGAATACGATACGAAAACTGACACTTCTCGTCGCTATTACGTCGGCCTTGCTTGTGGAAGGATGCGTTTGTCCCGGTCCTCGCTACGGTTACGGTGGCCCTTATCGCGGTTCATACTATGGAGCACCCTACTGCGACCCTTACTATGGCGGACCCTACTATGTCGCGCCCTGCATCTACCCTTGGTTTCCCGTTTTTTTTGGGCCTTGGTTTTGGCACGGCAGATTTCTTGGAGGCTGGCACCGATAGGCAACCATTTATTACGAAAAACCGAATGAAAAGACAATCATCTCGCAGCGCTGCTCAGCTATTTTTGAATCGACCACGCCTTTGGAAAAAGGTATGCAGTTATCCTATGAAGCGACTTCATTTTTTTCTCTCACTGCTTGCACTCATTTTCTTCGCTGGCTGCGCCGGGATCGACCATTCTGAGCGCTCTGCACTGCTTCAGCACAATGTTTCTCCGGTGGTTTATGACAAAATGATGCAACGGGTAGCCCTGACATTAGGCGATGTTATCGAGTTATCTCAAAGGAAAGTGCCACCTGGGATTATTATTCGTTATCTTTATTCATCACGTGCAGTTTATTTTTTGGATAAATCAGTGATTGCCAGCCTGAACCAAGCGCACGTAAGCCAGGAGGTGTTGGATTATCTTTTGCAAACGCCCTCCCTATTTGGTCCGAGGCCTTATTATCCAAGGCCTTATTACTATGGGCGTGCTTGGTATCCCGGCGATGCCTACTACCCTGGCTATCCGTATTATCCCCAACCTTATGGCGGCCCGGTGATTGTTGTTGGATCGCGGTGGCGTTGAAGGGGGCAGGCGTGGACAGACGATAGACAGTAATTTAATTGAAAATGCCATTCGCCCGAGTGCTCTTGAAAAAAAAGATCTTTTTATTTTTCAGGCATCCTGAGGCGGGCGACCGGAATGCGGAGATCAACCCACTACTGGGCAGTTGCCGCCGACACAGGATAAATCCATTTTATCACCTGATGGATTTGTTCACACGTTTGACAGCAGCAAAGATCACCCGGATCAAAGCATTCACGCGAGCAGCATGGGTCAAAGCGATGGATAAATTGGTCTTGCAGACTGCTCGAGTAATTTGGCCGCCTCTTTTGTCAAAGAGTAATCTGAGGCGGATCCGGTTGACATCCATCTCTAATTTGCGAAATTCCGAGGCCATTTTTTATGAGTGATACCAGTCAACAACACAGGCACAACAAACCACCAATTTTTGCAGGACGTCTCGGCGTGTTTGCGCTGTTCCTGCTGGCCGGTATCGGTTTGGGCATGTTGGTGGAATGGAGAATCTGGCGAAATCCACAGCAGGCCATGCCTCAGAACCCCAGCGAGGGCACCCCCCTAAAGCAGGGACCGTGGGGCGACCTGTATTACGTGCCGTTCACAATCGCTGCACCTGATGAAATTCTTCCCGTCCGCAAACTTGAAGAAAACGGCACCCATTGGTTTTTTAGAAATTTCTCCCGGGACGACCTTGATGCATTCCTTCGGTCCGCAAAGGTGCCTGATCAACTGCAAAATGACCTGCTTGATCCTGCATGTCTCAAAATCAAACCCGATGGGATCGACCTGATGCCCCGGTTTGAAACGCTGGTGTCGCTCCCACCGAATTCACGAAAGAAGATTTACCAGCGCCTCGCGTTGGATTCGGAAAACAATTCCGAGATTTACTTTTTGAACAAGGCAACATTGCAGACACGTTTTGGAAGCAGCGACGTATCGGAGGAGACCATTACACTTTTCAAGAAGCTGTGCTGCGAGCATGGGAACTATCTAGTTTTCTCAGGATTGCCGTCCCTGATTGCACAGATTCCAAAATTTGATGAGAAGGTGCGTTTCATGAAGGCCCTGACGAGACAGAAAACCCTGCAGTTACGGTTGCGTATAACGCAGGACTCGAACATCAACTCGATTGCAAAATACTGGAGCAGGGGCTGCTACGCCACGGATATCCGCACCATGCTGGAATCGTTCGCAAAAGTAAAAGGTGGGGCATGGGTCGGCATCTTGGATGTGTTACCGCCACTTCCTGCGTCGGAGCTTTATTTTTTCCCTATCATTCAGGACAATCCGCTTAATGGACCACCAGTGAAACGCGATTGCCATTGGACATCGTTTAACTTTTTCCGGGATGTGCCAGACAATGGCTTCTCAAATCCCGATTACATTCTCCACGAGCTCAAAACGGATTACTATCCCGCCCCGGGCGATCCTATGTATGGCGATCTGGTCCTGCTGATTAAACCTGATGGCAGCATCATTCACTCGGCAATTTATCTTGCTGATGACATTGTTTTCACAAAAAACGGGAACACTGTTATGACTCCATGGATGCTCTCGACGGTGAATGATCTCCTCGATCAATATTCCTTCCAAGTCCAGCCGAGCGAACACCTCACGGTGACTTACTACCGAAACAAGCTCATTTGATTTGTTGATTCAACATCCTCCTTGGACGCCCTCGCCACCAGCAACTTCTCCCAACGGGTGGTGAAGGCCTGTGATTTCCGGTTCTGCCGCATCCGCCACTGCTGCTGAAACCCCATCGAGCCGTAGCGCACAGTGTTGGTGCCGTAGCGGCGGTTGACTTTATCCACGAGAGCATCGAGTCGAGCGACGGGGCTGTTGGGCTTCGCTCCCAACAAAGTGAGCTGGGCCGTGGCTTCTGAACTGAGTTCCGTGAGGTATACTCCCACCTTTCGATATTGATACCCAGGACGATAGATCTTCCGTAGCAGAACCGATGCGGCTGAGAGTAGATCAGGCGTGTGGTTGGTCGGTTCCGGCAAGGCAGTTTGTGCAACAGGGTAATGCTGTGGCAGATCGGCTCGAAATGGGCTCGTCTCAAGGTGGACTTGGATGCGCCCGGCCAACTGGCCCCCGGCGCGGAGTTTTTCGGCGGCCCGGGCCGTGTAGGTTGCCAATGCCTCCTCCAAGCCCTCCAGAGCCTCTATGGGCTCGCCAAACGACCTTGCCGTGGCGATTCCCTTCTGGGGATCAGGCGCTTCCTCCAGCGTTAGGCACGAAACGCCATTGAGTTCGCGGGCAGTCCGTTCACCCACCACGCCCAATTCCCGACGCACCCATGCCATGTCGGCCTGCTTCAAATCGAAGGCGGTCTGGATGCCAGCGGCAGACAACCGCGCGGCAAGCCGTCTTCCTATCCCCCAAACATCCCCGCATGGCACACGGGCCAGTACAGCATCTGAATCGAGGGCGGCAGTCAGATCGAACACGCCTTGGAGCGCGGGCGTTTTCTTGGCGATCCGGTTGGCCAGCTTCGCCAGCGTTTTGGTCGAAGCAATGCCGACGGATACAGGGATGCCCGTCCATTGACGAACCCTCGCTCGCAGTTCCCGGCAAAAGGACTCACCCTGCCACGGCTCCAAGCCCAAGAAGGCTTCGTCGATGGAATAGACCTCCATGCTGGGTGCCAAAGGCCGCAGGGTGGCCATCACGCGCGCCGACATGTCGCCGTAGA